>Ga0302326_10000006_pt1 | contig 716539 bp, 635 predicted proteins | sample Palsa_T0_3_FD_202264 | JGI IMG/M metagenome (GOLD analysis project Ga0302326, IMG submission 202264) | Peat permafrost microbial communities from Stordalen Mire near Abisko, Sweden - Palsa_T0_3 | ecosystem: Environmental > Terrestrial > Soil > Palsa > Peat permafrost | place: Sweden: Abisko... | reverse complement strand
ATCCCGAACGTTTCGTGCGCGGCCTACCTGAACCACCCACGATCGCGCGGGCTATCTTCATCAACCCGCCGGAAGCGGCATAGCATTATCCGACAAGCTCGGCATCAAACCCATTGACACGCTCCGGAGCACGCGACAATATCGACGTCCTTACCAACGGCGGTGAATGAGAGTTCAGCGCAACTCATCTCTGCCGTAGGCTTCGGCCCAGGCATACTTTTCATGCTCAAACCATCCGCACACATACTCGATGTGCCTGAGGGTGCAGATGTTTGCGAGTTTTCCGTGTCTACTGGAGCTACCGTCTTCATCCATGGCAAAGCAGCATTTCAAACGTCGACGTGTACGATACGGCGTATAAACGCAGACGACACGATGATTATGCCTTAAAATGCGCCCAGCAGCGTTATTTCCCCGAACCCTTGATCGATCGACGACTCGGGATTCGATGTAGTGCTTCGCGACGTCTGAACTCTTAGTAATTGCGTCGGACAGACGCATCGCTGACTATTATGACCCATTGACTCAAGGTGCGCACCGGATCCGTTTGTCCATGCACTTGCTTCTCGGACCCGGCCGTAGCCTTTGACATAATAGTATCGTTCAATGTGATTGGGGCTCGAGCCGGATGTGACGCTCTCAAGAACAATTGCATCTTGAGTTCCAATATCTCCGCCGAATTGAACGCGCGAAACGCAAGCGACGCGTTCCTGCGAGTACATGTTTCCGGCATGAGTCTGACTGCAACCAGATGCGAAGCTGTTTTGCGTTATAAGCACGCTCGACGCCAAAGGCTGCGCAATCGGTGGACACGGTGTATGATTCGGAAGTCCGCTCGCTAGACATTGAAGTGTTGGCGCCTACAGTGCAAGTCTATAACTCGTGCTTCGACCGCCGGCCTCGTCTTTGCGTAGAACGCCAAGCCCTATCAACGTCTCGATGTCGCGCAATGCCGTATCTGCTGAACACTTCGTGATCTGAGCCCATTTCGATGTAGTGAGTTTCCCAACGAAACCATCGAGTAGCATGTCGATCATGCGCCGCTGGCGATCATTGAGCCGCGTCGCATTGAGTTGTTCCCAAACGCGCACTTTGGCTATTACTGATGCTAGCGCAGTTTCAGCTCCATCAAACGCACGTCCAAGGCAAGCGAGAAACCACTCCATCCATTGAGTGACTTCGAGTGTGCCTTTTTGTGTCGCCTCGAGGAGTCGATAATATTCTCCGCGCTCTTCACGAATTTGCGCTGACATACTATAAAAGCGTTGCTCGGTTTTTTCTGAACGGGCGAGCATGAGATCAGTGAGGGCACGCGCTATGCGGCCGTTCCCGTCCTCAAAAGGATGAATCGTGACAAACCAGAGATGCGCGATCCCAGCCTTGAGCACCAGATCGAGATCGCTCGCCGCATTGAACCACGAAAGAAAGGCCGTCATCTCGGCGTCGACTTTGGTTGCGATCGGCGCTTCGAAGTCCACGCGCTCGCGACCAATGGGTCCGGAAACGACTTGCATTGGTCCGGCAGATTCGTTGCGCCAAGTTCCGATGGCGATTTTCACCATGCCGCTGTAGCCAGTTGGAAAGAGCGCGGCGTGCCAGCCAAACAAACGCTCTTTGGTGACTGGCAGTTCGTAGTTCGCAGTCGCATCGAGAACCATCTCGACGACGCCCTCGACATTGCGATCGGCCGGCGTCAATGCGCCAATGTCGATGCCCAGGCGCCGAGCTATGGATGAGCGTACCTGATCTCGGTCGAGTCGCTCGCCTTCGATCTCGTTTGATTTGATGATCTCTTCGGTCAGGCTGGCTAGCGTTGCTTCGACGCGGAGACGAAAGCCGAGGGCCGCCATCTGGCCTAACAGTTTCCCTTGCGCATGTCGAACGGAAGCCAGCTGCCGTAAAAGACGCGCTTCGTCTAGACGAAAAGTGGGCCAGTCCGGGAGCTCGTAGATATATTGGCTCGATAATCTCCGCATTATATGCGGTGATTATGCCATGTATTCGCCGCAAAAGCAACCCAGATGGGTCGCCCAGACTCTATTATCGGATGACATTGCTTGCTTTTTTCGCCGCAGTTTATGCGGCGGAAGCACGGCTAATCTCCGCATGAAGCCGCGACGCTCTTGAGGCCAACAGGACTCAGTGAGCGACCGCTCCCTTGATCTCTCAATGCTTGTGAGTCAAAAGGCGCCCGTTAGTCAACGTCGAGCCGGATGTGACGCTCTCGAGAACAATTGCATCTTGAGTTCCAATATCTCCGCCGAATTGAACGCCCGAAACGTAAGCGACGCGTTCCTGCGAGTACATGTTTCCGGCATGAGTCTGACTGCAACCAGATACGAAGCCGTTTTGCGTATAATTCCGGAAATTTACGGGATTCCCAGATGTGTCAGAGGGCGTAGCAATGGGCGCGCCTGGAATGGGATCGTCTCGTGCATAAAACCTATACAGCGTGGAGCCAGCGTTCGAGGCTCCTGGTGTACGTTCGGCTGGAGCGGTGCTGCGACCCATCTGAAAGCTTCACGAGGTACTCCCCGTTTTCGATACTACGCAACTCCGTGATACAGCGGGTCTGGACTATTCGAGAACGGTGGATCCTCAAAAACTTAGCGGGGTCCAGCGTTTTCTCGAGTGAGGTCATCGTTTCACGCAAGAGGTGCGAGCGGCCACGAACGTGCAGCTCCGTGTAGTCTCCGGCCGCTCCAATCCAGTCGGTATCTTCAGCCAGAACGATCTGAATCCGCGATCCCGTTCGGACGACGAAATGAGAAACATACTGCTTGGAGCGTTCCCCGAGCATTCCTAGAACGCGCGCGGCCATTTTCAATTTCGTCGCCGAATCGAGTAAGCTCTGCGCGCGGCGAATGGCAGCCGCAAAACGCTCGTCGTCCACCGGCTTGAGGAGATAGTCCAGGGCGTGCACTTCAAACGCACGCACTGCATGTTGCTCGTACGCGGTAAGAAAGATCACTGCGGGCAAATTCTCTGCCGGCAGCGCGTCGAGCACGTCGAAACCGCCCATCCCCGGCATTTGGACGTCGAGAAATACCAGGTCCGGAGAGAGCCCCAAGATTGCGTCAATCGCAGCCCTGCCATCGCCACACTCGCCAACGATCTCGATATCGGCGAACTCGCGAAGCCGCAAAGAGACGCCGCGCCGGGCCAGCGGCTCGTCGTCGACGATCAAGACGCGCAAGACGGTGTCTCCCAGTTGGTTCCGTTCTCGCGGAAGGGGAGTTCTATGCATACTTGGCAGCCGCCGAACGGCAACCACTCCAACGCAAATTTGTGGTTGCCGGGATACAGCGTCTTCAAGCGTTCTGCGGTGTTGCTGAGTCCGATGCCGGCCGGAGGATGGTGCTGCGGCACCAACCCCGAGTAAACCGGTCCGGAGTTCCGAACCGTGATTTGCACATGGCCGCCCAGAAGCCGGCTATGAACCTGTACCTCTCCCCCTTCTATATACGGCGCTACGCCGTGGCGAACGGCATTCTCGACTAACGGCTGTAGCAGCATGCTGGGCACCAGCGCATCCAAGGTTTCGGAAGAGATGGAGACGTCGGTGTGCAGTCGAGACCCCAGGCGGGTCTGCTCGATCGCCAGGTATTGCTCGATAAGGGCGATCTCTTCGGATAGCGGTATTTCGAGCTTGCTTTCGCCGTCGAGGATCGTCCTGAGTAGGTCGCCGATCTGCGCGAGCATGCGAGTGGCAGCCGGCGAATTCTGTTCTAGGACTAGCGTGGATACGGCGTTGAGCGAGTTGAACAGAAAATGCGGATTAAGTTGATAGCGCAGCGCGCTCAGTTTGGCTTCGCGGATCTCGGCCTCCGCTCGGAGAAGTCGCTCTCGCTCCTGCACGGATTGCTGCCACATCTTGATGCTGAGGTACAAGCTGCACCAGGCAAATAGGATAAACGCACTTTGAATGGACCTTTCGATCCAGCCGAACCAATCGGGTGGATGACCAAGCCCCGTAAGCACGGTGAGATACCCGCTGACCAAGCCGGCGGGCATGCACCAGCAAAAAGCCCGTAGCTCCAGGGCGATCCACGATAGTCCGCGCCGTGCGAGGGACCTGCATGCAAAGCGCAGGAGGCAGCTCGCAGCGAACGTCCATATCAGAAACGAGCCGCTGTACCGCAGCGCGTGCACGTCTCGGATCGAGGGCAAGTCCGCAATAACCGCCGACAGAGTAACGCAGCCCCATCCGGCCGCCTGAAGCGTCCAAAAGCCGGGAAGCGCCGAAGCGTCGCGCAATTTCAACTCGGCGACCAAACCCGGCGACTCACCGCAAAAGAAACTCGGGCTGCAGATTGACCGTCACGTAACGCACGTTCCTTATGCTACGATGCGTCGTGCATCAAGCTCATAGCGGAGGGTCACTGTGGAATTGCGTCGAGGGGCGAGCTCATTCACGGGTTCGATTATAGCATTATTGGTACAAGTGTTGGCGCTCGTAGCGGTTGCAGACGCTGCACCACCGGATGCTTCGCAGCCCTCCGGTCCTGGAATCCGCGGCGCGACGTCAGGCCCGACGGCCCAGAGTGCCTTGAGCACGGAAGGGGCAATCAATCAAGCATTATTAACGAGCGACGCCGGCGCACTAGAAGCGCTGCTCGCTGACGGTTGGATCGTCGTCAGCGGCTTCGGCGGCATTGCCGAAAGGAAGCCTTTTATCGCCTACGTTCGAGCAGGTGATTTTACGCGGAAAAGAATGATTATTTCGGAACCGCGCGTTCGGCTTTACGGAAACACCGCGCTCGTAACGACGCATCTGAGCGCTACAGGGCGAGCGGTTGTTGAAGTTAAGGGGAAAATCCTTAGCCACTGTTTCGATGTCAAAGAGCGCCAAACAGACGTACTTGTTTGGGAGAACGGAGGTTGGAAGTCCGTTCTGCTGCACGAGACCGTGATCCCGGGGACGCTACACGTTTCCGCGATCCAGGGACGAAAATCCAGCTGCACGTAAATGCTCGGTTCCCGTGCCTAGCCCGTGCCAGGCCGAGCCGAGACGGCACCGTACGAGTACAATACGGTGTCGTCTCGGATCTGTGTTGATGGCTACTTTGTCTAGAGCTTTACGACGACGGACTTCGTCTCCGTATAGCACTCGAGCGCGTTGTGGCTCATCTCGCGTCCCCAACCGGATTGCTTGAACCCGCCAAACGGTAACGCCGGATCGAAGACGTTGTAGCAATTGACCCAGACCGTGCCTGCGCGAAGAGCCGCGGCAACCCTGTGCGCGTTACCAACGTCCTTCGTCCAAACGCCGGCGGCCAGACCATACACCGTGTCGTTTGCTTCGGCCAAGATTTCGCGCGGATCGTCGAACGGCGTCGCCGCGACGACGGGCCCGAAGATCTCTTCACGCATGATCTTCATGTTCGGCTTCACGTCGACGATGACGGTCGGCGCGACGAAATATCCACGCTCGCTAACGCGACCGCTACCGCCCGACAGCGTCCGCGCACCTTCGTCGATTCCGGACTGAATGTATCCGGTCACGCGGTCGAGCTGCTCGTCCGAGACCAGGGGACCGATATCCGTGCTTTGATCGAGACCGGATCCGATCTTCATCCCTTTGGCCGCCGCTGCAATGCCTTGCGTCACCTGATCGAACACCGAGCGCTCGACAAACAGGCGTGAGCCGGCGGTACAGCACTGACCCATATTGAAGAAAATCCCAAAAGCGGCTCCCGCAATTGCCTCATCGATGTTCGCATCGGCGAAGATGATGTTGGGCGATTTTCCGCCGAGTTCGAGGGTGACTTTCTTGAGGTTACCGGCGGCAGCTTTGACGATCAGCTTGCCCACCTCGGTCGATCCGGTGAAGGCGACTTTGTCGACGTCGGGATGCGCTGCGATTGCAGCACCGGCCGTCTCGCCATATCCGGGGACGACATTGAGGACGCCCTCAGGGAAGCCGACCTCTGCCGCGATTTCCGCGAGCAACAGCGCCGTGAGCGGCGTCTGTTCGGCGGGCTTGAGGACGATCGTGCATCCGGCGGCGAGCGCCGGCCCGATTTTCCAGGCAGCCATCAGGAGCGGAAAATTCCAGGGGATGACCTGGCCCACAACGCCGATCGGCTCGCGACGAGTGTAGGCGTGAAACTCTCCGGGGATCGGAATCGAATCGCCCAGAAGTTTCGTCGCCCAGCCCGACATGTAGCGGAGGTTGTCGATCGACATCGGCACATCTGCGACGCGCGCGACGGCGAGGGGCTTGCCGTTATCAAGCGATTCGAGCAGCGCGAAATCTTCGAGGCGTTCTTCCATCTTGTCGGCCAGCTGATAAATCAGCCGGGCCCGTTGCGAGGGCGAAAACGTGCGCCACGGTCCGGTCTCGAAAGCGCGACGGGCGGCTGCGACCGCAAGATCGATATCGGCGCTGTCGCCTTCAGCGACATGCGCGAGGACCTCACCCGTCGCGGGATTGTAGACCGGGAACGTCTTCCCACTTTTCGCATCGACGAACTTTCCGTCGATGAAAAGCTTCTTGGGGTCTTTGAGAAACTTTTGTGCAAACGGCGGGAGCTCAGCGCCTTCGGGTTTGTAAGTAACGGCCATGGTCGATTCCCTCATTTATCGTCGGTCCCGGCGATGATTCGCCGGGGTTGCTAAAAGCGGCCGCTTATGGAATTCGTTTAGCCCGCGAGCGTCCCCCTTCGGTCGCCGGGGCGGGAGCCACGTAGATGTAGAGGGCCGCCATCACGGTGCGAGGATTGCGCCGCCGGCAAGGTTTACGTCGCCCGTGTCGGAGATCCCGACGGCTACGCTGCATTTCACATCTTCGAGGAGCCGATACGATCGAATACATCGAGGCCGGAGATCTCCTCGTCGCTTTCGAGGCGTACGGCGAACCGGCGGGGTGGCCCGTGGTGCTCTTGCACGGCTGGCCATACGACGTTCGCGCGTACGATGAAGTCACGCCGAAACTCGTCGCGAACGGAGCGCGCGTCATCGTGCCGTTCTTGCGCGGATTCGGGGCGACGCGCTTCATCCGTTCCGAAGCACCGCTCGGGGCAGCAGGGCGCGATCGGCGCCGACCTAGTGGCCCTGATGAACGCACTCAAACTCGAGCGGCCGGTGCTCGCCGGTTACGACTGGGGAGGGCGAGCGGCATGCATCGTGGCGGCGTTGCATCCAGGCCGCGTGCGCGGACTCGTCTGCGGCGATGGCTACAACATCCAAAACATTGCCGGGTCGGCGCATCCGGCGTCACCGGAAAACGAACATCGCAAATGGTACCAGTTTTATTTCCACGGCGCGCGAGGCCGCGCCGGATTGGAAGCGAACCGGCGCGCCTTCTGCCTGCTGCTTTGGAAGCTCTGGTCGCCAAGTTGGCGTTTCGACGAAGCGAAGTTCGAACGAACGGCGGTCGCCTTCGACAACCCGGATTTCGTCGAGGTGACGATCCACTCGTATCGACACCGCTACGGACTCGTACCGGGCGACCCGGCATTCGATGAAATCGAGCATCGCCTGCGCGAACAGCCATCGATTGACGTTCCTTCGATTTCGCTCGACGGCGACGATGACGGCGTGATGAACGCCGGGGGAGCCGCCGATCACGCTCATCATTTCACGGGGCAACACGAATATCGCCGCATCCCCGGTTGCGGACACAACATCCCGCAAGAAAAGCCGGACGACTTTGCCGACGCGGTGCTAACCGTGGAGCGCTGGACGCGCGACGCGCCTTAGGCCCCGCAAGAGCGTGCCGCCAGGAGGTGCACCAAACTCTTAGACCACGAGGCCGGTACTTCGACGGCATGGCTTTTATGAACGGAACGCCAAGTTCGGTCTGAATGGAGCGCACGACAATGGAGTGGACGAATACGATCTCGCCCGACGTACCCGGGCCGGGCCAAATCGGACGCCTCGTGTTGCCGGACATCATACGCCGGAGCGCGCGGAAGTATCCCGGTAAGACGGCGATCGTCGATGGATCGCGACGCGCGAGCTACGCATCCTTCGACGCGGATGTCGATCGCCTCGCGAACGCGCTGCTCGGACGCGGTCTGCGCAGAGGGGACCGCGTTGCCACGTTATGCGCGAACTCTTACGCGTATTGCGTCGCGATGTTCGGCATCCAACGCGCCGGTCTAGTGTGGCTGCCGATCAATCAAAACCTGCGGCCGGACGATATCGATTACATCGTCGGGCACGCGGAGCCGCGTTTCGCAATCGTGGATGACCCGTTGTATGCGGACCCGATCGGGCGCGTGCTCGATGCGCGGCTGAGCGCGGACCAGCTCGCTGTCGTGGCCTACGATTCGTCGCTCGCTACGGAGTGCACGATCTTCGACACCTTGCTTGCCGAAGGCGCCGCAAACGATCCCGAGGTCGAGCTAGCGGACCGCGACGTGTGCCAGATCATGTACACGAGCGGCACGACGGGCCGGCCCAAGGGCGTCATGCATTCGCACCTATCGGTGTACGCCGCCCTCTTTGGCAACGTCATTGATTTCAGCATTCGCGCATCGGATGTGACCAACGCGATGCTTCCCCTCTTCCACTGCGCGCAGCACTGCCTGATCGCGAGCGTCTTCCTCGCCGGCGGCACCGCCGTCATCATGCGCACGGTCGACCCGGGCGCGTTCATCGAAGCGATCGCACGGGAGAAAATGACCTTCGTGCTCTCGCTGCCGCCGATCTATACGGCGATGCTCGATCATCCGGCACTCGCTGCGAACGATATTTCGAGCTTGCGTTTGTGCGTGTACGGGATGATGCAGGTGCCGGAACACGCGTTGCGCCGCCTCGTCACCGAAATTTGCCCGAACTTCACGCTCGGCGCCGGCCAGACCGAGATGTATCCGGCTACGTTGACCTTCAAGCCGGATCTCCAACTCGAAAAGATCGGTCCGTATTGGGGCGATTCGTGCATGGCGACGGAGACGGCGATCATGGACGATGCCGGCCGGCTGTTACCGGCGGGAGAAATCGGCGAGATCGTGCACCGCGGGCCTAACGCGATGGCGGGCTATTTCCGCGACGCCGAGGCAACGGCGAGCGCGCGCGCCTTCGGCTGGCACCACACGGGCGACCTCGGCATGTTCGATGCCGATGGGCAGCTGATCTTCACCGACCGCAAGAAAGACATGATCAAGAGCGGCGGAGAGAACGTCGCATCGATCGTCGTGGAACGCGCGTTGTGCGCGCATCCCGGCGTCGCCGCGGCGGCTGCCATCGGTCTGCCGCATCCGCGCTGGTTTGAAGGCGTTACCGGCATCGTGCTCCTGAAGCCCGGCGCGACGGCCGACGAGGCAGCGCTGCTGGCACACTGCCGATCCCTTCTTTCCGTGCACGAAGTTCCGAAGGCGATCCGCTTCGTCGACGTCTTCCCGGTGACGGCGACCGGCAAGATTCAAAAAAATCTGCTGCGCGAGCGTTTCAGCGATCTTTACGAGCGCGAGGGCATTGCGAGTCGCGCCTGAGACGTCGTCGGAGCGAATATCGATCTGTTCGCGGCGCCCAGCGGCGAGGAGGAAGTTGTTTTTTGGCGGACGCAACGACTTCGCTGTGAAGCTGCCACGTATCGATTTTGCGGTCGTTTTAGGAAGCGGATTGGCACGGGCGTTCAAAGGCCGTACAGACCTTACGGCGATCCGCTACGACGAACTCGACGGGCTTCCCGAACCGACTGCGCCCGGGCACGTCGGCGAAGTACTTGTCGGAAGCATTGCGGGCAAAGACGTCGCGGTGTTCTGCGGGCGCTTTCATCTCTACGAAGGGCGTAGCCCGCGCGAGGTCGTCAGTATCGTCCAGTTGGCGGCAGACGCGGGCGTAGCGACGCTCGTGGTGACAAATGCGGCAGGCGGATTGAATCGCGACTATGTCGTCGGCGACCTCATGATCCTGCGCGATCATCTCAATCTGACCGGGCAGAATCCGCTGGCCGTCTTTCCGTTACCTTCCGGCGTTCGCGATCGCTTCGTCAACATGAGTGATGCGTACGATGCCGATCTGCGGACGATCGCACGAGATGCCGCGCCGAGTGCCGGCTTGCGCGTCCACGAAGGCGTGTATGCTGGTCTGCTCGGGCCCTCGTTCGAAACGCCGGCCGAAGTTGCGATGCTCAGAAAGCTTGGAGGCGACGCGGTCGGCATGTCGACGGTTCTGGAAACAATCGCGGCGCGTTCTCGCGGCGTCAAGGTGCTCGGCATCAGTTTGATTACGAACGTGCACGACGGCGCTCCGACCTCCGCAAGTGAGGTCGTCGTCGCGGCCGATCGCGCCTCGGCCAACCTTGCGGCATTCCTCGAGGATGTGGTCTCCAGGACGGCGGTTGCACGGCCGTGATATACTCGCCTGGGATGATGAACATGATGTGTTGTTGTGGCTGTTACAGCACGTTCGCGTGTGCGTGCGGCGGGTTCGGTGTGTCATAGCGCAGTAGCTGCATAAGCTCGCGAAGATGCTCCCCGCGCCGTACGGCGCGGGGATTTTTGTTCTTGTACGAGTTCAACGAGGTTGTATGAAGCGCGTTTTTCTTCTCCTTGCCGCGGCCATGTTGCTCGGGGCATCGCCGGCTCCGTCGCCGGCATCTTCGCAGAGCGGGACGATCTCGGGTTCTGTCGTCGACGGGCGCGGGAAGAGCATCGCCGGCGCAATCGTCAACGCGGCCGGCGGCGGTCAGCTTTTGTCGACGGTGTCGGCTGCGAATGGTGCGTTCTCGCTTTCGGCGGCGCCCGGGCTCTACGTTCTTACGGTAGCAAAGGGCGGCTTCGAAAAAGCGGAGGATAGCAACGTAGTGGTAACTGCCGGTGCATCCACGCCGTTCAAAGTGACGCTCGTCGACACGACGATCTCGAATCTTCGCGTCATCGGCACCGTCTCGACCTCCGCATCGGCGGCGAGTTCGTCGATCACGCCGCTCGCGAGCATCACCGCGGACACGATTACCGAGCGGCAGGTCCCTTCGTTGCAAGAGGTTCTGCCGGAATTGCCGGGCGTCACCTTCGGTGAACGCGGCGGCGGTACGACGGATCCGTATCAAACCTTTACGATCCGCGGAGCGCCGATCGAAACACGCATTGAAGTCGACGGTCATCCCGTTAGCACGGGAATCTCCGGGCTCTACGATCTCAGTCAAGTCAATCCCGGCGTGTTCTGCTCGATCGACGTCGACAAAGGCGCGGGGATCGACGGTGCCGACGCTGGTGAGTCCGTCATCGGTACGGTCAACCTGCGCACATGCGATTTCACGGCGAAGAACGTCGCGAGCGCGAAGCTCGGCCTCGATCAGTTCGACGCCCAGTTCTCGTCGTTCAACCTGAGCGGCAACGTCGGCTCCGCGCAGCGTTTCAGCTACGTCTTGAGCTACAACGTGGCCGGCGTCATCGGGCCGGAGCACGGTCAATATGGTTACGACGTGCAGCCCGATCCGAACAACCCGGGATACGGTCTCGCAGTCTTCGGCTCGCCGCTGAACGACGACGTCAACCAGCGTAGTGAGCTCGCCAAATTCCGCTATCGCTTGAGTGAATCGACGTCGATCACCGCGGCCTTCATCGGTTTCCAGGGCGAGCAAAATCCGCAGGGCGTGGCCTACGGCTCGTACGTCGGTCCGACGACGATCGAATCTTCGATCAGCACGCCGAATACCGGGGCTCCGCCGACCGTGAACTACAACGCGCCCGGATTGCAGGATCTCGTCGGAAGGACGGTTCCGGGATATGTCTGGTATCCCGGCACGTATACCTCGACGAGCCAACCGTTCTTCGAAGCGGAACTACGCTCGGCGATCGGCAAAAACGATACGCTGCTCGTTCGTCCGTATGCGGCGGTCATCACGCGGTTCGTCGACGGAAACGAGGAAGCAAGTTTTCCGGGGGCGTGGACGCAGGGTCCCGCCAGCGCCTACGTCGAGCAGTACCAATCGGCGTACGACGAAATCGAGAGCGAGCGGCTGCATGGTGCCACGCTCACATACCTGCACCCGTACGGAGAAGACAACGTCGTAAACTTCTCGTACGATTATCACTCCCTCTTCTCGTCCGATTACTACGGCTATCCCCAGCTGCAAATTAACGTGGCGCCGACGACGGCTCGCACGAGCGATTTCTCACTCAGTACGCTGCTTACTATCGCGCCGAAGGTCAAACTGGCACTCGGGGATTACGAGACGAGCTGGAACCTCGATTATCTCGCGGGCGCCTCCGCGAGTTCGCTCGCATCGTTTACGCGCACGGTCGCGCACAACGATCCGCACCTCGGATTGAACTGGCGCCCAAATCCGAAGTTCGCGCTGCGCTTTTCGGCCGGCTCGGGCATTACGGTTCCGTACGCCGATCAGGTATCCGGATTGCCTTCGGTGAGCAACGGCAACAGCGGCGTCAACACGCTGGAGACGGTCAATCCGAACCTCAAACCCGAGGTGACCGTCGCCTACGATCTGGGGACGGACATAGAGCTTCCCGGGCGCAATAAACTCTCGTTCGATGTCTACGACGACACGATTCACGACACGTTCGTGGCATCCACATACGCTGTGCCGCCGTCGTATCTGGCAGGCTTTCCGAATCCGTACCAGATCGTCTCGACGTGGCTCAATGGTCCGGCGCAGCGCGACGACGGCATCGAACTCGCGCTTGGGAGCGGCCGTAGATTCGGTCTGGGTTATGACGCAAACGTGACGTTCCAGCGCGCGTACTACGATCTGCTGCCGCAGAGTTTCTATGCGCTCGCCGCGAGCACGGCCATCAACGGCGCACAGATCGACGGTATTCCGTTCACTACCGCGCACGGTGAGGTGAACTGGACGGGTCACGAAGGAAACCTGCGTGCCGCGTTCGGCGCGGACTACGTCGGTCAAAACAACTGGACGAACGGAGGGGGATTCGTGACGTTCTACTCGGCCCTGCGGCGCGATGTGGGACACCTCGGAACGCTGCAGGTCTCGGTCTCGAATCTCTTCAACAAGGGGACGGGCGCGCCGTACGGCTTCGGAGTCTACAACGGCGGTTTCGCGCGGCCGGAGTACGGTCCGGATGCGGCAGGCACGGGTCTGGGCTATAGTGCCGTACCGCAATTCTTGCAGAGCATTCCTCCGCTGACTATACGCTTCTCGCTAGCGAAACAAGTCGGCTGGTGATCGGCGATGAGGTGTAGATGAACCGGCGTCAATTCATCGCTGCGACGGGCTCCGCCGTCGCAGCGCAGGCGGTTGCAGCCGCGGCCGATGTGACTGCGATCACGACCCAGTTTCTGTGGATCAAGAACGTCGAGTACGCCGGGTTTTACATTGCCGACGCCAAGGGATACTACGCGCGCGCCGGAATTGCGCCGGCGTTTTTAGCCGGCGGTCCGAATCTTCCGAGCGTTGAAGCGGCTGTCGTCGCGGGGCGCGCCGACGTCGGCTTCAACGATATCGAAAAGATCACCGACGCGATCGCAGCGGGCGCGGACTTTGTGGTGCTCGGCGCCGTGTACCAGCACAGCGTCGGCGGCATTCTCTCGCTCCCGCAAGCACCGGTTCATTCGGCGCGCGATCTCGTGGGCAAACGCATCGGGATTCAATCCGGTGCGCAAGAATACATCGACGGCGTTTTCAACGTCAATCATCTGCCACGAGAGTACACGCCCGTGCCCGTCGGTTTCGGTCCCGAGCCGCTGCTCCAGGGAGCGTGCGACGCGTATCTCTGCTATTTGGTGAATCAGCCTCTGATTTTAGAGGCGCGGCACATCCCGCACGTCGTCGTCTCGTTTGATGCACTGAACTTTCCGCTCTACTCGGGATGCCTTTATGCGAGCCGCAGCGTCGTGGCGAGTAGGCGCGATGTGCTCGTCCGCTATCTGCGTGCGACGGCGCAAGGTTGGGCCGAGAACGCGCGCAATCCGGATCTTGGCGCGAATCTCACCGTCAACACGTACGGTGCGTCGCTCGGATTGAGCCTCAACGAACAGATCTCCCAGAACCGCGCGCAAGTTCCGCTTACGCAAAGCGATCTGACGCGCCGTCACGGTGGACCGCTTTGGGTCTCGACCGAGCAAATCGCGGGTCCCATTTATCGCGCGCTGCGCGCTGCCGGACATACGTCGCTACCGCCCGTTTCGAAGCTGGTTGACCTCTCGCTGCTCCAAGAGGCGTACGCGCATGGCATAGGCGCGTGATTTTGCTCGATGTGTTCGTGCATGTCGTTATCCACGTCATGCTCCAGAAGCCGCGGGCGCTCGATGGTACGCACGGAGAGTGGTATTGCCAGACCGGGCGCCCGTTCCGTACGGTTCCGACGCCTGAGGCGTTGCTCGGCGCGTACGACGCGGAGCTCGCACGCGAGGGCGTCGCGCACGATCAGTTCGGTTTCGGCACCTGGACCGTGGGCTCGGCGCCGAACGCCGACGTGGCGTTCGAAGAAGGCGACCACATCGACGTATACACGCACCTCTCGCGGGCGCGCCGCTTCTTGCCGCCGTTCTTGCACCGCTTGCGTATCGATCTCGATCAGCGAGAGGCCCTCGGCGAGATCTTCGGCGGCTCGTTCGGCACGCCGCAGCAGGCACGCACGCGCATTACGGTGACGCTGCCGTCATCGCGCGCCAATTACGTGGCGCTCGTGCGCATCCATCGTATCTTCGGCGACGAGGGGCGCGGCGGCGCGACGCAAATTTCCGATGAAAGCGGCGTGCATATCTACACCGGCGCGACTCGCGAATCGCGATCGCACATCGAAGCGGCGTTACGCCGCGCGGGATACGCGTACGGCGAGGAGCCGGAGACGTTCGTGACCGATGACGCGCCGCCGTGCGCGGCAGCGCCGCGGTGAATCGCAGTGCGTTTCTTCTCGGATCGCTCGCCGCGCCGCTCGCCGCGCACGCAGCGCTCGAAACGGTGAGGACGCAGTTCTCGTGGCTGCCGAACGTCGAATACGCCGGATTCTTTCTCGCACAAGAGCGCGGGTGGTTTGCAGATGCGGGAATCGCGCATCGCTATCTTCCGGGCGGACCGCGCCTCCCGAGCGTTGCAGCCATGGTCGCGAACGGTGCGGCGGACGCCGGTGTCGACGAACTCGACAAAGTCGTTGATGCCGTGCGGGCTGGAGACGATCTCGTTATCCTCGGCGCGATCTATCAACGCCCGGTCGGCGGCCTGCTCTCGTTGCCGGGCCATCCCATCGTGCGTGCCGCCGATCTCGTTGGCGCGCGGATCGGAATTCAGAGCGGTGGACGCGAGTACATCGACGGAATCCTACGGCTGAACCACCTGCCGGTGCGTTACACGGCGGTCGCGGTAGGCGAATCCCCGGGCGCCTTGCTGAACGGCGAATGCGAAGGCTTCCTCTGCTACCTTACGAATCAGCCGCTGATGCTCGATCAGCGCGGGATTCGCTACGTCGTGCGCTCGCTCACTGCGTTCGGCTACTTCGGCTACGATGGATGCATCTTTGTACGCCGCCGCACTCTGCAAACACGTCGCGCGACGCTCGTACGCTACCTCGGTGCCGTGCGGCGTGGCTGGGAGTGGAACGTCGCCGATCCCGTGGCGGGAACGCAAGCGACGCTGCGTATCGCACCGCCGGCTTTGCAGCTCAACCGCGCGCAGCAGTTGCAGCAAAATCGCGCGCAGGCGCCGTTCATGCAGAGCGCCGTAACGCGACGTTTCGGCCTGCTCGCGGTCGATCGCGCGGGCGTTGGGCGCGCATATGCCACGCTGCGCGCGGAAGGCCGCAGCACTCTTCCACCGTTCGAGCGTCTCTTCGATCTCTCGCTGTTGCACGGATAAATGTCGAGCATCGCCGTACGCGGCGTGTGCGTCGAATTCGCGCAGAAGGGTGGCCGCCGCGTCGCCGCGCTCGATAAGATCGATCTCGACGTGGCGGCCGGGAGCTTCGTCGCGATCGTGGGGCCGTCGGGGTGCGGAAAGTCCACGTTGCTACGCACGATCGCGGGACTCGTGGTGCCGACGGCCGGGTCGACGGCGATCGGCGATGCTAGGCCGCGCGAACTCGTCGCTGCGCACCGATTGGGCATCGCGTTTCAAGAGCATGCGCTCCTGCCGTGGCTGAACGCGCGTGAAAACGTCGCCCTGCCGTTCACACTCGCGAAGCGCCCGATAGACCATGAACGCGTCGATGCATTGATCGCGCTCGTCGGTTTGCGCGAGTTTGCAACGGCACATCCGCGGGAATTATCGGGCGGGATGCGGCAGCGCGTATCGATCGCGCGCGCCCTCGCGCTCGGTCCCGACGTGTTGCTCCTCGACGAACCGTTCGGCGCGCTCGATGCGGTGACGCGGCGGCAGCTCAATATCGAACTTCAGCGCATCTGGTCGGAACGGCCGATCACGACGCTCCTCGTGACGCACGGCTTCGATGAAGCGGTGTTCCTCGCAGATCGCGTCGTGGTCATGTCGCCTCGCCCGGGCCGCATCGTTGCCGACGTCGCCGTCCCGTTCGGGCGGCCGCGCGACCGCACGCTGCTCAGCGATCCAGCGTTTCACGCGATCGCCGACGGGATCGCGCGCATTCTCGACCAGGGCGCATCGACATGATTCGCGCCAGGCCTACATTCGCCGGTATCGCCGGGATCGCCGTGCTCGCTGCGCTGTGGGAACTCGCGGGACATCTTCCGGTTTTGCGTGACGTCGTCCCGCCGCTAAGCGCGGTACTCACGCATCTCGCTGCTCCCGAAATGCGTGCTTTGCTCGGTAACGCGATCGCGTATACCGGCGGCGAGACGCTCGCCGGTCTGATCGCGGGAGCGGCCGCGGGAATCGCCTGCGCAAGCCTCGCGCGCCTCGTACCCGTCGCCGCGCCGGGACTCTCCGCGCTCGCGAGCATCGTCAACGGAATCCCGGCGATCGCCGTCGCAGGGATCTGTGTGCTCACGCTTCCGCGCGAGGTGACGCCGCTCGTCGTCGCCGCGCTCGCCGCTGCGTTCATCGTCTTTGTAGGGACGACGGCGGGACTGGGGGCGGCGAGCGCCGAGCGGCACGATCTCTTTCGCGCGTACGGAGCATCGCGCTGGACGACGTTCGCCCGCCTCGATGCGCCGACGGCGCTTCCGTTCGTTCTCGGTGCAATGCGCTCGGCGGCGCCCGTCAGCGTCGTCGGCGCGATTCTCGGGGAGTGGTTCACCGCCGAGCGCGGACTCGGCCCGATGCTCATCGCCGCGCTGCAGAACTACGATACCGTTGGATTATGGAGTACGGCGCTTGCGTGCGCACTGCTCTCGCTTACGCTCTATGCCGTTTTCGGAGCTGCGTACGGCATCGCCGAGAGCGCGGGCGCGTGACGATCGCAGCGCGTTTGCGCCACGCCGTCGCGCTGCTATGGCCCGCGCTACTGCTGGTCGCGGCGTGGCAGATCTGGATCGTTGCGGCACACGTACCGGCGCTGGTTGCCCCGGCGCCGTTCGCCGTCGTGCGCGAGTTGTTCGGAGATCCGGGTCTCTACGCGAGCGCGGCCGCCGTGACCGCAGGCGTCGCGGCGGCCGGTCTTGCGCTCGGAATGTCGGCGGCGATCGCGTGCGCGCTGCTCGTACGGCTCACGCCGTTTGCAGAGGGGCTGCTGACCGGCCCGGCGCTGCTCGTGCAATCGACGCCGCTCGTCGCGATGCTTCCCCTCATCGCACGGATCTTCGGTTACGGCGAGGCATCCGTAATCGCAGGTGCCGCGGCGATCACGTTCTTACCGGCGTTCGTCATCATCGCTACCGGGCTGCGAAGCGCGCCGCAGGGAACGCCCGACGTCTTTGTCGCGCTCGGTGCAACGCGCATCGACACGCTGCGCCATCTCTCTTTTCCCGCTGCGCGACCCAGTATCTTTACAGCGCTGCGCATCTCCGCGGCGAATAGTATCCTCGCCGCAATGGTCGCGGAGTATCTCTTGGGTCAGGCCGGCCTCGGTCATGTCTTCGCCGACGCACAGAGCTCGCTGCTCACAGCACGCGCGTGGTCGGCAAGTCTCGTCGCAACGGCGCTCTCGGTCGCCGCGTTCGCCGCAACCCGCCGACCCGAATACCAACCCTCCTCCGTCCTTTAGAAGAGGTAATCCGGCCGGCATCGCTAGATTCGTATCGTCGCGCAATACCGCCCTTTGCGTTACTATGCCGCCTTTGTGGAGCGCGATATAACGCATCGCGATGTGCGCACTTGATGCCTACATCGCGGCAAACGTCATCGAGACGCAACCTTATTCGCGATGACGATTCCGACGCTCAGGCCGGCGGCTATGATGGCAAAGAAGGCGCCGAGGCCGATCAAGAACCAGCCGGTATCCTTGTCGCTCTGGGGATCGAAAACCGGTCCGATCGTGCCGAACTCGTTCGCGACGTAGTCGATCTCGCCGTCGACATATTCCACGACGGCGGGCCTTCCGGGCCGACGTTGCGTTGCCTGGAACGTCGCGAGCGGCGTCCCGAGGTATTCCCCGAGGTAGACATCTACCGTGGCTCCGCTCTGCGGAACGAAAATGAAATGGTGCTGGTACCTCAGGCCGCCGTTGTATTGAGACCCCTGCACGATTTCATACGCGCGCACGATCGCGCCGTGGACGATGCGACAACCGGATCCATCGGTCGCCGGCGTCGTCAGCCGGAGGTCGTGCGTGCAACCGGCGTCGCGGGCGAGTACGTCTTGGGCCCTCGTCAGGTGCAAAACACTGTGCAAACCAATGCCGCCTGAGATGCCGAAGAGCACGAGAAAGAACGTGGGCAACAACGCATTCACAGCCCGTGCGATCCAGCCAAATCGTCGCGGCATAGGCGGGAATACCTCATGGCTGCCCGCGCTTCCCTTCGCCGGCTCTTCGTTTGGTTTGCGTGTTTCCCGCAATGGAGGGCGGTCGAGGTTCCGTGGGCATTAATGGTCGCCCAAGAACGTGAGCACGGCCTCGTCAAACAACGCGGGATGTTCCCACAATGCGTAGTCATCCGAGTCCGGTAAGATCAGTTCCGCTGCGCCACGGATTGCATGCGCCATCATATCGGTGTCGGAACGTTTAACGTACTCCTCGTGGTCCCCATCTACGATCCATACCGGAGTGCGAATCGCCTCAAAGTTCGTCCGTGTATAATTCGGTTGTGTATTCCACATGCGATCGACGCGATGTTCGAGGGCGGACCAACCATTTGGCGCAGGCGATTCGACGCGATAGCGAGCTTCGGTCCAAACCTTTGCTTCCTCGATACGAGCGCGCACCGCGGGATCGGTAGACGGCACAAACGAGACCGTCGATACACTGGAGTTTGCGCCATGCGCAAAGAGTCTCGTGACTCGTCCCGGATAGTGCATCGCAATGTCGAGGCCCACGATTGCGCCATCGCTGAACCCCACGAAAGAGGCACGCCGCAAATGGAGGCGGTCCATTACACCGACGACGTCTTGCGCGAAGAGGTGGTAGCCGAGCGGCTGCGGCGAGCACGTGCTTCGGCCCTGACAGCGCGTGTCGATGACAATCGCTCTATATCCATTCCGAACGAGGTCCGGAACGAGAAATCCCCAATCGTCCGACGAGTCTTTTCCACCCTCTAGAAGGATGACAGCCGAACCAGACCCGTATGAGCCGTACCAGATTTTAACGCCATTTACCGGAACGAGGCCGCCGGCCTCAGGTGGAGGGAGGTTGGGCGGCACGGGCAAGTGCGCCGTCAACAAAGCGAACACGATCGTTATGGCCAGGTGCATGGTAAGCCTTTCCTCGCGACGGAGCGTTCACGCCCACGAAACTCAAATAGCAACGTTTTGCAAACACGTTATCCGAATCCAACTCAGTATGGTCACATCGATGGATGGGGCCACTATGCGGAGCGCCTTGGACCGAGATCAGCCGGATGCGGCCGCTCAAATTTCGATGTTCGTCACAGGTTGCTCAAAAATGCCTCGAGCGCGGCCGCCGTTTCGGCGGGAGCTTCTTCCTGCGGAAGATGACCGACGCCGGGAAGTACGACGCGTTGGCTTCCCGGTATGTCGGCGTTGAAGCGTTCCGCATTGGTGAGCGGCACGACGGAATCTTTCGTGCCCCATATGATGAGCGTTGGCGTCAGGATGTTCTTGATCAGCGGGTAATCGTCGCTGCTGCGCGCTTGCCGCAATGCCGGGCCCAGAGCATCGCGCACGCCCTCACGCAGAAACACCTCGTAGCTGCGGTCGATCACTTCATCCGTCACTTTACTCGGATCGCCGTACGTGCGTCTCACGCTATTTGCCATGGATGACTTCGGCAGCACGTGCAAGATGAACGACCCGATCGGTGACATGGCGAGCCGAAAGCCGAGCGCTTGCGGCGTCGTTCGCGGGTAGCCGGCCGCACCGATGAGGACGAGCCGCTCCACCCGGCTCGGCTCGGCCACGGCAAACCGCCATGCTACTCTGCCTCCTGCCGAACTTCCAACCAGAACGCACCGCTCGATCTCCATGGCATCCAAGAAGCGCTGCATGAAGCCGACGTAATACTCCATGGAATAGTCGCCGCTTGGATTGGGGCCCGTGAGCCCAAAGCCGGGCCGATCTAGCGAGATGACGCGATAGTCGTTCTTGAGGCGTTGCGCCACACCGTCCCATGTGTGGAGACTGTTCCCCGTTCCATGCAGCAGGATGACCGGGGGCTTCGCATCGTGCGCTCCCTCATCTCGAACGTGGACGTCCATACCATCGATCTTGATAAATTTCGATGGCGGCTGAGCCCAACGGCCCACAAGCTCGGAAACCGGACGATCTGCATTCCAGATACTCATCGAACGAACACTCCCATCCGCTACGTTTAAGCGAGCATGAATGCAGCCGTCTTCGAAGGACGGTGTCGCTAACTCGTTCGTGATTCGGCACGACCCTTCACCGCCATGCTTTCCGGCAAGGCCGCACGGAGACGCCTCCTAGGGTCGACGTCGATGCGCCGGGGGCCGCTCCAGCCGGAGCGGAGCGGGCTGGGCGATTGTTGTAGTTTCGGCGATGTCCAAAATTGCAGTAACCGGTGCGGCCGGTACGATCGGAAGGCGCCTCTGCGCCGACCTTGCTCGCGATTTTCAAGTCGTGCGCATCGATCTTCACGATGCAGAGGTGATTGCGGACGTGCAAGACATCGCAGCCCTCGAACGGGCATTCGCCGATTGCGAGACGGTGGTACATCTTGCCGGCGTCGTCGCGGTCGAAGCATCGTGGACCGATGTCTACGGGCCAAACATTCACGGAACGTACAATGCCTTCGAGGCGGCCCGGCGCAAGGGCGTGAAACGAGTGATCTTCGCGAGCTCGAATCACGCCGTCGGCATGCACGAGCTTGAAAACGCACCGGCGATTTACGAACCAGGATATGGTCTGGTCGTACCTACCGATGCGGCGTACCGGCCCGATTCGCTTTACGGCGTCTGGAAGGCGTTCGGCGAAACGCTTGGACGGTATTATAGCGACAATCATGGACTGCAGGTCACCTGCGTTCGCATCGGTTCGATCACGGACGCCGACGATCCACTCGATGAAAGCGTGCGCAATTCGTCGAACTGGTTGAACCTGACGGAAACTCAAAAGTTCGCGCGTTACGCGGCGACCTGGATGTCGCAGGCGGATTTTGCGCGTCTCGTGCGCGCGATCTTGGCGCGTGACGTCAAGTACGCAGTGGTCTACGGCGTTGGGAACAACGCGACACGCTTCTGGGATCTCGAAGCAGGACGCGCGATCTTCGGCTTCTGGCCACTAGATGGCAGCAACTCGAGATCTCGCCATTAGAACGCGATCGTCGTCGAGAGTCGGAGACACACGCGCGCTCGAGCTCGGAAGCATCAGTTCCCGGCCGGCCGCGCCTCGATTCCCGCGACCACGATCTCGAGCACGCTTCTGATGGCCGATTCATCCTCGATGGATCCTCCGTGCCCGATGCGATTGTCGAGGAGCAGCATCGTTAAACCATGTACCATCGACCACGCGGCCCAAGCGCCCTTCCCATCGTCCCCCGGCCGCAGGGCGCGAACGTGCGCAAGGAGGGTTTCGTACGCAGCGTGGCTCGCGGCTTTGAGTTTGGGGTACGAATACGAGTCCGCACCCAACTCCGCGCCGAACATCAAACGGTAGAGCGCTGGATTTTCGAGACCCCACTGTACGGCGGCTCGGGAAGCCGCAACGAGCTGCCCGCGCGGACCGCCAGCGGCTGCCGCGGCCGATGCCGCCCGCAGACGAGCATGGGCCGCTTCGAAGCCGGCGCTCGCGATCGCTGCCAGCAACGCAGTTTTCGTCGGAAAATGCGCGTACGGCGCCGCATGGCTCACGCCGATTCGGCGGGCGAGCGAGCGAAGCGTGAAATCGGCTTCGCCCGTCTTTGAAAGCGCCTTTAACGCCTCGCGAATCAGCGCTCCCGGCAGGTCGTTGTGGTGGTAGGCCTTCACCTTCGCTTTGGCACGAGCCGCTATGTTTGTCCACCCGTCTATCACTTGCCGTGCAATGAACTTGGCACCGTCAGGTTCCGTAGCTAGATTAGCGCTACTCTCGTCCGCTCCTTTCGTGGTCCCGGCGCGAACATTGTGAGAATGAACGGTGCAAACGTTCTTGCGACCATCGAGACGGTTACGCGTTGCAGCCGTCGCGCTGAGCTTCGCAGCTTCGGCGGCCTTGACGCCGGCCGGCTCGAATCCACGGAAGCTGACGAAATTGAAAACGTCGTCGGGTCCGAACTGCTTCCGGAAGACGGTCTATGCGAGGGTCGTCAAAACCGATAGTTGGGGCGCGGACGGATCCTACTTCTACACAGACGTCGGGCTCAATCTCATAACGTCGAATTCGGACATTCTTCGCGTTTCGCTCACCTGTCATCGAGCGCACGGGGGGCGCGGAAGCCGGCAATCCCGGCGCAGCCGATGCATCTTGACATCGTAAACTTCCAATGCTACGTTGTGCGAAGCACTATCTTCTCGCTGTCAAGATACGACGCTTAGGAGAGCTAACCACCATGCCGATGATGGATATCGATCTACCGGGCGACGTCCACGATGAAGCCGGTATGACGAGCGACGCGCCGGGATGATTGCAGCAGTGACCGATGCGATCCTCGACGCCGAGGCCGGCCGTTTCGAGCGCGACCCGAACCGCGTCTGGGTGTTCCCGACGGAAATACCGGAGGGGACCTGGGGCGGCGGCGGCGCCGTCTGGCGCCTGCGCGACATCGCCGGCTACGTGCTCGACGATCCAGATAAAGGCCGCACATTCGCCGAACGCACGCTGCAGAAGCGGCGGGAAGCCGTGGCCTAGTGCCGGGTAGTTACTTCGTCTGCGCGAGCATGGCGATCGTGCTCGGGCTCGCGCTCCTCCATCTGCGGCTGTTGTACTTTACGCGGGCGTTCAGTCCCCGCGATACGGCGCTCGAAGCCGGCATGAGAACCGTCGCTCCGATTCTCTCCTCAAAACTGACGATGTGGCGCAGCCAAATCGGTTTCCACGCAAGCCACAGTCTTGGAATCCTGACGTTCAGCGTCGTCTACGGCTATCTCGCAATCGCTCATCCGGCTTTTCTCTTCGCGTCGCACTTTCTGGTCGGTTTCGGCGCCGTGGTGCTCGCGGCGTACGGTTTTATCGCGGCGCGCTATTGGTTCACGCCGCCCCTCCGAGGGGTCGCAATCGCACTCGGATGCTATGCGATCGGGGTCGTTCTCGCATACGCGTGATTCGTCGGCCGGAACGTCATCCGAACGACGGCACGGTGCGGAGCGGCGTTTCCATCGATACGATCGCGCGCATCTATGGCTATGCGGCCCGCGTACATGTCGCCGACGATCCCATGGCGCGAGCGGTCGACTCGAGCTGCGCATCGAGTGCGCGCCGTTGCGCCGTCGACTACGGCGAGCGCTATCGACGTTCGAGCGCGTTGCGAACGCGATCATCGACCCTGCCTTCGTGGCCCCGTGGTGAACCTTCGGCTGCGCCTGAGGTAACATCCGTCGCCAAGAGCTTAGTCATCCTCGCGCACCGAAGGGTCCGCCATGCCGGGCTACGACCCTTTCCTGCGCGGCCGATTTCCGGTCGGCGTTCGCACCTTGCGCCTTCACGACGAAGCGCGCGGGCGCGTCTTTACGGCCGAGGTTTGGTATCCAGCCCGCGCTCACTACGAGCGCCAAGATCTCGAACACGCAACCCAAGATGCGTTCTCTGCACTCCCGTCCGGAACGATCAGACGTCAAATGGCCGTACGCGACGCCGCGACCGAGCCGGGTCGATATCCGCTGATCGCATATTCTCACCATAGCGGCGGCAATCGGAGGTCGGCGACGTTCCTTTGCACGCACCTCAGCAGTCACGGATATTTTGTTGCCGCCCTCGACCATTCGGAAATCTCCGCGGCCGAGCGTCAACCCGCCCCTGCCGAAACCGCCGTCGAACGCGCGAAGCGAATAGAAGCTATGATTGCAAGCCGAGTACCGGATCTGCGCTATTTGCTCGACGCTGTGGCCCGTGACGACGTTCTCGATCCCGGCGTCTCGCTCGAGACAGCCGGTATTGGCCTCGTAGGACACAGTTTCGGTGGCTGGACGGCATTGGCGACGGCCGAACAGGATCCACGCATCGCGGCCGTTGTAGCCTTGGCGCCGGCGGGAAGTTCTAAGACGAAACCGGGAATCTTACAACTCCACCTGAGCTTCGCGCGGTCCAGAAGCGTTCCGACGATGTACCTCGTTGCTCGAGACGATGTAACCCTCCCGCTTCCGGGAATGATCGAGCTCTTCGAGCGGACGCCGGGGAGCAAAACGATGGTGGTGCTAAGCAACGCAGATCATCTGCACTTTGTCGACGACATCGCGGACGACCATGAAGCCGTCCGCAACATGCCGTTTACCGGCGAACTCACGTGGATTCCGAAGGAGATGCGTCCGATTACAGAGCTCTGTCTGCCGGGACACGCGCACGACTTCGTGCGCGGCCTCGCGCTATCTCATTTCGATGCCGTCCTCTTGCCTCGTCAAGAAGCACGACGTTTCTTAGCGAACGAACTAGCGCGTGCGCTTGCAAGGCGCCATATCGAGGCGTATTCCTACGAACCGTCCAAGTAAGCCGGCGAAAGGAGCTTCGTGTTATACCTGGTCATCGAACACTTTCGCGGGAACGAGGTCGAAGCGATCGGAGAGCGCTTTGCGGATTGCGGCCGGATGTTGCCGGACGGTCTCGCATATCACGCGAGTTGGATCGATCCGGTAGGGATGCGCTGTTATCAGATCATGGAGGCGCCCCATGAGGGACTGGTAACGGAGTGGTGTCGACGATGGGAAGACCTCGTTGAGTTTGAGGTCATTGCGGTCGTTGCATCCGCGGACTTCTGGAACGACCTGCGCCGCGACACTTAATCGTGAGCCGCCGCTCCCGCGAGAAGTAGCCTATGAGCCTACTTCTCGCGGGTTCGCGGGCCCGCTGAGCGGACTGCGCGGTGCGCTGCCTTAGCGGCCGGATGGAAGGCATTCGCCGGTCGCGTTGCAGACGACGGCCGGTAGGTGTTTGCGTGCGTGCCGTACCCCGCATCGTAGCGATCGGCATTCGTCGTCATGCCGCTTCCACGCGTCGATGAAGCGGGGGTGCGATCGAAGCGCGAGAATGCATCCTCTCCCTGGCCGTTGGGCCCGCGATTTTCCGTTTTGATCGGGGCGTAACCCTCCGGCTTATTTTCACGGCTCAGCGGGGTTGCGACCGCGGCATCCTGCGGATTGCCGCCGTTGTAACTCGCGAAACCATTGCGATCGTGCGACGCGATCGCGACGTGCTGCCGTTGAATCGACGTCTGCGGGAGATGCGGTTCGTTCCGGGCAGTTTCTTCGTCCGAGTTGGGATGAGCTTCGATTCCGCCCGGACCGCCGTTGTAACTCACGCGATTGACGTTCGTCTCGTTGTAATTATTCACGACCGTACGATTGACGTACACGTTGTTGATCACGGTCGTGTTTACGTTGGTTACGGCCGTATTGTATTGGAAGTGGCCGCCGGACCATCCGCCGCCGGCGTAGCCGAAGCCGCCGTAACCGAAGCCGTAGTTCACACCACCGTAGAAGCCGACGTGCGGTCCCCAGTAGCCTCCGTGCCAGCCGTAGAGGCCACCCGCAAATCCCCAATATCCCGGGGTCCAAAGATAGCCGGGCTCAGGCGCCGGGACCCACGTGCCGGGGACCCAGTAGTATCCGCTCGGAGCGTACGCCCAATATCCGGGAACCCAGAGGTCGTCGACGACGGGGCAGGGCGGCTGAACGTAGACGGGCAGCGGGGGCGGCGCGATATTCGCCGTGATGCCGATACCGATGCCGATGAATACGCCCGCAAACGATGCGGTTGGGGCTGCGACGAGCGTTAGTGCGAGGGCGAGCGCTGTAAAAAGTTTGGAAAATGGCAACATAGAAAATAGCTCCTACGCAAAGTTGTACGCTATGAAGACGTAGGAGTCTGCAAAATGGTGCGTGCTCTCACCATAGTTTCATACCGCCGAACCAACGGCATACTCGCGGCATGCCGTAGTTCATCTCGCTTTAATGTGGTTCGGGTTGCGGTTGCGGCTGCGGTGCGGGAGTGTCGAGATCGACGCTCGGCTCGCCGGTAGCACGCATCAAAGCGCTCGTCGCAGTGTCGACGTTCGAATAATGCTCGTACGACGAAAGCGTTTCGACATACTGAGCATGCCCGACGAATGGGCCGACGGAACCCATGAAGGCTCCGTCGATATGTTGCGGATACCAGTCGCTGCCGCTGCCGCCCCACGCCACATCGAATTGGCCGCTCTTCGTCGGCCACACGAAGGCGTAGGGCGTTTCGGTAAAGGTCATGATGTGCCCGGTCGCATCGTCCACGACCAACGTTCCATGAGCGTGCACCGCATCGTGCGTGAGACTCTCGAAGGCAATACTCGTGGTACCGGATTCTCGGGGCGGCTTGCCGGTTAGATGGAACGAGTATTCGCCGAGAAACTCGCTCCGATACGGTTCGCGAAGGGGCGGCTGGCGCGGATCCGCCTTGTGACTCGATGCGACGAGCGCCCCATTTTGAAAGACGTACCAGGCGTCGTCGGAGGTGTGGCGCTGCAGCATCGGCCCGGAAATAGTTAATTCTTTATGAGAGCGTACGCCTACTACACCAAGTACCTCGATCGCGTAGTTTGCGGCGACCAGCCGCATGATCGACGACGCATCCTCCTTCGTCACGTCTTGGTTTTCCGCGCCGCTAGCGGGTGTGCAGAGGTGAGACGAGACGAGTACGAAGGCGAGGCAGACTCCAATAAGCATCTGCGCCGCTACGGCGAGTGGCGGCGACGGGACGCGAGAGCTAAATCGGCTAGTACGAAGCATCGAGTTCGGGTGCCGTGTGGTCTCAAAGCTAGGCAGGGGGTGGGTGCGTTCCTGGGATTGGCGCGCACGAGGCTCTGCGGCAGGTCCCTACAGTTCTCGAAAGCCGAGACGAAGCATTTCTCAACGAGACCCATCGCCGCGCTCCCTGGCAAGCTAAGGCGAACAACAGGAGTACCGGGCACGCATTGCCGTCTCTACGTTGCCGGCATCGTGCGCAGCGAGCGTTCCGAGGCGCGACCACCGAATGAGCGCGACGCTCATCGGTCGATGAACGTCGGCGCCTCCGGGCAGTTAGCTACGCTTCGCGTAGGGACTATAGGGAGTTGCTGACGGCTGCGGTGGCGCTGCAGCGCTGGCCGTTGCGGACGGCGAGGGCGACGGAACGGGCGCAGTTGTCGCCGATGTCGATGGTCGTGCAAGCGAGAATCCGGGAACGCTCGCGCCGTTGGCAACACCGGGCGAGTCTCCGCTGTACGTGTAGAGCGGAGCGCCACCGAACGCCAACTGCAGTTGCCCGTTATCGCTACGCGTGAAGGAAGAGAACGGCGACGGTAGCGTGCCTGCGGGCGCGGGCACGAAAGGCCACGCGCTCAAACATCCGCCGGTGCAGTTCGAATGGTCGGTCGTATCGTTTGCGAATTCATAGACCGGGAAACCGGCAGACGTCTCGAACGCGGGGGCGCCGTCGAGCGTGGCAGTTTGCAGCGGAATAGGCTGTGTCGTGCTCGCCGGGGTGGCAGGAGCGGCCGTCGCGGTAGGCGCTGCGCTCGCAACCGGAGCCGCAGTAATCGCAGGAGCGCTCGGCGTTACGGGGCCGCCGCCACTGCCGCCGCCGCTGCATCCGGCAATCAGCGCGATCCCAAGGAGACCGAAGGTGGCGCGTGATGTGTTTCTCATGGCGCGAGCATAAGCCCGAGTTCTGAACGAACTCTGAAGGCGCCGCCATCGGGCATTAGGAGCGCATTACAGACGCGCGGTGGGGAGCGCCGGCCACAACGTCCGGGAAACGAAGTACGTTTATCGGTTATCGTGAACGTCATCGCTCGCAAATGTTCCGCCGCATTCAGCGCGGCGCTCTTCATATTCGCTCCCTCCCTCGCTCGCGCGCAATCGCAACCTGCGCAGGGGCCGAGCGTTCTCGTCGTCGGGGGAACTCCCGCCGGCGTCGCTGCTTCGATCTCCGCGGCGCGCCTGGGAGCGAAGGTGGTCCTGGTAAGCGCCGACGACAGCCTAGGGGGCACCTTGACGGGCGCGATGATGGATCAATGGGATCTCAATCTCGCTCCGGACGGCGCATCCGTGGAACACGGAATCTTCGATGAGATGTACGCTCGTCTCGGCGACGTCTTCACGCCGGCCGCGGCGGAGCGCAGCTTCGCAGAAATGGTTGCCGGAGAACCGAACATCACGGTTCGCTACGATGATGCGCCCGTCTCGGCCGACACCACAATCGACGACGGGGCACGACGCGTGACCGCCGTCACCTTCCGCGACGCTCGCTCGGGCGAGATCGAAACCCTGAACGCATCGTACGTTATCGATGCCACCGACGACGGCGACGTGGCGGTGCTCGCCGGCGCGCGCTACGATATCGGGCGTCAAGATAGCGGCATCGATGAACGCACGCAAGCGGTTACCGAAATGTTTACGGTCGGCGGCATCGACTGGACATCCCTTGCAGCATCCTACGATGCTGCTCGCTACGGAGCCGGCGGTGCGCTCGGCAAACGCGCCTGGGGATATTCCGATATCGTGCGCCGTTACCGCCCGGCCTTCGCGAACGTCGTCGTGCGCGATCTCAACCTCGGTTTGCTCGCCGACGGCGACGTTTCCGTCAACGCGATCGACATATGCGGCATCGACGGCCTCGATCCAAAGCAACTGACCGAAGCCAAGCAGCAAAGCGAGATCGAAGCGCCCCGGCTGGTCGCCTATCTGCGCACGCGCTTACCGGGCTTCGAAGACGCCCGGGTCGGAATCTTCGCGCCCGACGTCTACGTGCGCGAAACGCGCCACATCGCGGGCACCGAGCGCCTCACGACGCAGGACGTCTGGGACGGGCGAATTCCGGCGGATAGTATCGGGCTCGCCTCGTATCCGATCGACCTGCATCCGATCGTTCCGAGCGACGAACCAGCGTACGCGCCGGAACGGCACGTCTACGGCATCCCGTTCGGCGCCCTCGTCCCCAAGGGCCTCACCAACATGTTGCTCGCGAGCCCCGCAATCTCGGCTTCGCATCTTGCATCGGGAAGCGCGCGCGTGATTCCGACGACGATCGAAGAAGGCGAAGCCGACGGGTTCGCGGTCGCGATCGCCGAGCGGCACGGCTGGACGTTCGAGCCGCTAGGGCACCAGGAGCCGGTGCTAGCAGACATACGGCACGATCTCGAACACGACCGCGCGTAGCTCGTGAAGAGGGGCCGTCTCCGGCTCACCTAAGAGGCAGCGATGTTTATCCCAAACCTCGCTCGCCTTCTCACGGCGATGGCAACCGCCGTTGCGCTCGCCACGCCCTCGGCCGCGGACGATCGCCCCGCCCCCCAATTGCCGCAACCGGATCCAGTGGTCGCAGCGATCGTCGCGAACGTATCGGCGTCTCGCATCCGCGCGACCGACGAACGGCTCGTGGCCTTCGGGACGAGAAATCTTTTTTCGGAAACGCTTCACGAGCGCAACCGCGGTGTGTACGCCGCGCGCGACTGGCTGGCCGGCCAGTTCCGCGCGATCGGGCACGAGAGCGGCGGCCGTCTGAGCGTCACGTTCGACACCTACGTGCAGCCGAAGACCGACCAAACGCCGCGCGACGTTGAAGTTTCGAGCGTTATCGCAACCTTGCGCGGAGACGATCCTACCCGCGGCACGTATCTGATGACGAGCCACTACGATTCCCGCAACTCCGATGGGAACGACGCGACCCGCGACGCGCCCGGCGCCGACGACAATGGATCGGCAGCCTCGGCCGTCCTCGAAGCAGCGCGCGTGATGGCGGGCACACACTTCAAAGGAACCGTGGTGTTCGCATGCTTCGACGGCGAGGAGCAGGGGCTCTTCGGCTCTGCGCATTTCGCGCACGTTCTCAAAACTGCCGGCGTCGAGGTGGACGCGGATATCAACAACGACATCATCGGTGCCTCGGTCGGGCACGCCGGCGAGAACGCTCCGGATGAGGTCCGTCTCTTTAGCGAAGCGCTTCCGGTTGGAGCAGACCCGCACCGCGTGAACGCAGTCGGAACCGAAAACGATTCGCCGGCACGCGAACTCGCGCGCTTCACGCAAGAGTCGGGAGCGACGTACGTTCCGGCGATGACCGTGCGGTTGATATACCGTTCAGATCGCTTCCTGCGCGGCGGCGATCAGCAATCGTTCGCAGCCGAGGGCTTCCCGGCCGTACGCTTCGTGGAAGCGCACGAGAACTTCGATCACCAGCACCAAGACGTTCGCATAGAGAACGGCATCCAATACGGCGATCTTCTGCAATACGTGGATTTCGACTATCTGGCGCGGGTCACGCAAATCAACGTGGCGGCGCTCGCGACGCTCGCCCTGGGGCCGGCCGCTCCCGCACCATTGCTCGACGCTCGGAAGCTCGGCTACGATTCTACGCTTACGTGGCAGAAGGTTCCGGGTGCGATGTCGTACGCGGTCGTATGGCGCCGTACCGACGAATCGACGTGGTCGCATGGTGAGAACGTCGGCGACGTTACGACCGCGACGTTACCGCTATCGAAGGACGATTGGCTCTTCGGCGTTCGCGCCGTCGGCCCGGGCGGTGACGCCTCCGTTGCAGCGTTCCCAACTCCGCTGCGCAAGTAAGACCTTTACGCGCCTACTACCGCCCGGCGTCGCCCTCGGCCGCGCGAAGCATCTCGGTGGACAGGGTCGCGAAAGCGGCGGACCACGCGCTGCGCAGTTCGGAGTTGAACGCCGGGCCGAGGAACTCCGCGACGGTCCAAAGCAATGCCTCGCGCGCGGTCTCGTAGTCCTCCGGTGCAACGCCGTATCCGGCGTGACGACGTCCTAGCACCGCAACGAGCGGAGCGATCGACTCGAGATCCTCTAAACCCATGACCGCGACTGCGAGCTTCTCCATGAATTTAACGCCCTGTAGCTGCATGTCCGTTTTGAAAAGACGGACGAGATCCGGGTTCAGTTCGAAAAGCCGCCGATAGAACGTCCCGGCAACCGCATCTGCGTTGGGCTCGATCTCCGCAAAGCTGGCTTGGACGAGCCGGCACTCCTTGCGCGTAAGAAGGCTTTGCACCCTGCGCCTAGCTTAGCGACACGCGAGTTGCGATCTCTCGACAGATCGCTGCGGCTACCGCGCGGCCGCCGCTCGCTCGCGTCTCGCGCAGCTGCTCTTCGGCCATAAGGCGCTGACAGATCGCGCCGGCTACGGCTCGCCCCGAGGCTGCTCGCGCTTCCCGCACCAGCTCTTCGGCGGACGCCAAGATGGCCTCGAAATGTTCGGCGACGGTATTCACCTCCGGCAACGCGAGCCGAAAAAGACGTACGCGCTGGTTCTCATCGAGCTGCAAAGCTTCGGCTACGTGCTGCACGAAGGCCGGAGAGAAATTGCGGTCGCTGTTGCCCGTTTCGAAGGCCGCATACCAGTTCGGGGAAACGCCGACCAACTCAGCGACCTCTTCGCGTCGCAGACCCGGGACGCGTCTGCGTGTAGTCGCCGGTAACCCAACGTCCTCCGGCCGCAGCCGAGCGCGCGAAGCAGTGAGAAATACTTGCAAATCCAACCGGCGTGTCACTGGCGTCACCCCCGTGCAGCTAGCATTAGGGAATCCCGATTTCGTCGTTCGCGCCCGCAGGCCCTTACGATGTTGCTTTCGGGGTACGACACGGTAGCCCACGTACCGGCGGACGAGACCAGCGCGGGCCGGCGCGATCTCGTGGGTCGGCGAAAGCGGCGCCTAAAGCGGCCCGGATCCGCGAAGGCGTCGTTTAGAACGGCTCACCGTACAGCGCGCTATTGACGTCGCGCTGTCCCCGATGCAGGAAATCGACCCCGCGGGCCATCCAATCCGGCTCCGGCTTGCCGAGCAAGAAGTGGTCGAAGAATTCGTCGAGGTGAACGGTCCAATATTTCTGTTGTTCGCGGCCTTTGAGATTGTGGTCTTCGCCGTCAAAAGAAAACAGGTACGCTTCTTTCCCGAGCCTTCGCAGCGCCGTAAAAAACTCGATGCCTTGCAGCTGCGGCACGGCGCCGTCGAGCTCGTTTGCGATCGTGAGGTACGGCGTGTTCACGTTGCGAATGTGGAAGAGCGGTGAATTCTCGATGTAGAGATCCGTGCGATCCCAGGGCGTCGCGCCGATACGGCTTTGACTCTTCTCGTACTGCCACTCGCGCACGATACCGCTTTCCAGACGGATGCCGCCGTACGCGCTCGTCATGTTGGCAACCGCCGCACCCGCCTCGGCTGCGCGAAACCGGTTCGTGCGGGTCAGCATGTAGGCTATCTGATACGCCGCCCAGCTGTGGCCGGCGATGCCGATGCGCGCGGGATCGATGAAGCCGCGCTTTACGATCGAATCGATCGCGGGCATGATGCATCCCAGAGCGCTCTCGCCGGGATGTCCGAGGCGGTACGCTACGTCCGGCACGAAGACCACGTAGCCGTTGCTCACGTACCGAACGAGCGTCGGACTCGTGTTCGGAGCCGGCGTCGTAAAGAACATCGCATGATAGTCGTCGGAGAACCGCTCGTAGAAATACACGAGCATCGGATACTTCTTGTGCGGATCGAAGTTATCGGGCGTGTAGAGAATCCCACGCAGCGGGACGCCCCACGTTGAATGGTACGAGACGAGTTGCTCGCTGCCCCAAAGGTAGTTGGCGCGCTGCGGATTGGCGTCGCTGAAGCGCGCGAGCGGCGCATCGACGCTCGGAGCACCCCAGAGGTTACGCATTTCCGAAAACGTTTGCTCGAACGCGACGATGCGGCTCGCGGCGCGTGCCTTCACGACGTTCGTCACCGCTTTCGGCACGAGCACGAGGCCCTGCAAGGTAACTGGCGGGGCGGTTACTCGCACCAGCCAGATGCCTTGATCTTTCGTGTCGTCGTTGCGAGCGGTGACCACGATGGGCTTCGCCGAATCGAACGAGTCCGCGTCCGGATCGAGCTGCTGCGGATCGAATACGATGTGGTGCCGGCGCCCGAGTCCGCCCGTGAGCATGAATGCGGAGCCGTTGCGCGGATCGATCGCCCAGACGTCGTAGCGGTCGCGCACCAAAATGTAGCGGTCTCCGTCGACCCAACCTGCCGTGCCGTACGGCGGCGGCGGAGCCGGATGGTCGTCGAGTTCGTCGTAAAACGCCGGGCGAAGATGCGACGTGAGGTCCGTGCGGTGCCCGGTCCGCGTGTCGACGGAAAACCACGCCCGGCGCCCCGTGTCGTACTCGACGACATAGGCGCCGGTCGGCGAGAACACGACGTCACCGTCTTGCCTCGGGAGCAACAGCCGGCGAGAACCGTCCTGGAGCGAGACCGCGTACACGTCGTCGTATTCCGTGTCCCACGATTGTTCCTTACGGTAGCGCAGGTCATCGACTCCGAGGCTCATCGCAGGGTTTTCGTTTTCGACGATCTCGCGGATGTTCGATGTCGCAAGCCGCAGGGCGTGCGTTCCATCGGTGCGCACGACCGCTTCGTACGTCCGCTTGCGTTCGTCGTCGGCATCGTGGCGCTGTTTGGATTGGAGATCGAGATCTTGCCAATTCCAGATATCTACCTTCACCGGATCCGGCGTCATGGTCGGAACGGGCGTGGGTGCGGGCGCGACACCGAAGAAGAGACGCGCTCCATCCTTCGTGTATCGAAGCGTTCCGTTTTCGCTCGGCGGCATCGAACCGAAATCTTGCGTCGATGCATCGACGAGCAGACGCGCCGCCGCGTGAACCGGATCGCTCGTGAGGTCGCACTGATAGAGCGCGTACGTGGGCGCCGGATGCGAGAAGGTCGCCGAATCGCTCACGAATGCAAGCTCGTCACCTTTGAGTGCGAAGGCGAGATCCTTGTAGTGGCCGGGAGCGCGCATCGCTTCGGTCGTTCCGTTCCCGTCCATGCGGCCGATCTCGAGTCCGTCGAGCTTGCCATCCTTCGATTGCACTGCGTACGCAACGAATTTTCCATCGTGCGAGACGGCGTAACCGCTCGCTCCCGGCACGCGCGTTTCCGTACCGGCCGAGAGATCCCGCATCACGAGTGTCGCACCGTCGTCCTTCTTGTGAAGGTCGTCGGGCGAAGCGCTGGGGCTCGGCGCCCCCTTCGGCGCAGGCGACGGGCTCGGTGACGGAGATGGGCTTGGTGCGGGCGTTACGCCGGGGCCGGGCGAGGCCGAAGGCGACGGAAGCGGGGACTCGAGCGCGTAGGCCAGCGTATCGCGCCCGGCGTCCTTCGGCAGCTTGAAATCTTTGATGCGGTCGACGGTGATCGCGGTACCTGCAACCACATCAAGAATACCGATGCCGTTCTTCGGCATCTCTTCGGGCTTCTTGTGTGCGCGCGTCGCTTTGTGGATGTCGGCGTTCGGCGCACGCAGCACGTACACGACATACTTTCCGTCGGCCGTAAACGTGGGCTTCATCCCTCTCGGCTCTTTGAGATCGGCGCCCGTTTGGAAATCGTGCACCACGAGCGTCGGGTCGCCGTCTTCGGGCATTAACGTGTACGCAGCATAGCGGCCGTCGTCGGAGAGCACCGTCCCCGTGATGGAATTCCAGCTATCGTACGCGCGATAGTCGAGCGGGATTTTCGCCGCAGCGCGTGCGCCGCTCGTGACGGCGATCACCGCAATAGACACGAGAACGACGGCGGTAAGGCTGCGACTCTGGAAATTCACTCGCTCGCTGTTCACCGGCTTCGCGCGAATTTCCCCGAGCGGCTTGTGCGCCAGTTTCGAGGGTGATCCGCAGCGAGGCGATGCACCGCTCTCGAAGAGCCCGCTGCGAGTCGAAGTGCGCGAGCTCTTCGCCTACGATGTCCTCGACGCGAGCCTCCGATCTTGCGCCTCGGCGATTTCAGAACCGATCGATGAGAAACCCCGTCGAACGCGATGGCGCTCAAGGGCCGAGCAGCGGAACGCGGTCGGGATAGATCGGCCGGTTGATGATCTGCTGCAGCGTCGGCGCGTCGGCCGTGAGCGCGAGGCCGCAGAAACGTTCGAATGCCTCGCGCTCCGCTTGCGCTTCAGCGAATCCCGCGGTACTTGCGAGGTCGACCTTGCCGGCGACCTCAAGAAAGCGGATGAATCGGCCGTCGTCATCGGTGCCCGTCTCGACGAGACGCGCTTCTGAGAAGATGTGCGTCGCCGACCCGACCGTGCGCCGGTCGGCCATCTCGAGTTCGAGCGTGCGGGCAATATCTTCGAACGTCATGCGCAGTACGTCGCCCGAGGCGAGGCCGCGCATGCCGCGATAGAGGCCGCGCAGCACGGCGAGCGACGGCGAGCCGTGCGCGATGATGAAATCGTTGATGCGGCGATCGTTATCGCCGTAGAGCAGATGGATGCGAGCGTCGATGCCGTCGCGCCCGGCCCGGCCCGCCATCTGATTGAATTCGGTGAAATTAAAATTGAGGTGATAGAGTACCACATCGCGCACGTCGGGCAAATCGATGCCTTCTCCGAACGCGGACGTTGCCACGATCACGCGCACTTGCCCGGTGCGGAATAAATCCTCGACGCGGGCGCGCTCTGCGCCGGGCACACCGGCGTGGTAGAAAGCGACCGCACCGCCGAGCCTCGCACGCAGCCGGTCCGCCAGTTTCGTCGCCTCCGCGCGCGAATTACAGTAGACGATCGCCTTCCCGTCGCCCTCGAGTTCGCGAAACAGATACGCGTTCTTATCGGTCGTATTGCGCGCATCGATGACGCGCAAGTTGTCCCGAACGCTCGGATCGATGACCCACGTTTCAATGCCGAGGGAGCGGCGGATCTCTTTGAACGCTTCGTCGTTTGCGGTCGCGGTCAAGGCGAGCACCTGCGGCGATCCGAGGCCCCGTACGAGATCGCCGAGCGTTCCGTACGAAGGGCGGTGCCGCGACTCGTGCAGATGGTGCGCCTCATCGACGACGACCAGCCGCGGGCGGTTGCAGGCGCGTTCGAACGCTTCCCGGTGATAGGTCGCAAATTCCGGCGTCGAAAGAATCACGTCCCACGATCCGTCCTCGAGTGCAGCCTCGAGCGCCGTGCGTTCGCTGCCGTCGATCGCGCCGTTCGCTCGCAGGATGCGCAGCCCGAAGCGGCCGAGGCGCTTCGTGAGCGCATCGAACTGATCGTTGGCAAGCGCGCGCAGCGGATAGAACACCAGCGTCTTCTCGCCCTGAGCGAGCGCGCGTTCTGCCGCGGGAAGCTGGAAGCAGACGGATTTTCCGCGCCCCGTGCCGAGCACCGCGAGTGTATTGCGCCGCGCCGCCACACGCTCGAGAACGGCACGCTGCGAATCGCGCAGCGGCCGGTCGCCGATGAGCGCGATGCGCAGATCGTCGCTCGTTGCCGCGCCGCGCTCGCCCGCGCTGCGCAGCGGCACGGGCGCAGGCGGCCGCCGCCGCCGCACGTGAAGGTTCACGCCGATGTGAAGGTCGCCGCCGCCCGTAACGCTGGCCACAGTCGCGACATACGCGTCACCGCCGTCGATGTTAGGCGCTAGACGGCGCGCGATCTCTTTGCGCAAAAAGCCCAACTGCAACGCGCCGAAGCGCACCGCAATCGCGTTCGCATCGTAGGCATTGCTCGGCTGACGTTCGAGCTCGAGCGCGTGTCCCGGGACGAGTCCCGCAATTGAGTTTTGGCGACCCTCGAAACTTACGCCCACGATCTTCGTAAAAAAATCGTCGGCATCACCGATCGAAGCGAATCGGTCGCGTTCGAGGTAGCTGCCCTGGTTTGCAAAGAGTTCCGCGAGAAAGGCCGAGGCGGCAGATTCGGCGGCTGGTTCCTCGATTGCGGCAGGCGAGGCGACCCGCGCCACCTCGATTTCCGCGGCATCGTGGTCATCGCCGAAATGCGAGAGAAGCCGCTCGAAGGCGGCTTCCGTTGCGGTCGGCGGCGGGAGCGCGCGCTCCCGCGGCTTACTCGGCCTTTGGGTGGGGGGCAGGCGGCGGCTCGGCCGGGGTGGTTTCGGGTTCATCGCCCAGATTCAGCGTTATTTCCTCGTGACCGAGTTCGAAGGCCTCATCGTGCATGCCGGCATTCTGCGCGTCGAGCGGATCGACCACGATCGTTTCGCCTTCGTAGTTCGGATCGTAGAGATCGGCTTCGTACTCCGGCAGGTCTTCGGGAATTTCGGTGTCGGCAGCTTGTGCTTGCGTCGCTACGCCGCCGCTCGGACCCGTGGGGCGCGCGCGCTTATAGCGAACCGGCCCCGGCGTCGCCCGGCCGGACGTCGGCTTCTGCTTGCGCGCTTTACGGGCGGCGATGATCTGTTCGCGCGTCGCGGCGTTGGCGGCTTGTGCGCGCGCTTCGGCGACCGTCGTGGGGCGCTGCAGCGCGTTCGCGCGCTGGAGCGCACGATCCGATGCTGCCTTCGCGAGCTGCCGTTCGCGCAACACGTTGACGAGCGGAGCAGAATAGAAGATCGAGTGATAGCCGCCCGAGCAGATGCCGACCAGCAGCGCGAAGGCGAAGTTCTGCAAACTCGCGCCGCCGAATGCCAGCAGTGCGACGAGCGTAACGACCACGGTCGCAAGCGTATTCACGGAGCGCGTCATCGTCTGCAGGATCGAGGTATTGACGATCCGATCGTACGGCTCGCCCGCCATTACTTTGACGTTCTCTCGAATTCGATCCAAGATCACGATCGTATCCATCACGGAATACCCGATGACGGTCAACACCGCCGCCAAGAACGCGTCGTCCGCGCGCTTATCCGCGAGCGCGTAGATACCGATCATCATGGCGGCGTCGCGCACGAGTGCGATCACGACGACCAAACCGAAGATGTAATTCCAGCCGAACCGGAACGCGATGTAGAGAAACTGAATCGCGATCGCGATCACGAGCGCCTCGAGCGCCTTGATCAGGTATTCTCTTCCGAGCGACGGCCCGACGGCCTCGATCTCCGATTGCGTGCGATCGACTTTGCCGACCGTGGCCAACGCATTCCATACTTTGGAGGTGTCGTTGCCGAAATCGGTCTGCGTTTCGATTTCGTAGCGCTCGCCTGCGACGTCGCCCGCTTTGTCGAGCGAATTGACGCGCGCATCGCTCACGCCGATCTTGGCCATCGCCGCCTGCACGGCGGCCGAGCTGGTGGGTTTGGTGAACTTGGAAGTAACGTCGGTGCCGCCCGTAAACGAAAGCCCTAAGCGCAGCGCGTGCGAGGGCTGAAAACCGCCGCCGGGCGCCGTGAAGCTGTGGTAGACCAGCGCCAGCACGCCGAGGAAAATGATCGCATACGAAATCAGCGAGACGGTGCGAAACCAACCGACGACGTTCCAATTTTGGCGGCGGAAATACATCGCTTAGGCCCCGTACACTTTCGGATTCTCGACCAAATCGTTATTGACGAAAAGATCGACGAAAAACCGCGTGACGAAGGTCGCCGTAAAGAGGGAGAATGCGGTGCCCCAGAAGAGCGTGTACGCAAACCCCTTCACGGTGCCGGTGCCGAGCATGAAGAGCACGCCCGCGCCGACGATCGTGGTGAAGTGGCTATCGAAGACCGCCGTAAATGCGCGGCGAAATCCGATTTGCACCGCGGCGCGCAACGTTTTGCCCGACCAAATCTCTTCCTTGAGCCGCTCGAAGATCAGCACGTTTGCGTCGACCGCCATACCGACCGAGAGCACGAAGCCCGCGATGCCCGGGAGCGTCAAGACGGCGTGCACGCCAGCGAGCAGCCCGAGCAGCATCAGCACGTACACGATGAGCGCGAGATCGGCAAGGAAACCCGGCAGGCGATAGTACGCGAGCATGAACACCAGCACGAGGCCCAGGCCCACCATCGCCGCCTGCAGCGACTTCTCTAGATCGATTTTGCCGAGAATCGGACCGACCGTATCGTTCTCGATCACCTTGACCGGCACGGGCAGGGCGCCCGCGTTGATGTCGTTGGCGATGCGGATCGTATCGTCTTCGCTGAAGTCGCCCGTGATCTCGCCTTGATCGGTGATCACGCCCTGAATCGTGGCGGCCGAGGTAAATTTCTTATCGAGAAAGAGGCCGAGCTCTTTGCCGAGATTGGCCTGCGTCATCTTTCCGAACTTTTCGGGGTCCTTGGTTTCGAATTCGATGCGCCAGCCGGTGCCGGACTGCGAGGGAGCCGACGCGGCGCTCTTGATATCGGCGCCGGAGTAGACGATCGGCCCGCTATCCTTGTACGCACCGTTGGGATCGCTCGCGTACTTCTTATCGCTCATCGAGCGCTCGTACACGGCCGTCGGCATGATCTTATAATCGAGCTTGGCGACGTCTTTAAGCGAGCGAACGGCTTCGTCGGGGTTCTTGACGTTGGGCAGCTCGACCAGGATCCGGTCGTTGCCGACCGTCGAGATCTGAGGCTCCGCGACCCCGAGGCCGTTGATGCGGGCATCGATCACCTGCATCACTTGGCCCTGGATCTGCCGGTTGATCTGCGGAACCTCGGGGCTGGGCTCCAACTGCAAAAGCACCCGGACGCCGCCCTGAAGGTCGAGGCCGAGCTTGATTTTCGACTGGATCGGGAGCACCAGATAGAGGCACAGGGCCACGATTCCGGCGATGAACCCTCCCGTTACCCAGGGTTTGAGACGAAGCCACATATTAAAAAAAGACCCCTAGCCGCCGTAACCCGGCCGACCGTGGAACGGCAGAACTGTGGTATTGTAGCAGGGTCGTTCCACCGCGTCAAACCGTTTTCGCATGCCTCTTGGCTGGTGCGAAGGGGCATTTGTCGGGAGGCACCCCATGGATGTCAAGGCCGTCGATGCAGGATTACTCCAGTCTCGTTATCGCCTGACGAAACAGCGAGCGGCCGTTTTACGCGCCCTCGGCGACGGGGCCCACCTCTCTGCGGAGACGATTCTCGACAGGGTCCGTCGCGAGATGCCCTCGGTGAGCCTCGGCACGATTTACCGCACGCTCGATATTTTACGGGAAATCGGCCTGGTGCAGATCTTTTCGTACGCCGGGAGCGCCGCTCGCTACGAAGCCGCCCTCGAGAAGCACCACCACATACTCTGCACGAAGTGCCGCTCGCTGACCGACATCCGCGTCGAAGGTCTGGCCGATATCGCACACGAGATCGCCAAGCGTGAAGGCTTCGCCGATATCGATTTTGCGCTAACGATCATCGGCCAGTGCCACGACTGCGTGCGCCGCTCGAACTGACCTTAACTCGCGAGCGCTTCCACGATCGGCCGCTCCAAGACGAGCACCGGCCGCAGTTCCATCTCGGGCGGCATCTCGCCGAAGGCGAAGACGTCCAGACGCAGATCGAAGCGTCGCAAGAACTCCGAAAGTGCCGGCCGCAGCTGCGCCGTGCAGAGGATCGCGGAACGCTCGCGTGCCACGCGAGCCCCGTACTGTGCGGCAACGTCACGTACGTGCAGAGCCGTCTGCGGATGCGGCGCGACAGCGCCGTCCACGAGCCACGAAACGAGCTCGGCTTCGAAATCGGGCGCGACGATCAGCGGTTCGAGAACACACGCCGGCCGCCGGCGTAATTGCGCCGGCACGAGGCGCTTGCGAACCGCCTCGACCAGGTCGCGCGCGTCGCGCGAACCGAGCGACGCGTCGACGAGGGCTTCGAGCGTCGCGACCGTATCGCGCGGCCAGACGCGTTCGCGCAACAGGGTTTCGTACACCCGGTGCACGGTTGCAAACGGAAGCGCCTCGCTGCCGATTTCTTTGACCAGTGAGGGCACCGATGCCCGAAGATGCTCCACGAGCGTGTGCAGTTCTTGGCGGCCGAGCAGTTCTGCGGCATGCGTGCGCGCGATCTCGGCCAGGTGGGAACCCAGGATCGAAATCGCATCGAAGACGAGCGCGCCGTTGGCGACCGCGAAATCGCGCTGACCGCTCTCGATCCACGTCGCAGCCATGCCGTAGACGGGCTCGCGGACGCGTTCGCCGGACAGCCGCTCGAGGACGGGCTCATCGGCCACGGCGAGAAAGCTTCCGAGCCGAAGCGTTCCTTCGCCGACGAGCGTGTCGCGAACACGAATCGCATAGCTCCCGGCCCCGCGCGATAGATCGTCGCGCAGGCGCACACCGGGCATCACGAGGCCGATGTCGCCCGCGACCGCGCGGCGTACTTCGCCGATGCGATCGAGCAGCGCATCGGCGAGCGGCTGGAGCAGCAGCGCGCCGAGATCCGCACCGACGTCGATGGCGAGCGCGTCGACTCCGATCAGGCCCAGCGCCATTTCCGGACGGCGAATCGCTGCGCGCTTCGCAGCCGCGTGCGCTGCGCGCTGCGCACTGCCGCGCTCCTTTTGGCGGTGACGCCCGAATTGCGCCGCCGCGAACAACATCAGGCCGATGCCGCCGAACATCACGTGCGGTAACGCGGGAACGAGGGCGAGAACGCACGCGAACGTTCCGGCCGCGCGCAGCACGTCGGGGCGCTCCAGCAGTTGCGAGGCGAGGTCCATACCGAGCGAACCGTCGCCCGCGACTCGCGTGACCATGAGGCCCATCGAGGTCGAGAGCAGAAACGCGGGCAGCGTCGTGACGAGCGCGTTGCCGATCGAAAGAATCGCGAACGTATTGAGCGCATCGAGCGGACTCATCCCATGATACGCGACGCCGACCACGACACCGCCGATCAGGTTGAGCACGACGATCACGAGCGCCGCGACGGCATCGCCCTTGACGAATTTCCCGGCGCCGTCCATCGCGCCGTAGAAATCGGCCTCCTTCTGCACGAGCATGCGCTTGCGGCGCGCACCATCGACATCGAGGAGGCCCGCGTGCACTTCCGCATCGATCGCCATCTGCTTGCCCGGCATGGCATCGAGCGTAAAGCGTGCCGCGACCTCCGCGACGCGCTGCGAACCTGAAGCGATGACGATGAATTGGATCGTAATGAGGATCGCGAAGACGATGAGGCCCACCACGAGATTCCCACCGACCACGAGGCCGCCGAACGCGGGAATGATCTCGCCGACGCCGCCTTCGACGTGACCCTGCGTGAGGATCAAGCGCGTTGCCGAGACGTCGAGCGAGAGCCGAAAGAGCGTTGCGATCAGTAAGGCCGGCGCAAACGCCGCAAATTCCAGCGGCTCGCCGATCGTGATCGCAAGCAGCAGCACGATGCCCGACGCCACGATATTGAACGCCAGCAGCGCGTCGAGCAAGAAGGGCGGCAGCGGAACCACGAGGATCCCGACGATCGACATGACGATCGCCGCAAAAGCGTAGGTAACGGCTTTGGCGTTCACGCAATCGCCCGTTCGCGTACCAGGTTCGCGACGATCGCCGCAACCGCGCCGTAGGTATCGGCGGGAATGAAATCGCCGGTTTCCGTCGCGGCGAGAAGCGCGCGAGCGAGCGCAACGTTCTCGACGACGGGAACGTGCAATGCCTTGGCGCGGCGTTTGATCTCGAGTGCCCCTTCGTCGATACCGCGCAGCAGCACTTGCGGCACGGGAATCCCGGGCGGCCGGTAGGCGAGCGCGATTGCGACGTGCGTGGGATTGCACACGACGAAGGCCGCTTCTTGGAGCCGCCCGATCGAACCACGAATGAGCGCCCGATGCGCTTGGCGCCGGCGTCCGCGTAACATGGGATCACCCTCACTCTGCCGATGTTCGCGTTTGACCTCATCGAACGACATGCGCAGCCGCTTCTTCCATTTCGCGCGTTCCACGATCACGTCGACGATCGCAAAACCGCCCGCGACCACGAGCGCCGCAACGACCGCCTGCGCGAGCGCACGCGAAGCGAGCGCCGCGAGCAGCGCAGGATTTCCGCCGCTTGCGCCGGCGGCGAACGCGCCTTCAACCGACGGTACGATCGCGCAAGCGACCGTCGCGGCAACGGTCAGCGCCTTGGCGCCGCCGACGGCCGCGTCTTTTGAGAACATCCGCTTGAGGCCCTCGCCCGGGTGCAGCTTCTCGAACTTGAGAGACGGAAATTTGAGCGTGAAACGGCCCGCTTGGAGATAGGTCGTCAAGACCGCACCGCATGCCGCAGCGCAAGGGACGAGCAGCGCGCAGGTGCCGAGCATCGCGTACGCCAGGGGCGACGGAACACCGCGCGCTCCGTCCGCCAGCGCCGTTCTTGCTGCGGCCGACATCGTTCCGAGCGCGACGAAGAGCGCAAGCGAGCCGGACGAGAATGCTCCGATCACGTTGAGGGATTGCGAACTCGGCAAGTCGCCTTCGCGCTTCGCGCGGGCGAGCCGGCTTGGCGTAGGATCGAAGGCCTTGTCTTCGGCCACGCCCTAGCGGCCTCGCAGCAACGAGAGATCCCACCACGGTGTCGATGCCGATTGCAGCACGACGCCGAGCGCTACGATCGTCGCGAGCATCACGCCGCCGAACACGATCGGAAACGCCAGCGTGAACGTGGAGAACCGCGGTACGACGCGCGCCACCACCGCCAGACCGAATTGCGCAACGAGCGCGATCGCGATTGCGGGACCCGCAACAAAGAGCGCCGCGCGCAGTAACGTCTGCGGCAGCGTCACGGCGAACGTCTGCAGATTCCCTGGGGCAACGAGCGCTCCGGGGGGCAGCGTTGCGAACGCTTCCGCAAAGCCTTGCAGCGCGATCCGATATCCTCCAAGTACGAAGAATCCCGCGGCGAACGCAAGCGACCATAAACGTCCGAAGCCGGCACCCGCCGCCACGTCCGCGCTCGGAACGCTCGCGCGGATGCCGACGTAGTCGTCGAGCGCGCGGCCGCCCGCATACGCCCCGTCGTAGAGCATCGAGGCCGCGATCCCGATCGCTGCGCCGATCAACGTCTCCGTAGCGAGGGCGAACGCGAGACCGTGCGTTACCTTCGCCGTCGATGCATACGCATGCGCGAGCGCGAGCGAGAGCATGAAGGCGAAGCCTGCGCGCAGCGGTGCCGGAACGTCGGGATGTGAGAATCCCGGTGCGCGAAAGATGAACCCCGCGCAGCGCGCGAACACGAGCAGTGCGCCGTCAGTCATAGCCGTCAGTCATAAAGAGTGTCACGACCCGCGCACGATGGCGGGAACCCGGGCAATCGCCTGCGTGAAGAGCGAGCCGCACAGCTGAAGTGCGAACCCTCCGCACAGCGCGACCATCAGTCCGACGGCGGCGATCTTCGGCAACAGCGTGAGCGTCTGCTCCTGGACCTGTGTCGCCGCCTGAAGCACCGCGACCGCCGTACCGACCGCCGTGGCGACGATTAATACGGGGAAGCACAGGACCGCGGCCACGATCAGCGCTTCACGGATGATACCGGCGAGAGCTTCCATGCGCACATCCTACGGAGCGGTTGTGACGCGGACGCTTTCGAAAGATTGACTCGTTGTGCGCGCCCGCACGCAGCATCGTGCTGCGTGAGCGAGGTTCTCGCCCGCGATCAGCATGCCGATAGCCGAGCGGGTCCGCGGGCACTCCTCCAGCTCGTTACCGTGGACTAATGCCCGACGGCGCTGCGGGTCGCGAACATCGCGGCGAAGCGCGCCAGCAGGCTGCGCAGCCAGGAACCTGCTCCGTGCGCCTTGGCCGGCTGATCGGCGAAGAGCTCGGGATACAATTCCATGGGCGAGATCCGTTGGGTGTGAGCGGCTCTCTGCGTGCTCGCCGGCCCCATCGCATGGCGCTGCGTTGCGAACTGGTGGAGGCTGCTCGAAACCGGGTTTGCGGAGTAGCTGGGGCCGGAAGCGCGATTGTTGATGATCATGTGGCTCCTTCGCCGTTCGGGGGTCGTTCGATGGAAAGAGCGTACGGCAATGGGCGGCGAACCGAATCGGTACCGCTACCTAGGAAACTCGTTGCCGAGTACCTATCTTTATAGGCGGCTGACAATGCTGGCGTGAGGCTACCGTGGACGCATCGGCATCCCGAAGCGCGATCTTCGCAGGCCGCGACCGGGAACTCGACTTTCTCCGTGGCCGGACAGCCGCAGCGGCTGCCGGTACCGGGAACGTGACACTCGTCTGCGGGCCGGCCGGGGCCGGCAAGTCACGCTTGCTCGAAAACCTCGCGGCAGCCGCACGCAGCGACGGCGCCCTGGTTCTCGCCGCAAACAACTACGCGAGCGTTTCCGCTCCGTTCGGCCCTTTCGTCGACGCGCTGCGCGAGCTGCACGGTGCGGTGGGTGAACTCGCACCGGCAACTCCTGGCGACCGGCTTCTCTTCGAACGTCTGCTCGGCATCGCGGCGGACGCGACGCCGCCCTCGGAATGGGACAAACGCCGCCTTTTCGTGATCGTCGCGGCCGCGCTCGAGCGCGCGTCCGTAAAAATGCCGCTGCTCTTGACGATCGACGATATGCAGTGGGCCGATCCCGAATCGCTCGAACTCGCGCATTTTCTCGCGGTCCGTATCCAGCGCGCGCGCGCCGCGGTCGTTTTTACGCTGCGCACCGAAGACATTCCGGAAGATTCGAACGCCACGCTCGCGATCGCCCTCGCGCGCGTACCGAACATAGAAACCGTCGAACTCGAGCCGCTCAGTGACGACGCGGCCCGGCAGATCGTCGGATCGTTCGCGGGCACGTCTCTGGACGAACGGCTCGTCGACGAAATCTGCCGCCGCGGCGAAGGGAACCCACTCTTCATCGAAGAGCTCGTTCGCAGCGCAAAAACGCGCGGCACCGCGGACGGCCTCCCGCGAAGCGTCCAGCACTCGACACACAAGACGATGGCGCTCCTGGACGCGGAGGATGCCCGCATCGTAGAGACCGCAGCGGCGCTCGGACGAGTGGTTTGCCTCGACGATTTGATCGCGGCGAGCAACGCCCCGCCGGAACGCGTCGTGCGCGCCATGCGCCACGCTCGCGATCTGGCGATCATCGATGAGGCAACCGAGGAATCGTTTCGGTTCCGGCACGAACTGGTTCGCGTCGCGATCTACGATGCGATGCTTGCGGCGGAGCGGTCGGCCGTCCACCTGCGCATCGCGCACAATCTCGAAGCAATCGATGTAACGCCCGAGGAACTCGCGCATCATTGGGGGCGCGCGGGCGAACCGGGGAAAGCCGCGCATTTCGCGGAACGAGCCGGCGACCTGGCCTTGGAACTCAACGCCCATGCGTCGGCGCGAGATCGGTATGCGGAGGCGTTGGAAAGCGGAGCCCTCGGCGCGAGCGCAACTGCCTGGCTCGATGAGAAGATCGCGACCGCATACGACCGCTTGGGCGATGCCGGTGCCGCAGCCCGGCACTTCGCGAGAGCTCGCGAAAGCGCACGGGAAAGCGGATCCGCCGAGGACGTGCGTCGACTCGATCTGCTGTATTCGGCGGCATTGTGCCGCACGGGCGACAACGCAGAGGCGATCGAAGCATGCCGCCGCGTCCTCGAAGCGCCGGCCGCCACCGCCGAGCAGCGCTTTAGCGCCCGCGTCTCGCTTGCGACCTACTACGCCAACCGTCCCGACATCGCAGCCGCTCGCGTCGAGCTTTCGCTCGCCGATGCGATGAGGCAAGGGCGCACCACGACCGAGGAAATTCGGCTCGAATCGGCACGAGCGACGACCGCGGTGTATGCCGGCGACGAACCCTGGCTGCCCGCCGCGACGCACGCCCTCGAACTCGCACGAACCCACGCGGAGCCGGAAACCCTTGCGATTACCTCGATGACGTTCGCCGCGATGACGCGCGAACAGGGCCGCGGGGACCTCTCGGGCGACGCACTGCGCCGCGCGATCGCACTTGCCGACGAAAATGGTATGACCGTCATCGCCGCCTATGCGCGCTGCGATCTCGTCCAAGAACTCGCCTTGCGCGGACGCTTGAGAGAAGCGCACGCCGTGCTGCTCGAGGCGATCGCGCTGCACGTCGGCGCGAAGATCGTACGAACGCTTCTGGGCGCGTACGGCCTTCCGGTTCTCGTAGATCTGCAGGAGACCAGCAACATTGCAACGGTCCTCGATAGCGACTTGCTCGAGAGCTGCATCGATTCAAACGAGCAATTCAGATTGGCATCGATCGCTGCGGCTTACGCCTACGTCGCGTGGATGTCGGATCGTCCGGACGATGCACGAGCCATCGTCGCACGAGCACTCGCCAAGCTCGATTCACCGCAATACATCAGCGGCCCACTGCTGATGCTGGCACGCTGCGGCTCGCCGGAACATGTTTTCCACGTGCGCGACATTTTGAACAAGTCCTCATCGAGCGGCATCGCCGTCGTGCATCGCGCGCTCGTGGAGGCGATGGCGCTTCGTATTTCGGGCGACGAAGGTGCGGCGAAGGTGCAGGCGGAACGCGCGCTCGCCAAAGCCCAGTCTGCGGACGCACCGTTGCTCGCGGCGTACGCGCTCGAGTTGCTCGATCGCCTCGATGAAGCGAAGGCGCGATACGCGCAATGCGGGGCCGTGGCACACCTCCGGCGCCTCGCAGCAAAGGAGAGCGGAACGCTCACTCGCCGCGAAATGGAAGTCGCTGCTCTCTTGAAGCGCGGCCTCGCGAATCGGGCGATCGCGGAAGCGCTGGTGCTCAGCGAACGCACGGTCGAACACCACGTCGCCTCGATCTACGCGAAGCTCGGGGTGCGCACGCGCGCCGAATTTCTCACGGCTTCGCCGGCACGGCAGGCAGATGGCTAGCTCTCTATCGTTGCGACCGCGTCGGCTAAGCTCGCGGCTCCGACCTGGAGCGGCAGATGATGTGGGATCAGCGAACGGTCTCCCACCCACTGCGCCGGCGGAATGTGCCAGTATTGCGCGATCGTGTTGAGCCGCGTCGCATAGGTCGAGCGGATCTCTGCGAATTCGGTCCACGCGCGCTCGCGCTCGCGCATCGGCACGCCGGCCTGGCGGAGACGCTCGTATGCCGTATCGAACTCGCCGCGCTCGATGCCGACTTGATTGCCCTCCGCTACTTCGTAATAGCGTGAGAAATCGTTGACGAAGTGCCGCCCCAACCGGTTGACGATCTTCGCCTCGCCCTTAGATTTGAGATCGATAGCCGTGATGACGAGCGTCGATGCGTCAAGGATCGTACCGACCACCGCGATCCAAGAAATATCGTCGTGTGTGGAACGAAAGTACGTTAAGATCGGATAAGCGAGATGGGTCTCGAGCACTTGCGCGAGCCACAACTCGGAATCGCGCATAATCGAAATCAAACCGCCGATCATGTCGAGCTGCGCGTGCACTTCGATCATGTCGACGCCCGAGGGCGGGGCGCCCGCGCGATTGGTGAACATGACGACGAATGCTTCACGTTGCTGGTACGCGCCGAAAATCGAGAACAAGAACGCCGTAATAATGGCAAACGCACCGAGTCCCGACGCACCGGCACACAGCGACACGAAGCGCGCCCCGGTGCCCGACGGTGCGAGATCTCCGTAGCCGATCGTCAGCAACGACGTCCCGGCATAGTAGATCGCGTCGCTGAGCCCGGGCGTCGGTTTGACCTGATCCCGCAGCGCGAAGAAGACCAAACCGTACCCGAACACGAGCATGGCGATCCAGAATACCAGCAGCGTAACGAGCATGAAGGGTGCGAAAGCCCCGAGGAAATCTTCGCGCGCCGAGCTGCCGACAAAACGAAATGCTGCCCGGCTCCAACCCCTCCAAGACGAGCGGCTCAACCACGCACTCGGGCGATAGCGCCAGCCGGTCGGCCGAGGCACGATGACCGTTTGAAAGATATCGAAGAAAATGATCGCGATGATCGCGGCGCCCGCGATCAAGCATAGGAATTGCACGCTCCTCACAAAACGCCGAACCGCTCAGTGTTTGCGACACGGCGAACCGGGCGCGCGGCATCGTGCGCCTGCACCAGAGCCGGGACCGCGGGCTTAGCGCTCACCCGAGAGAAGCGGCTCTCGGAGGATGTTGGTCGCGATCAGCGCCGAGACGACCGCGCGCGTCGCGGGCGAGCGGTTGAGCGTATAAAAATGCAACCCCGGAGCGCCGCGAGCGAGTAGATCGCGGCATTGCAACGTAGTGAAGGCGACACCGAGTTCTGCGACCGCCTCCGGTTCGTCGATGCGCGCTTCGAGCTCCGCCAGCAGCCGCTGAGGCAGGCCGGCACCGCTCATCTTCGTCATCCGCGCGATCGATTCATAATTCGTGATCGGCATGATGCCCGGCACGACCGGCACGTGGACGCCGCAATCGCGGAGACGGTCGACGAACGCGAAGTAGGCGTCGTTGTCGAAGAACAACTGCGTCACGAGAAATTCTGCACCGGCCTGCACTTTTCGCACGGCATTGCGAAGATCGGATTCGAAACTCTCCGCCTCGAGGTGTTTCTCCGGATAGGCCGCAGCACCGATCGAGAACGAGAACTCCCGCGCGAGCATGTCGATGAGATCGACGGCATACGTGAAGCCGCCGGATGCCGTAACGAATTGCTCCTCACCTTTCGGCGGGTCGCCGCGCAGTGCCATGATGTTCTGCACGCCCGACGATGCGAGTTCCGTGAACAGCGACCGCAACTCGTCGCGTGAATGTCCCACGCAGGTCACGTGCGCCATCGATTCGATTTCGAGCTCGCCCTTGATCCGCTTCACGACCTCGAGCGTCCGCGCCCGGCTCGACCCGCCCGCGCCGTAGGTTACCGAAACGAAGCCCGGATTGAGGATCCGCAACGCCTTGACCGTCGCCATGAGCTTCTCGACACCGTCATCGGTCTTAGGCGGAAAGAATTCAAACGAAATACATGGCCGCGGCCGCTGCAGCAACTCTCCAATGCGCATACGCCACGTCTTCGCTAAACCGGGCTAACTTCCCAGGCCGCTAGGGCGCGTGCGTTCGTGCAGGGCAAGGCGCCGGTGGGCGAAGTGTGCGAACGCACATGAGCCCATCGGCAACGCAGCCCTGCGCGAACGCACGCGCCCTAGCGAAAGCTCGTAACAACTCCCGCGCATACCAGCGCCCAGCCGTCGACCATCACGAACAGCAGCAGCTTACACGGCAGCGAGACGATCGGGGGGCTCAGCATGAACATGCCGAGACCCATTAAGATCGAGGCGACGGCGAGATCGATCGCGACGAACGGTAGATAGAGCGCGAAGCCGATCGCGAAGGCGCTGCGGAGTTCGCCGACGACGAAGGCGGGCAGCAAGACCTCCGGCGCGGTCGCGGCCGGGGAGGTTTCCGATTCGTGCGCGATCTTGGCGAAGAGCGTGACGTCCTTCGCGTGTGCCTGGCGCAGCATGAAGGCGCGCAGCGGTTCGAAGGCGCGCCCGAGCATCGCGGATTGGGAAATCTTGCCCTTTGCATACGGGTCGAGCGCATCCCGCGAAATGTGCTCGATCGTCGGCGTCATGATCACGAAGGTAAGGATGAGCGCGAGACCCGTCAGCACGGCGTTGGGCGGCAGTGAGGATGCACCGATTGCGGAACGCACGAGCGAGAGCACGACGACGATCCGAACGAACGAGGTCGTCATCACGAGCACGAAGGGCGCGATGCCGAGCAGCGTCAGCGTGACCAGCACGTCGAGCGGAACGCCGGATTTTCCGCCGGCCGAGCCCAGAGAAAGCACGTGCTCCACGCTTAGCGCGCCGTCTTGCGCGCGACGACTTCGGTAACGCGCACGCCGAACCGGTCGCCGACCGCAACGACCTCGCCGCGCGCAACCAGGCGATTGTTGACGAGCACGTCGATCGGGCCGCCCGCGAGCCGGTCGAGTTCGACGATCGAACCTTTCGCAATCTTGAGCACGTCGCTCACGCGCATCGTGCAGCGCCCGAGTTCGGCACTGACGCCGAGTGAAACGTTCATCAACAAGTCGATGTTGCGCCCGTCGTCCGTCATGCCGCACTCCCGTCGAGATCGCGATCGAAGCTCATAGCACTTCGGCCGTTGGTCACGCCGCACGTGCCGCGTGCGAACGGCACGCCTCCAAACGAGAGCAGGCCGGGCGCACCGAGCGAGGTTTCGAGCGCGAGCGTCACCCCTTCGGCGAGCCGCGAAAACGCGGGGACGCCGAGCGTACCCCGCGCGACCTCGACCGTTCCTTGAATCTCGACGTCGGCCAAATCGGCAAGCGTTAGGCGCTCTCCCGTTTCTTCGGCGGGATCGCGCGTGAGCGCGAAGCCGAAGGCGACGCGCAGCCGGCCCGTTGTGCGGACCTCGAAATAGGTCGCGAGGTCACAAGCCGCGCGTTCGCCGGATTCTGCGCTTATGGGCCCGAGCGTTCCGCATAACGTGTTGCACAGCGGCACCATCGCCGTGACGATGCGCTCGAGCGTCGTACGCTCGATCTCCGAGAGCGGATCGCGTTCGGAGCGCTCCTCTTCTGCAAAGGCGAGCGCGACCAGACGGCGCGCGTCGGCCGGACGTACGATGATGAAGCCATCGCAGATACGGCCGCGCACGCGAAAGATCGTGGCGCCCGCAACGAGGATGCGCCGTTCGTCGGCGCCCGGGATTGCGGGCTCCATCAAATCGACGTCGATCTCCGTTGCGAGCAGGCGCGCGAGCGTCTCGCGCACGCCGTTGGCGACCAGACATGCGGCCGAAAGCGGCAGCGTTGAACGAGGCACGAACGCGGCCTCGCGAACGAGCAGCGGCCCCACCAGATGCGGCGAACCGAAGGACAGCGCCGCGATCATTTCAGGAGATCCATGACGGTCTTATCGAGCGATCCGCGCGCGTGGCGGGCCGCGCGCATCGCATCGAAGGATTCGTAGGCTTCCTGCATTTTGGCGAGCCCCGCGACGATGTCGACGGCTCCGAGATCGCGCGCGTGCGGTACGAGTGCGGCGAACGTTCCATCGGCCGGAACGCCGATCTGCGCTTTCACGCCGTTCGGCGGCACGACGTGCACCGCATCGACGCGCACCGGTTGCGTTCCCGCCGGAAGCCGAGCAACGGCGAGCCGTCCTACCACCACGCGTTCGCTGCGGCGCGCGCCGCTGCGCGGATCGATCGCCGTGCGCGTATACCCGAACGTCCCGTCGCTCTCGATGCGCGCATCCGAGACGCGGCCCAGGGCCGCATCGTACGGATCGATGCGCAGCGGAACGAGCGCGCTGCGGTTACCGAGCGTGAATCCCAGGGCCGCCCGCCCATCCCCGCCGCGAACCTCACCGCCCGCGATCGTGAAGGCGCCGTCGCGCGAGAAGGCGACGTTGCCCGACTCATCGGCGCCGAGAAAGTATGCACCTTGCGGAGCCACGACGCTCAGCGGATCGGACGTAGCGATCGGATGCGTGGGCCGCGCGACGTCGCTCGATTCGGGAACGAAGCCGGGCTCGTAGGCGTGTGCGACGTCGCGTTCGCGCGAGGCGATCTTTTCGAGTGCGGCTGAGGTACTGCGATCGATCACGCGACGACTCCGGCGGGTACCGTTTCCACCCGCGCGCGAATCTGTTCGCCGCCGGCGCGCAGATGCGCGTCGGCGCAGACGAGCGCACGACGCACGAGATCGGCGACCGCCGGACGGCAGAGCGCAACCACGTGCAGTGTCGCACCTTCTCGCCGCAAAAGCAGCGCGACGCGCTCGCCTTCGACGCCGAGGGTTAAGGACGTTCGGAACGGAGCGTAGCTGCGCGCGCGATTCGAAGCTGCGAGCGCGCGAGCGGAACGCGTGGGGAACGCGGCCTGCGCGCGCGGCTCGCCGGCCGGCTGCAGCGCCCGCGAAGGGCCGCTCGGCCGCGGCACCGTGCGAGCATCCGGAAGGCTCCCATCACGCCGTTCGGCGGCCTGCCGGTTCGTGACCGAATGCTCCGGTCGTTCGTCTCGGCGTTCGGGTGCGCTCAGCGCGAGCGGGCCATCCGATGCCAGGTGGAGCGCGGAGAACCACGCTTCGGATAACGATCGCCGATCGATATACGGCAAACGCGTCGCGATGACGGAGATGCTGCGGCCGGTGTTTTCGTTGACGGATGTCTCGTTCACGGGCGTTCCTTTGCGGTGTGTGTTGCCGCAACGATACCGGCCGAACGAAGCCGCTATGTGAAAGCGTTGTTACGCCTCAGTTGCGGGCACGGCCGTCGTCGAAATCCGGGCCTCGTTCGAGATACATCTCCGTGTCGGTAAGATCGAAGGTCACGATAAAGTTTTTGAGCAGCCCGAGCCCGATGTTACCGGCATCGAAGCGATCGGCGAACGCGCCGCTGGTCGCGAGCATCACATCGGTATCGGCGTGGTAGATAGGAATGCTGCCGAAAGCAATGCTATCGAGCGACGAACGATACGAAAGCGTCGAACCGCCGATACCGAAGCTGTGGCGATTCGTCGAAGAGAACGGCACGAGGCCGGGATGCGCATCCAGAAACGGCTTGTAGAGCAGCACTTCCCCGGCATTTCCCGTATCGATGATGAACGGCGCATCTGTTCGCGCGTCGAGGCGCAGCCGCGCTTCGGGAAACGAGCGATCCACCTGCACCGGAATCTTTTCTCCTTGCGGTACCATCGAGCCCGGTGCCCCGAACGTGATCGTTTTCGCGCTGTAATCCAGACGCACCGTCGCCGCAGCAAAAAACGGATAGCCGAGAATCCCATCGATGCGAAAGACGCCGGAGGTGGATGCGCCCAGATCCAAGGTCGAAGCGATGATGCCGGTGAGGCTTCCCTTGCCGATCTGAATGCTGTCGAGCTTCACGAGCTGCAGGCCGCCGGTGCGCGTCGCCCCGCTCGCTTCGAGCGCGCCGATCGGGGTGAGCCCGAGTTCGAGGGCGACATGCCGGTCTACCACGATATCTTGGGCGCCCGTATCGAGCAGAAACGTATAGCGATGGCCGCCGATCATTACCGGCGCATAGAGGTGTCCTTCGTAGACGTCGAGCGATACCGTATCGGTTCCGCTCATCGCTATGACCCGCGGGACGAGCGGCACGAAGGTCGTCTCGGCGATCGGATGACCGACCACGATCTGGGTTGTCGTTTGCACGCTATCGAATGCGTGATCGCCGTCGGAGATCACGCTTCGAAAGGCAAATTGGTGGCCCCCAATATCGCGGTAATCCGAGAAATCGATCGTCGTGCGTCCGTCGTCATCATCGTACGCCAGCCGCACGGGAAGCGACGTGCGGTCGCTCAAGTACAAGGTCTCCGTTTCACCATCAGGCGCAGTCACGTCGAGGGCGTAGGTATTGACGCGATCGATAAGGACGCGCCCACGGTACGCGCTGCGCTCGGGCGCCTGCGCGAACGCGCCGGAATCGATGAAATCCTGCGTGCGCGCACGGCGCGCGAGCACGCCCGTGAGTTCGCGCGCATCGCCGTTTGCATCTTGCTGCCAGAAGCGGTCTCCGATACGCAGGATCGTATCCGTCCGCGGCCCGAGGTTCTCGTCGGTCCGCTCGCGATCGCCGTCTTTCCACGTATGGAACGACCCGCTCAAACCGCCGCCTACGAGCGTGCCGGAACTTTCGAGGCTGACGATGTCGGCCGCGCCCGGATCGTTCGCCGCGCGCTGATACGCAGCGAGCAAGGTCGCGATATTGGGTGCGGGGGCGGCGGCGGCGAGCGAGGGGAACGCGATTGGGGCGAGCGCGAGCGCGATGAGAAGTGCCGAGTCAGCGAACCAAGCGCGCTCGATACGCATCCAGAACCCGAGTAACATACCGCTGCGTTTCGACGTATGGCGGGACTCCACCATAGCGGTCGACCGCGCCCGGACCGGCATTGTACGCGGCGACGGCCAAGCGTATATTGCCGTTAAAGCGTTCCAAGAGCTCCCGAAGATACGTCGCACCGCCCCGAACATTCGCGGCCGGGTCGTACGGGTCCGCGACCCCGAGGGCACGAGCGGTCGCCGGCATCAATTGCATCATCCCAACCGCTCCCGCGGGCGAACTGGCCGCTGGGTCGAGGCCAGACTCCGTCTGCGCGACCGCCGCGACGAGCGACGGGTCGATGCCGACCGCCAAAGATTCCCGCCGCACGAGCGCTTCGAACGGCGTGTTGTCGAGGACGTTGCTTCCACGCTGCGGCGGAGCTCCCGCGGATCGCGCCGGAGCGAAAAGGGGCTCCCCCGCGATGGCAGCGACTCGCGCTTGGACCGCGAGGAGATCGCCCGGTACGCTCACGCGCGCGGCACGACGAGCGCGGCCAGCGAATGCAGCGCACGGAGCGTTTCCCGTACGGGCGCGCTATCGCGTTGCCGCAGGAACGCGTCGATTGCCGGCTCGGCAGCGACCGCCGCCTGCAGCGCTCGATCCTCGCCGGGTGCGAGCCCGACCCCACGCGCGTCCGCCGTCTTCGCCAGCAACGCAACGGCGCCGCGGACGGCGGCTGCATCGCTCCGATGCGCATCCGCGGTCACCGCATCCATGGTGCGGCTCGTACTTTCGAGAACGTCGATCGCGGGAAAGTGTCCGGCTCGCCCGAGCGCGCTCGAGAGCACGATGTGACCATCGAGCAGCGAGCGCGCCGCATCGGACAGCGGCTCGCGTTCGTCGGCTCCATCGGAGAGGACCGTGCCGAGCAGGCTGATCGAGCCGCGCGCGGCGCTGCCCGCGCGTTCGAGATAGCGCGCGAGTTCGCCCCACACGCTCGGCGGATAGCCGCCGCGGCCCACGGGCTCTCCGAGTGCAACACGCTGTTCGCGCAGGGCCGCAACGTAGCGGGCGAGGCTATCGATCACGAGCAGTACGTGCAGGCCCTTATCGCACAGACGTTGCGCCTGCGTCATCGCGACATCGGCCGCGCGAATGCGTTCCGACGCGCTGCGATCGCTCGTCGCACAGATCAGGGTCGTGCGCCGATCGATCCGTTGGCACCACTGCTGCGCCTCGCGGCCGCGTTCGCCGACGAGCGCCAAGACGACCGCATCTGCCCGCGCCCCCGCAACGATCGTTTCCAAGAGCGTGGTCTTCCCCGCTCCGGGCGCGCCGAACAAGCCGATCCGCGCGCCGCGACCGAGCGTCAACAAGCCGTCGATCGCGCGCACGCCGGTCCAAAACGGCACCGTTACCGCCGCACGATCCGCCGGCGCCTCGGCGCTGCCCTTATCGACGCGCGCCATGCAGCCGGCCCAGGGCGCGGCGCGATCGAGCGTGCGGCCCGACGCATCGAACGCTCGCCCGAGCGCGCCGAAACCCGCCGGGCACAAGAGCGCGCCGGCATCGATTTCGACGCGGTCGCCGACCGCCACGCCCGCGACCGGGCCGAAGGGCGCTATCACAACACGCGAGCGTTCCACCGCTGCGACCTCGCCGCCGAGCATCGCTCCGGATGCGCTGCGAATGGTGACGCCGTCGCCGACGCGTGCGCCGGGCAGCGCTGCGAGAATGGTTTCGCCGAGCGTTCGTTTCACGCAACCGGCACCGCGCATCGCGATCACGCGCCGTGTTCCGCGCGCTCGAGTGCCGATTCGAGCCGAAACGTAAAGTGCGACTCGAGCGTGCCGTCGCGAACCTCGACGACGAGATCGCCCGCGCCAAGCGCCGGATCCACGCGCACGGGCAGCGGCGCGCGAACGCGCTCCGCGTCGGCCGCCGAAACGGCCAGCGCGACGGGCCCGCTATCGGAAAGTTCGGCGAGCGCGCCTCGCACGAGCCCTTCGAGGTCGACCGGTCCGAGCAGCAATTCGCGCCCGAGCAGGTCGTTTGCGAGCAAGCGCAAGAGCCGGCGCGAAGCGTTTTCGAACGCTTCGCCGGCTGCGAGTTTCATGAGCGCGAGATCGTGAACGAGATCGGCGTGCGCGAAATCGATAACCCCGGGCGCGACGCTGCGCTCGACGGCGGGAGCCGTCGGCGGCCCAGCGGCCGGCGTGCTCGGCGGCGTCGGAGCGACGCGAAGCAAACTCGCGAGTGACACGAAGCGCTCATCCATGGCGTGCAATCGTTTGATAATCCGGAATGACCGGCGCCGAGGCTCGCGACATGCGGCGCACGATTGCGGCGCGTTCCTCGGCAGGATACAAGTCGAGCACCGCCGTCGCCGTTGCCGCCGGCAACGCGCTGATGATGGCAGCCGCAGTGTGCGGCGGCTCGTTTTGCAGCGCGCCGCGAACCTGTGCGGGTGCGAACGTCACGACCGCGCGAGCCGCACGCTGCAGCGATAACCGCGCTGAAAGCGCCTCGCAAGCGGTCGCAAACGGTTTCGCAGCGAGTCGCGCAACTGCGACGAACGCGAGCGCAAAGAAGAGCGCGGGGCCTAGCGTCTCGACCAGGCCGATCGCACCGGCGAAGCGCATCCCGCGCGGCGGCCGGCCTTGCGCCGGAAAGGCAACTTCCTCCACGGAAACCACATCGCCGCGGCTCGAAACGAGCCCGAGCGTTCCCTTCGTAAGCGAACGAATTTTTTCGAGATCGAGATGGCGCCGCGCGTCGACGGCGACCGCAACCGATATACGTTCGAGCCGGCCCGCCGGCGTATCGACGCGCTCGTCCTCGACGACGCTGCCGCGATCCACGGAAGCGTTGGTTTTCACGTATTGTTTGCTCGGGCTCTTATAATGTTCGTCGACCGTGGTGGTACCGATGGCGCGGCTGCCGATCGGCTTACGTACGACATCGTGAATCTCGCGGACGCGCGGATCGTAGCTCACGCGGACGCGCACGATCGTCGCGCCCCCACCGAGGGCAAGATCGAGCGCCGATTGCAGCGATTGCTGCAACCCCATCGCTTCATCCGAAGCGGGACTCGTTTCTGCACCGAGCGACGAGCCGCGATCGTCGAGGATCGCCACGCGTTTGGGATCGAGGCCCGGAACGCCCGCCGCAACGAAGTCGCGAACGCCGGTCAAGACGTCGCGACCGAGCGTAACGCCGGGCTGCACGCTCAGCCGCACCGATGCCGTGGCGGCGCGCGACGTTTCGTCGGCGAATGCGCCGTCGCTTGCCGGCGCGATGATCACCTGCGCGTCCTCGACGCCCGCGATCTTGCGCAGTCCGGCCGCGAGGTCGCCCGCGAGACCCTCCGTCGCCGCAGCGTCGAGTACCGATTGGGGCGTGAGCGGGCCGGCCTTCGCAAGCGCTTCGGCCGACGATTCCAGGTGTGCGTGCGGCACGCCCACGAGCGCTAACTTCAAGAGAATCTCGTTACGCTTGCCGGCATCGACGCGCACGTTATCCGGCAGCACGACGAACGCTACGTTCCATTGAGCGAGCCGGTCGACCACTTCGGCGACTTGTTCGGCACGCTGCGGCGTCGCGAACAGCGCAACGCGCGTGTCGCGTTCGAGGATCGAAGAGATTGCGATTGCCAGAACGAGCACGCCCGCACCGATCGATGCGGCGATGCGCTCTTTGGGCTGCAGTGCACGCCAACGGCGTAAGAGTGTGGGCATCGGCTAGATCTGCATGCCCAGAATCGTGGAGAGCGCTTGCGCCGTACGCGATGCGGCGGCACTCGCGATCGAAAGCGCAACGTCGGCCTGCGCGCGCTCGAGCACCATCTCTTGCAGGCCGCCGCGCCCGGCGGCAAAGGCCCGCTCGGCGCCGCCGGCGCGCTCGAGCGCGGCTCCCGCCCCCGCAAATGCGTCGCCGAGAAACGATGCAAAGCTTTCGGGCCGGGCGGTTTCTGCCGAGGCGCCGCCCTGCGCCTCGAGCGCCGCATCGGGTACGGCAGGGTACAGCTTCGGAATCGCGTCGAGGTTCATTGGAGACGCCCCATATCGATCGTCCGTTCCGCAAGGCGTTTGCCGATATCGAACACGGAAGCGTTGGCCTCGTAGGCGCGCTGTGCGTCGAGAACGGATACCATCTCCGTGATGGTGTCCACAGGGACGCCTTGCTCGGCGGTCGCACCGAGGTAGCGAATCGGCACCTGTTCTTGCCCATCGTCGCCGCCGTCTTCCTCTGAAGGTTCTGCGGGATCGTAACCCTCGGGGGTCGCTGCGTCGCCCGGATTTGCCGCGAGCGCGTAGCGGGGAACGAGCCGCTCGAACGACGTGCCGTCTGCTTGCGACGCCGCGACGTTCCGCGCTGCGAGATCGAGTGCGGCGCGCTGGGCGTCCATGCCGGCTGCCGCGGTTTGCAACAGGTCGAACTCGCTCATTTCGCGACGCTCTTGAGTTCTTCAAGCCGAGCGTGCATGGCCGCGAGCAGCGCATCGGCGAAAATCGCCGCCCGCGCAGCACCCGCCATCGCCGCTTGCGGCGCGGCGCTGCCGCTCGTGGCGCGCGCGACCGCTACGTCGCGCGAGAAGCCGGAAAGACGATCGCTCGCAGCCCGTGCTGCGGCGGAAAGGTCGCTCGGAATCGCATCCATGCTGCGAGGTTACGGTCACCATGTGAACGGCGCATCGACCCCGGATGAACGTCCGGCGTTAACATCCCCCCGCGACCGACCGAAAATACCAGTGATACGACATGCAATCTGTGATTCTGCTCACCTTGCTCTTCTTGGCGGCTGCGACGCCCGGGCCGGCCGGCATGACCCCGGTTCGCGTTGCCGTGCCCATCGGGATCGCGACGAGCGACATCAGCACCACAAATGCGAAAGATCCCCTCCGTGAATACGTTACGATCGAGGGCATTCGCGTGCTCAATCCATCGCACCACGCAGCGCAGGGCTACGACCCGAAAGATTTTCATTTGCTCGTAGGCGATCACGTCTATCTTCCAAGCGCGCGGCCCGATGCCGGTTCGCTCGATCTCAAGACGCCCGGCGTCCTCGCCCCCGGGCGGGCAGCCTTGGTGACGGTTTCCTTCCTCGTTCCCGCCGGCATCGCGAGCGCCAAATTCGAATTCATGCCGCATTGGATGGACGACGCGGGCGAAACCGTCGATTGGTGCTGCTACTACCTATGAAATCCGGCGCAACCCAAAACGGCGACGAGGGGCGCGTCGTCATCGACGCGCTTTCGCATCTTCGCTCGCTTCCGGGCGTCGCGGAGGATCCCAAAGCGATCGCGGCGCTCGAAATGCTGGAGCGGCGCCTCGATCCGATCGCGATCGAAAAGGCGGCGCGGCTGAGCCGCGCGGCACAACTCGTCAACTCGTCGCTCGATCTCGAAACGGTGTTGCGCAAGGCGCTCCGAATCGCGATCGAAGTCATGCACGCAGAACGCGGCTTCGTCGTCTTACGCGGCGGCCGCGCCGTCTCCGCATTTCATAATATGGAGCCGCTCGAAGCGCAGACGCCGTCCCATTCAATCGTCGACCGCGTCTTGAAATCGGGCGAAGCGATCTTTACGACCGATGCTCAAAGCGACCCGAATTGGAACGCGAAGGATTCGATCGTCGCAATGCACTTGCGCTCGATCGCCTGCGTACCGCTGAAGGTGCGCAGCAGCGTGATCGGCGCGGTCTATCTCGATTCCCGCGTTATTCCCGGGCTCTTCACGTCGGGCGATCGCGAGCTTCTTGCCGCATTTGCCAACGAGGCGTCGCTCTCGATCGAAAACGCGCGGCTCTTCGAAGAAGAGCGCGAGCGGGGCAAGCGCATTGCGGGCATGCAGGCATTCCAAACGCGTATCCTCGAGGCGATCGCAAGCGGCGTCATCACGATCTCGCCGAAGCGCCTCATCACCACGTTCAACCGCGCCGCCGAGACGACGTTCGATATGCCGAGCAAACGCATGGTGGGCAAACCTCTCAGCGCTATCGCGCGGCTCATTCCGGACTTCCCGGAAATGTTCGATACGTACATCGACAGCGGCGCCGTGCAGTTGCGCGCGGAGGTCGAAGCCTATCGCTCCGACGGCACGCTGCTGACGCTCGAAATTCAGCTGGCCCCCCTCGACGGCGACGAAGGTATGGGGGTCGCGATGGTGCTGACCGACGTGACGAAACAACGCTTCCTCGAGAATGCCGTCGAGGCCGACAAAATCAAGGCGCTGCGCATCCAAGAATCGTTCTCGCGCTACCTCGCACCGCACGTCGTCAAGACGCTGATGCACGATCCCAATTCGATCCGGCTCGGCGGCGAGCGCAAGCGCGCGACGACGCTGTTTGCCGACGTTCGGGGCTTCACCGCGATGGCGGCGCAGATGGATGCCGAGCGCGTGGTCGAGATCCTCAATACGTACTTCGAAGAAGCCGTCCGCATCATTTTCGAATTCGACGGGCTGCTCGACAAATTTTACGGCGACGGTTTGATGGCCGTCTTCGGACCACCCCTCGTGCGTGAAGACGACGCCGCCCGTGCCGTCAAGGCCGCGATTCGCCTGCACGAAGTCGTCGCGCGCCTAGGGCCGCGGCTCGACTACCCGTTACAGATCAGCGTCGGCCTCTCCACGGGCGACGTCGTGGCCGGACACTTCGGTGCTGCGAAACGCATGGATTACACGGTTATCGGCGATGCGGTCAATCTCGCGAACGGACTTCAGGCGGCCGCCCCGCCGGGTGCGATCTATTGCGATGAAGAGACGATCGCTGCGGCCGGCACGATCTCGCGCCCGCTGCACCGAATCTCCGTGCGCGTGAAGGGCCGCGACGAATTGGTTACCGCCTACGCAATCTTTCCGAAACTGGAGCGGCCCTCGACGTTTTCGGACGAACCGCTGCGTTAGTAACTGTCGAGCTTACCCTCCGACGGCGGCAGCTCTTCGAAGAACTTGAGCCCGAAGCGATTGCCGTGGCGCGCATCGACGATCGGCGTGTACGACGCGGCGGGGTGCGCAAAATCGAACATATCCCCCAGGTCGTCGGCGCGGACATCGGTCGCTCCCGTCTGTCCGACACCGAAGACTTCTTCCGAGAAGCGCAGCAGGCTGCCGTATTCGTGCTGCACGTGCGAAATGTATCCGTGCTTGGCGAACTTCGAGATCACGACGAGCGGTACGCGAAATCCGAGCCCGTTGTCGTCGAGTTGCGGCGGATAGACGTGATCGAAGAAGCCGCCGAAATCGTCCCACGTGAGCAGAATCGCCGTGTTGTTCCAGTATTGCGATTCGCCGATGGCGTTAGCCAGCGTCGCGTTAAACGCAGGGCCGAGGTTCACGTTACCGTTCTCGGCGCCGCCCGGGTGATCGGAGCCGATGACCGGCGGATTGCACCACACCATCGAAGGTAGATTCCCGGTCTCGATATCGGTAAAGATGTTGTTCTGAGGACTCGAAATGTCTTTGGCCCAATCGGGACCGTACCGGATGTGGTGGATCGCATCGAAGCCGACGGCATCCGTATCGGTTTCGTTTTGAACGTTGTTGTTGCCATCGTTGTAGTTGGTCGCGTAATAGCGCCAACCGATGCCCTTCGCATCGAGGTAGTCGGCCATGACGGGGTTGTCGATACACGGGAACACGTGGCCGGCGACGGCACCGCCCGCGCCGAGCTCCAGCGTCGTCGTGCCCGCCGGCGCATCGCAGCCCCACGGTTCGTTCGTCGGGTCGTCGGTTTGATTGTCGGTCGTACCGGCCACGAGATACACGTGCCCCGGATAACTCGGCCCCGTCTGCGATGCGAACATCCGATCGGCGACCGAAAACTGCGTCGCGAGATCCACGTAGGGCTGACGCTCGTATTGCGGCACGTAACTGTAATTCAAGAGACCGTTCGACGGAGTTGTAACCGGCGGAATCTCGCAGCTGGGCTGCGAGAGATCGAAGCCGTTGAGTTGACCGTCGTTGAAATCCCGTTCGAAGCCCGCGTGACTATGATCCAGATCGCACGGGTTTTCAAACGTCATTTGGATGAGGTTCACTTTCGCGCCGGTATGCGTGTATCCGTACGACTGCGTGTCGGCGCCGGGGAAGCCCGCAAAGAGATTATCGAAGGTGCGATTCTCCATAATCACGATGATCACGTGTTTGATGACGCTGCCGCTTGCGACGACGGGACTCGTCGTGGTCGCGCCGCTGGGGGTCGCGCTCGACCCGGCACCCGGCGGAGGCGTCGTTGGGATTGCGGGCGTAGCGGCGGGCAGCGGTGAGCGGGTCGCGACGCCGGCGGGCGGCGTCGGTGAATTGGGTGCACCTGAAGTGGAACCCGGCGTCGCTACCGAGCCCGGCGCCGAGCCATAGGAAGTGCCCGCTCCACAAGCCGTGCCACCGAACGCAAGCAAAAGGGCAACGTACGCCCGTTGATAAGGACGATGCGACCACATGATTCCAAAGCGTAGTCGACGGACATAAAGAATGCGTTAACGCGAAAGCCCGGCGTCGTAAGAACGCCGGGCTTTCGATATTGGAACGAAGACGATTAGCGCTTCGAGAACTGGAAGCGTTTGCGGGCGCGTTTGCGGCCGTACTTCTTCGATTCTTTTTCGCGCGGGTCGCGCGTTAGCAAGCCGTTCTTGCGCAGCGATTCACGCAGCGATTCGTCCATCTCGAGGAGCGCGCGCGCGATTCCGTGGCGCACGGCTCCCGCTTGACCGGCGACGCCGCCGCCCTGCGTCTTAACGCTGACGTCGAAGCGCGATGCCGTCGAGGTGACTTCGAGCGCTTGGCGCACGATCTGCAAGAGACTCGGACGCGGGAAGTATTCTTCGACCGGCTTGTGATTGATCGTGATGACGCCCTGGCCGAGGGTGAGCTTGACGCGGGCAACGGCGCGCTTGCGGCGGCCCGTCCCGCCGAACGAATCGGTGGATTGCAAGACTATTTGAGCTCCTTGGGCTGCTGAGGCGCGTGCGGATGTTCGCTGCCGGCGTACACTTTGAGGCGGCCGAGCTGCACGTCGCGCATGCGGTTGGTCGGGAGCATTCCCCGAACCGCGCGCTCCACGAGACGCTCGGGATACTTCTTTTTCACGGCGAGGGCCGTCTCGGTGCGCAGGCCGCCCGGATAGCCGCTGTGCCGATGATAGACCTTCTGCAGCCACTTGTTGCCGCCGAGTTCGACCTTATCGGCGTTGAGGACGACCACGTGGTCGCCGTCGTCGATGTGGGGCGTCCAGGTCGGTTTGTGCTTGCCGGAGAGGGCCTGGGCGATGCGCACGGCGAGGACGCCAAGCCGCTGGCCCGTGGCATCGACCACGTACCAATCGTGCTGGGTTTCGGCCGTTTTCTGTTGATAGGTGCGCATGACGGGCTTTCTGTAAGATCGGGGCGGCGCGGCCCCCCGATGACCCCGGGTCTGCACTCGCGGACCCAAGGCTGGGAAATGTGTGAAGTGGCGAGCGAAAAAGGGGCCGTGACGGCCCGGACAACCTACGGATAATACCGGAACGGGGCTCGGGCTGTCAATCGAACGAGTCGTTCCCCGCTTCAGTCCGCGAAGAGCGCGTGCCAGAAAAACGCCGTAACCGTTCGCTCGACGCCTTCGCGATCCACGGCGGCAGCTTCGGTGAGGCGCCAGAAGAGTTGGTTTGAAACCCAGCAGAAGGCTTCGACGTCCACGTCGGTTCGGGCGCCCGGCAGGCTGAGCAAAAGTGCCGCCAGCATCCGCAAGCGCGACATCGTCCACGCTTCAAGCGCCCGGTTGTGGGCCGCGACTTCCGCATCGTGCAGGATGACCTCGCGCCATGCCCGGTACGCCCCGAGGTAAGCCCAATCGATATACAGGGCCGCATGGACGATGGCCCCGACGATCGCCCGCGGCGGGGCACTCTCCGGAAGCGCGACCTCGAGCGCACTCAACTCCCCGATGAGGCGGTCCATCAGGACGAGCAGCGCTTGGCGCTTCGAACGAAAGTGCTGATAGAAGCCGCCCACAGCCACGCCCGCGGCCGAGGCAATCTCCTCGACGCTCGTTGCTTCGAAACCGCGTTCCGCGAAGAGCGCGAGCGTCGCATTGAGCAGGGCGGCCCGGGCGCGCCGGCTCCGCTCCTGCTTCGGTTCGGGAGGCAAATCCTCGCCCGCAAGCAGCGCGGGCGGCGCCGGAACGGTGTCCGGCTTAGACGGTTTGGGGTTCGGCGACCTTGGTGCCAACAAACTCCGCGATCAGCGTAGCGAGCCGCCCCGGCTGGTCCTCGGGAACCAGCGTGCGGCAGTCTTCGATCGTTTCTAGCCGTGCGTTCGGAAAACTTTCCGCGAGCCTGCGGCCGTCGCTTTTGGGGAAGAACCAATCGTTCTGACCCCAAGCGACCAAAACCGGACGATCGAAAGCCCCGAACGTACGCGCGGCCTCGAGCGTGTACCGATTCGAAACGGACGTGCAGAATTTCCGCAGGTCGCGGCGCACGCCGGCGTCGCCGCGCAACGGCTCGAGGAGCACCTCGAGTAGAGCTTCTGCGGGGATCCGTTTCGCGACGCTCCTGGCAAAGGCGCGGCGCGCAAAAGCCGGCCGCAGCGCCTGCGCGAGGAGCCACGTGAACCCGGGGATGCGCGGCAACACTTGGAACGCGCGCAGCGACGGCGGGAAGAAATGATCGAACGAATCGCAATTGGTAAGCACCAGAGCCCGTACGCGCGCGGGCCGGCTCGCGATCGCGATCTGGCAGAGCGCACCGCCCGTATCGCTCGCGACCAGGGTGACGTCGTGGAGTTCGAGCGCCGCGATAAAATCGAGAATGAGGTTGGCAACGCCGGGCGGGGTAAGATCGGCCTCCAGCGGCATCGCTTGCTGATGGGCGCCGAGCGGCCACTCCGGCACGATGCAGCGATAGCGGCCGCCGAGCACGCCGACCACGTTGCGCCAGAGCGAACCGTTCATGAAGATACCGTGTACGAAGACGAGGGTCGGCCCGCTGCCGAGTTCGCGGTAGCGGATCGTGCCGCCGGGTAGCGCGACCGATTGAAATGGGGCGGATGCCAGATGGGTAGGGCTCATTCCGGATCTCCATTAGAACCTGAGTTCGCATTCATAATAACGACTACGTGCGACTGACGTCAAGCCCTCAGCTTCACGTTTGCGTGAGCGCCTGTAGCCCCGGAACATCCAAGACGAGCATCCCGTTCAGGCGGCCTCCGCGCACGAGGCCACGCCGCGCAAATTTGGCGACGGCGGAGGAACACGTCTCGCGCGTGGTGCCGGCGAGACTTGCGAGATCGTCCTGCGATAGCGGGACGTCGAGGCGAATCGTATCCGCTGCAGTCACCCCGAAATCGGCCGCCAGATCCAGAAGCGCCGAGGCTACCCGGCCCTCGACGCCCACCCGGCTGATCTCCTCGAGCTTCTTCTGGAGGCGCGTGATGCGGCGAGCGATGGCAGCGGCGAGCTTGAGGTTGATTTCCGGATCCCGCTCGGCGTGAGTCTGCCATGCATCGGATGAGAGCCGCAGTAAGCGAGCATCGCACAGCGCCTCGGCGCCGGTCTCGGCCGAGCGATCACCGAAGGCCGCGCCCGGTGCGAGCACGTCGCCCCGGCCGGCGAGGCCGAGCGTCACGTCGCGCACGAACGCCGCGTGACGAAAGATCCGAAAGTAGCCTGCGACGACCACGGCAAGCGTCGGCCCATCGAGCGGAACGATCTCACGGCGGCCGACATGCTCCAAGCGGCCGTCTGCTGCAAGGCGCTCGATCTCCTTTGTTTCGAGTCCGCGCCGGATTCGCCGAACGTCCACGCTAAAGAGTACCGCATGCTCGAAGGCACTAACCTCTTCGACCTGGGCGAAGAGGAACTGGACCAATTACCGTTTGGGCTGATTTCCGTCGATCGGGACGGGACGATCGAACAGTACAACGCGTACGAATCCAGGCTCGCTCGCCTCTCGAAAGAACGCGTCATCGGCCGCAATTTCTTTCGCGACGTCGCTCCGTGTACGGCGGTGCAAGCCTTCATGGGACGCTTCAACCTCTTCGTGGATCGCGAAGGCGATGCGAGCGAATCGTTCGACTACGTTTTCCCGTTTACGTTCGGCAAGCAATACGTGAACATCACCTTCGTGCGCAGCAGCAAAGACCGGCGCATCAAGATTCTCATCAACCGGTACGATGAGTGATGGCCCTCGACATGAAAACTTCATGCGAGCGTTGCGCGGCGCGAACTCAGTCGCCCTCCGAACTGTGGTGGGGAACTCGTAGCGCGGCCGAAACGCGCGCTCCCGGGGGCCACGTGAAGTTTGGCGCGCCCGAACGAAAATCGGGATAGACCACATCCGCTAACACCAGGCCCGCCGCGGGTGCCGTGGGCCCGGCGGCACGGCGATCGCGGGCCGCGAGCATCTCGGCGACATCGTCCGGTTCGCGGCGCCCAGCGCCGACGTCGAGCAGCGTGCCGACCACGATGCGCACCATGCGATGCAAGAATCCGCCGCCGCGAAGGTGGAAGCGAAGTATTTCGCCTTCGCGTTCGATTTCGATTGCATGCAGCGTTCGCACGGTGCCGCCGCGATCGGGCAAGTAGCCGCAGAACGTGACGAAATCGTGTTCGCCGATCAGATGCGCCGCGGCGGCGCGCATGCGCGCGAGATCGAGCGGCCGGTACTCGTGATGAGCGAATCGCCGTAACACCGCGGAGGGATCGCGGCGGCACAGGACCGCGTAGGTGTAGCAGCGCTCGAGCGCCGAGTTGCGCGCCGAAAATTCGGCGTCGACCCGTTTCGCATCGCGGGCCGAGAGATCGGGCGGCAACGAGGTGTTGAGTGCGATCGAGAGCTTATCGACCGGAAAGGCATCGTGCGCGACGAACGATATTACTTGGGCCGATGCGTGAACGCCCGCATCCGTGCGTCCCGCGACGCTCACCTTCACCGGCTGCGCGAAAAGCCGCGAGAGAGCGCTTTCGAGCTCTCCCGCGACCGTTCGCAACTCCGGCTGAAACTGAAAGCCGCAGAAATCCGTGCCGTCGTATTCGACGACGACACGGTACGTCGCGTCGGCCAGCTTAGTGCGCGACCGGGGTGCGCACCGGCACCTCGCGCTTTTCGTCGAGATCGAGCAAGTCCGGCCACGCCGTGATATCGGTGCGACCGCCGCCGACCTGCGCGAGCAGCTCGTTGAAATACTTTTCGCCATCGCTGCCCTTCTCAGGGCGATAGGACAGGAAGTGAACGTTGAAACCGTCGACTTCTTCGGCAGTCTTCTTCGCAACGAACGTCTTCACGTATGCTTCGATCGCAACGTCGCCCTCGGACTTCGTGACGACCTCCAGGAACGGGTCGGCCTCGATCCCGAGGAAGCCGAAGACGGCCTGATCCATCGGGCAGTTGTAGTGGTATTCGCCGATATTCCCGTGTGCTTGGGCACGCGCTTTATCGGTCGTCCGGGCCAGCATGACGACGCCGGCAATTTTGTCCTTAACGCTTCGCGGATAACTCTTGGTGAGATCCATGGTCGCTCCTTAGTCACAGAGAGCCTAGCGAGAGGTGAAATCCCGCCGGCCAGATGTTTCGACGCGCGCGAAGGCCGGGAGGTTTCGCCTGCAGCAGAGGTTCTTGCTGTTCAAGCGAGCCGCTCCGCCTCCGGTGCTGGGCGACCGGCGCGGACGCCCGACGCCGGCCAGACACGTCTATGCCTGCGGGCCGCTCGCGCGAAGCGTTTCGACGTACACGGCCGCGAGGCGTTCGAGAGAAGCAACGTCGCTCGGCGAGAAGCGGCTTTTCGCAGGGCTATCGAGATCCAAAACTGCGACGACGATCCCATCTATCGTCATCGGGACGACCACTTCGCTTTCGGAGGCAGAGTCGCAGGCGATGTGCCCCGGGAAGGCGTGCACGTCCGGAACGACGATCGTCTCGGCGCGGGCCCAGGCAGTTCCGCAGACGCCCGCGCCGCGCGCGATCCGCGTGCATGCGACCTTGCCTTGAAACGGGCCGAGCACGAGTTCCTCGCCACGCACGAAATAGAATCCAGCCCAGTTAAGGTCCGGGAACGCACCGAAAATCAGCGCCGAAAGATTAGCGGCGTTCGCGATCGGATCGCTCTCGCCGGCGAGTAACGAACGCGCCTGTTCCACGAGCAGATCCGTATCGACGGTCGTCACTGCACCGGCCGTTGCAGCGGGAACAGCAGCACTTCGCGGATCGACTGTTGGTTGGTTAGGAGCATGACGATCCGGTCGACGCCGATGCCGATGCCCGCCGTCGGCGGCATGCCGAATTCGAGCGCGGTCACGAAATCCCAATCGGGCGGGGGCACTTCGTCGTTGCCGGATTTTCGTTCGAGGATCTGTGCCTCGAAGCGGGCACGCTGATCGTCGGGATCGTTGAGTTCGGTGAAGGCGTTCGAGAGTTCGAAGTTCGCGCCGAAAAGTTCGTACCGGTCGACGATATCGGGGTCGCCGTCCTTGCGCTTGGCGAGCGGCGAGATGACAACCGGATAATCGTAAACGAACGTCGGGTCGATGAGGTGCGGCTCAACGACGCGTTCGAAGATCTTATCGAGGGCCTGGCCGTGGGTCTGCGATGCGGGCAGGCCCATCTCCGCGAGCACGCGCTGGGCGCCGGCCGGATCGAGCAGGGTCGCGCGGCCGTAGCCGCCCCACCGCTCGATGGCCTCGAAATACGCGATCCGCTTGAAAGGCCGCGCGAACGAGAGCTGCTTGTCGCCGTACGTCAGGTCCGTCGAGGCGTGCACGACCTGCACCAAATGCGCGAAGAGCTCTTCGTTGAACTCCATCATCTCGTGCACCGACCAATAGGCAGCGTAGAGTTCCAGCATCGTAAACTCGGGGTTGTGCGTGGTGTCGATGCCTTCGTTGCGAAAAATGCGTCCGATTTCGTAGACGCGTTCGAGGCCGCCGACGATCAGTCGCTTGAGGTTGAGTTCGGTTGCGATGCGCAGATCGAGATCGATATCGAGTGCATTGTGGTGGGTGCGAAACGGACGCGCCGCAGCGCCGCCCGCGATATGCAGCATCGTCGGCGTCTCGCATTCAACGAAGCCCTTCGCGTCGCAGAAGCGGCGCATTTCCGAAACGATCTTCGAGCGCGTCAAGAAGATGTTGCGCACGTGCTCGTTCATGATCAGGTCGACGTAGCGCTGCCGGTAGCGCTTCTCGACATCGACGAGGCCGTGCCACTTATCGGGCAGCGGGACCAGTGCCTTTGCGAGCGGTTCGAACGAGGAGGCGCGCAGCGTGAGTTCGCCGCTCTTGGAACGAAAGAGCGTACCCGTCACGCCGACGATATCGCCGAGATCGAGCGTTTCGAAATTCGCGAAGGCCTCGTCGCCGAGCGTATCCTTGCGCACGTACACTTGCAGCTTGCCGGTACGGTCCCAGACGTCGGCAAAGATCGTGCCCTTGCTCATGCGGCGTACGCTCATCAGCCGGCCGGCGATGGCCACGACGTCGGGCGGCGGCTCGGCATCCGCTTGGAGGTCCGCAAAGCGCGCGACGATATCGGCGGCGTGCGCCGTTACGCCGTAGCGCGTCGCGCGGAACGGCTCGACGCCGTTCTCACGCAACCGTGCGAGGTTACTTCTGCGCGCTACCCGCAACTCGATTTCGCGGCGTCCGAGGTCGCCCGCGTCGTCCGCCGGCGCCGGAACGTCGCTAATCACGAGGCTTTTTTCGTTACCTTCTTTTTCGTCGAGTTGATCGCTTCGATCTTGTAATTCGTCAGACCGCGCGGCGTTTTCACTTCAGCAGTCTCGCCCTTCTTCTTGCCCATGAGCGAACTGCCCAGCGGCGATTCGTTGGAGAGACGCGCGTTGACCGGATCGGCTTCGGCCGAACCGACGATCGTAAACTCGTGCGTTGCGCCCGTCTTCGTCTCTTTCACGCGCACGGTCGCGCCGAGATGCACTTCGTTTTGGTCGTACTCCGACGAATCGATGATGCGCGCGTTGCGGATCATCGCTTCGACTTTTAAGATTCGGCCTTCGACGAATGCCTGCTCTTGCTTGGCGTCTTCGTACTCTGCGTTTTCGGAAATGTCGCCGAACTCTTTTGCCTGGCGGATGCGCTCGTTGACTTCGCGGCGATGCACCACCTTGAGCTCGTCCAGCTCTTCCTCGAGCTTTTTGAGACCTTCTGCAGTTAGTACGAGCTCTTTATCGTTCACGGAATTCCCCGATCAAATACCACGAGCCTAAGAAAAGAACGTGAGGGTCGCCCACGCCGACTCGCCTGGTTCTACCCAAAAGGGGGCCCTACCCTTTAAAATTTCGAGTCCTCGCGCACAACCGGGAACTGGTTACGTGTCTTTGAACCAACCGCTCGGTTCGACCGCGAGGTTGACGTTGATCTGCTTGACCTCGGTGTAGGCCTCAAAGCCGTACGTGCCGAGTTCCCGGCCGATTCCCGACTGCTTGTAGCCGCCCCAGGGTGCCTCGTTGTAGGTGGGGTGGTAGGCGTTGATCCAGGTGATGCCGGCCCGCAGTTTGCGGACGACGCGGTGCGCCCGCGCCGCATCGCTGGTAAAGACGGCGCCCGCCAGTCCGTACGGAGAGTCGTTTGCCAACCGGACGGCCTCGGCCTCATCCTCGAACGTCTGCACGACCAACACCGGCCCGAAAATCTCTTCGCGCACGATCCGCATATCGGGCCTCGTGTCCGTAAAGATGGTCGGCAAAATGTAATTACCTCGCTCACCGAGGATACCGGCCGGACGGCCGCCGCCGCAGACGAGCTTGGCGCCCTCGGCCGTCCCGATACGAATGTACTCCTCGACCCGGTCTCGCTGGCGAGCGCTCACGAGCGGACCCATTTCCGTATCCGCCGCGAAGCCGTCCCCCACGACGATCTTCTCCGCCCGGCGGACGAGCTCGGCTACGAATTTCTGTGCGATGCTCCGCTCGAGCAGCAACCGCGATCCGGCCGAGCACACTTGCCCCGCATTCGCGTAGATGCCGAAGAGTGCGTAGTCGATGGCGGTCGCCCAATCTGCATCGCCAAAGACGATGTTGGGCGATTTGCCGCCGAGTTCGAGGGAGATCTTTTTGACGTTTCCGGCGGCGGCGCGCATGATCGTCTGACCGGTCGCAACGCTGCCCGTAAACGCAATCTTATCGACCCGCATGCTCGCCGCAAGCGCGGCTCCGACCACGGGGCCCGCGCCCGGTACCACACTGAGCACGCCCGGCGGCAAGCCCGCGGCGCCGGCCAGCTTCGCGAGCCAGAGCGCCGATAGAGGCGTGTACTCCGACGGTTTGAGAATGCACACGTTCCCCGCGGCCAGCGCCGGTGCGAGTTTCCACACCGACATCAGCAGCGGATAATTCCACGGCACGATTTGCCCGCATACGCCGATCGGCTCGCGCACCGTAAAGCTCATCGAAGGCGCCGGCACGTCGTAGGTTTGGCCTTGCGGCTTCGTCGCCAGGCCGGCGTAGTAACGGAAACAGTTCGCTGCATCCGCAACATCGTATTCAGCTTCGCGCAGGGGCTTTCCGCAATTGAGCGTTTCCATGGCCGCGAAATCCGCACCGTTGGCATCGACGGCGTCGGCTAGCGCGTGCAGGAGCCGCGCGCGGTCCAGAGCGGGCGTCTCGGGCCACGGGCCCTCGTCGAAGGCGGTGCGCGCGATCTCGATCGCTCGCTCGGCGTCGCGCAGCGTTGCCTCGGCAACCGACGCGTAGACCTCTCCCGTCGCCGGATCGATCAGTTCGCGCGTCGCCCCGTCGGACGATGCGGAAAATGACCCGCCAAGCGAGAGCGCGATATGGCCCGAACTCGTTCGTTCGAGATGCCGCAGCGACGCGTGCCGCTGGGTTGTGGAGCGCTCTGCTTGGATCATCTGGTTCCTCCGGAAAACACGCGCTTACGCGCTCTTGAGAATGCGCTCGCGGCCGAGCGCATCGAGGGCTTCGGCGAGCGTGGCAAAGACCTTGTCCGCCTGCGCCGCTTCGATCGTGAGCGGCGGTTCGATGCGCACGGTGCGCGCGTTGATCAGCGTCCCGGCGACCAAGATGCCGCGGTCGAACAGATACTTCGCAACGGCGAAACCCGTCTCGTCGTCGCCGAACTCGAGCGCGAGGAGCAGCCCCTTGCCGCGCACGTCGATGACGATGTCGCGGTGCCGGCGCGACGCCCGTTCGAGGCCGGCCAGCATGTAGGCGCCCATCGATTTGGCGCGCTCGGGTAGACGCTCCTCGATCAACACGTCGATCGTCGCAAGCGCGGCCGCGCACGCGAGCGGATTGCCACCGAAGGTCGTCGTGTGCAGAAACGGGTTGCCGAAGAATTTCGAAAACACGGCTTCGGTGGCAACCGTCGCGCCGATGGGCATCACGCCGCCGCCGAGTGCCTTTGCGAGACAGATGATGTCGGGCGCGACGTTCCAATGTTCGCAGGCGAACATCGTTCCCGTGCGTCCCATTCCCGTCTGCACTTCATCGAAGATCAAGAGCGCGCCGAACTCGTCGCAGATCGCGCGCACTGCCGGCAGGTACTCGTCGCTTGGAACGTTGACGCCGCCTTCGCCCTGGATCGGCTCGAGCAGCACCGCGCCGACGTCTTCGCCGGTCATGCGGCACGATGCCATCATATCTTCGAGCGCGAGAACGTCGTTGAACGGCACGTGTTTGAAGCCCGGCAGCATGGCCCCGAAGGGCAGGCGGAACGTCGATTTTCCGCTCGCCGAGAGCGACCCGAAGCTCTTGCCGTGAAAGCCTTTGGTCGCCACCACGATCGTCGGTTTCTTGGGATCGTAGGCGCGCGCGAGTTTGAGCGCAGCTTCCACCGATTCCGTGCCGCTGTTGCTGAAGAACGAATATTTCAGATTCCCCGGCGTCAGCATTGCGAGCGTCTTGGCAAGCATCGCGCGCAAGGGATCGAGCAGATCCTGGCTGTGCAGCGCTTGGCGCTCGAGTTGAGCGCGGACGGCGCTCATGACCTTCGGGTGACGGTGCCCGACGTTGAAGATGCCGAAGCCGCCGAGACAATCGATATATTCGCGGCCGCTGACGTCGGTAAAGACGTTCCCGGAATCGCTCCACTCGACGGCGGCATCGAGCGTGCCCTTCGCGCCGGACTTGCGGTATTCGAGAAACCCTGGATTGACATAATCGCGAAAACCGTCGACGGTTTCGCGGACGATCCAATCCGCTTGCGCGCGATCGATCGACGGGGCGTGGACGATGTTTAGGACGCTTTGCGTATAGGCGCGAACGGCGTCGAGCTTAGATGATACAAGAATTTTGGACCTCGTTGATTCACATGCGACACCATATTTTATTCGAGGATACGCTCGCAGCCGCGTTCGAGCGCCTCGAAACCGCGCGTGATGTCGTCCTCGCTCGCAACGAGCGGAACGAGGAAGCGCAGCACGTTGGCTTTGGGACCTGCGGTAAGAATGATGACGCCCTCTTCGAAGGCGGCGGAGGAGACGCGTTGCGCGAGGCTCGGACCGGGATTGCCCGGACCGGGCTTCACGAACTCGAGAGCGAGCATCGCTCCCAAGCCCCGTACGCCAAGAATCGCTTGGGGATACCGCGCGGCGATTGCATCGAGGCGCGCCCGCAGCTCGTGCCCGAGCGCTTTGGATCGTTCGAGGATCCCTTCGTTCTCGAAGATGTCGAAGACGGCAAGGGCGGCCGCGCACGCGAGCGGATTGCCGGCGTAGGTTCCGCCGAGGCCGCCCACTTCGACGGCATCCATCACCTCGGCGCGCCCCACGAGACCGGCAAGCGGCATGCCGCCGGCGACGCTCTTTGCGAAGAGGATGATGTCGGGATCCACGCCGGAGTGCTCGATCGCGAAGAGCGTTCCGGTGCGGCCGAAGCCGCATTGAATCTCGTCGGCGATCAAGAGGATTCCGTACCGGTCGCAGATCGCGCGCAGTTCGCGCAGAAACGCAGGAGGCGCGACCACGAAACCGCCTTCACCTTGGACGGGCTCGATAATCACTGCGGCCACATGCTGCGGACCGACGCGCGTTTCGAAGAGTTCGTGCAGCGCCGCGATCGCGCGATCGGCATCGTACCCGCGGCTCTCGTCGGGAAACGGCGCCGTGTGGATGTCGGGTACGAACGGTCCGAAGTTCTGCTTGTACGGCGCGACCTTCCCGGTAAGCGACGTGCCCAGTATCGTGCGGCCGTGAAAACCCAGCGAAAAGCTGACGATCGCCGGGCGCCCCGTGGCCTGACGCGCGATCTTTACCGAATTCTCAACAGCTTCGGAACCGGTCGTGAGCAGAAGCGTTTTCTTTTGAAACGCACCCGGTGCCAGCGCGTTCATCCGCTCCGCGACCGCAACGTACCCTTCGTACAGACCGACCTGAATAGCAGGATGCGTGAAGGCATCGAGCTGCTTGCGAATCGCGGCAACGACCGCCGGATGACGGTGCCCGACGTTGAGCGATCCGATGCCGCCGGCGAAATCGACGAACTCGCGGCCGTCCTCGTCCCAAACCCTGGCGCCTTCGGCGCGAGCGACGGCGAGCAGCGGATGGGCCGTTCCCAAACCCCGTGGAACGGCGGCATTCCTGCGTTCCAGTAATTCGCTCGTTCGAGTTTTCGTCGCGTCCACGCTGGTTCTCCGGTGCGGGTCTGTTCCTATTGGTTCACTCTAGGTTGTCCCTATCGGGACGTTCTACGGCGTTCCTATCGGGACGTTCTACGGCGTTCCTATCGGAACATTGTCGCTGACCCGCCAACCCCTTTTCGGACGTTCGCCAAACAAAAACGCCTACATTTAGGCGTTTTGGCATGTGGCCGAAACGAGGCGCGTTGTGTATGCTATAGCGCAACGAGACCGGCGTCCATTTTTGGGACGGCCCGGTTCCTTCGTATTCGGGAGGCTCTACCGTGAAGTCGTGGTCCTTGTCCGTTTCTCTCATCGTCGCGCTTCTTTCCGGGACGATCGCCCCGGCGTTTGCCGGCACGACCGGCGGCATCCGGGGCCGCGTGATCGATGCGGCGACCAATGCCGCCATCGCCGGCGTCCTCATCAATGCGGTCTCGCCCTCTCAATCGGAGACGACCCGCACGAATGTCAACGGCGAGTTCTCGTTTATTTCGCTCTCGCCCGACACCTATACGGTCTCCGCCCAACTGCAAGGATTCGAGCCGCTAGCGACGGTCGTGACGGTTCTGGCCGACCAGGTCCAAAGTGTCCCATCGTTCGCGCTCGCGAAGCCGCTGAAGACGATCGCCACGACGCACGCCCGCGCGGCCACGGGACTGGTGCGGCCGGGAACCACGAGCGACGTGTATTCCGTCAACCCTGCGGGCCAAGCTGCGGCGGCGGCCGTCGGCGGCCCGGGCGGCATCAATCAAGCGTACAGTGCGATCGCCACGGTGCCGGGCGCGAACGTGCCCCAGGGGCAGCAAGGTTGGAACCAGCTCGTCTACATTCGCGGCGGCGATTATAGCGACGTCGCAAACGAACTCGACGGCATCCCCGTACAGCGCGCCTCCGATTACGCGCCGATTACGACGCTCGCAAGCCTCGGATCGCAGGAAGTGCAGACCTATACGGGCGGGACGCCGCCGTCGGCGGAAGCTTCAGGCCTTTCGGGGTTCATCAACCAGGTGATCAAGACGGGGACGTTCCCCGGCTACGAAGAGGTGCGCTTCGGCGTCGGTGCGCCCACCTTCTACCATCAACTGAGCGTCGAAGCCAGCGGCGCCACGAACAACCGCAATTTCACGTATTACTTCGCGACGGGCGCGGAGAACCAGGATTACCGCTACTCAGATCAGTTCAACGGTGCGAGCAATCCGCTCTTTTTTTACCCGCTGTACGTTCCCTCGGTCAACGGCACCGTCTACGACGGCAGCGGCACGGCACTCTTTTCGCCCGGCCAGAACTACGCGATTGCCAACACGACGGAACGCGACACGATCGGGAACTTTCACTTCGCCATTCCGCACAAGGACGGGCAGCTCAAAGACGACATTCAACTGCTCGCCGTGTTCAGCGACATCGAATCGGAATTCTACAGCTCGCCGAACGACCTCGGCGGATTTTCGTACGTGGGGAACGCGTACGGGGCCCCGGCGGGCCCGACGTATACCGACGACTACGTCTATACCGGGTCCGTGTTCGCAGCGCCGAACCCGAACGACGTCAAAATCAACTTTTCTCCCTCAGGCGAGACCCACGAGCCCTTCACCGGCCTTCTCGGCGCGAACCAACGCGACGCCGACGACCATCAAGCAGACATCTTCAAGCTTCAATATCAGAAGAACTTCAGCCCGACCTCGTACCTGCGATTATACGGTTTCTCCGAATACAACGACTGGTTTCTCAACGGACCGGTCAGCGCGTTCACCGCGTTCGGCGGCGAGATTCAGGATTACGAAGTGCACGGCAACGATTACGGCGTCACTTCGACCTATGCCAATCAACTCAGCGACAAGAATCTCTTGACGGCGACGGCTTCGTATCAGACGCAGAAGCTGGAAACGTATAGCGGCGATAACTATGGCGTGGAGCCGATCAATCCGGAGACCGGCGCCATCACGACGAACCTGGTCGATGCAAAAGGCAATTGTTACAATCCCTCGACCGGACTGTACGCGAGCTGCTTTACGTCGTTCTACAACGGCACGGGCGGCGGACTCGTATCGTACGGGAACTACGGCTCGCCGCCGGCCGGCTATCCGTCGGGCTGCTCGCTTTCGCTGACCGCGATCAACGCGACGTGCGGATCGCTCGCTCCGCCCGCGGGCTCCCCCGCGGTCACGAACGGCGCGCATTATCTGGTGACCAATAGCGGGCAATACGCGCAGGTCGACACGATCGCGCCGTTCTTCAGCGCGGTGTCGCTCGCCGATCTGTGGCACCCGAGCGATCGCGTCTCGCTCAATGCCGGCCTTCGTCTGGAGAACTACACCTATCGGCTCGACAATACCGTCGGCGGCTATCCGGCTCGCCAGTTCTGGTTCGATGCCTACAATCGTGAGTATTCCTTCAGCACGAGTTCGACATCGGTCACGCAGTGCACGGATGCGGCCGGCGACATCGGCGTTAATCCGACGACCGGCGCTTCGCTCTGCGCGCCGGGAACGAACGCGGATCTCGTCAACACGAGCCCTCGAACCGTCAGCTTCACCGCGATCCAGCCGCGCTTATCGACGACCTATACCCTCAACCGCGACACCGTCTTTCGGGCTTCGTACGGCCGGTATGCCGCGCCCGCACCAACCTCATATCAGCAGTACAACGTCGTCCAGCAAGACCTCCCCACCTTCGACGGGCAATTCCTACCGTACGGCTTCAACACGCCGTTCCATCAGTCGCGGCCCTCGTATTCGAACAATTACGACTTCTCACTCGAGAAACAGATCCACGGCACGGATATTGCTTTCAAACTCACGCCCTTCTATCGCTCGACGCAGGACCAGCTTGCGAATATTCCGATCGGTACGCAAGGCGTGCTCGACGGGCTCAACGTCGGCAGGCAACGCAACTACGGCGTCGAGTTTCAGATCCGCAAAAGCGATTTCGATCGCGAAGGCTTTGCCGCTCTGCTCAGCTATACGTTCACGCGCAGCCGGGTAACCTACAATAATTTCGGCACGAGCGGTCGCAACGAAATCGATAACCTCAACGATTACATCCGCAGTTACAACGCGTACACGAAAGCGTGCGCGTCGAGTCAAAATACGGCGCTCTGCGGAACGACCAGCAGCGGCGTTCCGGCATCGCCCTGCTACCAGGCTGGGACCCCGGACCCGGCGTGCACCGGGACGAGCGGCGACCCAGCGATCGCTAACCCGTACTATAACGCGCCCACGCAGCCGTTGCTGGACCGCAACGGCGAGTACACGCCGTACGATATTTTACCGGCGCCGTTTCAGGGCGCGAACGGCTACGAAACGCCCGACGTCGCCACACTCGTGCTCAACTACAAGATCAAGCGTTTCGCGATCACGCCGAGTGCTACGTACAGCTCCGGCTCGTTCTACGGTTCGCCCTTGACCTATCCGGGATACGATCCGCTCTCGTGTACGGCCGTGACGACGGGCACCGCCGCCAACACCCAAACGTGCTCGAATTTCCTCTTCATTCCCGATAAGTACACCGGGAAATTCGATAGCTTCGGCGCGCTTCGGGAACCCACGCGCCTCACGACGAACCTTCAGCTTTCGTATGAAGCGAGTTCGAAAGTGAAGTTTACGCTGACGATGACCGGACTCATGGATCAATGCTATCAACGCCACTATCCGTGGGATAGCGGCTCGACCTGCGTGTACGCGCAACTCGCCTCGAACCTGCTCGCACCGGCCGGCAATTTCGTCGCGAATCCGCCGGTTCAACTCTTGTATCCGTACGGAAGCTGGTACAACAACTCGCAGACCGGCTTCGTCGGCCAGAAAATCCCGTTCGATGCGTTCCTGAGCGCGGACATCCGGCTATAGGAATGGCGAGCATCCCGTTTCGAGGACGGCTGTCGCGGCGTGGTTTTCTGGCGGGCGCCGGAGCCGCGTTTGCGCCCCTTGCGGCAGGCCCGCTCTTCGCGGCACCGCTGGTCGCGGAAGCGCCGCACGCTCCGAAAATCGCCATCGTCGGCGCGGGGATAGCCGGCCTCACGGCGGCCCGCGTGTTGCGCGATCGCGGCGTCGCCGCGACCGTCTTCGAAGCGCAGCAGCGCGTCGGCGGCCGCATGCATTCCGAGAGCGCATTCTGGGGCAACGGCCAGGTGAGCGAATACGGCGGCGAACTGATCGACAGCGATCACACGACGATACGGGCTCTCGTCAAACGTTTCGATCTGAAGCTCGCCGACGTGCTCGCCGACGAAGGCACGCGCCAGCAGACGATCTTCGTCAACGACGCGTACTATCCGGAGCGCCGGCTCTTTGAGGAGTTCCGCCCGGTGGAACGCATCCTCGCCGAACAGGTTGCGGCGGCGGGGCCCATCACGACCTACGCGCATTCCACCGCAGCCGGCCGCGTCTTCGATGCGATGAGTCTCTCCGAATGGATTCGCCGCTACGTCCCGGACGGTCCGAATTCCAATCTCGGAAAATTCATCGAGCTGCAATACGTGGCCGAGTACGGGCTCGAAGCGGACGTGCAGAGTTCGCTCAACATGATCTATTGGCTCGGGCGCCAGCCGCAATACAACGAGCGCACGGGAGAATTCGTCGCGCTCGGCCCGTCCGACGAGCGCTACCACATCGTAGGCGGCAACGACCGCCTGCCGCGCGCCATCGCGGCATCTCTCCCGCAAGGCACCGTCCGTTTGGGCGAGCGCCTCGAAGCCATCGCGCGGCGGCCGGACGGCACCGTCGCGCTCACATTGACGAATGCCCAGGGAACGAGGACCGAATCGTTCGACAAGGCGATCATCACGGTGCCCTTCATCGTCCTGCGCCATATCGATACGACGCGTGCCGGTTTCGATGAACTCAAGCGTATCGCAATCGAGAAACTGGCCTACGGCGACCATTCGAAATTGATCCTGCAGTTCGACGAGCGCTATTGGCGCGAGCCGGGCCCCTGGCCCGGAATCTCAAGCGGCGACCTTACCTACGACGGTCCGTTCGTGCAGACGTGGGAAGCCACGCGCGGACAGCCGGGCCGCACGGGGCTCCTCGTCGATTTTGCCGCCGCGCGCGGCAGCGCAGCACTCGCGTCGACGGCCGCGTACACTACGAGCGCGACGCCGCAGACCTCCGGATATGCGCACACGTTTGCCGCGCAACTCGAGCGCGTTTGGCCGGGCGCCCAAAAACACTTCACCGGCAAAGCAACGCTGAGTCATCTGACCTCCGATCCCTTCGCGCGCGGGAGTTATTCGGGATGGCTGCGCGGACAATACACCCTCTTCGCAGGCTACGAGCGCGTGCGCCAGGGGAACGTGCTGTTCGCAGGCGAGCATTGTTCGGTGCTCTTGCAAGGCTTCATGGAAGGCGCCGCACGCGAAGGCGCCCGCGCCGCGCGCGACGTCCTTCACGATCTCGGGGTTGCAGTCACGACATGAACGGCCTGCGCACAGACTGCCTCAATCTTTGGGAAGTCGTGGCGCAATCGATCGCGATGCTCGGGCCGACGATGACGCCCGTGCTGATCGTCCCGCTCATGTTCGCGTCGGCGGGGAATGCGAGTTGGCTCGCCTACGCCTTCGGCTCGCTGATGCTCTTGGCGGTCGCCCTCAACATCCGCGTCTTCGCGCGGCGCTCGGCTTCCGCAGGCTCGCTCTACGAATACGCGCGGCGGGCCTTCGGTGCGCGCGGAGCCTTGCTCTGCGGCTGGGCGTTGTTGTGGGCGTACGCGCTCGTCGGCGTCGCGGGGATCACGGGATTCGCCGTGTTCGCAAGCGCGTTGCTCGCCGCAATCCACGTCGCGGTGCCGCCGGTCGTGCCGGTCGCGCTGTGCCTCGGGATTGCGCTCGGCTGTTCCTATCGCGACATCCGGCTCTCCACGATCACGCTATTGCTGCTCGAGGCGGGATCGGTTGCGCTCATCCTGACGCTCTTTGCCGTGGTTCTCGCGCACACGAAGACGCTCGTCGATCCGGCCCAACTGACGCTGCGCGGCGCGAATCTCTCGGGCATCGCGCTCGGCGCGACCGTCGCCATCTTTTCGCTCGTGGGATTTGAAAGTGCGACCTCGCTCGGCGAGGAGGCGCACGATCCGACGCGCACGATTCCCAGTGCGGTGATCTTGAGCGTCGTCGTTTCGGGCGCATTTTTCATCTTCTGCGCGTACGTCGAAGTGCTCGGCGCGCACGGGCTTCCCACGAGCCTCGATAAACTCGGTGCACCGCTCGACGCGTTGGCCGACGCTGCCGGCGTGCCCGTGCTCAAGCTCGCCATCGATGTGGGCGCGCTGCTCTCGTCCTTCTCGATCACGCTCGCTTCGCTCAACGCGGGTGCGCGCATCGTCTTCGATCAAAGCCGCGACGGCTTGTTCCCGGCAGTGCTCGGCCGGTCGCACCCGCGCTTTCGCACGCCGAGCACGGCGCTTCTCCTCTTCGCAGGCGCTGTTGCGGCAGTGGGCTGCGGAATGGTCCTCGCCGGCATCGCACCGCTCGATGCGTTCAACGATACCGCGACCCTGGGATCGTTCGGGTTTATCGCGATCTACGTTTTCGTTGCGGCCGGGGCACCCGTCTATTTGCGAAAGCTCGGCTCCCTACGTTCCGGACATCTCGCCATTGCCGTGTTCACCCTGGCGTTGCTGCTCATCCCCGCGGTCGGAAGCGTCTACCCCGTTCCGGCGCCGCCGACCAATGCGTTCCCCTACGTGTTCGCCGCTTATTTCGTGCTCGGCGTGGGGCTTCTCTGGCATCGCAGCGGCACGACCGCGGGGGCATCCGGCGGAAAAGCCTAACTCAGCTTCTCCGCAGCGTTGCTCAGCGTATTCGACGCTTTCTCACCGAGGACGCGCAGCGAAGCGATCGCGACGATGGAAACGAGGGCGATGACCAGAGCGTATTCGACGAGACCTTGGGCGGACTCGTCGGCGCAGAACGCGCGCAATGAGGTGAGCGACACGGACGAACCTTCCTGTGGGCGGCGGGGGCGGCAGGAGCCGTTGACAATATTGTAGGTGCTACGAGGCTCGGGCGGCATCGGTTATCCGGCCCCTGGCCGAATGGCTTGCCGCAGTCTCGCCGATAACGATGGAATGCAGGCCACGTTGCTCCGCCGGCCGCTTTCGCCCGCGGCGCGAAACCAAGTCATCGAGTCGATCGCGTACGTCTGCCTGGCGTTCATCTACACGCTCGACGTTATTACGCCGCCGGACCTCTCGCTCGAAGTCGCCTACGAGGTGCCGGTCGCGATCTCCGGGCTCACCGGCGGCCGCCGGATCTTCGTGCGGGTAGCATTCGCGGCGGCAGTTACGAACGTTCTGGGATACATCAGCGACGGCGTGCTATCGACGTTCAACGACCCGATCGCCCTGCAGAACCGCCTCATTTCGCTGGCGTCGCTGACGCTCGTCTGCACCCTCATGATCATCGTACAACGTGCGACGGCTCACAATACGGCGCTCGAAGAACAGCATAAGCAGTATCTGATCGAACGCGAACTCGCGAGCGAAGTGCGGCGCCGCCACGAAGAGCTCGCGGCGCGCCAACACGTGATCGACGATCTCGTGGAGGCGATCGCACACGACGTCCGGACGCCGCTCGCGGCACTCTCCCTCACCCTCAAGCAGGCGCTGCGCGGGCAATACGGAGAGCTGCCCCAAGAGTACCGCGAGGTCGCGCGGGAGAGCCGCACTTCGATCGACGACATCTCCCGGCTCGCCGATTCGCTGCTCGCGGTCGCACGGCTCGAATCGGGCGCTGCGCCGCCGCCGCGCGTCGCGGTTGACGTCACCCAATTGTCCCACGACCTCGCAAACGAGTTCGCGCAACTCGCAAACACACGCGAAGTAACGCTCGAGCCGGTCGTGCCGGGCGGTGTGATCGTGAGGGGAAGTGAGGCCGAACTGCGGCGCGCCATCGGTAATCTCGTTGCCAATGCGATTCGCCACACCCCGCCCGGCGGACGCATCACGCTCGCGGCCCAAAGAAGCGACATCGGCTGGCGCATCGACGTCTGCGACGACGGCGTCGGCGTTGCCGAATCCGCGGCTCCCACCCTTTTTGAGCGCTACGCCCACGGTGACGGTGGCACGGGCTTGGGTTTGTACTTCGTCAAGCGCATCGCCGAAGGGCTAGGCGGCGCGGCATCCTATGCAGCGCGGACGCCGCTGGGCTCGCGCTTCTCGATGGATATTCCCGCATGGCAGAGATGAGCGCTCCGATTCGCGTGATGATCGTCGAAGATCACGCCTTGGTGCGAACCGGTCTGCGCACGGCGCTGCGGGCCGTAGGTTTCGAAGTCGTCGGTGAGGCAGCCGACGGCATCTCAGCCGAAGAGGTCGCGCGCCGCGTCGAGCCGGCCGTTGCCGTGGTCGATCTCGGCCTGCCCGGCCGCGACGGCATCGAGCTCGTCCGTCGCTTGAGCGCACTCGGCGGTGGTCCGCAGTGCGTCGTGCTCACCACGCGTACGGATGACGACTCGATCATGCACGCCATGGAAGCCGGTGCTTTCGGCTACTGCTCGAAATCGTCGGCGGAAGACGGCCTGATCGATGCCGTTCGCGCAGCAGCGCGTCACGGTCTCTATCTCGATCCCGAGGCCGCGATCGTCGTTCGCCGTCGAGCTCTCAAACAGCGCGAACCGATGCCTTCGCCGCTTACGGGCCGCGAAACCGAAATTCTCTCCGCGATCGCGGAGGGATCGGGTAATTCGGATATCGCAAGCGATCTGCACATCAGCCTTGCGACGGTCAAAACCTATGTGGCCGAAATCTCGCGAAAACTCGGCGCGACCGACCGCGCCCATGCGGCTGCAATCGGCGTACGGCGCGGGTTTATCGCCTAAGCCGGCAGGATTATTCCTGCCGGGCGTTCGTTGACGAACGCCGACGGACGGGGCTATCCTCGGTGAAGGATCCTCGTTAGGCGAGGCGTCCGTACGACAAATACGTCGCTGCCCGGAAAGGTCGAGAGACCCCAATGGGTTACCAGGCCCCGTCGAATCAAGGCGGGATCTAATGCGACTGAGCTTCGGCTCTACGGCGTACGGTGCCAAACCCCGGACGTTGAGGCCGACCGGCACGCCGCAGGCTTGCCGATCTTCTTCGCCGCCGGACTAGGGTCGGACGGCTTCTTTGTTTTCTCGCGGCACGGCCGCAACGCGAAAGGGGGTGATGATCCGCAATGGACGACGGCAGTAGTCCCTCAGCCTCCGCCCGCATCGGGCGAATTCGCAGACGCCGCATTGCGGTGTCGCTTCTCACCGTAAGGGATTTTCAGCATGACCTTTCTTCGTGCCGCCCGGCACTTTCTTGTCACATGTAAAAGCGCGCCCGCGACGGCCGCCGGAGCGCCGCACGACCCCGCCGAGACCTGCCTGACCTCGGTGTGCTGGATCCTCTACGCGCGATGACCGCCACGACGGCGAAGCGTCAAACCGAAGGCGCGCCCGATTGCGCTCCTGCGACACCCTCCACGCTCGGATGGGAACTCCGGCGGGCGCTCGTTCTGCGCCGTTCCGCCCGGGCGGCCACGCGCCGGCTGCTGCGTCGCGCCGTTCCCGGCGCGTAGCGGCGCGGCGAAAGTCGTTCGGCCACGGACATGCACACGGAACGGGATCGGCGAGCGCCGGCGGCACGGCGACCGAGGCTTTGGCGCCAACTGCTGATGTTTTTCTCCGTCATCGGTCCCGGAATCATCACGGCCAACGCCGACAACGACGTCGGCGGTATCCAGACCTACTCGATCGCAGGCGCGCAGTTCGGATACTCGATGCTCTGGCTCCTGGTTCCGGTGACGCTGGCTCTCATCGTCACCCAGGAGATGTGTGCGCGGATGGGCGCCGTCACAGGCAAAGGTCTGGCCGATCTCATTCGCGAGAACTTCGGCGTCAAAGTGACGGCGCTCGTGCTGTTTCTTTTCGTCTTTTCGGATCTCGGCAACACCGCGGCAGAATTCGCCGGAATCGCCTTTGCCGCGCCGGTTTTCGCGCACTACGCACCGTTTCTCAATAAATTCGCACTCGTTCCGCTCGCCGCAGCGTTCGTCTTCACGATGGTAACCCGCGGTAACTATCGCATCGTCGAAAAGGTCTTCTTCGCGTTTTGCGTCGTCTATCTCGCTTACGTTGCCAGCGGTATTTTGGTCCACCCTCCGTGGCACGAAATTCTGCTCCAAACCGTCGTTCCGCACTTCGTCCCGACGCAAGCCTACGTGCTCACCGCGATCGGCGTGATCGGCACGACCATCTCGCCCTGGATGCAGTTTTACATTCAATCCTCGGTCGTCGAAAAGGGAGTGCGAATCAAAGAGTATCCGTACTCGCGGATCGACGTGATCACGGGAGCGATCATTACCGACGTGATTGCGTTCTTTATCATCGTCGCCTGCGGAGCGACGATCTTCGTACACAACGCCCATCTCCCGCACGGCGCGAACCCGCTCAGCGTCAATACGGCCGGGGACGTCGCGACCGCCCTCGTTCCGCTCGCGGGCAAGTACGCGGCCCTGTTATTCGCGATCGGCTTGCTCAATGCGGCCATCTTCACGGCCTCGATCCTACCGCTCTCAACCGCGTACTACGTCTGCGAAGCGTTCGGTTTCGAATCCGGCGTCGAAAACTCGTTTCGTCGAGCACCGGTGTTCTACGGCCTTTACGCTTCGCTCATCGCGATCGGCGGCGGCGTCGTTCTCATCGCTTCCGACGCAATGCAGAACGTCATCATCTTCTATTCACAGGTGCTCAACGGCGTGCTCTTGCCGATCGTCCTCGTCCTGATGCTGTTGCTCGTGAACGACAAACGGCTCATGGGACGCTACACGAACGGTCTCGTCTTCAACGTCATCGCCTGGGCGACCGTCGTCATCGTCGGGATATTAACGGCCGTCTCGACCGTGCAGAGCGCACTTCCGGGACAGAGCTAACGAAAAACTCAACGACGATCCGGCACTGGGCATGGCGCGGGCCGTTTCCCTCAGGATTTGCGCAGCAGCGAATGGCGGTAGCCATACAACGCGTACACGACAACGCCTACTAAGAACCACACGATGAAGCGTATCCAGGTTGCAAGCGAAAGACCGCCGAGCATCAGAAAAAGGCAGAGTGCGACGCCGAGCACGGCGACGATGCGCCCGAACGGCGCGCGGAACGGCCGCCGCGCGTCCGGATGAATGAAACGCAACGCAAACACGCCGGCGCAGACGATCGCGAAAGCGGAGAACGTCCCGATGTTTACGAGCGATACGAGCACGTCGAGCGGCACGATCGCAGCGAGAATCGCGACGATGGAGCCGGTGACGACCGTCGAGGTCAGCGGCGTGCGGGTGCGCGCATTCACGGCCGCGACCACTTGGGGCAGCATCCGGTCGCGCGCCATCACGTAGAAGATCCTGACCTGTCCCAGCAGCGAGGTGAGCATGACGGTCGTGGTGCCGGCGATCGCGCCGGCCGTAACGATCGCGGAGACGTACGGATTATTTCCCGCGCGACGCACCGCATCGGCCATCCCCGCATCCTTATCGATATGTGCCCATGGCACGATGCCCGCGGTGACGACGGCAATTGCGATGTAGAGTGCGGCACCGATTAAGAGCGACGTCACGACGGCGAGCGGAACCTCCCGCTCCGGCCGCTTTGCTTCTTCCGAAGCAACCGTCACCGTGTCGAAACCGATGTAGGCATAAAAGATGAGCGCGGCGCCGCTGATCACGCCGTGGAACCCGCGCGGGAAGAACGGATGGTAATTCCCCGGATGGATCGCCCCGAAGAGCGCAAAGACGAACACTGCGATCGAAACGAGTTGCACCAGCACGAGCACACTGTTGACGCTCGCCGATTCCTTGATGCCGATGGCGATCAGCGCCGTAATCACCAGCACCACGAGCGCTGCCAGCAGATCGAATTGGGTATGCGCGAGATCGACGCGGCCGTGCGAGACCGCGAGGTGGGCGACTTGTCCCCAGACCGGCAAGACGATACCGTAGTTGCCCAGGAACGACTGCGCGTAGCCGGACCACGCCGAGGCCGAAGGTGCGACGCTGATCCCGTACTCGAGAATGAGATCCCAACCGATGATCCACGCGACGAATTCACCGAGCGTCGCGTACGCGTAGGTGTATGCGCTACCCGCAATGGGAACCATCGACGCGAGTTCGGCATAGCACAGGGCAACGAAAAAGCACGCGAGCCCGGAAAGCATGAGGGAAACGGCGACGGCCGGCCCGGCTTCGAGCGTTCCCACGCCGATCGTCGTGAAGATGCCCCCGAGCATCGTTCCAAGCCCCACGCAGACGAGCCCGCCAACGCCGAGCACGCGCTTGAGCGCGGGGCCTTCCGCGCTGCGCTGACTTTCGATCGGTTGGCGCGCGAGAAGCCGGGCGACGAGTCGATTCAATGCGCGGCGTTCGCCGAAAATTCGACCACGCGCGGCCGAAAGTCCAGCCGCGTCAGCAGCCCGGCGTAGTCGTCCGGCGTCACGTTCTCCCACCGTTTCCCGAGCATCGCAAGCAATGCGGCTTCGATCACATTGGTTCCGAACGAGCGGCCTTGAAATTCCGGCGTCGTCGAGATCAGGCGCGAGATTCCGCGCGCACGCAACTCTTCGACGTCGCGTTCCGTCAGCGTATTGGTCAGCACGATTTTTCCATCGAGCCGGTCCGGCATGAACTGCCGCATGAAATGAAAATCACCGGCGATGATCGTAGCCTGGGCATAATACTCGGGGTATTTCGGCTGCGGGGCACGATCTTGCTTTTTGCCCGTTGGATAGAAGAACTGGAAGGGCAGCTTACATGCGTCGGGCAGATAGCGCTCGGCTAACGCCTCGAATTCGGCCAGGCCGCGCACCGGCTTATCGAGATCGAGTGCGAAAATGAAGTCACCGAAGAGCACGTCGGCGCCCGCGTCGACGAGGGCCTGCGCCATTCCGAAACGGTCGAGCGCGCTCACCATCAGCACGTTCGTGCCCGCGAGCGGGATGCCGAGCCGATCGCGCAGGTAGCGAACGGCTTCGCGTTCGAGGGTATTCTTGAGCCCGCTCCCGTCGACCACGGGCGTCACCTTGACCGCATCGAGTAGGCGCAGGCCGTCGCGCAGCGCGAACCGCTTCGATCCGGCGTAGAGGTAGACGTCGATGCCGCCGAGCCCGATCGCGTCGACCGTGCCGTCGAGTTCGCGCAGTTTCCGGGTCGCGCGATCGATCGACCCATCCATGCCGATGCGCTCGAGATCGAAGGTTTCACCGAGCAGTTCCACCCGCGCACGGTGATCGCGCGAGGACGATCCGAGCGAGACCGAGACGATGCGTTTCAATTGCCGCCGGGCGACGCCGCGCTCATGAGGGGCTCGTGCAACACCGGGAAGTTCATCGAGTTCGCGATGAAGCAGGCTTCGTGCGCGGTCACGTGAAGCGCCCGCGCACGATCGAGTTCCATGCGCCGCGCCACGACGACCTCGGGGCGCAGCGTCACGGAGACGAAGCGGCCGGCGCCGCCCGTTTCTTGCATCAAGCCGCGCGCGCGGTCGGCGTACGATACGATCTCGATCCCTTCGAGCGCGCAAAACGCCAGGTAGGAAAGCATATGGCACGACGAAAGAGACGCGACCAGCAGCTCTTCGGGATTGAGCAGCGTTGCATCGCCCCGGAAGATCGGATCCGCCGACCCGCGCAGCACGACGTCTTTGCCTTCGATCGCAAGCGTGTACTCGCGCGAATACCCCGCATACGTTTTCGTCGATCCCGCCGCGGAACCGATCCACGCAAGCGACGTGGCGTAATCGTGAAAGCGCTCCAGCGCCATCAGACGCCGACCGCCCGGCGCTCGCGAGCCGCCTGGCGCGTGGCCGCGACGTGCTCCGGGGTGATGGCCATATCGAACGCACGCATTCCGGCGAGCTCGAACCCGGCGCGTTCCGCGAGCGCGTCGATTTCACGCACGCGATCGAGATCGATGCCGCGCCCGAGCGTATAATTTTCGCGCCGGTTCTCGAGGGCGAGCACCATCGTTTCCGACATGCACGCGAGGGCCGCGTGCGGCGGCAGCCCCAAATCGAAGTCGCGGCCGGGTTCGCGCACGCGCTCGAAGCGCGGCGTGCCGGGCACGCGCATATTGCCTCCTTCGGTCACCAAAACATCGGGGCGCTCGAGTGCAACGCGCCGCCCGACATCGTGCGGCAACGATAATTCACAGACGACGGCGCCCGTCGCAAGATCGGCCGGTTCGATGAGTTCTTGCGTGGAGCTCGTGGCGGTCAACACGATCCCGCCGAGCGGCACGGCTTCCCGCACGTCGGTAGAAAGCGTGATGCCGCACGAGATACGCTCGCGCAGCGATTCGGCGTAGCGTTCGAGCCGCGTCCTGTTGCGGGCCACGAGCACGACGTGCGCCACATGCGGCGCGATCAACTCGACGCAGGCCGATCCAATCGATCCGGTCGCGCCGACCACGACGGCGGTCGTGCTTGCGAGCGGAACCTCCATCTCGCGTGCGCCGCGCAAAAGGCTGCGGATCCCGGCCGCAATGGTCAGCGAATTTCCGGTGGTTACCGGGATCGGCGAACGCTCCGCAAGCGTGATGCCCGCATCGCCGACGACGCCCGTGAAGGCCCCGAGCCCCGCGATTTCCGCCCCGAGCGACGCGCCGATTTCGATCGCGTCCAGGATCTTTCGATAGACGGTTTCGCGCGGCAAGCGCAGCATCGGTTCCGGCATGAAAGGTGCCGCAACGAACCAGCCCTCGGTCTCGCGGCCGTCGGGCGTACGGACGCCGGTCACGTGGACGGCCGCGTAGGCGGGCATCCACTCCATGATCTTCTCAATCAGGGCGCGGCCCTTACCAACCGAGCCCGGCTCGTATCGCGCCACGTCCTCCAGGGACGTCGGGTGGATCACGAAGCAGAATTTCATTGCCCGACGTGCTTCGCACTAACGGTCCCGCGCCCTAGGCCCGCCCAACCCCGGGCCGGGCGCCAGGTTCCCGGCAGGCCGCGCCGCGAACCTCCGCAGATGACCGAATCGACGACCGAACTTCCCGATCTCGCGGAAATCGTGAGAATTCCGTCTCCCGCGCCTCATCCTCAGGCACTGGCGCACGACGGTGAATCGCTCTGGCTCGGCTCTTGGGAGACGGGCCATTTTTATGGGATCAACCCGAAAAACGGAAACGTCTTCGAACAATTTCCCTCGCCCGGAAAGCCCGTCGGCGCGACGTGCGTGGGCGACGAATTGCGCTGCGTGGTGAGCGAGGGTGGCGATGAGGATCACCGCCGCATCCGGCGCTACGTTCCGGGTCACGGCTTTAAATTGCGCGAATCGATCGCGTGTCCCGACGATACGGGATCGTTCGTCGCGTGCGACGGCAAGCGGCTCTGGCTCTCGCAGCGCTTCAACAAGCGCATCCTCGAACTCGATTCCGAAGGCAAGCCCGTTCGCACGATCGATGCCGGCGAAGAGATCCTCGGCCTCGTCTGGGTCGGCGCCCGTCTCTATATTTCGACGTGGCTTGGCCGCGAGCGCGGCGGGTCCCATATCGCCTATATCGAGCCGAGTCTCGCCGCGCCCCAACTGAACGTCGTCGCACACTCGCCCTTCGCCGGTGTCGCACTCGCCTACGACGGCGAGCGTTTGTGGACGAACGATTTTAAAGATAACGCCATCGTTGCGTTCGCTATACCGGCCTGACGCGCTCGCGTGATCAAGTCCCTCGCGCTGCGCAACGCCATCAGCGCCCTACTGCTCGCGGTCGTCATCGCCGGCATCGTCGCGAAGGTCGGCGAGATCCGCCACGGCATCGTGGACAGTACGACGCGCCTAACGCTCGCGGCCTACGTACTCATCGCGTTGTATGCCATCGCATCGATCGGCGTGCGCGTCAATGCGGCGCGCAATAAGCGATCAGCGAAGTAACCTTCGCCCGGTACGCACGTCCTTCGCATCGGATCCGTCGTAGAGCACGACGTTCAACGTGTTCGTCGCCGGGATGAGATTTTTGGCCGTCGTGCCGAGCGGCGCGACGCTGTAGACCGCGCCCTGCGCCGGAGCGTTGCGCGCGCTTCCGCCGTATTGCACGAGATAGGCCGTGCCGTCGCTGCCGACCGTCAATGCGCCCACCCCGGGAACGCCGTCATCGATCTGACTGATAAGAGCCGCCGCTCTTGCGCTATACTCCGTCAGTTGCTGCGCGGTGTCGTTCGTTTGGGAAGTACTCCCGGCAAGCTGCGCGTTGTTGGAAACGACGTAGACGTTTCCGCTGCCGTCGAAATCGATCCCATCGATGCCGGGATCCAGGCTCGAAACTTTCGACTCGGTCCCATTCGGCGCGAAGACGTACAGCGCTGCGTTCGGATCGGAAGTCGAGCCCGTCCATTCGCCGACGTAGAGCGTTCCGTCTGCTGTTGCGGCCATGACGTTCGGCCTGAACGACGATGGACTCGAAGCGAGCGTCTCGCTCATCGTCCTCTGCGGCCCGGACGCGCCGGGCGCGATGACGTCGAACATTTGGGCGCCGGACGCGGAGCGATACGCAACGTAGAGCGATCCGTCCGGCCCGAGCGCGTACGCGAATTCCGTCCCGTCGTGCTGTGCGTAGCTGATGGTACGGCTCGGGCTGCCCGACGCGCCTGCATCCCATACGTCGAAAACGACCGACGTACCGGAACTGCCTTCCACGATGACTTCACCCGCCGGCGCAACGCTGAGGGCCTTCGGGCTGCTCGATGTCGGCGTAAAGGTAGCGGAAGCGACGTTCGCTCCGATCGTGAACCGGGAGACCTGCGTACTGCCTGCGCTGCTGCCGAACGTATAGATGTTTGCGGCATCGTCCGCGCCGACGAGGACGACCGGCAAATCCCCTGCGAAGGTTTGCACGAGCGCACCGCTCGCGGCAGTATACTCAGCCACCCCGCCGCTCTGGGATGCGCCGAACAAGTCCGTCATGGCCGGTGCGGGTGTCGGAGATGGCGGTGCGGGCGTCGGAGACGGCGGAGCGGGCGTCGGAGACGGCGGTGCGGGAGACGGCGGTACGTCGGTAACCGTCTGGGTGGAAAGCGTCGAGGTGGAGATGCCTATCCCGCTCGCCGAAATCGTCGCATTTTTCGCAGCGCTGCCGCCCGAATACGAGAGGATGACGGGCGTTCCCGACTGCGTCAAGGTCGCAGGCGAGATCGTAAAGGTTCCGGTCGTATCGGAATCGGTGAGCACGATCGGGTGCTCGTAAGCGCCGGCGATCAGATTGCCGTCCGCATCGAGCGCGTCCACCGTTATGGTGGTGGTCGCCGGCACGCCCACGGTGAACTGCGTTCGTGCGGCCGAAAGGCGCACCGAGGCCGTGCTCCCGCTTACCGAAATCGTGATGGAGAAGCCGGACGTCGAGGTGATATCGAGGACGGTCGTCCCAATGCCGAGAACCGGCCCCGTCGCGTTCGGGCCCGCGTAAATGGTAGCGGTAAACGTGTCGACTCCGATCGGCGCTTTCAGCGCGACCGTGCAGGTCCGCGTATCGCCGGTCGTGCTGCATTGCGGCGACCCGGGCGCAAGACTGACCACCACGGCCTGCGCGATGCCCGTAACCGTAATCGAGACCGACGACACCGAGGGAGAAATAAAGGCGGGCACCTTGCCGCGGGCGGCGGCCGACGCTTGCCCTTGCGCGATGGCGAAGACGACCGTACCGCTCGAGAGCGCAGCTTGCGATCGGCCGGCCGGGGACGGCGAACCGCCGCCACAGCCTACAAGTCCAAATAGCGCGCTTATCGAAAGCGCATATAAAACCGTCTTCAAAATGCAAATTTCCGGCGGGCCGCTAGCCGACAATCGTTCGGCGAGGTGTCAAAAAGGGCCGTTCGGCCGGCCTTTGAAACGGCCTTTCGGCGCTAACGCACACTTTTTTTGGCAGACGGGCTAGACGGCCGCTTCCGGCACCGCCGAGAAATCTCTTACTAGCTCGGCCTCGCGCTTCAGGGCAGCGAGCATCATCTCGCCGTTCTCGCGGACTTTCTTGTGGAGGGTCGGTCCGATCAGCTCCGCAAGCGTCGGCACACCGAAATCGTACTCGATGCCGAGGCATACGTATGTGGTTCCGCCGCGTTCTTCGAAGGTCCACGCCCCTTGAAATACGTCGAGATCGCCCTCGAGCAGCCGGTAATCCACGCGTAGCGCGACGTCGTCGAAGACGTCCTCTTCGATCCACTCGATCGGCGCGTCTTCCACGAGCGTTTTCCAACGCGAAATCGTACGGCCCGGGTGGCGTTCGAGGGTGGTCACGAGTTCCACATCAGGCATGAATTCGGGGAACCGTTCCTGATCTTTGGCAAGCTCGTACACGTCGCGCGCCGCTGCGTCGACGGTAATCGAGACTTCGACGAAAGGCACTACGCGACGCTCGAATCAGGCAGCGTACCGAGCCGCTCGTGCGCCGTGTGGATCGCGCCGCGCAGCGCTTCCAGCGCGCGTGCGATCTCTTCCGCGGTCACGATCAGCGGCGGTTCCATACGGATGACGCGTTGCTGGTTGAGCGTCCACGCGGTAGTGACTCCGGCCTTCAGCATTTCGGGCACGATAGTTCCCGCGTACCCTTCATTGCGCAGTTCGACGCCGGTCAGAAGCCCGAGGCCCCTGACCTCACGCACGACGCTCGGATATTCGGCCGCAATCGTCCGGGCGCCGCAGAGGAGCTGTTCGCCGCGCACTCGCGCGTTCTCCACGAGGTCCTCGTCGTGCAGCACCTGGAGCGCTGCCAGCGCTGCGGAGCACGCGAGCGGATTGCCGCCGAACGTCGACGTGTGAACCAGCGGGTTCTTCGCATACGCGTCGTTCCAGACGCCCGTACGCGCGATGTAGGCGCCGATCGGCATCACGCCGCCCGAGAGGCCCTTCGCAAGGGTCATCACGTCCGGAACGACGCCGTCGCGATCGCAAGCAAAGCGCATCCCGCAGCGGCCGAGGCCCGTCTGCACCTCATCGACGATGAGCAACGCTCCGAACGCGGTACAGAGCTCGCGCGCTCGAGTGAGATAGCCGAGCGCTGGAACAACGACGCCGCCTTCGCCTTGAACGGGCTCGACGATGAATGCCGCCGCATTCTCAAGGGCGCCCTCGAGCGCTGCCGCGTCGCCGTACGGAACGTGCACGACACCCGGGAGCAACGGGCCGAACGGCGCTTTATACGCCTCGCGGCCGCTCGCAGCGAGCGCGCCGAAGGTCTTGCCGTGATAGGCATTGAGGGTGGCGACGATCTTCGCGCGGCCCGTCGCCGCGCGCGCTAATTTGAGCGCACCTTCAACGGCCTCGGTTCCGCTATTGGTGAAGAATGAAATCGTCAGGTCGCCGGGCGCAATCTCCGCCAGGGCGCGCGCCAAACGCCCGAGCAACGGATCGAACATCGTCTTTCCCGAGAGCGACATGAGCTCGAGTTGCGCGCGCACCGCCGCGACGACGCGCGGATGCGAATGCCCGAGCGTAAAGACGCCGTAGCCGCCCGCAAAATCGAGGTACGCTTTGCCCGTATGATCCCAAATCGTCGTGCCGCTCGCGCGCACCGCGACGGGCGATCCCGAAATTTTCATCACCCGCGCGAGCGGAGGATTCACAAAGGCCCGGTAGTTTTCGTACGTCTCGTCGTACAATGCGCGCGGCGAGGGCGATTCGTGATCCGATTCGATCACGCAGCGACCGCCGCGTGTTCGAGCAGCCGCTGGATCGTGGCCTCGACGATCGAGAGGGTCTCCGCCGCCGTCTCCGTGCGCATCAACCGCTCGCGCAATTCACTCGCGCCGAAAAACCCTTTGAGATAATATCCCAAGTGCTTGCGCATCTGCGGCACGGCGCGCGCTTCGCCCCATTCGTCCACCATCGTGCGATAGTGGTGGACCGCAAAGCGTAGGCGTTCCGGCGCAGCCGGATACGCAGTTGGTTCGCGGCCTTCCAGCAGGTCGCGAATTGCCGCCACGAGCCACGGATTGCCGAGCACCGCGCGCCCCAGCATGATTGCGTCGACGCCGCTTTCGCGCATCCTCGCAATTGCGGTGCGCGCGTCGCCGAGATCGCCGTTCCCGATCACGGGGATACGGACTAAGCCTTTCAACCGAGCGATGTGGGACCAGTCGGCGTCGCCCTTATAGAACTGCTTCGCCGTTCGCGCGTGGAGCGTCAACGCGCGTACGCCGACGGCTTCCGCGCGGCGCGCGACCTCGCCGTAAACGAGATCGTCTTCCGTCCACCCCAAGCGCATCTTCACCGTGACGGGGCAATCCACGGCCGCAACGACCGCTTTCATGATCGCTTCGCAACGCGCTACATCGCGCAGGCACGCGCTGCCGCCCTGCGTCTTCACGACTTTCGGTGCCGGACAACCGAAGTTAATATCTACGATATCGGCGCCGCACTCGCGCACGATCCGCGCCGCCTGCGCCATCAAGGCCGGATCGTTCCCCCATAGCTGCGTCGAAACGGGCTTCTCCACGCCGTGCTGATCGATCATCTCCATCGTCCGCTTCGCGCCGTACTGCAGCGCGTTCGAGGAGACGAACTCCGTGACGGTCAGCCCAAAACCGAAGGGCTTGTAGAGGGCGCGCAGGGTGCGGTTGGTGACGCCCGACATCGGCGCGAGGATGACGGGTGGCCAGATTTCGTGCGAGCCGATGTGAAGCGGCGGGACTTGGCGTTCCACGATCACCGAGTATACCACACGGCCGCAGTCACTTCGGCGCGGCCGTGGCCGCGGCGGTAGGCGCAGCCGAAGCGGGCGCCGCGGATACGGGCGCGACGATCGAGATCGCCTCCGCCAACTGGGGGTCGGTCGCCGGATCGCCGGTCACGGCGCCTGAGGGTTCCGTGAACGGCACGTCCGGCACGATCCCCACGCGGTCGATGTCGCGGCCCTTCGGCGTCGTGTAGCGCGCCGTCGTCAATTTGAAGGCGCTTCCGTCCGGTAAGGGATAGACCGACTGGACCAGACCTTTTCCGAACGTCCGCACGCCGACGATCTTGCCCGTCCCGTCGTCTTGGATCGCGCCGGCCACGATCTCCGCTGCCGAGGCCGTATCCCCGTCGACAAGCACCGCGAGGGGTGCATGAAAGGTCGACGTTCCCGCGGCGCGCGCGACCGCCGTCGCGCCGTTGCGCTCGCGGGTCGTGAAGATCGGGCCCGAGGCGATGAACGACGACGCTACGTCCGTCGCTTGATCGCCGTACCCGCCGCCGTTGCCGCGCAAATCCAACACGAACGCGGTCGCGCCGTGCGACTCGAGGTCGCGCAAGTCGGCGGCGATCTCCTCGCCCGCGCGATCGCCGAAACGCGAGAGCGCGAGATACCCGACGCTGCCGAACTGGCGCTGGGTCACCTGCAGATCGTGAATCTCCGCGCGCACGAGCGCAAACGTGGTGGTCACGCCGACGCGTTCGATCGCGACGCGCACGGTCGTTCCGATTTTGCCGCGCAAGGCGTCACGCACCGTGCTTCCGCCCGCTCCGCGCACGTCGCGTCCATCGATCGCAACGATCGTATCGCCGCCGCGCAAGCCGGCCGCTTCGGCGGGGCCGCCCGAGATGACGCGTTCGATCGTCACGGCGCCGTGAGCCGTATCGAGCGAGAGCACCGCGCCGATGCCGCCGACCTTCTCGTTGCCGAGAAAGGCATTGAACTTCTTGAATTGCGGCGGGAAGAACAGCACCGAATACGGATCGTGCAGCGCCGCGAGTTCGCCGCCGATCGCCGCCTGCACCAGACGGTGCCCGTCCACGCGGCGCCCGTAGCGCGCGAGCGTGCGCAGCACGAGCGCATCGATGAGATCGCCGCCGCCGTACAAGTCCACCCGCGCCGGCGTGTACGGAAGCTGCGCGTCGATGCCGCGCGCGGTAAGTTCCGCCGCGATTCCCGTGCGCGCTCCATCAACGAGCGTGCTCGGTGCGACGGTCGTATAGTAACGCGCGAGAACGGTCGTATAACAAATTTGCAGTTCGATGATATCGAGCGCCGACACGCCGGAATCGGCCGTGGTTTCGGTCCTCGCAATCATGCTGGAGTCACTCTCCGCCATGGGCCCGGGAGTCCGGGCCGGCGGGGGATCGGGAGGCCACGCCGCCCCGATTTCAAACAAAAACGACACCACGAAACAGATCAGCGCTCGAGAGAAGCGTACCAGAGTGCGAGCCCTTTCAAAACCAGATGCGGTTCGACCGCGTCGATCGAATCGGTGTGCTTGGCAACGACGTCCGCGAGGCCGCCGGTCGCGATGACGCGGGCATCCTCACCGATCGCATGGCGCATGCGCGCGATGAGCGCTTCGGCTTGGCCGACGAAGCCGAACACGATGCCGGCTTGCAACGCCGAAATGGTGTCACGCCCGATCGGCCCGGCAGGCGCATCGAGCGCGACCTGCGGCAGCTTTGCGGTTCGCTCGACGAGTGCATCGATCGAGATGCGGATCCCGGGCGCAATCGCAGCGCCGATGTATTCGCCCTCGCGCGAAACGGCACCGAACGTGGTCGCCGTCCCAAATCCAACGACGACCGCAGGTGCGCCGTAGGCGGCCTTCGCCGCAATCGCAGCCGCGAGCAAATCCGCGCCGAGTTCCTTCGGCCGCTCCGTCGTCACCTCGATCATCGTCTGTGTCGCTGCGGCAAAGAACGCCGGCTCGCAGTGAAAATACGTGCGGATCGCATCGGCTAAGGCTTCATCGGTTTGAGGTACGACGCTTGAAATCGCGACGGCATCGACCGCAATCTCCGCGATGCCCGACACGCGAAAGAGCGTCATGACGAGCACGCCGAATTCATCGGCGGTCCGGCGCCGCGCCGTCTCGATGCGCCAGGTGCGCACGGGCGCAGCGTCGCCCCGCTCGAAGAGACCGAGTTTCGTATCGGAGTTGCCGACGTCGATCGCGAGCAGCACGCAGAGCTACGATTTCGCTGCGCGCGCGCGCAGCAGCGTATCCCACAACCGCGCCGCGAGTTCGCGTTTGGAGGCGCGCCCGAGGGCTTCGCGGCCGCCGCCGGGCAACAGGACGACGAGCTCGTTATCGCCCGTTCCGAAGCCGCCGGAAGAAACGTCGTTGAGCGCGATGGCGTCGAGGTGTTTGCCCTCGAGTTTGCGCCGTGCGTGCGTTTCTCCGTCTTCGGTTTCCGCAGCGAATCCGACGAGAAACGTTCCGTTCTTGTTCGCGCCGAGCTCGGCGAGAATGTCCGGCGTTCGCTCGAGCTCGAGCGCCGGCTCGATCTCGTCTTTCTTGATCTTGCGATCGTGGACGCGGACCGGGCGCCAGTCCGCAACGGCAGCGGTCGCCACCGCGAAATCCGCGCCGGAAGCCCGAGCCATTACGGCCTCGCGCATCTCGCTTGCGGACGTCACGCGCGCGACCCGCGCACCCTGGGGCGGCGCCAGCAGCGTAGGTCCGAGCACGAGATCGACGATCGCTCCACGCGCGAGCGCCTCGCGCGCGACTTCGATGCCCATCGTGCCGGTCGATGCGTTGGAGAGAAAACGAACCGGATCGATCGCCTCGCGCGTCGGCCCCGCGGTGATGAGGACGCGCTCTCCTTCGAGCGAACCCGCGCTCGAGGCTCTCGCGTCCGCGGCTGCGAGCGCCGCATCGATCGCCGCAAGGATCGCATCCTGCTCCGCGAGCCGGCCGACGCCCGTCTCGCGTTCGGCGAGAAAGCCGACGCCGGGCGCCACGATGCGGCAGCCGCGAGCGGCCAGCGTCTGAAGATGCGCTTGCGTCGCGGGGTGTTCGTACATCGCATCGTTCATCGCGGGCGCGATCACGATCGGCACGCGCGCAGCGAGCGCGATGCTCCCGAGCAGATCGTCGGCAACGCCGAGCGCGAGCTTTGCAATCGCGTTCGCGGTAGCCGGTACGATGGCAATGACGTCCGCAGAGCGCGCGAGCGCGATGTGCGGAATCGATTCGGGCGCGTCCCAGAGCGAAGCGAGCACGGGCCTGCGCGTCAGCGCCGCAAACGTGAGTTCGCCGACGAAGCGCTTTGCGTTTTCGGTCAGCACCACGTCGACCTCATCCCCGCGCTGCACGAGCGTGCTGCAAAGCGCCGCTGCTTTATACGCAGCGATACCGCCCGTCACACCCAAAAGAATGCGGCGCGGACGGCCTGCCGGCCGCGAGGTCATGCGGCGCCGCGCGAACCGACCGGTCGCAACAAGGGCCTTGAGGGAGTGAGAATAGGATCGACGCCGTCGGGTCCCGGCACGGGTACGTTGTCGAGCAAACGCGTCTCGCCTGCGCGCACCACGGCGACGACGACCGCGGCACCTTCGATCGTTTGCAGCTCGGCGAACGTCACCGGATCCACGATGCGCAGATAGTCCCACTCGAGCGGCGCTTCCAGCATGGTGCTGCCTGCAGAGCGCGCCCGTTCGCTGTCGCGCTCACCGCCCGTAATCGCCGCGGCGACGGCCTTGAGGGCGCGGTAGAGGCTCGGAGCCGCCGCACGCTGGGCCGGCGTAAGATACACGTTGCGGCTCGAAAGCGCGAGACCATCCGCTTCGCGCACCGTCGGAGCAACGACCACGTTGGTCGCCATATCGAGATCGCGCACCATCGTTCGCAAAACGGCCGTTTGCTGAACGTCCTTCTGGCCGAGATACAGCGACGTCGGCTCGGTCGCGTTCAAAAGCTTCGCAACCACGGTAGCCACGCCCGCGAAATGTCCGGGCCGGCGCGCGCCTTCCACGACGGTTCCGAGGACGCCGACATCGATCGAAGTAGCGAATCCCGCCGGATACATGCGCTCGACCGCCGGAGCGTAGAGGACGTCGACGCCGGCCTCTTCGAGCGCCGCAAGATCGCGTTCGAATGCGCGCGGATATTCGTCAAAATCTTCGTGTGGAGCAAATTGCGTCGGATTGACGAAAATCGACGCGATCACCGAAGCGTTCTCCGCGCGTGCGCGGCGCACGAGCTCGAGATGCCCGGCGTGCAGCGCACCCATAGTCGGCACGAAGCCGACGGGGCGTTTCAGCGTCCGCGCGATCGCTCGCGCGGAACCTGGAGTACGAACGACGTGCACGCGCGTTACTCTGCCGCCACGACGCGCAGCAGCGTGCGTCCGATGATGAACCGCTCGCCCGGCGCCAAGACCGTATCTTCCGTAACGGTCGCGTCGTCGTAGAGACGCGTTCCGTTGCGGCTTTCCAAATCGGCGAGGACGAGGCGCTCGCCTTCCGAGCGCACCTTCGCGTGGCGGCGGGAGATATACCGGTCGAGCGTGATACAGGCGCCCGCAACGGCATCGTCGCGGCCGATCGTGATCTCCCGTTCGAACGTCCACGTCTTCCCGTCGTGGGGACCGCTCAGAACTTCCAGGATATACATTCCAGCACAAGGATACCCCAGGCGGCCTCAAGTTCCCCGGTAGGCCCCCGGAACAGTGACCGTTCGAAAAGGGATCCCATGAGGTGCGCAACCCCACGGGCGCGAAGACAGCAGGCGATGGCATTAGAGACCGATCCGCCGGGTCCCGGCTCCCTGGATCAACTCCTGCGAGACCTTGGAGATCTCGACCTCAAGGACATCGATCCGGATGCGCTGCGCGAAGCCGAGTTCGAGCAGACCCGTTGGATCCTCGACGAAATGGCGGGCAAGACGATCGCCAAGGCCGAGCTGGAAGACACCCGGATCGTCATCGAAACGAGCGACGGGAACCGCTATTTCTTCTACGGCTTCATGGGAAGCGGCAGGCCGAATAGTTAACCGCCAAGGCGCCTAACTCTCGGTTTCTTCCTGTTCTTCCTCGACGGCCAGACGCTGGACTTCGGTCGCAACGTAGCGGATGATCTCTTCCTGGTCGCGCGGGTCGATTTGGGTGAACGCAACGCCATGCAGAAAGCGCTTGTCTTCGGCGTTGTAGAACGACAGCACGATGCGCCCGCGGACCGTGACTTCGCGCTCTACCTTCGGGAGCGCGAAACGTAAGAGCAGCGAGCTTCCGAGCGGCAGATCCTCATCGGTCGCGATGCGGATACCGCCGCCGCCGAGATCGCTCGAGTACGCGGTCTGCGCTTCGGGCTGTCCATCGATCGTATACGCAATGTTGGTCTGCACCGCGACGCGAACGTAACGGCGCCGATATGGGATCTCGGTGCCTTTGGCGTGGGTCTCGTTCGGCTCGTTCACGTTTGGCCTTCAAACTCCATCACGTAGTGGGTTCTACGGTGGCGCTCAATTGCTTTTATTTGCAGACGTAGCGCTCCCGGCGGCAAGCGCTTCCGCCGCAAAGAGCGCTCCGAGCGCCACGTGAATGCGGCTCGTCCCGCCTTGCAGATAGACCTCATACGGTTCGCGCAGCGGCGCGTCGCACGACAGTTCGATCGTGGCGCCGGGAACGAATGCGCCTCCTGACATGATCACGGGATCGCGATACCCGGGAACGGGCCCCGGTTCGGGCCGGAAGCGCGCATTGAGCGGCATCGCGCGCTGCAGCCCGCAAGTGAAGGCCAGCAGCGGTTCGGGGGCGCCCAGGCGGATGGCCTGGACGATATCGCGACGGACGGCGCCCGGAAGCGGATCGACGGGGAAACCTAGCTCCACGAACAGCGCCGCCGCGAAGTCGAGGCCGGCGAGGCACTCGGTGACGACCGCAGGGGCAGAGAACAGGCCTTGCACGAGCGCTCTCCCGTGAGCGAACATCGGGCCGACGCCGGTACCCAGGCCCGGCGCAAGATGACGGGCCGCCACCCGTTCGACGACCTCTGCGCGGCCTGCGACGTAAGCGCCGCCGGGCGCCAGCGCCCCGCCGAGGTTTTTGATGAGCGAACCCATCACCGCGTCGACCCCGTGATGCGTGGGCTCGGTCTCCTCCACGAGCTCCCCGTAGCAATTGTCGACGAGCACGAAGGCGTGCGGGGCGGCCGCACGGGCCGCCCGCGCCACCTCGCCGCACTCGAGCGCCGAGAGGGACGCGCGCGACGCATACCCGCGGGAGCGCTGCACGAAAACGACGTCGACCCCGGCTCCGCACGCCTCCGCGATGGCAGTCAGATCGAGCAGGCCATCCGCCGCTAGCGGGACTTCGCGGTATTGCGCGCCGCGAGCGACGAGCGAATAGGGTGCGTCGACGATGGCATTGCGCAGGGTGTCGTAGGGGCGGCCCGCGACCGCGAGCAGCCTGCCGCCGTGCGGCAGGCACGCTTCGATCGCCGTCACGATCGCTTGCGTGCCGCTGACGAGCGAAAGCCGCGCGAAGGCCCGCTCCGCTCCGAACACGCGTGCGAGCAGCGATTCGTAGCGCGCGCGGGCCGCATCCTCGTAGCCGTACCCGAACGATCCCGCAAGATCGCTCTCGGCGATGCCCTCGTCATAGAAGGCACGCAACACGTTTGCGGCGACGGCGGCGCGAACCGCGTCGTGGCCCGTCGCATCGAGGCGCCCCGCAGCCCGCAGGGCGGCGCTCCCGATGTGTGGCGAGACCTCGAAGCGTTCCAGCAGCGCTTCGATCATGCGGCGCGGGATCGCGATTACGCCACGATCGCTTCGGGCGTTTCGCGCGCGCGCTCGTTGCGTTCGTAGACTGAAACGAACGGGGCGTAGATCGCCGCGCCGATCCCGATATCGAGCAGCATCAGGATGATCGAGCGCCAATCTTTGGTTGCGAGAAACGCACCGATCGGAATAGGAACGGTCGAAGGAATATAAATGGCCGGGCGCGCGACCAGGCCGAGGTTGATCGCCCACCAGGAGACGACGGCGAGGACGAGCGGCGTGATGACGAACGGAATGCCGAGCACGGGATTGAGCACGAGCGGCAACCCGAACATGAGGGGCTCGTTCGCATTAGCGAGCGAGGGTAATAGCGTCGCGAGCGCAACGGTGCGTACGCGCTTCACCTTGCTGCGCAACAGTAAGAGTACGAGCGGCAGCGTCGCGCCCGCACCGCCCGGGAACACGAAGAGAAACATCGAGACCGTGACGATGTGCGGCAAGGGTTCGTTGTGTGCGAGCGCAGCCGTGTTCTGTAACTGCAGTGAAACGTACACGGGGAGCACGACCGGCGCCAAGAGCGCCGGCCCGTGAATGCCGATCGTCCACAGCAACGTCTCGAGAAACGTGATGATGAGCAGCGCGGTGAGACTGTCACCGAGGTTTCCGAGCGGCGCGATCGCTGCATCGAGCCCGCTCGTCAGCGAGATGTGAAGCACCATCAGCAGCGTCGCAGTACCGATCACGATAACCGCAGCCGCAACGGAACCCCAGAGGTGCCCGGCTCGCTCGCGGCACTTGGCAAAGGCTTCGTCGGTTAGGAGCGCGATGCCGATCGCGAGAAAGAGACCGCTCGAACCGAGCGCCTTCATCAGCGTGGAAAATGAGGTCGCGCGGTCGTAGGGAAGCGAGAGCGCGAACGCCGCGAATGCGACGGCCGTGGGTATGGCGGGCGCAATCTCGCGCCGGCGTGAGAGTTCGAGCATGAGCACGATCACGAGCATCGTCGACATGATGCCGAACGCGGCCGTAAATGAGTTCGAAAAGCGTAGCAGCAGGGTCGCTTCGGGTTGCGTGGACATGAAAAAGACGAGGCCGATGAAGAGCCCGACAAAGCTGATCGGCAACGCTTTTTGAAGCGACACCATTTGCGCCGACTCGGCGAATGCACGGACGCGGTAAACGATGCGGGCGCGCAGGTTCACTCGTTCCGCGGGCTGGGTCGATGGCACCGGGTGTTCTTTGAGATCGGGGCGGCGTGCCCCCCGATGGCCCCCAACGGCGCACTCGCCTTTGTTGAAATCGGGGCGGCGTGCCTTTTGTTGAAATCGGGGCGGCGTGCCCCCCGATGGCCCCCAACGGCGCACTCGCCATTGTTGAAATCGGGGCGGCGTGCCCCCCGATGGCCCCCAACGGCGCACTCGCGCCGTGTTGAAAGGGCGGCGTGCCCCGATGGCCGCCAAGGGCGCGCTCGCGCTCTGAGGGTTCCGGACGGGCGGGTTAGAGTTTGCGGAAGACGGCGGCGACTTTTCCTAGGACGGTCACGTCTTGGGCGTAGATCGGGGACATGCGCGCGTTTTCGGGTTGGAGGCGAATTCGGCCGCTCTCCCGGAAAAAGCGCTTTACGGTGGCTTCGCCGTCGACCATGGCGACGACGATTTCGCCGTTAGCGGCATCGGGTTGCGGGCTTACGACGATGAGATCGCCATCGAGGATTGCCGCGTCGATCATCGATTCGCCCTGGACGCGCAACATGAACGTGCCGTCCTTGCGCGCGAACTCGGCCGGCAACACGAATTCGCCTTCCAGATTTTCCAGGGCCGTGATCGGCGTACCGGCTGCAACTTTGCCGACGATCGGCAGGACGCCGGCATCGGGCAGGGTCGTGCCCATTGCGTGGGCCATGCCGGCCGAACCCTTGGTGATGAGGGCGCGCGGCTTCGTGGGATCGCGATGCACGAGGCCGCGTTTTTCCAGGGACTTCAGATGCGATTGCACCGTGGACGACGATGAAAGACCGACCCGCTCGCCGATCTCGCGAACCGACGGCGGGTACCCGCGCTGCTCCGTGAAATCGCGAATGACCTCGAGGATGCGCGCTTGACGCTCCGTCGGGGCACGCTCTGCCATATGTACTCCTGTAATCGGCTGCGATGCTCTAGCGCACCGCGACGGGCCCGCGAACGCGGGCCCTGGGGCCATCGGGCCGGCGCGCCGCCCCGACCGTTAGGGATGAGAATAGCATATGCAGGCCCAGAAATGCAAACATACGTTCGAGGAAACCTTGACATATCCACAGCGGGCTTGCTAGAATGTGGTGGACGAACAGGCGTTTGGCCCAATATATGGGCTTTTGGAGAAAAAAAGATGTACTCGCCGAACCGCAAGCGGATCACCCTGATGCCGGCCGTCGCCATGGCCGCGCTCGGAGCGCTCGTTGCAATCCCGGCGCTCTCCCAGTCCCGGATCTACGCCGCGGGCCCCCAGCACTTCGCCAGCATCACCGTGCGTCACGGGCAGAATCTTTGGACCATCGCCGACAAATACACCCCCGCCGGTGAGAGCGTCCAAGATACGGTCGACCACATCCTCGCCGTCAACGGTAAGTCGAGCGCCGTCGTCACGCCGGGCGAACACCTCAAAATCCCGCAGTAAACGTTTCCCGCCGCGAATGAGAGAAGCGCACCGTCAACGGCGCGCTTTTTTCTTTACGCTCGATCGTCGCGTTCGCTATAATCGCCTTCGATGACGATACGGCCGGTGGAATCGCGCGATGCAAAAGCCTGGGCCACGATGCGAGCCCGACTGTGGCCCGATGCGTCCGCGGCCGACCTCGAAAACGAGACCCGAACCTTTCTAAGCGGCCGAATGCTCCCCACACTCAATGCCGCGTTCATTGCCGAAGGCGAGGGCGCGGGTCCGGTGGGGTTTATCGAAGTCGCGTTGCGCGCATTTGCCGACGGCTGCGATTCGATGCCGGTACCTCACGTCGAGGGCTGGTACGTCGAACCCGCAGCGCGCCGCCAAGGCATCGCCCGCCGCCTGATCGACGCCGTCGAAACCTGGGCCGGCGCTCGCGGCTTCAACGAACTCGCCTCGGACACCGAAACCCACAACGTGCAATCGGCCTTCGCCCACGCTTCCTGCGGCTTCCAAGAAGTCGAGCGCCTCATTAAATTCCGCAAACCGATCGCCGCCGCTTCACGACACGATGGGAAGCCGTAGGTCGTGCTGCGCGAACTACGGCTTTCTTGCGAGTATCACGCTGTGGCCGCTGTGGTGTTCTAAGAACTCCAGGCCTTCGACGATCCACATGTCGAGGCCGGTTTGGATGTGCTGCGAGACTTCGCGGACCACGTGCATGCGATTCTTCAACCACTGAAGTTCCGCGCGCGTCGTAGCGGGCCAAATGGCCTCCTCGCATTCTTCGCAGTGATATCCGTAGCGCATCGGCGCCTGATACCCCATCGGGCGGCACGCGCCTTCTCACGTTCTAAGAAAAGAGCCCCCGCCGGAGCGGAGGCTCTTTCTCTTTTGCGGGCGTTCTAGGATCCGGACCTAGAGCTTGAAGTTTCCGCTTACGAAGATGCCAAACGGCTGCTGACTGAAGACGGGTCCATACGGTTGCTTCAAGGCCGGCTGGATGACGTCGCCTGGATTGTAGGTATTACCGACGCCGCCGTACCCTAAGGATCCGAGCGCGGCCACGCCATATTGACAGGCTCCAGAAACGGCCCATGCTACCTTCGAGCCTCCGACGCACGTGTTGACGATATTCGTGATGTTTGCCGTCAACGTGAAGTTTTTCGTCGCTTCGTACGCGATTTGGAGGTGGAGCAGCAGTTGCGCCGGTTCGACGAAGGCGCCCGCCCCGTCGAACCCGCCGGTGTACGCGTCCGGAATGCCGCCGCTGAGTACGCCGCAGTCCTGCGCATTGTACGGCGAACCTGCACCCGGACCGTATTTGTACCGGGGGTCGCCCGCCGTCGATCCGGCAAGCGTTGCGGTACACGTTGTGGGATCGATGCCTTCCGTCGAGAGCGGATCGCCGTAGCGCTGGCCCGCGATAAACTGCACGACCGGCGCAATCGAGAACTTGTTGATCTTCTCGTTGAGCACGAGCGTCGTGTCGTACGGCGCGCCGATCTGTATGTCATCCAAACCGATGCCGGCCGGAATCAGGGAGTAGGGAATCGTGGTTGCGCCCGGTGCGTACGGCGCTACGCTCTGTTCCGGCGCGTTGTAGTACGGATTCGCGACAGCCGCCAAAGGCATGCCGCTAACGGTCGCCGGCGCGCATGAAGGATCGGCGGTGCCGCCGATCGCGGCGCCCCCCGCAGTCGTAGCGTTCGCGAGGTAGCACGGCGCACCGCCGCCTGCCTTCGTTAACGCGTTGTAGGAATTGATCGCATTGACGACCGGCGTCAGCACCGTGGTGCCATTCGAGAGGGTGTTGTACTTGATGGTGCTGTTGGTGTATGCGAACGAGAGTTTCCCCGAAAGGCCGTTCTGCGCGAAGTTCCCCTTGTCGAGTTCGAATTCGACGCCGCGCGACGTTTGGTTGCCGACGTTAAGCCCCGAGACGAAGTTCGTCACGCGGTTGAGGAAGAATTCCTCGCTCTGATTTTGGGTGGAACGCCAGAACGGCGAGATCTTCACCGCGAACTGCGCCGGGAACTGATGCTCGATCGAGAAATCGTAATTGCTCGACGTTGCGGGCGGAATCGGGTGATTCGGCGTGGTGTAGCCGTATTGCTGGAACCCGTAGGTCCCATACAACAAGGCCGGAGCGTTGGCTTGCGACGCGTTGTATTGCTCGAATGCGCTGTTGGGCGGTTCGGCAAACCGGCCGTAGGACGCGCGCAATACCGTGGTCGGGTTCACCGAGTACGTTGCGCCGAGGCGCGGCTGGAAGACGGGATAGGTCTCCGTCACGTTCCCCGAGGGGTTCGTGAAGTCGGCGTTTGAGTAGCCCGCGGGACAGGACTGCGAAAGCGCCGTGTCGCTGGTCGAAAGCTTGGGAGCGACCAGTTGCGTGGTAGTGCTGACGCATTCTTCGCGATTGAACGCATTGTAGAAGAACGCGCGAGCCGGTCCGCCGGAGGTATCCGAGCCGGCAAACTGATAGTCGTCGAGGCGCAGACCCGCGTTGACGGTCAGCTTGGAAGTCGGGCGAAACTCGTCGGTGAGCGAGAGACCGTAGAAATTCGGCGTGACCTGATTGTAGGTCGCGTACTCTCCGTTGCCGACCACGAGGTAGGCGCACTTACCCGTACCGCAGGTAGTACCGGCCGCAGGTTGTGCGATCGAGCCGTTGTAGGCTTGTTGCAGCGTTGCGTAGGCCGCCGTCGAACTCAGACCGGTCGCACTCGTCGACGATAAGCAGGGCGTAGCAGCCCCCGTCAACGTGTAGCAGATGCCGGCGGTCGGGTTGCTCGCATTGACCAGGACGGCTGCAACCGTGCGGTTATTGACGTCGTCCGGCCCGTAGGCGCCGTTGACGTACTCCGTGTTATTATCGCGGACGACGTTCGAGGTCGTGTAGTCGCCGCCGAACTGAAGCAGATTTTGCGCGTTGAGTTGATCGGCCAACTGGAAGCTCAGACCGCGCGTGTGCGCGCTGAGCTCATAATCGCCGTTATTGTCGCCATCAAGCGACTGGTTGGAGTTCGCCCCCGAGATCAGCCAGTTCGAATAGTATCCGTATCCATAGACGCGGGCATACGCATTCGACCCTAGCGACTTGGTGTACTGAATCTTCTCGATCGACTGATTGTTCGTGGACGCGTCCTGTAAGCCCGCATCGATCGGACCGTCGAACGCGTGCGTCGGCGTGTTCGGGAAGTAGTACGGCGCTGCGTACGACTTGTAGTCGGACGGCAAGAAGCCGCCGGTCGGTAATTTGAGCTGATACCCATCGAGATATGTGGGCGTATCGCCGAAGGTCCCTTCGAGCAATCCGGCTTGCGACGGGCCGCCGAGGTCGTCCGGTGATGAATAAATGGGAGTGTACAGATAGTTCGTCTGATACAACAGCTGCAAGTCGTCTCTCGACCCGTCCTTGTGCGGGACGTAATAGTGAAGGTTGACGACATTATCGCGATCGACAACCTCGCTCGAGCTGTTGAGGTCGAACGATCCAAGGGCGGCCGGCCCACCGTACGCCGCCGAGTCGTTGGCGTACGGAGTCTTCGGATTCGCGTAGCACGACGGCGCCTGCGCGTACGTTAACGCCACCCCGGTGACTTCTGAGGTGCAAAATCCCGCCGGAGTTCCGTAGGTGCTGCTGAGGTCTTGGCCGTTATACTGGTCGTATACGCGGAGCGTCTGATTGTAGCCGCCGATCCCGATATAGTACGAGAACAAGCGGTTCGGCGTGGCCCCGCCGACTTCGAAGGAGAGCTTGTGATAATAGGCGGGGCCGCCGTCTGCCACCGTCAGGTTTTCAAAACCGGGCGACGTGCCCGTTTTGATGACCTGATTGATGTAGCCGGAGATGCCGTCCGAGAGCGAATCCGCCGGCGGCGCACCCGTATAGACTTGGAGTTCCTGCTGTCCGAGCGATGACGTCGGACCCGACGGGTAATTGTCGAAGGAACGATTGACCGGCACACCGTCGATCTCGTAGCCGATCTGATCGTAATCGCCGCCACGAATCGAAAGGTCGGCGGCGGCGCCGATGTAGCCGCTCTGGCCCGGCATCACCACGACGCCCGGAACGGTAGCGAGTGCCGAGAACGCCGAGTCCAGATTGCCGCCGCCGCCGGCGGCCGCGACCTTTGCTTGTGTTTGAGAATTGATGGAATACACGTCCGCCGTGGTACCCGGCTTGACGAGACTGCTCGCGGAACGCGTCGTCACGCGGGCGATGGTCTTGAGTGTTTTCTCGACGGTAACCGCCAAGGTACGGGTGTTGTCCGCTACCACGGTGACGCCGGTAATCGTCGAGGCGTCGTAGCCGCCGAACTGCACCGATACGTTGTACGTATCAGGTGCGAGACTCAAGAAGGTAAAGTGACCGTGTGAATCCGTCGTTCCCGACGCGATTTCCGAAGGGCTGGCGATGGAGACTTTCGCTCCGGCCAGGGGTAGATTCGTCGCGCTGTCAGTCGCCGTTCCCTCGAGCGTACCGGTCGTGCCTGCCAGAACCAAAGTTCCCTGACAGAAAACCGATACGACGATGAGAAGCGCAACTAAGGCCCGACTGAAACGTCGTTTCAGCATGGGTTGCCTCCAAAACGTAGTAGACGCGTGACGTCAAATGACGCCCGCTGGGGGCCGGTTGCGATATTGGGTTCCCTAGTTCCTTGTTTTAAGCAAGCCAAAAGGGACAAAGAAAGCGCCGACCTTATACCAAAGCATTCATCCGCGTCTGAAGTATGACCGGAATCCCGGACGGCCGTCGGCGTCGGAAACGCCGGCTCAGCATGAGAAAGAGCCCCCGCCGGAGCGGAGGCTCTTTCTGTTTTGTAGGGCCTCTAGGGTCCGGACCTAGAGCTTGAAGTTTCCGCTTACGAAGACGCCAAACGGCTGCTGACTGAAGATGGGGCCGTATGGTTGCTTCAAGGCCGGTTGGATGACGTCGCCGGGATTGTAGGTGTTACCGACGCCGCCGTACCCTAAGGCTGACAATGCGGCCGTGCCGTACTGACAGGCTCCGGGGACGGCCCATGCCACCTTGGAGCCGCCGAAGCACGTGTTGACGATGTTCGTGAGGTTTGCCGTCAACGTGAAGTTTTTCGTCGCTTCGTACGAGAGTTGCAGGTGGAGCAACAGTTGCGACGGTTCGACAAATCCGCCGACCCCGTCGAAGCCGCCCGTGTATGGATCCGGAATGCCGCCGGCGAGGACTGAGCAGTCGGCCGCATTGTACGGCGAGCCTGCACCCGGACCGTACTTGTACCGGGGGTCGCCCACCGTCGATCCGGCGAGCGTTGCGCTACACGTTGTGGGATCGATGCCTTCGGTCGCGAGCGGATCGCCGTAGCGAATGCCCGCGAGAAACTGCACGACCGGCGCAATCGAGAACTTGTTGATCTTCTCGTTGAGCACGAGCGTCGTGTCGTACGGCGCGCCGATCTGCGCCGCATCCAAACCGATTCCGGCCGGAATCGTATCGTAGGGAATCGTCGTCGCGCCCGGTGCGTACGGCGCCAGGCTCTGTTCCGGCGCGTTGTAGTACGGATTCGCGACAGCCGCCAAAGGCATGCCGCTAACGGTCGCCGGCGCGCATGAAGGATCGGCGGTGCCGCCGATCGCGGCACCCGCCGCAGTCGTAGCGTTCGCGAGGTAGCACGGCGCACCGCCGCCCGCCTTCGTTAACGCGTTGTAGGAATTGACCGCATTGACGACCGGCGTCAGCACCGTGGTCCCATTCGAGAGGGTATTGTACTTGATGGTGCTGTTGGTGTATGCGAACGAGAGTTTCCCCGAGAGACCGTTCTGCGCGAAGTTGCCCTTGTCGAGTTCGAACTCGACGCCGCGCGACGTTTGATTGCCGACGTTAAGCCCCGAGACGAAACTCGTCACGCGGTTGAGGAAGAAATTCTCGCTCTGATTTTGGGTCGAGCGCAAGAACGGCGAAATCTTCACCGCGAGCTGCGCCGGGAACTGATGCTCGATCGAGAAATCGTAATTGCTCGACGTTGCGGGCGGAATCGGGTGATCCGGCGTGGTGAAGCCGTACTGCTGGAACCCATAGGTCCCATACAACAAGGCCGGAGCGTTGGCTTGCAGCGCGTTGTATTGCTCGAATGCGCTGTTGGGCGGCTCCGCAAAGCGGCCGTAGGACGCGCGCAATACCGTGGTCGGATTCACCGAGTACGTTGCGCCGAGCCGCGGCTGGAAGACGGGATAGGTCTCCGTCACGTTCCCCGAGGGGTTCGTGAAGTCGGCGTTTGAGTAGCCCGTGGGACAGGACTGCGAAAGCGCCGTGTCGCTGGTCGAAAGCTTGGGAGCGACCAGTTGCGTGGTAGTGCTGACGCATTCTTCGCGATCGAACGCATTGTAGAAGAACGCGCGAGCCGGGCCACCGGAGGTATTCGAACCGACATACTGATAGTCGTCGAGGCGAATACCCGCGTTGACGGTCAGCTTGGAAGTCGGGCGAAACTCGTCGGTGAGCGAGAGACCGTAGAAATCCGGCTGGACCTGATTGTAGGTCGCGTACTGTCCGTTGCCGACCACGAGGTAGGCGCACTTACCCGTACCGCAGGTGGTACCGGCCGCAGGTTGTGCGATCGTGCCGCTGGAGGCTTGTTGCAGCGTTGCGTAAGCCGCCGTCGAACTCAGACCGGTCGCACTCGTCGACGATAAGCAGGGCGTAGCAGCCCCCGTCAACGTGTAGCAGATGCCGGCGGTAGGGTTGCTCGCATTGACCAGGACGGCCGCGACCGTTCGATTGTTGACGTCGTCCGGCCCGTAGGCGCCGTTGATGTACTCCGTGTTGTTATCGCGGACGACGTTCGAGGTCGTGTAGTCGCCGCCGAACTGAAGCAGATTTTGCGCGTTCAGCTGATCGGCCAACTGGAAGCTCAGACCGCGGGTGTGCGCGTTGAGCTCGTAATCGCCGTTATTGGCGCCGTCAAGCACTTGATTGGAGTTTGGTCCGGCGATTAGCCAGTTCGAATAGTATCCGTAGCCATAAACGCGGGCATACGCATTCGACCCTAGCGACTTGGTGTACTGAATCTTCTCGATCGACTGATTGTTCGTGGACGCGTCCTGTAAGTTCGCATCGATCGGACCGTCGAACGCGTGCGTCGGCGTGTTCGGGAAGTAGTAGGGCGCCGCGTACGACTGGTAGTTGGACGGCAAGAAACCGCCGGTCGGTAATTTGAGCTGATACCCATCGAGATATGTGGGCGTATCGCCGAAGGTCCCTTCGAGCAATCCGGCATTCGCCGTGCCGCCGAGGTCGTCCGGTGAGGAGTAGATCGGTGTGTAGAGATAATTCACTTGATACAACAGCTGTAAATCGTCTCTCGACCCGTCCTTGTGCGGGACGTAATAGTGGAGATTGACGACATTATCGCGATCGATAACTTCGCTCGATCCGTTAAGGTCGAACGCTCCAAGCGAGAGCGGCCCACCGTAGAACGCCGAGTCGTTGGAGTACGGAGTCTTCGGATTTGCGTAGCACGACGGCGCCTGCCCGTACGTTAACGCCACCCCGGTGACGAGCGAGGTGCAAAATCCGGTTGGGGTTCCGTACGTGTTGCTGAGGCTCTCGCCGTTATACTGGTCGTAGAAGCGGAGCGTCTGATTGTAGCCGCCGATCCCGATATAGTACGAGAACGTTCGGTCCGCGGTGGCGCCGCCCACTTCGAAGGCGAGCTTGTGATAGTAGGCGGGGCCGCCATCGGCCAGCGTGAGGTTCTCAAAACCGGGCGACGTGCCCGTTTTGATGACCTGATTGATGTAGCCGGAGATGCCGTCCGAGAGCGAATCCGCCGGAGGCGCACCCGTGTAGACTTGCAGTTCCTGCTGTCCGAGCGATGACGTCGGACCCGAGGGATAGTTGTCGAAGGCCCGGTTGACCGGCACGCCGTCGATCTCGTAGCCGATCTGATCGTAATCGCCGCCGCGAATGGAGAGCGACGGACCGGCGCCGATGTAGCCGCTTTGACCCGGCATCACCACGACGCCGGGAACGGTAGCAAGCGCCGAGAACGCCGAGTCCAGGTTACCGCCCCCGCCGGCAGCGGAGACCTTAGCTTGCGTTTGAGAATCGACGGAATACACGTCCGCCGTGGTACCCGGCTTGACGAGACTGCTCGCGGAACGCGTCGTTACGCGGGCGATGGTCTTGAGTGTTTTCTCAACCGTAACTGCTAACGTACGGGTGTTGTCCGCTACCACCGTGACGCCGCTCACCGTTGAGGCATCGTAGCCGGCAAACTGCACCGATACGACGTATGTATCGGGCGCGAGACTCAAGAAGGTAAAGTGACCGTGTGAATCCGTCGTTCCCGACGTGATTTGGGAAGGGCTGGCTGCGGAGACTTTCGCTCCGGACAGGGGTAGATTTGTCGTAGCGTCGACTGCGGTTCCCTCGAGCGTGCCGGTCGTGCCTGCCAGAACCAAAGTTCCCTGGCAGGCCAGCCCGAGCATGAGAAAAACCGCAATGAGCGCCCGGCTGAAAGCTGATTTCAGCATAAGCTTCTCCTTTACGAGTACATCGTAACTTGGCTAGATTGGCAAAACAGGCGCGCGTCGAAGCGCGTCCTATTTCGATTGAAGCGCCTTCTTAACAACTCACCAAGCACCTGGCTCCCTGGCAGACGGCCCAGAAAGTCGTACCACCGGGCCAATAAGCCGGGCTAGCCGTTCACCGTTCGTCGCTGACCTTCAACGCCCAGCGGGCGTCTCCGAGCGGCTCTGTTCAGCAGTCGCCGAAGGCGGGGACCAAGTATGCGGCGGCCGTGCGCTCGTCGGCGGCGATGCCGGACTGGCGATACACGAAGTTATCCGCAGCGTTGCGCGCAACGGCCGAGAGCAGCGGCGGGGACGTATCGTCCGCAGTAGGTATCCCGGGCGGTCTGAAACCGGATATTTGGGCGTCGATCTTCATTTGGTCGAGATCCTGGGCCGTCATCAGCGGGCGCACGTCGAAATATGCCAGCATGCTCGCCAAGTCGCGTGAGATCGTACGCTGGCGATGTAACGCGCCGTCCAGCGCGTCGGCGAAGGCGGTCAGGCTCTTGGCAACGTCCGGACTCGGCGCCTTGGCCGCGTCGGTGCGAAGTGCCTTGGCGGCATGCTCCGCGGCGACCGCCTGCTCCGTAAGACGAACGTAGAGCGCCGAGAGGTCCCGGATCGTCCGCATCTTCGACATCTCGCTATCGTCGAGATCGGGCGCCCGTAGGCGTAGCGACATAACGATGGTCGTGATCGCGGCGTCGTTATCCACGCCGTTTTTGACCGCCGTGACCGCGTGGTCGATGGCGACCGAGCAAAACGGACTCACGGCGCGAACGCGCGCAATCTCCCGCAGCGGCTCCGCCGACAGCGGCCCGCCGGCGGCACTCGGTTGCGGCACGGCCGACCCACTCGCGCTCGGCTGCGGCAGGGGCGCCGCGCTCGCACTCGGTTGCGGCACGGGCTGGGCCGCGCTCGAAACTGCGACCGAAACCAGTAAGACGAGTAGCGCAACCGCACCCATGCGTGGCGATTCGCGGCCGGCGGCGCGATTACTTCGGCGTAGGTCCTTTCTAGGTGCGAACGCTCAGCCGTTCGGCCATCATCGCCGGTATCTGCGAAGGCCGGTCGGCGACGGGAACGCCGGCCGCCGCAAACGCGGCGAGCTTGCTTTCCGGAGTTCCAAAATTGCCGGAGATGATCGCGCCCGCGTGACCCATGCGCTTCCCCTTTGGTGCCGACCGGCCCCCGATGAACGCTACGACCGGTTTATTCGGTAAATGCGCTTTAATAAACGCTGCAGCATCCTCTTCATCGGAACCGCCGATCTCACCGCACACGACGACCGCATCGGTCTCCGGATCGTTCGCAAACGCTTGCAGACAATCCACAAACGTCGTCCCAATAATCGGATCCCCGCCAATCCCAACGCAGGTCGACTGCCCCAGCCCGGCCTTCGTCAGCAAATCAACAATCTCGTACGTCAACGTCCCCGACCGCGAGATCATCCCGACGCGCCCTTCTTTAAAAACGTGACCCGGCATGATGCCGACCAGCGCCTTACCAGGCGAAACGAGTCCCGGACAATTCGGACCAATGATACGCATAGCTTTCGTCGTCGCGACGACCTTCAGCATGTCGTGCGCCGGAATGCCTTCGGTGATCGCCACCGCAAGCGTAATGCCCGCATCGTACGCTTCGTACAGCGCGTCGGCGGCAAAAGGCGGCGGCACAAAGATAATGGTGTGCGTCGCTCCGGTCGCGTCGACCGCATCCTTCACCGTATTGAAGACCGGCTGCCCGCTTTCAATCTTTGTCCCGCCTTTGCCCGGCGTCACGCCACCGACGATGTTCGTCCCATACTTCAGCATGCGCTGCGTATGAAACAAGCCCTCACGCCCCGTGATGCCTTGAACGATAACTTTCGAATTCTTATCGAGATAAATAGCCACGAAGAATCTCTTTCACGTTATTGGGTCTGAGCAGCATACGAACAAAGCTACCCCCGCGCGAGCTCGACAGCACGCTTAGCGCCTTCGTCCATCGTCTCCACAGGATTCATGCCGGCTGCGGCCAGAATCGCGCGGCCTTCTTTTTCATTGGTTCCGGTCAAGCGCACCACGAGCGGCACCTTACGGACGTCGTCGCCTTTGAGCGCTTCGACGATGCCGGTCGCGACTTGGTCGCCGCGCGTGATGCCGCCGAAGATGTTGATGAACATCGCCTTGACTTTGGGGTCGCTCGTGACGAGGTTGTAGCTCTTCTTCACGAGTTCGGCTTGCGCGCCGCCGCCGATATCCAAGAAGTTTGCCGCAGAGCCGCCCGCGATGCGAATGGCGTCCATCGTACCCATGCCGAGGCCGGCGCCGTTCGCGATGACGCCGATGTCGCCGTCGAGCTTGGCGTAGTTGGACATGCCGAGGCCAATCTCGACCGCGGCTGCTTGATCTTCGTCGGCGGGGCCGTCGTTACGCCACTCGGCGAGTTCGGGATGCTTATAGAGGCCGTTGTCGTCGAGTTCGACTTTTGCGTCGCTGGCGATCACCTGGCCGTCCTTCGTGAGGACGAGCGGGTTGATCTCGACGAGGTTGGCGCCGTAGTTCATGAAGACGTCGTAGAGCCCCGCGAGAATCTTCGGGAAAGACTTCATGTACCCGGCAGGGAGCTTAGCTGCGAACGCGAGTTGGCGCGCTTCGAACGGTTGGAAGCCGATGGCGGGGTCGATCCAATACTTGCTGATCGCTTCGGGATGATGCTCGGCGACTTCTTCGACGTCCATGCCGCCCTGCGAACTGACGATGACGACGGGTTTTTTCGTGGCCCGGTCGATCGTGATCGAAGCGTACGCCTCGCTTTCGATCTGCACTTTCTCCTCGACCAGGAGCGACTTCACTTCCTCACCGTCGGGGTTTTGATTGTTCTTGAGCACCTTGCCGATCAGCTCGTTTGCAAAAGCGGTGCCTTCGGCGGCGTTCTCGGCGAATTTGATGCCGCCGGCTTTACCGCGGCCGCCCATCATCACCTGACTCTTGATCACCCACGAGCCGGGATTTTTTTCGATGAATGCGGTGACGTCGGCTGGGGTTCGGGCAAACACGCCGCGCGGCGTTGGAATGCCGGCGCGGCGGAACAATTCCTTGCCCTGACATTCCATGAGCTTCAAAATGTACGCCTTTAGAATCGGGGCGTGCCCCAGAAGGGCACGTGGCTCCGATAACGTTATGTTGGGACGCGCTTTCGTTATCCCTTACAGGGAGAATCCCTCGGCCCCAAACGAGCAGGAAGGACGCTCGCTAGGAGCCCTTCCGGCGTCCGGTCGTCGCGCGGGCCGTGGTTCTTTTGCGCGTGGATCTCGCGGCTCTGCGGCGCTCGGCGCGCGACTTTGAATTCGCGCAGCAAGCGCTTTGCCTCCGAGGAAGAACGTCGACTCTTCTTCCGTCACGTGATGCTCGGTGATCTCGCAGAGCACTCGGACTTTAGCCTCGGGCGATTCGTCGCGGCCGTTCGATTCCGGACACGTATCCGAGTTCCGCCGCAAGAGCACAGGAGAGTTCCGGAGCAACCGACCAACCATTCCAGATGCGCAACATCGTGACGTGGGTTCTTTCGGTTGTGGTGGCGGCGGAATTCTTCCTGACCGGGTTTGCGAAGCTGTCGGACCGGCAAGTGATGTTCGATGTGTTCCGTTCGACCGGCTATCCCAACTGGGTCATGCACGTTGCGGGATCGTTCGAACTCTTCGGCGCAGCGCTCCTATTCGTACCGCGGTTCGCCTTCGTCGGCGCGGGCTTGCTGACGTGCGTGATGGCGGGGACGATCGTCTCGCATCTCGCTCACGGACAACCGGAAAAATCGGGGCCGGCACTTGCGCTGCTCGTGTTGTGTATCGCGATCGGCACGTTGCGCAATTGGGGCCGCCCCCTCGCGCAGGCTTAGCTCAGGCGGCCGAGCAGCGAGCGCGCGATGATGATCTGCTGGATCTCGCTCGTGCCCTCGTAGATCTCCGTGATCTTCGCATCGCGGTAGTATCGTTCGACCGGAAATTCGGTCGTGTAGCCGTAGCCGCCGTGAATCTGCAGCGCTTCCGCCGCGTGCTTGCGCGCGGCCGTCGAAGCGAACAGCTTCGCCATACTGGCCTCGACCGCGAACGGTTCGGCGCGATCGCAGAGAGCCGCGGCGCGATACACGAGCAGACGCGCGGCGTCGAGATCCATCGCCATCTGTGCGATCTTGAACGACACTCCTTCGAAGGCGCCGATCGGTTTCCCGAACGCTTCGCGCTCTTTGGCAAACTTCACCGACGCGTCGAGGCAGGCAGCAAGGATGCCTGTGGCTTGGGCAGCGATCCCGATGCGGCCGGTAGCAAGGGCTCCCAAGGCCGTGGTCATTCCCGTGCCTTCTTCACCAAGCAGCGCGTCCGCGCCGACGGCAACGTCGTCGAATGCGATGTCGCAGGTGTTGCTCGTGTGGATTCCGAGCTTTTCCGTGACCTTCTCGACGACGACCCCGGGCAATGCGTTATCGACGAGAAACGCCGTGACGCCGTGGGCCCCGGCGCCGCCGGTGCGAAACATCGCCATCGTGACGCCGGCGTAGCTGCCGTTGGTACACCATTGCTTGCGGCCGCGCAACACATAGCCCGTGCCGTCGCGCCGGGCCGTGCTCGCAATCGCGACGGCGTCGGAGCCGGCGCCGGACTCGGTGAGCGCAAAACCTGCGATCGCGTCGCCGCTCGCGAGTTGCGGGAGATACGTTCGCTTTTGCATCTCGTTGCCCAGCCGCAGAATCGCCGCGGCAATCATCGCGTGCACCGAGAGCGTTACCGCGCAGCCTGCATCCACGCGCGCAATCTCCTCGACGGCGAGCGCGTTGGAAACGTAGTCCGCGCCGGCCCCGCCGTACTCTTCGGGAACGGCGATGCCCATGAGCCCGAGCGCGTTCAATTTCGTGAACACGCCGCGCGGAAAGGTATGCGCGCGGTCCCAGGCGGCCACGTGCGGCGCGATCTCGCCGGCCGCAAAGGCCCGCGCGAGATCGCCGACGGCACGCTGTTCGGGCGTAACGTCGAACGGGTTCGAAAGGGGGGTTTCGATCATTCGACCTTGATGAGGAGCGCGTCGCCCTGTCCGCCGCCGCTGCAGATCGCGGCGATGCCGTAGCCGCCGCCGCGACGGCGCAGTTGCCGCACGACCGAGCCCACGATGCGCGCGCCCGAAGCGCCGACCGGATGTCCGAGTGCGACCGCGCCGCCCAGAAGGTTGATGGCGCGGGGATCGACGCCTAAGAGATTCGCCGTGCTCCAGGCGACGGCCGCAAAAGCTTCGTTGACTTCCCAGATCGCGACGTCGCTCGGCGCAAGGCCATGCTTTTCCAGGACGCGCCGTGAAGCCATCGCCGGAACCAGTGCCAGGTATGCCGGATCCCACGCCGCATCGGCGTGGTCGACGATCGTTGCGAGGGCTTCGAGACCGTGCGAGCGCGCGTAATCGGCACTCGCGAGCACCACCGCAGCGGCTCCGTCGTTCACGCCTGGCGCATTACCGGCCGTGACCGTGCCGTCTCTCTCAAGCGGCGGCAGCTTCGCCAGACTCTCGACGGTCGTTTCCGGCCGGATCGGTTCGTCCTTATCGACCAGCGTAAAGGGCACGTCGCCGGTCACGTAGGCGTTGTAGCGCGCGAGTTGCGCCTGCATGTTGTCGGGCGGTGAATGGAAGAGTTTATCCGCACTTCCGTTCGCGCCGGCGAGGGCCGGGATGCGCGGGCGCGCGGGTTCGGGAAGTGCATCGACCACGAGCTTGCCTTTGGCCTTCGTTGCGACGCGCAAGGCGACGATCTCTTCGGCCAGCAGCCCATCTGAGGTCGCTTTCGCCGCCCGCTGATGGGAAAGCGCCGCAAACTCGTCTTGCACGTCGCGCGTGATGCCGAGATCGGCGTTGACGCGCGTCTGCGCCTGCGCCATCGTCCAGCCCGAGAACGGATCCAGCAGTGCGTCGTAATTCATAAGATCCAAGAGCGCGCCGTCGCCGAACCGGTACCCGAAGCGCGCACCCGGGAGCGCGTACGGGGCGTTGCTCATCGATTCCATACCGCCCGCCACTGCGACGTTGCGCGAATCGTCGTTGATGAGACGCGCGGCTTGGACGATCGCGATGAGTCCCGACGCACACACCTTGTTGATGGTTTCGAACGTCGTGCTCTTTGCGAGGCCCGCTTTGAACATCGCTTGGCGTGCCGGGGCCTGACCGTTTGCTGCCTGAATGACGTTGCCCATGATCACATGCTCGATCTCGGCCGGATCGAGACCGCTGCGCTCGACCGCAGCCCGGATGGCTTCGCCGCCGAGGGTCGTCGCGGAAAGCGAGACGAGGGCGCCGCCTAACCGCCCAAACGGCGTGCGAGCGGTTGAGAGTACGACGGTTTTGGAATTCATGCCGCCATGTTTCCGGGTCGCGGGCGATGGCCCCTAGAGCGAGGGCCCGGACATCGTGCAGACGATGCGGTCGGAGTCGTCGCAGGATTCGCATTCGAATTGAATCGTGACGTGGTCGATCGAGAATTCGTCGCGCAGCCGGCCTTCGAGCGCGCGCAGGATGGCCGTCGCTTCACTGATCTTCCCATCCGGCAGCAACACGTGCGCCGAGAGCACGTGTGAGCCCGAGCCGACCGACCAGATGTGCAGATCGTGAACGCCGGAAACGCCGGCGACGGCCCGCATCCGCTCGCGCACATCGGCGAGCGACGCGTGGGCGGGCGTGCTCTGCAAGAGAATATCGGCCGCGTCGCGCACGATCGCGACGACGCCGACGATGATGATTGCGGCAACGAAGAGCGAGAGCGCCGGATCGAGCCAGGCAGCACCGGTCAGCAGGATCACGATCCCGCCGAGCAATACGGCGAACGCCCCCGCGACGTCGCCCGCCACGTGCCAAAGCGCCGCGCGAAGGTTGAGATCGCCATGGGCCCCGCGCACGAGCGCAACTCCGATCCCGCCGTTGACGGCCAGTCCGACCGCAGCGACGCCTGCCATCACGCCGCCCTCCGGCGCCTGATGGGAACCGAAACGCGAACAGGCTTCCAGTATCACGACCACCGCGACCGCGAAGAGCAAGATCCCGTTCGCCAGCGCCGCGAGAATTTCGAAACGCGCGAACCCGTAACTCTGTCGCTCGTTGGCCGGCTGCTTCGCAGCGAGCGATGCCGCGAGCGCGATGGCGAGTGCGACCACATCCATGAACACATGCCCGGAATCGGCGAGCAGCGCGAGGCTGTGGGAGATCCAGCCGCCTCCGAGTTCGAGCAAGGCGACGCCGAAGGTGAGCAGCAGCGCCGCTTTGAGCGGGGGTGCGGTTCGGTGGGCGTGGGCCACCTTAGTCTGCCCCGCTCTTGCTGCCGAGCGCTTTGAGCGCGAGCGCTCCGAGCATCACGGCAAAGGTCACGAAGGTCCGCGTTTCGGCCTTAGCGATGACCGCCCCATCGTAGCTGCCGACGCCCGGTGCGGCCGCCGCGAGACGTGGAATCACGCGCGGGACGCTCGCGACGTAGGCGTCGAATTCGGGCCCGAACGTTTCACGAAGATAGGCTTCTTCCAGCGGAACGATCGCGGCATACACGGCGAGCATCGTGCCGAGCCCGGCAATGACCAGCGCGTTCCGCTTAGCCGGCTCGTCGTTACCGGTAAAGGCAATCGCAAAGCCGAGTGCGGTGAGGAAATTGCCGACATAGAGAGGGTTGCGAACGAACGCATAGGGCCCGGCGGTCGTTAATTTCGGCGCTTCTACCCGATCGGAACGGGTCGTGACGCCGGAATAGCCGACGGCCCAGCAGCGCAGGGCCTCGCCCGCAAGCGCGATCGGAACCCCGAGCGCGATCGAGGAACTGCTGGGCTTTCCGAACACGGCGAGCGCCGCCGCCGGAAGCGCGAGCAACGTTCCCCGCCGCGCAAAGACGGCGTCGCGCCACGAGCGCTCGCGATCACGCGCCATCGCGGCCTTGGTTTAGATTCCCCGAAACGTAGCCGCCCAGATCCAGTGAGACGAACCGGTAGCCCGCCGCGCGGATTCCGGTCACGACGCGTTCTCGAACGGCAGGATCGAGCAGACGCGAGATTTCGTCGAGCGGGACTTCGATCCGCGCGATGTCGCCATGATGGCGCACGCGGCAACTCGAGATGCCTTCGTCGTGGAGCACGCGCTCGGCGGCTTCCACCTGCTGCAGCAGCGCGAGCGTAATCGGCGTGCCGTAGGGGAAGCGCGACGAGAGGCACGCGAGGGCCGGCTTCTCCCACACATCGAGGCCAAGCTGCTTGGCCAGGTCGCGGACGTCGCGCTTGGTAAATCCGCAATCCGCAAGCGGACTGTGCACGCCGAATTCTTGCGCGGCCTTGCGCCCCGGCCGATAGTCGCCGGCATCGTCGAGATTGAAGCCGTCGAGGATCGCGCGAGCACCGCGCTCGCGCGCGATCGCAGCGAGGGTACCGTAGAGTTCCTTCTTGCAGAAATAGCAGCGATTCGCGGGGTTGGCTGCATAGTTCTCGTCCTCGAGCTCGTGCGTTTCGACGATGTCGTGCTGCACACCAAGGGCCACGGCAAACCGGGCCGCGCCCTCGCGCTCCTGCGTAGCGAGGCTCGGCGAACTGCCCGTCACGCCGTAAGCGCTGCTCCCCAACTCCTCGGTCGCGATCGCCAGAACCAATGCCGAATCGACCCCGCCCGAAAAGGCGACGACGACGCTGTGGAACGAGCGGATCAGCTCGCGAAGGCGCGCCTCTTTGGCGGCGAGCGACGCTTCGACTGCGATCATGGGCGGGAAATGTGCTCCTCTAACTGGGCGGCGACCTCGGCGATCGGTCGGCCCGATTCGCGCGCGATGCGCGCAACATCGTCGTATTCGAGCGTACGGCGCGGTTGTCCGTCGACGGTAGCCGTCTTGACCCGCACGGTGCCGAGCGGAGTTGCGACCGCCTCGATCCGGCGCTTCACGGTGTGGCGCCGTTCGATGCCTACCCGCACCCCGAGCGTCGAGGTGTGCGTGAGGATCGCGTGAGCGACCAACTCCTCGGCATCGAGCGGCGCGATCGCACCGAACAGGACCGCCGGCCGCAATTTTTTCATGGTCACAGGGGCCAGCCAAACGTCGTAGGCGCCCGCGGCGAGCACGCGCTCGATCGCGAGTTCGAAGTGCTGCGGGGACATATCGTCGATCGTAGCTTGCAGCACGGCGACGCGCTCGAGCGCCGCGCTGCCATCGGCCTCGCCCGCGTCCGCGACCGTGCACAGCTCGGCGCGAAGCACGTTGGGAACCGGAAAGTCGCTGCGCCCGGAACCGTAGCCGATCCCTTCGGTCACCATCGGCGGCCGCGTTCCCGGACGGTCGGCGAGGGTAGTGAGAATCGCCGCTCCCGTCGGCGTCACGGTTTCGCCCGCAAAGCCGGCATCGTAGGTTGGTGCGCCGCGCAAGAGTTCGGCCGTTGCCGGAGGCGGATTGGGGTACACGCCGTGGTGGATCGAAACCGTCCCGCGCCCGAGTGGAAAGGGCGAGCAGAAGACCCGCCCGATCCCGAGCTGGTCGAGCGCGACACACGCGCCCGCGACGTCGAGAATCGCATCGGCTGCGCCGACTTCGTGAAAGTGAATGGCCTCGACCGGCACGCCGTGCACCTTCGCTTCGGCCTGGGCGAGCCGCGTATAGATCGCGCCGGCGCGTTCTCTTTGGTGCGCCGTCAACGCACTGCCCTCGAGCAGCGCGAGCACGTCGGCGAGCCGGCGGCCGTGATGCTCCGCGGGCGGCGCGTCGATCACGAAATCGAAATACGTCGCCGAGATCCCGTGCTTCTCCACGCGGCGCACCTCGGAAGTCCAAGGCTGCAGCGGAATCGTCTTCAGCACCGCTTCGAGCGCGGAAAGATCGAGGCCGGCATCGAGCAGCGCGCCGAGCAGCATATTCCCGCTCGCGCCTCCCACCATTTCGAAGTAGACGGCGTTCAAGAGATCACCCGACGCCGGCCACGGCACGGGCGTCCTCGTAGACGTCGCGCAGCGAGCGGGCCAAGGAATACTTCGGTTCCCATTGTGTGGCGCTTTTGAGTTTGGCGTTGTCGCCGAAGATGACGGGCACGTCGACGCGGCGCATCAACGCCGGATCTTCGCGAATCTCGACGCCCACGCGGGCCGCCATGACGAGTTGGCGCAGCACCTCGGCCATGCGCGTCCCGACGCCGCTGCACACGTTGTAGATCTCGCCCGGCGTCCCGCGCTCCGCCAGATCGACGTACGCACGCACGACATCGCGGACGTCGAGAAAATCGCGGCGCGTTTCCAAATTTCCGACCGGCAGAAGCGGCGCACCGCCGGTTGCGATCTCGGCGAGACGCCGCGCGAATGCGGCGACGGCGAAGCGCTCGTTTTGGCCCGGGCCGATGTGATTGAACGCGCGCGTGACGATCGCTTCGAAGCCGTAGGTGCGCGAAGATGCGAGTACGATCGCCTCGCCCGCGAGTTTACTTGCCGCGTACGGCGTCGCCGGATTGGGTAGCGTCGTCTCGCGCAACGGAAGCTCCGCAGGCGGCTGCGTGCCGTACGCTTCTGCGGAACTTACGAAGACGATTTTGGGGCGCACCTCCGCGGGAGCGCGGCGCACCGCCTCGATCAGACGCGCGGTTCCCATCACGTTGATCTCGTAGGTCTCGAGCGGATCTTCGGTTGCCCGCGGCACGAACGCCTGAGCCGCAAGATGAAAGACGACGTCGCTGCGCGCAGACGCAAGGGTCGCTGCAAGCGCATCGGAACTCGTGAGATCGAGCGCCACATCGAAGGCGCCCCCATGCGGCGAATGGCCCGCTACGACGGTCTCGTGTCCGCGCTCGCGAAGTTCCGCCGCGAGATAGCGTCCCACAAAACCATTGCCGCCGGTTACTAACGCGCGCATGCTAGACGCTCGCGAAACGCCGTAACCGGTCCATATCCGCGGCGACCATTCGCGTCACCAGATCTTCGAACGTCACCTCCGGATCCCATCCGAGCACGTTCTTGGCTTTCGAGGCATCGCCGATGAGCAGATCGACTTCCGCCGGCCGCATGAAGCGCGGATCCTCGACCACGTACTCTTCATAGTTGAGACCCACCGCCTCGAACGCGAGCCGGCAGAACTCGCGAACCGTGTGCGTTCGGCCCGTCGCTATCACGTAATCATCGGGATCGTCGTGTTGCAGCATCAGCCACATGGCGCGCACGTAGTCTCCGGCAAAACCCCAGTCGCGGCGCGCCTCGAGATTTCCCAGCGGCAGCCGGTGGGCGAGTCCGAGCTTGATGCGCGCCACGCCGTCGGTGATCTTGCGGGTAACGAACTCTTTGCCGCGCCGTTCGCTTTCGTGGTTGAAGAGGATGCCGCTGACCGCGAAGAGGCCGTACGATTCGCGATAGTTGACCGTGATCCAATGGCCGTAGACTTTCGCTACGCCGTAGGGGCTGCGCGGATAGAACGACGTGGTTTCGCGTTGCGGCGTTTCCTGCACTTTGCCGAACATCTCGGAACTCGAGGCCTGATAGAAGCGAATGCGGGGATTGACGTGCCGCACGGCTTCCAGCATCCGGGTCACGCCGAGCGCCGTGAATTCGCCCGTGAGCACCGGCTGCGTCCACGACGTCGGAACGAACGATTGCGCCGCGAGATTATAGACTTCGTCGGGACGCACGTCGCCGATCAACTGCGTGATCGAACTCTGATCCAGCAGATCGCCGGAAACGATCTCGACCCGGTCCACCAGATGCTCGATGCGCTCGTGCACCTCCGTGCTCGTCCGGCGCGTCATCCCGACCACGCGATAGCCCGCATCCAAGAGCAGTTCGGCAAGATACGAGCCGTCTTGGCCCGTGATCCCGGTAATCAATGCTGTCTTCGTTGCCAAGGACTATCCTTTTCTAGGCCACGAAACGTGGCTGCGATGGGTCTAACGATTCCGATATGAACTACGATTATCTGATCGTGGGTGCCGGTTTTGCCGGCAGCACGCTCGCGGAACGCCTCGCCTCCGAGTGCCATGCCAAGGTCCTCGTGATCGACGCGCGTCCTCACGTCGGCGGAAACGCCTACGATCCGCTCGACGAGCACGGCATTCGCGTTCACCGCTACGGACCTCACATCTTTCATACGTCGAGCCCGCGTGTCGCCGCCTATCTTTCCCGCTTTACGCGCTGGCGCCCGTACGAACATCGAGTCCTCGCTCGCGTCGCGGGGCGCGACGTTCCCTTGCCCATTTGCTCGGGCACGATCGCCGCACTCTATGGGCTCGACCTCAACCCCGCGCAAATGGAGGCATTCTTCCAAGAGCGGCGCGTGCCGATGGGGGCCCTGCGCAATTCCGAAGACGCGATCGTCTCACGCGTGGGCCGCGAGCTCTTCGAGACCCTTTTTGCCGGGTACACGCGCAAGCACTGGGGTCTCGAAGCGAGCGACCTCGATGCCAGCGTTTGCGGACGCATTCCGGTGCGAACCGGCGCCGACGACCGGTACTTCTCCGATTCGTTTCAAGCGATGCCGCTCGAGGGCTACGAAGCACTCTTCGCACGTATGCTCGATCATCCCAACATCGAAGTCGCCCTCGCTCAGCGCTTCGAAGATCTTGGGGCGAGCGTGCGGTACGACCGCGCCATCTATACGGGCCCGATCGATGCCTACTTCGGATTCTGCTTCGGGCATTTGCCGTATCGCTCGCTGCGCTTCGAGTTCGAAACCTACGACACCGAGCGTTTTCAGAATGCCGCAGTCGTAAACTTTCCGGGCAGCGAGCCGTTCACGCGCATTTCGGAATTCAAGTACCTTACGGGGCAACAGCACGCTCGCACGACGATCGCGCGCGAATTTTCTAGCGACGCGGGCGAACCATACTACCCGATCCCGCGCCCGGAGAATCGCGAGCTCTATGCAAAATATGCTGCGCGCGCCGCGAACGAATCGCACGTGACCTTCGTCGGGCGCCTCGCCGAGTACCGGTACTACAACATGGACCAGGCGGTGGCGTCGGCGCTCGCTACGTTCGACGAACTCGCTCGCGAGCGCGTCGCGTAGCCGCATTCTCTCCGTATTCTCACCACTTTGTAAACGGGGCTTTAGACTTTTTTCAGGCTGCCCTGCGTATATTGGGTACGGAAGGAACACGGCCATGAACAGCACGACGGTCCACACCCCAGCCGAAATCGAACGGCTTCTCTCCCTCGGCCTCGCGCCGATCACCGACAACGCGGAAGCGTTATACGAACTCGGCTTCTGCCGCAGCTATCCGCAAGCGAAAAGCGGCTACGAATCGACCGTCTTCGAGCGTTCGATCGACCACGGCTATCGCGACACGGGGCGCGGCTTACGACGCGTGATGGTTTGTCAACGGGCCGTGCTTGCGGTCTCTAAAGCTTAAAGGGCGCGTTCTGCGATCGTCATCCGGGCCGCATGGCGTACTGCGCCAATCTGAGATTACGGGCCGATATTTCTTCCCGTGATGGGGAATGCGCTAAAGCTGGGAGCTCGAGCTATCGCGAGGCGGTCGCCGGGGGAGGTTCCCGTCCAATCGAAGCACGTTACGCCGATCGCCCCGAGGGCCCGCGCCTCCCCGATCGCAGCCTCGATTTCGCCCGGTGCGGGGGCTCCGAACGCGTTTTGCGGCGAGGTTTGCACGCCGACGTCGATCGGGATGCTGCGCCGCGACTCGCGCAGCGTCGCCGCGAACGAACCGGCGATCGCGGCGCGCACGTCGGAAAGCGTGAAGCCCGGCCGCAAGACCACGTGCCAATACGCCATCGGCATCATAACGTTCGCCCGCGCTGCGATCGGTGCGTACGGATATCGCGCGTTCGTGAGATGCTCGAGATACGGATCTTCCACCGTTGCCGCAATCGGATAGTGCGGTCCAAGCGCGGCACGCAGCAGGTCGAGATATTTGGCGAGGGCGGCATAGCCCGAAGCGCCGTTTCCGAGGAAATATTCGCCCCGCTCGAGATCGACGTTGAGTGCCGCAAATCCGTGGCCGGCCGCGGTGCGATGACCGGCCGCTGCGATCTCGGCCGCGAGATCCTCGAAACTCGTGCTCCGCGGAACGGTCCAGGCGATCGTTGCGATGCCGCGCTCCGCAGCCGTGTCGATCAAACGGTCGATGACCGGTGCATCTTCGGGCGTAATCTCATCGAAGGCACCGTACGTGGTGCGGATGTCGATCGAACGCAGGTCCGCGGTGCGCGCTTCGCGTGCGAGCACATTGGGATCGAGCTTATCGTAGCCGTCGTCATCGAGCGTGGAGGGTGAGAACGACAGCCAGGTGCCCTTCCCGAATAGCGCGGAGGTCGATCCGGCCCGCAATTCCGGCGGGACGCTGACGTGAAGCGGCGTTCTCTTTCCATGCGGCAGTGCGATCTCGTATCGGTAGGTATGGCCCGGCACCACGCTGTCGTCGCGAAAGCCCGAGCTCGGCGCCCGGACGGTCCAGCGTGCGGCACTCGCCTTCGCCTGTAGACGTTCGCCTGGCGCGGTTCGCGTGACCGTGACGTCGTCTCCCGCAACCTGCGGAAACCAGCCGGCCCAAACGGAATGCGGGCCCAGCGCCTGCACGACGACGCGCGGCGCCGGCACGTCTCGCGTGTCGAGCACGACCTGCGCATCGGGCACCCGCGGCCCGACATCGGCGTGAACGCGCACGCGAATCGTGCCTTCCGCGTTCGTCGAGATGATAGCGGCAGGACCACCGAAGCGCAAACGCGTCTGCCACTGCGCGTTCCCCGCCGACGGAACGAAATCGACGTTCCCGCCGGAAAGCAATTCAGTGGCCGCGCCCGACGCGTCCGCGAAATGCGCGCGTACGAGAAAGCGCGCGGCGCCGCTGGGATCGATGCCGAGTGCGCGCGCATCCAGAATCATGCGCGCCGGCGGCGGCCCGGAAAAGATGGGCACGCCGGGCTTCTCGCGATGCATCGCACTCGGCGAAGGCAGCGGCCGCGGCCGTTCTTCGAGCGACGAACAGTCCGCCAGCACGAGCACCGCTGCGAGGCCGCCGGCGCGGCGCAGGTTCACGCCCGCGCGATCACGAGGAGTCGGCGACGATCCGCGAGAGGACCTGTGCGCGCAGCGCCGCAAGCGCGGAATAGTCGCCGTTCCAATCGTCGACGTTGAACGCAAACGTCACGGCGCCGTGCCGCCGCGTCGCAAGATATCCGGCGAGACCGCGCACGTGCATCATGCTGCCGGTTTTCGCAAACACGCGCCCCGCGGCCGGCGTGCCGGCGATGCCTTCGATCGTGCCGCGCGCGCCGCCGACCGGCAGAGAATCGAGGACGAGTTGGCGGTTGGGACCGTTCCAATCGTGCTGCAAAATCGTGACGAGATCGCGCGGCGTGATGCGATCGTATTGCGACATCCCGCACGCATCAGCGAACGTCATGGTCGAGAGATCGACCCCGAGCGTCTTCAGCCACACCTTCTCGTAGGCGATGCCCTTTTCGGTCGAGCCCGGCTTGCCGCCGCTGACGAGTCCGATTTCTTTGAGCAGCAGTTCGCCGAACAAGTTGTCCGACGGAATCCAGAAGCGCGGGCCGATCAGTTCGCCGAGCGGCTGCGAATCGTGCGTCCAGAGCGGCGGGTCGACGACGAGCGCCTTCAGGTTGGGCCGCGGAGCGAAGGCGTCCGGAGAATCCACCGTGACGTAGTGCTCTTGCGACATGGCGCCGATCCCATGCGCGTCCAGAACCAGGTCGAAGATTGCCGCGATCGTCTTTACGGGATCGGGCATCGCAATGCCGAGCGTCTCGGCCTCTGCACCGTACGGGATCGAGCCGACGATCACGGCGCAGCCTCGGAGAACCGGTGCCACGTCGATCGTATCGTCGCCACCTCGCGCGCCGGTTTTCGCGCGCGACCGCACGAAGTCGAGCGGCAAATGTTCGCAGTCTGCAGGCGGCCAGGCCGGCGACACTTGAAACGGATGGCCGTCCTTGAACGAGATCACGGCGGGTTCTCCGACGTCGCTTCCGGGCGCGACCGAAACGTCGATGACGTTCTCATCGAGCGTCGCTGCCGAAACCCTTGGCGCGTAGTCCTGGCCGAAATCGTCCCACGTCCAGCCGTCCGGGTACGGCGTGAGGTCGAAGGCCGAGTCGTCGACGTACGCTTCATCGCGCATGGCCACACCGGTCAAGGCCGCCGTCGCAGAAACGAGATCGCCGCGCGAGAGGGTCGGGTCTCCGCCGAAAGTCAGCAGCAGCGAGGGCGGCCATGGCCTGGGCGGCGGCGGCGGCGCCGGCGTCGCAGAAGGAACGGCGGCGGTAGCGGGGACCGGTGAGTTCGCTGGACCCGGCGGCGACGCGGAGGGCTCGGGCGTTTCCGCCGAGCGAGGGCGTGCGAGCGAGAGCGTGGTCCGGAATCGGAATTGCGGCCCGAGGCGGTCGAGCGCCGCGCTGCCGACGACGAGCTTGAAGGTACTGGCCGGCTGGATCTCCGCATCGCCGCCGCGCGCGTAGAGCAGAGCTCCGGTCGCCGTGTCGACGGCGTACACGCCGTAATGAGCGCCGCGCAAGGCCGGCGCGTTCGCGAGCATCGCGTCGAGGTCGGCCCGCAAAGCCGCCACGTCTGTGCTCGGCCATGGCGCTCCCCCCCCGGTGGGCGCAACGATCGGCGCGGGCGCGGCTCCGAGCAGAAGAATTCCCGCTAGCGCGCCTCCTGCCAAGCGGCAACGAGGTCTGCGGCGCAACGCGGTTTCGGCGAACACGCTATGCTGGGATACGGTCGGCGAGGCGCTGCACCACGAACGCGGCCACGTCGCTCGGCAGCGTTCCGCGCCCGAATCCCGCATCGTACCCGAGTTCGGTCGCGAGCAAGTTCGTCACGCGCGGTCCGCCCGCGATGAGGAGCACGTCTTCGCGAATGCCCTCCGCTTCCAGCAGTTCCGCGAGCGCCGTGAAGTTCGCGATGTCGCTTCCCTTTTGCGTGACGACTTGCGATGCGAGCACCGCGTCGATCTTTTCGTCCTTAACGAACGTGGCCAAGTCCTCAACCGATACCTGGCTGCCGAGATTGAAGGTGACGAACTCTTTGTAGCGCTCGAGCCCATAGTCGCCCTTGTAGCCCTTCATGTTCAGGATCGCGTCGATGCCGACCGTGTGGGCGTCCGTTCCGATGCAGGCCCCGGCGATACGCACTTTGCGGCCGATGCGGGCGCGCACGAAGGTATCGATCTCGTCCATCGACATGCTGTGCGTCTTCGCGCCCGAAGCCGCGATCGTCTCCATATCGACGCTCGCGGGCGTGCTTGCGTACACCACAAAAAAAGAGAAGCCGCTCGCGATGCTGCGCCCCTCGGCAACCGCGACGTCGGCAAAGCCCATCTTTGCGACGAGCTGGCGCGCGGCTTCGTCGGCCGCCTCGTTCCAATCGACGGGCAGCGTAAACGAGAGTTGCACTTTGCCGTCGTCGCGCGTGTCGCCGTACGGCTTGATGTAGGTCGGCATCGATCCTCGGTCCCTTGCCCGCTTTACCGGCTTCGCGCGATAACGCCAAACGACCGCACGCCGACAGGGATTTTTCCCCAAGGCATGCTATTTTTGTCGACATCACTGCGATCGTCGCATGCTTTTTCGCCGGTTCGTGTGCTTAGCACGCTATCAGACTTGGCGTTACGGCGCTTTTCTCTTCTCGGCAAGAAAGCGATCTCCGAACGATGTTGGCTACCATACCTCTGCGACGCACGTTAACGTACGTCGCGGGCATCGCGCTTCTGGTCGCATCCATGCATGCGCCGCCAACGTTCGCGGCGGCGCCGGTGACGATCATCGGGGTCGTCGATAACACCGACGCAATCGCATCGTGCTCGCTGCGGATCGATCCCGACGCCAAGACGGTGACGCCGCTCGTAACCATGCAGCCCCCGCCGCGCGCGTCCGCCGTCGACGTCCGCTTTACGTTCTTCACCTCGTCCGGCACCCCGATCGGCACGCAAGATGTCAGCGTTCCTCCGCCCTCCTTCGGGCCCGCACTCGCACCCTTTCCGCTGCCGGGGTCGATCGCGTCGGCGCACTGCGACCTCAAGCCGCCCGACACGTCCTCGAGCGCGCCCAATGCCGGCGCGAGCGGGGGCGGAGGAGCAGGCGGAGGGGCCGGGCTTGCGATCGTCGGCGGAATCGTAGCCGTCGGCGCGATCGTGGCAGTTGCGGCCGGCCACGGCGGGGGCGGCGGATCACCGAGCAGTTCCCCGATCACCGCGCCGCCGACCACGGCGCCGCCCACCACGCCGACGCCGGTCCACCCGACCGCGAGCCCAACGCCGGTCAGAACGCCCACCAGCGCTCCGACGGCGACCCCGATCACAACCGCCTCCCCGGTGCCGACCTCAACGCCCGTTCCAACCGCGACGCCGCCCGGGCCCACCCCCTCGCCATCACTCGTCCCGACAGCCACGCCCGTGTCCGGGCCGATCGTCCTGACCCCGTCTTCGCTCTCGTTCACCTCGACCGGATCGGCGTACAACCAAAGTTCGACCGCAAGCGAAGCGAACTATACGGGCACGTTCTCGGCAGCCCCGGCCACCTGCAGCGGCGGTTTTGCGACGATCTCGATCAGCGGCGCGACCTTCACGGTGACTCCGCAAGCAGCCGGAACCTGCGCCTTTACGATTTCCGACACGCATGGAAACTCGACGCAGCTGCCGGTAACGGTCACAGTCTCGAGCGGCACGATTGAAGGACACCGTAAGTCCGTCCCCCTTCCGAAGCCGCATTCCTAATGGGAGTTCGAATCATGTCCCCAAGGCGCACGATCGCGATCGGAAAGCTTACTCGCTGTGCTCTCACGTGCGTAGTGCTTGCGGGCTGCTCCGGCGGAGCGGCCGCTGTGCCGCCTTCGAACGCGTCCGGTTCGCACGGAAGCGTAGGTTCGGGCAACGTGCGCGCAACGATCGTCATCCCTGCAGCGAAGAAGGCGCGCAGCAGCCGAGCCCGGCGCGAGTACGTTTCCCCGGGAACGGCGGGCCTCATCGTCGTCGTAAGCCAGGTCAGCGGTTCGACGACGACCACCTACTCGGATACCGGGTACGACGTGAAGGCGCCCTCGAGCGCATGCTCCGTGAACGGCACGACCGGCAACACGACGTGCACGATCATCTTCAACGCGCCGCCCACCAATGCGTCTGCGTCCCAGAGCGATCTCTTTTCGATCTACGCGTACGACGAACCGCAGACCGGCGGGCCGCTCCCAACCACAAACTATACTCCGTTCGGAGATCTGCTTTCAGAAGATATCGGTCCCTCGGGTACCGGCGACGCAGTTCCGAGCACACCGCCGAATACGACCAACGGGAACATCACGGCCGGCGCGCTTACGAACTTGACGTTCGTGTTGCGGCCCGTCGTCGCGATGCCGGTTGCCTCGATTAACGGCACGTTCGCCACGACGGCTCCCCCCTCGACGCTCACCCTTTCGGTCTCCGGAAACGGGGGAACCTCGAACGTACTCACGGTCCAGGGGGACGATGCCACGGGCAAAGAGATCGCCTTGTATCTCAACGGTTCCGGCGACGACGTGTACGTCAATCCCATACAAGAGGCGCTTTCGCCGCCGCGATACGCCGCAACACCGAGTACCGTCACAAGTGCGCTAACCCCAACCGTAACGGTTACGTACACCTTCACCGCCGCCGATCAGCCGACGAGTGCAACGTCGACTGCTCCCTCGGGAACCGACGTGATATCCGATTCGCTCCCCTCTGGTGGCTACGATGGCGCTTCATCGTACCCGATGGTAAGTCAAGACGTGACGATCGCCCCGCTCTTCGCGTACGCGCCGACACCCGGGACGCCAACAGCGACCGGATTTTCAACGACCGTCTATGCGATCCAAAATTCGTTGCCGACGGGTGACACCGGGTTTGGGAACTATTCGCTGAGTGCCTCGACCGCCGGTTCGCCTAACGACTGCTCGGAATACCCGCCGTCAGTTGCCCCTGCAGCCGGCGGGGGAAATTCACAGCAAGCCGTCTTCACCGTTGTTACCGCTGCAACGCCCGGCGCCGGCACGACGTGCACGTACGCCCTGAGTGACGGCTTTTCTAACACGACGATCACCTTCAACCCCGATGGCACTCAACCGGCAGTCGCCGCAACGGCCGCGCGCAAGAGGTCGACCTCGAAGGGATTCCAGTAGCCCGGGCCACGCGCGAACACGCCGTCGAAGCCGCGGCCTCCATCGGGCGACCGTTTCACGTCCGCAAATACCTTCGCTTCGATTGATGCCATGAGGCCGCGCTGCGCGACGCGTTCGAGCAACGTGACGGCGTCTCGCAGTACGCTCTGTGCGCGGCGCTCGACGATACCGTCGCGCTTGAATGCGATCTCGTCGCCGAAATGCCGTGCCGTGTTCATCACGTAGCGCGCGTTTTCGAGCGCGAGCGCGCGATCGCCCAAAAACGGCGTGTGTATCGCCTCGGTCATCATGCCGCAAAGATGGATAGTCTGGTGCGTCATCACCGAGGTGAGGTTGAACATCGCATCGACGAGATGTCCCTTGAAGACGTCGCCCGTCATGTGTTTGGTCGGGGGCATATATTTGAGCGGCGCGTTCGGAAAGCACTGGCGTGCGAGTTGCGCTTGCGCGATGGCGAGCAGGAACCCGTCTTCGAGCGCGGGATCGATTTCGTACGCATCGCCGAGTCCGATCTGCCCGTCCGGCATGCCGGCCCGGTGCGCGAACGCCTCATTGATGAATTGCGAAGCGAGGACCGCAGGCGCCTGTTCGACGGCGTCCGCCGTGGTAAGGTAATTATCTTCACCCGTGTTGATCACGATGCCGCTGCGAACGTTGAGCATTCGTGAAAAATGCTGGTCGACGAAGGTGCGCTTCATATTGATGTCGCGAAAGAGAATGCCGTACATCGAATCGTTGAGCAGCATATCGAGCCGTTCGAGCGCCGCCATCGTCGCGATCTCCGGCATGCACAGTCCGCTCGCATAATTCGTGAGCATTACGTACCGCCCCAATCGTTCGGAGACTGCGTCGAGCGCTTCGCGCATGATCCGAAAATTTTCTTGGGTCGCATAGGTGCCGCCGAAGCCTTCGGTCGTCGCGCCATACGGCACGAAATCGAGCAGGGACTGCGCGGTCGACCGGATCACCGCGATGATCTGCGCGCCCGCTTCCGCCGCCGCCACGGCAGCGGTCCGGTCTTCATAGATATTGCCGCTGGCCACGATCACGTAGAGCAGCGGGGGCGGCAGCTGCGGCAACTTCGCGAGCAGCCCGTCGCGCTCTTCCCGCCGCATGTCGACCCGCGCTAGGGCCCGCCGTACGGTGCCCGCAAGGGCGCGCCGCGCCGCCTCTTCCGGCGCCTCATCCGCAAGCGACATCGAGAGCGTGCCGTCCCCAATCGCCCCCGCAACATCATCCGCGCTGCGCCCGGTCTGCGCCACGAGCCCCCCAAGCCAGCGTGCGGCCCCGAGCGCCAGCCGATCGGCCCCGAGCCGCTCGACGAACAGATTCGGCAGCGGCACATCCCCAGGCCCAACCCCATCGACCCCAAGCAACCGAAGCACCGACCGCTCCACCGACACCGTCGAATGCGCATCGATAAACGCCCCAACCGGCTCGACGATGCCGCCTGCCAAGCTCCGCGCAGCCCCCACCATCCCGGCATCGATCCGAAGCTCCATTTGCCCGCTTGTTTGAGATCGGGGCGGCGTGCACCCCGATGCCCCCGGGCGGGGACTCCCGGCCCATGGGCTGCAAAAAGGCGTCTTGAGGCCTGCTGCGATTCCGGCCAAGCACAAGCTTACTGCAACTTTTTGCCGCGGGCTGGGTACCCCACGTGCAGTAAAGAAGCGAGGGAGGATGACGATCGTAGAGCCGGCCGACGAGGTGTTGGTCAAGCTCGTACTGGGCGGCGAACGAGAGAATTTCGCCGTCTTAGTCGACCGTTATAAACGTGGCATTTCGAATTTCATCGGCGCGAGCGTGAGAAGCCAAGCGGACGTAGCGGATCTCGCCCAAGAGACCTTCCTGCGCAGCTATGCGCACCTCGGCACGTTTAATCCCAGCCTCGGCCGTTTCTCCACCTGGATCTATCACATCGCGCGCAATGTCGTGCGTACCTATCTCGCAAAAAACCAGCGGCGCCCGCAAGCGCAGGAGCTGGGCGAGGATCGGACCCTCGAGAACGCGCTGCCCGATCCTTCGGCGGAGGCCGATCCTTCGGGACGTATTTTGCGCGCGGAAGCCGAAGCCGACGTCCGGTCCGCGCTCGCCGAATTACCGGAGCGCACGCGGACGGTGCTCTCGCTGCGTTATTACGACAACATGGAATATCAGACGATCGCAGAGACCATGGGTCTCTCGCTGGGCAACGTGAAGACGCTCATCCACCGCGGCAAGCTCGCCCTCGCGCAGAAGATGCGCGACCGGGAAGAGCACGCCGCGGAGGGACTCGCTTCGAAACGCGTGACGCGAGGAGTACCGCATGCACTGTTCGTCTTTTAAGCCGCTGCTCGACGGATACGTCGATGGCGAACTCTCACCCGTGCAGAGCGCGCGCGTGAGCGCGCATGCCGAACGCTGTGCGCGCTGCTCCGCGCTGCTTACCGAACTGCGCGTGATCGACGGGTTGCTGCTCGAGCCGCGCCGGATCGAACTCGCACCCAACTTCACCTTCAGGGTGATGGCGGAAGCACGCTGCCTGCACGCACCGCGCCAGCACCGTTCGATGCATCTGCCGGTGCTCGCAACGTACATCGTGTTTGCGTGGGTGGCGATCGCCGCGTTCATGCTCTTCGGAGGAAATGCGGCGCGATCGATGATCGCGACGATCGGCACTTCTGCCGTGCAGTTGGCGCAGAGCTTCGCGCATCTTTCGGCGATCACGGGCCTTCTCTTCGGCCGTCAATCCTTCGACGTGACCGCGGCGATGGGCGGCGTAATCGCACTCGATCTCCTCGGCGCGGCACTGGTCTTTGTCCTCTACGCCGTCCTGAGAACTCGCCGCGCCGAGCTGGAGACCTCCGACCTATGTTAACAAAACCGCGCCGCCGTTCGGCCTTCTGGCTCGTCTTACTCGTAGCGGCGTTCGCTGCGGTTTTTATTTCGTCGCAGACGATGGCTACGGCGAATTCGCACTACGGCACGAAGACCGTTTGGTTCAAAGACGTCACGCTCGGCCCGAGCGACGAAGTTCGCGGCGATCTCGACATCGTCTTCGGTACGGTCACCTGTGAAGACGGCGGCCAGGTCGATGGAAACGTGCGCACGTACGGCGGCAAGTTCGAGCAGCTCGAGGGCTGCAGCGTCGGCGGCAGCGTGACGGATGCCTTCGGAAACGATGCGTTCGCACCGCTCGGCTCCTTCAACCCGGTCAGCTCCGACGACATCCGGCACCAGAACGAGAGCGTCCTCAAGAAGCTCGCGTGGGATGTGGTCGTCCTATTCGCCTTTCTGCTGTTCCCGCTGCGCGTGCGCGTTGCGCTCGACCGGGTCGAACTGCATCCCGGCCTCTCGTTTGCCGCGGGCACCCTTGCGCTCGTGGGCGCGATTCCGATCGCCATCCTCTTGCTGATCAGCGTGATCGGCTTGCCGCTGATCCCGCTCGAATTCGCCGCGCTCTTCGCCGGGCTCTGGATCGGCAATGCTGCGGTGGCCCTGCTCATCGGTCGCCGTCTCTACGAACTGCTGCTCCCGAAGGCCACGCCGTCTCCGCTCGGAGCGCTTGCCGTGGGCCTCGTCGTGATCACCGCCGCGGAATCGCTACCGGTCGTCGGGTGGGCCGTCTCCGCGCTCGTGCTGCTCGTGGGCCTGGGTTCTGCACTGCTCGCGTTCGTCAAGGAAACGTCCTTTCGCTCGTTCACGGGGAGCGCGATGCCTCCGAACGCTCCGCCCGGAAGCGCGCCGATGAACCGGCCGGCGTAACCGGCCGATGAATCGGCCGGATTTGTCCGGCCCGCGAGGGCGGATGCTGATAAGCGCGAATCGTAGGGCCTCACCACGCCATTCATAGGGGGGAACCAATGCAACTCGTCGTGACCGGGCTTTCGCAGAACGGCGACGTCAGCGCCATCCACAAAGCCCTCGAAGCCGACGGCATTGCGACCGATTCACTGCAAGTCATCAGCCCCGACGAATCGACGCAGGGCGTCTCGCGCGGTCTCATTTCCACCGATTTGCTGACCCACGATAGCGGCACGACCGTCCCGGGCATCAATAACCAGCACGAAGGCGGCGTATTCTTCCGCAACGAGACGCTCTCCGATCGCCTAGGCGATCTCGAGATTCCCGACGACGAAGTGGAGAACTACGTCGACGCACTCGAGCGCGGAAAATACGTGGTCGCCTATTTCGCCCACCCGGACACGATCGATAAAGTCGAGGAAGCCTTCAAAGCATCGAACCTCGCGAACGTCCGCCGCTTCTAGGGATCGCGTTGCGCCCCTGGGCGGCGGGGGATCGCCCGATCTTGGACCGCACGGTGGGGGATCCTGCGATGATGGAGCACCTCGGCGGCCCCGAATCCGGCGATGCTCTCGATCGGCGCCACGAGCGGTATCTCGATATCGCGCGCGGCGCAATGTTCGTCCTCGAGTTCGGAACGGCGCGGCAGGCGGCCGGGTCGATCGGCTATTGGGAATCGACCGTGCGCGGCAAGGCCGCCTACGAAACCGGCTGGATGGTGTTTCGGGAGTTCGGCCGCCGCGGTATCGCGACCGCGGCGCTATCGATGCTGATCGAGAAGGTGCGATCCACGGTTGGCCATCGCTTCCTGCATGCGTTCCCGAACGTCGCTAACGTCGCGTCGAACGCCCTCTGCCGGAAAGCCGGCTTCGAATTTCTCGAAGCGATCGACTTCGAATATCCCAAAGGTTCCACGATGCGCTGCAACGACTGGCGCTTCGACCTCCGGCCCGGCGACCCGGGGTAGCTCGGCCGAACGGCTGAAAATGGCGGCCGATCGGACGTAGGCAGATGCCGGCCGCAGCAGTATAGGAAAGACGTGGCTCCGGGTCCGGTGCTTACGGCATTAGCGTTCTTCATCATCCTGCTCGCGACGGTACGACCGCTCGGGACATATATCGATGCGGTGTTTGCGGGACGTTCGAACCTGCTTAGTCCGATCGCCGGACCGCTGGAACGCGCACTCTATACATTTTGCCGCATCGACCCCGCCGCCGAGATGACGTGGAAGACGTATACCTTCGGCCTCCTCGCTCTTGGCGCCGGGAGCATCGCGTTCGCCTATGCGGCGCTACGGCTCCAAGCGCTGCTTCCGCTCAATCCGCAACACTTCGGCGGCCTCGCGCCGGACCTGGCCTGGAATACGGCGGTGAGTTTCGCGACGACGACCGATTGGCAGTTCTATTCCGGCGAAAACACGATGAGTTATTTCTCGCAGATGGCCGTGCTCGCGTGGCTCAACTTCATCGCGGCAGCCGCGGGGCTGGTCGTCGCAATTGCGCTGGCGCGGGGTCTGGGGCGGCAGCACACGAGCCTCATCGGCAACGTCTGGGTCGATCTCACACGTTCGATCCTGTACATCTTGCTGCCGCTTTCGATCGCGTTTTCGCTCGCCTTCGCCGCCCAGGGCGTTCCTGAGAATTTTCACCCGTATCTGGGCATCCGAACGCTCGACGGCGCGATGCAGTCGATCACAGGCGGCCCGATGGCGTCGCAGGAGAGCATCAAACTGCTGGGCGGAAACGGGGGCGGTTTCGTCGGCGCCAACTCGAGTTCGCCGAACGAAAATCCGACGCCGCTTTCGAATCTGTTGCAGCTCCTTGCGATGTTCCTCATACCGGCGGCGCTAACGTATACGTTCGGACGAATCGTGCGGGACGTGCGGCAAGGGTGGGCGATCTTTTGGGTGATGTCTACGCTTTTCGCCGTTGCGGCCATCGCCGTCACGCCCGTAGAACTGGCGGGGAATCCGCTCGTTCACCATCTCGGCGTGACGGGCGCGAATCTCGAAGGTAAAGAGGTTCGCTTCGGTGCCGGGGATGCCGGCCTCTCGCTCGCCGTTGCGACGGATTCTACGGTGGGCGCCGGTAATTTTACCTACGACTCGCTCATGCCGCTCGCAGCGCTCGTCGCGATGGTCGATATGCAGCTCGGCGAAGTCGCATTCGGCGGAGTGGGAAGCGGACTCTTCGGCATGCTCGCCTTCGTCTTACTCACCGTGTTCGTCGCGGGGCTGCTGGTCGGGCGTACGCCGGAATATCTCGGGAACAAAATCGAGCGGCGGGAAATCACGCTCGTGATCTTGGCGATCCTCGCCTATCCGGTCGCGGTTCTCATCCCGGCGGCAATCGCCGCCGTCACGCCGAGCGGTACGGCGACGCTCGGCAGCACGGGGCCGCATGGATTCTCGGAACTGCTCTACGCCTTCACTTCGGCAGCCGCTAGTAATGGGAGCGCAATGGGCGGGCTCGGACCGAACGTATTCTACAACATCGCACTCGGCATTGCGATGCTCGTCGCGCGTTATGCCGCGATCGTGCCGACCCTGGCACTCGCCGGGGCGTTTGCCGCAAGGCCGCGCAACGATGCCGCCAAAGGTACGCTGCGAACCGATTCGCCGCTGTTTGCGTTCCTGCTGATCGCCAACATCATCATCGTCGGCGCGCTGACGTTCCTACCGGCCGACGCGCTCGGCCCCATCGTGGAACATCTGTTGCTCCGGAGCGGCAACGCCTCGTAACCAGGGGCCGCCGTTCCCGCAATTACTTCGCGAGCGGATGGTCTCCCGGGAGTTTGCCGCAGCGCGCGCAGCTCGTCGCATCCTCCGCCAGACGCGCACCGCACGCACACACCCAAGCGAGGTGACGTGCCGGCGATCCGACTACGAGTGAATAAGCCGGCACGTCGCGGGTGACGACGGCTCCGGCGCCGATCATGGCCCAATGCCCGATACGTACTCCCGGGAGAATCGTCGCGTTCGCGCCGATCGCGGCGCCGTCGCCGACGATCGTCTCGCCGACGTCCCAATCACCGTCGCCGAGCGGAGCAAAGTGCGGATCGGTCGCGCGCGGCCGCAGATCGTTCGTAAACACCGCATGCGGGCCGACGAACACGCCGCGCCCGAGCGTGACGCCGTGATAGACGCACGCGTAGTTCTGCACTTTCGAATCGTCGCCGATGACGACGTCGAAATCGACGAAAACGCCCTTACCGAGGATGCAGCGTGCGCCGATGTTCGCGCGCGTTCGCACCTGCGCTTGATGCCAAACGCGCGTGCCGGGACCGATGTGCGCGCCATCCTCGACGAGCGCGGTCGCGTGCACGTACGCGTCCGCCGAGATCGCGCTCACTATGGGTTGGCGAGGACGATCGGAAACGAATTCCGATTGATGACTGCGGTGGCTTCTTCGGCGATCCGCAGCGATGCGAGTGCCAGACCGGGATTCGGCAGCGCGGCGCCGCGCACGCCGGCGATAAAGACTTCGAGTTCGCAAGCCAGAGGTTCGCGCTTTTGCACCGGCAACTCGAGGAGTTTGCCTTCATCGTATTGTTTGACGAGCTCTTCGTAATTGCTGGTCGGCGCGAAGCTGCGCCCCGGCGCGAACGCGGCAACCTGCGTCATGTAATCGACGTGGCAATATCCGTTCGTACCGGTAATCGAGAGTTCGCGAACCTTGACGGGCGTGATCCAATTCGATTCGATCGAAACGACGGTCCCGGCGGCGTCGAGCATGAGCGTTGCGAAATCGAGCCGGTCTTCGAGCACCGCCATGCCGCCCTGGGCGCACAACAGGTTCAGGCGCGCCGATGTAATCCAGGCCGCAATATCGATGTCGTGCACGCCGATATCGATCAACACACTTGCATCGCGAATGCGCGGCGGTAGAACGCCGACGCGGCGCGCGGACATGCTGATGAGCCGGCCGAGATTGCCGTCGGCGACGAAATCGTGCACCGCTTTGAGGGCGGGGTTATAGCGCTCGACATATCCGACCATCAGCGGAACGCCGGCCCTGGCGCAACGCGACAGCAGGCGCTTCGCGGCGAGCATGTTGTGCGCGAGCGGTTTTTCGATCAGGAGCGCGACGGAGCGATCGATGAACGGCTCGGCGACGTCCTCGTGCATGCTCGTGGGCACTGCGATGATTGCGGCATCGAGTCCGGCATCCAACAGCGCGTGCGGCGATTCGTACGTGGCAAAACCAAGTTCGGCTGCTTGCGCGCGAGCGATCGGCAGCGGATCGCAGATTCCCACGAGCTCCACGCCCGCCATGCCGCGCAAGTTGCGCGCGTGGTGACGCCCGATCGCTCCGAAACCCACGACCGCGACCCGAACGGTTGCAGACATCGCTAGCTGACTCCGAGCGCGAAACGGATCGCACGCACGGTATGCTCGAGCTGCTCTCGGGAGAGCCCGGGGTGAACCGGCAATGCGAGAATCTGTTTCGAGATACGTTCCGCCACGGGAAAATCACCCGGGCCGTACCCGAGCCGGGCGAAGAGCGGATGGACGTGAAGGGGCGAGGGATAGTAGATCCCCGAGCCGATGCGCCGCTCGGCAAGAGCGGCGCGCAGGCCATCGCGATCGAGGCCGCTCGGCGTCTGTGCCGGATCGATCGTTATCGAATACTGGTGGTACACATGCGAGGCGCCGGCCGGAACGTACGGTACGGCGAGGCCCGGGATCCCCGCAAGCTCGGCATCGTAAAAGGCTGCATTCGCCCGCCGAGTCGCATTGATATTCCCAAGGCGGCCGAGTTGTATCCGGCCGATGGCCGAGCAGATGTCGGTCGTGCGGTAGTTGTATCCGAGGGAGACGTATTCGTAGCGCTCGCCCTGACCGTGGTGACGAAATCGTCGCGCGCTTGCGGCGATCGCCGGATCGTTCGTGGTGAGCATGCCGCCTTCGCCCGTCATGAGATTCTTCGTGGCATAGAACGAGAACGACGCCGCTTCGCCGATCGTGCCCGCCGCCACGCCGTCTCGCATCGCGCCGACCGCTTGGCAGGCGTCTTCGATGACCCGGATGCCCCGATCGCGCAGGGCCCCTACGCCGGCCGGATCGACGGTGAGACCGAAAAGGTCCACTAGCACCACGGCTTTGGTCCCCGCTCCGCTCGCGGCGAGCATGGCCGCCGGGTCGACGTTGAACGTTCGCGGGTCGATATCGACGAAGCGCGGGATCGCGCGCTGCATGAGGACGGGCGTCGCAGTCGCAGCAAACGTGAAGGGTGTGGTCAGCACTTCATCGCCGTCGCCGATGCCAATGGCTTCGAGCGCGGCGTGATTGGCCGCCGTACCGGAGTTCATTGCCACAGCCTCGGCGCACCCCGTCCGGGCGGCGAACTCGCGTTCGAAGGCAGCCGTCTCGGGACCCGCGGCAAGCTGCCCGGAACGCAAGACGGCGCTAACGGCGGAGACTTCCTCTTCACCGATGTGCGGGGAAACGAGCGGCACGGCCGGACCAGTATCGATCATATCTGTCGGGAAGACCTCAAAGCTTATTGGGTATGCATCGGCAACAATGGATACGAAAATACAGCGTTTCTAACGGAGGCTTCTCCCGTTCGCCCGAACTCGGCACCCGTGCGTATCGTTTCTATTGTCGGCGCGCGACCTGAGTTTGTTCAGGTCGCAGTTCTTTCGGCGGAACTCCGCCTGCAACATGAAGAGATTCTCATCCATACGGGCCAGCACTACGACGGCCCGATGTCGGATCGATTCTTCGAAGAGCTGAATTTGCCCCCGCCCTCCATCAATCTGGGTGTAAAGCCTCAGTCAATTAGTGGCCAGACGGCCGACATGATGAAAGGCCTCGCGGCTGCAATCGCTCCCTTGGACGCCGATCTTGTCGTCGTCCGCGGCGATACCAATAGCACCCTGGCGGGGGCGATCGTTGCCAAGCAGCTGCTCCTTCCGCTCGCACACATCGAGGCCGGGATGCGCTCGTACGACCGGACGATGCCCGAAGAAATCAACCGCGTCATCACCGACCACATCGCCGATATTCAACTGGTCACCGATGAAGCCGCTCGCACTCGTCTCGCAAGCGAAGGTGTGACCCAAAACGTCCACGTCTGCGGGGACGTCATGTATGACATTTTTTTGCGCGCCAAGGAGGGCGCCGCGGCAACGGTTTCCCCGGGCGTACGCGAGGCGATGCGCGAGCCCTACATACTCTTAACGTTGCACCGGGCCGAGAACACGGACGACGCCGCTCGCCTGCGCGCCATCGTTGCCGGCTTCGCCGAGTCGCCGCTGCCCATCGTGTTTCCCGTCCACCCCAGGACCGCGGCACGGCTCGCCTCATTCGGTATCGCGCTGCCCGAAAAGATCGTCGCAACGGGCCCCCTCGGCTATACGGAAATGGTGGCACTCGAATGCGCTGCGACGACGATTTTCACCGATTCCGGGGGCGTCCAGCGCGAGGCCTATTTCGCGGGAGTTCCGTGCGTGACGCTGCGGGACTCGACGGAATGGACCAATACGGTCGAGGCCGGCTGGAACCGTCTCGCGGGCGCAGACTCGGCGGCGATCGCCGCCTTTCTACTGGCGCCCCCGCTGGGACCGGCGGCTCGGCCGCCACTCTTCGGCCAGGGGGACGCGGCAAAGCGTATCGTCGCGGCGCTTGGGAGCGAGGAAACGCGTGCCGTCGTCGTACGCGCGCGCTCGACGCGCGCCGCGCGGGATTACGCGGCTTCCGAGCGCTGACGCGTAGCGGCCGGACGCAACGGCGCGGTGATGCCGTACGCCGAAGCGGCCAGTGCGATCGCGTTGCCGCCGATGAGCACCTCGATGATTTGCGTCAGCGATGAGTGGTACACGGAGATGCCGACGAGTTCGCCGACGGCGCACAAGCACAGCGGCGCGATGAATTCGAAACGGTGGATGCCGATTTTGAACACCACGACCGTGTTCAGCGCGGCAAGCAACACCATCGCGATCCCGTAGGAGAACACGTAGGGCGAGGCGGCGGCGAACGAGTTCCCCGCAAGCGCCGTGATGACGAACGTCGGATAGAAATAATAGACGACGAGTCCCGTGCACGAGAGCGCAAGCACCACTCCTACGGAGGTGGCCAGGATACCGACCGGCGATTTTCCTTCGAGCGCCTGCCGCGAAGCCTTCGGCAGCAGCACGGTCGGCACGAACGCAACGAAGAACAGTAAAATTTTTCCGGACAGAGAGAGCGCCCCGTAGAGCCCCGCCGTCGTCGGGTCGGCGTAGTGTTTGACCACGATCACATCGACGTAGCTGATGCTCGTCAGCAGGAGCGTGGCCGCCGAAACGCCCGCCATCGTGATCGCGAGGCGGCGCAGATCGATATACAGCGCCTTCGGCGGAACGTTGCGATACCGCAAAAGCAGAACGGTCGTCGTGTACAGGAACGCGATCGTACTTCCGGCGGCCCATCCGGCAAAGGCTCCGAGGACGCCGCCGCCCGCGTACGCGAAGCCGATGCCCAACGCCGCTTTCAGCGTCGATTCCATAACCGCCGAGATCGAGAATTGAGCGAAGTCTTCGATGCCGTTAAAGACGCCGCGTATCGTTTGCCCGACGCTGCTGATGCCGATGATCGCGATCATAAGCGTCGCCGCCGGAACGTTGGCGATCTTGAGATATGCCGCAATCGCGGGAGCGGTAAGATATCCCGCGATGATGACGGCAACCGCCGCAAACGAACCGTATAGGCACAGCCCTCGTACGAGGGCCGCGAGATGTGCCTCGTCGTCGGCAGCCCGGAACTCGGCCGCGTATTTGATGACGACGGTGCCGGCGATGACCGAAGCTACCGTCCCGAGCATATAGGCCGCATTGAGGGCTGCGAGCACGCCGTATTGCTCGACGCCGATCTTGCGGCTAATCGCGAAGTGAAATGCGTAACCGAGCGCATTGACCGACGTCGTTGCGATAAAGACGAGTAAGCCGTGCCGTGCGAACTCGCTGCGCGCGAAGCGCTTGGCCGATGCGATCATGCGATCGGTGCTTCCCGGTTCTCCGGCGGGCTCGGCACGCGGCCTTCGAACTTCTGCAGGATGAGCCGGAATGCGATCGCGAGCTCCTCGACGCCCAGGAACCAGCTCATGCCTACGAAGACGAGCGCTCCGATCGTTACCTGACCCGCCAGATACCACGCGCGGGAAGCGAAGCCGGATTCTACGTGCGTTCCCAGCGTCGCGATGAAGAATAAGGCGAACATCATGACGACCGAACACATGCCGATCCGCGTAGCCGAAAGCAGAATTGCCTTCCAATCGAGTCCGTTTACGAGCCGCCAGACGAGAGCGAACAAGAGAACGGCCTGGACCACGCCGCTCACCGAATTCGCGAGCAACAGTCCGCGAGCGCCGAGCGTTCCAAGCCAATACATCGAGAGCGCGACGTTGAGCAGAACGGTGAACACGGAGATTGCGATGGTCCAACGCGTTTCTTTGCAGGCAAAGCAACAGCGCGTTAGCACGATGCTGGCAGCCAAGCCCACGAGACCGATCGCCGCATACGGAAGCAAACCCGCCGTAAGCGCCGTCGCCGATTCGCGGAACTCGCCGCGTTGAAAGAGCGTTGCGACGATCGGGTGGCCGAGCGCGATCAAAGCGCAGACCGACGGAATCGTCACGAGGTTGACCAAACGCAGACCCATCACGAGGCTCCGCTTGACGCCGTTGCGATTGGCGCTCGCAAACTGCGAGGCGAGCAACGGGAAGATCACGGTCGCGATGGCCGCTGCGAAGACCTGCTGTGGAAAACCGACGAGCTTGGTAGCGTAGTTCATTCCGGCCATGTAGCCGGGCGAGAGCGTCGAGGCGAAATGCCGGTCGAAGAAAATGGCGAGTTGGCCCGCAGCGGAACCGACGACGATCGGGCCGAGCATCGTCCAGATCTTCGCAAGGCCCGGATGGTTCAGATCGATCACCGGCCGGTACATGCGGTATCGAATCGTCGCCGGCACCTGCACGAGCAGTTGGGCCGTCAAACCGAGAACGGTTCCGAACACGAGCGCGTTGATGCCGAGTTTGGGCTCGAACAATAGGACGACCAAGATCGTGATCAGATTGATCGCGATGCCTTGGATGGCCGATGCGGAGAAGCGATTGCGGGCGTTGAGCATGGCACTCGCGACGCCGGCCAGGCTCGTTGCGACGACGCTGGGCATAAACCAGCGCGTCATATCGATCGTCATCGCGAGTTGCGGTTTCGGGAAACCTTGCGCGACGAGCGGAACGTACCAGGGCGCGAGCATCCAGCCGAAGATCGCCAGCAGCGTGAGCGCGATCGCCAAAACGTTGAAGACCGTGCTGCCGAGCCGCCGGGCCGATTCATCTTCGCCGCGCGAGACGTAGTCGGAGAACACCGGAACGAGCGCGGTAACGAGGGCGCCGTTAAAGACGCCGAAGAGGATCGTTGGAATGGTCGCCGCGGCAAGGAACGAGTCCATCTGCCATTCCGTCCCGAAATACCGGGCACTCACGACCTCGCGGCCGAAGCCGAGCACGCTCGATACGAGGGTAGCGATCATCACGAGCACGGTCGAGCGCGCGAGCGATACGTGGCTCGACGCCGCCGGAACAGCGCGCAGCTGCGGCTTCACGGGGAAGCCATTAAACAGCGCTGCCGATGGCCCTTTGCGGCCATAAGAACGCCCCTCGAGCTCCCAGGGATAACGGGGATAAAATGAAGGCGCTCTTCAGTGGAGACGAGCCGCCGCCCCAATCTCAACAGACCGCGAGTGCGGCGAAGGGGGCCATCGGGGGGCACGCCGCCCCGATTTCAACGAGGCACGCCGCCCCGCTTTCAATGTGCGCCCTCACCGGAGATGACCGCCGGAATCGTCCTTGCCACGATCGCGAGGTCGGAGAGCGGAGACCACGAGTCGATATACGCGTTATCCAGGCGCATCCACTCCTCGAAAGCGACTTTGGAGCGGCCTGAAATTTGCCACAAACACGTGATCCCGGGCTTAACGGTGAGCCGGCGCATCGAGTACGCGTCGTAGTCGGCGACTTCACAGGGAAGGGGCGGCCGCGGACCGACGATCGACATCTCGCCTCGCAAGACGTTAAAAAGGTTCGGCAGTTCGTCGATGCTGCTGCGGCGCAGCAGCTTTCCGAGGGGATGGAGCCGCGGATCGTCCCGAATCTTCAGGACGGGGCCGTCCACATCGCTGTAGCGCCGCATTTGCTCGTGGACCAGGTGCGCTCCATCTACCATCGTGCGCAGCTTGAACAACTTAAAGCGATGGCCGTTCCTGCCTACGCGCTCCTGCAAGAAGAGCGGCGAACCGGGCGATACGCAAGCGATACCGATGGCGGCGAGCGCAATGATCGGGAAGAGCACGAAGAGCGCTATCGAGGCGATCGTCACGTCGGTCGCGCGTTTCCACCGATGCCAGGAGTCGGGCACGATTCGGGGGGCTAGGGCGACTCGGGAGCGCGAACGGCCGGGACGGATCGTAGCCAGATTCTCGATCTGCGGCAGCATCGCTAGCGCGGCTTTCCCGGCAACAGCCGTTCGGAAATGCGGGCGCCCACGTGCTCGAAGCCGGCGAGCGTCCCGCCGAAGCCCCGCCGCTGGCCGAGTTCGATGAAGGGCGCGTACTCGCGCGTATGGTCGGAGCCGGGCGCCGTCGGATCGCAGCCGTGGTCGGCTGTGAAGATGAGGAGATCCTCGGGGCGCAACAGCGACTCAAGCGTGGGGATGTGTCGATCGAGCCGTTCCAGAGCCGCGGCATAGCCGCGGACGTCGCGTCGATGACCGAACTTCGAATCGAAGTCGTTGAGATTCACGAAGACGAACCCCGATTCCACGGAACGCATGAGTTCGAAGGTGCGCTCCATGGCATCATCATTATCGACCGCTCGCACGGACGACGTAACGCCGCGGCCCGTGAAAATGTCGCAAATTTTGCCGACGCCATACACCCCGATTCCATCATCTGCTAACCGGTCCAAGAGGTTGACCGGCGGTTCTAGGGCGTAATCGCGCCTGTTGGCCGTTCGAAGGAAGGCGCCGGCCTTACCGACGAACGGGCGCGCGATTACGCGGTTGACTCCGTACGGAGGGACGAGCACCGCTCGAACCCGCTCGCACCACTCGTACAGCGTGCACAGAGAGACGACCTCTTCATGCGCGGCAATTTGGAGAACGCTGTCGGCCGACGTGTACACGATGGGACGCCCGGTCGCCAGATGCTCCGAGCCGAGTTCGGCGATGATCTCCGTGCCGGAGGCCGCTACGTTTCCCAGCGGCGGCCGCCCGAAGATCTGCGTCAATGCGTCGATTACCTCGGCGGGAAAACCGCCGGGGAAGGTCGGAAACGGTATCTCCGTGTGGATCCCCGCCATTTCCCAGTGGCCTGTGATCGTATCCTTGCCTTTCGAGATTTCGCCAAGCCGAGCAACGAACGCGCCGGGCGCGTCGACGGCCTCGACACCTCGTATATCGGTCAGGCTGCCGAGACCTAAACGCTCAAAATTCGGAATCTTGAGGCCACCGGTGCGCGCGGCGACGTTGCCGATCGTATTCGCGCCCGGAGCATCTCCATACTCGGCTGCGTCGGGAAGGGCGCCGATGCCACCGGAATCGAGAACGATGACGATGCATCGTGTCATAAGCGAAAGCGCTTCGTAGTTAAAGGAACGATGCCTCCCCCATACTACTGCGCGCGCACCGAGCGAAACTCATCCGGAGGCGTCGTTAGAGGCAATGCCCTTGGCGGCCTTCGGTTAAGAACAAAGCCCTTGGAAGGCCTTCGGTTAACAACAAAGCCCTCGGAAGGCCTTCGGTTAACAACAACGCCCTTGGAAGGCCTTCGGTTAACAACAACGCCCTTGGAAGGCCTTCGGTTAACAACAACGCCCTTGGAAGGCCTTCGGTTAAAAACGAACCCCTCGTCGCGGTCCCGTAAAAATGAAGCCTCTTAAGAACAAGATGAGATTCGCGCGTCAACGCTTGACATCGGAGAAACGGTTCTTGCACTTTCGGTTTACCACGTTATCGGCGATCGCGATCGTCATCGCCCTCGCATTCGGCGCGCAAGAACGTGCAGTAATCGCGGCGCAGCAACCAGTCTTGCCGGGGGCGCAAAACCCCGGCGCGCAGACCCCGGCGCCGCTCAGCCTGCCTTCGGCCGCTGCCACCGGTCCCGCGTCGCCCGAGGCATCGCCGACCGCGCCGACGGGGCGGCGGCTCGCCGCGTTCAAAGTGACCGCCGACCGCATTACGTTTTATAGCAATCGCTACGTGATGGAGGCCGACGACCACGTGACGCTGACGCTCGGCGATGGAACGCGCGTTGTCGGAAACACGCTGTTCTACGATCTCCGGCTCAACCGGCTACTTATCGCCGGCGCGGTGACGATCACGGCGGCTAACAGCCGGATCGACGGCGCCGCGTTCGCCGAATATTTCGATTTCGATCGCGCTTACTTCTTACCGATCCTTTCGCGGCCGGACCGGTGGACGTTTGCAGCGGGCGACTACGCGCATCCGCTCTTCGGGCGCGAAATGCCCGGCGACACCTTCTACCTGCCCGATCTCTCGGGCGAACGCGTCTTCTTGTACTCCTCGGAAGCGCTGGTCGATCCGCACCAGAGCGTTCGCTTCACGCCTGCGAAGGTCAACTTCGGACTCGTCCGCGTGCCCTTCCCATCGTATTTTCTGACCTATTCGCCCAACCCGTTCTTCGCCCAGAACGCGCTCAGCGGTGCGTACGCGGACGGGCCGCTCGATTTCGCAGGCGGCGAACATTCACTCGCAACCGCGCACATTCGGTACGACGCCGTCGACGGTCCCTTTCCGGCACTCGAACTCCACGAGGTCAGCAACAACAGCTACGTCGTGGCCTCAGCAAACGCTCTGACGCGCCCGCAAAAGCAGTTCAACCTCCAAACGTACGATCGCATTACGCCGGGCGTGCAGATCCAATCGTTGATCCAAGAAAACACCTTCCAACACGGCCTGGGCCAACCGCTCTCGGCGACCGCATACGCCAACGTTCAGCTTACCGCAGCGTTGCCGAGCTCGTATCTTCAACTGACCGACTATCAATACTACGACAGCCTGCTCGCCAAGCCGGACACATGCAACGCGAGAAGAACGGTTTGCTTCTACGGAAATGCGAACAATGGGGACTTCGTTCCGGACCATCCGATAAACGCGCTGTTGGCATGGATCGGCGAACGCCACGCGATCCACGACCTGCCGCTCACGTTCCAACTGCGTTCGTCGTACGGCATCATCAACGACACCCTGATGCCGCTGCAGTCCCTCAACCGGGTGAGCTACTTTCGCGAGTTCGATAAAGCCGTGGGCCTAGACCTCGCGACGCAATCTCTGATTCTCGTACCCGATAAATCGGGACGGCACCACGACATTTATTTCACCGGCGTCTTCGATCGGCAGCGCCAGTGGTTTTCCTCGCCGCACCACATCGACACGCAGATCTCGACCGTCTCGCTCACCAAGGTGTTCGACCCGCAGGTCGTCGTCTTGGCAAGTTACACGAACGACAACACCGGCGACTTCTACGGCGCTCAGCAGTCGCTGGCGTATCCGCCAAACGCACAGTACTTTAATTTCTACACCGGGCAATCACTGACGTTGTCCCCCGGATTCCGCGGATTCGGGACCAGCCGGTCGTACCGTCAGCAACTCGTCTTTACTCCTTCGGAAGCAATCGCCGTCACGGTTACCATGCGCGAAAACGACGACTTCCCGAAGCCGCTGCCCGGGGAGTTGCAATTGATCGGCGACGGGATCAGCTACGTCAATTACGGCGTCTCGCCGTACGAGACGGATGTCGATTTGCGGTTTCGCATTTCCAGGGTCTTGGTCGTCGACGTCTCACGGTCGGAGTTTTACAATTTCGGGGGATACGAGCGCCTCTCTCCCCAATTCAATATCCAAATCGAAAAATGACGCATCGCTTTCAACGGCTCTGTTACATGTTCACCGCGGTCGTCGGGATCGCGATTGCCGGCTTCGGTCCCTTCGACGGGCCGGCGCGGGCCGCCGGCCTGCCGACGCCCCTCGAGAGCGCCTTCATGCAGACGCCTCCACCGCTCGAGGCAACCGCTACGCCGGCACCTTCGGGGACGTTGCTCAAGTACTCGGGGCAAATTCTCGACTATCGCGACGGCTACGCCTTCTTCACCACGGGCGACGCCTTTCGCGTCGATCCTTCCGTCAAGATTTCGGATGCTGCGTCCGGCGGTCCGACGCAGCTCGTGCCGCAGACCCGGATGTTTGCCCGGGCCAGCTTCGATACCGGGAACGGCGCGATCGTGGAACTCGCGCTCTCGAAAGCCAAATTGGCCGATGAGGCCGCCTACCAATCGATCAAGAAATTTGCCGTCGTCCTTTCGACGCCGGCCGCCAATCCGGATCTCACATTCGGGGGCGGCTTCAACGGCAAGGGCGTTCCCGTGACCTTCGAAGTTGAGGTCCCACCCAAAACCCCGTTCAGCGACGAGATCTTCCTCGCTACCGACGTAAGCGGGTGGAGCGCAACGGCAATCCGGATGGATCGCATCGACGCCCTGCACTACAAGGCGACCCGCTCTTTCGCTTCGGGAACGAAGTTGCTCTACCGGTATACCCGAGGTTCCTGGCAATCCGCCGACGTGGACCAGAACGGTTTGGCCATGCGGCCACGCACGCTTATCGTAAAAAATGCCGATTACCGGGTAGTCCGGGATGTCGTCTATGCCTGGCAGGACGAAAACGATTTCGACTCGCAGAACGGTAGCGCCATACCGACGCCCTTTAACCCGATCCCGTTCAACATTCCACCGCACCACTAAGAGATAAGCCCCGTCGATAAGGATCGACAGCCCTATGCTGGTAGTCCGGATGCTCGCCGTAACAACCTTCGCGTTTTTTGCGACGGCCGGCGGAGCTCTGGCCGAGCGGTTGCCCACCAAGGTCGACGTGCGGGCCGATAGCATCGGCTTCTTCCCGTATACGAACCAGACGCTCGTGGCAGGCGAAGGCCACGTGGTCATGCATACGGGCACCCGAACGATCACCTGCGACGCCATGCGATGGGATCTGCAAAAGAACCGCCTGACCCTTACGGGCAACGTCCGCGTGACCGGCGGCCCGAGCCAAGTTACGGGCGTCGCCTACGTACGCGATCTCACGAACGGCGACGGGTATCTCATGCGCGTCGATCCTGTCCCCGCCACCTTCGCCCTCCATGACGACGACCCGAAGACCGAAACGGAAGGCCCGGCGCCCGCCGGCCTCTTCGCCGCAGTCGATCTGGACGGACAGCGGCCGTTCATGCGCTCGCATCACGCCGTCATCACGCCGAGCGCGGCCATTCGCATGTTTCCCGTCGAGTTTCCGACGGGCGCCGGACCCGCGCTCACCCTGCCGACGTACCTGTATACGCTCGTGCAGAATCAATATATCTCGTACAGCGCCGCGCCCTACGCATCGTTCGATCAGCCCTACAATTTTTTTGGATCGCCGAACTCGCTAACGGCCGGCCATATTCGCTACGACTCCTATAACGGCATCACCGAGGCGATCGACAACCGTTTGGTCGATAATAACAAAGCGTATCTCGTCACGTCCGTGCTGCCGTTCCGCGACAAGCAATTCGACCTCCTGTCCTACGACGTGATCCAGCCGGGTTTACAGCAGACGCTCACGGGCGATCACACCTTTGGAGCCAATCCTCAGAATATTTTGACCTATCGCCTCCAAGAAAGCGGAAAGCTGCTCACCCAGACGCTGCAATTCAATACGGTGGACGCTTCGAATTCCGCAGAGTTCGATCTGGGCACGTACGAGCACGACATCAAACATCTCTTCGGCTATCAGTTGAAGACCTCGTACGGTTACGATCACAACTACGCCGGCTATCCCTATTCGAACGATTTTCGGATCGGCGGCGACGGCTTGATCACGACGCCCCCGCTCTCGCTCGACGGCGTCGCGCTCAACGGAAAATACGAATACACGATAACCGGATACGATTATCCGCACGAGATTACGACCGGGACGATGACCCTCTCGGCGGATAAGAAAGTAACGCAAGCCGTCAACCTCTTCGCGCAAGTGCAACTCGAGCAGAACGACAACCGCTACCGCAATCTCGCAACCGGCGTGGAAGCGCTCGGGTTACCTCCGCCCGACCAACCGTACTACGCCCCCGACGGCACGCCGTTCCCGGGCTACTTCGCGTACAGCGGCTTGAGCACGTATCGCAGCTACGAACTGCAAAGCACGTTCAACGGCCGCGGCGATAACCGCGTCCAGTTCACGTTCTATTACGACCACGACTTTCCGCAATATCACGGCTACGGCCGCGCACCGCTTCAAGCCTCGATCGATATCGTACGCCGCATCACGCCGTCGCTGCGAATCGAAGTCGGCCGCACGTACTCGTTCGGGTGGAACGGTCAATATCTCTCGCCGCAATATACGTTCGCGATCTCACCGTAGTGAGGTTCGCAACTCGTCTCGGCGTGGCAGCGCTATCGCTCGGATTCGCGCTCGGGCCGGCCCTTGCGGATCAATCCACCGGATCGCGGCCGCTGTTCGTGCGCGGACGTTTACTTTCCATCGTGCGCGGTACGCTCACGTTCAGTACCGGTGAGTCGCTCCTGGTAGCTTCCGGCCTCGTCATCCCCGCAGGCGTTAACCGGGGCGCCGAGGTCCGCGCAACCGTCGACCGGGTAATCGGAAAAGTGACGGCGGTCGAGCCGGAGCCGCACGGGCCGCTCCCGAGTGACATCGAGGCGGCAGCGATACCCTCGCAATATATCGTGACCAGTGCGGTCGCTGCGCCCGGGCCGCAGGCGCCGCAATCGTCGCCCTCGGGAGCGGCGGCGCTGCCCGCCCTCCGACCCTCGGAGACGCCGCCGCCCGAGCCATCGCCGTCGCTGCCTCCAGCTCCGCTCCCGCTGCCGGGGGCGTCGTCCTCGCCGCGGCCACCGGTGCCGCCGGAAAACGATGCCATCCCGCCGCTTTACGTTCGCGGACAAGTTCTTGCCATTTCCGGCGGCTTCTTCATTTTTACGACGGGCGATTCGCTGCGCGTGGGCTCGGGGCTCGTGATTCCCGCCGGCGTGACGACAGGCAGCTACGTGCGCGTTACGATCGATCAACTCGCGCGCACGATCGACGCAATAGAGCTCGAGCCGCACGCCGTCGTCACCGGTGAAATCGATGCCGCGAACATTCCGCGCCAGTATGTCGTCGTCAGCGCTAAGAGCGCGCCGTTGCCGGCAGCTACCGGCCAATCAGCCTCCTCCGGCAACTCGCTCCTCACGCTGACGATCGTCGTGCACGTTCCCGGCAACACGCCGACCTCCGACGACGTGTATCTCGCGACCGAACGCAGCAACTATAGTCCCGCCGAAGTGCGCATGGACCGCATCGACGGTTCCACTTTTTCGACCTCGATCAGCGTCGTGAGCGGAACGCTGCTGAAATATCAGTTTACGCGCGGCACCTACGCAACGGTCGAGCGCGATCGTACCGGCGGGATCGTGGAGCCGCACACGCTGCTGGCGGCGCCGAGCGCAAAGTCATCCGATACGGTCGTGCGCTGGGCCGACTTATCGTAAGCAGGCTTTGACGATCGCGTTCCTGCGGCGGCCCGCGGCCGCCCGTTCGTTTTCGGCGACCTTCGTACCGTTCGCGTGGCCGGCGTATCGCCGGATTCGGCCTATTTGTGGTTGGCGGAAGGCAGGTCTTCCTTTGCCTAAGAAAAGTCAGCTTTATGGCCGCAACGTTATGCAAGCGACTCATAGCATCGTCCGCCCTGGCCGGACTGCTTTGTTCGTGCGGCGGCGGATCGACGAGTCTCGTCCCAAGTACGGTCGCAGAACCGGCCCAGGCCCCCATTTCTCCGGCGAGCGGCATCAAGCACGTCGTGATCATCGTTCAGGAAAATCGCAGTTTCGACAACATGTTCAACGGTTTTCCGGGCGCCGATACGGTCACGAGCGGCAAGAACAGCTCCGGTACGACCATCCCTCTCGTCCCGCAGCCGCTCGAATACGGCGTCGATTTCGGCCACTTTCACACGAGCTTCACGCCGGCTTACGATGACGGCAAGATGGACGGATTCGATCAAGAGGGCGAATACGGCTTCGTCAGCGGCGTATACACCGAGACGGCTAAAGATTCCAATCGCATGTACGCGTACGTACCGCGTTCGGAGACCGTGCCGTACTGGTCGCTCGCGGGGAACAACGTGCTGGCCGATCGCATGTTCGCGAGCAACAGCGGCCCGAGTTTCCCGGCGCATCAATACCTGATCGCCGGTCAATCCGCCGATGCCGACGAAGTTCCCGACGGCAGCTGGGGCTGCGATGCTGCACCTGGGACAACCGTGAGCGTGCTCGGTCCGCACGGGCAAGACAATGCGGGCCCTTTCCCATGCTTCGGTTATAAGACGCTCGCTACCGAACTCGACGACGCCGGCGATTCGTGGCGCTACTACGCGCCCGCGGTCGGCCACCAAGGCTACGTGTGGTCGGCGTTCGATGCGATCCGCGACGTCCGCTTCGGCGCCGATTGGACGCGCAACGTCATCAGCCCGGAAACGACGGTACTGAGCGATGTCGCAAACGGAACGCTCGCGCAAGTCACGTGGGTGATCCCATCACAGACGAATTCCGATCATCCGCTCGGAGCGAGCAATACGGGACCCGAGTGGGTCGCATCCGTCGTCAACGCCGTGGGCGGCAGCCCGTACTGGAAGAGTACGGCAATTTTCATCTTCTGGGACGATTGGGGCGGCTTTTACGATCACGTGGTCCCCGATAGCGTCGACATCATGGGCCACGGCATGCGCGTGCCCCTCATCGTCGTATCGCCGTATGCCAAACGCGGCTACGTCTCGCACGTGGAACACGAGAGCGGCAGCATCTTGCGCTTCACTGAAGAAGCGATCGGATTACCCTCGCTCGGCACGCGCGATGTGATCTCCGACGATCTCTCCGATTGCTTCGATTTCAAACAAACACCGCGCGCGTTCGTTCCGCTTGCGACGCGGCTGCGGGCCGATTTTTTTGAACGCGGCCCGAAGGTGACCGCGGAGCCGCCCGACCCGGACTAACGGCGCTCCGTGGGATATTTCGCGACGATGCGATGCGCCACGCAAGCCGCGCCGAAACCATTGTCGATGTTGACGACGCTGACGCCGGGAGCGCACGAGTTCATCATCGCCAAGAGCGCAGCGATCCCTCCGAAAGCCGCGCCGTAGCCGACCGATGTCGGCACTGCGATCACGGGTGGCCGGATCAGCCCGGCAACAACCGATGCGAGCGCGCCTTCCATGCCGGCGACGACGATGACCGCTGCAGCCTCGTCGAGATCGGCGCGCACATCGAAGAGGCGATGGATTCCGGCGACGCCGACGTCGTAGCGTTCGAGCACGTCGTGGCCGAACGCATCGAGCGTGCGCGCCGCTTCTTCGGCGACCGGTAAGTCGGAGGTTCCGGCGCATGCGACCGCGATACGCGCGCCCGTCCGATCGAGCGCGCCGAGTTGTAAGACGCGCGCACGCGCGAAATAGCGGGCGCCCGGCAGCGCTCGAGCCAACGCCTCACCATCCTCGGGCGCGACCCGCGTTGCGAGCGCGAAACCGGTTGCGTCAAAAAGTGCGCGCGCGATCCGCTCGATTTGCTCGCGCGATTTTCCCGCTCCGTAGATGACCTCCGGCGTGCCGGTTCGCGAACCCCGTGCGAAGTCGAGCCGCTCTTCCGCTTCACTCACGCGAGGCGCGCTTTATTGCAACGTGAAGCGCGTAAAAGTGCTTGTTTAAAACGTGAACGCGAAGCTCGTAAACGTGCTTTGTTAAAACGTGAAGCACGTAAACGTGCTTTGTTTGGAACGTGAAGCACGTAAACGTGCTTCATTGAAACACCAGGGAGATGTCGTGGTGGAGGGTTTGGCCGCCGGTGGTCAGCGCTTGTACGTCCATATCGTAGGTGCCGTGAAAAAAGAACGGCACGCCGTTCGGCACGGCAAACGTAAGCCCGAAGTGACCGGCCGATAGGCGGCGCATCGGCAGCGTGATCGCAGCAACGTGGGCCGTGACGCTCACGATATCCGGCGTCGTGCGCACGTCCCATATCACCGCCTGGCCGCCGTGGACCACGTTCGGCGTCGCAAGCACACTGTAGATCTCCGGCGGCGGTGATGCCGAAGCCGTGGGGATGCTCGTCGCCGGCGACTTCGAAATGGGGCGCGAGTTCTCCAAGCGTACGGCCCCATGCCGGGCCGGGGCGCTCGGCGGCTCCGCCACCGGAGTCCGGGCCGCAGCCGGCGGCGCCACGCGGGAGGGGGTGGAGGGTGGCGATGGGGGGCTCGACTTCATGCTTGCGCTATGCCCGCAACCTACCGGCCCTAGCGCGAGCACGGCTGTCGCGACAAGGGCTCCCCTTCGGACCAGAGAAATCGCTCGCTGTGGCGCCGTCCGACCGTCGTTTTCCAAATGTTTGCAGCGCCGGCCCGGGTCGCACGCTTGCGGCAGATGCCTCATTCCGTGGCAGCTTCGACGCATGGCCAAACATCCTGGCCGTCCCAGGCGTCCCCGCGCTCGCATGAGCCTCATCAGCATCGTTATCCCTCTCTACAACGAAGAGGGAAACGTCCCCGAACTCCTGCGGCGCGTCGCTTCGATCATGGCGCGCGTGACGCAGCCGGGAGAGAAGTACGAGATCGTCGCGGTCAACGACGGCTCCCGCGACGGAACGCTTGCGACCCTGCGCGCCGCTCTCGTCTCGCAGCCCCGGCTCGTGATCGTCGACCTCTCGCGAAATTTCGGCCATCAGATCGCCGCTACCGCAGGCATCGAGACGGCACGCGGCGATGCCGTCGTGCTCATGGACGGCGATCTCCAAGATCCGCCCGAATTGATCGAAGGCTTCCTCGAAAAGTGGCGCGAGGGATACGACGTCGTCTATGCAACCCGCAAGAAGCGCAAAGGCGAGAGCGTCTTCAAGCTGCTCACGGCGCAAATCTTTTACCGCACGATCCGGCGCCTGACGAACGTCTCGATTCCGGTAGATACGGGCGACTTTCGCCTGATGAGCCGGCGCGTGGTGGATGCGCTCGCCCTCGTGCGCGAAAAGAACCGCTTCCTGCGAGGCCTCGTGAGCTGGGTCGGTTACAACCAAGTCGGGATCGAGTACGAGCGCGACGCGCGGCTCACGGGCGAAACGAAGTATCCGGTTTCGAAGATGCTGCGATTCGCAATCGACGGCATCACGTCGTTTTCGGAAATACCGCTGCGTCTCGCAACCTACTGCGGCTTCATCGTGAGCGGCTTCGCTTTCTTCTACAGCATCCTCGTCATCATTCTGAAGTTCTTCCAATACAACGAGCCCGGCTATACCTCGATGATGGTGGCGATCCTGTTTTTGGGCGGCGTGCAGCTCATTACGATCGGCATCGCCGGAGAGTACATCGGGCGGATCTACGACGAAGTCAAAGCGCGCCCGCTCTATCTGCTCTCGAGCGTCGAACGCGGCGCGCCGATCGAATCTGCGCCGCCAAGAGAAGCGGAAACGACCTCGCGATAAATGACCGGGCGCGGCGCCGGTGCCGCCTCGGAGATGCGGAACGCGCCTTCGAGCTCGAGTGGTGCGAGCGCGCTGCCGTACACGATCGCGAGCGGTGCACCGGCCCGCACGGATGCTCCCGCACGCACGCAGAGTTCGATGCCCGCCGTGGCTCCGCTGCGTGCGACGAGTTCCCGCGCAGCTTCGCCCAGCATCACGGGATCGATCGCAGCGACGAAGCCCGTCTGCGCGGCCGCGATCACCGAGCGCTCGGCATGCGGACGCATCGCCTCGAGCGCACCGGCGCGTGCGCCCTGCAGCGAGAGCATGCGCGTAAAGGTTTCGTACGCCGCTCCGCTCTCGAGCGCCGCGTGCAGTGCCGCTGCCGCATCGCCCTCGAATCCGGAGACGCCGAGCATCGCGAGGCCCAAGGCTTCGCACACCGCGCCGAGACGAGGATCGCGCCGCCCGCCGCGCAGAAAATCGCGCGCTTCGATCGCTTCGAGGCCCGTGCCGATCGCGAGTCCGAGCGGCTCGTTCATGTCGGTAACCAGGGCCGTCGCGCGCCGTCCGAAGGCGCGCGTCAGCGAGACGAGCGACTCCGCCAGCGCCTGCGCCTCGGCCGTGGCCGAAACGAACGCGCCGCTGCCGCTCTTCACATCGAAGACGATGCCGTGCGCGCCCCCCGCGATTTTCTTCGACACGATGGAGGCTGCGATCAAGCCGGGCGACGGAACCGTCGCCGTGCGGTCACGCAGCGCATAGATGCGCTTATCGGCGGGAACCAGCCGCTCGCTCTGCGCCGAAATCGCACAGCCCGCTTCGCGCACGCAGGCGAAGAAGCGCTCCGGGGCAAGATCGGTGCGCACGCCCTCGATCGCCTCGAGCTTATCGAGCGTTCCGCCCGTGTGCCCGAGCGCGCGGCCCGATAGCTTCGCAACCGGCACACCGCAGGCGGCGACCATCGGCACCACGATCAGCGACGCGGTGTCTGCGACGCCGCCCGAGCTATGCTTATCGACCGTGCGCGGGTCGGGTGCCTCGAGCGTCTCGCCGCTCTCCACGAACGCCGCCGTCAACGCCTGCGTTTCGACGGCACTCATTCCGCGCAGAACGCAGGCCATCAGAAGCGCCGCGAGTTGAGCGTCATCGACGCTGCCCGCCAGGTACTCGCCGATCAGGCTGTGCCAGGTTGCGGGCTCGAGGTCTTCGCCGTCGCGTTTGCGCGCGATGGCTCGGCGGATGCGGGATTCGCTCACGCGCCGGGGTTCGCGACCGCAAGCGCGAAGCCCGCGCACTCGTGCTGACTCCACACGTCGTCGATCCCGTCTACCAGCAGACTCCCCTCGACGCCCTCAGTATCGTTATTTTCGCGCTTGCGTTCGCCGGCATCGTGTATGCGAGCGTCCGCAAGCCCTCCCTCGGGATCGCGCTCCTCATCCTGACGGTTCCTTTCGATTTCTCGCACGACGTCGGCCGAACCACGATTACGCTTACGAAGATCGCGCTCTTGGCAAACGCGGCCGCCCTCCTGCTACGAAGGCGAGATCCGCGCGCGATCGCGCACGGCACACAGCGAACGCTCGTGCTGTGCCAATCCGCCGTGATCCTGGCGACGGCGCTCTCGTTCTTCGGCGCGACCTATCACGGTGCCGTCGCGCGAGAAACGTTGAAGGCCTCCGAATACCTTTGCATCTTCATCGTCTGCGCGATCGCATTCCGCGCCGATCCCGACGAACGGCCCATTCGCCTGGCGCTGGTCTGGGGGGTTCTTTTCGTGAGCGTCCTTGCGATCTCACAAGAAGTCTTCGGCGCACCTTCGGGAATCTGGTTCGATAACGTCGCGATCCCGCGCGTCGCAGGCCCGCTCGAAGGCCCTAATCAGCTCGCGGCCTACCTCGGCCTGACGCTCGCGGTCCTCGTCGCGTTCGTGATCCGCCGTCCAAACGCTCGCTTTGAAATCGCGACCCTTGCGATCGCGAGCACGGCACTCGCGTTGACCATCTCACGCTCGGGGCTGCTCGCATCGTTCGCGGGCATTGCGCTCGTGCTGTGCATTCGCCGGGGCCCGCAAATGCGGCCGATCATCACGGCGCTTTCCGGCGGCTTTCTCGCGGGCGTGCTGATCGTCGGCTTAGACGGCTTTTTGGAAACGCATAAACTTCACGGATTCGGCGTGCTCGACCGCTTCTCGACGATTGCCGAAGCCGAAGCACCGGGCGCCGTCGGAACGCGCTCGGAACTCTGGCGCGCCGCCTTCGTGCTCTGGCGCGCACATCCGCTCTTAGGTATCGGAGCCGGTAATTTCGAGCGCGAACTCGGCCTTGCCGGGTACCCGATGCTGCGCACGCACGCGAACAGCTTGTACCTGCAAGCGCTCGTCGAAGGCGGTCTTCCGCTCTTCGGCGCGACCCTCGCGCTCGTCTATGCCTCGGTCGCCAAATTCGCACGCGGGCCCTTTAGCGACCCGCTCGTCGCAGGCGTGTTCGGCGCGAGCGCCGGGCTTGCCGGCCATCAAATTTTCGATCTGCTCAGCTTCTATCCCAAGGTCGGAGACCAGTGGTGGATCTGGCTCGCACTCGCTTGCGTGCGCGTCGACCAGCACAACGCCGAACGATCGTGACGGTGCGGCGCGTTGCGGAACTCGCACCGGTTCCCCTCATCTTTGCGGCCGGGGCGTGCTGCGCGCGCGTGTGGCTTCCCGGCGTTGCCGGCCCATTCCAAACGGATCTCGCGCAGCCGTTCGTCATCGTTACCGCTTGGGGCTCCGCCGGGGCAACGGCCTTCGCGATCTTCGCGGCGACGATCGCGAGCGCCGCGGTCGCGCTCGTCCTCGCAGGCCGCCGCCACGTGCGCGCCGCGGCAGCGCACGAAACGCAACTCGTCATCGCGATCGCAGCGATTGCAATCGCTGCGGCCTTCGCGTGGCCGTTCGCATTTTCGAGCGACGTCTACGCCTATGCCGCGTACGGCGCGATGCTGCGGGACGGATTCGATCCCTACGTGCTGCTGCCGCGAAACGTTCACGGGGCGTTCTATGACGCCGCGCGCCTGCAATGGAGCGGTCCGTTTCCCGTATGCGTCTACGGCCCAATGTCCGTTGCGATCGCTTTCAGCACGGTCGCGGGGCTCGGCAAGCTCGGCGTCGGATCCGTGCTGCTCGCCTTGCGGCTGGGTACGGCGCTTGCGTTTTTGGGCAGCATTGCGCTGCTCGGATACGCTTTGCGGGGACACCCACGCGCGCGGACGTTCGCGCTGTACGCCTACGGCCTCAATCCCGTCGTGCTGTGGTCGGTAGCTGAGGGCCACAACGACGCTTGGCTGCTCCTGGCAGCCGTAGGGTCGCTCACCCTCCTGCGGCGCCACCCGGCCGCGGGAGCCTTCTTTCTCGGGCTAACGCTGCTCGTCAAGGCGCCCGGAGCCGCATTCGCCCTCGCCGTCGCCGCCGATCCGCTGCTGCCCGCGCGGCGCCGAGCCGGCGTCTTTGGGGGCGCCCTGGCCGGCGTGGTGCTAGCGGCGAGCTTATGGCTACCGTTGATGCGTCCGGCTTTCGCCGCAATCGGCGGCCACGGCAGGTACGCACCGCTGGTCTCGGTACAAGGTCTCGCCGGGCCGGCAGCAGCCGGCATCCTCGCGGCCCTGGCGGTCGCGTACGGAGGCTCGCTCCTTCTTTCCGGATCGCGAAGAGGTTATGCGTGGCTCGGCATTGCGGCGATTGTCGCGCTTCCCAACGGATATCCATGGTATGCTCTGTGGCTCGTGCCCTTTGCGCTGGCTGCCGGCTCCGGCCCAGCCGCGGTTGCGCTGTGGGTCGCGACGATCTTTTCCGCCGTGCGTTATCTCCCCGACGCCGTCGGAACCCTGGATTCCGGCTCCGCACGCATCGCTGCGCTCGTCGCGACCGTTCCACTCCTGTACGCTCTGACCGACATTCGTTTCGTCGCCTTCCGTAAGAAAGCACCCGTCCAACCGTGATCCTCGCGAGCCTCCTCATCTCGGCCCTCGGCGCCGTGCAGGTGCCCTCACCGCTGCCGTCATCGAGCGTCGTCCCGCCCGCCACGGCTTCGGTGTCACCGGCGGCTCCGTCCGCGCCCGCGGTTCCGGAAGCATCGGCGCTACCGGCGGCCTCGCCGCTTCCCGCGCCCAAGGCCGCGACGCCCCTTCCGGCACTAACGGCCACGCCGAGCCCGTATAAGTATCGCTACGTGCCCGGGCAGCCCGCACATCCCGGGCCGGGCGTCCCGCAAATCTTCGCCGTGTATCTCAACGACGATCAACTGCATTCGGGGGGCCCGATCCTGATCAAGGTAACGACCAGCCCCGACGTCGTGAAGGTCGTCAGCCGAAACGGCGGCCACGAGGGGGTCGTGCCCCTGGTTTCGCCGGGTGATTTCGAAGCGGTTTCCAAACTCCCGAAGGTACCGTTCATCGCCGAGGGCATGACCCTCGATCTGGAGTTCGTCGCCACGAGCTCCAGCGGAATGAAAACGTCGGTGCGCGTGCCGGTGAAACTGAAATGACACCGATGCTGATCTTCGCGATGGCCCTAGCAGCGCGCGTCCAAGCATCGCCCGCGCCGGCCGCCTCGCCGTCCCCTTCGGCGCAAGTTTCGCCGCAGGTTGCTCCGCAGTCGACGACCACGCCCGTTCCCGTTCCCGTTCCGAGCGCGTCGTCTTCGGATGCAGCACCCGTGCCGACGGATAGCCCGACCTATAATTTCGTCTGGAAGCCGACGCCCTCAACCAATTCCACACCGTTCCCGGAACTCGGGGCGCCGGAGATCTTGGAAATCGACGTCACCGATCAGACGATCGCTGCGCCCGGGCCCCTGCACGTACGCGTGCTCACGAGCGACACCGTCGTTTCGGTCGTGGCAGAATCGTTCGGCTACGAATTCTCGCTTCCTAAAGTCGGGCGCGGCCTGTTCCGTTTCGACGGCGCGATCCCAGTGGTTCCCAATACCGTCAAGAACAAACGCTTCGACGTCAACGTCACCGCGACGTCGCAGAACGGGCGCATCCTTTTGCTGACGCTTCCGTTCATGCTCAAGTAGTTCGTACCGAGGCTCCTATCGCAACGCTCGCCCCATCTCTGGTTCGCGCTCTCCCGAGTTCGAGTCGTCCGCTCGCCGGATTGCTCGAGCGCTTGCGCACGCATCGCGGTGCCTTCTCGCTGCACGAGACGACGCAGGCCGCGCGGCCGTATCTCTACGCGGGCATCTTTCGCTCGCTGCGCGCGCCGTTGCTCGTGGTGGTGCCGACCGCGGACGTCGCGGAGCGAACCTTCGCCGACCTCACGTACTATCTCGGCAGCGAGGGGACGCGCGACGTGACGCTCGTGCGCCCGCGTGAAGAGAGCGTCGGCATCATCGAGAGCCCCTCCGAACGCAGCGCCAGGATGACGCTGCTGGCCGACTTCGCGGCCGGTCGCGCCGGCATCGCCGTCGCACCGGTCGCCGCGCTGCGCCAATTCGTGATGCCGAAAGCGGTGTTTCTCGCCGCGTCGTTTGCGCTCGCTCCGGCGGACGAATTCGGTTTCGACGCACTCCAAGAACGCCTCTACGAACTGGGCTACCACCGGCAGGACGTCGTCTCCGCGGCCGGCGAGTATGCGGTGCGCGGCGGCATCGTCGATCTGTGGGCCGCAACCGCAGATACTCCCGCGCGCATCGAATTCTTCGGCGACGAAATCGAATCGCTGCGCAGTTTCGAACTCTCCTCGCAGCGCAGCACGGAGACGCTGCAGCGACTGGAGATCGCGCCGTGGAGCGAGTTGCCGCGCGACGAATCGCTGCGCCAAAAAATACTGGCGGCCATCTCGGGCACGAGTGCCACGATTTCGGCGGCTCGGGCCTACATCGCAAGCGGGGCGGATATTCCCGAAGCGTGGCTTTCCCTAGCCTACGACCGGCGCGAGACGCTCCTCGATTACCTCGACGAAAACGCGGTGGTCGTGCTCGAGGAGCCCGCGATGCTCGCCACGATCGAACGCGGCCTCGTCGAAGAACTCTCGCGCGAAGAGAACGTGCTGCTCGCGGCCGTGGAATCGGGCGAACTTACCGTCGACGAGGATGCTGTCGGCGAAGCGCTGCTCGCCGACGTCGAGGCACCGCATCCCAATCTCGAGCACCTGGCGCCCACCCTCGCCGCGCGCCGCACGCTGCTCGTACCCGGTGCCATCGAAGGCGACGAAACGCGCTGGGCGCCGCGTTCGCTCGAATCGTTCGTGCTCGAGACGCGTCCGGTCGAGCATTTTAACCGCCAGATCACGATGTTTCTCGATCAGGTCAAGACATGGGTTGCGGCGGGCGAGACGGTTGCCCTCGTCGCCTCCGGCGCGTCGCGCCTCGCCGAGATGCTGCGCGCCGCAGATCTTAGTGTGGAACGCAGCGCAACGATGCTGCACCTTCGCGAGAGCGGGGCGGCCTCGTTCGTCGGCAGCGCACCGGGCATGACGCGCGGCGGCGTCGTGTTCGTGGATCAGGGCAACATCGAAGCCGGATTCGCAATTCCGGGTTTGCGTCTCCACGTGCTCGGCGATCGCGAGATTTACGGGCAGCCTCCCAAGCGCGTGAAGTTGCGCGCCGTGAAGGAAGGCGTGCCGGTAACCCTCGGCAATCTCAAAGTCGGCGATTACGTCGTCCATGCCGTGCACGGCATCGGCCAGTATCTGGGCCTGCGCACCGAAACGATTCTCGGCGCGACGCAAGATTATCTCGATCTGCGGTACGCCGGCACCGATCGCATGCTCGTGCCCGTCACCCAAATGCACCAGGTCGGCAAATACGGCGCTACCGAGGGTGCGGCGCCGCGCCTTTCCAAGATGGGCGGCGCCGATTGGTCGCGCACGAAAACCCGCGTTTCGGAGAATCTTGCAAAGATTGCCGAAGGGCTCGTCGATCTGTACGCATCGCGCGAAATTGCGCTCGGCCATGCGTTCGGCCCCGATACGCCCTGGCAGGCAGAGCTCGAAGAATCGTTCCCCTACGAAACGACGCCGGACCAGCAAAAAGCGATCGACGAAACCAAAGCCGATATGGAACGCCCGCGGCCGATGGACCGGCTCGTATGCGGGGACGTCGGCTACGGCAAAACCGAAGTCGCCGTTCGGGCGATCTTCAAAGCGATCGCCGACCAACGCCAAGCCGCCTTACTGGTTCCGACGACGCTGCTGGCAGCCCAACATTACCGCACGCTCTCGGCGCGCTTCGCGAGCTTTCCGATTCGCATCGAAGAGCTCTCGCGCTTCAAGACCAAGAAGGAACAGCAAGCGACGCTCAAAGATCTCGCCGACGGCCGCGTGGATGTCGTGGTGGGAACGCATCGCCTCTTGCAAAAGGACGTCGTCTTCCGGGATCTCGGCCTCATCGTGGTCGATGAAGAGCAGCGCTTCGGCGTGATGCACAAAGAGCGTCTCAAGCAGATGCGTTCGAGCGTCGACGTGCTGACGCTTTCCGCGACGCCCATTCCGCGCACGCTTCACATGTCGCTTCTCGGCGTACGCGACCTCTCGCTGATCGCAACCGCACCGAAGAACCGCATGTCGATCAAAACCGTGGTCGTTCCGGCCTCGGACGCGATGGTGCAGAAGGCGATCGTGGCCGAGCTCGACCGCGGCGGCCAGGTCTACTATCTGCACAACCGCATCGAATCGATCTACGGCGTGGCCCGCGCGCTCGGCGAGCTCGTGCCCAAGGCGCGCATTGCCGTGGGCCATGGCCAGATGGTGGAATCGGAACTCGAGCCGGTTATGGCGCGCTTCGTCGACGGCGAGATCGACGTACTCGTCGCGACGACGATCATCGAGAACGGCATCGATATTCCCAACGTCAATACGATCGTCGTCAACGACGCGGATAAGTTCGGCCTCGCGCAATTGTATCAGCTTCGCGGGCGGGTGGGCCGTTCGAATCATCAGGCGTATGCCTATTTGCTCTATCAAGCCCACAAGGCGCTGAGCGAAGACGCGAAGGCGCGGCTCGAGGCGATCCGCGAATTCACGCACCTCGGCAGCGGCTTGCAGGTCGCGATGCGCGATCTCGAGATTCGCGGCGCCGGCAATCTGCTCGGCGCGGCGCAATCGGGCTTCATCGGAGCGGTTGGGTTCGATACCTACTGCGAACTGCTCGCGGAAGCGATCGCCGCCCGCAAGGGCGCGGCGGCAGAGCTCCCCGAACGGCGCGAAGCCGTCATCGACGTCAAGATCGATGCGTACATTCCAAATGGCTACATTCCCCAAGTTTCGCAGAAGATCGCGGCCTATCAGCAGCTCGCGAACGCCCGTAGCCAAAGCGAAGTCGATGAGATCGCAGACGGCCTGCGCGACCGTTTCGGCACGCTTCCGGAACCGCTCGCCAACCTCGTGACGGTCACGAAGCTGCGCACGAAGGCGATCGCCAAGGGCGTGACCCGCGTCGTGATCGACAAAGCCCGGCTCACGCTCGGCGTGGGAAGCGCCTTCTCGATCGCGCCCGGCGCCATCCCCAAGCTGCAGTCGCTGACAAAGAACAAGTTCCGATTCGGCGAGGGGAAGATCACGATCGATCTGCCCGAGCGAAAACCCGTCGAACACGTTCCGCTCTTGGAAGCGCTGCTCGAAGCATTGTAGCCTCCGGCGTCGAACGGAACGAATATGGAAAGCGCAGCGCGCGCCGGGTCCGAGCCGGGGGAGGCGCGTTCGCAACGGTATCTCGAACTGCTCGGAACCGCCGCCGACGTGTTCTTGCAAGAGCGCGATTTCGATGCGTCGCTCGTTCGCATCTCTGGGCTGCTGCTCGCCGAAGGCAACGAGTGGTTGACGATTTACCGGCCGAGCGCGGACGGCGCCTTCGAAGCGACCGCGGTCGTTCACGAAGATCCGCGGCTCGCCGCGACCGCCTTACAATTTCTGCGAACTCGCCCGATCGGAAACGAACGGTATCTGGAGCTCGTCGCTGCAACGCGCGAGTCGCTCGTGGTCAGCGAAATCGACATCTCCTGGGCCATCGGGACGACGACGAACCCCGAATACCTCGCGTTACTGCGAGCCGCACACCAAAGCGCCATGATGCTCGTGCCGATCGTAGGCCGCGACGAGACCTGGGGCATCCTGCAATTCCTGAGCGGCCCGCAGCGCCGGCGCTTCGAAGAAGCGGACCTTGCGTTCGCGCGAGATCTTGGAAAATTGGCAGCGATCGCGCTCGACAATGCGTGGCTCGTCGATCGCGCCGAGACGGCCCTCGATGAACTGCGATTTCTCGCCGAAGTCGGCGAAACGATGGTCGAAACGCTCGACCTCGCCACGCGGCTCGACCGGTTCGTGAATGCGGTCGTACCGAGGCTCGCCGACTGGGCCAGCGTCAATCTGCTCGAAGACGACGGCTCGATCGAAACGCACGCGATCGCGCATCGCGATCCGGCGCTCGCGGAGGTCGTCGAGCGCCTGCGCGGCCCGTTCTACGCAAACATCGAACATAACGATGGAACGGGGAACGTGCTGCGGACCGGGCGTTCGCGCCTCATGACGGGCGTCGACGAATCGTTTCTGCGGCGTCACATTCGGCCGGACGTCTTCGACGACGTCATCGTGCTCGGCGCCGACTCCGCCCTAACGGTGCCGCTCATCGCACACGGCCGCACGTACGGGTCGCTTGCCGCGATGCGCACGGAGCGCGAGCGACCCTTTCTCGAGCGCGATATCCGGCTCATCGAAGAGTTAGCTCGGCGCGCCGCGGTGGCCATAGCGAACGCGAAATTGTTCGAGCGCAGTTCGACCGTCGCCGATGCGTTCCAGCAGGCGCAGCTTCCGGGCAAGCTTCCCCGCGTGCCCGGCATCGTGCTCTCCGCATTCTATGCTGCGGGCCGGCGCGAGGCGACGATCGGCGGCGACTGGTACGATGCGTTCACGCTCACCGACGGCCGCGTCGTGATTTCGATCGGAGATGTTTCCGGCAGCGGCCTGCGGGCGGCGGTGATCATGGGCAGCGTTCGCCAAATGATTCGCGGCGCGGCTCAGTTGCAAGCCGACCCGAGCGCCATGCTCGACGCCGTGGACCGGGCGCTGCGCGTGGAGCATCCCGATGCGATCGTCACCGCCTTCGTCGGCGTCATCGAGCCGGGGGAACGCCGCATCACCTATGCTTCCGCCGGCCATCCGCCGCCGCTGCTGCGCACGGAAAGCGGCGAGATCACGGAACTCGCTACGGTCGGGCTGCCGCTCGGTTTGCGCGGCCCGGGCTCCAGAACCACGACCCAGCCCTGCGGCCCCGGGTCGTTCCTGCTCCTCTACACGGACGGCTTGACGGAGTCGACGCGCGACATCCTCGAAGGCGAACGCCGGGTCCGGGAAGCGCTTCGCGACGTCCGCTTGGTTCGCTCTTCCGAAGCGGCCCGCGCCCTGCACGACGCAATTCTCAAGGACGGGGCGCACGACGATGTGGCCCTGCTCGGGCTTTCATTCGTCTGAGCCGAGCCCCGAACCGTCACGACGCCCGTAGGGTCGACGTTGGAATATGCAGGACCGGCGGACGACGCCGGGCGAAGGGCAGGGAGTTTGCGGGGTCCATGCGATTCCGCGCTTTTATGTGACCCTCGGGGGGGACCCCGCCCCGAATTTTTGGAGTTTTTCGATGTCCTATCGCGCTTTGGCCGCAGTGGCCTCCGCCCTGCTCGGCATGACGATCGCCGGCTGTTCCGGCGGATCGGGCGGCGGAAACGTCGCCACCGTCAACAGCCAAAATATCACCCGCGCCCAGTACGATGCAAAGCTGGAATCCGGCCCTCAGGGGAAGGCCATCCTCAACCAGCTGGTGCAGACGGCGCTCATCGACCAGTACGCTGCGGACAACCACGTAGATATTTCGGACGCCGACGTGCAAAAGCGCGAAGATGAAATTAAATCCAAGTATCCGCCCGGCCAGTTCGAGACGATCCTAAAGTCGCAAAACCTCACCGAAGACGACGTCAAGAAGATTCTGCGCGAGCAGTTGGTCGTCGAAAAGGCCGTTGGTGCGGACGTTAAGATCGGCGGCGCCGACGTGAAGGCGTACCTCGATAAGAACCACGCGACGCTCGACACCGCCGAGCAAGTCCGCGCGAAGCATATTCTCGTCGCCGACGCGGGCACCGCGGCGACGATCGAGCAAAAGCTCAAAGCCGGCGGCGATTTCGCCGCACTCGCCAAACAATATTCCACCGATCCCTCGAGCAAGGAAAAGGGCGGCGAGCTCGGCTTCTTTTCGAAGGGCCAAATGGTTCCCGCGTTCCAAGCCGCCGCCTTCTCGCAGAAGATCGGCGTCGTCGGGCCGCCGGTGAAGTCGCCCTTCGGGTACCACATCATCGTCGTCGAAGAAACGAAACCGGCGCAAATCGCCACGATGGCGAATGCCGCCGACAAGATCCGCAAGCTCCTCCAGCAACAGCAAGAGCAGCAAGCAACGCCGAAGTTCCTCGCGAGCCTGCGCGCCAAAGCAAACATCACCATCAACGACGACAAACTCAAAGACGCACTCCCCCCCGTAGCCCCCGAAGCAGCCGCCACTACGGCCACGACCCCCGCCCCCGCCGCCAGCACCAAATAACGGCGGCGCGCGAACAACAGCACGAGCCGTTCGAGATTTCGGCGCCGGCAAGGAGCCTAGGCCCGCAGCGCCCTCGTGGGCGTAAGGGCCGTAGCGACGCAGTCCGGCGCCGAAATGTCGGACGGCCCACTCCACCGAACCGAGTCTTCAGGATGCTTGCCGTCTTGGAGACTCTTTTTTGGCTGCGATGATCCGCATCGTTGGGCTAGGGCCGGGGGATCCGGATCTCGTTACACTGGGTAGTCTCGAATCGTTGCGGGCGGTCGGGCGCGCGGTGTTGTTGCTCGCACCGCCGGAACTCGCGCTGTTCTTTGAAAGCGAAGGCGTCGTGCTGTTGCGCGATCGCGTTCCCGATGCGGCGCTGTTCGTGCGCGGTTCGCGCGAAGCGATCGACGCGTTCGTCGCGGGACTCGACGACGAAGATCTCGCGATCGGCGTCCTCGGCAATCCGCTCTCGGATTTTCCGGGCTTGCCGTTGTTGCTGCGCGCGCTCGAGCGAGCCGGCGCGCACACCGAACTCGTGCCGGGCATGCCGCGCGCGACGCTTTCCGCCGCAATCGAAATGCCGCTGGTTCCGTTGCCGCCCGCGTCGGCGCACTACACGTGGAACGACTTGGTCGAAGTAATGGCGCGCCTGCGCCGCGGCTGTCCCTGGGATCGCGAACAAACGCACGAATCGCTCGTGCCCTATCTCATCGAAGAGGCCTACGAAGTGGCGGATGCCGTCGAAGCGAACAGCGACGGCGACCTGTGCGAAGAGCTCGGCGACCTGCTCTTGCAGATCGTCTTCCACGCGCAGCTGGCAACCGAACGCGGAAAATTCTCGATCGCAGACGTCGTCGACGGCCTCTCCAACAAGATGATCCGGCGTCATCCGCACGTGTTCGGCGACCAGGCCGTCACGGACGTCGCCGAGGTATGGCAGAATTGGGAGCAGCTCAAGTCGCTCGAGCCGGCCACTGCCGCGCGCACCAGCCGGCTCGACGGTATTCCCAAAGGGATGGGCGCCCTGCAGCGCGGCCAAAAGATGCAGGACAAGGCCGCACGCGTCGGCTTCGATTGGCCCCATCTCGACGGCGTGCGCGCGAAATTGGCCGAAGAGATCGCGGAACTCGAAACGGCGCGCCGCAACGGCGATACGCGCGGGGTCCGTGAAGAGATGGGCGACGTCATCTTCACGATCGTCAACTTCGCGCGAGCGCTCGGCGTCGATGCCGAAGGCGCGATGCGCGACGCGAACGAGAAATTCTACCGCCGCTTCACGTACATGGAGCGCCGCGCGCAGAGCGAGGGAAAGGTTCTAGGCGATCTTTCGCTCGACGAACTTGAAGAACTATGGCAACTCGCGAAGACCCAAGCGGCGTAGCGCGCATTCGGCTGCGCATGTCGGCGCACGACGCACACTACGGCGGCCATCTCGTCGACGGCGCGCGCATGCTCGCGCTCTTCGGCGACCTCGCTACGGAGCTGTGTATTCGCGAGTCGGGCGACGAGGGGCTCTTCGCCTCGTACGACGGCGTAGAGTTCCTGGCGCCCGTGTTCGCGGGGGACTACATCGAAGCCGAAGGACGCATCGTGCGTCGCGGCACCCGTTCGCGCGCGATGGAATTCGAAGCCCGTAAAGTGATCGCAGCGCGCACCGACCTCTCGCCCAGTGCCGCAGAAATTCTCGGGCAGCCGATCGTGGTCGCTCGCGCGCGCGGGACGTGCGTGCTTCCGAAGGCTTCGTGACACAAAGCGATGCGCCCACGCGCTACGTGCAGGCCGGGACGTTCAGTATCGCGACCTGCGTCGTGGTCGGCGCACTGTTGCTCGAAGCATTCGCGCAGGCACACTCGAGCGCGTTTCTGCTGGGGCTGGTCGTCGTCGTTCCCGTCGCCCTGCTCCTCTCCACGCTGACGATCGAATTCGATGACGAACGAGTGCGCTGGTATTTTACGGGAAAGTTGTTCCCGGGTTCGCTCGCCTACGCGGAGATCGCCTCGTGCACGGCGGTGAAGCGCATCCCGCTCGGGTTCGGATACCGTGTCGGATTCAACAGGCGCGCCTGGATCGTCTCGGGACGCAACATGGTTTCGATCATCCAGGCCTCCTCGGGAATGGAATACGTCGTGGGCACCGATCGCGCCCAGACCGTCTGCGCCGAACTCGAGCGCCGCAGAGCTGCATTCGCACTGCGACCGTAACGGCCGTTCGTGCGCATCGATAAGTACCTCAAGGTCTCACGCCTCGCGAAACGCCGCTCGGAAGCGCACGAAGCTCTGGTGAACGGGCGCATCGCGAAGGACGGCAAGCCGCTCAAGCCGGGCTATGACGTCAAGGTCGGCGACGTCCTCGAATTGCATTACGCGCGCAAGTATCTGACCGTCCGCATCCTGCACGTTCCCGAACGCGTGACGCCGGCGCTACGCACGATCGAAATGTACGAGGTGCTCGCAGAGCGCGGTGACGAGCCGTCGGACTGGCTCGCCTAGCGCCATGGATGGCGCCGTGCCGCACGGCGCACGGATGCGCCATACGTGCGGCCTAGCACCGTTCACAGGGTGCCCGTGTAGCGGCGCATGACGCGAGCGAGGACGCTTGCCGGTACGACGACCGCTTGCGCGAGGCTTCGCGAACGCGCGTAGGGATGCGGGCCTGGACGATGCGGTCGTGCGACGAAGGCGACGAGCGAGCTCGTCGCAAGACATTTGCCGGCCTGCAGCACGCACGCTTGGCCGACGATTTCGCCGCGATCGTTGACGTCGTTTGCCGCCAGGAGATACAGCGACGCACCGGAGGCGTCGACGAGCGAGTTGAGATCGGTCATCGTGCCGTTGCGATACACGAAGGCGCGCGATCCGGAATATCCGACGACTTCGCCGAAATCGTTGACGCCGCTCGCCCCGCTGTTGGAATCGCCCGGAAGCGTGAGCATATCTTTCATGCCTCCCGTCGCCGTCCACAAGAATGCGTGCGGTGCGAGGTTGCCCGTCGCGTTGCCGCGCAAGTTCGCGAAACCCACGATCTCGCCCGTGTTGCTGACGTCGGTCGGCGTATTCCAGGCGGCGCCGCCGAGCGTCGCTGCATACGGGATGTTGATCGGCTTACCGTGGTCCCTCATGACGACGTGCTGGGCCGTAAAGCGTCCCACGGCTTGATCGCACTGGCCCGAATTCCCGACCACGACGCCGCGATCGTTTACCGCCGTAGCATCGCCGTCGGAATCTCCGGGCAGCGTGGGCAACGCCTCGGCTGTTCGATACGGCGGATTCCAGACGGCCGGCAAGAACTGGAGCACCTGCCCGAAACCGACTCCTTGCCCTTCGCACGTCGGATCGTGATACGCGGTTTCGGCCCAACCCACCACTTGTCCGAAATCGTTCGTTCCCGCGGCGTACCCGTCGTATCCGCCCAAGGTCGGTAAGGCCTTCATCGCACCGTTCTGTTCGACGAAACCGACGCAGACGTGTTGCGTTGCGGGCGTATAAAAGAAAATTTCGCAGCTCCAATATTCGCCGAGCGGCTCTACTTCCGAGGTCTCCGAAACGCCGGCCAGCAAGGGAAAGTTATCGTGGTTCGGCCACGCGATCGCACTATTCGAAGCCGGCCCGCCGAGCGCACCGAGATCGAACGGTCCGCTGCGGCCGAACCAAGCGGCTTGGGTGACGGCATCGCCCGCCGGGTCCGCCGCCCCCGCAATCGTTCCGATGTCGTTGATGCTGCTCGCTTGGCCGTAGACGCCGCCAAACGATCCGAGATTGACGACCGAATATTCGCCGGTGTTGGCAGCGGCCGCCGGCGGCGCTGCGCCGAGTGTCGCGAACGTCGCGACGAGCACCGCACTAACGGCGCAGGCTGCGTTCTTCCTCTTCATACGTTGCCTCCTGTAGCGCGGGCAAACGTATCAAATTGGGTGTCGCGCCGTCGCTTAGGTTCGCACGATTCGGAACACGATCGAACGATGACTCCGCGCTGCGCCTAAAGACGAGCGGCGTGGTGCCGACGATGCGGCGCATCCATGTCGCTAAGTGGCTTTGGTTGGCGAAGCCCGCCTCGAGGGCGACGGCGCTGACGGGAAGTTCGCCTTCGGCGAGTAACCGCAGCGCGCGCTCGACGCGCACGCGAACGACGTAGCGGTGTACCGAAACCCCGGTCGATCGTTTAAAGAGCAGGTTGAAGTGCGAAGGGCTGACGCCCGCGACGCCTGCGAGTTCCGCGAGGGCAAGATCGCGCGTCGCATATTCGCCGATGTACTCGAGAACGCGACGCAAGCGCCGCTCGGAAAGTCCGCGCGAGATGCGGGGCGGCGGCTCGCTTGCGTAATGCCCGAGCACGTGGGCCGCGAGCGCCAAGCCGAGGCTATCGGCATAGAGGCTGCCTGCGGGGACGTCCGCTTCGAGTTCCGTCGTGAGCGCCCAAGCGACGTGTTCGATGCGCGGATCGCGCAGCTCCAGGCGCGGTTCTATCGTAGCGTGGCGCTCCGGAAGATGCATCGAATCCGCGACCGCTTGCAAGAACACCCGTCCGAGCTTGATCGAAACCTTGCGGGTACGGTCTTGCGCTTCCCACAGCCGGGAGAAGCCGGCCGGAATGATCTTCAGGTCGCCCGCTCGCTGTACGCGATGGACGCGCGCGCCGTCGCAATGCAGCGCGGAGACGACCGGCGGCCCCAGATGCATGCTCACACAATGATCCGAAAACAGCGTCTCATCGATGCCGGGCGTGGTATCGTAGATCGTCGCGTCGAAGCCGTTCCAATGCCGCTCGAGGCTGGAGCGAAAGACCGAAAAATGCATGGGGGACGTCATGGTCACGAAACTATGCCGGCTTGGAGCGCCAAGCCATTTGGAAAAACTTGACGTCTTTTGAGCCGCGCGGAGCGCCGGGTGCCAGGCCGCCCGATCCGATCGACATCGTGTGCGGCACGATGCTGCCGATCCGCTGGACGAATCATTGCGTCGTCTACCACTATCAACACGCCGGTCCGTGCGCGCGCGACGTCGCCGAAGACAAGATTTTTGAAGTCGACGTCATCGTCCAGACCACGAGCGGCAGTTGGGATTTCGAGGGACGTCGCGGCGAAGACCGCATCGACTCCTCGAAGCTCGTGTGCGGCGTGCAGGGGCGCAGCTACGGATGCCGCCACGATGCGCGATTTCCCGACAGCAATTTGATCGCGAGCCTGCGACCCGGATCGGTCGAGGGCGACGAACCGCTCTTCATCGACGAGACCGTGCGCATCGAGTCCGTGCCCAGACTCGAGGCGGCCATCGCCGCCGAGGACTTCGAAACGTTCGACTCTCGCGTGTTCGAAACGTTCGATATCGTTTCGGGGCGCTCGCGCGGCAGCGCCCGGCACCGCCCTAGCCGCTTGCGCATGGAGCGCGCGAAACGCTTCATCGAAGATAATGCCGCCGAACCTATCGCGCTTGCCGATATCGCTTCGTGCGTCGGCCTCTCGCCTTTGGTGTGCCTGCGCCAGTTCAAAGCTCAGACCGGTTCGACGCCCCATGCATTCTTGCGCGCGATCCGGCTGCATCGCGCCCGACGGCTGCTGGAAACGACGACCCTTCCGGTCGCGAGCGTGGCGAGCGCAACCGGCATCGCGGATCAATGTTACTTCGCGCGCTGGTTTGCGCGCGCGACCGGCATGTCCCCGAGCGCGTACCGGCTGCACGTGCGCGAATAGGTTGCCCGCTTCCACACTCTCCGGCGATGCAAAGGATGCGCTGGCTCGCGCGCCGATCGAAGCGGCTCATTGCCGGACCGCATTACGCGACGCGCTGCTCGCCTACGGCGTGACGCCCGGCCGGCACGCGTTCCGCACGCAGCGGCCCGCCGTCGCGCGGCTCTTATGGTCGCTCCTCGAGGACCGCAAGGAACGCGCGATACGGCGCGTCCCGGGAACGAGGCTCTACCGGCTGCCCAGTTACGAAATCGATATCGCTCCCAGCCTCGTTCCGCTTCCGCGCGCGCTGCCGAAGGCGCGCTGCGACCGCCGCATGGAACTGCGCGCCGCGTTTCTCGCCTGCGGTTCCCTGGCCGCACCCGCACGCGGCTACCATCTCGAATTCGTGCCGCCGGGCGAGGAAGCGCTGCGCCGTTTGCTCGCCGCATTGCGTTCGGAATCCCTCCACCCCAAGGTCGCTGTGCGCAAGGGCCGCTCCATGGTCTACTTCAAAGACATCGACGAAATCACGCAGGTCCTCGCCGCCATCGGCTCCTCGAGCGCCCTGCTCCACCTCGAAGACGTCCGGGCCTATAAGGAAACGAAGAACCGCATCCGGCGCCTGGTCAACACCGAAGCCGCCAACGTCGACCGCGCCGCCGGCGCCGCCGCCGCCCAAGCCCGCTGGATCGCCCTCCTCGCCGACGCCTACGGCCTGCGAAACCTCTCCGCCCCCCTCCGCGAAATCTCCGAACTCCGTCTGGCTCACCCAAGCGAAACCCTCGCCGAACTCGGCCGCCGCTGCTCCCCGCCCGCCCCCAAATCCACCGTCAACGGCCGCATCACCGCCCTAATAAAACTCGCCAAAGCCCTGGGCACGCACCCTTAGCAACCCCAAGCAAGCAAGCAAGCAAACAAGCAAACAAGCAAGCATCCGCCCGCCCACGCAACTCACGCACCCGCCACCCCACGCGAACAACGTACCGCCCCCATCCACGCATTCGCAGCCCATGGGCCCGGGAGTCCGGGCCCGGGGGGATCGGGGGGCCGTGCCGCCCCGATGTCAACCAAAAGCCCCCCATAGCGAAGTGACGCAGACAAAAAAGGGCTGATAAGGGGGCTACTTTAACGCAAGTATTTTTCCACATAGGAGCGAGTATGCGCATCGGGATCAACGGGTTCGGCCGCATCGGCCGAAACTTCACCAAGGCACTCCTCGAGCGCCACCCGGGCGTCGAGATCGTTGCAGTGAACGACCTCACGAGCCCAGCCGAATGCGCGCACCTCTTTAAATACGATTCGAATTACGGCACGTTCCCGGGCGAGGTCACCGCCACCGCCGACGGCGTTACGATCGACGGGAAGCTCATCAAGGTTTTCGCCGAACGCGATCCCGGCAAGCTCCCGTGGAAGTCACTCGGCGTCGACGTCGTCATCGAATCGACCGGGCTCTTCACCGACGCCGCCAAAGCGCGCGCCCACATCGACGGCGGCGGGGCGAAGAAAGTCATCATCTCGGCGCCGGCCAAGGGCGAAGACATTACGCTCGTGCTCGGAGTGAACGAGGGGATGTACGATCCCGAAAAGCACGACGTCATCTCGAACGCGTCGTGTACGACGAATTGTCTCGCGACCGCACTCAAGCCCGTCATCGATAATCTCGGCTGGGTGAAGGGCTTCATGACGACCATTCACTCGTACACGAACGACCAGAACATCCTCGACGCACCGCACAAAGATCTTCGCCGCGGGCGCAACGCCGCGACGAACATCGTGCCGACCTCGACCGGCGCCGCCAAGGCCCTGTACCTGACGATTCCCGAAATCGAAGGGACCTTCGACGGCTTCGCGCTGCGCGTTCCGACGCCGACCGTCTCCATGATTTACCTCGTCGCCGTCGTCAAGAAACCCACGACCAAAGACGAGCTCAACGACATCCTGCGCAAGGCCTCTAAGGGCGATCTCAAAGACCTCGTCGGATTTTCGGAAGAAGAACTCGTGTCGAGCGATTTCAAAAGATCGTCGTACAGTTCGATCATCGATTCGAAGCTCAATAACGCGAACGGCGATCTCGTGCAGATTGCGGCCTGGTACGACAACGAGTGGGGCTATTCGTGCCGCCTCGCAGACGTCACGCAGATGGTGCTCTCCAAGCTTCCCGTCAAAGCATAGCGGGGCTTCGTGTCGGGAGCGATTCCGTTTCGAACGCTGCGCGATCTCGAGGTGCGCGGCAAGCGCGTCGTCGTGCGCGAAGATCTCAACGTTCCGATTAAGAAGGATGCCGGCGGCAGCGACGTGGTCGGCGATCCGACGCGCATCGTCGCGGCACTGGAGACGCTGCGCTATCTGCACGAGCACGGTGCGCGCACGATCGTGCTCTCGCATCTCGGGCGTCCCGACGGCAAGGTAGTCGAAGCGATGTCGCTGCAGCCGGTCGCAGCAGAACTTTCGAAGCGGCTCGGCCTGCCCGTCGCATTTGCGCCCGATTGCATCGGCCCCGCGGCGACGCAAGCCGTCCAGACACTCCGCGACGGCGATATCGTGGTGCTGGAAAACGTGCGCTTTCACGCCGAAGAGGAAGAGAACGATCCGGCGTTTGCCAAAGCACTCGCGTCGCTTGGCGACCTCTACGTCAACGACGCGTTCGGCACCGCACACCGCGCACACGCTTCGACCGTCGGAATCGCCAGCGATCTGCCGGCCGCGGCCGGCTTCTTGATGGAAGCCGAGCTTCGCGCGCTCGCGGCGCTCACGCACGATCCGCGCAGACCGTTCGTTTGCGCGATCGGTGGTGCCAAGGTGAAAGATAAGGTCGGTGTCTTCAAGAACCTGCTCGATCGCGTCAGCAGCTTCGTGATCGGCGGCGGCATGGCGAATACGTTTCTCGCCGCCCAAGGCATCGAGGTTGGGAAGAGCTTGCGCGACGCGGATCTAGGGCCTGCAACCGAGATCATCGCGCTCGCAAAGGGTCGCGGCATCGCGTTGCATCTTCCTTCGGACGCCGTCGTTTCGACCGCCTTCGATGCCGACGATGCAGCGATGGCCGTGCCGCTTTCGGCAATCGGCGACCGCATGATCCTTGACATCGGTCCCCAGACGGCACAGGCCTACGCAAAAGTTCTGCTCGCAGCAAAGACGATCGTCTTCAACGGGCCGATGGGCGTCTACGAGAAAGCGCCGTATCGAAACGGCACGCGCGTGGTCGGCGAAGCCATCGCCGCGGCGACGAAGGGCGGCGCTACGAGCGTTGTCGGCGGGGGCGACGCGGCCGCGGCCGCGCACGAGCTGGGCTTCGCAGATGCGATGACGCACGTCTCGACCGGCGGCGGCGCGACGCTGGAATTTTTAGAAGGCAAGGTCTTGCCGGGCGTGGCGGCACTCGAGCGCGCGGCCCGGGAGCAGAGCGCGGTCTGATGCCCCGGCACGAGCGGCGCCCGCTAATCGCCGGAAATTGGAAGATGCACAAGACGGTTGCGGAAGCGCGCGCGTTCGCCCACGAATTGCGCGGTTTTCCCATTCCCTCCGAGGTCGACGTCGTCGTCGCAGCGCCGTTTACGGCGCTTTCCGCGATGCACGAGGCACTCGCCGGCCTGCACGTGGGCCTCGGCGCGCAAACGATGAACGAATCCGACCACGGGCCCTTCACAGGCGAGATCAGCCCCGTGATGCTCGTGGAACTCGGGGTTCGCTTCGTCATTCTGGGCCATTCCGAACGCCGTGCGAATTGCGGCGAAACCGATAGCGGCGTCAATCGAAAAGTACGGGCGGCCCTCGCACACGGTCTCACACCGATCGTCGCGGTCGGAGAAACCGAAACCGAACACGCAGCTGGCGCGACCCGCGCGCGCGTCGTTTCGCAAACGCGCGCTGCATTCGAGGGAGTCGATCCGGCGAACGTCGCGCGCTGCGTCGTCGCCTACGAGCCGATCTGGGCTATCGGCACGGGGCTCGTCGACGAACCCGAGAGCGCGAACGCCGTCATCGGCGAAATACGCGACTGCGTGACGGGGCTCGCGGGCGCGCGCCTCCTCTACGGCGGCAGCATGAAGGGCAACAACGCAGCCGCACTGATGGCGCAGCCCAACATCGACGGCGGATTGATCGGCGGCGCGAGCCTGGGCGTCGGTCCGTTTCTCGAAATCGTCGAGGCGGCGCGCGGACGCGCCCGCAGCACGGCCGCGCAAGGTCTTCGATGAGCGATACGCGCCGCAGGGGCCCCCTCGTGCTCGCGATCCTCGATGGCTGGGGCATTCGCGATGAAGTCTACGGCAACGCGATCGCAAATGCGGAGTTGCCGAACTGGCGCCATCTGCTCGAAACGTACCCGCACTGCGCGCTCGAGGCAAGCGGTGAAGACGTCGGCCTGCCCAAAGGCGTGATGGGCAATAGCGAGGTCGGCCACATCAATATCGGCAGTGGCCGCGTCGTGCCGCAAGGCGTCGTCGTCATCAACGAATCGCTCGCCGACGGCAGCTTCGCCGCCAACGAAACGCTGCAAGCCTGCATCGCGCATGTGAAAAAGACGGGCGGCCGGCTGCACTTCTTCGGGCTCCTTTCCGACGGGCGCGTGCACAGCTCGATCGAGCATCTCTTCGCCCTCATCGATGCCGCCGCGGCCGCCGGCGTCCCGTTGGCAGTCCACCCCTTCGGCGACGGCCGCGACGTGCCGCCGTCCTCGATGCAAACCTACATCGATGCGCTCGAAGCGCACCTTGCGAAGAGCAACGCCGACGGCGGTATCGCTACCCTCATGGGACGCTTCTACGCGATGGATCGCGACAAGCGCTGGGAACGCACCGAGGTCGCCTACCGCGCACTATCGCAAGCGGTCGCGGAGCACGCGGCGCCGACCGCGAGTGCGGCCCTTGCGGCAGCCTACGCACGCGGCGAGACCGACGAATTCATGCAACCGACGATCGTCGGCGAGCCGCGCCCCATTCGCGACGGCGACGCGGCGATCTTTTTTAACTTCCGGCCCGATCGCGCGCGGCAAATGACCCTCGCATTCACGGCGCCCGGCTTCAAAGAGTTCCCAGTCCATGCGTACGCAGATTTCGTCTTTGCGACGATGACGAGATACGAAGAGGATATGACGAACCCCGTGCTCTTCGGGCCGCGGCCGCAACTCGATACCTTCGGGGAGATCGTCGCCGCCGCGGGGCTCACGCAGCTTCGTCTCGCCGAAACCGAGAAGTACGCCCACGTCACCTATTTTTTCAACGGTGGCCGCGAGACGGTCTTTAGGGGCGAAGACCGCACGCTGATTCCCTCCAACCGCAGCGTCGCGACCTACGATCTCGCGCCCGAGATGCGGGCGAGCGAGATCACGAGCGCGGCCATCGAAGACATCGGCGACCGCATGCACGACGTCATCATCATGAATTACGCGAACGCCGACATGGTCGGCCACACCGGGGTGATGGAGGCAACGATCTCGAGCGTCGAAACGCTCGACGTTTCGCTCGGCCGCCTTTCTACGGCCGTCCTCGATGCGGGCGGCATTCTGGCCATCACCTCCGACCACGGCAACGCGGAAGAGAAGCTCGACGCCAAAGGTAATCCGCTCACGGCGCACACGACGAACCCCGTGCCCTTCGTGCTCGTGGGCCGCGATGCGCGCATCGGCGCGCTCCAAAACGGCAAACTCGGCGATATCGCGCCGACGCTCTTGCCGCTCTTGGGGCTGCCCGTGCCGCCGCAAATGACGGGCCTCAACTTACTCGTACCGACCGCGGCGAGCGCTTCCCGTTAAACGAAAAAAAATTGCCGGCGCTGCCGCGAAGATCGTGCGGCGCGCGCGTGGGCCGATCGAGGTCGCCATCGTGCTCGGCAGCGGCTTGGCGCACGACGTCGCCACGCGGATCGCAGGAACCGAGATCGAGTTCGAACGGCTCGGCGTACCGCCCGTCGCCGTCGCGGGCCATAGCGGCGTCGCGTACGTCGGCGCCTGGGCCGGAAAGCGCGTCATCGCATTCGCAGGACGGGCGCATCTCTACGCCGGGTACGACCCGGCCGACGTGACCTACTGCGTGCGGCTCGCGGCAGCAGCCGGAGCAACGATCGTCGTGCTGACCAACGCCGCCGGCGGCCTCAACGCCGCCTACCAGGGCGGCGACATCATGCTGATCGCCGATCACATCAATCTGACGGGCGACACGCCGCTGGCGGGAAATAGTGCGAATCCGTTTCTCGACATGGTCGACGCGTACGCTCCCCGCCTGCGCTCGCTCGCGCACGCACAATGGGCGCAAGGGGAACTGCGGGAAGGCGTCTATGCGGGCGTGCGCGGCCCGCAATACGAAACGCCGGCGGAAACGGAAGCGATCCGGCGCTTGGGCGCCGATGCCGTCGGTATGTCGACCGTCTTGGAAACGCTCGCAGCAAGATCCCTCGGAATAGAGGTTCTCGGTCTCTCTCTCATCACAAACGTCATCGGCGCGCACACGCCGGTTTCTCACGAGGAAGTCCTCGCAGTAGGCAAGCTTGGCGCGACGAGGCTCGCGAGCGTCATCGAGAGCGTGATCGCCGCACTGTAACGAGCGCAGGCCCCGTGCGTCTGCTAGCGAACATAGCAGATCCGACATTCCAGCGGCCCCGCGCTGCCTTTGCGGCTTCGGCCCCCTCATAGACCCGCCGAACCGCCACTGAGTCGCTCGTTCTCGTCAATCGATGTTCTATGCGTTGGTTGCAAAAGGCGACTCTTATGCCCTCAAGAGCAATGCTCGAGGCAGGCCTCACCGGGAATTTGTTTCTCGACACCTTACCGCTTGATTCCGCAAGCCGCATCCTGCCGTTCCTCGAGAGAAGCGAGGCTGCGACGGGAACGCCGATCGCAACGTCCGGCGCTGCAATCGAGCACGCCATCTTTCCGATCGGCTCCGTGGTCTCCGCGGTCGCGCACATGCGCGACGGTTCCGACGTCGAGATCGCCCTGATTGGCCGCGAGGGCTTTTACGGTACGGTGCTCGTCCTCGGTGCGAGCATCAGTACGAGCGAAGCGATGGTGCAAATTCCCAATGCCCTCTACCGCATGCGCGCGGCCGACTTCTGCCGTTGCCTCGCAGAGGACGAGACCTTTCGCAATCGCGCTCTGCGCTATGTCGCTGCGTCGATCGACGCGATCAGCCAGTTCTCCGCCTGCAACCGCCTGCACCCGATCGATCAGCGCGCGGCAAGGTGGCTGCTGATGGCGCACGATCGCGTGCCGACCGATTACATTTTGCTCACCCACGAATACCTCGCGACGATGCTCGGCGTACGTCGCCCGGGCGTCAGCGTAGCGGCCGCGGAACTCGAGCGCTTAGAGCTCATCTCGTACCATCGCGGCCGCATCCTCGTTACGAATAGACCGGGACTCGAAGCCGCATCGTGTGAGTGTTATAACGTTGCCAACGATGCGCTGTACCGCCTCCTCGGATACGACGTCCGCAAGGGCGCACGACACGCAAATGGCCTGGCCACAGGTACGTACGATTCCAGACAGACGTAAGCCAACCCGCCTGAGTATCCTCGAATGAAATTGCTGTTCGCTTTACCAAGCACCACTTTTCTTCGTAAACGGGCAAAGAACGCGTTGCTGCGGCAGCGAGGTGCGAAAACGATTGCGTAGTGCCAGTTTCGAGGATTCGCCGGATTCCGGACCTTTTCGCGTGGTTCGCATCGAGTACGAAATCGACATCGCGACCCGGGCCAGATTCGAAGAATTGCTCAAGGACGGTGCGGATACGCGCCCGCTCCTGGTCGATTTGGCCTACTGTCCGTTTCTCGATAGCACCGGCCTCTCGGCACTGATCAAGCGGCATTCCGAAGGTTCGATTATGGCGATCGTCCTGCCGGACAAGGGAACTGTCGCTCGCGTTTTCGAGCTCACCAAATTGGATCGAGTCCTCAACATCTTCTCAAACTTCGAAGAGGCGATCGCCGCACTCGCTCGTACGCCGGAGTAAATCCGGTGGTTTACCCTGCGTCGCCGCCGGGCACGCGCGAGTGCTCGGCGCGTTGCGCTTTTCATGAAGGCAGTTAACCTTTGTCGGTAGTCTCCAAAATCGAAGCGCTGCACACCGGGAATCTCTTTCTGGATTCGCTGACGCTCGATTCGGCGCAAAGCGTGGTTCCGTACTTGGAAAAGATAGAAGCGAGCGTCGGCGCGAAGATTGCTTCGAGCGGCGTTCCGCTCGAACACGTCATCTTTCCGATTGCCGGTGTGGTATCTGCCGTAACCCGGATGCGCGACGGTTCGGACGTCGAGATCGTCGTCGTCGGCCGTGAAGGATTCTACGGCATGCAGGTCGTTCTTGGAAGCTACGTGAGCGCCAACGAAGCGATGGTGCAAATCCCGAACTCGATGTACCGCATGCGCGCGACCGACTTCCGAAAGTGCATAGACGTGGACGAGACGCTTCGGCTTCGCGCTCTTTGCTACGTGCAAGCGACGCTTGACGCGATGGGGCAATTCTCGGGATGCAATCGTCTGCACCCTATCAACGAGCGCTGCGCCCGATGGTTGCTCATGGCGCACGATCGCATTCCGACCGACGAATTGTTCCTCACCCACGAATTCCTCGCAACGATGCTTGGCGTGCGAAGGCCCGGCGTCAGCGTAGCTGCAGCGGCACTCGAGAGCGCCGGATTCATCGAGTACCGGCGCGGGCGCATCGTCATCAGAGACCGGCGCGGACTCGAGGCGGCATCGTGCGAGTGTTACGGCGTCGCGAACGACGCCATCGTGCGCATGCTGGGTTACGATATACGTAAAGTCGTCAACTAACGGCGCGGACCGTTTCCACGGCAGCACCGGCAGCGATCGGCGTGGAGAAGCGCTCGCCCCGTTCCGGGAGCGGTTTGCGATAAAACGCCGCCGCAAGGGCCGCAATGGCAAGAGCGCATCCGCCCGCGGCGATCGCGGCCGGCGTCCCAAAGCGATCGGCGATGAAGCCGCCCGCCAGCGGCCCGATGATCTGCCCGACGCCGAGCACGACCGTCATCGAGGCAAACGCGCGTGGATAGCGCGTGCCGGATTCTCGCTGTTGCATGAGCGCGCCGACCATCGCAGGAACGCCGATAAAGCTGATGCCGATGGCGATCGCGCCGGCGAGCGCGGCCGGTTGCGCAAACGCGACCACCCCGGCGCCGCACGCACAGCCAAGGCAGGCAATCGCCACCGGGATGCCGCTGCCGAGCCGGTCGACGAGCGGCCCCCAGATCGTGACGCCGATAAGCCCCGCGATGCCGAGCAGACACCACGTCGTCCCGGCCGACATGCCTCCCGCATGCCCGAGCGCGGCGCCCAGAAACGTGACGATGTCGATGTAGCCCACGCCAAAAGCAAAGTAGGCGATCGTGAGGGCGCGATAACGCGAACGCACGAGAAGACCGATCCCACCACTATCGTCCCGCCGCTCGGCCGCTGCAAAAGCTCCGCCGCTGAGCTTCGCATAGACGGCTGAAACGAGCAGACCCACGATACCCATCGCGACCCACTCGATACGCCACGCATTGGGACCGGCCGCCGCAACGAGCCCACTCGCCGCACCAACCAAAGCGATGCCCGCGCAGGCGCCGCCCCAAATGATTGCGGCAGCCACGCCGCGACGCGCCGGAGGGATCTTTTCGACTGCGAGTGCGAGGGTCAGAGCCAGCGCGATTCCCGACGCAAGTCCGACCGCAAAGCGCAAGAAACCAAGCGTCAGCGGTTCGACGACGAAGCCGCTCGCGCCCATTGCAAGGCACATCGCAACCAGCGCAATCGTATTGATTCGCGACCGGTCGGGCCGCCTCGCGAGTCCCGTCGTCAGCAACGATCCCGCGAGGTAGCCGATCATGTTCGCCGTTCCGATCGCGCCGTACAGAGCGAAGCTGCCGCCGAGCGCCGCTCGCATATCCGGGACGAGCACGCCGTACGAGAGGCGCGAGAAGCCCATGATCCCCGCAAAAGTAGCCGCGGCCCACGCCACCCTCGTCCACATGGGCCCCATTATTGCCGTTCCAACGAACCGGTGCAACGGATAAAAGCGGCGGAAGCCCTCCCACAGGAGGTTAGTTCAAGCGATACGATCCGCTCGCATCGACCGATACGCGGCCGCCGGGCACGGCGATCGATCGCACGCGGTGCTCCCAGAATGCGACGACCCGCACGGCCACCGGCTTGATCTTGGCGAGCAGCGCTCGCGCGCGTCCGGAAATCGACAGCGTATCTTTCATCCAGGCAGGATGGTCGTTCGGGAGCGCATGGCCGCCCCACCGGTCGTCCGGATCGGCGGCAATCGGCGCGATGGGAACCGCATTGAGGTAGGCCTGCCCCGGCGCATTCGCAGTTGTTGCGAGAAACTGCGACTCGGGATCGACGCGCGTACTCATGGTGCCGGCAACGTTTTGCGCAGATGCGAGAGCGCACTCAAGTGGAGCTGCGAAACGCGCTGCGGTGAGATGCGCATGCCGACGCCGATGGCGTGAAGCGAAACCTCTTGAACGTAGTGCAGAGCCAAGATGCGCCGCTGGCGTTCGGGAAGTAATTCGATCGCTTCGCGCAGGCGGGCACGCTTCGCGCGTTCCAGCGTCCGCTCCGCCGGTTCGAGCGAACTATCGGAAAGAGCATCGCGACCGCGGGGAAGCGGGGCGTCGATCGAGAGCGCAGCTTGCCGGTAGGCGGCCGTGCGGGCACGCCGCAGCGCCGGATCTGCGCGTTCCAACTCCCCGAGCGTCGGCAGCGAGCCGCGTTCTTGTGCGAGTGCGAAGCGCTTCTCCTCGGCGCGACGCATCGTGCGTCGCACGCGCTCGGAGACGGGATCGAGGCGGCGAAGGCCATTGAGCATCGCGCCAAGGATCAACGTGCGAGCGTAGCCTTCGATCGCCGTCCCGCGCGTTGCGTCGAACGTATCGACTGCTCGCACGAGACCGACGGAACCGTCGCCGACCAAATCGTCCATATCGGCTCCGCGCGCGACCGCAGCGACCCGCCGCGCAATCAATCGCACGAGCGGCAAGAGCTCGTGGATGTGCGCCTCGCGTTCCGCCGCCGTCATCGCAGCGCTCCATCGCGCGCGGCCGCATCGATCGCCGATGTGATCGGATCCGTGAGCCCGCCTGCGCTGCGCGTCATCGCTTGCGCGGCCGCGGTTACGACCGCGTCTCCGTAAAACCCCATGGCCTTGGCGAGCGGCGCGAACGCTTCTTTGAAGAGGATCGCTTCGAATTGCGCCGCCATCTCGCGGGTCGAATCGGATTCCGGCGCGCCGCGCGGGTGCACGGCGGAACCCGGTAGCGGGGAACGGGGGGCCTGAGCGTTCATGTCCATGCACGGAGGGTAGCGGGCCTGCATGTCGGGGAGGTAGCCTCCAGATTGCGGCGCCGCGCGATGAGGCCGGTTCCATCGCTGCCAAGAGACCACGATGCTTATCGTGTTCGGCGGCCTTCCCGGCACCGGAAAAACAACGTTGGCCCGCGCGCTCGCGCGAGAGCGTCGCGCGACGTATCTGCGCATCGACACGCGGGCCGTTAACGCCCTTGCGTCGGTGCGTCAAGCGTGGTGCCGGCACCGGGATTATGCGTCGATGATTTCGTCGAAATCGAGCGTCAGATCGTGCGGAGCGATTCCGAGCTGCACGACTTCGCGCGTCGCCGGATCGATCGCGACCGCGTACGTCGAACCATGCTTTCTATAAAAACCGATTTTCGCAACGGTGTCTTTGAAATCGTCGCTCGCCGATTTGATTTCAATCGCCACATCGGGGCTGAGCGGCCAGAAGCCGGCACGTTCGGCGACGGTCAGTGCATCTATGCGAGGCTGACTCACCCAGGAAGCGTCGGGAGCCTTCACAGCACCCCTTCGCCCTATCTTGAATCCCGCACTCGAATCAACGGCCCTGCCGCCGGCGCGCTGCGAGTACACGAGCAGTTGGTGATAGGTCTGTCCGCTTTGCGCAGCGCCGACGGTGAAATTCGGGCTCACCGTGAGCGTGCCGTCTTCCTCGCGCTCGAAGCGGTACCCGGGATTCTCGCGCGACACGCGCACGAGATCGTCGTCGTCGACGAGCACGAGCGGGATCTTGAGCGAGATCGCCATCGCCGTCCGATTCGACCCGCGCGCCTGGGACACCACCCGGTCAAGAGCGATGGATGTTGTTCGCAATCCGGAGCATCTCGTCGGCGGCTTGGACGCCTTTCGAGTTCGCCTCGTAGGCGCGTTGGGCGGCGAGGATTGCCATCATCGATTCGACAATCGAGACGTTCGATTTCTCGAGCATGCCGAACTGGATTTTCGGTTGACGGTCGCCGCCGGCGGCAAGCGGGCGCGCGATACCGGAGCCTTGTGTCGCGGCGAAGACAGCCGAATCGACGGGCCGCAATTCTTCCGGTGCAACGAACGCGACCAGCCCGATTCGTCCGGCGGCCGATGTAGCACCGTGGCCGAGATCGGCCGTTACACGGCCGTTGGTCGCGACGGTGACGCTTACGGCGTTTGCGGGAATGTGGACGCCGCGCAGCGTCCAGCCCTCGGCATTGCGCAGCGTTCCATCGGCCGTTCTCGAAAATGAGCCCGCGCGCGTGAAGCCGCTCGCGCCGGCACGCTCGACCGCAAAGAAGCCCGCACCATCGATCGCCACATCGAAGGCACCGCCGGTCTTCACGAGTTTGCCTTGCGCGAAGATTTCGCGGACACCGGTCGACGCGGTGCCGAGCATCTCCCCGCCGCCGATCGCGGCGAAAGTCGCCTGCGCACTCTTGAAGCCGGCGACGTCGGCGTTTGCGAGGTTGTCGGCGATGACGTCGAGGTTTTGCTGCTGCGCGGCCATACCGGTCGCGGCGGCAAACATCGCGCGGTTCACGATTTCACCCGCATCACGTCGTTGACGTCCTTTTGTCGCGATTCGTCGATCGCGCCGAGCGTTTTTTGCGCCGTCTCGAAGGCGCGCTGCGCGTCGAGGACCTCGACCATTTCGCGAACGGCGTCCACATTGGTGCTCTCCAGAAAACCGCTTTGGACCGTCGTACCGGCAGGGAGGCGGATCTGCGCGACCTCGCTGCCTGCATCGCGGACGATCCCGCGCGCGTCGATGGTCGCATCCGCACTTGCGGCCACGGGAGCGTGTTCGCCCAGCAGCGCCCGCCCGCGTTCGTCGACGAGATAGCCGGCAGCGCTGCGCTCGAACGAACCGGAGCGCGTCTCCACAACCGAGCCGTCCGGATCGCGGACGAAGAACCCGCCGGCGCCGACGATCGCGAGATCGAACGTGCGGCCGGTGTGCTTGAGCGCGCCTTGCGACGAGTCGATCGAACTCGATGCGACGAGGCCGTGGTCCGTCAACGAGACGTGCGAAAGGTGCTTGTGAAATCCGTCGGTCGATACGTTGGCGAGATTTCCCGCCGAGACGTCGAGGCGGCTACGCGCCGCCTGCATAGCGGTCGCCATGAGTGCCATTCCATCCATGGCCCGAGCGTACGCTTCCGTCGTTGCCGGGCGATGACGTGGCCGTGAACGTGGGTTGCGTCAGTCGAACGTTCGCACGATCGCTACGCACGGCGCGCACAGCGTCGGATGAATGGGATCGCTCCCCAACGGCAAGGTTTTCCAGCAGCGTGCGCATTTGCCGCCCTCCGCGGCCGTCAGTTCGACGCGCAGTTTGTCCGCACTCGCATCGGCGTGGAGCTCCAACGCGGAGACGACGAGCGCCTCGCGCAAATTGTCGCCGAGAGCGCGCAGTTTGGGCTCGAGGTCGGGCGGGGCGTACACGCGCGCGGCCAACTGAAAATCCCGCGGACCTTCGCTCGATGCCACGATCGCGCGTGCCATTTTGAGCGCATCGTAGATTTCAAGGTCCGCGAGTTCGGCGCTTCCGCGCTCGCTGCCGCGCGGCAGCTGTACGTCGAAGATGCTCTCGCGCCCGGCCCGCAGCGATTCTGGAACGTACTGCCACGCTTCTTCCGCCGTGAACGAGAGCAGCGGCGCGAGCAGCGCACATAGGGATTCGAGAATCGTAAAGAGGGCCGTCTGCGCCGACTTGCGCCGCGCGCCTTCGCGCGGGCCGGAATACATCGGATCTTTGAGTACGTCGACATAGAAGCTCGAAAGGTCGGACGTATCGTACTCGATGAGATCGAGATAGACGTCGTGCAGCTTGTACGCTTTGTAATGACCGGAGACGCGATGCGCGAGATCGTCGAGTCGTGCGAGCGCTAGGCGGTCGATCGGTTCGAGGCGATCGCGCGGGACGAGTTCTTCGGCCCGGAAATCCGAGATTAGGCCGAGCAGCATGCGCAGCCGGTTGCGCAGGTTGCGGTAGACGCTGCCGATCGATTTGAGCAGGCCTTCGCCGAGGCGCATGTCGGCCGTGAACTCGACCGACGCGACCCACAAGCGCAAGACGTCGGCACCGTACTGCGACATGCCGTCGTTTGCACCGATGTAATTGCCGGTCGATTTGTGCATCGCGCGGCCGTCGGCATCGACGACCCATCCCGTCGACACCACGGCCTTATAAGGCGGCGCGCCGGCCGTCGCAACTGCCGTAATGATATTGCTGCGAAACCAGCCTCGATACTGATCGCTGCCTTCGAGATAGAGATCCGCGGGCCAGTGCATGCCTCGCTGGCGCAAAACCGCGCGATGCGTGACGCCGGATTCGAACCAGATGTCGACGATGTTCTTTTCTTTTTCGAAGGCCGTACCGCCGCACTTCGGACACGAGAAATGTTCGGGCAAGAACGCCTCGACGGGCTCAGTCCACCAGAGATCGGAGGCGTTGGTTTCCTCGCGGCCTCGTTCGCGAAAGGCTCTTGCGACGTTCCGCGCGACGGCCGGGTCTAGTATCGTTTCGTTACAGACCTTGCACGTGAGCGCCGGAATCGGGGTGCCCCACGTGCGCTGTCGCGAAACGCACCACTCGGGATGATTCTCGATCATCTGCAGCATACGGTGCTCGCCCCACGCCGGGTACCACTGCACCGAAGGTACCTTCTCCTCGATGCGTTTGCGCAGTTTGTTGACGTCCATTGCGATGAACCACTGCGCCGTCGAGCGGAAGATCACGGGGTTCTTGCAGCGCCAGCAATGCGGATACGAATGCGCGTTATCGGAGCGCGCAAAGAGCGCTCCGGCGGCAGCCAGATCGCCGATGATGCGCTCGTTCGCATCGAAAATCTGCAGCCCGGCATAGGGGCCGGCCTCGGCCGTGAAGCGGCCCGTCGCATCGACCGGGCAAAGTATCGGGAGCCCGAAACGCATCCCGGTATCGAAATCGTCCGCGCCGTGACCCGGCGCCGTGTGCACGGCTCCGGTTCCGGTATCGAGTTCGACGTAATCGGCGCTGACGACGAGCGCATCGCGATCGGCAAACGGATGACGGACTTTGGCGCCGACGAGATCGGTGCCGAGCGCGCCGCCGAGCCGCTCCGCATCCGGCCCTGCGACCCGCGCGAACACGTTGCCGGCGAGATCATCTGCAACCAACAGCAGCTCCGAGCCGCGGCGATAGATACCGTACGATGCTTCGGCTTTGAGCGCGATCGCAACGTTGGCGGGCAGCGTCCACGGCGTCGTCGTCCAGATGACGATCGAGAGCGGCACGTCGACGTCGCCGAGACCCGCGCGCCGCAAGAGATCTGCCCGCTGAACGTCGTTTGCAGGGAAGCGCACGTAGATCGAAGGCGAAACGCGGTCCTTATATTCGATCTCGGCTTCCGCTAAGGCCGTCTCATCGCGGATGCACCAGAGCGTCGCACGCAGGCCCTTGTAGAGCTGGTCGACTTCCGCTAGATCCGCCAGCGTGTCGACGATCGTGGCTTCGAATTCCTTATCGATCGTGCGGTAGGGATGCGCGTAATCGCCGAGTACGCCCATCCGCAAGATCGTATCGCGCTGAATATCGAGCCAGTGCAGCGCACGTTCGCGACACTTCGCCCGCAATTCGATGGGATCGATCCGGTGAAAATCGAGCCCCAAGTGTTTGAGCGTCTCGAATTCGATGGGCAGCCCGTGCATGTCCCAACCGGGTACGAAGATCGCCTCGGCACCGTCGAGCAGATGGACTTTGACGAAGACGTCTTTGAGGACACGGTTGACGAAATGCCCCATGTGCATCTCGCCGTTGGCATAGGGCGGCCCATCGTGCAAGATCCACTGCTTATTGCCGGCGTTGGCCGCCAGGCGGCGTTCGTACACGCCGTGCTCGCGCCACCACGCCACGCGCTCGGGCTCGCGCTTGGGCAATTCGCCGCGCATGGGAAAGTCGGTGACGGGCAAGTTCAGCGTCGAGCGGTAGTCGGTCGTCAGCGTCTCGTTCGAGGGCATAAGCATGTAGGATTCGCCAAGCAGACCGCGCGCTACCCCCAGCGCCATGGATGGCGCGACCTAGCGCCGTTACGTGCAGCTTCGCTAGGCTCGAACGAGCCGCTCCAGGACCGTGAAATTTTGCTCCGCGCGCTGCCGCTGCGCGGCGGCCGCTGTCGCAAGATGGGCCGCGAGTTCCGTGCGTCGCGACCAAATATCGTCGGTCAGTCCGTCGATCGTTGCGATCGCAGGTCTCGTTCCGGGCGTCCAAAGTGGTTGTAAGGGGTACTGAAGATCCGCCATTAGCGCGGTGATTTTGGGATCGTACGGAACGGCCAGAAACGGAATGCCGAAGCGCGCGGCGATGATCAGCGCATGGAGCCTCACGCCGATCACGAGACTCGCTCGGGCGACTGCCGCCGCAACGGCATCGAGGCCTTCGAGCGCGACGAGCGTCGGCTTCGAGCGGCACTTGCGAATGACGAGCGTCGAGACCTCGGCGTCGGAGGCCCCGCCGAACGGCAAAAACGCCACGCGGGCGCCGTAGCGTTCGGAGAGCCGGTCGACGGCGGCCGCGATCGCGGTGATGCCGTCGGCTTGATGGGCCATCTTGCGCACGCAGACGAGCACGAGCGGATCGCTCTCGTCGCCGATGCCGGCCGTCGCGAGATCGACCGGCGTCACCGGTGGATCGTAGAGAAACACCGGATCCGCCGTCACTTCCACGGGCGTTCCCGGTACGAGCGGACTCAAGAGCGCGCTCGAGCGCTCGTCGCGCACGGTCGCCGCCTGCAGACCTCGGCAGCATTCGCGCACCGTTTGCTTTCCGAGAAAATCGAGCGGCCCGATCGACTGGGCAAAGATCATCGTCTTCTTGCCTGCCCGGATCGCCGTGCGCACGATACCGGCATAGTAAAACAAACTCTTGAGGCTGGTCGCGTTCTGAAAGAGGCCGCCGCCGCCCGAGAGCACGACGTCGGCCGCACCGATCGCTTCGCGGATCGCGCTCTGCTCCCAACGCGGCGTAGAGGCGACGCCCAATTCGTGTGCCGTAACCTCAGGCTTCGCCGAGAGCACGTCGATCGTCGCGTACGGGTACCGTGTTTTTAACTGCGCGACGATGATCTCGAGCAGTGCGTCGTCGCCGAGATTCTCGAAGCCGTAATAGCCGCTGATGAGGAAACGCACGCGGCGTCAGGTGCGATGCGGTTGCGGGCGAGGCCGGCTCGCCGCGCGATAGAGCGCGATCGCGATCGCTCCGAGCGCGATGCCGACGACGGCCCCGTTGAAGACGCGCAGCAGCGAGGCGATCAGCGGCGTATGCAGGTGCGAGAACGTGTCGACGATATCGGAGGTGCCGATCGCGATACCGATCGCAAAGAGCCAGCCGGCCGCGCGTTTATGTTCCGTTCGCAATGCCGGCAAGAGCATCATCATCGGGAATCCGATCGCGAACTCTTTGAAACGCGGCCGAACGCCGAGGACTGCCGTAAGATTCGAGCGCAGCGCTAGCTCGAAGGCCGAGGGCGAAACGTCGCTCGTGTTCCCGCTGCGAGAAATATAAATGAACGCCGCACCCGCCAGCACCGCGAGAATCGCCAACTGATAGAAGCGCACGGGTTCGAAAGCACTGCTGCGCCACGACGGGGGTTCGTTGCCGAAGCGCCGCGAGTAGATGAAGAGCGCAAACGCGAACAACGGCGGAAGGACGATGACGGCTTTGACGCCCGCGAACCGGTCGATTTCTTCCATCAACAACGGCGTGCTGACGAGCCCCACTACCACGAGCGCTCCCGCAAGCGCGAAGGCGCTCGCGATGCCGAGCGTCCGCAACCCGGCAAGCAGGCTGCCGCCGTACGAATTCGGCGGCGGTAAGGTGAACGAACGGGGAATTGCGACGACGCCCATCGTCGCGAAGCCGATCGCACCGAGAAGCGCGAGAATCTTCCGAGCCAGGAGATCGTGATGGGTCGCGTAGCCCCCGCCCAAGAGCAGCAGATCGAGCCCGAACGCGACGTAGGCCCACTGCGAGCGGCGCCGGCCGAAGGCTTCGAGCAGCAGCATCCCGATCGCCGGTACGGCAAGTGAGACGATGAAGACCACGAGCGGATTGATGCGGAACCCGGGAACCGGGGTCGCGCGTCCTAAGGTAAAGCCCCGCGCGACGAGACCATCTTTGATGGCCCGGACCAATTCGATGTTCGTTTTCTCAAGCGACATGCCGTCTTGCTCGTGCAGAAACGGCCGCAGGTAAACGATGCGAACGTTGCGCTCGCGCACGCCGAGCAGATAGCGGGCGACGACGGTATCGTAATCGAGCTTATCGAGTTCCGGCTTCGCGATCGCCTCAACGCGGGTCGTGCGCTCGATGACCTTTTCGGCCAGGCCGTCGTTGCCTTTCTGCACCTGATTCTGCTCGTAGGTTTCGATCGAGCCGAAATTGATGCCGGAGGCCTTGAAGGCGTCCGCCGTATCCTGCAGATGATCGGGGAACCCCAAAACTTCGTTGCGCTGTCCGAAGAAGATCATCGTCGAGGGCCGTTCGTGTCGCTTGACGCCGGCGAAAATGCGGTCGATCTCGGGCGCGCCGAAGCGTTCATCGTTCTGGATACGTGGAACGAGAAAGAGATGCAGTTTTCGCGCAAGCGCGAGCGGCGCTTCCGGCAAGCCCAAGCCCAAGCTGCCGAAGTAATCGATCTGCGATTTCAGCGCCAGAATCGTCGGATTCGAAGCGTGCAGCACCGTCGTCGCGTGGGCCCCAAAGTGCTGTTCGAGCGCCTCCCGATACCGCGGCACGGCAGCGGGATCGAAGATGACGAGATACAGCAGGTCGGGCGAAAGCCCCCCGCGTTTCGCCAGCGCGGCCAGCGTCGGCTCACGCAGCGGCGCAAGCTTGGATTGCGCGATCAACTGCTGCCCGGCAATCACGTACGCCGTCGATCCGGTATTGATGTTGCCGCCAAGTTCTTCCGAAACCGCCAGCGACGTTAGTCCCGCCCGTCGCAACGCCACCAAGAACTGCTCGGAATCGTACCCGTACGACTGCGCCAGCGACGTGAAATCGCCATAGTCCATCGCAATCTCAACCCGCCGCGAATCCAGCTCCCTGCGATCTCGTACGACGCCGACATACAACGCAGCCAGCAGCGCAAGCCCCAACAGCGCGCTCAAGATGAGCCGGTACCGCCGCGGAGCGCTCATATTCACCATCGGCGGGCTGGGTCCAACTGCAGAATGTTTCTCCTCTTAATTCGGGGCGGCGTGCCTTTGTTAAAATCGGGGCGGCGTGCCCCCCGATGGCCCCCGGCCCGGACTCCCGGGCCCATGGGCGGGAATGGCGTGAGGGGCCCCGTTGCATCATCTTCGCCAGCACCAGCGAGACCTGCGTCCGCGGAATGTTTCCGCTCGCAGCAGGGCCGGAAGGTTTTCGCCTTGACGCGTGCCTTCAGCCTTGGGTATAGTTCATCCACTCCGTCGCAATGGAACGGCTCCGTCACGGAAAAAACCACACGGAAAAAAGGAATCGAACACTACCGCCCCCATTCTCCGTGGAGATGACCCGCGAGGCGGCGAAGGGGGGCAGCCGGGGGGTTAACCGCCCCGATTTCCAAGAAAGAAACGCTTGTCGCTCACTCAACCAGCGCACGCGGATCGCAAGGACCTAAGCCGGGATGTTCGCATCGCCCTCCTAGGGTGCGGCACGGTCGGCAGCGGCGTAGCGCGACTCCTCGTCAACTCGACATCCTCGGTTCCCGCCCGGAGCGGTGTCGACTATTGGCTTGCGGGAATTGCCGTTCGATCGCTCGCGAAGCCGCGCCCGGCCGAGATTCCCGCGGATCTCTTCACGGAAGACGCGCGTTCGCTCGCCCTCGATCCTACGATCGACGTCGTGATCGAATGCATCGGCGGCACCGGCGTCGCCGCGGAATTCGTGGTAGCTGCGCTCGAGGCCGGTAAACACGTCGTCACGGCAAATAAGGATCTGCTCGCAACGCGCGGCCCGGAGCTGCGGGCGCTGGCCGCTTCACGCGGCGTCACCATCGCCTATGAAGCCGCCGTGGGCGGCGCGATTCCTATCGTCCGCACGATCGCCGAATCGCTTGCGGGCGAAGAGATTCTCGAAGTCGGCGGCGTCCTCAACGGGACCACGAATTTCATCCTCTCTGAAATGTTCACCGGCGCGACGTACGCAAGCGCGCTCAAACAAGCGCAGCGTCTCGGCTACGCGGAGGCAGATCCCACAAGCGACGTGGCCGGCATCGATGCCGCGCACAAGCTCGCGATCCTCGCGCAGCTTGCGTTCCGCCGGGGCCTCGTAACACACGAGATACCGCGCACCGGGATCACGACGCTCACGCGCGACGATCATTCGCTTGCCAAACGCGTGGGATGGCGACTCAAGCTGATCGCGTGCGCGCGCACCGAAAGTTCGATCGTGACGCCCGCCTACGTACGTACCGACCATCCGTTCGCGCAGCCGGTGGGACCGCAGAATTGCATCCGCGTCACCGGACGCAGTTCGGGCTCGCTGACGTTTGCGGGCACCGGCGCCGGGAGCGCTCCCACGGCTTCGTCCGTCGTCGGCGACGTCGTCGCCGTCTTGCGTCGCATCGGCGCCGGTCGTAACGCGGGGGTTCCACCGGCCGGTACCACGCTCGTCCCCGTGCGTACGGACGTTCTGGAGCCCGCGATTCCACTGCGTCGCGTGCTGCGCGTGGTATCGCTGGGCGACGTGCGCCCCGTCTGCGAAGCGCTCGTCGCAGCGGGCATCGATGCCGAGCCCCTCGAGAATTTTCCCGCCGTGATGACGGCCCGTAGTGACGGAGGACAGGCCGAATGTATCGAGGCGCTCGTGGCGGGTCAGGGCCTGCCCGTCGCGAGCGCCATTCCGCTTTGGGAAGACATCGTCGTGGCCGCGTCCGGGACCTCACACATTTTTACTGCCGTCAATTAGGAGTCACCGAATGTCGCAGACCGACCATCATTTTGAAACGATCGCCATTCACGGCGGTCACGCAGGCGATCCGACCACCAAAGCGCGCGCCGTTCCGATCTATCAGACGTCATCGTACACGTTCGACGATACCGATCACGCGGGACGCTTGTTCGCGCTTCAAGAGTTCGGCAATATCTACACCCGCATCATGAATCCCACGAGCGACGTGCTCGAACAGCGCATCTCGCAACTCGAGGGTGGCGTAGGCGCACTGGCACTCGCGAGCGGGCAGGCCGCAACGATATTTTCGATTCTCAACATCGCGCGCGCCGGCGATCATATCGTCAGCTCCGCATCGCTCTACGGCGGAACGTACAGCGCCTTCGTGCATACGGTCCCGAAGTTCGGGATCGAAATCTCGCTAGTCGACCCCTCGAAACCGGAGAATTTCGAACGAGCCTTACGCCCTAACACAAAAGCGATCTTCGCCGAGACGATCGGCAACCCAAAAGTCGACGTCCTCGATGTCGAAGCCGTTGCAAACGTCGCGCGTACGGCGAAAATTCCGCTCATCCTCGATAACACGCTGCCGACGCCGTATCTGCTGCGACCCTTCGAGTTCGGCGCAAACGTCATCGTGCATTCGGCAACGAAGTTCATCGGCGGCCACGGAACGTCGATCGGCGGCCTCTTAGTCGACGGCGGAAACTTCGACTGGGCGGCTTCGGGAAAGTTTCCCGAACTGACCGAACCGGATCCCTCGTACCACGGCGTTCGCTACGTTGCGTCGTTCGGAAATCTCGCCTACATCATCAAGGCGCGCGTCCAGCTGTTACGGGACATCGGAGCCGCCATATCGCCGTTTAACTCGTGGCTCTTCCTGCAGGGGCTCGAGACGCTCGGCTTGCGGATGGAACGGCACTCGTCCAACGCCCTAGCCGTCGCCGAGCACCTCCAGCAGCACCCCGACATCACCTGGATTTCGTATCCCGGCCTCGACGACCACCACTCGTTCTCGCGCGCGAAAAAATATCTGCCCAACGGTTCGGGCGCGATTCTCACGTTCGGCGTCAAGGGCGGAGCGGCTGCAGCCAAAGCTACGATCGATCACCTCAAACTCTTCTCTCTGCTCGCCAATGTCGGCGATGCTAAATCGCTCGCGATCCACCCGGCAACCACGACGCACCAGCAACTCACCGTCGTGCAGCAGATCGAATCCGGCGTTACCGAAGACATGGTGCGGCTCTCCGTCGGAATCGAAGACGTCCGCGACCTCATCGCGGACCTCGATCAGGCACTCGCGGGTGCTAAAGACGCGATCTACCCGCGCGAGCCCGCGAGCGCCTAAGTACGGCTAGCGAGCCCGATCTCGAACGCGATGTCGCGATCGGGCCGCTCGCGCTCGATTGCGGCGTCACGCTCGAGAACGTCGTGCAGCGCGTCAGCCTGTACGGAACGCCGCGCGCGGACGGCGCCAACGTCGTGCTCGTCACGCACGCGCTCACGGGTTCCTCGCGGGTTCTCGATTGGTGGGGGGGCCTCGCAGGCCCCGAAAAAATGCTGGATACGAATGCGCTCGCAATCGTCGCCGTCAACGCACTCGGGAGTTGTTACGGTTCCACCGGTCCCGGGTCACCGGCCCCCGACGGCACGCCGTATGGCGAGCGCTTTCCGGTCGTTACCGTCCGCGATATGGTCCGCGCGCAGCGGCGCGCACTTGCTTCGCTTGGCCTGGAACGCTTCTGCGCCGTCGTCGGCGGTTCGCTCGGCGGCATGCAGGCGCTGCAATGGGCACTCGATGCGCCCGAACGCATAGAGCACGCCATCGTCATCGGCGCCTACGACCATTTCACCGCAATGGGCATCGCGCTCAACGCGATCGCGCGCGAAGCAATTCGCATCGCACGTACGCCCGCCGAAGGCATCGCGCTCGCGCGCAAGATCGCGACGCTCACCTATAAGTCCGAAGCGCTCTTCGCGGAACGCTATGCGCGAAACTTCGATCGCAGCGGCGGCGACCCCACCAGGTACGCGACCGATCGTTACGATGTCGAAGGCTACTTGGATCATCAGGGCGCGATCTTCACCGCTCGCATGGAGCCCGCGGCCTACCTCACGCTCACGCGCGCAATGGATCTCTTCGACGTGCGCGGCATCGCGCTTCGTCCGCCATTGCCGAAATTCACATTCATCGGCATCTCGAGTGACTGGCTGTTTCTCCCGCAGTACGTTCGCGAGGCAGCCGAACGCTACGCTCGCGAGGGCGCGGACAGCCGCTATTTCGAGCTTCTATCGAACCACGGCCACGATGCTTTTCTGGCCGAACCGGGCGCGCTGAAAACTCTGCTGGCGCAGCGCTTGGATGGCTTCTACGCATCACTGCGCGCGTCGTGCGCGCCAAGCGTTCCGGCCGTTTAACCTGAAGGCGGCTATCCGAAACGGAGGCCGGTACGTAGTAAGCATCATCGCCCGCTCGGCGTGTCGCCACGCGAAAGATTTCCAAAGCCGAAGCCGACCGCGCCGACCGGGCACATTGGCGATCCGTCGCGCCGAGCGATCGTTTCTTAACTTGGCCAGGGTAGTGTCGATTGCGCCGCGCTGCCGACTCAATGAGAATCGGAGATGTTTCAATGAAAACACGTACACAAGGGCTCTTAGTAACCGCCGTCGTTCTTGGCGTGCTAGCCGGAAGAGCTAGTGCGGCACCTTATGCGGTCGGAACTGAGCTCACTGTAGCTATCGGTTGTCCTACAGAAGCGGCGAGTGATCCAGCCCTTACCTTTTCGCTGACCAACGTCGGAAACGCTCGGGCTGAGATCAACCAGCAGATTCCGATACATCTCCTGCTACAACTCACGGTAAAAGACAGTCGTGGGAAGGTCATTACAGCGGGCCACTATGTCAGCGGCACGAGAAGCATCGTGCCGTCGCAGATACTTCAGCCCGGAAAGACGCTCATGCTCAGTGACTGGATTTTTGATGAGGGACGGAGAGAATCGTCAATCCCCTTACATGCGTTCGGCTATAAACTTCCCGTAGGTTCGTATTCAGTCTCCGCGTCAACTGGAATCGCAGGTGGCCCGACGTCAAATACCTGCCGGGTAGAGGTAAACTAAGACTTTGGCACAGTCTCGGACCGTGCATCGCCGCTCACTTTACAGCGAACGCGGTTCTCGAGCCCCGCTGCTGCGCGCCTACCTGATGCGCGTGCAACGAGGCCGCAAATTGGCCGCTCCTGGCTCGTAAGAAACTTTCGACGCTCGTTACATTGCCGTTGCTACGAATGGTTACGGCGCCGACCTCGTCCGTACGGTAGACCCTCGCCCCGTTTTGCTGCAGCCTTGCGATCGTCGCCGGGGCTGGGCGTCCGAAGAGATTATGGCGTCCCACCGAGACGATTGCGAACCGCGCACGGACGCTGCGCTGTGGATGGACATGAATGGGGTCCCCCAGGAGCAGCAGCGACTCCAAAGAACTGTTATCCGCCTTAAACGCGGAAACCGTTAGGTACAGGATCATCGGCGGGTTCGCGCTAGCTCATTACGGCCGCCCGAGGTACACGAAGCATCGCGACCTCTGGATCGACGGCGAGAATCCCGAATGCGTGTTTCGAGCATTGGCGCGCTTCGGCGCTACGCTCGACGGGGTTTCCGCCGACGACTTCCGCGATCCCGATTGCGTCTTTCAAATCGGCGTCGAGCCCTTGCGCATCGACATACACAGCGACATCGGCGGCGTAAACTTTGCCGAAGCGGGCCCCGGCGCGTTGCTGCAAGCTATGCGGACGTACCCGCGTTCGTCATCTCACGGGAAGACATCATCGCGAACCAGCGCGCGCCCGCGGCCGCGCACGATCCCGACGAGGGCCACGAGTGCGACCAAAGCTGCGATATTCGCGAAGAAGGTAAACCGATCCGAGAGCGTCGTCGACCCCATGTCGCTCGGCATTCCGAAGGCGTGGCCGACGACGAGATCCATCAGGGCGCCTGCGATGAGGGCACCCGCAGTGAAGAGAACCAGGAACGTCCACACGACCTTCGGCGGAAATGATTTCCGATAGATGCCGACCAGCGGCGGGATCAGCAAGTCGCCGTAGATGAACGTCGTGTTCGCGCCGAGCGGAACGCCGGCCATCGCAAGAAAGCGCGCGATCGGAACGTTCCCCATCGAGCATACGAAGGTAACGACTGCCAGCAACAGGCCGGAAAGTAGCAACAGCGGATAGCCGGCGAAGGGGATCGCACCGACGGCGTGCAGGGCCGCAGCCAACCACTGCGCGGGCACGAGGGCGGCCGCGCATCCGGCGATCGCGAAGCCGAGAATCAATTCGGTTCGCAGCATTTCCACGTCTGCGATCAGCACGTCGAGCACGCACTTCCACGTGCCGCGCGTACGTAAGGCAGCCAGGCCCGCGCCGCTTTCGTTCCCGGCGGCGGCCGCGAGCACGCCCGCGGGATCGGCCCGGAAACCCGCTTCATGTCGCGATCCACAAAACAGATACATGCTGCCGTCGTGCTCGACCGCGTGGTCTTCCGCTCCGTCCATCCCGCACTGCAGGCACTCCTTGATGCGCGCCGGGAGGCCGCTCGCCGCCGTTTCCGGCGAGCTTCGCAGCTCGTGCGGCCCGAGCACGAACGTCGCTCCGACGGCGACGATTGCAATGATGATGATGCCGCCGAAGAATTCGGCGAACGCAAAGCGCCACCCGAGCATCGCCCAAAACATGATTAAAATCGCCACGTTCATATTGGTCGATGCAATCGTGAACGAGAGCACCGAGCGAATGTCCGCGCCCTTTGCATAGAACCCGCGGGCCGCAGCCGCAGCTCCGTACGAGCATGCCGAAGCGACGATGCCGAACGCGGCCCCAGTAACAACACCCCGGACGTTCGGGCCGAGCACGCGCTCCATGGCCCCACGCGTGAATACGACCTGCGCGATCGCAGAAACCAAAAATCCGAAAATCAGGCCGTAGAGGCTATCCCAAACAAATCCCGCCGTCATCGTGATACACGAGACCAGCTTCGCGGCGACTACTTCCACGTTTCAACCATTCCCCGGCTCTAACGTCGTGGCGCCAGCGCGCGGTTTCAGGGCGCGGCAGTAGGCTGCGGCGTCGCCGCCTGCTGCCCCGGCCCCGGGCTTGGCTGCCCGGAGGGACTTGCGCTCGGAGAGGCGCTCGGCGCCGGTGTCGCGGGAGCGGTCTTCGGGTTGCAGGCATCGGCCGAATAGGGTCCCGGCGGCGGGGACGGCGTGAGCGACGTCAACCCGAAGTCGAGCGGAAACGAGGACGAACCGTCCGTCATGTACTCGCCCCCGACCGTACGCGTCTCGCCGGCATCGAGGGTGAAGGTTTTGATGAGATAACGGTTCTCCGGGACTTTGACACATGGGATTTCGGTCGGACGCGGGTCGCCCGTGAACCAAATCGTCGTGGTTGCGCTCCCGCCCGCGGACTGCTCGTAGAAATACACGTTCTGCTGTTCGCTCGAGGGATTGGAGAGTTGCAGCGCAACCGTCCGCAGCGCGCCGTAATCGCCGCCGAGCGGACGGCCTCCCGGCCGCAAGTTCGGAATTGTCGGGTCGCCGGCCGTGAACGGTGCCGGCTCGGGGCCGCCGGCCGCATACGTCAGGGCGAGCGGCGCTATCGTCGCGAGCGCAAACTCGCCGCGCCGCCCGTGGCCGTCTCCGGCGTGTTCCGGATCATCGATGCGATCGACCGGATCCTCCGGGCCGCTCGTCGCGATGACTTCGACATCGACTGCATCGCCCTCGAGCACGCGCAGGTCGAAGATCGCCGCAACCAATTCTCCCGGATCGAGGATCCGGTACCCGAGCGCTTGGACGTACGGCGTCTGCGCGCCCACATCGACGACGATGCTTTCCTGCGTGTTCCGTTCGAGCATATATTGCAGCGTCGAAACGTGGCCGACGTATGCGAATGCATCGGCAGGTCCCGCAGCGTAGCCCAGAATCTGCACCGATGCGTGGCCCTTCGTATGCAGGATGAGCGAGAGCCGGTGCGGCGGCGTATCCGAAACGTGATAGGCATAGAGACGCGCTGGTTTGGTCGCGTCGATCGTACTTCGATAGAGAACACCGTCGTCGTCCGCGCCGAGCTTTTCCGGGTCGTCGCTGTAGAAGAGAAACGCCGGTTCGAGCTCGTCGAGCGTTTCGACGCTCAGGTGCACCGACGTGGTTCCGATTTGGTCGGCAAATCCGCTTCCCGCCGAAATCACGACGGTGGCTGCCGCCTCGAGCGAATCGCCGGCGCGCAGCGGGTTCACGATCGTCACGCCGCGCACCGAAAGCGTCGCTCCGGGCTGCATTTGCGCGAGTCGTTGGATCGCCGCGGCGATCTTCGCAATCGCGAATTCCGGCGATACGGTGCCACCGAGCGAGAGCGTGACGTCGGAGGGCACCGTGCCTGCCGACGGCAGCACGGTCACGGCAACCGTAACCGACGTCCCGGTCGCGTCGCTGAGGGTCACCGTCGCATTGCCGAGCACGTTGCCGCTTATGATAAGAGCGTTCGTTGCGGCGTCGTAACGCGCGCTCACATTTGCATTCGAAACGACGACCGATACGGCGCCGCTTGCGCCACTGATGCCGATTGCGACGATTCCCAGCGGCGATACGGATGCCGTGGAGCGGCTAAGACGCAACCCGCTCGCGGGTTGCGCCGAAGCGGATGGGCCCAGGGCCGGCGCCGCGGGCGTGACGGAGGCTCCCGGACTCGGCGCCGGCTGCGCCGATGCAGGCAGTGCATGTATCGCTACGGCGAAGGCGATGCCCGCGAGTGCAGCGGTCCGAAAGATACGGAGAGTCATCTCGGACGGCTTCGCGTGCGCTCAGCGGAATTCGTCCCTAGCCGAGCGTTTTGGCGTTACGGCGCGAAGTCGTAGACGACGCGATACGTTTCGGTCGCCGGATGGCCGTTGATCCTGGGCGCGACGAATTGACTAGAACGTGCGGCCGTCATTGCTTCGCGATCGAGCGAGGAATAGCCGCTGCTCGTTCCAACGACGGCGCTGACGACGTTGCCCTTCGGATCGATCGTGACGAGAACGACGCTCGTACCGTGCGCACCGCGCTCGCGATCCATTTCGGTGTACTCCGGTTGAATGGCCACGCGCACTTGCGCATCGACGACGCGCTGCGGCGCGAAGATCGGCGCGTTCGCTTGCGGCGCCTCCGTTGCAGCCGGAGGCGGTGCCGGTGCTTCCGTCGCTTGCTCGACGACGACGGGCGACGATTCCACGGCGGTTTTCGGCGCGGCCGACGGCTCGGGCGCCGGTTGTGCGAAGAGAGCCGCGTGTGGCGCATCGGTTGCGCCGGCGGCCGGAGCGGGATCCGCATCTGCAATCATTTGCTTCACGCGGTTCTTCGCGGCGGAATGCTTGCGGGCAGCCGCCGCTGCAGCAACGAATGCAGCTTTCGCATCGGACGGCTTTGCAGCGGGACTGGGATGCGGACCGGGCGATGCGCTCTGCGACGGCGCGGGAGACGGCGTGCGTGCGTCGGTCGCGGCCGCCGGCGGCGCAGTCGCATCCGGAGCGATGCCCGAATAGACGCCGACGACGCCGGGTGTTGGGCTGGATGCGGAATGAGCGACGATCGTGGAATCGTGTGCCGCGCCGCGTGCGAAGAAGAACGCAATCACAAGCACGAGAAGACCGGCGCCCGCATAGGCGAAGATCAACCTCTTCCAGGATTTGCGTTCGTCGAGCTGCATCAGTCTCCTCAAAAATAAAGCGCCGATATGCCGGTCGCCGCGCATACATGGTGTTTCGGACGATCCAAGTGAACGGATGACGGGCGCACATCACACTCCGCGCTCGAACGCCACGGCTTGCAGGCCGGGCATCTGCGCCCGGTCCGCGAAAAACTCGGACGTGCCGCGAAATGCGCCCCCAGATTCGCCTCGACCGAGAGACACTGCGGAGCAACGCACGCGCCTGGCAAGCACGCGCCGGAACCGGGCTCCGCATCGTCATCAAGTCGCAGGGTTACGGGTGGGGGTTTACAACGCTCGTCGATGCGCTCGACGACATCGTTACGGGTTACTACGTGAGCGATGAAGATGAGTTCGATAAAGTGCGGCGGATCACGAAACGGCCGCTCATCACGCTCGTCGACGTGCGGCCCGAAGCGATCCCTCGCATTCTCGAATCCGGCGGTATTCCAACCGTTTCGTCCGCTGCCGGATTCGATGCGGCGGAGCAACGGGCACGCGCGCGAACGAAGCGCGCGCGTGCGTCTTGCCCGTACTAGCCGGCCGCGAGATCGATATCGAACTCTCGAGCCACGTTACGGACCCCGCCCGCCAGGACGAACAAACCAAAGATTTCGAGGCCGTGCTGCGGACCCTACGTGCCGCCGGCGTTTCCGTCGTTGCGCCTCTCGACGCCCTCGCGGCGTCGGCCCGAACATCCGTGCACGAGCTCGTCGTCGGGCTCGGCACGGCGTACCGTTTGCGCGTCGTGGTGGGCGATGACGGGATCGAACCGCCGACCATCACCGTGTAAAGGTGCCGCTCTCCCAGCTGAGCTAATCGCCCCAGACGCGGTAGCTGCCCTTCGCGAGCGGCGGCGGAATTCCCAGGCCCGCGCTACGGCGTGATGACGGGTCCGGTCTCGACGACTTCAAAAGCGCTCGCAGGGACGCTCTTGAGCTGGTTGAGATCGTTATCATTCCAGCTCGTGTTGGTGGAACCGGTGAAGTAGAAATCGCTGCCGTTATCTGCAAGGAGCATCCCGAAACGCTTCATTGCCGTGAGGATGACCAGCGAATTTCCGGTAAATCCCGCGATGTTGTAGCTCGCCTTCAACCGGATGCGCAGGCCCATCGGCGGCGCGTACGGAGCGCTGGAGGTCGCGGCGTCGTGGGTCGCCGGATGAATGTGTCCTTGCGAGGTGTTGTTCATGGTAAAGCGGATCGCGTGATCGAGCGCTCCGGCCTGCACTTCATCGTACCGAACGAGCCCGGCGAGAATCGGTAAGCCTGCGGCGTCGGCGGACGTCCAGCCTTCCGGTCGCAGCGCGTTGGTATCGAGCGGCCAAACGGCTCCGTTCGATGCCGTCCAACCGGAGGACGTTAGCAGCGTCGCATACGTCTCGTAGTCGGTGCAGTCGTCCGTATCGAGAATCAACATGTGCGCGTCGCTACCCGCTTCGATCGCGGGCGCACTCGGGATCGGATATGGCCCCGGGTCGCTTTGCGAAGCGTACTGCGTAAACGTAATCGGCACGTATCCCGATGGCGCGATCGAAACCACATTGTATGGAATGCCGTAACTGGGATTGCTGCCGAAATCGGGATGAAGAAAGGTCGACCCGTTCGGATTCATCTCGGCCATGTACGCGGCGGAATTCGGGTTGAGCGGATAGCCGCTGATGTCGGTGTTCCACGGGTTGTCGGCCGGAAAGATCGTGCACCCTGCAATCGAGGGCTGCCCACCCGAGCCGGCGACCGGCGTCGGAGTTGGGATCGCGGGAGGCGGTGATGCCGTTGGAGATGCCGTCACCGACGGTGCGGGACTGTGGGTCGGTACGACGGGCGGTGTGGCCGTGGTGGCCGGCGCCGCCGCCGTGGGGCCGGGCACGGTGGCCCCGCCGCCGCCGCTGCATGCGGCAAGCATCGCGGCGCAGGCCGCAAGAACGAGGCATTCGATCGTTCGGCCCACTCGCAACATCTGCCAAGCATACTCGCATTTGCGACAAAGCCCTAGTGATGCGGCTCGCCGCGAGGCGGAGGGGCGCTCGGCGCTGCCCGGAAACCTCGACCCTATGAGTTTCTCACTGGTTCGCCGTGCCTTCGTCTTCTTCGCCGTCGCGTCGCTTGCAGGAGCAGGTCTCGGCCCATCGTCCGCGCGCGCCGATGACGATCTGCACGCTAAGGTACAGGCGCTCGCCCACGAGATCGTCTTCGAATCGGCCAAAGCCCATCCGCTCGATGCATCCGCACTCGGCCTCTCGGATGAAGACGGGCTGCTCGACTCGCCATCACCGCAAGCCAACGCGGCCGACCTCGCCGCTATTCGCAAGTGGGAAGCGGAACTTGCCGCCCTGCCGCTCGCCGCTGCATCGCTCGTGGACAAAGACGACGTCAAACTGCTGCGCGCGCGGCTGATCGGCGACGAACGGCAGTACACCGTGTACAAGACGTACGAAAAAGATTACAGCGCTCCCGCGCAAGCGATCGTCAACGCGATCTTTCTGCAGTTTCAGCATCTTCCGGTCGCGGGCCAAAACGGCGCGACCGCGGCCGACTCCTCGAAAGCTTGGGGCAATATCATCGCGCGACTCGGGGCCGCTCCGGCCTACATCGCCGCAGGCGAACGCCTCGTCGTGCATCCAGGACGCCTCTACGGCATCGTGGGCGCTGAAGAACTCGCGGGCGCGCCCGACTTTCTGAGCGGTGCGCTTGCGGACGCTGCGAAAGCGCAACTCCCGGCGGATCGCTACACCGCTTTTCTGAGCGCGCGCGATGCGACGATCGCTTCGATCGACGCGGCGAAACGCTACATCGACGCACACGCGCAGAGTTGGCCCGACAATTTCGCGATCGGGCGCAGCGCCTACGACGCGATGCTCCGCGACGAGCAATTGCTGCCCTACGATTCAAACGATATCGAGCGCATGGCCAACGACGAACTCGCGCACGGCTGGGCCGAACAGAATTGGGTCGTCAGCGACGCTGCGGCACGCGGCACGCCGATCGGTCCGGAAAGCGGCGGCGGACTCGCGCCCGGCGGCAAGGCGCTCATCGGCTATTATCGCGATCGCATCGCGCAATTGCGCGATTTCGTCGTCGACCGCCACGTCGTCGACGTCCCGGATTGGCTCGGCACGATCAACGTTGTGGAGACGCCGAAGTTCTTGCAGCCGGTCCAGCCCGGCGCGTCGATGAACCCGCCGCTGCTCTTCAGTAAAGATACGACCGGCTTCTACTTCATCACGCCGCCGACGTCGCTCGCAGATGCCGCCAAGAGCCTGGATCCGAACCAAGATTTCGATAAGGACCGCATCCTCGAAACGGCCGCGCACGAAGCGATGCCGGGACATTTTCTACAGCTTTCGATCGCGCACCGCAATCCGGATTTCGTGCGCAAGATTCAAGAAAGCGGCGTCTTCGCCGAGGGCTGGGCATACTACGGAGAAGAGATGTTTTGGCAGCTCGGACTCTACGGCAGCCAGGATCTCGACGCGCGCTACGATGCCGCGCAATGGGAACGGGTGCGCGGCGCGCGCGCCATCGTCGATCCGGAACTTGCGAGCGGGGACTGGTCCTACGATAAAGCGGCAAAGTTTTTCGCAGAGCAGACCGGCTTCCCGGAAAGTCAGGCGAAGGAAGCGGTAGCGGGCATCGCGCTTGGGCCGGGTTACGTGATCTCGTACACCGTCGGACGCTTGCAGCTCGAAACGCTCTTCGGCGATTACACGGCGAAGATGGGCGCGAAGGGATCGATGCTCGATTTTCACGATCGCCTGATGTGTTACGGCACGACGCCCTACGCCATCGTGGAACCCGAACTGCTTGCGGACCTCGATAAACCGCTTGCGGACGTCCGCGCGGCGGCGAACTACTAAACCGTTGCGGTCCGCGCGACGGGCGCCGATAACGGTACTGATGATGTCGATATACCGTTTTCAACGGTGGCCCATCATGTTCGCCGTTTTCTGTGCGGTCGTTGCCTGGCCCGGCGCGGCCTCGGCCGCTCCGCGCCCGGCCTGGCTCTCACTCGAAGCGGGGACCGTCGCTCGCGTCGATATTGCGCCGTGGCTGGTCTCCGACGAGCCGGAGGCGGCGCTCACGGAGAGCGCGCGGTCGCTCGAGCGGAATTTTTCCGACGATGCGAGCCGGCCGGGCGACGTCATATACCGCGCGATCGGCGTTCGCGTGCGGGTCGTAGCGCTCGGCCGCGACGGACGCACGGCGCACGTGCGCGGCATCGGCGACCGGTTCGAGGCCTTCGCCCCGATCGAGCGGCTCATCCCGGAGATTCCCACCGGGACCGTGCTGGTCGCAGCCGGCGGCTTCGGCGGCTTCTCGGATTTTTATCCCACGCTCGCGACGCCGGAGAAGCAAGCGGATCGGATCGCGACCGGGAGCCGGCTCGTTGCGCTCGGCATGGGCGTAGCACCGTACGATCCCGACAGCGCCGATCTCGTCCGCGTCCGCGTTCGCGCGCTCGACGGCAACCTGCGCGGGCGAACCGGCTGGCTCGCCGTGGGGTACACGGGTTTGCCCGTAACCGGCCGGGTGACGTCGTCGGACGTCGCGGAGAAGGCCTGCAATTGCCGGCTGGTGGTTTTTAGGTAAGATCGGGCCTTTGTTGAGATCGGGGCGGCGTCTGTTAAGATCGGGGCGGCGTGCCCCCCGATGGCCCCCAAGGGCGCACTCGCGCCCTGTTAAGGGCCCGACGGGGGCCGAGTTGCAGAAAGCGGGCGGAGGGGGTGTGTCTTGGCGCACCGCTCCGCCGATAAGAATGATAATGGATCAGCAGTACCTTAACGAATCCGGGATGGTCGCGCGGGAGAGTATTCCCTCGAGCGATACCGTTCGCGTCCGCTTCGGTGAGATCGACGGCCTGCGTGCGATCGCCATCATCGTTGCCCTCGTGTATGAAGCCGCGCGCATCGCATCTCCGAGCGCGAACTGGCCGCCTATTCTCGTGCGCGCCTTCGACAATGCCGGCCAAAGCTTAGCTTTCTTCTTCGTGCTCAGCGGGTTCGTGCTCGCATACCCTGCCTTCGCAACCCAGCGCGAAGATGGGCAAAGCTACCTCGACATCGGCCGGTTTTTGGTCAAGCGCGCGCTGCGCATCTACCCCGCATATCTCGTGGTGCTCGGGCTCACGTTCGTGGTGCCGCCGCTCGCGTTGCAGTACGGACTCCCGGCGCTCGCAAGCGGCGCCGCAAGCGGCCTCGGCTGGAGTGCGTTTTTTCAGAATGCGTTTTTCGTCGGCTCCGGCCTCGATAATGATGGTTTCCGTGTACTGGCACTCGAGGCGCGTTGGTTTCTCCTATTTCCGGCGCTGTTGCTCTTGTGGACGCGCTTTCCAAAGATTTTCCTCGGCGTAGCACTCTTTGCGACGCTCGGCGACCTGTGCTTCGGATTCCTTCACGCGACGGGAATCGGTGCGCTCGTTCCCTTCATGCTCGGCATCGTGGCCGCGGACGTCCGTGCGGGACACCTTCGCATCGAACGCTACGCATTCGCGATCACGGGCGTGGCGGCGCTAGCAGCAATCGTCGTGCAGCCCTTCCTTGCGTTGCTTCCAGCGTTCAATGCGGCACCGGGCGCGCTGCGCGTCGACCCGCTTTGGTGCATCGCGTTCTTCGGCCTCGTGATCGCGGCCGGCACATCCGGCATCGTCGAACGCGTGCTTTCGCTGCGACCGCTGCGCTTTCTTGGAGCCGCTTCGTTCGGCATAGCGCTCGTCATGGTGCCGGTTTCCGGCTTTATCGTGCGCCAAGTGCTCTCCACGTTCGGACAAGCCGGAGCCGCCGTCAATGCGGCGATTTTCTCAGCCCTTGCCGGCATCGTGATCTGGCAGCTCGCCGATCGCTGGTTCGGCGAAGGCAACCTGCGGGCCGAGGTTGCAAACGTGGCCGGACCGTGGCTCGATGCGGTGTTGCGCCTCGCGCGCATCGATCGCGTGGTCATCGGTTCCGAACCCGAACTCGCGCCGTACTCGGCCGAACACGAGCAGGTCGACCCTTCGTTCTACGCGCCGCCGCCTCGTTCGGAGAGCGGAGATCTTGCGAGCGTTTCCACGCGCTCGGGATCCGCCGAAGATCTCGCGGCCGAAATCATGGATATGAAGAAGCGTCTCTCGGACCGTTCGTCGGCGATCTTTGCGGAGTCCGATGAACCCGAGCCCGAACCCGTCGCAGTCGAACCCGAGCCCTACGAACGTCCCGGATTCTATCGTCGCTCGGCCGACGCGGCCGCAAGAACCACAACGGCGCCACCCGATGCACCGCCGCCGTCACCGCAGCAGCGCCCCCAGCCGGCGCCGCCGAGACCCGAACCAAAACGCGCGGCAGCGCCGCCCGCGTATGTGGAACCGCAGCCCATTTCCATCTCATTCGAACCACCGGCAGCGCCGGCAGCGGCCGCATACCAGCACTTTTCACTGGAGCCCGTAGCAGCTGCGGCCCCGGCGCCCATGCAGCCTGCGCCTGCAGGTCCGGTCGCAGCGCCGGATCGCCGGCTCCAGCCGGCTCCCGTCGCACCACCGCCGGGTCCGAGCCAGCGCGGACCGATCAAAATGCGCATCGGCGCCCGGCCGGAACCGGCGAAACCAACTCCCGGGGCCAACGGGCACGCCGCCCCAATCTTAGGTGCGCCGCTTTCCAAGAACGGGCAACGTAACGGTGGCTGATATGCTCGAACACGGCGACGTCGCCTCGATCGAAAGCCAGGTCCGGCAACTCACGGAGCACACGCTGGAAGCAGCTCGCGAGCGCTCGGCCTGCGAACGCACCGTCGCGCAGGCGCGTGCGGCATTCGAGGGCGCACAACGCGAATTACCCGCCGCCGAGCGCGACGCGAAGGAACGGCGCCAATCGCAAAACGATGCGATTCGCGGCCGCGCCGAGCTCGAACATCGGCTGGCCGAACTGGTCGAAACCGAGGATCTCACGCGCGCACGCCGCCAGCAGGCCGAGCAGCGCGCGCAAAGTTTCCGGGCAGCCGCAGCATTCGCGACGACCGGACGCACGGAGGCCGAAGCGGCCGGCGATTCCGAGCGAGCGGAACGCGAGCGCATGGTCGAAGATCGCGCGACGCGTGAAGCCGCGTCGGCCGAAGCCCGCGCGACCGAAGAGCTCGGCGAGGAAACGAAGGTCGCGCGCCATCGCGCTGAGATCGAAACGCACGTCGAAGCCGAACGCTCACTGGAAGCTGAAATCGCGGCAGATCGCGCGAGCGCGGAAGCCCGCGTGGTCGAATTGCGTGAAATCATCGAGCGCGAGGAATTCGCGCTGCACGAAGCCGAGGTGAATCTGGAGCGCCTCGATACCGACCGCGACCGCCTCGCCCAAGAGCGGGCCGCCGCCGGCGAAAAATTGCGCGAGATCGGCGACCGCGCGCGCGGCGAGATCGAAGCGCGGATCGCAACCTTGCGCGAACAGGAAGCAGCGCTCGCAAGCGAGCGCATCGAGCAGGAACGCCTGCTCTACATCTTGCTCGAAAATGACCGGCGTATCGAGCAAGAGGCCCAAGAGAAAGCGCACCAAGAGCTCGAAGCGCACGACGCGCTCGAATCCTCCACCGACGCGGCTGCGCAGCACCCCGAGACCGAGACAGAATCTGCGTCGGACGCTCCGGCCGAGTCGCCCCAAGCTTCCGAAGCGTCAGAAACTTCAGGGGCTCAGCCGCACTATTCGACCGTCACCTTTACGGCGTCGCCGAGCGCTCCGCGCGACCCGTCGCGTGCACTCGTATTTGAAAGCGACGACGACGAGCGCGGACCCGGATTCCGCTCCATAATCGGCAACATCTTCACGCGCCGCAAGCCCGAAGAACCCGTCGTGGATGAGGGTCCCTCGATTGCCGAGCGCATCGCGCGTGACTTCGGCATGCTCGGCGAAACCGATGACGAGGACGAGGCCGCTCCGGCATCGGAGCACGCCTTGGCTGCACCGCCACCGGAGACCCGGACGTAACGTAACCTTCGCGGTGGGCCGCCTACCGAGTGGGCAGTACGTCGCATCGTGCGAACGACGGTAGCGGTACTTCTGCCGGGCCCGGCTCCGGTCTTAGAAAGTTCTAGATCAGGTCGGCGATCTCTGCGGAGAGGGCTTCTGCCGTAAAGGGTTTCAGGAGAAAGCCTTGCGCGCCGCGCTTGATGGCTTCGACGGCAGTCGGCTTATCTTTGAGCGCCGAGATGACCAGGATTCGCGCCTGGGGGCGCACGCGTAAGATGCCCTCGATGCAGGTGAGGCCATCCATGTTCGGCATCGAAATATCCATGGTCACGAGATCGGGATCGAACGTCTCGATCACGCGGAGCGCCTCGAGGCCGTCGCCGGCCGTGCGGATCTCGTCGTTGTCTTTCTCGAGCGTGCGGCGAATCGCGCGACGAATTAGATCGGAATCGTCGACCACCAGCAGTTTCATAGCGTCCTTACCCGAGAAAAAGCGATTAGCGGCGCGAAATTGCGACGGCGACCGTCGGTACGACGAAAGCGAATTCGCAGAAATTTCCGATTTCCGAGTTCACGGTGATCTCACCCCCGCAATCGTCAACGACTCGCTGCTTGATCACGTTCATGCCCATTCCGCGGCCCGATTCGAGCGACGCTTCGTCGTCGGTTGAGAAGCCGGGTGCGAAGATGAAGCTTGCGACGTGCGCGTCTTCGATCTCCTGCGCCTCGGCGGCGCCGACGATGCCCAATTCGATGGCGCGCTTCTTGATGCGCTCCGCATCGAGACCTCGGCCGTCGTCGCGGAACGTAAAAGCGAAGCTTCCTATTTCCTGATCGGGCACCGGATGGATATCGATCGTGGCCACCCGCGGCTTCTTCGCGGCAAGGCGCGCGTCGGGCATTTCGATTCCATGCGCGAGACTATTGCGTACGAGCTGGATCAACACGTCCGAGACGATGAGGCGCTGGGCCGGCGGCAAACCGCGCGTATCGAACTTGTCCGCATCGACGCGCACTTCTTTGCCGAGCTTTTTGGCGATCGTCGCCGCGAGATCGCGCAGGTTCGTGACCAGATCGTCGCCGACTTCCTCGCGGATCTCGACGTTGCGCTGGATGCCCGCGAGCTTCACGCGCAGCGTTTGCAGGCTGTCGAGGTCGGCGCGGAAATCCGCGAGCGCGATGACGAGCGTGAGGAAATCGTCACCGCCGAGCGCACCGCGATATTTGAGCTCGATGACCTTCTGCTCGAATTCTTGCGCGATCTTCTCGAAATGATCGAGGCGCAGAAGGGAGGCGTTGCCTTTGATATTGTGCACGCGCTGCAGCACGATATCGAGCCGCTGCAGCAGCAATCCCGACTGGCCTACGGCCGCCGAGTTGAAATCTGACGCCTTGAGGGCCTCGTCGACGCGAGCCAATTGCTCGTTTGCCATGTTCACAAAACCGTCGAGCGCTCGCGGCTCGACGTGAAGGATGCCGATCAAGAGTTCGAATTGCCGAACCTTCTGAAGCTCCGAATCGCGCAATTGGCGCTCGAGGACGGTGCGATCGGTCACGTCTTCCACCGAGACCAGCACTCGGGTGATGTGCCCGTTGTCAACGATACGCCGGAAGCTGAAATTCAAGTAGCGTAAGGCCGGCCGGCCAAGCGCGTCCTTAACGTTGACCTCGATCTCTTCGAGGGGATTGACCTTGAGCACCGTGCGCTCTTTTTTGGAGCCGTCGAACATTAACGCGAGGTAATCGCGCGACGTCCGGAACATGCGGTCGGAAAGCAGCCGCTGCAAAACCGTCAGGAGGTTTTCGCTGCCTACTTCGGTTTGATGAAAGACTTCCTCGAGTTCGTTCGAGTAGCGGCTTTGGATGAAGAACGAGGAATCGATGAGCATTAAATGGGCTCGAACGGATCCGAGCACCACGTCGCTTTCGTGTTTGGCCGCTTCGAGCGCGCGGGCGCGCTCCGTCAATTCGGCTTTGTCGCGCTCCGTAGCGGCGATGCGGTTTTCCGTCTCGGTGCGCGATGCTCGTACCCAGAGAAAGGCAGCAGCGGCAAAGATAGCGATTCCGGCAATGGCAAAGACCCCCGCAATCCACGCACCGCCGGCACCGCGAGCCATGAACCAGAGAACCAGTGTTGCTATAAGCGCAAGCGCCCCGCCGCCCGGGACGGCAGCAAGCAAGGCCGGGCGCAATCCGTCGTTCATTCCGATGCTGATTTTATCGGCAAAGTTCGTCCGGGCACGTACGTGTTTGCGAATGAATCTTAGCGGGAAACACAGACTGACAATGGTCGACCTTTATGTCCAGTATCGGGGCACGCCGCGCGCAGTCCGTGAAGCGCGCGAGGCGGTAGTCGACTATGCCCGGCTATGTGGCTTTTCTTCTCAGGCAACGATCGATATCGCGCTCGGGGTGGGTGAAGCGCTCGCAAATGCGGTGGAGCACGGTAATAAAGACCTCGGTTTTATCGGCATCACCTGCCGCTTCGAGAACGGCGAACTGAGCGTCGAAATCCTCGACGAAGGCCCCGGATTCGACGTCCGGGCCGTCAGCAAGAAGCGGCGGGACCCCGAAGCGGTTCGTGGCTTCGGCATATCGATCATGCGATCGGTCATGGATGGGGTCGAATACGAGAAAAACGGTACCTGCGTCCGTTTGAGCAAGCGGCTCCGGACACTGTCCCTAGTGCGAACTAGCGAGCCCCGGGAAGCCTAACGTCCTAGGGCGTCGGCAACCGCTTCTTCGCCATTTTCGGAACATTCATCGATCGCGGCGACCGTCTTCTCCTCGAGCACCGTTTGGGTCGTTAGAACCTCGTCACGCGCCGCCTGCGAGGGCGCCGCATCGACCTGCGCGATGGCCTTGCCATGTTCGATCGCAGCCTCGCGAAGCTCGTATACGGCCTTTACCGGATCCACTTTCGAAGACGCCATGTCACCCCGTTCGCATACAAAACGCAGCCGCCCACATAAGGGCTCCCTTCTTTTTAGTCCCCAAGGCGCCACCCATTTAAACCGCCCCGCCGCAAGAGGCACGCCGCCCCGATCTCAGAGATTAGGTCCGTCGTCGAGCGGGCACAATCGGGAACATGGAAGCGTTATTGACGTGTCGTTGCAGCCATAGCGTCGTCGCTCACGAGAATGGGCGGTGTTCGGTCCCGCGCTGCGGTTGCCGCGCCGGCCGGCAACGCGTGATCGATGCCGAGATCAATCGTCTCCGCCGGGAGCATGCCAATCACGGCGCGACCCCCACGCCGAGCAGAGCCGCGTGAAGCGCTAGGCCGGCGAGGCCTCCGATAAACGTGCCGTTCAACCGGATAAACTGAAGGTCGGGCCCAAGTTCGAGTTCGACCTTTTCCGTGACTTGCTGCGCGTCCCACCGGTTCACGATGTCCTCGATGAGCACGGCGAAGGTGTGTTGGAAGCCGGCTAGCCCGGCTTCGAGGATGTTGATGATGTTGGCGTTCATGCGATCGAGCAGCGGCCGGTCCGCGAGCACGCTGCGCGCGACGCGCGTGACGACATCGGCAAGCCACGCCTCGTTCGAGGTCTCGGGGCCCGATGAGGGCAGCGAGACGCGGTTTTTGATCGAACGCCAAGCGGAGGAAACGGCCGATTCGACCTCTCTTCCGTGGATGATTGCGGCCTTGATGTCTTCGGCTTTCTTCGAAAACTCCGGATCGTTTTTCATCGATTCGGCGAGCGTCGCGAGATAGGCATCGAAGGCGACGCGCAGTTCGTGATTTGGCGAACGTGCGATCTCCGCAATGAGATCGATGAGTCCGTCGACGAGGCTGTTCACGATGTAGGTGTCGACCCACGGCGGCGTGAGAATCGATTTCTTCGAGAAGCGTTTCTTCACGTACTGACGGTTCTTGCGCAGCCATTCGGTGATGACGGGCAGCAATTCATCGACCGCGCGTTGATGGCGCCCCCGCGCCGTGAGCGTGGTCACGAGGGCGGCCGCGGTCTGCGCGAAATCGAGCCGCTCGATTTCTTCGGAAACGACACGGCTCACCACGCGTTCGATGTCCGGCTCGTCGACGACCTCGATCACGAGCGGCAGATAGTCGCGCGACGCCGAAATCGCACGCCGGCTGTTGCGTCCCTCCGCAAGCCATCGAACGATCGTCTCGGCCAGATCGATTTCCGTAAGTTTCGCGGTGATGTTTCCCGGCGTGAGAAAGTTCTTCTCGACGAACTTGCCGAGCTGCGAGCCGATCCGAGCCTTATTATTGGGGATGATCGCCGTATGCGGCAGCGGCAGGCCGCCCGGATGACGGAACAATGCGACCACCGCAAACCAATCGGCGAGCCCGCCTACGAGTGCCGCCTCCGAAAACGCTTCGAGCCACGCGAGCAAGGGATAGCGCGTTTTGAAATAGGCGGAACACGCGAACAGTATCGCCATGATCGGGAGCAAACCGGTCGCGATTATTTTTATGCGCAATAGCCGCGCCCGCTTGCTGGCGCTGTCCGCAGCATCCGAGAGCATCGGCTCGTTCATACGGCGGTCTTTTCGCACCTGCGGCGAAGCTCCCGTCATATGATTGCCGCCTCCGTGGACCACACCGAGCCTGCCTATGCCGAGTCAAACGGCATACGGCTTTGTTACGAGACGTTCGGCACCAGGTCCAACCCGCCCGCGCTCCTGATCATGGGACTTGCAACGCAGATGATCGTATGGGACGACGACTTCTGCCGCGAACTCGCCGCCCGCGGCCGCTACGTTATTCGCTTCGATAATCGCGACATTGGGCTTTCGACGCATCTTACCGATGCCCGCACGCCTTCGATGCTCGGCGTCCTCGGTGCGCAACTCGCGCGACGAAAGTCGCAAGCAAATTATACGCTCCGCGATATGGCGAAGGATACGGTCGGCTTGCTCGATGCATTGGAGATTGCCTCCGCGCACGTTATCGGCGTTTCCATGGGCGGCGCTATCGCGCAAGAGATCGCAATCCATCATCGCAGCCGCATCCGCACGCTCTGCTCCATGATGTCGTCCACCGGGGATGCAAACGTGCCGCCTCCGACGTTCGGCGCTCTCGGCGTTTTGCTCTCGCGCCCAAGTTCGTCGCGCGAAGCGTATCTCGATGCATATGTGAAGCGATGGCGTATCTTGGCGGGCGACGAGTTCCCATTCGATGCGGAGCGAACGCGCTCGCAAGGAGCGCTTGGCTACGACCGCGGTATCGATCCCGGCGGCGTCGCCCGGCAGATGATGGCCATCATCGCCTCGGGGAGCCGCAAGAAAGCGCTCCGCGAACTCGATATTCCGACGCTGATCATCCACGGAACGAACGATCCGCTCATGCGCTTCAAGGCCGCCGTCGATCTCCGCAACACCATTCCGGGAGCAAAGCTGCTCGCGATCGAGGGAATGGGCCACACGATGCCGCGTGCCGCCTGGCCGCGCATTCTCGACGCGATCGGGGAACTTACTGCAGAAGCTTAGCTTTTCTCGCTCTTATCGCCCGGCATCCGAAACAAGCTGCTGATCGTCTTGAGATATTGCTCCGAGCTCGCCGGCACGATCGAGAGCCACATCTTCAAAATACCCTCAGGCGAGATCGCCTTCGTCGCATCCATCAGCTGACTCTCAACCCGCCCAAGCACCGCATTCTGCATCGGCCGCAAATCCGGAAACCCAAGAAACTCCCGAGCCTCTTCCGCCGTACAATCAACCTCAATATTAAGCTTCATCGACAACCTAGTTAAACAGGCCGCGAATGCCCCCTTGGGGACCGGCCCTTTTCAACGCGGCGCCTTCTCGGCGGCGCGTATCGCCTGAAGGCGGCAGTCGATCACCGCACGCAGCGTGCGTTCGGAAATCGGCGTATCGAGCGGGACGCGGATCGCACCCTTCGTCGTCTCGTAGCCGCTCAACTTCTCGCCGAGCGTCGCGATCACGCGTCCGCTGAACGGATAGATCCCGATGTGCTTCGCGTGCGCGTCGAAGCCGAGAAACGGCTTCCCGCGATACTTGAGCGTCGGCATCCCATAGCTGATCGTCTCATCGGCCTCCGGCACCACCTGCTTAGCCAGCCCCCGAATGCGCTCCAGCGCCTCACGCTTCCCAGGTTCGACCTTCGCCAAATACTCATCAATCGCGCTCACGCCAAACCCCCTTCTCACCCGCCCACCCAAAATTAACCAGAACGCGTATACGCCCTTCGGGCCAGATCGGAAGCCGTCACCGCCCCATTTTCAATGGAGATGAGGCGCGAGTGCGCCGAAGGGGGCGAACGGGGGGTGTCACCGCCCCGTTTTAAAAAGGCGCGAGTGCGCCGAAGGGGGGGATCGGGGGGCCAAGCCGCCCCGATCTTACGGAAAGGCTAGTGTGTAGGGACCGAGGCGGTCGAAGGGTTTGAAGGTGCCGTCCTTTTGGGCCAAGCGGTCGGCGACGGCCCACAGCACGGCGGGGTTTACGCCGAGGCCGATGTGGCTCGCGTAGACTTCGATGTTCTCGGCGGTTGGCGACGGATCGTTGAGGCATAGGCGCCAGTTCACGATGCCGTCGGTCTTCGTGTAGATCGACGTCGTCGGCATCGGCAGCGTGCCGGCGAGTTTCTCCAGATCGTCGGGCACGACGTCTTCGATCGTTTCGCCCGATAGGATTTCGTAGAGCTTACCGGCGTTCGTGGCGGACAGATCGCCGGCAAACGGACTGCCGAGCGTGATCACCGAGCGCACCACGTTCGGCATGGAAAGCGAAAGATCGCGCGCGTAGACGCCGCCGAGACTCCAGCCGATCAGCGAGACCTTACGTCCCGTTTTCGCGTGGATTTCCGCCAGTCGTGCCCGCAGTTTGGTGCGCATGCCGTACACGCCGCCGAAATTGTTGCCAAGCTCCCAGCCGAAGGTCTCGTATCCGAGATAACTCAGGAAGCGGCGCAGCACGTTCGTCGACATATCGCCCGCCAAAAAGCCGGGCAGGACCAAGACCGGATGTCCGTCGCCGCGCCTCGCCGCCAAGAGCGCGGGCGCCGTCGCAACCATGCTTCCGAACTCGAGCATCCAGCGCCACTCCGAGAGCAGCAGCACTTTCGAGGGCTTTCTGAGGGCCTTCCGGGGGGCGGGATAGCTCGGAGCTCCGGGGTAGCTAATTGCGGACAAGATTTCTTCCCTTCGGAAACGGACGTTCAGGAAACCGAACGGGCATCGTCGACATGCAAGAGTGGTTGAATAAGCGCGACGGTTTCGCGCGGAATTTCATCGACGATCCAATGCGTGGTATCGACGACCTCGAAGCGATAGGGGCCCGTGACGAACTGCGCGGTGTTGCGGGCGGCCCGCTCGCCCAGCGCGCGATCGCGCGATCCCCAAATGTAGAGCGTCGGCACCGAGACGGGCCCGAGCGTCACGCGAAAGTCGTTGGCGCGATACCAGTTGAGCACCGCGGTCATGGCGCTCGGCTCGCTTAGGCGGCGAACGTTTTCATCGACCGTGGCCGGCGCGATCTTTCCCTCATACGCTGCGCGCAGTACTCGCGCATCGTCGTCCAGGAGTGCCTTCTCGGCGACGTTCCCGGGTGCCCGGAAGAATTTAACGTACGCTCCACGCTGTTGCTGATCGGGGTCGTTTACGATCGCTTCTGCAAGCGCCGCCGGATGCGGAGTGGCCAGGGTCGTGAAGCTCGTGACGCGGCCGGGATGAGCCTGCGCCACATTCCAGCCCACGATTGCGCCCCAATCGTGCGCGATTAGATGGAAGCGTGGAGTTCCGAGGGCGTCCGCAAAAGCGAGCACGTCGGAAACCAAATGCTGCATGGCGTAGGCATCTTGCTCGGCGGGGCGGGCGGTGGGCGAGTACCCTCGCTGATCGATCGCGACGGCCCGGTAGCCAAGATTTCCGAGTTCTTGGGCGACCGTCGTCCAGGAATCGGCGAACTGTGGCCAGCCATGCAGCAAGAGGCAGAGCTGCCCATCGCGCGGCCCCGCGGCGAGCCCGCTGAAACGCATGCCGTTAGCCTCGACCTCGATTGGCTCGACCTTTGTCCCCGATCCGGTCACCCTAGCCTCCGTACCACCGCTTGCTACTTCTGCTCTCTGGTTCTTCTTTCCGCCAGACAACTCGTGCCCTGGACATACCCGTCAAAACTCGTTGACAAACATCAACACCTATGTGTAATATGCATCTATGTTCAAGGCGGCCGGACATGAGAGCCGCCATCGCACACCGCTGCCTCCCGGCAGCCAGTGACAAGGAGCTCCCCATGTACCAGACGACCACCAACTACTTCGACCTCGTCCAAGAAACCGCGACGATCATCGTCGACGAGATTTCCGCCGCCAACACCCGCACCCTCAACTACGTGAAGTCCCTCTGGGAAATCGCTGCCCGCAGCAACGGCGAATCCGCCCTGCGCAGCGCCTACGAGCGCGCCGAAGCCGTCGTGAGCCTCACGGCGAGCGAAATCGAGACCTCGCTGCGCAGCAGCCTCGAAGTCACCGAGAAGCTTCTCGCGCAAGGCAAGAAGCTCAAGACGCAGAGCTATGAATCGGCCCGCGAAATCACCGACAAGGCGCTCATCAATGCCAAGCAAGTCGTCGAAGCCGCAAGCGATCGCATCGAAAGCCTCACCGACAGTGCGACCGAGACGATCGACCACACGATCACCGAAGTGAACAAGAAGAAGAAAGCCACGGCCTCCGCGGAGTAGTCGCTACCCCGCCCAGACGTCGAGAACGTAGCGCCGCCGCTCGGTGAGTTCGCCGAGCCACGCGGCCGCTGCGGCTTCGTCCGCCCCGGTTTTCGCGCGATACAAGCTCGCGAATTGGGCTCGAACCTCAGGCTCCATCCGGCTGCCGTCGCCACACACGTAGACGACCGCGCCGCGTTCCAGGAGATCCCAAACCTCGTCGCTCTTTTGAGCGATGAGGTTTTGTACGTAGGTCTTCTTTTCTCCGAGACGCGAGAAGGCAACGTTGAGGTCGACGATCCCGGCTTCGGCATACTGCTGCAGTTCGTCGCGATAGATGAAGTCGTGCTCCGGATGGCGGCAACCGAAGAAAAGCATCGCGCGACCAAGTTCGTTTCCCTGCGCGCGCAGCGCCGCACGTTCGGCAAGAAAACCGCGGAAGGGCGCGAGGCCCGTCCCGGGGCCGACCATGATGAGCGGCGTCGCGGGATCGGCCGGCAGCGTGAAGCCGCTCTTGGATCCTTTGATGAAAGCGAAGAGGCGCGTTCCCACGTCGCGCCGCGCGATGTGGGTCGAGGCGACGCCCTCGTACGTGCCCTGGCCGCTGTAGGCCGGTTCGCGCACGACGGCCACGGTGATGCTCATGCGATCGGGATCCGTCAGCGGCGATGACGATATGGAGTAGTAGCGCGGCGTCATCAGCGGCAGCATCTCGAGATACGCCCGCACGGGCAATTCGCAGGCGGGATAGCGCTCGAGCAGCTCCAGCACCGACGTGCCTTTCGCCTTAACCTCGTCGCGATAGCCGTCCTCAGCCGCGAGCGCGAGCAGCGCGGGCTTCGATTGCGGGCAGCGCGTGTGCTCCGCCAGCGTTGCGATCTGTTTGCGCGTCGCGACGCCCTGCAATTCGACGTAATGCATGAGAAGACGGCGCAGCGAAAGCGTGGCTTGCAACGGCAGCGATGCGATGCGGCCCGGCCCGCTCGAACGGAGCCGCACGTACGTGAGCGCATCGAACCCGAAGCGCGCGAGGACGCGCTCGACGAGCGCGGCGCTGTTACTGGGCAAAACACCGAGATGATCGCCCGTGCGGTACGACGCGCCGGGCGCGACCGCCACCTCAACGTGACGCGTCGAGCGAGTAACCCCGGTTTGCAGTTCGCGGTTGGCGAGCACGCGCATGCCCGTCGCGCCGTGCGCTGCGGCGAGGGGATTGGGATCGGGACCCGAGACGAATTCGATCTCGTACATCGGACGCTCGGGGATGCCCGCGACCTCGCTGTATTCGATTCCGAGTGCGCTCGAGACGGCCGGCCAGAAGCGCGCTTTCCAGGCTTGAAAATGCGCGTCGAGATCGTCCCGGGCGTCGCCTTCGCCGCGCTCGAAGATGCGTTCGGCTCCGAATTCGGCGAGCTTTTCATCGATGGAACGCGGAACGGCTTGGTAGGTCGATGCCCAATTGCGGTTCCCCGCGCCGAAGACTGCGTACTTCACACCTGCGAGCGCATCCGGAGCGAGTCCCTCGGAAAGCCAGGCGGAGAACGCGGTCGCATTGTCGGGCGGCGCACCGTTATACGAGGCGGTGACGATCGAGACGGCGCCGCGCTTCGGTAGACGCGCGACATAATCGTCGAGGGCACCGATCGAAACATCGAAACCTTGAGCGACGCCGTTTTCCGCGATGTGTCGCGCGATATCTTCCGCGCTGCCCAGGTTCGAGCCGTAGAGGACGAGCAGCGGCGTGCCGTGTTGCGGAAGGTTCGGAGCCGGCGGTTCGAGCGTCGCCGGAACGGAGCCGCTGCCGATCGTGCTCGATCCGCCGCTCGTCGTCACGCCGCCGGCGTGGCCGTTCGACGCGATCGGGCCGCGCGCTTCGGAATGAACGCGCCGGTGAACTTTGATCTTGAGGCCTTCGGGCTTTACGGTCAGCGATTCGCGAATCTCGAGTTGATAGCGCGTGTGATCGACCAGCGTGAAACGCTGTAAGAGCATGCCGATCACGAGCGTAGCTTCTTGCATGGCGAACTGCATGCCGATGCAGGCGCGCTGGCCGTTGCCGAAGGGTTTGTAGGCATTCGGCGGCCGAGCGGCTTCCGCTTCCGGCGCGAACTGCTCGGGATCGAATAATTCGGCGCGATCGCCCCACACCGCCCGGTCACGATGCAGCATCGGCAGCAAGATCATCGTGTGCGCGTTTTTGCGCAGAGCGAACTTGCCGCCCAACACTTCGTCCTTGTACGGATACACCGCAAAGGCCGGCGCCGTCGGCCACAGCCGCAGCGTTTCTTTGAGAACCTGCGTGACGTAGGTCAACTGGTTGACTTGTTTGACCGTCGGCAACACGGTGAGGTCCGTGCCGAAGATGCGATCGACTTCTTCGGTCGCCTTGCGCACCACGTCCGGATCGTTGAGCAGAAAGTAGACGCAAAACGAGAGCAGGCCGCTGGTCGTTTCGTGCCCGGCGATCAGGAAGGTGAGCATCTGGCGCCGGATGTTGACGTCGTCGAGCCGGCTGCCCGATTTCTTATCGATGCCCGCAAGCATATAATCGAGCAAATCGACGAGCTTACGGTTCGGGTCGGCGGCATGTTCGCGTTTGCGTTCTTCGATGATCTTATCGGCGATCGTCTCCATATAATGCGCGTGGGCCTGAAGCTTGCGTAACTTCGCACCGCCCACGTCTTCGAACGGCACGCCGCGCAGTTTCATCGCGCCTTCGAGCGATTGCACCATCGCCTCGACGAACGGGTGGTTATCCTCACGATAGAACGAATTGAACCGGAACCCGAATCCGCAGAGTCCGATCGTATCGAGCGTGAGCGCGGTCATATCGCGCGTCACGTCGATCTCTTCCTCGGGATTGAGGCGCTCCCACTTCAGCATCATCTGCCCGGCGATGTCGAGCATCGAGGGATGATAGGCGAGCATCGCGCGGTCGCTAAAATTCGGCAGCAGAATGTTGTGTGCTTTGTGCCAGTTCGGCTCCGACGTGTAGGCCGTAAAGAGGCCGTCGCCGCCGCCCGCTTCCGTACGGATGCGCTGCAGCGCGCCGCGCACCGACTTATCGAAGCGTTTCTCGTCGCACAGCTCGTCGACCAGTTCGTGGCCCCAAACGATGGTGAAGGCCTTACCCATCATATTGAGCTGGAAGATCGGGCCCAGGCGCTTCGCGATGGCCATGATGTCGCGAATCGGATGCTGGGCATCGATATCGAGCATGTTGCCGACGACGGGCTTCCCCGGGATCTGCGGAATCGGAACGATCCCGGGGCGCGGCGGCGTCTTAGGCCGGTCTTGTACCTTCATCGCGCGTCACACACTGGCCCAAACATCGAGTACGTAGCGGCGCTTCTCCGTGAGGCCGGCAAGCCATGCGGACGAAGCCGCTTCGCCGCTACCGGTCTTTTCGCGGTAGATCGATTCGAATTCGGCGCGAACTTGTGGCTCCATCCGGCTGCCGTCGCCGCACACGTAGACGATCGCGCCCTGCTCGAGCAAGGCCCAAACCTCGTCGCTCTTGCGCTCGATGAGATCTTGCACGTAGGTCTTCGTTCCGTCGAGGCGCGAGAATGCTACGTGCAGATCGACCAAGCCCGCGTTCGCGTAGCCCTCGAGTTCGTCGCGATAGATAAAGTCTTGGTCGGGATGGCGGCACCCGAAGAAGAGCATCGCGGGTCCGAGCTTCGTACCTTCCTTGGCGAGCGCCGCCCGTTCTTGCAGAAAGCCGCGGAACGGCGCAAGGCCCGTGCCGGGGCCGACCATGATGATCGGGGTCTGCGGATTTTCCGGTACGGCGAAGCCGCTCTTGGATTCCTTGATGAACGTGAAGAGGCGCGTCCCGGCTTCGCGGCGGGCGATGTGGGTGGAAGCGACGCCCTCGTAGATGCCTTCACCGGAGTAGGCCGGCTCGCGCACGACGCCGACCGAGATGCTCAGCCGGTTCGGCGCCACCAAGGGCGAGGATGAAATCGAGTAATAACGCGGCGTCATCAGCGGCAGCATCTCGAGATACGTTTGCAGCGGCAACTCGCAGGCCGGATAGCGCTCGAGCAGATCGATGATGGTGGTCCGCTTGGCTCTGATCTCGTCGCGCCACACTTTCGCATCGTCGTCGTCCGAGGCCAAGCGCAGCAGCGCCGGTTTAGTGTTGGGGCATTGGGTATGTTCCGCGAGGGTCGAGATCTGCTTGCGGGTGGCGGTCTGCTGCAGCTCGACGTAGTGCATGATCAGCCGGCGGACCGAGAGCGTCGCGTCGAGCGGCAAGGACGCGATGCGTCCCGGGCCCGTGGATTGCAAGCGCACGTACGTCGTCGCGTCGAGGCCGAAGCGCTTGAGCACGCGATCGACCAGCGCTTGACCGTTGCTCGGAAGCACGCCCAGATGGTCGCCGCTCTTGTACGTCGCACCCGTGGGCAGCGCTACTTCGACGTGGCGCGTGGAGCGCGTCCCGCCGGTTTGCAGCTCGCGATTTTCGAGCACGAACATCCCGCGAGCGCCGTGCGCGGCTGCGAGCGGATTGGGCTGCGGTCCGGGCACGAAATGCACTTGGTACATCGGCCGGTCGGCGATGGTTGCGTCCTCGACGTAGTCGACGCCGAGCGCGCTCGATACGGTCTGCCAGAGCGGCGCTTTCCAGGCTTGGAAGTGCGCATCCAAATCGTCGCGCGCGTCGCCTTCGCCGCGCTCGTAGAGACGCTGCGCACCGTACTGCGCGAGCTTCTCATCGATGAAGCGCGGTACGGCTTGGTACGTCGAATCCCAATTGCGGTTCCCCGCGCCGAAGAGCGTGAACTTCACGCCGGCGAGCGCGTTTTCGGGTAACCCGTCCTGCAGCCACTTATAAAATGCCGCCGCATTATCGGGCGGTGCGCCGTTATACGACGCGGTCACGATCACGACGGCGCCCGCAGTGGGCAGCTTGCCGACGTAATCGTCGAGCCAGCCGAGCGTCACATCGTAGCCTTGCGCCGTGCCGGTTTCCGCGACGTGGCGCGCGATATCTTCCGAGGTTCCGAGATTCGAGCCGAACAGGACGAGCAGCGGCGTCCCATGCTTCGGGCGTTCGATCAGCGGCGGCGCGGCCGGCACCACGTGGCTTGCAGAACCGTTCGAAACGGCGACCTCCGTCTTCGCCGGCGCGACGTGTTTGTGGACGCGCGGACGCACCCGAATCTTGAGGCCTTCCGGTTTGATCGTAAGCGTTTCCTTGAGGCGCAACTGGTACCGGTTATGATCGATCAGCCTGAAGCGCTGCAGAATCATCCCGAAAACGAGGGTTGCCTCTTGCAGCGCAAATTGACGCCCGATGCAGGCGCGCTGGCCGTTGCCGAACGGCTTATACGCGTTCTGCGGGCGAGCGGCTTCGGCTTCCGGCGAAAAGTGTTCGGGGTCGAAGGCCTCCGCGCGATCGCCCCAAACGGACGGATCGCGGTGGAGCATCGGTAAGACCAGCGTAATGTACGAGCGCGCTTTGAGCAGGTACTTGCCGCCCACCACTTCATCCTTATAAGGACGCAGCGAAAAGGCTGGGGCCGTCGGCCACATGCGCAGCGATTCTTTGAGAATCTGCGCGATGTATGAAAGCGAGGTGACCTGCTTCATCGTCGGCAGGACGCTCGGATCGGTGCCGAAGACGCGATCGACTTCCTCGTACGCTTTGGCGAGGACTTCGGGATTGTTGAGCAGGTAGTACATCGCAAACGAGAGCATGCCGCTGGTCGTCTCGTGGCCCGCGATCAGGAACGTGATGATCTGATAGCGGATGTTGACGTCGTCGAGCCGGGTCCCGCTCTTGCGATCCACGCCGTCGAGCATATAGTCCAACAGGTCGCGCTTGGGCGCGTCTTCTTGCCCCGCGCGTTCTTGCTTTCGCTCTTGAATGATCCGGTCGACGAGGTTGTTCATGTATTCGATGTCGGAGGCAAGCTTCTTGAGCCGATCCTTGCGGACGACGTCCTCGAAAGGATAGCCGCGCTTTTGCATGATGATCTCGAGCGACTCGACCATCGCGTTGACGAACGGATGAAAATCGTCGCGATAGAAAGAGTTGAAGCGATACCCGAAGCCGCACAGCCCGATCGTATCCAGCGTCAACGCCGTCATATCGTGGACGACGTCGATCTCATCCTCCGCATTGAGACGTTCCCACTTTTGGCACATCTCGAGCGCAACGTCGAGCATCGTCGGATGGTAGCTCTGCATCGCGCGGTCGCCGAAATTGGGCAACAGAATATTGTGTGCTTTCGACCAATTCGGCTCGGTCGTATACGCGGTGAAGAGTCCGTCACCGGCCATCGCACGCACTTGCCCGAGCGGCCCGCCAACCGATTTATCGAAGCGTTTCTCGTCGCACAGCTCGTCGACGATCTCGAACCCCGAAACGACCGTGAACGGCTTGCCCATCACGTCGAGCTCGAAGATTGGCCCCATCTTGCGGGCGAGTTCCATCAAAGTCTGAATCGGAGCGTTGGGATCCAGATCGAGCATGTGGCCGACCACGGGCTTGGCCGGCGGCTTGGGAATCGGCACGAGATGGCCACCCTCGAGCGGAGCGCGGCCTTTCTTTTTTGGAGGACGCGGCTCGGTCTTCATGCGCTGATGCCGAAGGCCTTCTCGAGCGCTTCGAGTTCTTTGGGCAGCATCTCGCCGACGTGCTCGACGTGCGGCAGCACGTTAGCGCCCGCGATCAAACCGAAATCGAGATTATCGCGATATCCGTGAACCGTAATGTTCAGCGCTTGGCCGTGAACCGCGATCGACATCGGATACACGTGCGTCAATTCGGCACCGGCGATGTAGAACGGCTTTTTCGAAAAGAACACATTCGATACCACGATGTTGACTTGCGGCGGAATGATATCGACGATGTTCGAGCGGCTAAAGAAGGTCGACATGAGCTGGAAGATCATCGGCGTTCCGAACGTGGGAACCTCGGCGAGATGCGGCACGAGCGGGCGAAACGGATTGGCCAACTCCTTCGAGCGGTTCGCGTCGGCGAGGATGTGTTCGATACGAGCTTTGGGATCTTCGATATCCGTCGCGAGCGGCACGACCATGCCGAAAACCTGGTTCTTCAAATCGGTGTTGCCGGCTTCACGCGCGGAGATGGGTACGAAGGCCGTCAGCGTGCGATTCGGCAAGGCATCGATCTCGAGCAGGTAGCGCCGTAAAATCCCGGACGAAATCGCCAGCACGACGTCGTTGACCTTGCCGCCCGCTGCCGTAGCGACCGCCTTCACCCGCGAGAGCGACATGCTCACCGCCGCGAAACTGCGCTCCGATGAAATCGAGACGTTGAGGGGCGTAGAGGGTGCGGTTAAGGAGCGGAGCGACTCGAGCGCGTCCGGCTTGAGCGCGTTCGTAAACGCCGTCGCGAGGGAATCCAGAATTTCCGGCATGTTGGCCGCCAGCCGCAGCGGCCATTCGACGCTGTGGATCGCCGCATCGACCATCACCGACGCGAGATCCGTCCCTCCGCTACGCGGCAGTTCGAACGCCTTGAGGTCCGTGCCGCGCTGGAGCGGCATGCGCCAGAGTTCCGCATAGGCGGCCATCATCGACGAGGCGATGTCGCGCACTTCCTGATGCTTTGCGGGATGCCCGGTTCCCGAAGTGGGCGGAGGGGGCGGGCGCGGTGCGGGGTTAGGCGAGGTGTCGTAGAGCAGCTCCGTGAGCGCGGCGCCGGCACCGCCGTCGATCAAGGCGTGATGCATCTTCGTGTAGATGGCCGCTTCGTTATCGGGCAGGCCTGCGAAGACGTAGCACTCCCACAGTGGACGCGCGCGATTGAGGGGCTTCGAATGCAGCCAGCTTACCAGGCGCTCCAGCGTCAGTCGATCGCCCGGTTCGGGAACGGCCGCCCGCACGACGTGGCGCACGATATCGAAATCTTCGTCTTCGACCCAGCTCGGGCGATCGATATCGAACGGCGTCGGCGCGAGTTTGTAGCGCAGACTTTTCGCGAGATGAATCCGGCCCGCAAACAGCCGAATGACGTCCTCGAAGAAATCGCCCGTGTACCCCTCAGGCAGCTTCACGATCGTCATGCTGCCGACGTGCATCGGGCATTCGGTCGTCTCGGCAAAGAGAAACGCGGAATCGATGACGGACAGTTTCCGGATGGAGGTACTCATTTCGCGCTCGCTCTCATGCTACGGGAACGCATCGGCCCCAAGCGCTCCACATTCGGTAAAACGCTTTGTTGGTTGGCGACTTTGTGCGGGAAACCTCGCCCACCCAAAATCGTCACATCTTAAGCTCACCTAAATGGCTTAGGCTAGAAAGGGAATAATCGGTCTCGTATGGCCTCTACCACCTCCGACGCTTCCCGAACCAGGAAGTTCAGCGCTAATGGGTCCGCGGAAACGGGTCTGCGCGCTCCATCGAAATGGCTCTGGCTCGCCGAGTACCGAGCGGTCTACGAATTTGGCTTCTCGCTTATGGCCGCGCCGTTCCTGATGGCGGCGCCCCGCGGTGACGGCCACCCCGTCCTCGTGCTACCCGGGTTCCTCGCGAGCGACGCCTCCACGGACCCGATGCGTGCGTATCTGCGGGCGCTCGGTTACGACGCGCATGGGTGGGAATTGGGCCGCAACGTCGGCGGGGTCACGCGCATGCGCTCTGCGCTGCGCCGCCGGCTCGATCACGTCTCGCAAAAAGCCGGGCAACCGGTCAGCGTGATCGGCTGGAGCCTCGGCGGGATCTATGCGCGCATGCTGGCGCTGGAACTGCCGGAAGCGGTGCGCTCGGTCATCAGCCTCGGAAGCCCGTTTTCGCGCGATCCCAATGCGAGTAATATCGCAAAGCTGTACGAGGGAGTCACCGGTGAAGGACGGACGCTGGAGGAGAAAATGACCCGCGCTCTCTTCGCTCACGCCTTCGACCGCATCGCCGGCGACCTCGCGATGCCCTCGACCTCCATTTATACGAAGCTGGACGGCATCGTCGACTGGCGCGCGTGCCTCCTTCGGGAAAACGCGATCACCGAGAACATTGAGGTAATCGGTGCTAGCCATGCCGGGCTCGGCGTCAATGCAGCCGTGCTCTGGGCGGTCGCCGATCGTTTGGCGCAGCCCAAGGGGCGATTCGAACCCTTCGTCCGCGGTGGCCCCTTCGTGCTCGGTTACGGGTCGGGCGCATAGGCGACGGCGTCTCCCGCCGTGAAGGTCCCCAAGCCCCAACGGCCCCACGCACCCACCCACACTCAGCAACGGAGCACCGCGATGAACGAATCAGCCACGACTAGGATTTCAGAAGACGCAAAAGACGCTGCGAAAGCGGCGACGACCCAAATCCGCGAAATTTTCGAGCGCTTCCGTCTGCCCGGATTCGATTTCGACGCGTGGATCGAAGCGCGCCAAGCCGATATCGATGCGATGTCCAAGGCTACTGCGATCGCCTATTCCGGCGCCCAGTCGATCTCCGAAAAGCAGGCCGAACTCCTGAAATCGGCGCTCGGCGAGCTCAACGCCGCCGTGAAGGTCCGCTCCTCCTCGGAGACGCCCGGCGAGAAGATCAAAGACATTACGAAGCAAGAAACCGAACTCGTGCAAGCGACGCTCTCGAGAACGCTCAGCGGCATGAAAGAGATGGCCGAAGCCGTCCAAAAGTCCCAAACCGAAATTTACGAGATCGCGCTCGACCGCGCGCGCAGCAACGCCGAACAACTGCGGGCGCTGTTTCAGAAGGATAAGGAAAAAGAGTAAAGCTCGGGCGGCTCGCCCCGATGCGCACCAAGGCCCGCAGCGTGCGGGCCTTTTTCTTGCAGGCCTTGTAAATCGCGTGGGCGCTGTGGCGGTCGCCGGGCCTGGTGCGGAGAAGCAGAGGCGATGAAGATTTCTCTCGGGGCGCTGTTCCTCGCATCGGCGTTGGCCGCCGCCACGGGCGCGGGCGCGGACCCGGGCATGGCCGCCGCAAACAATGCGAGCGCGCCGGCGCTCGGGACCGCCGCGCCGCAGTTCGTCGCGCACAGCATCGCGACCGGCGGGGCCGTTGCGAATGCCGATTTCGCCGGCAAGATTCTCGTCGTCAACTTTTGGGCGACGTGGTGCCCGCCGTGTCGCAGCGAGACGCCCGACATGATTCGTGCCTATCGCACGCTGCACGCTGCCGACGTCGATTTTCTCGGCATCGATACGACCGAGGTTGCACCCGTCGTCAAGACCTTTCTCTCGGCCAAAGGCGTGCCGTATCCGGTCGCGCTCGCCGGGCCCGAGGTGTACAACGGCTTCGGGGTCTCCTATATACCGACCACGATCGTGATCGATGCACGCGGGATCATTCGCGCCAGATGGACGGGTGCGCTCGCGCCGGAGCGTTTGGCCGAATTCGTCGCGGCTGCCCGGAGCGGGGCGAACTACGCGCTCGACACGCCGGATCAAGCGATTCTCGAACGCCTCCTCGATCCGTCTTCCTACGATTTCAGCGGTGATGCGGCGAGCGTTGCGGCGGCCGTCAAACGCACGCGCGACAACGTTGCCGCGGCCGATGCGTTCGCCGCAGCCCATGAAGACGGCGCGAACACGACGATCGATTTCACACGCGTGCAGACGCTCGAAGGTACGCTGCTGGTTCCCGCGGCGCAGCAATCGATGCGCGTCGCGACGAGCGCGCCCGAGCGCGTTGCGGCCGGCCGGCTGCTGGCGCTTGCCGACGGCAAACTCAACCGGTACGCCGACGCCGTCGCGGCGCTGCGCGACGCGCGCAGCATCGCTCCGGACGACGCGAAGTTGCTGCTCGACATCGCAAAAGCCGACTACCGGCTCCACGATTACGGGGACGGCGTCACCTCGGCGCAAGCCTACACCAGCGCGGTTCCCAGCGATGCGGACGGTTGGAACTGGCTCGCATTATGCGAACAGCGCGCGGCGGATTTCAAAGATGCCGCGCCTGCCTACGAGCGGGCGATCGCCTTGCTGCGCGCTGCAAGCGACGCCGCGAAACGGCCGGGCGAACGCGCCGACGCGATCGCAACCGTTGCCGATACGTCGCTCGACCTTGCCAACGTTTACGCGGCACTCGGCGACATATCGGGAGCGACGCGCGCCTTTGCGCTGGCCAATAGTTACGGCGATCGCCTAGACCCCAAAGGGCCCTACGCAGACCTCTACCGGAACGTGCACGAACGAACGCAGGAAGGCCTCATCGCCGTACGCATGGCGCGCGGCGACGGGAAGACTGCACTTTCCATTGCGCCTTGGAGCGGTCCCGATCTTCCGGGCAGCGTGTCGTCTACGCTGAAGTACCGGCTCATCGTCGCAAGCGCGCCCAATGCGCGGGTGAATTTGGAGGCACTCCATTTGCGCCATGGCTGGATCGCATCGTTTTGTGCGGACGGTTTGTGCTCGCCGAACCGCGTCGTGCTGACGCTTCCGGAAAGCGGCGTGAAAACGTACGAATTTCAACTGGTCCCGCCGGGCGCGGTGCGCGATCCCGGCAACGTCACGGTTCGCTCGAACGATGGAGCGGCTGCACTCGTGAGCGAGCTCGTCCGCTAAACACCGTTCGTGCAGCAAGCCGCGAGCGCGGCCGCGATCGTATCGAAGAACGCATCGCTGCCCGCGCGCGCCAGCGTCTGGGAAAAACGCTCGCCCGGCAAGGCTCGCTGCTCGTATTCCGCGAGCAGCGAGCGCACGATGTGGGCGACCGCGGCGCGTGGAATCTTCTTCGAATACATTTTTCCCAAACGCCGCTCGCGGGCGTTCCCGCCCAGATAGAGCGCGAAGGCCTCGACGCGCTTCCCAGCGACCTCGGTCACCGCTCCGGCGAGGCCGATATCGGCAACTTGATGTTTCGCGCACGAGTGCGGGCAGCCGCTGACGTGGATGCGAAAGTCGGCGTAGCGCGAGTCTTCGCGCAAATGTGCGAACGCTTGGGCCAATTCTTCGCCCATCGTCATCGAGTGAGCTACCGCGAGCGGGCAGTATTCCAAGCCGACGCACGAAACGACGTCGCCGATGCCGCCCCGCCCGCGGGTGCGCAAGTCGACGCCTTCGATCGCGGCGAGGGCAGCTTCGAGATCGCTCTCGCGCACGTCGTGCAACTCCGCGTTCTGATCGGGCGTCAGGTGCACGATGCCGTCGCCGAAACGTACCGCCGCATCGGCCAACGCGAAGGCGCCCGCAACGGGCAGCTCGCCCATCGGAATCAAAGCAGGAATCGTGTAGAGACCCGGCTGCTTCTGCGCGATCGCGCTCGCGGCAACCGGCGCGGGGGCGAGCGCGCGCTGCAACGGAACGGCCCTGCCGTCGGTCGCGGCGGTTAACGGGGAGGCGAGCGGTGCGCGGCGCGCCTCGAATTCTGCGTCGAAAACCGTGCGCACGCGCTCGGCGCCCCACGCATCGACGAGCAACTTGATCTTGGCTTTGGCGCGCGCACTGCGATCGGCGTACTTCGCTCCCAGCACGACGATCGCGTCGAAGGCAGCCAGGAGCTCGGACTGTGCGATGCCGCGGCGCAGTTCGATCGCGAGCCGCGGGGTCGCCCCGAGGCCGCCCGCACCCCACACCGTAAAGGTCGGCGCTGCGGCCGCGGCGCCGGGCTCCGCGACGAAGCCGATATCGCTCGTCGCAACGTGATCGTCACAGTGCGGCGAACACGCCATCGCAACGTTCATCTTGCGCGAAATGTTCGTTGAATCGCTGATGCGCACGATGTGGTCGTGCACGAGTTGGACGAACGGTTCCAGCGCGAGCACTTCGCCCGCATAGGTCCCGCTGTGCGCGCAGGCAATCACGTTGCGTATCGTATCGCCGCAGCTTCCCTTGGTGGTGAGACCGGCTTCGGCCAGCGCCGACTGTATCGCCGGAACGTCTTCGATGCGAACGTGATGCAGTTCGAGGCCGCCGCGTGTCGTTACGTGCAGGCTTGCGTGTCCGTAGCGTTCGGCGAGTTCGGCCGCCCGCCGCAATTGCGCCGGCCGCGCCTTTCCGCCCGGCACGCGAATGCGCAGCATGAACACGCCGACCTGGCGCTGCGTGCACACCCCTTGCGTCTTGAGGCGGTAGCGATCCTCATCGGAGATCGAATCCCACCCGAGTTCCGCCAAGCGGTCGATGTCGATCGCTACTCCGGCAGCTTTGATGTCTTCGATGCGAACGGCCGCCACGCACGTAGACTTTCCGCGGGCCGAATGGGACCCTATGGCCTAATGATTAATCCCGACGGGCGATGTTGCGCCGTCGCGCCGCTCCGCACAAATCTCGTCGAAGGACGTCGACGTTCGGGCCCCCCCTTCGAGCGAGATCTAGCGTACATCTCCAGAGAGATTAGCGAATGACGAGCCGGTTGACGATGAAGGTACCGTGGCTGTAGTAGCCGAGCAGCGCAACATGCTCGCCCGGCGCCGGCGTGGCGCCCGTCGGCAGGATGACCGTGCCGTTTTTGAGATCGACGTTCTGCACGTTGCCGTCTCTGTGGCGAATCTGCACGCGATACGGCTGGAACCCGATCACTTCGCCGAGCACGACGTGACGGTGATCGTACACGTACTGATCCCAAGCCGGCTGCCACGCGTTATACACGGGAACGCCTTGCGCATTGAAGGTCTGAGCGGAAGCGGCCCCGCCGTTGGCGCTCAAGGCGACAAAGATCGCGCAGAGATAGATGAGCGGTTTAAGATAGCGTTGCATGATTGATAACTCCTGAACATTATAATTGCATGAGTGAGACACCAGCACGATCGAGCGACAGTGCCGGCTACGCGAGTATAAACGCCCCCAGCGACGATCGCGTTAGCGAACCCTTAGGAAACGTGATCTCGTCCAATGCAAGCTTAACGATACGGCAACCGCGAACGCCGAACTGCCGCACTAATGGCGCTTGCTTCCGCAGCGACCAAAACGCCCGGCTTCCTGCACGCGATGCGCTTTCGAATCGACGAGCGTGCCTGAAAGCATTGACTAAACCCCGCATCCATGCCAGCGTAAACCCAGCCCGCAATCGCGGGGGCCGGAGGCCATCGGGGGGCACGCCCCCGATCTTAAACAGGGCGCGAGTGCGTCCTTGGGGGCCATCGGGGGGAACGCCCCCCGATCTTAAACAGGGCGCGAGTGCGCCCTTGGGGGCCATCGGGGGGCACGCCGCCCCGATCTTAAACAGGGCGCGAGTGCGCCCTTGGGGGCCATCGGGGGGCACGGGCCCCGATCTTAAAGAGGGCGCGAGTGCGCCCTTGGGGGCCATCGGGGGGCACGCCGCCCCGATCTTAAGGAGTACGGACGTCGACGAAGGGCGCAGGTATCGACCGGGGCAATTCCCTTGCACGCGCTGCGGGCATCGCACCGACATGCATGAGAGCCTCGACGGCCGCGTGAACATCGGCGACCTGCGTCGCTGCCGCGTCTGCGATTACATAGCGTACCGTTTCCCGTGCTCGACGGCCACGATCCGCGACGAAGCCGTGCTCGGATCCCTCAACTTCGATATATTCGATACCGAGGACAAGCCCGACTCCTAGTTATTTCGCGGCTTTTTCGACGTCGGCGAGATTCTCTTGGTTGAATCGTTCGCGTCTTGCATAGATGACGGAACCATCGGCATCGCAGACGACGATGCCGGCCGTCTTCTTGTCGCCGGGAGGCACGAGTTCGCGCCAGCCGGCGCCGTCGAAGGTGATCAGCACGTTACTATTGCGTTGCGCTTCGCTGCCCACGGAAGCGCCCTCCACGATTTTTCGTACGTGCCGGCGTTCGAAGAATGCCATCTTATCCGCGACGACCACAACGTAGACTGTGGCGTTTCCCGCCACATGATCCTCAAGCAGGTTGCGAGACCACGCCTTGAGATCGTCTTGCGATTCTTTGGTGAAAGCCAACAGGATGACGAGCGGCTTCCCGGCGGCGTCGGCCGGCAACACGACATGCGTTCCACCCAGAGAATCGGCCTCGAGGCGCGGCAGCGTGTCGGCGAGCGCCGTAGCACCCAGCAGCGCCGCCAGAGCGATGACGAGCCCTGAGTTACGAAACGGTCGAGGGAAGTTCATGCGCGAGCCTTTCGCCAGCCGGATCCTGAACGGTGCTTGGCTGCGTAACGGAGCGGCGAAGGAAAGGCAGGAGCAGCAGTGAGAGCAGGAGCGCGCTGCCGATCAGGATCCACGCTTCGTTAAACGCGAGGGTCGCAGCCGCCCGTTCGATGATCGGTTTGACGAACGCAATATCCGATGGGTCCGCGCGCTTGATGTCCACCCCTTTGAGCATATCGGGCGGCAGTCCGACGAATTTCGCCGTCGCCGCATCGCCTGCCACGAGCATGTCCACCAGATGGTACCCGATCTTGTAGGGACGCACGTTGACGATCGTGTCGACGAGCCCGATGCCGACGGCACCCCCGATGTTGCGCATGAAGTTGAGCAGACCGCTCGCGTTCGAAAGCGCCTCCGCGGGGAGCTCGTCGAGCGCGACGTTCGTAATGGGTAGAATGCAGAAGAGTAGCCCCGCGCCGCGCAACACCTGCGGCAAAAACAGCTCGTGATAATCCGAGCGCGGCGTCTGAAACGCGTTGAGTAATGCGCCCGCACCGAAGAGCCCGAAGCCGATGAAACACACCCACTGCGCCGGCAAGCGGCGATCGGCAATCGTGGCGAGCGGCGCGGCTGCGAGCTGCGAGACGCCCATCACCGTCATGATGATGCCGATCTCGAGGGGCGTGTGGAAACGCACGTAGCCCAGAAATAGCGGCAAGACGTAGAGCGAGCCGAAGAGACCGATACCGAGCACGAAGTTGTACGCGCAGGCCGCTGCAAAACCCGGATGCCGCAAGGGGTGCAGATCGACGAGCGGTTCCGAGCGACCGAGACAGCGACCAACGAAATAGATACCGCCCGCGAGCGTGACCGCGATGAGCAGGTAATCGCGGGGGCTCATCCAGTGATCTTCCGGCGCAATTTTGAGAACGATTTGAAGGCAGGCGAGGCTGGCCGAAAGCGCCGCGAACGATGGGACGTCGATCGTGCGCCACGAGGCGCGGTCGTGCTTATCGATATCGACGAGGTAAGCGCAGACCGCACCAACGATGAGTCCGATCGGGATGTTGATGAGGAACAGCCAGTGCCAGCTCATCTTCTCGGCGATATAGCCGCCGAGAAACGGGCCGATCGAGGGAGCGAGCATCGCAACGACGCCGACGATAAGGATTGCGCGCGGATGTAGGCGTTTCGGGAACATCTTGTAGCCGGCCGCGAACACGGTCGGGATGATGGTACCCGCCGCATAACCCTGCAGCGTTCGCCATATTATGAGCGATACGAAGCTGGTCGAGAGCGCGCACCCGAAACTCGTCGCGGCGAAGCCGAGAGTCGCGATCGTGAACAGCCAACGCGTCGACATCGCGCGAGCGAGCCGCCCGGACATCGCAATCGCGATGACCTCGGTAATAAGATACGCCGTCTGAACCCAACTCAATTCGTCGAGCGGCGTATGCAGCGATTGAGCGATTCTCGGAAGGGCCGAAGCGACGATTTGAATGTCGAGGATTGCCATGAACAGACCGAGGCTCATCGTCGAGAACCCAATCCATTCACGACGGTAGGACGGAGAAGTCACCAGCGGCGCATTCGCCGCGCGCGGCAGCCCGGCTTTCTCAGAAAGCGTAAAGCCTTCGCTGTTCGAAAGACCTCCTACTGACTAAAAAGTCAGAATGGAGGACGCGGACGGGAAGCGCGTCCGCTCGAGCGGAAAACCCGTCGACGGCCGGAATCGGCGGCCACCCGTCCGCGGAGAGGGCTCAGCCCACCGAGTAAAGGGTCGCATACGGTCGACCTTTCCTTGCCCGTCGCGGACACCGGGCAATCGAGGAAAGGACGCAGTATGCCCGAGTTGCCGGAACGCCCCTCCGCCGAACACCTGCGCAAGTCGGCGAAGCGGATGGCGCGCGAACGATCGATTCGCATCGCACAAGCCCAGCGCTTGCTCGCAAGCGAGTACGGTTTTCGCGACTGGTCCGCGCTGATGCGGCACCTCGCGAAGCTGCGCAGTGAGACCGAAGAGTCCGTATCATCGCTCGTCGCCGCGGTGCGAGCGCGCGATCTCGAAGCGGTGCACCAAGCGTTGGCGAACGGCGCGAATCCTCGGCTCCTCTTCGAGGGCGAGACGCCGTTGCACGCGGCGGCGCGGCACGGCACGCTCGCCGTCATCGAGGCACTCATCGAGGGCGGCGCACTCGAGTGGCAGACCGACGCTGCGGGACGAACGCCGCTCGACGTCGCGCGCCGCGCGCGCGGGCCGGAGCGCAGCGCGATCGTCGCACTGTTAGATCGCAATGCGATTGCAGATCCCTCGTTTCGCGAAGCGGTCGCGGCAATCCATCGCGGGGATCTTCGGCGTCTCGCAACGCTGCTCGATGCCGAACCGCGTTTGCTTACCGTTCGAATCGCCGGCCCGGAAGCGTACCGCAAGAGAAAACGCCCCGATTACTTTCGTGACCCCAAGCTCTTCTGGTTCGTTGCGAATAATCCGACGACCGTGGAACACATGGCCTCGAACATCGTGGGCGTCGCACGCACGATGATCGAGCGCGGCGTCGAACGCGCGGATCTCGAGTACACGCTCGGACTCGTGATGACCAGCAGCGTCGCGCGCGAACAGGGCCATCAACGGCCGCTCATGCGCGTGCTGCTCGGCGCGGGCGCCACGGCTACGCGCGATACGATCGTTTCGACTGCGGCCCACTGGGAACGCGACGCGTTGCGCGCCTTGGTCGAAGCGGGACGTCCGCTCGATGCACCGCTTGCCGCGACGTTCGGCGACGTTGCCGTGCTGCGCGCGTTGCTTCCAACGAGCAGCCCCCAAGACATCACGCTTGCGTTCGGGCTCGCCGTCATCAATAGAGAACTCGAAACTGCTCGCCTCGCACTAGAGGCCGGCGCCGACATCGACGCGTTTTTGCCGGTGCACTCGCACAGTACGGCGCTGCATCAGGCTGCGGCCGACGATAACGTCGCCATGATCGACATGCTGCTGCGAGGGGGCGCTCGGCGCGACATCCTCGACACGCTCTGGGACGGGACGCCTCACGGGTGGGCGTTGTTCGGCGGCCACGCGGCCGCTGCGGCGGCGCTCTCGGAGGATGGGCACGGCCTGCCATCCAGGAACGGCTATTGAAAGCCTGGTACATTCGCGCCGGATGATCACGCGAGCGGTTCTCTTCGAACAGTTTGCCGGGCGCGACGAGGAGTTGCAGCACCTCATCGACGTGCGCGCCGCTTCGGCACGCGAACTGCTCGGCCGCACGGTCTCGATCGTGGGCGAAGCGGGGGTCGGCAAGAGCCGGCTGCTCACTGAATTTCGCGAAGCGACGGAACGCGAACGCGGCGCGTTCGTGCGCGTGCGTTGCGAGGAGCTTCCCGTCGCATACGCGCCGCTCGTCCGCGCGCTCGAACAGTTGCAAGAACGGCGGGAACTCCGGCGCACGGACGCACTCGCGACCGCGTTGCAGCTGCTGACGACAGCCGACGCGACGGCGACGCCCGAGGAAGGCGCCCGGAAACGGACGATCTTCAATGCCCTCGCCACGGCGTTCGTCGAATCGGCCAGGCGCCTGGGCCAATTGACGCTCGCCGTCGATGACGTGCACTGGAGCGACCTCTCCACCCTTGAAGCCCTGCGGGCGCTGGCACGATCGGTGCGCCGTGCGCCGATGGTCCTCGCCATTACGTACCGGCCCGAAGACCTTGCAGCCGATCACGCGCGTGCACTGGCAGTTGGGGAATTGGAGCGCGAGGACGTCGATCGCATTACGCTCGGTCCGCTCGCCTTCGGCGATATCGCGTCGCTGCTTCGAGAGCCCGTACCCTCGGCGAGTAAAGAGCTCGTCCGGCGCATCTACGATCTTTCCGAAGGCAAACCGTACGTTGCCGAAGAGCTTGCGCGAAGCGTCGTGGAGCGCGGCTTCGACGTAGATCCGGAAACGTCGCTCAGCCTGCGCAGCGCCGTTCTCGAACGCGTCGCTGTGCTCGCGCCGGGGGAGCGCGAAATCATCGAGCGCGCGGCCGTGCTCGGCCGTAATTTCGCGCCGGACGACTTGAGCGCGCTCGGCACTTCGGAGGAGCGTCTGTTCGCGGCGTTGCGCAACGGCCTGGAGCTTCAGCTTCTCGAAGAGCGCCAACTCGGCGGTGCACCGTGGTTCCGATTCCGGCACGCCCTCACCCGCGAAATTCTGTACCGCAATCTCCTGGCCATCGAGCGGCGCGCGCTGCATTCCGAGATTGCCGATCGTCTCGAGTCGCAGGGCGACCGCATCGCGGAACTCGCGTACCATCGTTCGGCAGCGGGTGACGCGCCACGCGCCGTCATTGCCAACGAACGCGCCGGCGACCGCGCCGTTGGATTGGCCGCATTTGCAGACGCGGCAAAACTCTTTCGGCGCGCGCTCGAATTCACTGATGATCCCGAGGCCCTCGCCCGAATCGGCCTCAAGCTTGCCGAATCGCTGGAACGCAGCGGAGATCTCGACGACCTGCTCGCCGCGATTCCGCATAACGCCGAGAAACTCGCGCAAGTGGGACGCGCGGACGACGCCCTCGTCGTCCTCAACGTGGCGATTCGCGCGCTCGGGCCATCGCGGCTCAAGGATGCTCTGGCATTGGTCGAGCGCGCGAAAGGATTACTGCGCCCCGAAACGGCGCCCAAGATCCGCTTCGAATTCGAGCTGGCGAATGCAGAAGTGTTGCGGCTGGGGGTTCGCAATGAGGAAGCGCTCACAGCCTGCGCGCGCGCGGAAGCGTGCTTGCCCCGCCCAAACCCGCTGCAACGCAAAGCACTGCTGTTGTCGCAAGCCTATTGCTATATGCGCATGGACGAGCTCTCGAAGGCGCAACACGCGCTCGAGCTTCGGCTACGGGAAGCCACGAACGACGGTGGTTCCGACGGTGCAGAGACGAGTGCTGCGATGGCCAAAGTCTCGTATCGCCGCGGCGAGCTTCGTACGGCCTTCCGGCAGTGTCTCGAGACGGCGTCTCGCTGGCAGCAGATTAAGCACGAGCGCGCGGCGCATTTACAGCGCTGCAATGCCGCGCTCGTCGCATCGGATCTGGGTGACTTTGCCTTCGTAACCGGCATGGTCGAAAGCTCGCGACGCAGCGGCACCGAAGGCAGCCAGGCACTCGAGTCGGCGCGCATCCGCACGGCGCGCGCGATCGGAGGTGACATACGGGAGCTTCTGCAGCTCTTCGAACGTACCGCTGCGCATGGAACGGCAACCATGATCTGCATGCTCGGACGCGATCTTCCGTTTATGATCGCGGACGACCGCGAACGCGCCCGCTCGATCGTGCTGCGGGCCATCGAGCGCGTCCCCAGAGGCGAACTCGATGCAGAACTCGTGCTGCCCGTGGTCGCATTTGGGACCGATGACGATCTCGCAAGAGCGCTGGAATTCTACGCCTACACCGCGTACAACAAGAACGATCCTTGGCTCGCGAACGGTGCCGCACTCTTGCACGGGCACGTAGCCAGACGCGAGCATCGCACGATCGAAGCTGCGGCGCGTGCTCGCGAGGCGATCGAAAGAGCCGAGCGGATGGAGCACTGGCTCTATCTGGCGCTCGCCTACGAACTCGCCGGCGATTACGGGGCCGCGCGCGCCGCGCTCCTGCGCGTGGGAGCCGGCGCCGAACTCGCTCGGCTCGAAGGCCGGCGTGCCCTGACGCGAGCACCAGAGGTGTCCGCACCGAAACTTACCCAGCGCGAAGAGCAGGTCGCGCGGCTCATCGCCGCAGGTCTTTCGGCGCGCGAAGCGGGCGAACGTCTCGCGATCGCCGCACGCACCGTGGAAACGCACTTAACGAATGTCTACCTGAAGCTCGGCATCAATTCACGCGCCGAACTGGTGCCGCTTATGGCCCAAAGCGCAGGGACCGACCCCCGACCTGACGTTCAAAATCCCGCTCCGGGGGAGTGAATAAACGGACGACGCGCCGGGTATCGTGGTCGCATGAGAGCAACCTGGAAACCGCATGAAAAATCCGGCCGGCTGACGACGCAGAGCGACCTTCCCGATAGCGTCTACGCATTTCCGAAGCAGCGCAAAGAACCCCTGACGGACGCGCGCCACGTGCGCAACGCGATCGCACGGTTGGATCAAGTGGAAGGCGTCACCCAGGCCGAGCGCGATCTGGCCTTTGCCAACATCCGCAAAGCCGCGAAGCACTACGACATCGAACTCAGCGAAACGTCCGCGGCCGACGTCGGCGTCCATCCCCAGAGCGCCGCGAGCAAGCATAAGCGCACTGCCGGTCGCGCAAAAACAACGAAGAAAAAGCGCTCGACGGGCACCCGCTGATCGCTAACTCCGATGTCCACAGCAGTTCCGAAACGGGCAGAGACGTCGCGATCGTGCGAGCCGGAGGCGGCCCGAAATACTTCGATGCGGCGAAGCTGCTCGGCGTGCTTGCCGGCGCGAACGCGACGGCCGAAGTCGCGAAGCTCGCCCGCGAGTACGGCGCCGCGAAGGTCCGGGATTGTGTTGCCGTATTTACCTACGCGATCGACGACTCGCTCGCCGTGGCCGAGCGCGAGAAGATTTCGCTTCCGACGAAGCCGATTCCCAATCCCACCGATGGCGTGTAAAATGTGCCGGGCCCGCAAAATTTAATTCGGCGCCAGAGGTTGCAAGTCGGACGCCGAATGGCAAATTCGGGCACATGTCCTATTTTCACGCCTCAACCGGCGTAAAACGGCCGGCGTCAGGCCGTACGTGTGTGCAAATGCTCGCGTCATGTGACTCTGATCGCTAAAGCCAGCCTCTGTTGCAACAGCGCTGATTGAAAGTGCGCTATCACGTAAAAGACAGAGCGCACGTTGCAACTGTAAGACGCGCATAAAGCGCGCCAGGCTGATTCCATAGGTTTTGTGGAACGAGCGTACGAGCCGAAGTGGTGAAACGCTCGCATTGCGGGCAATCGCTGCAATTCCGCGCTCAGAACCGATATTCGCGCGTAGATCGGCAACCACGTCGCGCAAATAAGCGGTACGGCCCCGCGGTACCCACTCGGGCCCATTGGTAACGAAGCCAAGTATTTCGAGACCCGCACACTCCAACCACAGAGGATCTGGGTCGCTCATGCGTTCGGCCATCTCGCGCGCGATCTCATAAGTGCGTACGTGGCCTGCTTGTCCGCGAGGCTCGAATGACACGAGTTGCTCGAGTTCGGTACTCATGCGTAGCCGCAAGTTCGTGCCGCCCAGTGGGCTATAGATGTTCTCATGCGGGCTCTCCGGCGTCTCGACAATCGCGACCCCTGCTTCTCCCCGTATGCTCGTTTTCAGCGTGTTTTCTACGAACAGGCCGCTCAACGGCACGACGACCGTTACTTCCTCGTGAACGTGAAATGGCGCGCGGGTATTAGGCGGCGTGAAAAACACTTCGACAAGAAACGATCCCGCATTGGCGGTCCGTCGGTTGGGCCAAACTTGCCCGTAAACCATAGCGTGCGTTTTATTCAAGACAGACAGGCGGACCTGTCCGAAAATGCGAGGATGATATTGCGTGCTTTTACGCTCACCGCCTGCCTGCTCACCGTGTCGCAAAGCGCGTTGAGCGCAGCTCCGGGAGACACGATCTACGCTCGTCCCGGGCTGCTCGTTGCGGCCAATGGGGCGCGCTTGAACATCTATTGTATGGGAAGCGGCTCACCCGCAGTCGTCTTCGATTCGGGCTGGGAAGACTGGGCGCCGGCATGGGCGGTGGTGCAGCCCCGAGTGGCGCGGTTTGCGCGCGCGTGCAGCTACGATCGTGCGGGCGCCGGTTTCAGCGACGGAGGCCCGATGCCGCGCACGACGGTGCGCATCGCTGACGAACTGCACGACGCGCTCCACAATGCCCGCATCGGCGGACCCTATATTTTGGTGGGACACGCCTTCGGCGCCAACAACGTCCGCGCTTTCGCCGACCGGCATCCGTCCGAGGTTGCGGGGCTCGTCTTTGTCGACGGTGATGCCGTCGATTACGAGCCCGCCGACATGCAAGCCATCGACCATCGCGGCCAGGCCACTTTGATCGCGCAGTTACGCAAATGCCGCCATGCCGTCAAAGACCGGAAGCCACTCCCGCTGCTGCAAGGGCGGCCGGGAACAGCCCCGCGTACCTGCGCGCAACAGTTCTTTCGCGGATTGCCCGAAGCGGCATGGTCGCCAGAGCTAAATGCCGCGCTACTGCATATCGCACGAACCAAGGTGGCGATGTACGATGCCTACATTTCAGAGATGGAACAGATGCCGTGGGATGAGGCGTATCTTAAGGCGCACCGCCGATCCTTAGGATCGCGTCCGGTCATCGTGATTTCGACGGGCAATCACGGCGTCGGCTCGCTCACCCGTCCCCGTCCGCCCAGTCTGGCTCATCTGCGCTACGAATACGAGACGAACCTTGCGCAGTGGCATTTATTGGAACTCTCTTCTCATTCGCGGCAAGTGTATGCAAACCACAGCTCGGAATATGTCGTCTTCGACGAGCCCAATGCCGTCGTCACGGCGATTCGTGACGTCTACGATGCAGCGCGATCGTTGTCGAAGATTTCGGCGGCGCCACCTCGATCCAGCGTGCACTGAACCGCGATTCGGATGGACATCATCGGCCGCAACCCGTGCGAGGCGGTCACGCGGCCGAGCCTGCAGCGTTCCGACGCCAAGGCGATCGCACCCGAGGAAGTGACGCGCCTGCTCGACCGCACGCGCACGAACCGCAGAGAAAAGTTAGGGTACGTTCGTTGCGGCGCGCGCGGCAATCGCGGCGTGTAAAAGCTCGATGACACGGCGGCGCGCTTCGTGCTCTTGCGGCCGCGGATAGTCCGCCATGCGCTCGCGGAACCGGGCGGACATAGCGTTCATCGTACGTTGCTCTTCGAGCCACGCGGCCCGGAGCCAGCGAGCGGTTTCCGCCGCTTCGCGCTCGGCGCGACGCCGGCGCCGGCGCGCGTCGTCGCGCACCGCTTCTTCTGCCGCAATGGCGAGGAGCAGCGCGGTGGGGAGCCGGTGGAGATGGAACTTGCCTGAGAACATCGTTATGTAACCTACCGCAGCGTTCGGCGGGCGCTACGCTGGGCCTCACCCATCGCGACGAACTGTGACGTCACGAAGGGGGTTGTTGCACCCAACACCTGATGGATGGCGCAGACGGCGGGTGAAGCCTCAACTTGAGAAGGTTGGTGGCCCTAAAGGACTATCCGATTTGACCTCTAAGAGCCTTTAATGAATGTGGGCAATCCGAAGATTGGGCCTATGCTCTTCAGCCTCATCGTGCTGATTTCGAGCGCGGCATGTTCTCAAAGTACCGTTGGCACGCCGGGGGTATCCCCAACGCCGAGCACGTGCCCTTTGGGTGGGTTCGCGGCCCCGAAACTCTTCTACCCGTCGCCCGGCGCGACGACGGTTCCGGCGAATCTAGCCGAGATCATCGTTAACGGCATCGCCCAAGGCACATTCGCGCTCGTCGCTCCGAACTCGTCACCGCTCGCCATCGGGCCGGTTGAAAACGTCCCGTCGCCGACGCCGACGACGTTGGAAAGCAATGGCTCGCCTTACTATGCGATTCCGGTTCCGACGTTGTCACCGGGAATCACGTACGGCGTCGTATTTACGGCGACCACCCACCCTTGCGGTCCTCTCCAAAGCTCCGGTCCGATCGGATCGTTCGGTACGTAAGCTTTCCGGTCGAAGTCACCTCACGCCGCGTCCTAGCGACGCTCGCCGATTCGCTCGAAGCCGACCAATAGCGACGTGCAAAACGAGCGGCATACGGTTTTCATGGTAGCGCCAACGGGAGTCGAACCTCAGTGCGGCGATAGCGACGAGAACCAAGAAGACCCGGAGACGCCCAAGGACTAGGTGTCAGCGGCTCACGACCGTCCTGCCGAGTCGCCAGCCACCCCCGTCGCGTGGCGCCGAACCCGTGCCACAACGGTGCCGCAGGCGACGAAGTGCCCCGTGGTCGTTCACCGCTGCGCGGCGCTCGCAGCATTGTCGGCGCTCTCTTCCCTTCTTCGGCAGTCGATTCGGCGCTGCCAGCAGACGCAGCGCATCGCCGCCGGCACGACCGAGCAACGCGGCGCGGAGGCGCCGCCACACGCTCAACTACCTCCGCGAACGGATATTGACGCGCGCTCGGGTTTGCGCTAGGTTTAGTCACATGACTAAACCAAATAACTAAACAACAGGAGGAGATTATGGCTATCGACATGGCTGCGCCGCCGGGTCCCGCGATCGACCCCGACAAGCTCAACGCGTTCGTCGGCAAGATGCTCGGCGATCTCGGGGCGGCCGCGAGTGCCGCGCTCGTCATCATCGGCGACAAGCTGGGACTCTATCGCGAGCTTGCTCGCGGGGAGGCGCTCTCCGCTGCCGAGCTTGCCGCGAAAACTGGGACGGCCGAACGTTACGTCCGCGAATGGCTCGCGAACCAAGCCGCCGGCGGCTACCTCGACTACGATCTCTCGACGCAGCGCTTTTCGCTGCCGCCCGAGCGCGCGTTCATGCTGGCCGACGAGAACAGCCCTTTGTTCATTCAAGGCGCGTTTCAGATCGTCGAGGCGATGATGGCCGCGGAACCCCAGATCAGCGAGCGATTCCGCACGGGCGAGGGGTTCGGATGGCACGAGCACGACCCGCGCCTCTTTGAAGGGACTGAGCGGTTCTTCCGGCCCGGCTACAACGCCAATTTGGTCGGCTCGTGGATACCGGCGCTCGACGGTGTCGAAGCGAAACTGAAAGCCGGCGCCAAGGTCGCCGACGTCGGCTGCGGGCTCGGCGCCTCGACGATCCTTCTGGCGCAGGCATTCCCGAACGCCCGCTTCTACGGCTTCGATTATCATGCCGGATCCATCGAACTGGCGCGCCGGCGCGCGCAAGCGGCAGGCGTTGCGGATCGTATCGAGTTCGCGGTTGCGAGCGCGAAGGATTTCCCCGGTACGGACTACGATCTCATCGCATACTTCGATTGTCTGCACGACATGGGGGATCCGGTGGGAGCAGCAAAGCACGTCGGCAGCGCCCTTGCACGCGGCGGCACGTGGATGCTCGTCGAACCGTTCGCGAACGACCGTCTCGAAGACAACTGCAATCCGGTCGGCCAAATCTACTACGCGGCCTCGACGATGCTGTGCACGCCGGGATCGCTCGCGCAAGAGGTTGGTCTTGCATTGGGAGCGCAGGCGGGCGAAGCGCGTCTGCGATCGGTGGTCGAGTCGGCCGGCTTGGGGCATTTTCGGCGCGCGACCGAAACGCCGTTCAACATCGTGTACGAAATCAAACCCTGAACCGCGATCGCGCCGGTTTAACGGCTTCCCGTCACGCAACCGAGCAGGCGTTTCTCGACGCCGCGGAACGTCTGCTCGTGCGCGAGGGATATGCCACAATCACTACGCGCAAGCTGGCTACTGAAGCGGGAGCAAATCACGGCCTCGTCCATTACTACTTTGGTTCGATGGAGGAGCTCTTGCTCCGCGTACTCGAGCGCTTTACCGACCGCATCATCGAACGCCAGCGCGCAATGTACGACGACCCCGCCGTACCGTTCATCGAGAAATGGCGCAAGGCTATGAACTACATCGACGAAGACCTGGCCGCGGGCTATCCCAAGATCTGGTTTGAGCTTCAGGCGCTGGCCTGGAACCGTCCCGAGTTTCGCGAGCGGGTTTTGCACGTCCACGAGCAGTGGGAAGCCGTGCTCAACGACGCAATCGGAGGGGCCCTCAAGGCATACGGCATCGATCGCAAGCGCTTTCCGTCCGAGGCCGTAGCGACGCTGGTGCGAACGTTTAACCTGGGCTTGCTCCTCGAGCGGCTCAACGGCTTCGACAAAGGGCATGGCTCGCTCTTGAAGATGGTCGATCGGCTGTTGCAGCGTTGGGAGAATGGGTCGTGAGAGCGTGCGAACCAGCGCAAACGGGATTTGCCATGCGCGACGGCGTTCGAATCGCCTACGCCGTGTACGGCGAGGGCGAGCCGACCGTGCTCCTCCTGCCGGCATGGTCGATCGTTCACTCGCGGATGTGGAAGGCGCAAGTCCCCTACCTCGCGCGGCACTGCCGCGTCGTCACCTTCGATGGGCGCGGCAATGGCCTGTCCGACAAGACGCCGGCGCTCGATTATTCCGACGATGCGTATGCCGCTGATGCGCTCGCGGTTCTCGACGCCACCGGCACCGCACGTGCGACCCTCGTCGGCTTGTCCGCCGGCGGGCGTTGGGGAGTCATGATCGCCGCGCGGAATCCGGACCGAGTTGAACGGCTGATTTGCATCGGGCCCGCCGTGCCGACGGCTCCGCGCGACCCGCAGCTCGTCGCGGCCATTTCCGCGTTCGAGCAACGACTCGACGAGCCCGAGGGCTGGTCGAAATTCAACCGTCACTACTGGGATGCGCACTACCGCGATTGGCTGGAGTTTTTCTTCGGTCAATGCCTGCCGGAGCCGCATTCCACGAAACCGTTTGAGGACTGCGTCGAATGGGGACTCGACACGACCCCGGCGACGTTGGCGGCCACGATCATGGGCCGGCAAGTTTCCGCCGCCGAATTCCGGACGCTGCTCGAAGCCGTGCGATGCCCGGTCACCGTCATCCAAGGCGACGACGACCGGATCGTTCCGTTCCACGTCGGGCGCGCGCTCGCCGAAGCGACGCACGCCCGGTTCGTGCCGTTGTCCCGCTGCGGCCATCTCCCGCAGGCACGCTATCCCGTTCGCATCAACCTCGAGATTCGCGACGCGATCTCACCGAGAATCGCTCCGTTGAAACGGTCGCGGCGCCGCAAGCGCGCCCTCTTCATCTCGTCGCCGATCGGTCTCGGGCACGCGCAACGCGACGTCGCAATCGCCGCCGAGTTTCGCAAGCTCCGTCCGGACGTCGACGTCGACTGGCTCGCGCAGCACCCCGTAACCGAAGTCTTGCGCGCGAACGGCGAAACGGTTCACGCCGCAAGCAGTGCGCTCGTCAACGAGTCGGCCCACTTCGAGAGCGAGTGCGCCGAACACGACCTGCACGCGTTCTCCGCGATTCGCACCATGGACGAGATCCTGGTCAATAACTTCATGGTATTCTACGATCTGGTCCGCGACGGGGACTACGACCTCGTCGTCGGCGACGAAGCGTGGGACGTCGACCATTTCCTGCACGAGCATCCGAACGAGAAGCGCACGGCCTTCGTGTGGATGACGGATTTCGTCGGCTGGATTCCGATGCCCGACGGGGGTGACTACGAACGCAGAATCACGGCGGACTACAACGCCGAAATGATCGAACACATCGAGCGCTTTCCGCAGCTGCGCGATCGATCGATCTTCGTCGGCGATCCGGACGACATCGTGCCGGACGACTTCGGGCCGAACTTGCCGCGAATTCGCGAGTGGACGCAAGCGCACTACGACTTTCCGGGCTACGTCTCCGGGTTCGTCCCGCCGACCGAAGGCGAACGCGCGCAGCTGCGGGAGCAGTTCGGCTATCGACCGGACGAGCTCGTGTGCGTCGTCAGCGTCGGTGGATCCGGCGTGGGCGGGGCCCTCTTGCGGCGCATCGTTGCCGCTTATCCCGACGTCAAACGCCGTCTCCCGAACCTTCGCATGATCGTCGTCACCGGGCCGCGCATCGACCCTGCGAGCCTGCCCGCACCGGAGGGCGTCGAGATTCGCGCGTACGTGCCGCAGCTCCATCAGCACTTTTCAGCCTGCGACATCGCACTCGTCCAAGGCGGGTTAACGACGACGATGGAGCTCACGGCGTCGCGCCGGCCGTTCTTGTACTTTCCGCTACGTCACCACTTCGAGCAAAACTTCCACGTGCGCTATCGTTTGGAACGTTACGGCGCCGGCCGGTGTATGGACTTCGCCGGTGCGACCTCCGAAGTGATCGCCGCCGCCATGGTGGAGGAGCTCAGCCGAACGCCGGCATACCGCGCCGTATCGATCGACGGCGCAGCAAAGGCCGCGGCACTTATCGCCGATGTCGTGTAGCTTCGGCATCGATCGCGGGCGGCGGGGCGTTAGCTAAACCTGCGCTGGACACGACTAGAATATTGAGCTCGGCCTTCTCCAGCGGCTCGGAAAGGGGACGAATGAACGCAATGTTCGAGTATTGGGGCGAGTGGATGCGCATCTGACGCGTCTTCACGGCATGCGACTGCGGCACCGCGATCTTTTTCCGCGAGCGGCGAGGACCTCGACGCAGAATAGATTTCGCAACGCGCGCCATCCTAACGGAGTTCATCGGGTTCCCGGCCTACTACGCGGCCCGAGTAAGAGACGCCCTGAGGCGAACTCAGCGTGGGGGCGGACGGGCGCGACGACTACGCCGGCAGTAAAGGTTGGTAGCGCCAACGGGAGTCGAACCCGTCTCTCAGCCTTGAAAGGGCCGCGTCCTAACCGATAGACTATGGCGCCGAGAACGTGGGCCCGGCTGGATTCGAACCAGCGCGCAACCAGTTATGAGCCGGCCGCTCTACCGCTGAGCTACAGGCCCACGGGCTTCCGCCATTTGCGCGCTCTGCAGCGCCGGACCTTCAGCGACCCCATCTGAGAGTATCGGGCGGGAGCCGGTGCCCGGCAAATGCCTACAGCAGCGTTAGTCGGCTTTCAAATAAATTGAACGGCGCCCATTGACACCCGTGTCAGTATATGGTTTACTCTGTTCATGGTAACTGTTCTCGAGGCTCCCGTCGCCCAGTCAACCGCCAAGCCGGCCGCAGTGAAAGCCGACTTCTACGCCCGCGACGTCGATTTCAAGCTCGATCCCAAGCGCGTCACGGATTGGTGCGGCGACGTCTGGCACTCGCTGTATTTCAACGCCCTCTCGATCACGTTTCCGATCGGCGAGCGCTTCTTTATCAGCTCGGTCGCCCATTATCTGCCGCAGATCACCGATCCGAAGCTGCGCGCCGAAGTGTCCGCGTTCATCCAGCAAGAGGCGCTGCACACGCGCGAACACATCGAGTACAACAAGGCCATCGAAACGGTCGTCGATGTCGCAGCGATGGAAAAGGAACTCGGCGATCACATCGAGTTCGTCAAGAAAAAGCTGCCGCCGCTGCACCGTCTCGCGGTAACTGCCGCGCTCGAACATTTTACCGCGATCATGGCCAAAGACTCACTCGAGAGCAAGACGCAGCTTGCCAAAGCCGAACCGCGCTACGCGCAGCTCTGGACGTGGCACGCGCTCGAAGAATGCGAGCATAAGGCCGTCGCGTACGACGTTTTCCAAACCGTCACCGAAGGCAAGAAGAACGGCATGCGCCGGCGCATCATGATCCTAGTGACGATGAACTTCATCACGCGCAACGCGCGCTTCATGACGAAGATGATGAAGGCGCAAGGCTACGGCCGCAATCCCATCGCCTGGGCCAAACTGCTCTGGAGCGTCTTCGGGAACCCTGGACCGATGCGCCGCATCATCCCGAACTACCTCAAGTATTACAAAGCGGATTTCCATCCGAACGATATCAACGACGAAGCGACGCTGGCCAGAACCAAGCAGCTCGTCGACTCCTGGGCCTAACTCGGGCCATCCTTGCCGAGAGCCTCACGTTCCCCGCGTGAGGCTCTCTTCTTCTTCCGGGAGCTTCGCCAAATGCCGATAGCCGCCCATCCAACCGAAACGGCAGACTTCTACGCTCGCGACGTCGATTTCGATCTCGATTCCAAACGCGTGAGCGACTGGAGCGGAAATGAATTCCGCTCGCTGTTTCTCAACGCGCTCTCGATCACGTTTCCGGTCGGGGAGCGCTTTTTCATTGCGTCGGTCGCGCACTATCGTAAGCGCATCACCGATCCGAAGGTGCGTGCCGAGGTCAACGCGTTCGTCGCGCAAGAGGCGCTGCACACGCGCGAGCATCTCGCGTATAACGTTGCCCTCGAGACGATCGCGGATGTGGCGAAACAGGAACGGCGCATTTCGAAGATTTTCGACTTCGTCAAGAAGCGGCTGGGACCGCGCATCGCACTCGAAGTAACGTGCGGACTCGAACACTTCACGGCCATCCTGGCGAAAGAAATCCTCGAACACGAAGCGCATCTGCGCGGCGCAGACGAGCGCTACGCGCGTCTGTGGACGTGGCACGCGCTCGAAGAGTGCGAGCACAAAGCCGTCTCGTTCGATGTGTACCAAGCGGTTTCAAGCGGCAAAGGCAGCTGGGCGCGGATCGTCACGATGGTGCCTGTAACCGTCATCCTCTACGCGTTCCTCGCGATGATCTCGGTCGATCTCATGAAGGGTCGCGGGCATGCTAGATCACCGCTGGCGTGGGCGAAACTGGTGTGGGCCGTCTTCGGTCGCGACGGACTCATGCGCCGCATCATGCCGGCGTACGTGAAGTACTATTCGCCGTCGTTCCATCCGAACGACATCGACGATGTTTCGACCCGCGAACGGACGAAGCGCCTGGTCGAATCCTGGGCGTAACGGCGCGCGCCTCCGTGGTCTGAGGCAAAAGGCACGTGACCGTACCGTCGGCATCGAACCACGATTCGAACAGCGATAATTCCTGGGTGCCGATGATTCCGTCGAACGGGAAATCCAATTCAGCGCAGGCGCGAAGCGCCGCTTTTTACGCTTTGCGTGCGAAGGCCCGGAACGCGCTCGCACCGGGATAGCGCGCACTCGTTCCCAGCTGCGCCTCAATCGCCATCAAACGATTGTATTTTTCGACCCGATCGCTGCGCGAAAGCGAGCCCGTCTTAATCTGGCCCGCTCCGGTCGCAACCGCGATATCCGCGATCGTCGTATCGCCGGTTTCGCCCGAGCGATGCGAGATCACGCAGCGGTACCCCGCCTTGTGCGCGAGTTCGACCGCATCCAGCGTTTCGGTAAGCGTGCCGATCTGATTCACCTTCACGAGAATCGCGTTAGCGATTCCATCGCGGATGCCGCGCTCGAGGCGCTGCGTATTGGTCACGAAGAGATCGTCACCCACGAGTTGCACGGTGGCGCCCAAGCGTTCGGTGAGAGCGCGCCAGCCGTCCCAATCATCTTCCGCGAACCCATCCTCGATCGAAATCACGGGATAGCGTTCGCACACGTCCGCATAGAAATCGACCATCGCAGCAGCCGTATACGGGGTGTCTTTTCCAAGCGGATAGTACGAACCGTTTTCGTAAAATTCCGTCGCAGCCGAATCGAGCGCAAGCGCGATGTCTTTGCCCGGCTCGTAACCGGCTTTGCGAATCGCCTCCACGAGCACCTCGAGCGCCTGATCGAGCGTCTCGAGCGGCGGCGCGTAGCCGCCTTCATCGCCCACGAGCGTCGGAAGCCCGCGCTCGTGCAAAAGACGGCCCAGCGCGTGAAAGGTTTCCGCTCCATAGCGGATGGCTTCCGAGAGCGTCGGAGCGCCGATGGGAACGATCATGCATTCTTGAAATTGCAGCGCACCTTCGGCGTGTTTGCCTCCGTTGATGACGTTCATCATGGGCACGGGCAGCGTCGAAGCGCTCGGACCGCCGAGATAGCGAAAGAGCGGCAGGCCCACGCTTGCCGCCGCTGCCCGGGCCGTCGCGAGGGAGACGCCGAGAATCGCGTTCGCGCCGAAGTTCGATTTATTCGGTGTCCCGTCGAGTTCGAGCAGCTTTTCATCGATCTCGCGCTGCGCGGTTGCATCGAGCCCCTCGAGCGCGGGCCCCAGGAAATCGTTGACGTTGTGGACGGCCTTTAACACACCTTTGCCGTTGTAGCGATCGGGCTCGCCGTCGCGCAGTTCCACGGCTTCGTGCGCGCCGGTCGATGCGCCCGAGGGAACGAGCGCTTCTTCCACCGCACCGAAACTCGTCGCGACGGCCACCGCAACGGTCGGATTGCCGCGAGAGTCGAGCACCTCCCGGGCCTGCACGTGTTCGATGAGGGGCCTGCCTGTGCCACGTAACGATTCGATCACGGGCCCGCGAATTCTGGAAGATGGCGAAATGTCCCCCGTCTTCGTTGTTGAAGCGAGCGCGTGGGAAGGGTGGAGAACGATGCCTTTTATGGACGACCTCTCGAAGCTCGCCGGAGAGTATCTCGGTGGTGCGAGCCCGCAGCAAGCGGCAGATGCGGCGAGCGCTCACGTGCAGAGCATGGATCCGAACGATCTTGCGGGGCATCTCACGCAGAGCCTCGGCGGCATGGACCAATCGTCGCTGCAAAGCCTAGGGACGCAATTGCTCTCGAGCTTCACCCAGCATCCGGCCGGAGCCGACGCCGCGGCGCAGCAAGCCGGCGTTTCTCCGACCGATGTCGCAGCCGGCGATCCCGGCGCGGTCGGAACGCTCGTGAACTATGCCAAGAGCCATCCGGAGATTCTGCAGAACGCTGCAAGCGCGTTCATGCAAAAAAATCCCGGCGCCATCGGCCAGATGGCACCGGGTCTGTTGCAGGGCATCATGGGCCGTCTGGGCGGGTTGACCTAATTCTGGCGACTACGCATCGATGAGCCACTTCGCCTGGTCGTGCGGCCGCGAGAAAATCTCGGACGGCTTGAACCAAATCGCGATCTCGCGCTTCGCGCTATCGGCCGAGTCGCTGCCGTGCACGAGATTGCGGCCGATGGTCTGGCCGAAATCTCCCCGGATGGAACCGGGACCCGCTTTGATGGGATTGGTCGCACCGATCGTCGAGCGGCATCCCTCGATCGCGTCTGACCCTTCGACCACGAGAGCGACGATCGGCGCGCTCGTAATATACTCGACCAGCCCCGCAAAAAACGGTTTGCCTTCGTGTTCGGCATAATGGGTCTTCGCTCGCGCTTCATCGACCCGTAGGAGCTTCATAGCGGCGATCGTATAGCCGCGCCGTTCGAAGCGCGCGAGAATTTCGCCCGTGAGGCCGCGCGCGAGAGCGTCGGCCTTGGCGAGAATGAGTGTTTGTTCGATAGCCATAGCGCCGCCATACGTACGCGGCACAGCCGAAAGGGGCCTCCGCCTGTTCCACGTCCGATCCTATCCCGAGACCGATAGCACCAACGACGACGCCGTCGCGCTGCTCGGCCAAACCGAGCACGCCGGCGCGGTGCTGTGCGCCGACTTTCAACGCGCGGGAAAGGGCCGGCGCGCGCGGTCGTGGGTCGCTCCGCCGGGTTCCTCATTACTCGTAACCACGATTTTGCCGCGGGCCGTTCGAGCGGATGCACTCTGGGCCGTGCCGTTCTGGACGGCGCTCGCTGTCGCCGAGGGGATCGAGGCTGCCACGGGCGTGCGCGTCACGCTCCAGTGGCCGAACGACCTGCTGCTGAAGGGGCGCAAGTGCTGCGGTATTCTTTGCGTTTCGCGCGTCGTCGGCGACGTAGCGTGGGTTGGTTGCGGCACCGGCATCAACGTCGTGCGGCCGGCTCACGATTCCGCGTTCGAAGCGGTCGAGCCGCCGCCGGCCTTTCTTTCCGACGCATCTACGGGCGTAGAGCGCGCTACCGTTCTGGAGGCGATGCTGGCTGCATACGAACGGCTGCTCGACGAACTCCAGCAGCCGGCCGCGATCGCCCGCGCCTGGGAGCATCGCGCGGAACTTGCCGGGACGCCCTATCGCATCTTGCTCGACGGCGAAGAAGAGCCGTTCGAGGCGATCGCTTCGCATCTGGGCGCCGATGGGTCGCTCATCGTAAAGCGCGAAGGCCGCGAACGCCGGATTTCCCTCGGCGATGCCCGCGTACTGCGTTGAGCCGACGACAAGCTTCGCCTCGGCACTTCAGATGCCGCCGACGAAACGGCCTGGCGCGAGCGTACCATTGGGATCGAAGCGAGCCTTGAGCGCGCGCATCGTCGCGAGCGACGCGGGCGGCGCGCCCCACACGTCCAGGTGCGCGCGCAGTGCCGCCGGCGAGACGAGGATGCGCGCTTCCGCGAGCGCAGTGCGCCGCTCGCCGTCGAAGGCGACGAGCCGCTCGGCGAAAGCGGATTCGCTCGTTGCGGACAGGCGCGCGATCACGTCGCCCGTACGCAGATCCTCGATCGTTTCGAGCGAGAGTTCGTTGACGCGCGCGCCGTGCGCGAACGCATCGAGCCGCGGGGTCGCATCCGTGGGAAATCCGGCGCTGCGATAGGTTGCGGAGCATGCGCCGAGCGGCTTCACGTAGGCGTCAACGAGACGCGCAAACGCCTGCGCTGCGCCATCGTCGAGCAAACGCGTCTCGGGGACGCCCGCCGCGCCGAGCGCTGAGCGCAACTCGCGGGTCGCGCGGTCGACCGTTCCATCGGACCCTTCGAAGAGGACCAGGATGCGGCCGTCGCTGCCGTCGCGTCCCTCGATGTCATCCGCGAAGCCCCGTACTATAAGCGCCGCCGCCGGCTCGATCCCGAGCGTTGCGACGTGAGCGGCCGCGCGCGCCCGCGTCCCCTCCGGCAGGCTCGCGACCGCGACCCTGCGAGTCGCGGGAATCGGTATGGTCTTAAAGTTTACGCGCAGGATCGCGCCGAGCGTGCCGAACGAGCCGGCGTATAGTTTGGTGAGGTCGTAGCCCGTCGAGTTCTTGACGACCATGCCGCCGGATTTCGCAATGGTCCCATCCGCGAGTGCGACCGTCGTGCCGATGGCGAAGTCGCGCGCGCGCCCGTAAGCTGCGCGGCGCGGCCCGAGCCAGCCGGCCGCCAAAGTTCCGCCGACGGTTGCGCCCGCGGAATGCGGTGCGTCGAGCGGCACGAACTGGCCGTGCGCCTGCAAACGGCGCTCGAGTGCGGCCAGCGTGCAGCCCGCCTCCACGGCGATTGTAAGGTCGCGCGGCTCGTATTCGATCACGGCGTCCATGCGCTTCATCGAAAGAGCGACGTCGTAGCGCGACGGCAGATGTCCGAGCCCCTGCAACGTTGCGCCGCCGAAGATGACGACGGATTTCCCTTCGCCATCGCAGGCTCTCAGATGTTTGGCGACGTCCGCATCGGTTCTCGGTGCGTACGTCGCGGCCGGAAAGCGGTCGCCGAGCGTAAAGGCGCCGGGACCATCGGCCGAGGCGACGGCCACGCGCTAAACGCCGGCTGCGAACATATCGCGCGGCGCTCGCACCTCGCCGCACACCGCGCCGGCCGGAAAGATCTTATCGGGATTGAAGGTTCGCGCCGGATCGAGAACATCGCGCAGGCGCGTCATCACCGCCAGGTCGTCGGCGGAAAACACGTAACCGAGCGTCTCGCGCTTCTCGAAGCCGATCCCGTGCTCGCCGCTGATGGTACCCCCCAACTCGATGCACGCGGCCAGGATGTCGTGCCCGGCCGAGCCCACGGCTTCGACTTGCCGCGCTTCGCGCCGATCGAACAGCAATAACGGGTGCAAGTTGCCGTCGCCGGCGTGGAACACGTTGCCGACCTGGAGGCCGTGCTCGCGCGCGATCTCGTTCACTCGGTGAACGGCAAGCGGCAAGCGCGTGCGCGGCACGGTCGCATCTTGAATGTAATAATTCGGGGCGATGCGCCCGAGCGCGCCGGCCGCGCCCTTGCGTCCCGCCCAGAGTGCGTCGCGCTCCGCGGCGGAGGCGGCCGAACGCCACGAGAGCGCGCCGAATGCGCGCGCCAGATCGGCGATCGCGCGTTCGGAACGCTCGACGTCCTCCGTCTCGCCCGCGATCTCGATTAAGAGCACCGCGCCCGCGTCGAGCGGATACCCCGCACGATAGTGCGCTTCTACCGCCGACACGATCGTCTTATCCATGATTTCGAGCGCCGTCGCGGCGATGCCGGCTCCGATGACGGCCGACACGGTTTCCGACGCGCTTTCGACGTCGGCGAAGGCCGCGACGCAGACGCGCAACGCCCGCGGCAATCGCAACAGGCGCAAGTCGATGGCGGTCACGACGCCGAGCGTCCCCTCGCTGCCGACGAGCGCGCCCGTAAGGTCGTAGCCCGCGTCGTCGATGCCGACGCGCACGACCTCGCCCGCACCGTCGACGTACTCGAGTCCGAGCACGTGCGCGCTCATCGAGCCGTAGGAGAGCGCGTGCGGGCCGCCGGCGTTGGTGGCCGTATTGCCACCGATGGTCGATATCTTCTGACTCGACGGATCGGGGCCGAAGAAAAGCCCGTGCCGCGCGACGGTATTGGAGAGTTCGAGGTTCACGTAACCGGGCTGCACCCTGGCGCGCCGGTTGATTGCGTCGAGCGACAGCAGCCGGTTCATGCGCGAAAAAGCAATCACGACGCCGCCCGAGGTCGGCACCGCGCCGCCGCACAAGCCCGTACCCGCGCCGCGCGGGACGATCGGCGCGCCGCACTCGGCGGCGATGCGTACGACGGCCGCGACATCGCGCGCGTCGTTGGGCAGCACGACCGCGTCCGGCAGACGGTCCTCGCAGAACGCATCGAACGCATACGAGCGCAGGTCCGCGCGCGACACGAGCACGGCCTCGGAGCCAAGCGCGGCCGTCAGCCGAGCGCGCAGCCGTTCAGCGGACGAAGTCTCCATCGTCCGAAACCGCTTTGCACGCTCCCGGCGGGGTTCCTGGGCTTGCTAGCGCTAATGGTTCGCGCGGGCGCGTTTCTCACACGAGTCGCAGAAGTGTGAGAGCTTGTTATCTGTATCGAAAATCGAGTTGGAAAAATACATCGCGCAGCGAGCGTTGAAGCAGTGCTTGAGCCCGAGCGCGTGGCCGATATCGTGCACCGCTTCCTTGAGCGTCCGCTGAAAGAGCAGATTCGCATCGCCGCGTTCGCCGTAGAATTCGCTGCGCAGGCGGCTAAGCGAGACGACTGCGACCCGATGCTCTTCGCTTGCATCGCCGAAGATGAACTGGTGCGAGGTCTTGTACAGATCGAAATCCGTGATCGCGAGGCTGATGCCCTCGATCGCGGGCGCGGCGCTCGCGACCCGCGCGACCAGCGTGTTGAAAAACATCTGCTTGCGAACGCTGTTGAGCGTGGTGCGCGGAACGCGCAGCGTGCGTTCGACGTCGCAGGTGAAGAGGAAACGTTCCTCTAGACACAGAGCCAGACGCTCTAAAAACGATGCTTCCATCGCATTGATCGGAACGATGCCGATGTGCCCCACGGATGGTCTATTTGGCGAACGACGGCCCCAGACCCTGTGGAGCGAATCCGGCTTTCCGTACCGAAGAGCGCGATATGATCGTCGGCATCGGAACGGATCTCGCGGAAGTGGAGCGCTATCGCTTCGATGACGAGATGCTCGCCAAGTTCGCGCGCAAAGTCTATACCGAAGAAGAAATGCGGTACGCGATGCGCAAACGCAACTGGCCCGAGCGGCTCGCCGGTTTCTTCGCCGCAAAGGAAGCCGCACGCAAAGCGTTCGGCCACGCGATTCCCTGGGGCCGCGTCGGCGTCACGCACGAAAAGAGCGGCAAGCCGAACCTCGTCTTCCTCACACCGTATGAAGGCCTGCCCGCGAGCCGCGGCGTCACACGAATTCACCTGACGATCACGCACACGGCGACCATGGCATCCGCCGTGGTCATCTTGGAAAGCGACTGAACCGACGATGCGCGTCCTCACTGCAGAACAAATGCGCGAAGCCGACGCCGCCGCCGTGCAGCGGATCGGCGAAGTGGCGCTCATGCGCGCGGCAGGCGAAGCGATCGCCGAAAGCTTGCGCGCGATCGCACCCAAGGCGCGACGCGTCGTCGCGTTCGCGGGCCCCGGCAATAATGGCGGCGACGCGTTCGCCGCCCTCGCCGAACTCGGCGGTCCGAGCCAGCGGATCGTCTACGCGATGCCGGCTCGCGATCCGAGCGTCGGGCGGCGCGACGCACAGCGCCGGGCATCGGCCGCCGGCGTGATCACCCGGCCCTTTCCGCTGACGACCGAAGAAGCGGCCGCGGCGCTCGAGGGCGCCGATATTGCACTCGACGCGCTGCTCGGCACGGGAGCCCATGCGACGCTCTCGACCGTCTTCGAAAGCGCCGTTACCGCGCTCAACGAAACGACCGCTCACGTCCTCGCGATCGATATCCCAACCGGCATCGACGCAACCACGGGCGATGCCAATCCCCACGCAGTGCGAGCCAAGACCACGGTCGCGCTCGGTGCAGCGAAGATCGGCGTCCTGCTCGATCCCGCGCGGAGCGACTGCGGCGACATCTACGTCGGCGATATCGATATCGCCGAAGACATCGAGGCGATCGGCGGTCCGCGCTATGCGGTGCTCGACCCGATCGAATTCGCCGCGCTCTTTCCGGCGCGCGGCGACGCTTCCGACAAGCGCAGCGCCGGTGCGCCGCTCGTGATCGCCGGGTCACCGCAATTTCCGGGGGCAGCCGTGCTCTGCGCGCGCGGGGCGGCGCGGGCGGGTGCCGGATACGTTACCGTCGCGTGCCCCGAGGGCGCTGCGGCGGCGCTGCGCGCGCATCTCGTCGAGCAGGTCGTCGTCACCTACGACGAACGTGACGTCGCAGGATCGATCGAACTCCTGAGCGATCTCGTGAAGCGCTCCACATCCGTCGCGATCGGCCCGGGCCTCGGTCTTTCCGATTCGATGGGCGAGATCGTACGGGGATTTCTCGCGGTGCTCGAGCGGCCGTTCGTGGCCGACGCGAGCGCGCTCTTTCATCTTGGCAAGCATCTCGACATCCTGCGCGGCAAGGCGTGTGTCGTAACACCGCACGAAGGCGAATTCGCGCGGCTTTCCGGCGAGGGTACGATCGCGCCCGGCCGGCGCGTCGAACGGTTGCGCTCGTTCGTCGAGCGTACCGGCATCACCACGCTGCTCAAAGGCAACACGACGCTCATCGACGACGGAACGACGATGCATCTCAACGTTTCGGGGACCAGCGCCCTTGCAACCGCGGGAACCGGCGACGTGCTCACGGGCATCATCGCAACGCTCCTCTCGCAGGGACTCGCTCCGGTCGATGCGGCGCGTGCGGGAGCGTTTTGGCATGGGCTTGCAGGGCGCTGCGCGAGTCGCGAACGTCCCGTCGGCGTCATCGCAGGCGACGTCTGCGAGGCGCTCGGGGCCGCACTGCCCGTCCCCGCTACGCAAGGGAAATCCCGTTTGCGACGGCTGATTTGAACGGCTGGATGATCTACGGCGCGACCGGCTATACGGGCGCGCTCATCGCCCGCGAAGCCGCGTCGCTCGGATGGTCGCCGGTCCTCGCCGGCCGCAGCGCCCTGGCCGTCGAGTCGCTCGGAAAAGAACTCGGGCTTCCCGCGCGCACGATTTTGCTGGACGATCCGGAGGCCGTCGCCGCAGGGCTCGAAGGAATCACACTCGTGCTCAACTGCGCGGGGCCGTTCTCGCGAACCGCGGAGCCGCTCATGCGCGCCTGCATCGAGAAGCGGGTGCACTATCTCGACATCACGGGGGAGATCGAGATCTTCGAACTCGCGCACGCCTTCGACGCGCAAGCCAAAGCGGCGGGGATCGTGCTGTGCTCGGGCGTCGGCTTCGACGTGATCCCGACCGATTGCGTGGCCGCGATGCTCGTGTCGTCGCTGCCCGAAGCGACGCATCTCGCGCTCGGCTTCGAAGGGGCCACAGCGCCTTCGCCCGGCACCGCAAAAACCATGATCGAGAATCTTGCCGCGGGCGGAAAGATCCGGCGCAACGGCAAGATCGTCTCCGTCCCGTTCGGTTACGGAGCCCGGACCATCGATTTCGGCGGCGGCCCCACGAGCGCGATGGCGATTCCGTGGGGCGACGTCGCAACCGCATACTACACGACGGGCATTCCGAACATCGTCGTCTACACGGGCGCGACGAGATCGTCGATCTTCTTCGCGCGCGTTCTCAACGCGTTTCGCTTCCTGATGAAATCGAAGACGGTGCTGCGATTTCTCACCAAACGCATCGAATCGAGCGTCCGCGGGCCGAGCGAGACGGCCCTCGCTTCGGGCCACACCTTCGTGTGGGGTGAAGTGAGCGATGCGGCGGGCCGGACGCACTCCCTCCGCCTGCAAACGACGAACCCGTACGCGCTGACCGTGCACGGCGCGCTCGCCGTCGTGCGGCGTCTGCAGGATGGCCCGGCACCGGCCGGGAGCACGACGCCCGCACGACTCATGGGAAGCAGCTTCGTGCTCGGCCTTCCGGGCACGTCGCTCGAAGCTTAGGCGATCGCGTACACCCGCGCAACGTCGAGCGTCACGTCGAGCGCGTGCGTGAGATCCGCGATGATATCGGCTTCATCTTCGATGCCGACCGACAGACGCAAGAGATCGGGCGTGATGCCGAGTTCGGCCTTGCGTTCCGCCGGCACGGAGCCGTGAGTCATCGTGGTCGGGCTGCAGATCAGCGATTCTACGCCGCCGAGCGACGTCGCGAGATTGAAGATGCGCGTCGACTTTGCGATATCGAGCGCCCGGCTCGCGCCGCCCCGTGCGCGGAACGAAACGACGCCGCCGAAGCCGCGCATCTGTTTCTTCGCAAGCTCGTGGTGCGGATGCGAGGCGAGCCCAGGATAGTAGACGGCGCAGACGTCGTCGCGCGATTCGAGGAAGGCCGCAACCGCACGGGCATTGCGTTCGTGTTCGCGCATCCGGATGGCAAGCGTCTTCGCGCCGCGCAGCGTGAGATAGGCATCCCACGGGCCGGGCACCGCGCCGACCGCGTTTTGATGGAACGCGATCTGAGCGTGTAAGGCAGGGTCGTTCGTGATGACGATGCCGCCGACCACATCGCTATGGCCGCCCAAATACTTCGTAGTGGAGTGCATTACAATGTCGGCGCCGAGTTCGAGGGGACGCTGCCAATAGGGCGTCGCGAACGTATTGTCGACCGCAACGGACTGGCCCGGACGCTTGAGTGCCGAGATCGCCGCGATATCGATGATGCGCAGCAACGGATTGGTCGGCGTCTCGATCCAGAATAGCTTGGTATTCGGGCGAATCGCCGCGCGGGTCGCCGCAACGTCGCACATATCGACGTACGTGGTCGCGATGCCGTAGCGCGGCAACACATCCGAGAAGAGGCGATGCGTGCCGCCGTACACGTCTTTCGTCGCGACGATGTGATCGCCCGCGGCGAGGATCGAGCACGCGCCGTTGACGGCCGCCATTCCCGAACCGAACGCCGCCGCGAACTGCGCGTCCTCGAGGTCGGCGAGCTGCCGCTCGAGTGCTTGGCGCGTCGGATTACCCGAACGCGAATAGTCGAAGCCGCCCTTGGTGACGCCGACGGCTTCTTGGGTGAACGTAGCCGTCTGATAGACGGGAACCACGGTCGAGCCGGTCGCACTGCACGGGTCCTGTCCGCTTCGGATCGCTCGGGTCGCGAATCCGCGGGTAGCCACGGCAGCCTCGGGCGCCCGAAGGCGCGAAGTTGGCTGCGAGTGGCCGAAAGCATTATTCGGCATGAGTAGCACTCCACAGTAAATTTAATTGTCGGGGGTTCTTTGCAGTTACGCGGCTGCAAGTGCAGGACCTCCTTTCCGACCTACCCGAAATCGGAACCGGCTTATCTTTTTTCGCCGCTGCCTTGGAGCCGTTCTATGCGCGTTGCGAGCCCGATTCTTCTCCCGCTCGCGTTGATGATTGCCGTTTCGGCGGGACTAGCCGGCTGCCAGAAGTCGCCCCCGTCCGCGCCGCCGCAGAACGACGAATTCACTGCGGGACAGCGCGCGCTGCAGAAGAGCGATTTCAAGGGGGCCGTAGCCGATTTCAACGCCGCTCTCAACACCGGGGGGCCGGTGGACGCGCGCCTCTTCTACGATCGCGGCATGGCGAATTACAATCTCCAACGCTACGGGCCCGCCAATGCCGATTACAGCGAGGCGCTGCGCCGCCGCGCGCTCAATCACAGCGAACTCGGCATCACCTTCGTGCATGCGGCGTATTACTATCGCGGGGCGGCCCGCGTGTGTCTGGGGCAGTGGGTCGACGCGAAGAGCGACCTCCTACTCGCGGTGCAGTATTACCCGAAGACCTGGCTCGATTGGGATAGTCTCGCGTACGCGCGCTACGAACTCGGCGATTACAAACGCGCGGTCGCCGACTACGACCGGGGCATGCCGTATTTCAAGAACGATTGGAACGACCATTATAACCGCGCCCTCGCCCTCTACCATGCGGGCGATCCCAAGCGCGCGATCGTAGATTTCACGGCGGCCATTCGACATGGTTCTCACGTTGCCGGCGCGTATCAAAATCGCGGACTCGCCTATTCGATGCGCGGCGATTACAAACTCGCCGATTTCGATTTCTCGAAGGCGATCAAAATGATCCCGAAAGCGTGGGCGTGGGATTATCGCTGCGAAACGCGCGAGAATCTCCATCGGATGGCGGACGCGCTGTACGACTGCAATCACGCGCTCGCCTATTATCCGCGTTGGGCTCAAGCGTACATCGATCGAGCGTACGCAAAGGCGATGCTGGGTGCGGAGAAAGGAGCCCTCGCCGATGCAAATTCGGCCGTGAAATACGGCCCGCGGGTCGCTGAGTATTACGACTATCGCGGCTGGATCCGCGGACGGATGAGCCAATACCGCGGCGCGTTCATCGATTACGCGCGTGCGATTCGTGTCGATCCGACCTACCGGAAGGCGCGGACGGACCGTCAGACGCTCGGCACGTGGATCCTCTCGGCGCAGCACGCGGGATTCACCGGCTTCGGCATCGGAGCGCTCAACGTCGAGCAGTTGGAAAACGAAAGCGCGCCGAGCCAAAGCGAATATCAAAAGGCCGTCTCAACCTGCGGCGGCTACTTCTCGGAAGGCGATTCCTATTTCGATGATTGCGTGGAGAAAGGTGTCGACGAAGCCAAGAACGATCGATCGAGCGATGACGAAGCCGAAGAGCAGGCGGAGCACGACAACTACGAAGTAGCCCAGCAGGTCCAAGAGCAAGAGAATTATCAGGCGCGCCAGGTCGAAGAAGCGAACGCCGCCGCCGAAGAAACCGCGAACCAAAGCTACACCACCGAGAGCGGCGGCTACACGAACGAGCAGCCCGAAGAATCCGAGCAATCGGAACAAGAGCAGCCGCAGGAATCGGAGCCCGTTTCCGAGCCGGTCGAAGCACCGGAATCGAGCGGCGGCGGGGAATAACGCGGCGAAGGGCCTGCGCGTGCAGCTACAATCTCGCGACATCCGTCGAGCATTTCGCGCTTGTGCTCGCGCTCCGTGGCGAGCTCGCATCGCGCGCCTGCTCGCAGAAGGCGCGGCGATGATACACGCGGCCGCGGTCGCGCTCGCCCTCGAAGAGCCCTAACGTTTTCACGCCGTCCCCAGCAGCGAACGAAGCCCCGCTTCGTCGAGCACGGGAACGCCGAGTGCGTTTGCCTTTGCGAGCTTTGAGCCGGCCTCGTCGCCCGCGACAACGTAATCGGTTTTCTTGCTCACGCTCGCCGCGACTTTTCCGCCGGCATCGGTAATGAGCGCGGAGGCTTCTTCTCGCGTCAGCGCCGGCAGCGTTCCCGTTAGCACGAACGTCTTTCCGGCAAGCGCACCCTCGAGAGTTCTTGGGCGCAGCGGCGCGGTGAGGTCGAGGCCCCGCGCACGCAAGCGCTCGATCACCGCTCGATTTTGCGGCTGCGCGAGGAAGAACGCAACGCTCTCGGCGATCTGCTCGCCGATGCCTTCGGTCGCAACGAGCTGCTCCTGCGTTGCCGCCTCGAGCGCATCGATCGTCCCGAAATCGCCGGCCAGCAGAGCGGCGTTTTGAGAGCCGACGTAGCGGATGTTGAGCGCGGCAAGGACGCGTGCGAGGCCCCGCGATTTCGAGCCCTCGATCGCCTGCAGAACGTTTGCGATCGTCTTATCGCCCATGCGTGGAAGCGTCGCGAGCTGCGCAGCGTCGAGATCGTAGATGTCGGCGACCGTCGTACAGAGCCGTGCATCCACGAGCGCGGCTGCCATCACGTCGCCGATTCCTTCGATGTCCATCGCACCGCGCGTGCACCAGTGGCGGATCCGTTCGCGCAGTTGTGCGGGGCATGAGACGTTGGTGCAATAGCTGAACACCTCGCCCGGCGGACGATCGATGGCCGAACCGCACACGGGGCAAGTTGCCGGCATCGCGTACACCGCAGCGCCGGGCGGGCGCAACTCCAGCACCGGACCCACCACATAGGGAATCACGTCGCCCGCACGACGCACGATAACGGTGTCGCCGATGCGAATGTCTTTGCGCAGGATATCGTCTTCGTTGTGCAGCGTCGCCATGCGAACGGTGACGCCGCCGATCACGACCGGTTCGAGCTCCGCGAACGGATTGAGTTTTCCGGAGCGGCTCACGTTGATGCCGATATCGAGCAGCCGCGTCCGCGCTTCCTGGGCCCGGAATTTGAAGGCCGTCGCCCAGCGCGGATCCTTGCCTGCGAATCCGAGTTTTGCTTGCAATGCGATATCGTCGACCTTGATCACGACGCCGTCGATTTCATAGTCGAGGGCCTCGCGCTCGCGTTCCCACGTCTCGCAGAGCGCGATCACCTCGTCGATCGTTGCGCAGACCTGTGCGCGATCGTTGACCGGGAAACCGTAGGCGCGCAGAATCGCAAGTAATTGGTGCTGTGTCGTTGCAGGCTGTGCGCCCGAGACTTCACCGATCGCATAGGCGAAAAACGAGAGCTTGCGTTCCGCTGTGGCTCGCGGGTCCTTTTGACGCAGACCGCCTGCGGCCGTGTTCCGCGGATTCGCAAAGACCGGCAATCCGGCCTCGGCGCGCGTGCGGTTGAGCGCTTCGAAGGCATCTTTCGTGAGATACACTTCGCCGCGAACGTCGAGTGCAGCCGGAACTCCCGCGCCTTTGAGCTTGCGGGGGAGCTCGGCGATCGTGCGCACGTTTTCCGTGACGTCCTCGCCGACGTTTCCGTCGCCGCGCGTTCCCGCCGAACGAAAGACCCCGCGTTCGTAGCGCAGCGACATGGCGAGGCCATCGATCTTCAGCTCGCATACGTAGCTCACGGGGACGCCCGCGAGCTTATGGACGCGCGCATCGAACGCGCGCAGGCCGCCCGCATCGAAAGCGTTGGAGAGCGAAAGCATGGGGACGACGTGGCGATACGGCGCGAAATCCGAGGACGCTGCTCCGCCGACGCGCCGCGTCGGCGAGTCCGGCGTAATGAGATCGGGATGCTGCGTTTCGAGATCGAGCAGCTCGCGCAGCAACGCGTCGTACTCGGCATCTTCCAGCGTGGGCGCGTCGAGCACGTGATAGGCATGATTAGCGGCTTCGAGCACGTCGCGTAACTCGGCCGCGCGATCCACCGGCGCTATCTTTGCCACGCTCCACCACTACGCGACGGGCGCTCCGCATCCCGCCGCACGGCGGCGGCTTAGCGGCCGAGGAAGCGCGGAGCGCGCTTTTCGATGAAGGCCGCGATGCCTTCGCGAAAATCGTCACTGCCGTAGCAGCGCTCGAGCAGATCGCGATCCTCGACCCCTTCGGCGACGCGCGACAAACGCCGAACGAGTTCTTTTGCGGCGGCAAGGGTCAACGGAGCGTTCGCTGCGATCGAGGCCGCGAGCGCGGTCGCGCGCGCGATCAGCGCATCAAAATCGGGCACAACCTCGAGAAAGAATCCGCAGCGCTCCGCCGCCGCGGCATCGGAAAGTTCGGCCGTAAGGACCCACGCGAGCGCCCGCGAACGCCCGACGGCGCCGGCCAGGCGCGCGACGTTGCGCGCGGTCGTGATGTTGCCGACCGTGCGCGCGATCGGCACGCCGACACGCGAGTCCGCGGTGCCGATGCGAATATCGCAGGCGGCCGCTAAAATGGCGCCGCCGCCGGTGCACGCGCCCGAAACGGCGGCGATCGTCACGATGTCGAGCTGCTCGATCGCAACCAACGCTCGCTCGACGGCGGCTTCATAGGCCACACCATCGGCTGCCGATTGCATGGCACGCAGGTCCCCGATATCGGCTCCGGAGACGAATGCAGCCTGCGAGCCGCACAACACGAGCGCGCGCGCCGAAGTGTCGCGCGCGGCCTCGGCGACCAGCGTCTCGAGCCGCGACCACATCGCAGCCGACATGGCGTTTCGCGTCTGCGGCCGATCGAAGTGAATCCATGCAGCGTCTGCGAGCCGTTCGAGACGGACCGCCTTATCGATCGCGCGCTGCCATCCTAGGCAGAAGAGGGCGCCGCGGCGTACAGGGCGAGATGGGGAATATCCAGCCGTTTATCATCGGCGTCGTCTTCGTCGCTGCCGGCGCCTTGCACTTCGTACGGCCCCGCATGTACGAAAGCATCATGCCTCCGTTTCTGCCGGCCCACGGCGCGCTCGTCGCGATCAGCGGTGCCTTCGAGATCCTAGGCGGCGTTGGCGTTATGCTGCCCGCAACGCGAGCCTCCGCCGGTTGGGGCTTGATCGCGCTCCTGATTGCGGTCTTTCCCGCGAACCTTTACATGGCAAGCGATGCAAAATTCGATGCGATCGCTCCGCGCTGGGCGCTGCTCGCGCGGCTTCCACTCCAATTCGTGCTGGTTTACTGGATCTACGCGACCTGCATCAAAAACGCTTCGTAGCATCGCTCTGCAAGACGCAGAGAAAATTGAGCCCTCGCTCGAAAACGGCGTTTATCGGCCAGGGATAGATCCCGAGATCGACGGTGGATTCGATTTCGCGAAGGCGGAGCCGCGCAAACACATCTCGCCAGCGTTCCCGCGTGTAGTAGTTGTTCGGCAGGGAGACGTTGGTGTAACGATTCCCCACATAATCCATGCAACGCAAGCGAATCCCGGCAAGAAAACCGTCTCTCGTGTGATCTTTGAGGATGACGAGTTTCGCAACGCGAGCCGCCTCCCGCAGCAGCACCTGTGGGTCGTCGGTATGGTGCAGCACGTCGATCAACATGGCCGCATCGAAGCTTTGATCTGCAAAAGGCAACGTCGTCCCATCGAAGGCGCTTACCGCGATATGCGTGTGATCGCGTTGGCCCACATCGACGCCGCAGATCGTGACGTCGCTTCTGGCAGCCAGGATCAACGAGTCGATCCTGCCGTCTCCGGCCCCGATGTCGAGCACTCGAGCGCCGTGCGGTATCGTCCGGGCGAGATGCGAGGCTAACACGGGCATGCGGCGCGATGAGAGTAATCGTGTGTGAAGGATGCCCGAGAGGGATATCAACCGCTGCACGACCGGATCGCACTTCACCGGGCGTCGTATGCGGGCGGCCGCACGCGTTCGCGGGCGCGCTCGCGAAAGCGCGACGCCTCGCTCGCAAGCACGACGCCCGTGCCGAGCATTAAGATCGCGTACGCGGAGCCAAAATACTCGGGTACGAAGGCCGTGAACAAAAACGTCTGCACGACGGTTAAGATCGCGATGAGGGCTGCGATGCTCGCGAATACGCTAGTGCCGATCACGACTGCGTCATCCGCGCCGTCACGAAGACGTGTCCGCGCCGAAATAGCGAGCCGCAGCACGATACAACCTGCGGACAAAAGGGCGAGCCAAGGAACCGTCGCTCGATACGCCGCCGCGATAAACGAGAGCACGGCGTCCGTCTTCGAGGGGACCGGCAACCCGGCTACAACGTCGCCCGTTACGGCACGATACAGGAGCTTGTCGGCAGCGGGCTCGATTCCCGGGTTGGCCGGTAAGAGCTCGTAACCCGACGCCGTGAAAAATCTCGCGACGCCGCCGAGAAAGGTTCTAAGGAGCAGCGGTGCGTCGCCGGGCACGACGTTGGGCACCATGCCGTACACCTTAGTGCCGCAAGGAATCGTGCCGGCATCGCATGCTCGATCGATTTCACGTGAGAGCCGCACGTAAAATACCCGTGCGGCTGAGGCGCTCGTCATATTGCCCGACGTTGCGACGGCATCGCGAAGGATCCAGATAAACCAGCCCCCCGCGATATCCGCACATTCGTGCACGTAGGTGCAACTGATCGCAATCCCGCCCGCGCCGACCGGCCCGGAGAAATTTGGCCGAAGCTCTCGCGCCGCGGAGCTCGCACTATAGGCGAGGGTCAACGATGCACGCGGTACGGGCACGAGCCGGTCTCGGGAGTTTTGCTTGATCCGCGCAAGCGAATCGAGGGCCCCAAGAAACTCGGGCGTTCCATTTTCGACGATCGTAGGCCAACCGTAGAGTCGCGCATTTGCTATAGTGACCGCTGCAATCGAGAGACCGAGCAGCGCAGGCGCAACCAGCATCAGGGCGATTTTCGGCAGCGCATCCGGGCCGCCGCGCCGCCAGGCTTTGAAGCCGTACGCCGCGAGCAAGATCGAAATGCAGGGCACGAGCCAGACGCTTTCTTCGCGCGTGAGCCAAAACGCAGAAAACGAAACCCCGAGCGCCGCCGCCCAAATCGCGAGTTCCGGCACGAACGCCGCGCGGCGCACGAGCATGGCACACGCAAAAGCAACGGAGAGTAAGGCGAGGCTCCCCACGATCTGCGAACGCTCTACGAGCCACGCCGTTTCGTCAAACGTATACGGGTTGAAAAGTATGAAGGCGAACAACGCGCAAAGCGTGCGTTCTCCGGCGATAATCGGGCGAACCGCGAGACACGCCGCCAGGGCAGCCGCGCAATACAGCACTTGATGGGCGAGCGGAAGCGGGATGTGCAGCACCTCGATGCCGGCCAGAAACATCGGAAAGAAGGGCATCTTGATCAGCGTGAATTCGTTATACGGCCCGAACCATTCGCCACGCGCGATCGAGAGGGCGTGCCAGATATAGTTCGTCTCGTCATATGGCGCATCGATCGGCAATATTCCGATGTGCGACGTGAGCGCGAGCTTCGAGGCAATAGCGAGTGCCGCAAATAACGCGAAGAGCCGCTTGCGCTGCGGCGGCTGCGCGATCATCGCTGCGCTGAGGAGTCGCGATGGATTGGATGCGCGCCGATGCGCCCGATCCGCAGAATGCTGATGAAAAAGCTCGCGAATGCAATCTCACCGCCGGCAGCGAGCGCCGTCACCGAGGGAACGGTAATCCGCGCGATGACCGATTCATTGAGCGGCCCAAACGACGTTCCGCCCCAGCGGAAAAAGGCGTCGAGCGTGCCGACGAACCCGAGAACGATCAGGGTACCGCCGAGCATCAGGCCTCGTTCCAGCGTAGCGTGCTCGAGGAAGCGCTCCAAGCGTTCGTCGACCGGCAGCAAGCCTGAGTCCGCGCCGAAAACCTTCACGAAGACGCTGAAGACGATACATTGGATGCCGAGCAAGATAAACGCGCTGCTATATAACAGCGAGTTCGCATCGAGCGTGTGGTTGCCAAGGTGGAGCGGATGCGGCAGCAGCGCCGCCATCAACGCGACACCGAACGCCAGCAGCGCGATGCCGGGATAGAGAAAGAGCCAACGCGGACTGTACACGAGTAGAAAACGCAGGTGCCGCCAGCCGTCGTGCCAGCTGCGAAGATGGGGCCGGCGCGAACGTCCGTCGGGTGCGAGCGTCGTCGCAACTTCGGTTACGCGAAGGCCCCGCAGCAATGCTTTCACGATCATTTCGCTGGCGAACTCCATCCCCGTGGTCTGGAGTGAAAGCGACTCGATCGCGGAACGGCGGAACCCGCGCAGGCCGCAATGGAAATCGCGAGCGGGGCTGTTGAAGAGCACGCGGCCCATGCCGCTCAGGACCGGATTGCCGAGATAGCGGTGGTGAAGCGGCATCGCGCCCGGCTCGATGCCTCCGGTGAATCGATTGCCCAACACGAGGTCTGCGCCGTCGCGCAACGCGCGGAGGAACGCATCGAGCGCCGTGAAGTCGTAGCTGTCGTCGGCATCGCCCATGATGACGTACCGGCCGCGCGCTGCCGCAAATCCACCCATGAGGGCGCTCCCGTATCCTTTTGCCGGTACTTCGACGACCCGTGCACCATGCGCGAGCGCGATTTCGCGCGACCCGTCGGTGCTGCCGTTGTCCGCGATAACGATCTCTCCGGCGATGTCGGCACGGGAGAGAAACGCGCGCGCCTTATCGATACAGCCCCCCACGGTCGCGGCCTCGTCGAGGCAAGGCATCACAATCGATAGCTCGATAGCGTACTCTTCCGCCGGGCGCGCCGTGCTGCCGGTTCTGATCACAGGGTGACGGTTGCCTGGTGCCGGGAGCACTTCCTGGCGCGGAGGTCAGTTCGCGCCCGGCCGTATCATTTCCGCGCGACGAAGAGTTTGAACGGCGTCGGACTGAGCGCGCCCGGTATTCGTATTTTTCCCGGAAACGAGCCGGCGAGAGGATCGTAGAATTCGGGAAGCTTCAACCGGTACGTCTCCACGGCTCCCTCGAGGAGCGACGTCAACTGCTCCGTGATCTGAGAAGCCGTATACATGAAGATCATGTCGCGACCGCGCCAGCGCAGCAAGCGCTTAGTAATCGCGAAAAGCGGCGCCTCGATGCAGTACAGCCACCCCGGGGCGAGGACTTCGAGGATCGCGACGTGGCCGCCCGGGCGCAGCTTGTTCACCGCAGTTGCCAGCGTATTGGCGAGGCCCCGCAGCGTGCCCGCTCGCGTGGGCTCGTTGATATGATGAAGCACGAGACAGAACATGACTACATCCACCGACGCGTCGGGAATCGATCGCATCGTGGTCGCATCGTCGACCACGATCTCCACGCGCGGATTGTCGATCTGCGCGAGCATGTTTGCCGAAACGTCGAGCGCGATCAGTTTCTCGGGCAGCGACTCGTCGTAGGCAAACGTACCGCCGGCACCGACATCGAGAACGATGCGATCGCGAACGATGGGAGCGAGCACGCGGGCAGCCTGTTCGTAGATGGTCGCTAAATCTTGCATTGAATGCGCGTACGACGCGACGATGCCGTCGAAATGGCCGCCGCCGCGCGTCACGGCTTCGGCTCGTACGCGAGCGAATCGAAGGCGATTTCGGGGCGATGGTACCAGCGCGGATCCGCTTCGAAGGTCAGCGACGTCGCTTTCGCGCCGAGCTCGCCCGAAAAGAGCTCGGAGAGTTCGCCCGCATTTCGCGGGAGCGGATCGACGAGCAGCCCGTCGGGTCCGTTGGCCGTGACGATCCGATACTGCAGCGACGTTCCATCATCGAAGGACACCGTCACATTTACCGGCGGCGCGCGAAATGCGAACGTTAACGCTCGCCCGGCGAGGTTCGGCCGAATCCAAAGCCGCGCGAAGGTCAGCCTGCCGGACGAATGCGGTATCGGAATCGTCTGATCCCAAGACGCCGTCAGTACGGTACCGCCCAGCTCTTGCGCACAGCGCGGGTGGTTCGCACGCAACAGCAGCAGCGGCGTGCCTGCGTTTTGCGGCGCGGATGCATACGGGGCATAATTGCACAGCATGTATTTGAAGGCGAACGGCTCGTCACCATTGGGGAACCGCTGATCTATCGAGCCGAACGAATACAGAATGGCGTCGTCGTGCCGTCCCTCCAAACTGTGCGTGTCGATCGCATCGAGCGCGGGCGAATAGGCCATGATCGTCTGAAAGACGGGCTCGGGATCCCAGTTGAGGTTATTCGCGAAGACGAACGCGGTTTCAGTGGGAGCCGCGTCCACGGGCCGCTTACCGATCGCGCGGGTAATCGTCGATGGCAGCGTATCGACCTTTATTCTTTCAGCATCGAGCGCGTCGATGTGAGCGCCGAACGAATTCACATGAACGATCGTGTCGAGATTGCCTACCAATACCGAAGGCGTCAGATACGTCAAAAGATTCGCTCGATAGCTTTCGAACCGCACGTGATTCAGTATGATACCCATCCCCAGAAAGACGACCGCTGCGCTAACGACCGTCCTCCGCGTACGCGCGCAGAATAGGAGCAGCAGCGCCGCGCAGATCGAACCCCCGTAAAAATAGACGACGTGCAGATCTTGACGGACGAAACCGAGCTTGAATATGGTCCAAACGTACGCGACCAGGGCGATCGCTACCGGAGCGGTCTCTTGCCGTCGCATCGACCACGCGACGAGCCCAACAGCGGCGAGCCACAACAGAGCACCCTCGAGCTGCCAGGCCGGACCGACGACCGAATGTGCCGCGGAGTAGCCGTCGGCTAGGGTGACGTAGGTGGAAAGGTAGCGCCGATACGCGGGAGAGGCTGCCCCGGAGACCAGGAACACAAGTGCGGCAGCGAGCGTGCCGATGCCGATTCGTCGAGCGGCCGTAGCTGCGCCGTTGCCGGCCCGCTGCCACAGTTCCATGACGATCATTCCCGCGAGGCCGGCCGCTTCGATGCCGACCGCGAGCGGCAACCCTCCATCGATCGATAGGAACTTGAACTCGGATGCCGCGATCGTACCGCCGGCGAAGGCGAGCGCATCGGCGATAGATTGCGTCGCTGCGGTCCGATCGCGTCGCACCGCCCACGTCCGGACCGCAAAGAACGCGATCGCAATGAAACCGACATCGATCGCCAGCGTAAACTTGGTGAGGACGAAGATGCCGCAGAAGAGGCCCGCGCCGAAGAATGGCAGTGTGTCACCACGACGCGGCACCGTCCGCAACGCCAACACGAACAGAACGTAAAAGGTCGGCCAGATGTCCGAGGGCGCGTTCGAAAGCACGATCGGAGCAGCGACCGCCAACAGAATTTTGCGGTACGGCGAGGACGCCGCATACACGCAGTCGATGACCGCGGCAAACACGAGCACCGCCACGGCTAGCCGCAGAGCAACGATCGCGGTCGTGGTTCCGATGTCGGCAATGGGATCGATGAGATAACCAAGCGGCCCATACGAGAACACGATGTCGCGGCCGAAGACGAGATGAGCGCTTGCGGCACGTGCGATCCCGATCGTCCAGGATGGATCGAGCCCAACACCTTCCGGCAGCGCGTTCGGCCTCACGAAGACGACCAACGTTGCGAGGACGACATAGGCGACGCCGAGCAAACGCATCAGCACCGATCGCGGCGCACCGGGCGCGGGTAAAGCCAGCCTCGTCAATGTTGCCATCGCGGCAACGCAGACGATCCCTACGATGAGCCGGTCCTCGAGATCTATGGCGTCACCAATAATGGAATTGGCGGATCGAGCTGGTAGGAGCGGGACCCGTCGGCGCTCACTCCATAGACGACGAGTTGCACCGGGCCGAGCGGCAATGCATTGGCGGGAAGATCGAGCGCAAACCCGGCACCCTCATATTTTCGATCGAGTAGCGATGACGCGACGTCGTCGCGCGGCAGACCCGTCCGGTCCGCGTACAGTCTAGCTCCCAGCGTAACGAACACCGCGTACGTCGGACGCGAGGCCGAGCGATCTACCGCCCAGCCGACGATTTGTAGCGGCGTTCGGCGCGAAATGGAAACGGGCGCCATGCCTGCCGAGATCGGACTCGACGAAGCGCCGTAGTTGAGCGCGTCGAGCGAGTGTGCTTCCGCGATGGCACCCGGGACAATGTGCTCGATGTCGAGCCGAACGGGAATGCCCCAGACTGTATCCGTTTGGCGGCCGCCGAGCGAGATTTGGACCGCCGCGACGACCAGCAGCACGATGATAATTTCGATCGGGTAGCGGGCGATTCGATCGACGCGCCGCAGCAGAGATGATGATTCGAGCGTGCTCAAAATTACAACGTGAACGGGTGTTCTTGAGCGACGAGCTCGTAGTGGCCGTCACTCGTCACCGCTGCGCTTTGAACCACGTGCAATCCGGCCCCAAGCCCCGCGAGCGTGATGACGGCGCCCGCATAGCCTGCGCGTCCGGCGTCTGGCGAATTCAACGCCTGGGCGACGTCCGGCCGGCTCATGCCGTAATACGGAGTCGCATTGAAGCGCAAGCGTCCATCGACGATCAAGATCACGCCGTACGCCGAACCCTTGGTCGCAGGATCGGCAACCCATCCCTGAACGAACGCAAAACGCTTGTCGGGCGAGATGCGAACTTCGTCGATGGAACCGGGGGCGTTACTCTTGCTTGGCGTGAGCGCTGCTACGTTTCCGGAGAAGAGCGAGCGCAGCGGCGCGGGGCTGCCCGGCACACCGGCTACGGCCGATGTTGCGGGAGCGCCCGCAACGACGGGTTGGCCGAGCGAAGCGCCGGCGTCGATCGCGGCACCGAACGGATGCAGCAGTGCGCCGCCGAGAAACGAGAGACAGATTGCGGCGCTTACGACGATCGACGCGTTGCGCCCGATGCCGGCCCACAACGCGACGCCACGAATGGCAAAGAACGCGACGGCGAACGCGGCGAGGATAAGTACCAAGAGGGGAAGCCTTCCGTTTCCGGCGGGTTACAAGCGTGGCGTCGAACGACGCACGATTGCGCGAAGATCTGCGCGGTGCGATAGCGTGCCGTAGGCAGCACCCCAATCTCCCGCGAGGCGCGACGCACAAAACGCGTCCGCAACATAGGCGGGACTTTGCGAAACGACGAGCGAGCCCTGGAATACGAGCGCCATGTGCTCCACGATGCGCCGGGCGCGCCGCTCGGCCTCGTTCTTATCTGCGAGTTCGCGGCGTAGATCGGCCGCGGCTGCATCGAGGCGTGCGTCGGTACCGCGGACTGCGTCGACTTCCGCGAAATACGAATCCAGCACGCCCGGCTCTTTCGTCATCGCGCGCAACACGTCGAGCGCGTTGACGTTCCCGCTCCCTTCCCAGATCGAATTGAGCGGGGCATCGCGCAGCAGACGCGGCATGATCGACTCTTCCACGTACCCGTTGCCGCCCAGGCACTCGAGGGCTTCCGCGGCGTGGCCCGCGTTGCGCTTGCAGACCCAATATTTTCCGAATGCGGTGCCGATGCGTTTGAGACGCGCTTCATGAGCGTCGCCCGCCGCGGCGCGATCGCAAGCACGCGCCAAGCGCGCGAACAGCAGGGTGGCCGCTTCCGATTCGAGCGCGAGATCTGCCAGAACGTTCTGCATGAGCGGCTGATCGGCCAAGAGCTTCCCGAACGCCGACCGGTGCGCAGCATGATGCGTCGCTTGCGCGACCGCCTGCCGCATCCCCGAAGCCGAACCGATGATGCAATCCAGACGCGTGAAATTCACCATCTCGACGATCGTGTGAACGCCGCGTCCCTCTTCGCCGATCAAGAAACCGCGCGTGGCATCGAACTCGACCTCGCTCGAAGCATTGCTGCGATTGCCGAGCTTGTCTTTGAGTCGCTGGAGATTGAAGACGTTCTGCGTTCCATCCGGTAGAAATCGCGGCACGAGAAAACACGACAACCCACCGGGCGCTTGAGCCAACACCAAAAACGCATCGGACATCGGCGCGGAACAAAACCACTTGTGGCCGACCAGCGCATACTCGGCCGACGGGCCGCCCGAGCCGACGGGGGTCGCGGTCGTCGCGTTGGCGCGGACGTCGGAGCCGCCTTGTTTTTCGGTCATCGCCATGCCGAAGATCGCGGAGCCCTTCTGACTCGCAGGCCGGAGCCGCCCGTCGTACCGGCGCGAAAACACCAGCGGCTCCCAGATCCGAGCGAGATCCGGCTGCGCTCGCAGCGCCGGCACCGCGGCATGCGTCATCGAGATCGGGCACCCGTGACCCGACTCGGCTTGGCTCCATACGAAGAAAGCGGCCGCTCGAGCCACGTGCGCGCCGGGCTTGGGATCGCTCCAAGCGCTCGCGTGCAAACCTGCACCGATTGCGACCTCCATTAATCGATGATAGGAGGGGTGAAACTCCACCTCGTCCACACGGTGGCCGAAGCGGTCGAAGGCTTTGAGTTTGGGGCCGTTCGCGTTGGCTTCAAACCCCCAGGCGATCGCCTCGGAGCTTCCCGCGCGGCGGCCAAGCGCCTCGAGCGAGTCCGAGGCCCAGCCGGCCCCATTTACCGCTACCGCGCCTGCGAGAACCGCGTCTGCTCCGTAGACGTCATAATCGGCCAACGGCGGCGGCTGATTCTCGACGGTGTGCGTCCTCCGGGCTTCCGCAAGGGCTTCTGCCGGCCGGTCGAGGATGTCCATGGATTCGCCTCCTAGCCTTCCGAACGAAGCAGCTGTCAACTGAGTCTTTCGGCCTACAAGTAGATCTTTACAAGATTTTAACATTATTGTTTGGGAACTAAGGTTATGGCGGGATTGGCGTTTGCCGGATCCCCCAGAGGAGGCCACCGTGATATCACCTCAGTCGATTCTACGAATAGCCTGCGGGCTCTGCGCGTCCTTCTTCTTCCTGGGGGCTGCGACCCAGCCGCCCGGCTCGATGTACCTGCGCCTCTCGAATACGCGCACGGCGCCCGTCGTCGCCAATTTGAGCTACGACGCTGTGGCAACCGTTCCGCAAAGCCCGCGGGTATCGCTGGCGCTTCTGCCGGTCGACCAAGTCCAGGGTTCTATGATCATCGCGAACGGCTCGGCGACGCGACGCATCGACCGCAGCGATTTCAAGGGTGTCTCGAGCTTTACGGTCGTTCAAGTCGATACCGATGGCAACGTCGTTCAGCGCACCACCTTCAAGGGCATCACGATCGAGTCGGTCGACCCCGTCGGCGACGGCAGCACGGCCCGCCGCGTGCGCTTCGTGGCCGACAGCGTCTCCGTCAGCGTTCCTTCAAAGAAGGCCTAAGCCGAACTACGAGCGGTCCGCAACCGAGTGAGCCCGGTTCTACCGCGGCTCGCTTGGCTGCGGGCAGGCCGCCTTCGTCGCTATTCCGTACCGTGATTGCATCATGCAACTCACGAAGATTGCCCGCGAAATTCGCCTCGCTTCACGCCCCACCGGATTTCCGGCGCCCCAGAATTTCGAACTCGTCGAGCACGCGCCGGGAGAACCCGCCCAAGGCCAAGTGCTCGTACGCAATACGGTGATGTCGGTCGAGCCGTACATGCGGGGCCGCATGAATGACGTCGAGTCGTACGTTCCCCCGTTCGCGATCGGCAAGCCGCTCGAAGGCGGCGCGGTCGGTTTCGTCGTGCAATCGAAGGCCGATGCGCTTCCCGTGGGCACGTGGGTGCAGTCGCAACTGGGCTGGCGCGAATACGCGCTGGCCGACGCGCAGGCGTTCACCAAGATCGATACCTCGCTCGCGCCGGCGAGCGCCTATCTCGGCGTGCTCGGCGTGCCGGGCTTAACGGCGTGGGCGGGGCTCAAGGTCGTCGGCGAACTCAAAAGTTCGGACGTCGTCTTCATTTCTTCCGCTGCGGGCGCGGTGGGTAGTGTGGCAGGGCAGATCGCGAAAATCGCAGGCGCCACGGTGATCGGCAGCGCGGGCGGCCCCGAGAAGGTTGCGTATCTCACGGAAAAACTCGGCTTCGATGCGGCCTTCGACCATAAGGGCGGCGACATCGCAGCGAAGCTCGCCGAAGCTGCGCCCAAGGGCATCGATCTCTACTTTGAAAACGTCGGCGGCGAACAGTTGGAAGCCGCGATCGGCGCGCTGCGCCCGTTCGGCCGCATCGCCGCCTGCGGCATGATTTCGGGCTACAACGAAGAGATGCCCGGACCGCGCAACATCATTCAAGTAATCGGCAAACGTTTGAAGATGCAGGGCTTCATCGTGATCGATTACTTCGACCGCATCCCCGAGTTCTTGGCGGATATCGCGCCGCATCTGCGCAGCGGCAAGCTCGTCGCACCGGAAACCTATTTCGAAGGCATCGAGAAGGCCCCCGAGGCCTTCGATGGCCTGTTGCGCGGCGGCGCACACAACATCGGGAAGATCCTCGTACGTTTGGCGCCCGAAGGCACGCAGCCGTGATCGAGACGAAGCGCGAACGCCTGGTGCAATGGGAAGATCCTTCGGTCTCCGTTGCAGCGATCGCGGCGCTCAGCGGTCTCGAAGCGTGGCGCGCGATCATCGATGGGAAGATCGCGCCGCCGCCCATTGCCGCGTTGATGAACATGACGGCGGTATTCGTCGAAGAGGGCCGCATCGTTTTCGAAGGCGAGGCCGGCGAGGAACACTACAACCCGATCGGCATCGTGCACGGCGGCTTCGCGCTCACGATCATGGACTCGGCGCTCGGATGTGCCGTTCATACGATGCTGCCCGCGGGTACGACCTACGCCACGACCGACATCCAAGTACGGATGCTGCGCCCGATCAGCAAAGCCACCGGACGCGTCCGCTGCGAAGCGAAGGTGCAGCATGTCGGCCGCACGCTCGGCGTGGCCGAGGCAACGCTCGTCGACAAGAACGGGAAACTGCTCGCGACCGGCACGACCGCCTGCGCGATCTTCGCCCGCAGCGTAGCCTAAGCCGGAGTACTGTCTCCCAACGGACGAACGGGAGCGCCCATGTGCGTGAGTTCGATCAGTTTCGCGAACACGCGCTCGCGCAGCGCCATGCTCGCGACGCCGAGTTCGAGGACGTTGCCGAGCCACAAACCATCGGCCGCCGAACGCACGAGTTCTGCGATTGCGGGATCGATGCCGTCGTCTTCAAGGCGTTGACGCCACTCGTCATAGCGGCGGCGCAGCGGCGCGAGTAACTGAGAATTAATCGCAACGGCCGCGAGAATGCCGGCACTGACGCGCAACGTTCGCGTCAGTGCACCATCGGGATCGAGGCAGGCACGCAAAAACGCACGGGCAAAACTCCCGGGCCCGGTTTCGCCTTGCATGTGGCGGGAAAGATCTGATTCAAACTGGGCGACGACATCTTCGATCATCGCCGCGATCAAGGAATCTTTAGTGGCAAAATGATGCAGGATGCCGCCTTTCGACAGCAGCGCGCGCTCGGCTACGGCATCGAGCGTCAATTTGCCGGCACCTTCCATGGCAACGATATCCGCGGCTGCAGCCAGAACGCTGCGCCGCGTCGCATCCCCGGAACCGCGAATGGGCATCTACTGCACTCTTTTCGTTGACGCACATAGCCCGTGCATGATATGCCTTATACCGTCCAGGTGGACGGTATCCTTTTGAAATTGGGGCGGCGAGGCCCCCCAATCTCCCCCGGGGGCGGACTCCCGCCCCCACGGGCGTCTGCCAAGATTATGCCGGGTGAAACCTGGGGAGGGAGTTGGGCGTCCTTGTTTTTGAATCGCTGGATAGCCGGAGTACTGACTACAGCCGAATGACAACTAGCCTCATCGCGGGTGCCCGGACCGGGCAGCCGCTCGAACTTGCTATAGATGCGGCGGCGCGCGCGCTTCTGTCGAGACAACAGGCGGACGGGCATTGGGTTTTCGAGCTCGAGGCCGACGCAACCATTCCCGCCGAGTACATCATGCTCGGGCATTTTCTGGACGAGATCGATCCCGAGCTCGAGCAGAAAATCTGCGTGTATCTGCGCCGCGCCCAGAATGAAGACGGAGGCTGGCCGCTCTTCTATCGCGGCACGACCGACGTCAGTGCCACGGTCAAAGCCTACTACGCGCTCAAACTCTGCGGAGAATCGATCGAGGCCCCGCACATGCGACGCGCGCGGGAACGCGTGCTCGAACTGGGCGGCGCGGCCCGCTGCAACGTGTTCACCCGGATCGCTCTGGCGCTCTTCGGTCAAGTACCGTGGCGCGCCGTGCCCGCGATGCCGGTCGAGATCATGCATCTGCCCAAGTGGTTTCCATTTCACCTCGATAAGGTCTCATACTGGTCGCGCACCGTGGTGACCCCGCTGCTCGTGTTGATGGCGCTCCATCCCCGGGCGCGCAATCCCAAGGGCGTCGACGTCCGCGAACTGTTCATCCGCCCGGCAAACAAAGAGCGCGGGTATCTGCGGGCCGCTACGTCCTCTCCGCTCGGACGCGCGTTTCTCGTGCTCGATACCGTGGTGCGTCTGGGCGAGCCGTTGATCCCGCGCGCCGTGCGCGCTCGCGCGATTGCTAAAGCAATGAAGTTCACGATCGACCGCCTCAACGGCGAAGAGGGCCTGGGTGCGATCTTTCCGGCCATGGCCAACTGCTTGATGGCGCTCGCTACGATGGGCTACGCGCAGGATCATCCGCATCGCATACTCGCCCGCCGCGCCCTCGATAAACTTCTGGTAATCGGCGACGATGAGGCGTATTGCCAACCGTGCGTTTCGCCGATTTGGGATACGTCGCTGACCATCCACGCGCTGCTCGAAACGGGCGATCCCGAGGTTGCGGATGCCGTCCGCGCGGGCAACGATTGGCTCGCCGGACGCCAGGTGCTCGATGTGGTCGGCGATTGGGCGGTGAAGCGTCCCTGGCTGCGTCCGGGCGGTTGGGCCTTTCAGTATTGGAACGATTTTTATCCCGACGTCGACGATACCGCCGTCGTTGCCATGGCGATGCATCGCGACGATCCGGAGCGCTATCGCGAGGCGCTCGACCGCGCGGCCGAATGGGTCGTGGGCATGCAGAGCCCGCACGGCGGCTGGGGCGCGTTCGATGCGGAGAACGAACACTTCTATCTCAACCACATTCCGTTCGCCGATCATGGCGCGCTGCTCGACCCCGCGACGGAAGACGTAACGGCGCGCTGCGTCGGGATGCTCTTGCAGTTCGGGTACGCGAAGGACGATCCGGTCGTTGCCGACGGCCTCGCGTATTTGCGCCGCACGCAACAGGCCGACGGCTCGTGGTTCGGACGTTGGGGAACCAACTATGTCTACGGCACGTGGTCCGTTCTCAACGCCTTCCTCGCAGCGGGTGAAACGGTGCGCAACTCCGAGACCGTGCGCCGTGCCGTCGATTATCTCATTCGCTTCCAGCAAGCCGACGGCGGGTGGGGCGAAGACGGCGTGACCTATTTGAAAGAACGGCGCGGATCGTGCAAGGCGAGCACGCCGAGCCAAACCGGGTGGGCGCTGCTGGCCCTGATGAACGCGGGCGAAGCCGCGCATCCGGCCGTCGGGCGCGGAGTAAAGTATCTCGTAGATCGTCAGAACGAGGAAGGGCTGTGGGACGAGCCGTGGTTCACCGCCGTCGGCTTCCCGCGCGTCTTCTATCTGCGCTATCACGGCTATTGCGCGTTCTTTCCGCTCTTCGCATTATCGCGCTTTCGCAATCTGGTCGAGCGCGGCCAGCCGCTGCCCCCGCTCGGGTTCTAAGCGGCTAGGCCGCACCGGATGGAGCGTGCCGCGCATGACGAAGTTGACCTCGATCTTCACCTTGGATGGCGCCCTGGCGCTAGCAGTTCGAATCGAAGCCGGTGGCGGGAATATTTACCGGGTAGATGACGGTGCTCGTGCCGGCTGTCGCCGTGACCGTTCCGGAGCCTGCCTCTAAGAACGTGAGGATGAAGTTGCCGGAGCCGCTCTGTGAGATCGAAATCAAATTGGGATTCGATTCCGAAAGCACGATCGTGGCGTTGCCCTGCTGCAGCGTCCCAAAGGTCTGTTCGTGACCGGGGCACGTGTAGCCGGAGCTCGTGTCGAGTTGAAATTCACCCGGCCCCGCATCGTTACCGGGGCTGAAGATCGTCACCGGAATCGTCAACGAAGATTTTGAACCGGAATCGGAGATCGTGAGCGTGTCGGTCGTGGGGGTCGCGATCCCGGATTTATAAAAGACTTCGTATTCCGTTTGACTGCCCATCGAAGCGTAGACTTGCGAGGTGAGCGTGGCCGTCGCAGTGCCGCCCGCGTTCGAATAGGTGAGGTCGCCGAGTACGCCTTTTACGAGGATCGCTGCCTCTTCGCCCGAGGTCGCGTTGGGATCGAGGTCGTCCGGACATGTGGTCGTCACCTCCGCACAGACGGAGATCGAGCTCAGGCTTCCGGTAATTGCGGGTGCGACCGTGGCGACCGGGGTCGGCGATGGTGTCGGTACGGGAGAGGCCGTCGGCGTGGCTGCGGGCGTAGGGGTGAGCGTGGGGTTGGACGCCGGCGTTGCAGTCGGATCGGCGCTTCCACTTGCTTTGGCGGTCGGACTCGGGGTCTGTCCAACCGGCGACGGCGTGGAGCTCGGGGAGGAAATGGATGGCGCCGGCGCGGGCACGGGCGCTCGCGCGCCGCTGCAGGCCGAGAGGACGGCCGCACAGACACAAATCGCGCCCTTTGCTAAGCGCTTTAACAACACCCGGTAACTCCTTACGAGCGCCGCTCAGCAGAACGACGCTCGTAAGGTCATCGGCGATTCACTGAGCGCCCATAAGGTATCAGGCCTCGATCGGGACCCGATTCCCCGTTGCGAGTTCTTGCAAGCGTGCGAGGTTCTCGGTTTCGATGCGCTCCATGCGCGCCCGGTCGGCGTTGACGATGCCGTGTGCGCGTTCGTCGGCGAGCACTGCCCCAAGGTAGTGACCCGTAAACGAAGCCGGATTTTTCGCGATGTCTTCGGGCGTGCCGGTGGCGACGATGGTGCCTCCGCGATCGCCTCCTTCGGGCCCGAGATCGATCACGTAGTCGGCCGTCTTGATGACGTCGAGATTGTGCTCGATCGTGAGGACCGTATTGCCGACCGCGACGAGCCGCTGCAGCACGTCGAGTAACTTGTGGATGTCGGCAAAGTGGAGGCCGGTCGTCGGCTCGTCGAGCACGTAGAACGTGCGGCCCGTCGCCCGTTTCGAAAGCTCCGTTGCGAGCTTCACGCGTTGTGCTTCGCCGCCCGAGAGCGTGGTTGCCGGCTGGCCCATCTTGATGTACCCGAGGCCCACGTCGGCGATCGTCTTGAGCCGTCCGAAAATGCGCGGGATCGCTTCGAAAAATACGGCGGCTTCGTCGACGCGCATCTCGAGCACGTCGGAAATCGACTTGCCCTTATATTTGATCTCGAGGGTTTGCGCGTTGTAGCGTTTGCCTTTGCAGACTTCGCACGGCACGTACACGTCGGGCAGGAAGTGCATCTCGATCTTGATGATGCCGTCGCCCTGGCAGGCCTCGCAACGGCCGCCTTTGACGTTGAACGAAAAACGGCCCGGCCCGTAGCCGCGCATCTTCGCATCGGGTACGAGCGAAAAGAGCTCGCGAATCAAATCGAAGGCGCCCGTATACGTTGCGGGATTCGAGCGGGGCGTGCGCCCGATCGGCGACTGATCGATGACCACGAGCTTATCGAGTGCCTCCGCGCCCTTGAGCGTTCCGTAGGTGCCGCCCGCCGGCTGGCCGTGCAGATGTTGGTTGAGCGCGCGCACCAATACCTCGTTGACGAGCGTCGATTTTCCGCTTCCGCTCACGCCCGTTACCGCGCCGAATACGCCGATTGGAAAATCGACGTCGATCCCGTCGATATTGTTGGCCTTGGCTTTGCGCACGCCGAGCCAGCCGCGGGGCTTGCGGCGCGTTTTGGGGATGGCGATGAACTGGCGCCCCGAAAGATACGCGGCCGTGAGCGACTCCTCGTTCTCGAGGACCTGCGCGAGGGTGCCCACCGTGAGAATGCGGCCGCCCTCGGCGCCGGCGCCCGGCCCGATATCGACGATCACGTCGGCTTCGCGCATCGTGTCTTCGTCGTGCTCGATCACGATGAGCGTATTGCCGAGATCGCGCAAGGTCTTGAGCGTCGCCATGAGCCGGTCGTTGTCGCGCTGATGCAGCCCGATCGAAGGTTCGTCGAGGATGTAGAGCACCCCGACGAGCGAGGACCCGATCTGTGTGGCGAGCCGAATGCGTTGCGATTCGCCGCCGGATAACGTGGTTGCGGAGCGCGAGAGGTTGAGGTAGCCGAGCCCGACGTTGCTCAGAAAACCGAGACGCGCCCGCACTTCCTTCAGGATCTGAGCCGCGATGAGCTCTTGCCGCGGCGTCGGTCTGAACGCACGAAAGAACGCTTCCGCTTTCTCGACGGACATCGACGTAAGCACCGCGATATTGGTATCCGCAACCGTCACGGCGAGCGCTTCGGGCTTGAGCCGCGCGCCTTTGCACGTCTTACACGTCGTCGCCGACATGTATTTTTCGATCTCTTCCTTCACGTAGTCCGACGACGTTTCGCTGTGGCGCCGCTGCAAGTTCTTCACGACTCCTTCGAACTGCGTTTCGTAGTTGTACGTGTGGCCCGCGCGCGTTTCGTACGTGAAACGCTGCTTGGCATCGGCGCCGTAGAGAATCGTGTCGAGCAGATCGGGCGGCATCTTATCGAGCGGCGTGGAGAGCTTCACGCGCCGGGAGCGCAGCAGTTTTTCGACCTGCTGCATGTAGTACGGATTCATCGAAGGATACTTGCCGCCGCCGAGCGATTTGCTCCAGGGCAGAATCGCGCCGTCTTCGATCGATTTGGAGCGATCCGGGATCACTTTCCAGGGATCGATCTCGATCTTGATGCCGAGCCCCGTGCAATCGGGACAGGCGCCGTAGGGCGAGTTGAACGAAAAGAGCCGCGGCGCGAGCTCCTCGAACGAAAGACCGCATTCCACGCAGGCGAGCTGTTCGGAAAACGTCATCTCGCGCGCTGCGGGCATCGCTTTCACGGTGCCCTTGTTTGTTTCGAGCCCTTGCGATGCGACCCGTCCGGGCTCGACGAGGACCGTCACGATGCCGCTCGAGAGCCGCAGCGTGGTCTCGACCGAATCGGTCAACCGTTTGCGGATGTCGGGCTTCATGATCAGCCGATCGACGATCACTTCGATCGTATGTTTGCGCTTCTTATCGAGATCGATTTTCTCGCGCAATTCCTTGGTCTCGCCGTCGACGCGAACGCGCGCGAAGCCCTCTTTGCCGATTTCTTCGAAGAGCTTCGTGTATTCGCCCTTGCGTCCGCGGATCACGGGCGCCAGCAACTGAATGCGCGTGCCCTCGGGCAGCTCCATCACCTGGTCGACGATCTGCTCGCTCGTTTGCGCGCTCACTTCGCGGCCGCAGTTGTAACAGTGCGGGATCCCGATGCGGGCGTATAACAAACGCAGATAGTCGTAGATCTCGGTGACCGTGCCGACCGTCGAGCGCGGGTTGCGCGAAGTCGACTTCTGGTCGATCGAGATCGCGGGCGAAAGCCCTTCGATATAATCGACGTCCGGTTTCTCCATTTGCCCTAGGAACTGGCGAGCATAGCTCGAGAGGGATTCCACGTAGCGCCGCTGCCCCTCGGCGTAGATCGTATCGAAAGCAAGCGAGGACTTGCCCGAGCCAGAAAGGCCGGTAATGACGATCAGCCGATTGCGGGGCAGGGTCAGATCGACATTCTTGAGGTTGTGCTCCCGGGCACCCTTAATGACAATCGAACCCAAGCCCCGCACGGGGGCGACCTCTTCAAAATGTGACGCCACGCTCTATTGACCGGAATTCGGAGGCAATCGTTGCAGCCGAACTCGGGGCGGCATCACCCCGGACCGATATTTGCAACAATGGATGTTCGTAGAACGAAACCGACCTTCGTTACGCCCGGGAGCCCCGCAGAAAAATCCATCGAGCGCCTGCGATACGCCCTTTCACGGCTGCACACGGCGCCGCAACATACGGCGGTCCTGGATTGCCTTTTCAATCTCTGCCCGCGCCGCACCGACCCGGTCTTCGAAGACCTCGTGGTCGTGGACGATCGCTTGGTCTTCGCCCGCTCCGCGGGCGAGAGCACGTTCCGCCATTTCGTCGGCCGGCGCGAAGCGTTGGTCCTCAACGTCCTCGGATTCGTCCAGCATCTCGGCCTCGGCGAACGCGAACGCGAATACGCCCTAAGCCGCATCGACGGCATCCCCCGCCGCAGCAGTAGATAAGAACCCCCGCCTTTTTCCCTAGCCTTGGGCCCGGGAGTCCGGGCCCGGGGGGGCATCGGGGGGCCTTGCCGCCCCGATCTTAACCGGGGGCTTTGCCGCCCCGATCTTAACCGACGGGCCTTGCCGCCCCGATGTCGACAAATATTCGCCGACGATGACGACGGTCACGTAGGTAACGGTAAGCTGCACCACGATCGCGGCGATCAGCGGGCCGGCGAACGGCGTGGCCTCGAGCGAGAGCGCAACGACGCTCATCACGGTGCTGATGATGACGATCGCAGCCACGATCAAGATCGTGGGGCCCATGCGAGATAACGCGATGTCGATCGATTCGCGGACGGCTTCGATACCGCGGCGGCCGCCGACGATCGCCGCCGGCATGGCGTAGAGCAAGAAAAAAATATCGACGAAGTAGGAAAGCCCGAGCGTCAGCGGAGCGAGCAGCGCGGCGGCGACGCTCACACCGAAGAGCACGAGCACCGTCGGCAGTACGTCCCGGCGAAACGCGCGCCAGGCGGCCGGAAAGCTCGGCGTTCCGCCATTCCACGCGACGTCTGCCATGCCGGTCGTACAGGCGACGGCGAGAATCGCAACGATCACTTCGACCACGGCTTGCACGAAGCGCAAGAACGCGTCGCCGTCGAGCGAGCCCGACTTGGGTTCGAGCAAGGCGCCGAGAATCGCGCCGACGCCTCCGAGCACGAGGCCGGGCACGATGATTTTCGGGTTGCGCACGAGCAACTTCACCGACTGCAAGAATACGCCGGGTGCGGCGCCGCTGTCCATTTCGAGCCCTTTCAGCGCGCGCGAAACGGCACCCTCGGCGCATGCGCACGAAAACGACTACAATGATGACGGGCACACCGCAGGCGATCGTGGCCCGCTCGCGCGAACGCGTCATGGTGCGAACCTCGGCATCGAAATCCCCCTTCGGTCTGCGCGCGCTCGAGCGCGTGCTCGACGACGACGCGCTCGAGGTCCGCAGCAACGTGATCGCGATGTACGTGGTGCTCGGATCGGTCACCGCGATCGCGTGGACGCTCGCGTTTCTTGCCTTCTGGAATCGTCCCGTGCTTTTGGGAACGGCGCTGCTGGCGTACACGTTCGGCTTGCGGCACGCGGTCGATGCGGATCACATTTCGGCGATCGACAACGTGACGAGAAAGCTGATGCAACAGGGAAAACGCCCCGTCGCGGTCGGCTTCTTCTTTTCGCTCGGCCATTCGACGATCGTCTTCGCGCTGACGCTCGCGATCGCAATCGCATCGGTTGCAGTGAAAACGGCATTGCCCGCACTGGCAAACGCCGGCGGATTGATCGGCACGCTCGTCTCCGCGGCATTTCTGTTCGCAATCGCGCTCCTGAACATACTCGTGTTCCTCGAAGTTTACGCCGCATTCCGCAGCGTGCGCCGCGGGGGCGCCTACTGCGAAGAATCGATCGACCGGTATCTTGCCGATCGCGGATTGATGGGACGCTTCTTCCGCCCCCTGATGGCCTTCGTCTCGCGCAGCTGGCACATGTATCCGATCGGGGTGCTGTTCGGCCTGGGCTTCGATACGGCAACCGAAGTCGGCTTGCTCGGCATCGCCGCGATCGAAGGCGGCAAAGGCTTGCCCATCTACGACATCCTCATCTTCCCACTGCTCTTCACGGTCGCAATGTCGCTGCTCGATACCACCGACGGCATCTTGATGCTCGGCGCGTACGGGTGGGCCTACCTCAAACCCATGCGCAAGCTCTACTACAACATGAACATCACGCTGGTCTCGATCGTCACCGCGCTGCTGGTGGGGACGATCGAAGTGCTCGGCGTCGTCGGCGCACAGCTCTCCCTGCGCGGGCCGTTTTGGGATTGGATCGCGCACGTGGGCGACCACTTCGGAGAACTCGGCTTCGCGATCGTCGGCATTTTTATCGGAGGCTGGGCCTTTTCTACCCTCGTCTACAAACTGCGGGGGTACGACGATATCGAGGCGCGCGCGAGAGTGGCCGTCGCAGCGGAATCATAGCGAACGTAGCGCCGCGTCCACCTGCTCGATGCTCGTGACCGTTACGTCGGGTTCCGGCCGCCCTGCCGGCACGCGCTCGTCGCGCACGTTCATCCACACGGTGAGCATGCCGGCTTCGTGCGCTCCGGCAACGTCGCGATCGTAGCGATCGCCGACCATCGCGCAGCGCTCCGCCGCGACACCTAGGCGCTCGGCGGCGAGTCGAAACAGCCGGACATCGGGTTTTACCATACCCACTTCATCTGCGATGAAGATTTCATCGAAGGCGTCTTCGAGGCGCAGCAATGCGATCTTATCGCGATGCGTTTCGGCCATCCCGTTCGTGATCATCGCGAGCTTGCAGCCTCGCGCGCGTAGCGCGGCCAGCAGTTCGAGCGCTCCCGGCCACAACTCGAGATAATCACGCCGGTAGTCGTTGTACGCGATTCCGCAGCGCCGTGCGAGCGCTTCATCGTCGATCGCTACTGCAAGCAGGGCGGCGTGCCACATGCGCGCACGCAGCCCTACGAGCGGCACGTCGAAGGCAGCGGGCGAGAGATTCTGCCAGAACGATTCGGACTGTACGAGATAGGCTGCGAATACGGCCTCGGCATCGACGCCGTGTGCGGCCGCGACGTCGCTTGCGACGTGCCGGGCTGCCAGATGATAGGCGCGCGTATCGTCGTGCAGGGTATCGTCGAGATCGAAGAGCACCGCTTCGATCGTCACGCCAGGCGCACCAGGAACGAGCGTAGTTCGAAAGGCTCGAACCGCGCGACCAGATCGCCCTCCTCGAGCCGCACGTCGCGCTCGAGGGGACGCTCGAGCGCATCGATGCACGCTACGGCGCGCGCCCGCGCACCGCAACGCAGCCGCGCCTCACGCGCTGCGCCGTCGCACTCGCGAACGCGCACCACAATCGACTCCGTATCGTGCGCGAGTCCCGTCGCAACCACCAGCAGTGCCGGATCCTCGCACGAAAACATCGGGACCTCGCTCGTACCTGCAAAGCGCTCCCAGAGCGCTTCGAGTTCGCCCATTCCGAGCGCGTCATAGGGTGCGTAAGCGAACGAGAATGCGTGTTCTCCGGCATCGGCGCCGGGATCCGGCCAGGTGGGTCCGCGCAACAGCGAGTGTCCGAGTTCGGTCCCACGCTTGCCGCGGCCCACGCTCCAGCCGTACGTATCGAGGACGAGCAGCGCGAGGCCGCCGCGATCGGCATCGACGCGCGCAAACCGCTGACCGCAGGCCTCGAACTTCGCACGCTCCCGTGCCGTGCGAGGGTCCGGGTTACGTTCGAGCGCACCGTGCGGCGATCCAAAACGCGCGCGCCCTGCGCGAAACGCGAGATCCGCTTCGAGTCGCAGCAGCGCGTGGCGCTCGTGCCAATCGACCGCCATCTCCACGCGCAGAAACGGTTCCGCCGCATCGAGCGAAAAACGCGCGACGGCCAGAGAGCGGCCGAAGGCGTAGCGAACCTCGAGCGCATCGTCCGAAGCCTCGCAGCCGGTCACGCGTACGCGCAGCGGCCGGCGGCGATAGCCGCGATCCACATTCCAGGCATCCCAGCGCTTCGGACGATCGCGATAGAGCGCGAGCCGATGCGCCCTGCGCACCAGGTTCTCACCGCCCGGCGTCTGCAGCCGCAAGAGCGTGCCGTCGCGGCCGATGCGCGCGCTCAGCGCGGCGTTCTCGAAGACGTACGCGCCGCGTTCCCGTCGCGGGGTGACGCGCACGGTTTCGCGCGGGCGCGCGGCGATCGGCAGCACCGAGCGCGCGTTTGCGTGCACGGCTTGCACGAGCGAATCGGCTTCGTCGTACTCGCGATGCGCGTCTGCGTAGACGGCGGCGATCGCCGTCCCCGGCAGCACGTCGTGAAACTGCGCGCGCGAGGCGATCTGCCAGGCCTGCGTGAGCTGCGCGCGCGCTTCGCGCAGGAAGAAGGGTGAGGCGTGCAAGGCGCGCGCCCAAGCCAGGGCAAGTTCGGCTCCGCCCAGTGACCGTTCGAGCGCGGCGTTGCGCGCTTTGACGTCGTGATGAGTGGTGGCCGTCCCGCGATGCTCTTCGAGATAGAGTTCGTCGCAAATTTCGGGCAGTGCGGCATCCCGAAACGTTGCAAACCAACCGGCGAGCGACGTCCATTGCCCGTAGCGCTGCGCGACCGCGATGGCGCGATCGTCGGCACCGCCGCCGCCGTCGCCGTGACCGACGAGCAAGATATCGCCGCGCCTCCGGGCATTCGCCACGCGTCGCGCGCCAAAGTCGCCTTCGATCGATGCGATGTTGGCGGCAAGAACGATGCTGCCGTCGGGACCGGCCCAGCGAAAACGCGCCGGCTCGAAGACGGTCGTATCGTTCCAGCCGAGTTTCGTCGTCGCGAACGCAGCAATGCCGGCGTGTGCGAGCAGCGTCGGCAGCGTGTTCGCAAACCCGAAACTATCGGGCAGCCACGCAACGCTCGGCGTCCGGCCGAACTCTCGCTCCACGTAGCGGATGCCCGCGCTCAGTTGCTGCAGCAACGATTCGCCCGAGGGCACGTTGCAATCGGGCTCGACCCAGAGCGCCGCTCCGCTCGTATCGATCCGTCCGGCACGCGCGAGGGCGCGCACGCGTTCAAAAAACGCAGGATCGCGCTCTGCAACGAAGGCGAACAGTTGCGGTTGGCTCTGCGTAAAGATAAACGACGGGTCTTCCTCCAATTGCCGCACGGCGGTTGCGAAGGTGCGCATCGCCTTGCGCGCGGCTTCCTCATACGTCCACAGCCACGCGACGTCGAGATGGGAATGTCCCACGAGCGCGAGATCACCGGAGCCGGGTATCCGCTCGGTCTTACCGCCGCGCACCATTGCCATCGTTCGCGCCGGCATCTCGGCGGCGCGCGCGAGCATGCGCCGCCAGCGCAAACCGTCACCGGCCGGCAGGCCGCTCGAGGGCAGCGCACGGTGCTCGACTTCGAGCGTCACGGTTCCGGGCTCGGCCACGAATACCGCAGAATGCCGCCGGTCGAACGCACCGCGCACCGTTCCGTCGACGCGCAAGAGAGCTCCCGTGCGCGTTCGATAGCGCAGCGTCACGCCGCCGGCAGCATCCGGCACGGGCTCTTGTGCGCGCAATGCGACGACGTCGCGATTCGCGCCCTCGAGTGCGAGCGGCACGGTTCGCACGCTCATTTACCGGTAAGGAAACGTACTTCGAACGTTGCGCCTCCGCCGACGTTACGATCCACCAGTTCGCCCAGCATCGTGTTGCGCGTGTGATAGCTGAGCGCGCGAGCGCCGACCAAGAATTCCGTGTTCTTGCGCCGCCATCCGTAGGCGGCCGCGTAGTCGACCTCGGCGCCTTGCTCGGGCTTATTAGTATGCGCCACGCCGAGATAGTTAAACACCAGCAGATCGCCGCGCAGGTTGGGATCCACCATCAGGTTCAATTCGACGAAGCGATCTTTCGGCAGCGGCAGCGTGGAGCCGGCGGCATAGATCGGGGACGCGATGCGCACGTCGTTGCGATCGCCGTTGTCCCCGTTCTTATTGGTGAGGTTGATCAGCTGGTAACCCGCACCGATGCGGAAGCGAGCGTGCTGATCGAGATCCACGAGAACGGTCGTGTTGAGCAGATCGAGACTCGCGGACGACCTGCCGAAGAGACCTGACCCGGTACCGGACGCAGCAACCGTCGGAATGCCCTCCAAGTGCAGGCGCACGCGGTCCACGTGCTGCGTGAGTTCGATTGCAGCCCCCGGAACGACGCCGGTGACCGGTACCGGATTGTCCGAGCCGACGTGCGTGCCCACGACGACCGCGGTGAAAAGGCCCACATCGGTCTGCGTGTCGGCGGCCCCCGCCGCAGCCGCAGTCAACGCGAAAACGGCTGCGAGCGCGAAGCAGCACTTACTCGCCATCGAAGTATTGCAGAACCGGCCGATCGCGCAGCATGATGTCTCTGGCTTCGATCAACACTTTCGCGGAATCGGGGTACGAACAGACATCCGTATTGCCGGCAAAATTGGCGATCATAAGAATCTCGCACGGCTCGTTTGTTTCGTTGAGCAGCTTGTGCGCGCCCTCAGGTCGCGCCGGAAAGGCCACATAGTCGCCCGCGCGCAGCGGCACTCGTCCTCGCGGCGTTACGAGGGTCGCGGCCCCGCTCATGATGACGAAGAGTTCTTCTTCCGCCGTATGCCAATGCAGCGGACACGAGGCCTTCCCCGGAGGCAGAATCGTCAGACGATAGCCGAGCTTATCCGCGCCGATGAAATCGCCGACTTCGAAGCTGGTTTCGAGATCGTAAGGCGCCGGGCCGGTCCAATTTTTCCAAACCGCTTCGTCGCGATTGATCTTGTTGACGTACGCATCTTCTCGTCCGATCAGCATATCCCACAGCACTTTGCGTGCGCCCCCGAAAATGCAAGCGCCGTCACCGACGAGCATATGCTCGAACTTCAGGGCCGCGAGCTTGCGCATCGAGAGCACCGCTCGCACCGGATCGCCCAGTTTTTCATCCGGCATGAAACGCAGCGCGCCGGCGGGATTGCCCCACAGAGCGTCACCTACGAGCGCTGCCTTATGCTGCGCGAAATGCAGCCCAAACTCGCCGGGCGTTTTGAGCCCCTCAAAGGTTACGACCTGACCGCCGGCGATCGTATCTCCATCGGCGAGCCTTCGGTCGATGGGGCCCGAAAGCAACGGCGCATCGAGTTCGCTCGCGGCGATCTTGGCACCGAAACGTTGCGCGAGGGCCCGCGCATCACGTTCGTGATCGCGGTTCGTGATCGCGATCCAGGTAAGGCCGCCGCGCTCTTCGATCTCCTGCACGTCCTTCGGCTCGAGCGGCAGCGGATCGACGGCAACGTTGCCCTCGGGCGTCTCTATGAAAAATGAATTGAAAAACAGGTTGCGCTCGGGCTGCCACACCGACCACATCGCAATGCCGGCAAGAATCGTTGGCTGCATGGGGAACCGTTCCGACTTCTTATCGACTGCTTCCTGGAACGATAGGGGAACGCGTGGGGAACCTCAAGCGCAGGCTGCGCCTCTTTGCTCCGGCCACGACGCTCGCGCTTGCGAGCGCCGTCGCGCTCGCCTCGGCGCAACCGGTTGCGACTCCAACACCCGCTTCGATCGCAACCCCGATAGCGACGGCGCTACCCTCGGCGGGCACAGGTCCCGAAGCACCGGCACCTGCGGGCGCATCCGATCCATATCTTTGGCTCGAAGATGCAACGAGCCCGCGCGCGCTCGCGTGGGTCAGGAAAGAAAACGCGAAGTCTCTTGGCGTTCTGCAAGCCGATCCGCGCTTCGACGGGCTGTATGCCGCCGCGCTCAAGATCTCGCAGGCCAAGGATCGCATCCCAACGGTCGCGTTCGTAGCGGGGAACCTCTACAATTTCTGGCAAGACGCCGCGCACGTGCGCGGGATCTGGCGCTATACGACGCGCGCGAGCTACGCCACCAAAACCCCGGTGTGGACGACCGCACTCGATCTCGACGCGCTCTCCAAACGCGAGCGCGCCAATTGGGTGTGGGAAGGCGCGCAGTGTACCTGGCCGTCGGACCGGCGCTGCCTGATTTTCCTTTCCGACGGCGGCGAGGATGCGCGAACCGTGCGCGAGTTCGATCTCCCGTCGCATACGTTCGTAAGCGGCGGATTCGTGATTCCGCACGGCAAGCAGAACACCGCCTGGGAAGACGATAACGATCTTCTGGTGGCGCGCGAGTGGAAGCCGGGCGAGATGACCGCCTCCGGTTATCCGTACGTTCTCAAACGCGTGCGTCGCGGCCGGCCGTTCTCCGCCGCGTTCGAGATCTTTCGTGGCAAGAAGAGCGACATCGGCGTCTCCGGGGCCGTGTATCACGACGACCAGCATCACAGCCTCACGATCGTCGATCGCGGCGTGACGTTCTTTACCGACGAATATTACCTCCTAACGACGAAGGGCGCGCGGCGCATCAACGTGCCGCTCAAGGTTTCGCCGGCCGGGCTGCTCGACGGCCGCGTGATCTTCACCTTGAACGAAGATTGGCCGGCCGGGGGGGCGACCTTCAAACAGGGATCGGTCGTCTCGGTCTCGCTCGCTGCCTTAAATGCCGATCCCGGCCATCTGCATCCGACGCTCGTGTATGGGCCGGGCCCGCGCGACTCGGTGAACGAGGTCGACACGACGAGCACGCACCTGCTCGTCACGACCTTTCATAACGTCCGCGGACGCGCGTTCGTCTACACCCCCGGCCCGAACGACACGTGGTCGCGTCGCCAACTCGCACTCCCCGGCAATTCGACGATCGGCATCTCCGCAACCGACCCTCATAGCGATGCCGCATTCCTTTCGGTGACGAGCTTTCTCACCCCGACGACGCTCTGGTTTACCGATGCATCCACCGGTTCGCTCGCCGTCGAAAAGGCGCTGCCCCCGAGATTCGATGCATCCCACGACGTCGTCGAACAGCGCGAATCCACCTCGAAGGACGGAACGAAAATTCCGTATTTTCTCGTGCACCGGAAAAACATGAAGCTCGACGGCACGAACCCTACGATTCTCTACGCGTATGGCGGCTTCCAAGTCTCGATGACGCCGGCATACTCGTCGCTCGTCGGCAAGCTCTGGCTCGAACGCGGCGACGTGTACGTACTCGCGAACATCCGCGGCGGCGGCGAGTTCGGGCCGGCCTGGCACGATGCGGGGCTCAAGACGCATCGCCAACGGATCTACGACGATTTCGCCTCCGTAGCAAACGACCTGATCGCGCGCAGGGTGACGAGCCCGCGCCATCTCGGCATCGAAGGCGGATCCAACGGCGGCTTGTTGATGGGCGTCGAGTTCACGCAACACCCCGAACTCTGGAATGCGGTCGATATTCAAGTGCCGCTGCTCGATATGCTGCGCTTCGAGAAAATCGCAGCGGGCGCGTCGTGGGTCGGCGAATATGGAAGCGTCGCGGTCCCCGCGGAACGCGCGTTCCTCGCCTCGATCTCGCCTTACAACAACATCAAAGCGGGCGTGAAGTACCCCGAACCCTTCATCTGGACGACGACGAAGGACGATCGCGTCGGTCCACAGCACGCGCGCAAGTTCGCCGCCCGCCTCTCCGAGATGGGCATCCCGTATCTCTACTACGAGGTGATCGAAGGCGGCCACGGTTCCGGCGCCAACATCAAAGAACGCTCGAAGACGACGGCGCTCGAAATGACCTACTTCATTCGCAAGCTGATGGATCCGCAGCCTTCATAAGCGGCGGCCCTACGAGGTTGCGATGGCCGGCGCGATCAACTCATCGATCTCCGCACTCCAGTTCGCGATCCATGCCCGTTTTGTTTCCGCATCGAGCCACGAGGCGCGCAGGCCGTTGAGGCAAATCTCTTTGAGCTCTTCGGGCGTGCGCCCCATCTCCGCGACGTAGCGATATTCGTCGAGAAGCGTCGTGCGCATGAGGCCCGGATCGTCGGTATTTAGGGTCAGCGCGAGACCGCCATCGAGCATGCGCCGAATCGCGTGCTCGGGAGACGTGAGGTCGCGCCAGTCGGTCGTGTAGGTGGTGGTCGTCGGGCACGCGGTAAAGAAGGTGCCCGCGGCGCGGCACCGTTCGACGAGCTCCGGATCGTCGACGATATGGTAGCCGTGATCGATGCGCTCGCAGCCCAACAGGTCGAGCGAATCGCGCACGTACGAAGCGGGACCGATTTCGCCCGCGTGCGCGGTGACGTGCAATCCGCCTTTGCGGGCGCGCTCGTACATCGGTGCGAACGGGCGCGGATCGTTCTCGAGATAATCGAGCCCGATTCCAATGACCTCGTCGCGCCGCTCGGCCAGTACCATATCGACGAACGCGAGGCCGGCTTCACCGCCGAGTTCCCGATTATGCGCGGGAATGAGTCGCGCGATGACGCCGCGATCCGTTTGCGCGTCGCGCGTTCCGGCGATGATGCCGTCGAGAATCGTGGCGTAGGCGACGCCGTTGCGCTGCATGTGCGGCTGCGGGCTGAAAAAGAGTTCGACGTAGCGGCCGCCGCTGTCCGCGACGCGTCCGAGCGCTTCGAAGGTCGTGCGCCGGAAATCGCCGGCATCGCGCATCGCATCGCAGACGACGTCGTACATGCCGAGAAATTCGGCGAGGTCGGTAAACCGGAACAATTCGCCGATCTCCGCGAACGGCAGCTTAATCCCGTGTTTGGCGGCAAGCTCGATCAGCGTCGGTTCCGCGACCGACCCTTCCAAATGCAAATGAAGTTCGGCTTTTGGAAGCGCTCGGAGATAGCGGTCACGATCTTCGTTCGTCATGGAGAATGTTCCAACTTCCGGCAACCCGCCTCCTCCGCGCACCCGTCGACATTTGATAGCCACCGAAAATTCACGGCCCGTACGCGCGTTTTGAGCGAGCGACGAATGCTCGCTACGACGCTTCCTTTAGTTAACCGTGAAGAAGAATGACGTGCCCGCACCGGGTTTCGACTCCGCCCAAACGCGACCGCCATGTCGGCGAACGATGCGCGCTACGGTGGCGAGCCCGATCCCGGAACCTTCGAAGCCCTTCCCGTGAAACCGCAGGAACGGCTTGAACAGATTTTCGCTCGTGGTGAAGCCGACACCGTTGTCCTGGACGCGGAAGATCTGCTCGCCATTGCTACGCTCGGCGGAAAATGCGATCCGCGCCGGATCCCGATCCCGCGTAAATTTCCAACTGTTACTCAGCAGATTCTGGAGGACGGAGCGCAACATAGCCGAGTCGCCCCAGACGCAGAGCCCCGCCTGCACCGTGATCGCCACATTTCGATCGATCTCGGATGCGCGGAGTTCTCCGGCGAGCGCCTCTGCGATAGCGCTCAGGTCGACTTGGACGCGCGTAATCTCCTGGCGCCCGTCGCGGGCGAGGGAGAGCAACGCATCGATGAGGCCGCCCATTTGGACCGCGCCTTTTTCGATGAGGCCAAGATAGCGTTTTCCCTCGCTGGTCAGCGTGTCGCCGAACTCTTCATCGAGGATCGCAGCAAAGCCGGCCACAGCTCGCACCGGCGCGCGCAAATCGTGGGCGACGGAGTAGTTGAACGATTCCATCTCATCGAAACGCTCTTGCAGTTCGGCGTTGAGATGCGTGATTTGTTGTTCGTGCCGGTCCCGGCCGATCGCGAGCCCGACGATCGTTCCTAACGCGTCGAGAAACGAGAGCACGTCCCTGTCGATGCGCAGCGGGCCGGTCGTGCCGATTTGGATCAGGCCGACGATCGCGTCTTTGTTGTGAATCGGTATCGCCCCCGAGCCGACGATTCCATGTTCGATCGATGGCCACGATGGCTTGAGGGGACTCGCTTCTTCGACTCGCTCGATCAACACCGCTCGACCGGTCCGAAGGCTCTCCGCAGCTTGCGTATCCTGTGCTACGTCGAGGGAATGTTCGTCAAAGTACTCGGCCGGCCAGCCGACGCCGGCTTTGAAGAGCAGGGTGTTCTTGACGACGTCCAGCAACGCGATTCGGACAAATCGTGCGCCGGTCACGCGTTCGATGAGCTCCGCGGCTTCCTGCATGAGCAGTTTCGTTGCGACGCCGGCAAGCGCGTGCTGTCCGAACTCGGCGTTCTCGACGCGCATATTCTCGGCGCGCTTGCGCTCGGTGATGTCGATGATGGCCGCGAGGACGAACGAGCCCTGGGCCGTCGTTAGCGTGCTAAGTCCGATTTCAATCGGCACTTCGCTGCCGTCCTTGCGCAGCCCGAACAGATCGCGACCGGTGCCCATCGAGCGCGTCGTCGGCATCGCGAGGTAACTGCCGCGCAGTCCCGGGTGCGCGGACCGGAACCGTTCCGGGACGAGGCGCTCGACCGGTTTCCCGATCAGTTCTTCCCGCGTGTAGCCGAAAAGACGTTCGGTCTGAGCGTTCGCGAGCGAGATCGAACCTGTCTTGTCGACCAGCAGCAGGGCGTTCGGCGCAGCCTCGACGACCAGCCGCAAGTGTTCTTCGGAGCGCTTGCGTTCGGTGATGTCGATAATCGCGGCAAGCACGAATTCACCTTGCGGCGTCGTAATCGGATTGAGCCCGATTTCGATCGGTACTTCGCTGCCGTCTTTGCGCAGGCCGAACAGATCGCGACCGCCGCCCATCACGCGCGTCGTGGGCGCGGTGAGGTAGCTGCCGCGCAGTCCCGGATGCGCTGACCTAAACCGTTCCGGGACGAGCTGCTCGATCGGCCTCCCGATCAGCTCTTCGCGCTCGTACCCGAAGAGACGTTCGGTCTGCGCGTTCGCGAGCGATACGGAGCCCGCCATATCGACCAGCAGCATCGCATTGGGCGCGGCCTCAATGACCAAGCGCAGGTGTTCTTCGGAGCGCTTGCGTTCGGTGATGTCGATGATTGCGGCAAGCACGAAATCGCCTCGCGGCGTCGTGATTGGGTTGAGACCGATCTCGATCGGAACTTCGGTGCCGTCCTTGCGCAATCCGAAGAGGTCACGCCCTGCCCCCATCACACGGGTCGCCGGAGCGTCGAAGTACGACATCCGCAATCCGGCGTGCATGCCGCGCGAGCGGTCCGGTACCAAGCGCTCGAGCGGGCCGCCGAGCAGCTCTTCACGAGGATATCCGAACAATCGCTCGGCGTGCGCGTTGACCAGTACCACGCGGCCCCCGCCGTCGACTGCGATCATCGCAACAGGAGCGGCCTCGACGAGCAGACTCAAATCGCGGTCGCCGTAGCCGCTTACGACGCTACGGAGGGGTAGGATCATAGGGGAGTTTTCAAAGTTGTATCGTGGCTTCTAGGGGATAAACGTGCGTCCCGGACAAGCGACGTCACGTTTTATAGAAGCATCACTGTATGGTATCGACGAATAAAAAATCTACGTGAGTAGCGAATTGCTGCGGTAAGCGTCCCGCCGATCACTGTCAGGAGTGTGTGGCGGCTTCTGCTTCTGCGAGATTCCCGGCTGGGAAGGACGGGATGCGTCGCCGTGCGTAAGCGGGCGGTATGATCGCCTCCCACACCGGATTCACCGTCGCTCGCCTGGACAACATCGCTGCGGTTTTTACGCGCGACGTGGAAGCCGGCGTCATTCCGGGGGCCGTCGTGCTCGTAGCGCGCGGCGGCGAGACGGCATTCTTTCGCGCGTTCGGCTATCGCGATCGAACCGCGAACGCGGCCTTGCACACCGATGCAATCTTTCGCGGCGCGTCGATGACGAAACCGCTCGTGTCGGTCGCGGCGATGATGCTGGCCGAAGAAGGCAAACTGCAACTGTGGGAACCCGTCGCCACGTATCTGCCGGAGTTCGGAGCGCTGCGCGTGGGCCCAGAAGGCGTCGCGCCCATCCGTCCCATGACCGTGCAAGACCTCATGCGCCACACTTCGGGTCTCACGCTCGAACTGCTCGGCAATACGCCCGTGCACGCTGCGTACCGGAGTGCAGGCGTCATCAACCGTGCGCAGACTAATGCCGAGATGGTGAGCAAGCTCGCGACGCTGCCGCTGCTCTATCAGCCGGGGACCACGTTCGAGTACGGGATGTCGACCGACGTGCTCGCGCGCGTCGTCGAAGTCGTCTCAGGCATGGAGATCGACGCATTTCTGGCCGAGCGTATCTGCGGGCCGCTCGGGATGCGCGACACCGCGTTCGAACTTCCGCCGGAAAAACACGACCGCCTCGCTGAGGCCTTGCAGTGGCCAAGTGCGATCGAGCCGATCATTTATACGCCGGCGAAACCGCAGCGCTGGTATTCAGGCGGCGGCGGCATTCTCACGACCGCGCAAGACTATCTCAAATTCTGCTCGATGCTGCTCGGCGGCGGAGCGCTCGGCGGCACGCGTCTGCTCGCCCGCAAGACCGTTGCCCTGATGACGAGCGATCATCTGCCGCCGGGGTGCGAGTACGGATCGTTCACGCGCACGCTCGGCATTACGGCGCCGCTTCCGGACCACGGTCAGGGATTCGGACTCGGATTCTTCGTACGGACGCACGCCGGCCGCAATCCTAATCCCGGGTCCGTGGGCGACTTCGGCTGGTCGGGGCTTCTCGGGACGTATTTCTGGGTCGACCCGGCCGAAGGGTTAATCGCGATCCTGATGTTACAAGCGCCCGAGTTGCGCGTGCACTACCGGGCCGTCCTGCGCGATCTCGTGTACGCGGCGCTCGAATAAGTCGTCCGGTTTGGAGGCGCCGGCGCGTGTGATCGCGACGATGTGTTCGAGAAACTGTTGGAGCGCCCAAGCACCGGATGCGCCCGCGCGAATGATGATGGCGCCGCCGGTCGCGCCGACTCCACAGCGGACCGCGGCGTGCTCTGCAGCCGCCGCAGTGTAGCGCGTCGCAAGCACGTCGCGACGCACGGCGTCCGCGGTCACGACGATGGCGCTCAGGAGGGCGCGTTCGCGGCGCTCGCCCTCGAGATCGCACGCATCGCGAACGGCGAGCCTGCCGTCGATCCAGGCCGACGTACGCGCGCGCAAACGCGCACCGAAACCTAACGCGACGATTTCTGCAATGAAGGCGACGCCATCACCGCAGATCGTGAGTTCCGCGGAGGTTTCGTGTCTGGCGCCGGGCGCTATCAGCAACGGTTCACCCGGCGCATACAATGCGCCGCCCGCGGCGACGGACGCGCGCGTGAGGCCGCGCGACGGTGCGGCGCCCGCAAAAACCGGGGTTGCCATTTGCGCGGCAACGATCAGCGTGGCTCCCGCGCCGACATCGATATCGCGCGTGACGCCGTCGCCGCCCAGAAACCCCGGCCCGAGCGCCGCGGTAAGCACGCGGATCGCTCCGCCCGTGTCGGCTAGCGCGCGGCTCGAACGAGCCAGACCTTCGAACCGCAGCGTCTTCAGCCGAGTGCGGCCGCCGGCGTAGACGCAGGCGAGCGCTAAACGTCCGTCCACCTAGCGCTCAGACCTCGGCATCGAGCAATGCGGCGCGCTCGACGAACGCGACGATGGGATCGAGACCGGCGCCGTGGCGCAGATCGGTGAAGACGAAGGGTAGCCCGCGGCGCGCACGTTCGGCGTCACGCCGCATGCGCTCGAGATCGGCACCGACGTGCGGAGCGAGATCGATCTTGTTGATCACGAGCAAGTCGGCGTTCGAGATCGCCGGGCCGCCCTTGGCGGGAATTTTGTCGCCGCCCGCCACGTCGATCACGTAGATCGTCGCGTCGGCGAGATCCGGGCTGAACGTTGCGGCGAGATTGTCGCCGCCGCTCTCGATGATGAGCAGTTGCAGATCGGGGAAGCGCGCTTCGAGTTCGCGGACGGCTTCGAGATTCATCGAGGCGTCTTCGCGAATCGCGGTATGCGGACAGCCGCCCGTCTCCACCCCAAGGATGCGTTCCGGAGGCAGACAGCCGCTGCGCGTCAAGATCAGCGCATCCTCGCGCGTATAGATGTCGTTCGTAATCACGGCCATCGCGATACGCGGATGGAAAACGCGCGCCAAGCGCTCGAGCAGCGCCGTTTTGCCTGCGCCGACCGGGCCGCCGACACCGATGCGGACCGCGCTCACGAGGCGAACAATCTGCCGTCGAGCAACGAGTGGCGCATCGCATCGATCTCACACTCGATCGCGCTCGCCGATAATTCGTCGACCGATCGCGCTGCGGCCGCCGTCTGCGCGGCGGCGCCGATCGCAGCTCGCAGCGACCAGAGGATGCGTCCGGCGTCGCGCTGCCCGAGCGGCACCGCGCGCGCGGCGGCGGCCGTCAGTGCGCTTGCTGCCGAGGAGAGATACGCGCAGCACGCGTCGTAGGCGTTCGCGCCGATCGTTCGATAGCCGAGCGCGCACGCGAGCGCCTGGTGCCCGTGCGAGATTCCGCCGTCGAGTTCGGCTCGATAGTTGTCGATCGCAGCGCTCGTGATTCCCATCGCATCGTAGGCGTCCAGCGTCGCACGCGCTAAGCGCCGGGTCGCGGCGCGCAGATCGGAGGCGAATAGCGCCGCCGATAACACCGCTTCGAGCTCGGGGAGCGAGACGAATCCGCCGAGATAGAGTGCGATCGCGCGCGCATCCATCGTCGCGGCGTTACGGCACAGATAGCTTTCGATCCAGGCTTGGATGCCGTCCGCATCGCGGAGTTTGCGTTCGAGAATCGCCGTCTCGAGACCGAAGGAGTGCGAGAACGCCCCGCTTGGGAACGCGCTATCGCAGAGTTGCAGGAGCCGCGGATCGATCACGATGCGTGCTCGTGCGCAGCGGAGGGCGCGACGAACGGCTCCGCGAGCACGCGCCGCGTGCGCTGCCAAGCCACGCCCGCGCGATCGCAGAGTGCCGCGACGGGTTCGCTGTAGCGCACGATGAGCGTATCTCCCTCTCGCTGCATGGGAAGGTGGCGATTGCCGAGGGCGTGCGCGAGTTCGAGTGCGGCTGCGATCGTCGCAGGGCGAGCCACGATCACGTCGTCCGGTTCGATGGAGATCGCAATCGCACGTTCCGCATCGGCATAGACGATATCGCCGTCGCGCAAACGCCGATCCTCCAGAACGAGCGCGAGATCGCCGATGCTGGTCGGCACCCGCACGATGCGCCGGCTCATCGCATCGCTCGGCAGCGGAAGCCGTTCGAGAACGCGGCCGCCGAGCGCAAAGTCGCTGATGTTTCCAAGCACGCGCTCGATGCGGCGGTGCATCAGAAGAGCGAGTACCGTTGGGCGAGCGGCAGCGTCGCCGCGGGTTCGCAGGTCATGAGCACGCCGTCGGCCCGCACTTCGTAGGTCGTGGGATCGACTTCAATGTGCGGCAGCGCGTCGTTATGCAGCATGTCGCGCTTGCCGATCGCGCGGCACTTCGAGACCGGCACGAAAGGCCGCCGCGTCGCGATTCGGTCTGCCAATCCGCATTCGAGCCCGCGCCGCGACACGAAGGTCACCGAACCCGTGGTCGGCGCCGCACCAAACGCACCCCACATCGGCAGCATGCGCACGGGCTCCGGGGTTGGGATCGACGCGCCCGGATCGCCCATCGCGGCGTACGCGATCGTTCCGCCTTTGATCACGATTTCGGGACGAAAGCCGAAGAACGCGGGCTTCCAGAGCACGAGATCCGCGAGTTTGCCGACCGTCACCGAACCAACGTGGTCGGAGATGCCGTGCGCGATTGCCGGGTTGATCGTATACTTCGCAACGAAGCGTTTGACGCGCACGTTGTCGCTGCCCTCGGCCTCGCCCGGCAGCGGGCCGCGTTGCACGCGCATCTTGTGCGCGGTCTGCCAGGTGCGCACGATCACTTCGCCAACGCGCCCCATCGCTTGCGAATCCGAGGACATCATGCTGATGACCCCGAGGTCGTGCAGCACGTCTTCGGCCGCGATCGTCTCGCCGCGAATGCGCGAATCTGCAAACGCGACATCTTCGGGGATCGACGGATCGAGGTGGTGGCACACCATCAGCATGTCGACGTGTTCTGCCAGCGTATTGACGGTATACGGCCGCGTAGGATTCGTCGACGACGGCAGCACGTACGCTTCGCCCGCGATCCGGATGATATCGGGCGCATGGCCGCCGCCGGCTCCTTCGGTGTGATAGGTGTGAATCGTGCGGCCCGCGATCGCGCGTAGCGTCTCTTCGAGAAACCCCATCTCGTTGAGGGTGTCCGTATGAATAGCAACTTGCACGTCCGTCGCGTCGGCAACGCGCAGCGCCGCGTCGATGGCGGCGGGCGTCGAGCCCCAATCCTCGTGCAGCTTGAGACCGAGTGCGCCCGCATCGATTTGCTCGTGCAGCGGCGCCGTGCCCGTGGCATTCCCTTTGCCGAGAAATCCGACGTTGACCGGCAGCGATTCACTTGCCAGAAACATCTGATCGAGGTGCCAGCGCCCGGGCGTGCACGACGTCGCGCTGGTTCCCGAAGCGGGGCCGGTGCCGCCGCCGATCATCGTCGTCACACCGCTTCCGATGGCGACCGCGACCTGCTGCGGTGAAATGAAGTGGATGTGCGTATCGATCCCGCCGGCAGTGAGAATCATGTTCTCGCCTCCGATCGCCTCGGTCGATGCACCGACTACCATACCCGGTGTGATGCCGTCCATGATGTAGGGATTCCCCGCTTTACCGATGCCGGCGATACGGCCGTCGCGCAATCCGATATCCGCTTTGTAGATGCCGCTCGCATCGATGACGATGGCGTTCGTAATGACCGTATCGAGCGCACCTTCGGCGCGCGAGATCGTCGGATGCTGGCCCATCGCATCGCGGATCACCTTGCCGCCGCCGAAGGTCAGTTCGTCTCCGTAGCCCGTGAGGTCGCGCTCGATCGCGACGATGAGATCCGTATCGGCCAGGCGCAGCCGGTCACCGGTGGTCGGGCCGTAGAGCCGGGCGTAGCGCTCGCGATCGATCTTCATGCGAAGCGCCGTTCGCCCGCGGCTTCGACGAGATCCACCGGCCGCTCGAGGCCGGGCTCGAAGCGCAGAGCCGTGCCCGCGGGAATATCCAGCAGCATCCCGCGCGCCGCTTCACGCTCGAACGCAAGCGCCGCGTTCACCTCGAAGAAATGCGCGTGCGAGCCGATCTGGATCGGCCGGTCGCCCGTGTTCTTCACGACGACCGTGAGGCGCCGGCGCCCCGGCTTCAGTTCGATGTCGCCCGCGGCAACGAACGTTTCGCCCGGTATCACGGAATCGGGTCGTGCACGGTGACGAGTTTGGTTCCGTCGGGAAACGTCGCCTCGATCTGGACCGATTCGATCATTTCAGGCACGCCTTCCATCACATCCGCACGGGTGAGTACTTCGCGGCCGCTTTGCATGAGCTCGGAGACGCTGCGCCCGTCGCGCGCGCCTTCCAACACGAACGCCGCGATGATGGCGATAGATTCGGGATGGTTGAGCAGTAGGCCGCGTTTGCGCCGCCGCCAAGCGATCTCGGCGGCGAAGCTGAGCAAGAGTTTGTCACGCTCGACATCGGTCAGGTGCATTGGCTAGCCATTGGGGCGCTCGGTCGCCCGGCCATGCAGCATTCGTATCGATATATCCACATCGCGCACACCAAAGGGCAAGAAGATCGGACGAGGAGCGAGAGGAACCCTGCGATGATGGTTGAGGCATTTCTCCGCCCCACCAGCCTCGCCGCAGCCTTAGAAGCACTTGCCGACGCTGGTTCCGAGACGCGGATCGTGGCGGGCGGCACGGATTTGATGGTCGAACTCGGGCGCGGCCAGAAGCCGGCGTCCCGGCTGATCGACGTGACGGGGCTCGAGGACGAGCTGCGTTTCGTCGCGGCGGGCCCTGGGCGGCTTACGTTCGGCGCGCTCGTCACCCACAACGACGTCTTGGCCTCGCCGGCCTTTCGCAAGGGGGCGCTTGCCCTCGTGCAGGCCTGCGCCGAGGTCGGCGCGCCGCAAATCCGCGCGCGCGGCACGATCGCGGGCAACGTCGTCACCGCTTCGCCTGCGAACGACACGATCACGGCCCTCGTGGCGATGGACGCCGAAGTCGATCTCGCTCACCGCAGTGGCCGGCGGCGCCTTGGCATCGAAGAATTCTGCACCGGTTTCCGCACGACGGCGCTGCGGCCGGGGGAAATGATCCGGGCGATCTCCGTGCGCTCGCTCGGCGCGAGCCGGCGCGGGATTTTTCTCAAATTGGGATTGCGCCGCGCGCAGGCGATCTCGGTCGTGAACGTGGCGGTCGTGCTCGCATTCGATGGCGCGACCGTTCGAGAGGCGCGCATCGCGCTAGGCTGCGTCGGACCGACCATCGTGCGCCCTCGCGAGGCGGAAGCGTCGCTCGTCGGACGGCCGCTCGATCGTGCGGGCGTCCTTGCCGCAGCCGCGGCAGCAGCGTCCGCAATCACACCGATCGACGACATCCGCGGCTCGGCGGGCTATCGGCGCACGACGATCGCGGCACTCGTCGAACGCGCGCTCGAACGGATTGCCGACGGCACCGAATCGCGCGATCTGCCCGCCGATCCCGTGATGCTCGAGACGCCGCACCGACGCGATCCGGTCGAACCGTTTTCGGGAACGGTCGTGACGACGATCAACGGCCGCGAAGAACGCCTGCTCGGCGTCGAGCATCTTTCGCTCCTCGACGCACTGCGCGATCGCGCCGGACTCACCGGCGCAAAGGAAGGCTGCGCCGAGGGCGAATGCGGCGCGTGCACGGTGTGGCTCGACGGCCGCGCGGTAATGTCGTGTCTCGTGCCGGCCCCGCAAGCGCACGGCGCTACGGTCACGACGATCGAGGGATTGGCCTCCGGCGATGGCCTGCACGCGGTGCAGCAAGCGTTCATCGAGCGCGGCGCGGTGCAATGCGGATTCTGCATTCCCGGCATGATCATGGCGGGCGCGAAGCTGATCGACGAACGCTGCGAACCGGACCGTGACGAGATACGTACGGCCATCAGCGGGAACATCTGCCGCTGCACCGGCTACGCGAAGATCGTTGAAGCGGTCGAAGCCGCAGCCGTCGGCGACGAGCAAGCGGCGCAGGTCGAGGTCGGCACGTGACGCACATCGGAACGCCGCATAAGCGTCACGATGCGCACGACAAGGTAACGGGCGCTGCCAAGTACCCCGCGGACCTGATGCGGCCGGATATGTTGCGGCTGCGAACCGTCTTCGCGCGGCGCGCGCACGCGCGCATTCTCGCACTCGACACCACGCCGGCGGTTGCGGTTCCCGGTGTCGTCGCCGTGTTCACTGCGGCGGACGTTCCGCACAACCGGTACGGACTCATCGATGCCGATCAACCGGTACTCTGCGAGGATGTCGTGCGGCACTACGGCGACCGCGTGGCGCTCGTGGTCGCGGAAAACGATGAGGCGGCGGCGCGCGGTGCGGCGCTCGTGCGCGTTACGTACGAAGATCTGCCTGCAGTCACGGGCGCTCGAGCCGCGATGGCGCCCGGAGCGCCGCGCGTGCACGCAGATCGCGACAACGTGCTGCTGCGGCAGAAGCTGCGGCGCGGCGATGCGGCTGCGGCGCTTGCGGCCGCCGACATCGTACTTTCCGGTACCTTCACGACCTCATGGCAAGAACATGCCTATCTGCAGCCCGATGCGGCGATCGCGTTCGTAGACGATGCGGGGCGTCTCGTCGTCGAAACTGCCGGGCAGTGGCTGCACGAGGACCGGCGCCAACTTGCCGAGATTTTCGAGCTGCCCGAAGAGCAGGTGATCGTGCGCTACGCGAAGATCGGCGGCGCGTTCGGCGGGCGTGAAGATCTTTCGGTGCAGCCGCTTGCGGCGCTAGCTGCCTGGAAATTGCGGCGGCCGGTCGCGATTAAATGGAGTCGCGAAGAGTCGATCATCGGTCACCATAAACGGCATCCGTTCACGATCGAGGCGACCTGGGGCGCGCGTGCCGACGGTACCGTGACGGCGGTCGAGGCGACGCTGCTGGCCGACGGCGGGGCGTACGCATCGACGAGCGTCGAAGTGCTCAAGGGCGCGATGACCTTCGCGTGCGGACCGTACGAAATCGCGAACGTCGCGGTCGACGGCATCGTGTGCTATACGAACAACGTTCCGAGCGGCGCCTTCCGCGGCTTCGGCTCGCCGCAGGCGCACTTCGCCGCCGAGTCGATGATCGCGCGCATTGCAGAGGCGCTCGGTCTCGATCCGCTCCAGGTTCGGCGCACGAACCTATATCGCGAAGGCAGCATCAGTGCCTCGGGATCCGTGATGCCGCGCGGCGTGAGCGCGGTTCCCGTCTTAGACCGCTGCATTCAAGAAGCGGCGCTGCGCATTCCACGCGTTGCGTTCGCGCAGGCAGCGCAAGGGTCGGAACGCCGCGGTATCGGCTTTGCAAACGGCGTGAAGAACGTCGGCTACTCGTTCGGATTCCCCGAACAGGCGACGGCAAGCGTAACGCTGCAAGTGCTCGACGGCGTGCGCGGTGCAAACGTGCGCATCGGCGCAGCCGACGTCGGCCAGGGCGTGCATCTGATCTTACGGCAGATCGTGGCCGAAACGCTCGGCCTCGCGCTCGAAACCATTACGATCGTTACCGACGACAGCGCCGAAGCACCGAATGCAGGCTCCGCTTCCGCTTCGCGGATGACGCTCATGGCGGGCCGCGCCGTCAAAGACGCCGCAGAGGCGGCGCTCCGCAACCTCGCGACAACGGGCGACGGTTCGGCCACCGTGCAATATCGTCCGCCGCGCACGACGCCGTTCGACGAACTCGGACAATCCGAGCCGCACTATTGTTACGGATACGTGGCGCAAGCGGTTGAAGTGGCGGTCGATACCGCGACCGGGAGCGTGCGCATTCTCAAAGTCGTCAGCGTGAATGACGTCGGCCGGGCGATCAACCGCCAACAGGTCGAAGGGCAGATCGAAGGCTGCGTCGCGCAAGCCATCGGGTACACGCTCTGCGAGGATTTCCAGATCTCGAAGGGCCGTATCCTCACGCCGAATTTCAGCACCTACCTTTTACCCACGGCCCTCGACGTGCCGCTTGAAATTTATCCCGTGATCATGGAAACGCCCGATCCCAACGGCCCCTTCGGCGCGCGCGGGATGGCGGAGATGCCGCTGGTTCCGTTCGCTGCCGCCGTAGCGGCCGCGATTCACGATGCGACCGGCATCTGGCTCTCCGATTTGCCCTTCACGCCGCAACGCGTGCTCGCCGCGCTTGCCGAGCGCGCAGCGCAGCCCGTCGCTATCGTCCGCTGACGAGTTCGCGCGCGAGCACGTTGTGCCGCGAAACGATGCGCTCGAGATCGATGCCCCGCAGCGTCCCGTGCTCGACGAGCGGCACGCCGTTGACGATCGTAAAATCTACGTTCCCGGGACGGCAGAACACGAGTGCCGCGAGCGCATCGTGGACGGCACCACCTGCAAACGCGAGCGAATCCATGCGCACGCCGACGATATCGGCCGCCATCCCCGGCGCGAGCGCCCCGACGTCGTCGCGGCCGAGCACTGCGGCGCCGCCGCGCGTCGCAAGGCGCAGCGCCTCGCGACCGGTCATCGCCTGCGGACCGCCCCGGGTCCGCGCGAGCAGCATCGCGTGGCGGGCCTCGTCGAGCATATGCGATGCGTCGTTGGAGGCGGACCCATCGACACCGAGGCCGACTCGAGCGCCCGCGCCGGCGAGCGCGCGGACCGGTGCGATCCCGCTGCCGAGCCGCATATTGGATGTCGCGCAATGCGCAACGCCGGTTTTGGTGGCTCCGAGTTTTTGGATTTCTTCGGTCGAAGGGTGCACCATGTGTGCGTGCCAGACGTCGTTGCCGAGCCAGCCCAAGCGTTCTGCAAGTTCGACGGGGCGGCAGCCATAGCGCTCGAGGCAGAAGCGCTCTTCGTCGAGCGTCTCGGCAAGATGCGTGTGCGCATGGACGCCGAAACTGCGCGCGAGCGCGATGCTCTCGCGCATCAGATTCTGGGAGACGGAGAACGGCGAACACGGCGCGACCACGATCCGCGTCATCGCGAAGCGCGCGGGATCGTGAAAGGTTTCGATCGCGCGCTGCGTATCCGCGACGATCGCGCGTTCGTCTTCGACGCAGTCATCGGGCGGCAGACCGCCCTGCGACCGCCCGACCGACATCGAGCCGCGCGCGGCATGAAATCGAAGTCCGATCTCGCGCGCAACCTCGATCTGATCGTCGATGCGGCAGCCGCCCGGCCACATGTAGGTGTGGTCGCTCGAGGTGGTGCAGCCCGAGAGCAGCAGCTCGGCGCACGCGATGGCGGTCGCACTGCGCAGCGCCTCGGGCCGCAGCCGTGCCCAAATCGGATAGAGGGTGACGAGCCAATCGAAGAGCGCCACGTCCTGCGTTCCAGGCACCGCGCGCGTGAGCGTTTGGTAGAAGTGATGATGGGTGTTCACGAGCCCGGGGATCACGATGCAATCGCTCGCATCGACGATAGCGTCGGCGACGCTCGGGAGGTCGCCCGAGCTGCCGATGGCTTCGATCGCGTTATCGCGCACGAAGATCGAGGCGTTCGTATACCGGCTACCGGCGTCATCGAAGGTTTCGATCTGCGCTGCATCGCGAATCAACAACGTCGCCATATCGCCGCGCACGTTCGATGACGACGCTCGAATACCTCAACGCCACGACCGAAGACGCGTTCGTGAACGAGGTCGGCTTCGCATTCGAGGATTCACCCTGGATCGCGCGTGCGGCTGCGGCGCGTCGCCCGTTCCGCGACGTTGCTTCGTTACACGCGGCGCTCGTTGCGATCGTGGCAGAGGCCGGCTCCGAGGCGCAAGCTGCGCTTATTGCTTCACATCCCGATCTTGCGGGTCGCGTCGCACGTGAGGGCCGGCTCACGGCCGCCTCGACTGCGGAACAGGCGGCGGCTGGCTTGGGCGCTCTGAGCGCGGACGAGATCGTGCACTTCGACGCGGACAACGCGGCCTATCGCGCGCGCTTCGGCTTCCCGTTTGTGATCTGCGCCCGGCTCCACGACAAGGCCTCGATCCTTGCGGAACTTCATCGCCGCGGCCGGAACGCGCGGGAAGATGAAATCGCGACCGCGCTGCGGGAGATCGCAAAGATCGCGCGGCTGCGCCTGGAAGAGGTCATCCGCTAGTGGGTGACTACGTTTTGCAGTGGCTCAGCCTCGTCGTACGGTGGTTTCATTTCACCGCCGGGATCGCATGGATCGGCGCGTCGTTCTACTTCGTGTGGCTCGACGATAACCTGAACCGCGCCTTACCCGATCCGCTAAAGCGCCGCGGCATGGAAGGCGAATTGTGGTCCGTGCACGGCGGCGGCTTCTATCACAACGAGAAGTTGCGGACGGGCCCCGTCGGCGAACCGCTGACGAAGGATCTCCATTGGTTCTATTGGGAAGCGTATTCGACATGGCTTTCGGGCATGGCGATGCTCGCGATCGTCTACTGGGCCGGCGCCTCGACGTTCTTGATCGACAAGGACGTCCTCGCGCTGAGCGTGCCCGAAGCGATCGGCATCAGCATCGCCTGCATCGTCGCCGGGTGGTTGGTGTACGACGCGTTATGCCGCGTCTTCGAGAAGAACGACATTGCGCTGTGGACCTCGATCGCGATCTTCTTGCTGTTCGCAGACTGGGGGCTCTTCCACGTCTTCGGCGCGCGCGCAGCGTTCATCCACGTCGGCGCGATTATCGGCACGATGATGGTGTGGAACGTTTTCTTCGTCATTATTCCCGGACAGAAGCGCGTACTCGCGCAGATCCGCGCCGGTGAAACACCCGACACGCGGCCCGGCTTGCTCGGCAAACAGCGTTCGGTTCACAATACGTACTTTACGCTGCCGGTGCTGTTCATTATGATCAGCAACCATTACCCGATGACCTACAGCGGTCCGTACGGCTGGCTCGTGCTCGCCGGGCTCTCGGCAGCCGGCGTCCTGGTTCGCCGATTCTATGTGTTGACGCACTTCAAACGATTTCTCATCGTTCTGCCCGTCGCAGCAGCCGTCATCATCGTCGTCATCGCGGTCGCGATCGCACCGCGTCCTTCCACGAGCGCCGCCGCGAGCACCGCGTCCTTCGCAACGATCGCGCCCATCGTGGCGCAGCGGTGCAGCGTGTGCCACGCCGCACACCCGACTTATGCCGGCCTTAGCGCCGCACCGATGGGCGTGCTCCTCGACACTCCGGCGCACATTATCGCCAACGCCTCGCAGATCCGCGTACAAGCAGTTTCCTCGCACGCAATGCCGCTCGCAAATGCCACCCACATCACAGAGGCCGAACGTGCAGAGCTCGGCGCGTGGATCGACGCAGGAGCAAAAGGCCCATGACGCTGACCACACATGTCCTCGACACATCGATCGGGGTTCCGGCGGAGGGAATCGCAATCATGCTGTACGCCGTCCACGGCGATACCCGAGCGCAGATCGCAAGCGCGACGACGAACGCCGACGGCCGCACGGACAGGCCACTCGCGGAGGAGCTGGCTGCCGGTTCTTATGCGCTCACGTTCGCGGTCGCACCATACTTCGTGGCCCGCGGCGTCGCGGCGTTCTACGACGAGATTACGATCCGGTTCCAAGTCACCCGTGACAGGGCGCACTACCACGTACCGCTGCTACTCGCCCCTTGGGGGTACTCTACGTACCGCGGCAGTTGAGCCCCGACGATATGGGCCTCAAGCGTACCCGTGGCGGATCTTTTTTTGGTGCTCTTCGCGGTAAGCCTCGCGTGAGATCTTGCGTCATTGGCGATCCCTGGGTTTGGCGCGGTCGATGAACGTACGCAAGATTCGATCGCACTCGAAGTACCTCGCCGATCAATTCCTCACGGTGCTTGGACTCGCGAAGTAGCCTTTGCAGGAAGCGTGACGGTCGGCATGCGCGTGGCGATCGACTCTTCGTCGCTAGGAGGACTCTCCCGCCGACATTCCACACGTGAAGCGTAGGCAAAGATGGACCATGCGCAGAGCCCGCGCACGGACGCGGAACTTCCGGGCCGAACCTTTAGGGGGCTCGAAGTCGCCCTGTTCGGCCATGTGCGTTTGGCCTTCGACGGTAAGCCCTTTGAGTTCGGCGCGCCGCGCAAGACCCTACCGATCCTAGCGTACCTGCTCGTCCATCGGCATGCACCGATCTCGCGAGAGTTTCTCGCCTTTCTGATGTGGCCCGATGTGGATGAGGAAGTTGCGCGCAACAACCTGCGCCGGAACCTGACGCTTTTCAAGGGGATCCTGCCGCCGCCGAGTCCCGCCGAGAGCTGGATCCTCGCGACCAACGAACTCGTGCGTTGGAACCCGGATGCGCCGTACACCCTGGACATCGCGGAGTTCGATCGCCTCTGCCGCGAGCCGGAGGGCCTCGCGGAAGCGGTCGAACTGTACTCCGGAGATCTGCTCGAAGACCTGTACGACGATTGGGTCTATCCCGAACGGGAACGATTGCGCGCGGCCTACCTTACCGCGCTCAAAGGGCTCGTGCGCCGGCACCGCAGCGACCGCAACTTCGCGCGAGCGATCGGCTACGGTCGGCGGCTTCTCGCAGCCGATCCGTTGCGCGAAGATGTCGCTCGCGAGATTGCTGCAACGAGCTACCAAGGCGGCGATCGCGCCGGGGCGCTCGCAGGACTCGACGAGTTCATCAAGCGGCTCAACACCGATCTCGGTATCGACGCGATGCCGGAAACGCAAGCGCTGCGCGAGTCGATCTTGCGCGGAGCGCCGGCCGGCACCGTGCCGATCGAACTCCCCGATGCTACGACCGCCCGACTGCCGGCGCGCAGCGGCGAACTTCCGTTCGCCGGTCGCGAGGCGCCGCTGGAACGCGCGCTTGCGCAGTGGGATCAGGCCGCGCGCGGTGCCGGCAGCGTCGCATTCGTCGGCGGCGAGGCGGGGATCGGGAAGACCCGGTTCGCGGCCGAACTCGCGCTGCGCGCAGAGGAACAGGGCGGCCGCGTCTTGATCGGCGCGACGACCGGGGCCGAGGGATATCCGTATCAAGCGTTCTGCGAAGCCCTGCGCTCGGCGATCCCGCTCATTCTCGCCGCGAATTTGGAACGCGTGTGGCTCAGAGAGCTGGCCGCGGTCATCCCGGAATTGGGGGCGCGCGTCGCGCTCGACCCGGCACCGGCCCTACGTCCCGATGAGGAGCGCACGCGCCTCTTCGAAGCATTTACGCGAACGCTGCGTGCGCTCGCGCGGGTTCGACCGCTGCTGTTGATTTTGGAAGACCTGCATTGGTGCGGTGCGGCAAGTGCCGAGCTCCTTGGATTCGTTGCCAATCGCATCGCGACGGAGCGTATCGCGATCGTTGCGACCTATCGCAGCGAAGACATCGTCCGCAGTCATCCGCTGCGCGCCGTGCGTCGCGCACTGCAGGCGCGTGGCGGAGCCCTCGCGATCGAACTCCCGCGCTTGGACCGTGCCGAGGTCGCACGGATCGTGGCGCGCATGGCCGAAGCCGGAAACAGGGCCGCCGCGGATGCGGGCGACCTTTGGGATCGCAGCCTCGGCAACCCGTTATTCCTCGGAGAACTGATGCGCGAAGACGCCGAACGGTCGGCGTTGACGGCAACGGTGAGCGGCGCTGCGCCCGCACTGCCGGTCACGATCGAAGCCACGATCGCCGCGCGGCTCGCGCGCCTCGGCGACGCGGCACGGCGCGCGGCGGGCGTTTGCGCCGTCGCCGGTGACACGTTCGATTTCGAACTGGTCGGCGAGGTCACGGGTTGGGAAAGCGGCGTTCTGTTCGACGCGCTCGACGAATTGATCGAACGTCACGTCCTGCGCGAGACGACTCATCGAGAGCGTGGCGCGTACGCGTTTACTCACCACCTGATTCGCGCGACCGCGTATGCCGGACTGTCGCTCGAGACGCGACGCCGCTATCATGGCGTCGTCGCACGGACGATCCGCGCGCTATACGCAGCGCAGGCCGACGCCTTGGCTACAGAGCTCGCACGTCACTACGAGAACGCTGGTGATTCGCTTGCAGCCGCTAATGCGTGGCTGCGCGCCGCGCGAACCGCACTGCGCGCGTATGCGAGCGCTGAGGCGCTCTCGGCGGCAACGCGCGGTCTCGATTTGTTGCACGAGATTCCATCTGAAATCGCTCTAAAAGCCGAACTTCTTAGCGCAAGCGCGGATGCCGCCGACCGGCTAGGGGATAGCGAACGACAGGGCGCTGCCATCGCGGCACTTATCGAGTTAGGGCGCGAGCACGGCAAAGGTGACGTGCTGCGCGACGCACGCCGCCGCGAGCTCGAACTGGCCCACGTCGTGGCCGACGAGCCACGCGCACGAGCAGCGCTTGCGGCGCTGGCGAACGAGATCGCACCGGACGACCTGCAGTGGTGCGCCGCGCTCCTGGGCGCTACGGCGCAAGTCGCCTTCGACTACGCCGACTTCGAGACCGCGCTCGACGCGTGTATCGCCGCAGTCAACCTATTCCGATCGTGCGGCGACCAACGCGGTGAGTTCGACGTGTTGCTGATTCTCATCGAGACGCGCAACCGCACGAACCGTTACGACGAGAATCGGACGTCCCTGGAACGAGCCTCCGAAATCGCGGGAGCCCTCCACGATCCGCTGATCAGCATGCGCCTGTTGCAAGGTGCGATGGTCGAGCCATTTATGCGGGAAGACTTTCCGTCCGTCTATCGGATGGCGGGCGAGCTGCTCGAGCTTTCGCGTTCGACCGGCAACCGTCGCGGCGAAGCACGAGCCTACGAGCGGCGCGCGTGGGCGGCCAAATGCATGTTCGCCATCGCCGAATCGATCGAAGGCCATGCCAAGGCACTGGCGATCTGCGAATCGATCGGCGATCTCCGCGGCAGCCGGACCGTCGAGAATAACTGGGCCTCGCTCGACATTATGCTCGGAATGCTGGCGCCCGCGCGCAAGCGGCTCGAGCGCCTGCTCGAGGCCGCCACGACCGACGGCGATCTGCGCATGCAGTACTTCGCCGCACTCAACCTCGGCGTGGCGGCAAACTACGACGGAGAGTTCGAAACGGCCAAAGCGGTCGGACTGCGCGCACTGCTCCTTGCGCGACGCCTTGAAAGCGAAGCCCTAGCGGCGCTCGTTCTCGGCACGCTCGGCGTAACGGAACGCGAGCTCGGCGAACTCGACGCCGCTTTAACGTACCTCGAAGATGCGGTCGCGACCCATCGCCGGCTCGACCAGCGCCTCGAACTCTGGACGAACCTCGCGCGGCTAGCGCTGGTTCGCGCCATGCGCGGTGAGATCGAACCGGCGCGCGACATCGCTCGCGACGTCATCGCGCACGAGCGCGCGCACCCGGAACTCGTCGGCGACCCGGCAGAAGTACTTTGGGATGCGGCGCAGGCGTTGCACGCTTGCGGCGACGAGCGCGAAGCACGCAAGGTAGCCGAACGCGCCGCGAGCTTGCAAGAAGCACGCATTGCAAGCATCGATCTTCCCGAGTACAGAGAGAGCGCCTCCGCCATGCGTTGGTATCGCGCGTTGCAAAAATTCGCTACCGCGCGAGCGTAGCGCCGAGCGCCGCAGCCGCAAAGGTCCCCGGCGTGACGCCGTGTACTGCGCGAAACGCCGAGATGAATGCGCTAAGCGACGCATACCCACAGGCGAGCCCGGCTTCGGTAACCGACGCTCCCGACGCAAGCGAGAGCATGGCGCTCGAGAGGCGCGCGCGGCGAATCCATTCGCGCGGCGCAAGCCCCGTCTCGCTTGCAAAGCGTCGTTCGAAGGTGCGAAGCGACATGTCCACCGATGCGGCGAGCTCGGCGATCCGGAGTGTATCATCCGGATGCGCACCGAGACGCTCGGCGATCGCAAGAAGGGCCGCGTCGCGTGGCAACACGATAACGCTTGCAACGTTCGCATCGCACAAGCGTGCGAGTTCGTCGCGAATGACCGCGAGGAGGTGCCGATCGCAGGCTAAGCGCGCATCGAGAAATCCGGAAGTGACGGCTCGCTCTACGAGTTCGCGCATGAGCGGCGTCATCTGCAGGGGCCCAAAGGGCCGCACTGCGTAGATCGCTTCGTCTGCATAGAGGATGCGCAGGCGGCACGAGGTTTGCAGGTCGAGTGCGTATGGCAGGCCGCTCGGAATCCAGATCGCAACGTTCGGTGTGACGAACGTGCGGACGCGCCGGCATCGAAGCTCCGCGACGCCGGCGCGCACCGAAACCAGATGCGCCCAACCGCGCGGCTGCGGCGGCACGAGGCCGCCCGGACCGGCGTCCACCCCGAAGCTCCGGAGCGGTCCCTCAGTTTGGCGCGTTCGCGACACCGGATGGCGCAAGCGAGCAAGACGGCCGGGCGGCATGTATGCCAAGATGGTCGCATGCCGGAACCAGTTCCTCCCCATGGTGCGCTTGCGCACTTCGCAATCAACGCGGACGACCTCGCGGCCTCGAAGGCGTTCTACGAGCGGCTCTTCGGCTGGCGGTTCGATCCTTGGGGCCCGCCGGGATTTTACCTCATCGCGATGCCGGCCGCCCAGAAGGTACGCGCCGCCTTGCAAGGACGCCGCGAGCTGCTCGAAGGCATGCGGACCGTCGCCTTCGAGTGCACGATCGCGGTCGACGACGTTCGCGAGACGATCGCGACCGCGCTGACCCTCGGCGGCCGCGTCATCATGGAACCCGTCACGATCCCAACGGTCTGCGAACTTGCATTTCTCGAAGATCCGGGCGGCAACGTGCTCGGCATCGCCGATTATAAGCCCAAGGACTGAGGCCCGGGCGACGTCGTGCGCCGTGCCTAAGCGCCGCTCCAAATGTCGGATGACAGCCCACACTCCGGAGGTTACGCTCCTCGTACCGTGCTCGATGCCGCTGCCGACATTCCGATCATCGACCTCTCCGGTTTGCGCTCCGGACGGCGAGCCGAGCTCGAACGCATCGCAGCGGAGATCGGCACGGCCGCACGCGGGCTCGGGTTTTTCGCAGTCGCCGAGCACGGCATCTCCCGGCAACTGATCGACACCGCCTTCAGCGAGTCGCGGACGTTCTTCGCGCAGCCGGCGCCCGTGAAGCAGCTTCTGACGGTCGCGAACTCCACCAGCTATCGCGGCTACGTTCGCTTCGGTGCGGAAAAGCTCGATCCGGCGCTCGCCGGCGACGTCAAGGAATGCTTCAACGCCGGTCCCGACCTTGCGGCGGACGATCCCGACGTCCTTGCCGGCAAGCCGTACCATGCCGTGAACCAGTGGCCTGACTCGCCGGCCTTCCGGCCGACGATGGTCGCCTTCCACAAGGCGGCGCTCGAACTCGTCGTGTTGCTGCACCGCGCGATCGCGCTCGACCTCGGCATCGAAGAGCACTACTTCGACCACTACCTCTCGCATGCCGTCGGCGTCTTACGCCTGTTGCATTATCCGCCGCACCCCGGCACCTTCGACGGTAAGGTGTACGGCGCAGGAGCGCACACGGACTACGGTAACATCACGCTCCTCGCGCAGGACGGTACGGCCGGGTTAGAAGTACGCAAGCGCAACGGCGAGTGGATCGAGGTTCCGCCAACGGCGGGCACGTTCGTCTGCAACATCGGCGATTGTTTGATGCGCTGGACCAACGATGTGTACACCTCGACCCCTCACCGGGTCGTGAACCGCTCCGGACGCGAACGCTATTCAGTCGCATACTTCGGCGATCCGAATTCCGACGCACTCGTAGCGTGCTTGCCCTCCTGCCTTGCGCCGGGCGACGCCGCAAAATATCCGCCAATCACGTATGCCGAGTATCTCAAGTCCCGCTACGATGCGACGTACACCGTAGCGCCGGCGCCATGAACGCGCTCGTCGAGGACGTCCACGCGAGCATCGTCGAGCGCGGCGTCGCACCCGAACTTCAAACGATGGCGCTCGATAAGGTATTTTGGAGCCACTTCTGTACGAATCTCGCACCGGCGACATGGGTCCTCGGCGCGCTGCTCGTCGGCATCGGCCTCGATTTTCGGACCGGGATCCTCGCGATTCTCATCGGCAACGTCCTCGGCGGCCTGCCGGTAGCTCTCAACTCGACGATCGGGCCGCGTACCGGGCTCACGCAGATCGAAATCTCGCGATTCTCCTTCGGCCGGATCGGCACGCGCGTTCCCTCGTGGTTCAACTGGGGTTGCGCGGTCGGCTGGGACGCCGTGAACAACGTGCCTTCGGTGCTCGCGCTCGTGGCGCTCGGCGCACTGTTCGGCGTGACGATGCCGTTTTGGCTCGGTCTCTGCTTTCTCGTCGCGATCCAACTTGCAGCGAGCATGTTCGGCCATCACGTCGTGCAGCTGCTGGCGAAATATTTGTGCTACGTCTTGATCGTGGTTTTTGCGATCACGGGCATCGTCGCCGTGATCGAGGGCGGCTCGCTCGCCGCCGCACACGCAGCGATCCGCCCCGCAACGTTCGTCCTGGGCGTCTCGATGATCGCCGGCTTTACGATCGGCTTCGCACCGTACTCTTCCGATTACACGCGCTACCTGCCGCGCACGACCAAGGCCGGCACGATCTTTTTGTTGAGCTTCAGCGGGATCACGCTCTCGAGCATCCTGATCGAGCTTTGCGGGCTGCTGACGGCGAGTCACATGCACGACCTCACGCCCGCAGGCGTCGTCGCCGAGATCGGCGCGCTGACCGGACCGTTCGCGCCCGCGGCACTGCTCGCGATTGCCGCTTCGTCGATTTCGATAAATTCCATCAACGACAACACGGCGGCTTATAGCTTGATATCGACGGGTATTCGCATCCGGCGCGACGTCGCGGCGTTCATCACCACCGCCTGCGGCTTCGCCCTAGCGGTTGCCGGTGCCGGCGCGTTTGCCGAACTGTTTTCCAACTATCTCCTGCTGTTGCTGTACTGGATCGCACCGTGGGCCGGCATCGTACTCACCGACTGGTGGCTCTTTGGGCGCACCGAACGCCCGGTGCGCGCGTGGGGCGCGGGCGCAACGATCTTTTCGATCGTCACGCCGCTGACGATCTGGCTCTTCTCGTCGACGGAAATCTACACCGGGCCGATCGCGAAGCTGCTGGGCGGTACGGATATCGGATTCTTCGTCGGATTTTTCGTGGCGTCGCTCTCGTACGCGCTGGTCGAGCGTGCCCTTCACGGCGAACGCACTGCGTTCGCTCGGCTCGTCGATCCCGCCGCGTGATGCCGCACGTTCCCGTCATCGATATCGGCGCCTTGCGTTCGGACGACCCGGCGGAATTGCGTACGCTCGCGACATGTATCGGCCTAGCCGCACGTGAAACCGGGTTTTTCACGATCGTCAATCACGGCATCCCGGCCGAACTGATCGACCGCGTCTTCGCGCAGTCACACGCCTTCTTCGAGCTTCCGTTCGGAGTAAAATCACTCGTCGGGATCGAGCAATCACCCGCATATCGAGGATTTGCGCGAATCGGCTACGAGCAGTTCGACGATGCCCATCCGCCCGATGCGAAGGAATCGTTCGACATCGGCCCAGACCAAAATCTGTGGCCCGAGGTGAAGAGTTTCCAGAACATCATGGAAGCGTACTATCGATCGATGCTGGCGCTCGTGATCGATCTGCATCGCCCCGTCGCGATCGATCTCGGCGCTACGGAGCACTTCTTCGAGCCGGCCTTCCGGAACGCAATCGCGATCCAGCGGCTCCTCTACTACCCGCCGCAGCCGGGCGTCTTCGACGGGACGCTGCACGGCGCCGCACCGCATACCGATTACGGCAACCTCACGCTGCTCGCGCAAGACGACGCCGGCGGACTCGAACTGCAGATGCGCGATGGAACGTGGATCGACATCGAACCGACGCCGGGCGCGTTCGTCTGCAACATCGGCGACTGCCTCATGCGCTGGAGCAACGACGTCTACGTCTCGAATCTCCACCGTGTGGTAAACCGCTCCGGACGAGCGCGCTACTCGGTCGCGTTCTTCGGCGACCCCGCCGCGGACGCGCGCGTCGAATGCCTACCCTCGTGCACCGACGCCGCGCATCCGCCGAAATACGAACCGATCGACTACGCCACGTATCTTCGCAAGCGCCTGACCGCCGCGTATCCGCTCAAGTCGTCCGTCTGAAGGCTAGCCCGCCTTAAATGCTGCCCAGCCGCCGTAGTGTGAAATGTCCGGCCAGCCTAGTTTCTCGATGAGGTCTTGCGGGTAGATCATCGCGCTCGCGTGGCTGCCGTCCTCGAGTTCGATCGGCGCTTCGTAAAGGTTCGGCGGTTCGGTCGAAATCAGATGCGCGTGCTGGTCGCCCGTGAGTTCGTACAGCTCGCCCGCGATCGAGATGCCGCCTTCGTTCACTTCGTAGATCCCCGGGTGTCGATCGTCGACCGAATGCAGCCGGTAGCGCGGCGCCGTGCGAGCCTCGCCCAAAAACTCTGCGTCCTGAAGGTTTCCGTGGTCCGGTTGTCCGCGCAACGCGGATCCGCAAATAAAAAACCGCATTACCGTTTCTTTGAAATCGGGGCGGCGTGCCCCCCGATGGCCCCCAGGGGCGCATTCGCGCCCTGTGTAAAGCGGCGATCGATCTCGACGAGTGCTTGGGCGAGAGCCGCCACGCCGAGATCGAGATCTGCCGGCGACGTATACTCGTTGCCCACGTGGCTGCGTCCTCCGGCGCTCGGGACGAAGATCATCGCCGCGGGTGCGATCGTCGCCACGCACATTGCATCGTGACCCGCTCCGCTTGGAAGATCGAGCGCGAGCTCGCCGAGCGCGTCGAAGGCGGCCGCTAACCCGATACGAAGCGCGCCGTCCATCGCCACGGCAGCGCGCCGTTCGATCGCGTCGACCTTCACCTGCACGCCCCGGCGAGTACCGATGCGGTCGACGCATTGGCAGATGCGTTCGCCGAGCCGGGAGAGCAGCTCGTCGTCGGCCGAGCGCGCGTCGACGCGAAACGTCACGCGAGCGGGGATCACGTTGGTCTGATTCGGTTCGACGACGAGCCTGCCGACGGTGAGCACCACGTTTTCATGCGACGCCGCGTCCGCTTCGAGCGCAACGATCATTTCGGCGGCAGCAGTAAGGGCGTCGTGCCGCAGGAACATCGGCACGGTGCCGGCGTGGCCCGAGTCGCCCGATACGTCGATATCGAACCGCCGTTGGCCGGCGATTGCGGTAACGTTGCCAAGACGAACCCCGCGATGTTCGAGCACGGGCCCCTGTTCGATGTGCAACTCCACGTACGCGTTCGGCGCAGGCAGCTCCGCGCGTAATGGAACGTCGCGCAAAAGTCCCGTCTCGCCGTCGCGCGCGGCGCCGAACGAAATGCCGTCGTCGTCGCGCAAGCTCTCGACCGACGCCAGGTCGTTCAGTCCGGCGAACACGCTGCTTCCGAGACATCCGAGCGGAAAACGGCTGCCCTCTTCCCCGGCCCACGCTACCGCTTCGAGCGCGTTCTCGGTCTCGACGCCGGTCGCATCGAGCCGGCGCAGCGCCCAGAGCGCGGCGATCGCACCGTACGCTCCGTCGTACGCTCCGCCGGTCGGAACGGTATCGAGATGCGATCCGGTGAGAATCCGGCCGTGAGCGCTACGGCCCGCGCGCAAAGCGAACACGTTGCCCGCTCGATCCTGCGTAACGGTCCGCCCATCTTCCCGCGCCCACGCTACAAACTGCGCCCGCGCTGCGTAATCGGCGGCGCTAAATAAGCGCCGGTCGATGCCCTGCGCTGTCGCTCCGAGCGTCGCCAAGAGCGCGAGGTCAGCTGCGATCGTGGTCGCGGCTGCCGTCACAAGAAACGCTCTGCCGGATGCGTTGCAATCCAATGCCGCGCGATGTCCACGCGACGCGCGATCCATACGTCGTCGTGCTCCAAGACGTAATCGAGGAAGCGCGCGAGCGCCGCGGCGCGCCCGGGCCGGCCGGCCAAACGAGTATGCAGTCCCACCGACATCATCTTCGGCGCCGTTGCCCCTTCGGCATACAAAACGTCGAACGTATCTTTGAGATACTCATAAAACCCGCTCGGCGCGCTAAATCCCGGTGCGACGGAAAATTTCATGTCGTTCGCATCGAGCGTATAGGGGATGACGAGATGTGGGCGTTCGCCGACGCGGACCCAATACGGCAGATCGTCGTTGTACGCATCGGAATCGTAGAGGAATCCACCCTCCTCCACCACGAGCCTGCGCGTATTCTCGCTCGGCGCGTACCGGCAGTACCATCCGAGCGGCCGCTGCCCGATCGTTTGCTCGATCGAAGCGATCGCGCGTTGCATCTGCGCGCGCTCTTCCTCGATGCTCATATGTTGAAAGCCGATCCAGCGCCAGCCGTGCGAACAGACCTCGTGGCCCGCTGCCACGATTGCGCGGGCGGCTGCGGGATTGCGTTCGAGCGCGAGTGCGGCTCCAAATACCGTGACGTCGATCTTGCGCTCGGCAAACATGCGCATCAGCCGCCAGAAACCGGCACGGCTGCCGTACTCGTACACCGATTCGACGATGAGGTCACGCACGCCCGGGCCGACCGTCGCACCCGGCACTTCGGTGAGATACATCTCGGACGTCTCGTCGCCATCGGGGATCGAATATTCCGATCCCTCTTCGTAATTCATGACGATCTGCAGTGCAAGCCGCGCGCCGCCGGGCCACTCGGGATGCGGCGGAACTCCGCCATAGCCGGCGAGATCGCGCGGGTAATCACTCAAGAATCGAGGTGCCTCCTAGAACTGCGCTTTGCCTCTCGAAAGCGGATCGAAATTCGATTCCCGATCGCCCGCAGCGTTGGCTTCCTTGCGACAGACGTACGCGCCTCGCTGCGTCTTGCCGTAGAAGTGGCTATCCTTCGCGAAGTAGACGTCGTTCTTGAGGTTCAGCCAAACGACCTCATCTTTCGGGCAATGCTGCTGCGCGGCGTCCTCTTTATCGAACTGCGGGAGATTGGCATTCTTGTCGCCGCCGGCGGCCGCCGGGGCGGCGGACGTGCCGGGAACGGGGACCGGCGGCGCCGCCGGCGACGGCGCCGCCGAAGCCAACGGGCTGGCCGCGGGACTCGCCTGGACGGCCCACGCAACGGACGGGAGCAACGCAGAAAGCGCGAGTGCGGACGCCGCAGAGACAAACCAACGGACCATATCAGACCCTCCGTCAAGTGTTAGCTACGCCCGCTTAGGAGCAACCGCGGGGCGGTCCTGTACCGCGAGTGTAAGTAAACAGTAAACGTGCGAGCTAAGCGAGCGTCGCAGCCGGATTTGGGCGTTTGTTCGTGAAGCTTTCCTGCCTATGAAAGTTCCGCTGACGCCGCTCGATTTTATGCGCCGCGCGCGCCGCTTGTACGGCGGCCGCGAAGCGGTCGTCGACGAGGATTTGCGCCTGACCTACGCCCGGTTCTTTGAGCGCTGCGACAAGTGGTCAGCCGCACTGCAGCACTACGGTATCGGGAAGGGCGACCGCGTCGCCTATCTCGCGCCGAACACGCACGCGCTGCTCGAAGGATTCTATGCGGTTCCGCAAATCGGCGCCGTTCTCGTTCCGATCAACTACCGCCTAACGGCCGACGACTTCGCCTACATCATCAACCATAGCGGCGCGCGGATCGTCTGCGCGCATTCCGATCAAATGGACGCGGTCGAAAGCATCCGCGCGAAGATCCCCGGCGTCGAGCGGTTCGTCGCCCTCGAGGGTGCAAAAGAGGGCTGGCTCGATTACGAAACGGAACTCGCGCGCGGCTCGCCCAGCGCGCTCGTTCGCCCCGACATCGCCGAAGACGATCTCATCACGATCAACTACACGAGCGGAACGACGGCCAACCCAAAGGGCGTCATGATCACGCATCGCAACGCGTACGCGAATACGATTGGGACGATGATCCACGTGCACATGACGCCCGACGAGCGTTATCTGTGGACGCTCCCGATGTTCCACGCCAACGGCTGGACCTTCGTTTGGACGATCACGGCCGCGGGCGGTACCCACGTGTGCCTGCGCAAAGTCGAACCGGCGCGCATCTTCGATCTCGTCGCGCGGGAACGCATCACTTTGATGTGCGCCGCGCCGACCGTGCTGATCGGCATCGCAAACGCGCCCGCCGAACTTCGCAGCACCGCGCGCCCTGGAGTGCGCGTGTTGACCGCAGGTGCGCCCCCTGCGGCTGCGACGATCGAGCGAATAGAAAACGATCTCAAATGGGAAGTCACACAGGTCTACGGCTTGACGGAGACCGCCCCGTTCATCACGGTCTGCGAACCGCTCGACGCACACGCGAAACTCTCACCGGGCGAACGCGCCAAGATCAAAGCGCGGCAAGGCGTGGAACTCGTCACATCGGGCGAACTCACGGTGATCGACGAACGCGGCAACGAGGTGCCGCACGATGGAACCACCACGGGCGAAATCGTCGTGCGCGGCAACGTCGTGATGGAAGGGTACTATAACGACCCCGAGGCCACCGCACGCGCGTTTGCCGGCGGCGTCTTTCACACCGGCGATGCGGCCGTCGTCCATCCCGACGGGTATGTCGAGATTCGGGATCGCATCAAAGACGTGATCATCAGCGGCGGCGAGAACATCTCGTCGGTCGAGGTCGAAGGCATCCTGCTGCGCCATCCGAGCGTTCAGGAAGTCGCGGTCGTCGGCATGCCGGACGAACGCTGGGGCGAGGCGCCGCACGCATTCGTGATCGTCGCCGCGGGCACGAGCGTTACCGAGGCCGAACTGCGCTCGTTCGCGCGAGACTCCATGGCGCATTTCAAAGTGCCCAAAGTCTTTCACTTCGTTGAAGAGCTGCCGAAAACGGCAACGGGCAAAATACAAAAATTCGTCCTGCGCGGCCGCCGGGCGTCGATCGCAACGCAGTAACGAAGCCGAGGGCCTGCGCGACCGGCCACATACACAACGCCATCGCGCAGGACGCACCACGCAGCCGTTGCAACTGCGTCTGATGATCGATCGCTACTTCGGCATAGCAGCCGCGGGTTCGACCGTGCCGCGCGAGCTGCGCGCCGGTCTCACGACGTTCTTGACGATGTCGTACGTGCTGCTCGTGAACCCGGCCGTGCTCGGCAACGCGATCGTGATCCCCGACGGATTCGCGAAGCTGCTGGTCGTTACGGCGCTGGCCGCGGCCATCGGCAGCCTGCTGATGGGTATCGTCGCGCGCTATCCGTTCGCGCAGGCCCCGGGCATGGGCCTCAACGCCTATTTCGCATTTACGGTGGTCCTCGGCCAGAAGATCCCGTGGCAAACTGCGCTCGGTGCCGTCGCAATTTCCGGCTGTATCTTCATCGCGCTCTCGCTCCTGGGCATCCGGCAAGCGATCGTGCGCGCGGTTCCCAATCATTTGAAATTTTCCGTCACCGCTGGCATCGGCATGTTTCTCGCCTTCATCGGACTCAAGAATGCCGGGCTCGTCGTCACGAATCCGGCGACGTTCGTGACGCTCGGGCCCCTCTCGACCGGCGGCGCGATGATCGCCATCGTGGGGCTGATCCTCACCGCAATCCTGTACGTGCGGCGGGTGCCCGGCGCGATCTTGATCGGCATCGTCTGCTCTACGCTGATCGCGATCGCGACGCACGCGCCGGTGTATGAAGGTGCGGGGCACGGGCTGGTTCCGTTTTCCGGTTTTCCCCACGGTCTCATCGCGCTCCCGATCGCGCCGACCGGCCTCGTCGGGGCGCTCGATCTGCATGCGGCACTCGGTCTCGGGCTCGCATCGGTCGTCTTTACGTTCTTCTTCGTCGATTTTTTCGACGCAACCGGAACGCTGGTTGCGCTCGCAAACAAGGCAGGCGTTCTGGACGCAGCGGGCAACCTGCCGCGGCCGCGACGTACCTTCGCGATGGACGGACTCGCCGCCGTCATCGGCGCGTGCCTGGGCACGAGCACGACGACCGCCTATATCGAAAGCGCCAGCGGCATCGAAGAAGGCGGACGGACGGGCCTCGTCGCCGTGACGGTCGGCCTCCTGTTCTTCGCATCGATCGTCCTGTGGCCGCTCGCCGCGGCGATTCCGGCAGCCGCCACCGCCCCCGCGCTGATCATCGTCGGCGCACTGATGCTCGACGGGTTGCGCACGATCGATTGGGACGATTACGCGATCCTCATATCGAGCTTCCTAACCGTCGTCCTCATGCCGCTCACATTTTCAATCGCTAACGGCGTGAGCTTCGGCGTGATCAGTTATGCGGCAATCATGTTGCTCAGCGGCCGCGCGCGCAGCGTCGACCCGCTCCTGTACGCCGTCGCGGCGGCGCTCGTCGCGCGCTACGTTTGGCTGAGCGGTTGAGTACGTAACTCGACCGTCCACCGGAACGAGCAGCCGCTGAACGTGTTGGGTGATAGACGGCGATAAATCGGGAATGATGGCCTCAGGGCCGCCTCGTCTATGGTGCGCGGCTGCCCGTTTCTCGCAGGGAGGCAATCGCCTTGTCGATCCGCATGACGTCCTCGCTCGTAATCCTAGCCCTCGCTTTCTGCTGTGCGGCGGGAGCAGACGCGCGAGGCACGGCAACCGTTACAAAGAGTACGGGCGTCGTGCGAACATACCAAAACGTGCGGATTCATTTGCTCGGCACGTCCTCGTTGCGCGTCGTCTCTGCCGATGGGCAGGGCTCGCTCACCATTCGTCACGCGGCCTGCTCGTATATCGGCGACCTGCGGCGCTGTTTGCCGTTTGAGATTACGCTCGATCAGCATGGCGCAAAGCGCTTGATCGATCTCGAACGCGGAACGCTCTATGTCAACACCACGGACGGAGCGCTCACGATGCCGCACTCGACGGTGCAAGTGCCACCGCACAGCATCGTGCTCGGGTTACAAACGCTGCGCGGAACCGTCATTTCCGTGAGCGGCCAAGTCGATGGAGGCCCGCAATGAAAGCACTCGCGTTCGGTCTCGCGGCCGCCATCCTCGTAAGTGCTCCTCTCGGCGCTGCCGCGCAGCGGCGAGGCGGCGGAGGCGGTGGCGGAGCACGCCCTGCCGCCGCGCCCGCGCGCATGGCAGCGCCGCAAGCGAGACCCGCACGGAGCGGCGGCTTCGATCTCCACGAAGATGAGAGCGCGCCGCCCCGTCAAAGCGCACCGCCGCCTCAGACGGCACCGCGCCAAGTCAGTGCACCGCGGCAGGCCGTTCCCGTTGCGGCAAGCCGGCCCCAACCCGCTCCGGTTGCGGAAAATCGTGCACCGAGGAACGCTTCGCATCCGGCACCGGCGAGAATCAGCCGGCCCGCGCTCGTTGCCAACCTCGGCTACGGCGGAGGGCCCGGCAATCATCGGATCGTCGGCGATCCGCGCTATCACGGCGGAAATTGGGGTTGGAATCACGGCGAGACCTGGAATCCCGCACCGCGCTATTGGGGCGGCGGTTTCTGGGGACCCTGGGCGCTCGGCGCTGCGACCGCGGCCCTCTTCGGGGAGATCTATTTCGACAACGCCACCATCGACTCGTATGAAGTGGAGCCCGATAGCCCCGGAGCCGAACTGCTTGCGAACTATCAACTCACGCAGGTACCCTGCGGACCGCCGGATCTCGTCGTGATCTTCGGGCCCGACAACAGCGCGATTTGCGCGGATCCGAATGACGAGGTCGCTGCCGGCGAATATCAACTCGATCCCGCAGACTTAACGATCGTTTCTCTCGATCAATGAGCTAGGGTTTCCGCGCGCTAGTTCAGGCGTATTTTCAGCGGCGCAAGTGCCTCCAAGCCCGATCTAGACAAAGCCCCGGGCCGGGAAATCGCTCGGGCGCTGCAGCCAGTTGTCCGGAAGATAGCTGGCCCGCGCGTCGACCGCGTGGAGGGTGTACGCGTGGCGGGAAACGGCGGATCTGTTCGGCGCGCTGTAGTGCGGCAGCAGCCCGTGGAAGAGCACGAGCGTTCCCGCCTCGCATTCGATCGGCTCGGCTCCGCTCGTGGGCCACGGCGCGGGGTCGAGATGTTCGACGCGTTGCCTGCCCCCGTCGACCGCGAAGCGTTCGCGCAACGGGCCGCGGTGGCCGCCGGGCTCGACCCACAAACATCCGTTCTTCCGGTCGGCTCGTTCGAGCGCAAACCACAACGTCGTCACGGTATGCGGTTCGGTCGCGAAGTACGTGGCATCCTGATGCCAGCGGACTTCGCCGCCGATGTGCGGCTGCTTGAAAATATACATCGACTGGTAGATACGCGGCTCCGCGAGTCCGATCTCGCGCACGACGGCATCGAGCGCCTCTCCGTGAGAAAAGGCGTCGAACACGGGATCGAGATCGTGAAGCGCGTGGCCGATCTTGTTGATCGAGAGCGCTTTGGGTTGGCGCAGCTCCCCGCGTTCGTCGAAGGCTTCTTCTTCGAAGAAGCAGCGAATGGTGGTGGCGGATCCTAGGAAGTAGTCGTCGTTCTTGATCGACTCGCCGCGCGTGCTGAAGATGCCGCTCGCCTCACCCGGATCGAAGGCATCGACGATCTGCGCGGCGCGCGTGCGAAGCGCCTCGATTTCGCCGCGCGATTTGAAGTTCGGAATGACCGCAAATCCATCGCGAGCGAACGTCTCGCTGAGTTCGGAAACCTGCACGCCTAGGTTCCGACCAGTTCCTTGAGCGCGTGCGCGAAGATCTTCGGCGCCTTACCCTGGAACAGCAACGATTCGTTGCCGCCGAGTTGTTTGCGCAGTTCGAGCAGTTCGTCACGCAGCGCGGCCGCGGTCTCGAACTCGAGATTGCCGGCGGCTTCCTTCATCTTCTTCTCGAGTTCGGTCGCCATCGCGAGTGCGACCTCGCGCGGCAACCGCTCGCCCTTGAGCTTCGAACCCTTGGTCTCTTCGCCGCTAGAAACGAGATCGAGGATGTCGCGCACTTCTTTACGGATCGATTTTGGTTCGATCCCGTGCTCTAAGTTATGTGCCACCTGTTTTTCGCGGCGGCGTTTTGTCTCGCCGATCGCCTTCGCCATCGATTCCGTGACGACGTCCGCGTACATGATGACCTTGCCCTCGACGTTGCGCGCCGCGCGTCCGATCGTTTGGATCAGCGAAGTGCCGCTGCGCAGATAGCCTTCCTTATCGGCATCGAGGATGCCGACGAGCGACACCTCCGGCAGATCGAGGCCTTCGCGTAAAAGATTGATGCCGACCAGCACGTCGAAGACTCCCTTGCGCAGATCGCGCAAGATCGCGATACGTTCGAGCGTTTCGACTTCGCTGTGGAGATAGCGAACCTTGAGACCGTTTTCGAGCAAGAAATCGGTGAGGTCTTCGGCCATCTTCTTCGTGAGGGTCGTGATGAGCACGCGTTCGTCGGCCTCGACACGCTTGCGCACCTCTTCCATGAGATCGTCGACCTGATGCCTGGTCGGACGCACCTCGATCTCCGGATCGACGAGGCCCGTCGGGCGGATGATCATCTCGGCGACCTGCGTCGATTTGGAGAGCTCGTACGTCGAGGGCGTAGCGCTCACGTAGACGACTTGGTTGAGATGATCTTTGAACTCGTCGAACATCAGCGGACGGTTGTCCATCGCGCTCGGCAGGCGAAAGCCGTGTTCCACGAGCACTTCCTTACGCGAGCGGTCGCCCGCGTACATGCCGTGCACCTGCGGGATCGACACGTGCGACTCGTCGACGAACAGCATCCAGTCCTTCGGGAAGAAATCGAGTAGGCACGACGGCGTCGCACCGCCCTCGCGCCCCGCGAGGTGGCGGCTATAATTCTCGACTCCGTTGCAATAGCCGACTTCCCGGAGCATATCGAGGTCGTACCGCGTCCGCATCTCCAAACGCTGGGCTTCGAGCAGCTTGCCGTTGTCCTTGAAGAATTTGAGCCGCTCGTCCAGCTCGATTTCGATTGCGTCAACAGCGCGCCGGAGCTTCTCATCGGGCGTGATGAAGTGCTTGGCCGGAAAGATCGTAATCGAATCTTTGGATTCGACGTATTCACCGGTCATGATGTTGACGACGTTGATCGCTTCGATCTCATCGCCGAAGAACTCGATGCGGTGCACCAGCTCCTCTTCGACGCCCACGAATTCGGCCGTGTCGCCGCGCACGCGAAAGGTCCCGCGCACGAGATTGAGATCGTTGCGGCGATACTGCATATCGATCAGGCGCCGCAAGAAGACGTCGCGGTCGATCGATTCGCCCACGGCGATCCGCAGGGACATCTCCATATAATCCGCCGGAGAGCCGAGGCCGTAGATGCATGAGACCGATGCGACGATCAGCGTATCGCGCCGGGTGAGAAGCGATTGCGTGGCCGAGTGCCGCAGGCGTTCGATCTCGTCGTTGATCGAGCTGTCCTTTTCGATGTACGTATCGGTATGCGCGATGTACGCCTCGGGCTGATAATAATCGAAGTATGACACGAAGAACTCGACGGCGTTATTCGGAAAGAAATCCCGAAACTCGGCGCAGAGCTGCGCGGCCAGGGTCTTATTGTGGCAGAGCACGAGCGTCGGCTTCTGGACGAGTTCGATCACTCGCGCCATCGCCATCGTCTTGCCCGAGCCCGTCACACCCAGGAGCGTCTGGGCCCGGTCACCCCGCAGGACGCCTGCGGCAAGCTTATCGGTAGCGGCCGGCTGATCGCCCGCCAGCAGATACGGAGATACGAGCTCGAATCGATCGGACATACGTACATTGTAACCCACAAAACAGGCTCGGGGTCGCAGGCGGCCTCAGGTCCGAAGCAAGCCGGCCCAGCGAAGTGCAGGCTTGAGCGCGAGCTTCCACAGCGCTCGCGCGAGTTCCAGGATAACGTGCCCCGCCCGGGAGTCGCCCGTCCGCAGACCCGCGACCACCAGCCGGTCTCGCAGGCTGCCGCTTTCGGCTAACGCGCGCTCCGCGACGGTGAGGGCCTGCCCGATGTTTCCGGCGCGCAAGAATTCGCGCGAGGATTCGCGCAGCTTCGATAAGCGCACGCGCAATATTTCGCTCGCGAGGCCGGCAGGATAGTCGGCCGGATTCGCAAGCACTCGCTCCCCGAGAGCAACGTCGCCGTAGCGCATCCGCCCCGCACTGGATGAGAAACTTTCGGGCTGCCAGTGATAGGCAACGAGGGAGCGCTCGACCACGAGGACGTCGCTCGAACGCAGCGCACGAAGGCACCACTCGAAATCTTCGGGCTCGGCGCACAGCGGCGTCGCTTCGAGTTCGCAGCGGCCGCGGAAGAAATTCCCGCCGCCCTCAAACACCGCCGCCGAGATCAGCAACGTGGACGGCAGGAGGAAGAATCCGCCGATCATCGCGCGTGCCGCATCTTCGCGCCGCAAGAACGATACATCGGAGCCGACGCGCGTGCGAGACGCGCGCGCGTAGCTCGAAAGCTTCTTCATCGTCGCTTCCTCACGCACGCCGTTCTCGTGCACGTACGAAAAGTCGGTTGCGATCAAGCCGACGCCGGGGTGCAGCGAGGCCACACGCCACTGCGCCTCGAGCTTGCCCGGAAGCCATTCGTCGTCTGCATCGAGCAACGCGATCCAGGGCTGCGTAGCCGCGCGAATTCCTGCGTTGCGGGCGACCCCGCTCCCCGCGTTGCGTTGCACGATGACGCTCGCGCCCGAGGCTCGCGCGATTTCCGCGGTTCCATCGCTTGAACCATCGTCAACGACGATGATCTCGGCCGGCCCCGTGGTTTGCGCGTGCACGCTTGCGATCGTGCGTCCGATCGTTTTCCCGGCATTGAATGCCGGAATCACGACCGTTATCGGCAGATTCATCCGGGTCGGGGGTGCGATTTCCGACTCTGCATAGCATCGCAACCGATCCGCATTGATGTCGCTTTTCGCTGCAAAGCCGCGCGCTCCGTTCTCAATACTTCACGCACACGCGCATTGTGCGTGCTCGTGTCGACTTGATGCCGTATAATTGCCAAATGGAAAAAGGAATCGCACGGTCTTTTGCAGGTCTGCTGGCGATCGCGGTCTTCGGCCTCGCCCCGACGGCCGCGTGTTTGGCCCAGGTCTCGGCGCCGCTTCTGCCCGTGGCCGCTCCACCGGAACCCGCCACCAGCGTCTCCGCGTTCGGCCCGCGTAAAATGGCAGCCGCACCGGGCGCGCAAGATCCGCAGAAATGGTATCCCCTCCAACCGGCGATTCCGTGCAACACGACCGGGCTCTTGACGCCGGGCCAGTATGAGGCCGCATGGCAAGCCTGCTCGGACCGCGCCTTCAACGTCGAGCACTCAGGGTAGCTGCCGGTAACCTTCTTTATACGGGGGCGGGATGCCGAACGTAAGGCTGCTTCGGCCGGATGCCGATCGCTGGCAGTACGATCGTAAAGACCGTACCGCGGTCGGGGGCGCTGGTGAGCGACAGCGTGCCGCCGGCACGCTCAACTGCCCGCCGGGCGATAGCGAGCCCCAGCCCCGAGCCGTCGATATCGCGCCGGTTGCCGCGGAAAAAGCGATCGAAGGCGTGCCCTACCTCGTCTGCAGTCATGCCGGGCCCTTCGTCGGCGATCTCGATCGAGACGTACCGTGCGCCGGATTTCACCGTCACATCGATGGCTCCGGACGTATATTTTAGCGCGTTGTCGACGAGGTTGGCCAACGCGTGGCGCAGATCGCTCGGATCGATCGCCACGAGCGGCCCGTGTTCCGCGTGAACGCGCACGACCCGGGCCGGCTGGGCTTCAGCGATCGGCGAGACCACGTCGTCGACGAAACGGCCGACGTCGATCGCCTCCGGCACCGGCACGTCGCGGCTCTCTTCCCAGCGCTCCAAGAGCATAAGCTTTTCGATCAGCGAGCCCATGATCTGGCTCTGGCGGTTCATCGTCTCGAGGATGCGATCGCGGTCTTCGGGCGTGCGCAGATCCCCCTTGCGCAAGATAGCGATGAATCCGCGCAGCACGGTGAGCGGCGTGCGCAGTTGATGCCCGGCATCCGCAATGAACTGACGCATCGATGCGCTCGCGCGCTCGCGTTCGGCGAACGCGCGCTCCATCTGCTCGATCGCACCGTTATAGGCGACGGTGAGCCGAGCGAGCTGATGCCGGCGGTCCGCCGCGATGAGCTGCGGCGAAAGGTCGCCTGCCGCAAAGCGTTCGAGTGCCTCCGTCACGTCCATCAGTGGGCGCAATGCCTGTTGCGTGAGGAAACGCGCGATGACGAAACCCAAGAGCACGGCCGCGACCAGACTCGCGAAGAAGGTCGGGAGAAACGACTGCGTTGCCGAAGAGAGCGCCCCATCGCTCTCGCGCACGATGATATCGACCGATCCGACGCGCGCGCGCTCGGCCTGTAACCCGAACGCGGTTGCGAGCCCGAGAATAACGTGTGCGAACGGCGCCGTCGTCTGCGATCCCGGCAGCGGCATCGAGCGGGTCGAGACCTGCACCACGGGCATGGGATCGGTGCGATGCTGTTTGTAAACGTCGACGCGACGGTGCTGATCGAAGATCATCACGACGATATCGGCCCGCACATAATGCGAGGCGGCAACCTCGGCCGCGCGTTCCGCGTCGTGCGACGCAGATGTGCCGTCGAGTGCGACGTTCAGCCAGCCGATCGTATTGACAAGATCGCCGCGCACGGTTGCAATATAGGAGCCGAACGCAAAGAGCGAACCCGACAACACGAGCAAGCAGAGCACCGCAGAGACTTGCAGCGCGGTGATGAGATACAGGCGGCGGGCGAAATTCACGGGCTTGGATTACGCGGGCGCCGTCGTGCGCAGCGCGTATCCGACGCCGCGCAGGGTGTGAATCAGTTTCACCGCCTCGCCGCTATCGATCTTGGCGCGCAAATACGAGATGTACGTTTCAACCGTATTTGGAACGACGTCGCGATCGACGCCCCACACCAGATCGAGCAGCTGGGAACGTGTGAAGACGTGTTCCGGATTGCGCACGAGGGTGAGCAACAGATCGAATTCGCGGGTCGAAAGTTCGACGCGCCGTTTACCGCGGTAAACCGATCGGCGGCCGACGTCCACCGTCAGATCCGCATAGGCAAAGGTTTGGCGCAGTTCCATCCGCGGCCGGCGCAACGCCGAATGCAGGCGCGCGATCAATTCTTCGAGTTCGAACGGCTTGCTCACGTAGTCGTCGGCACCGCGCGAAAGGCCCGCCACCTTTTCGGCAGTTTCGGCTTTCGCGCTCAGCATAACGATCGGAACGTCGGTGATGCGGCGCAGGGCGGGCAAGAGCGTGAAGCCGTCGATCTCCGGAAGCATCACGTCGAGTACGATCACTTCGGGCGACCATTGGCGCACCGTATCGAGTGCGGTGCGCCCGTCCGGCACGCTGCGCACGGCAAAGCCGGCCTGCCCTAGGCCGTAATCGAGCAAGTCGCGTATGGCGCTCTCGTCGTCGACGACGAGCACGCGGGCTCCGATCGTTTCCACGCCTGTAGGTTAACCTTCTACCCTGGGAGAGCCCTATCGTTTTTCACAGGAGGCTCGCAAGGCGATCCTGTGAACGGGCCACGCAATTCCCAAGAACGTTCAAGGACGCCGAGCCCCAGGCCCGTGGTACCATGGCCGAGCCATGAAAGGTCCCGTTCTCCTCTTAACAGCCGTGCTCGCGCTCGGCGGCTGCAGCCACGCGAAAGCGCCTCCAAAAAAAGCGGAAACGCCGACCGTTGCCACGTCCGTCGCTCGCGACGGCACGATCCATCCTTCGGAAATGCTCGCCGGAATCGTGGCGCCCTATCAAAACGTTGCCATACAATCGACGCTCACCGAACCAACCGATGCCGTCAATGTCAAAGAGGGCGACCGCGTGACGAAGGGCGAGGTCCTGGCAGTGCTCGATACCGCCGACCTCGCGGCCCAATACAACGCCGACATCGCGCAGGCAAAGAGTGCAGCGGCGAATACGACGCATACGGCGCAGGGCGGCACGCTGACGATCCAACAGGGCGATCAGACGGTCATCAATGCCGTTTCGGCGGTGCGGCAAGCGCAGCAGACGCTGGCGCGCGATACGCTCGATCTGCAGAGGTATCAGGCGCTCGCAAAGAACGGCTACATCGCCGATCAAACCTACGCGCAGCAAGTGGCGCTCGTGCGCAACGATGCTCAGGCGGTCACTTCGGCCCAAGCGAGCCTCGCAAGTTCGCGTGAAGCGGTAACGGCAAACGGAACGCTCGGTGCAAATGGAACGGGAGCCGGCCTCCAAGCGACCTCGGTGCAGGAGGCTGCGGCCATGGAGCAGGTCTACCTCGCGCAAGCGCAACAGGTGCGCACGTCCATTACGAAGGCCACTATCTATTCGCCGATCGATGGTGTGGTCGTGAACCGCAATCTCAACGTCGGCGAATATCCCGGGACGCGCCAGCTCTTTACGCTGCAGCAAACGGATCCGATCTATGCGATCTTGCGCGGCTCGGGCGAACAGATCGCGCAAATCAAGACGGGCGCGCAGTCTGCGATCGTCTCGAGCGACTTGCGCGGAAAACGGCTAACGGGTTCTGTTTCCGGTATCCTCAACGAAATCAATCCCGGATCGACCGACTTTGTCGTGAAAGTCGTCTTGCAAAATTCGTCCGAAGCGTTGCGCCCGGGCATGGCCGTGCAAGGACGGATCGCGCTGCCGACGGTAAGCGGCGTACAAATTCCTACGACGGCTTTCACCGATGACGGCCACGGCAGCATCATGATCGTCACTTCAAACGGCACCGTGAAGACCCAGAACGTCATCGAGAGCGGCGACGACGGCAAGAACGCGGTCGTCTCGGGCATTCCGAGCGGAACCCGCGTGCTCGCGGACGGCCAATCCGGCGTCGGCAACGGCGAGAAAGTCGCCTTCGCTAAGTGAGCCTGACCCGACTCTTCGTCGCTCGCCCGACCCTCGTCTTCGTGCTGGTCGCGTTGATGCTCTTCGCGGGTATCATTTCGACCGCTACGATCGTGAAGCAGCTCTATCCCAACGTCGACCAGCCCACGGTCACGATCTCGGTAACGTACAACGGCGCGTCGGTCACCGAGATGCGCGACAACATCGTCGCGCCGATCGAGCAGCAGCTCGCGGGCACGACCGATCTGCAGACGTTCAGTTCCACGATCCAGCAAGGTCAAGCGACGATCACCGCGACGTACGTGCTGACTTCCGATCTCGCGACGGACCTATCGCTCACACAAAAGGATCTCCAGGCCGCCGAGCGCCAACTGCCGACGAACCTCACGCCGCCCACGATCTCGATTCGCGACCCGAGCGAATCGACCGTCGTCACGATCGCGGTTTCATCGCAAGCATTAGGCGCCGGAACGTTGTCGCTCTACACGGATAACGTCATCGTTCCTCGCATGGAGCAGATCCAAGGCGTCTCCTACGTGAGCGTCGGCGGCGACGTCACGCCGGCGTACGAAATCACCGTCGACCCGGCGAAGCTCGTGGCCGCCGGACTCACGCTCAACGACGTCATCAACGTCGTTACCAACGACAATCAGCGCGTTCCGGGCGGCATCGCCTACGAACCCAATCGCGAGACCACGATCGACGTCCGCGGCGACATTACCGATATCAAGACAGTCGCCAATCTTCGGGTGACGCCCGTAACGCCCGCAACGGCGCAGACGACCGGAAGTGCGGGAGCGATCGATCCGCTCGGCTTGGGAGGCACGGCAGCCCTGCCGGGGACGGTCGATCCGTGGACGTCCGCCGATGCGGTCCGTCGCATTTCCGACGTCGCGACCGTGATCGCCGGCTACGAACCGCGCCGCCAATACGCGCAGATCAACGGAAAGCCCGGCCTCGTCCTCAACGTGCAGAAGGCCTCGGATTCGAGCGAAGTCGACGCCTCCAATAACGTCGAGGCGGCCTTGCCGTTGCTGCGCCGGCAGTTCCCCAAAGTCGATTTCAAGGTCATCAACCTGCAGTCGACGTTCACGGGCCAGCAGATCGATATCGTGACCCGTACGCTCCTCGAAGCCGTAGCCTTGACGGCCCTCGCGATGGTCTTCTTCCTGCGTTCGTGGCGCAACGCGATCGTCGTCTGCGTCTCGATTCCAACATCGCTTGCGATCGCGTTGACGGTGATGAAGATCTGCGGGTTCACGCTGGATACGATCTCGCTGCTCGGCATGTCGCTGGTAATCGGCATCCTCGTCGACGACTCGACGGTCGTTCTGGAAAACATCGAACGCCACTTTGCGGAACTCGGCGCGACGCCCGAAGATGCCGCCGTCGAGGGCCGCGAAGAAATCGGCGCGGCAGCGGTCGCGATCACGCTGGTCGACGTCGTCGTGTTTCTTCCCATTGCGTTCATTCAAGGGCAGGTCGGCCGCAATCTCGTCGAGTTTGCGCTCGTCGTCGTGATCTCCACGCTCACGTCGCTCTTCGTGTCGTTTACGGTAACGCCGACGCTTGCGGGCCTGTGGGCGCTCAAATCGGAATGGAAGCCGCCCGGCATCATCAATGGGTTTACGCGCGGGTTCGACGCCGTGCGCCATTGGTACGTGCGCCGCGTGCTCACGTTCGCCATTCGCAATGGCTGGCTCGTCGCGACGTTTTGTCTGGTCTCGTTCGCGGGCGCGATCGCACTCGTGCCGCTGGGAGTCGTCGGCGAAGAATTCATTCCCACGACCGACCGCGGGCAGATCTACATTCAGCTCACCTATCCGATCGGAACGCCGCTCACGACGGTTCGCGACGGCGCCTACAAACTCGAGCGCGCGGTCAACAAGCAGAGCGACGTCGACGCGGAATCGACGACGGCGGGCGGCTATTCGGCCTCGTTCGGAGGCTACGTCATCCAAGGCAACGTCTCGCAAACGACGGTGTTCCTAAAAGACGCTCGCAAGCACTCGACGACCGACATGGTCGGCGTGTTCAAGAAGCTCGCAGCGCAGATCGTGCCGGACGCGACGAGCGTCATCGTGCCGTCAACCGGAACGACCGGCGGCAACAAACAGCCGATCGACTTTCTGGTTTCCGACTTAACGGGTGGCGATCCGACGGCCACGGCGCAGCAACTCGTCACGATCCTTGCGGGCATCAAAGGTGCGACGAGCGTGAACGGAACGGGAACGTTACTCGCTCCGGAAATTTCGATCGAGTTCGATCGGCAAAAAGCGCAAGCGCTCAACGTGGATATCGGCAGTGCAGCGGAGGCGGCGGGCGCTGCCTTCGGCGGCGACGTCGCGACCCAGTTCGAAACGCCGCAAGGCCTCGAGCAAGTGCAGGTGATCTACCCGCTCGACGATCAGCACGAACTCGATGCTCTCAAGGCCATTCCGATCAGCAACGTCAACGGCGGCATCGTGCACTTAGGCGATTTCGCTACGTTCCAATCGACGCCGACGGCGCCGCTCCTTACGCGGACCGATCGCAATACGGTCATCCACGTCGATGCCAACATTGGGCCGGGCTATTCGCTCTCGCAGGTCCAGAACGCGTTCGTCGCGGCTATCCGCAAACATCATTTTCCGGCGAACGTTTCGATCCGCCCCGCACCGCTCGGACAGCAAGATTTCATGGCCCAGACACTCGCGGGGCTCGGCCAATCGCTGCTGCTTTCGGTCGCACTCGTCTTTCTCCTGATGGTTGCGTTGTACAACAGCTATCGCTCGCCGTTCATCATCCTATTCTCTGTTCCGGTTGCGGCGGTCGGCGCGCTCGGAGCGCTCCTGCTCACGGGAAAGACGCTCAATCTGTTCTCGCTGATCGGAACGATCCTGCTGATCGGCATCGCGACCAAGAACGGCATTCTGCTCGTCGACTACGCCAACACGTTACGGGCACGCGGAGAAGGCAAATTGCGCGCGATCGTGCAGAGCGCGTTCACGCGTTTCCGCCCGATCGTGATGACGAGCTGCTCGGTCGTGCTCGGCAACGTACCGCTGGCACTGGCGCTCGACCCGGGCTCAGGCGCCCGTTCGAGCCTGGGAATCGTCATCATCGGAGGGGTGGTGAGTTCGCTCGTTCTCACGCTGATGCTCGTTCCCGTCGTGTATCTGTGGGTCGCGCCGAAGAACTTCTCCGCGAAATCCAGTAACGCGCGGAGCTCGAAGCCTCCAGTGCATCCCAACGGCAAATCGCACGCGCCCGAGGAAGTCTATCCGGCTCCCAGCCCCGCATAAGCGTCTTCGCAGGTTGCGGTGCCACGATACCGCCATGAGTGAAGTCACGCAGCCCTCCGGTATCGTCATTGTCCGCGCGTGCGGGGAACTCGATCAAATGGCGAGCCGTCGCCTCATCGATGACGTACGTTCGCGCATCACGGAGAGAACCTCGCTCGTCGTCGTTTCCCTGGCGGAGACGACCGGCGTCCATTGGAACGCGCTCTGCATCCTGGGCCGCGCCGCGCAATCGTGGCGCACCTCGATGCGCAATGTCGTCGTGAACGAAGCGCGTCCTAGCCTGCGGGCCATGCTTACGAACATCGACGGGCTCGGCGGCGAGGCGCGTTCCGGGGCGGCCGGCAAATGAAATTTTTGCGTAATAGCCGCAAAATATAATAAGGCCTTAATCTCGGGTCATTACCCTGGCTAAGGGTCTTGAGCCGCTCTCGAAGAGAGAGCTGCGCCTTGTGCTCGTTCGAGCATGCCCCTGCGGGTGCGATTAATGTCGCAGCGTAGCGCCTTATTATGTTTTGGAGACTTTTGTGAAACCACCGCAGCGAATACTGGGCGCAATCGGCCTATCGCTACTGGCCATGACCGGCATCGCGCACGCGCAAGCCACCACGAACCAACTCGGCATCCCGGTCGGCGCACCGAACCCCGGAGCGCGCTCGAACCCGACGACCGCCCAAGGCGTTCCAGCACCCGCGTCGAGCGCTCCCGGGAAGACCCGGTACGCCCTGCCCGACACCCTCAGTAATCAGTCGCACCCCGCCCCGACGCCGACGCCGAAACCCGGCCATCTAGCAGTCTCCGGCAAAGTCCGCGGCTACAGCTTCGACCGTATTTTTAACAAGCAGCTCAGCACGAACATCAACAAGCACGCGACCGAATTCGGCCTCCAGACGCACCTCGACTACCGCGTCGGCGATACGCCGATCAACATCGGCTACACCTATGGCGGCGCGACGGGCTTCGGCCTCAACGGACCGAACCCGATCGCGAACTCGAAGGTCGATAACACCCTGCCGGGCTATCCGCTCGATCAGGTCGCGAACGAACTGTACGTTCAGTACAAAGATCAAAACGCCATGTTCACGGTCGGCGATCAGCAGCTGAACTATCCGTGGCTCGCACTATCCGATTCCCGCGTTCTTCCCGCAGCGTTTGCGGGCATCGATTCTCAAGTGAAGTTGTCGAGTACGCTCTCCGCGGGGATCACGCGCGTCACCAAATTCGAAGCACGCAATTCATCGGATTTCGACCCCAATACGAACCTCACCGCGGCCTATCCGGGCGCGACGCTCGATAAGTACCACCCGTTCTCGCCGGGCACGCTGCGCGTCGACGGCAACTATCATCCGGCGTCGAATATCGTGATCTCTGCCGAGAACGACGACTTCTACGACATTGCGAACATGACGTACCTCGAGGGAAAGGTCGGCCTCGCTCCGACTTCGAGCGTTAACCCGTATCTCGCAAGCCAAGTCGCCTTTGAAGGCAACGACGGCCGCAAGTACGTCGGGAAGGTCAACGATCGCACGATCGGCGCCCAGCTCGGCGCGACGGCCGTGAAGAATCTTCAAGTCGTGGTGAGCGGCGACTTCGCGCCGTGGCAATACTCGTACGTGAAAGCGATCTCGACGTCGAAGGCAGATTCCGCGTACTTCATCGGCGGCGGCGGCACCGGCGCCGTCAAGGCGGTAGGCCCCGACCTCTACGAAGTCGCCTACGGCGGCATCGCATCGCCCTACACCGACAGCCTCGGCACGGATCCGCTCTACACGACGCAAATCACGCAAGGTATGGTCGACCGCCGCAGTGCCGGCAGCTCATACAAAGGCGCGGTCATTTTCACGAATCAGACCAAACAGCTGAGGCTGCTGGTGAGCGAAGGCGTGTACGATTACAGCAACCAGATTTCCCGGAACATCACGCAAGAATTTAACGCAGACGGCACGGTGTACTTGAACAAAGTGCGTCCGGGCCCATACAAAGGCTTCTTCTTCCGCGTACGTTTCGCACCGCGCATCCAGCCGGCCAGCGCAACGACGCCGCAGCGTTTTGAATACCAGCGCTTCCAGACGGAATACGACTTCTAGTCCGATACATCGCCAGGGCGATCGAAGACAAGCACCGGCTTCTCCGAGAGAGTAGCCGGTGTTTTCCTTTTTAGCGGCAGAGACGTTCGAGAGGTGAGCCAGCTTGCGGCGACCAACATTAAGAGTTCGAGGCAGCCAACGCTGCCTTTGGGTAGGCCCTGGTCGCACGCTTCTTGATGTCTCGTGTGTTCGGGCCGATCTACGCGCTGCGTCTTGCCTCCCGAGTGAGACCAGTCACGTTCGAAAACGCTCGAACCTTACGGCCTTACGATATTGGAGAATTTTGTGATTTCACCGCAGCGAATGCTTGCGCCATTTTGCTTTTCGGTACTGGTCATGACCGCGATCGCAAACGCGCAAGCCACGACGAATACGCTCGGCATCCCCGTCCCGGCCCCAACGACTTCGGGACGCGCGGCGCTGCCGGACACGGTCAGCAATCAATCGCACCCGGCACCGACGCCGACCCCGAAGCCCGGCCACCTCGCCGTCTCCGGCAAGGTTCGAGGCTACGACTTCGTGCGGCTCAACAGCCAGCAGGTCGGCAGCCAGATCAACAAACACGCGGTCGACTTCGGAGCGTTACCCCACCTCGACTATCGCGTCGGAGATTCGCCGTTCAACATCGGCTACACGTACGGCGGCGCGACGGGCTTCGGCTTCAACAACTTCGACGGCAAGAACACTTTCTTGAGCCCAGCCTCGAAGGTCGACGACACGCTGCCGGGATACCCGCTGAACCAAGCGGTGCACGAACTCTACATACAATACAAAGACGCGCACACGATGGTGACCGTCGGCGACCAGGAACTGAACTATCCGTGGATGCCGACCTCCGATTCGCGCGTCTTGCCGGCATCGTACCGCGGTATCGATTCGCAGGTCACGCTATCGAGCACGCTCTCCGCCGGTATCACGCGCGTCTTCGAGTTCGAGTCGCGCAATTCGCCGGCGTTTGGGCCCAACAATCTTCTCACCGGCAGCTATCCGGGCGCCGCCATTCTTAACTACGAGCAGTTCACCCCGGGCACGCTCCGCGTTTCGGGCAACTATCATCCCGCTGCGGACCTCGTTCTTTCGGCGGAAAACGACGAATTCTACAACGTCGCCGATCTGACGTACCTCGAGGCGAAGGTCGGCCTCGATCCGTACTCGCGCGTCAACCCGTACATCGCAAGCCAATTCGTCAGCGAGGGCCCGGACGGCAGCGCCGACGAAGGCATCGTCAAGAATCGCACGATCGGCGTGCAACTCGGTGGGCAGCCGGTCAAGAACGTTACGCTCGCACTCAGCGGTGACTTTGCGCCGGTTCAGTACGCCGACGTCTCGGCAACCTCTGCCTCGGCAGCCGAGGCCGGATATTTCGTCGGCAGCGGCGGAACGCCCGACGCCAGAAAGATCGGAACCGACCTCTATCAAGTCGCCTACGGCGGTATTGCGTCGCCGTACACCGACAGCCTCGGAACGGACCCGCTCTACACGACGGCAATCACCCAAGGTATGGTCGACCGTCGCACTGCGGCGAGCTCGTACAAGGCATGCGTCATCTTCACGAACGAGACCAAGCAGCTCCGCCTGCTCGTGAGCGAATCCTCATTCGACTATAGCAACGCGATAGGGCGTAACCTCGCATCGGAGTTCAATGCGGACGGCACGTACTATTTCAACAAGGTCCGTCCGGGCGGGTACAAGGGCTTCTTCGTGCGCATCCGTCTCGCGCCGCGCCAATCGGAAGCCTCGGCGGCGCGGCCGCAGCTCTTCGAGTACCAGCGCTTCCAAACGGAATACGACTTCTAAGCAAACCGGGACGTCCCGACGGCTCACAGCGGCGCGACCGAGTTTCGACTCGGGGGCGCCGTTTTTCGTTCGGCCGGCGGAGGATTCAAACCAAGCGAGCGCCCTCCGCCAGGGCGTCGCCAACGGGAAACGGCGCGCTCGACCGGAAACCTTGCTTGCATCCACCAGTCGTCGTGAGACTGCGGTCTCCCCGGAGGTAGGAACGTGTCGGCGATCCAGAAGCCTTTACTCTTTAGCGGTAACTCCAACATCGATCTCGCTCGCGAGATCGCTACGCGTATGGATACGCGCCTGGGCAGCGCTCTCGTCGATAAATTCAAGAACGAAGAGTGCCGCATCGAAATCAAAGAGAACGTGCGCGGCGCGGAAGTCTTCGTACTGCAATCGATCTGCCGTGCGCCAAACGGAAACTCCGTCAACGATTCGCTCATCGAACTGCTCTTGATGATGGATGCGCTGACCCGGGCCTCGGCCTATCGCATCACCGCGATCGTTCCGTACTACGGGTACGCGAAGCAAGATAAGAAGACCAAAGGCCGCGAGCCGATCTCGGCTAAGCTGGTCGCGAACCTCATCGAGAAGGCCGGCGCCAAGCGTCTGGTCACGCTCGATTTGCACGCGGCGCAGATCCAAGGGTTCTTCGATTTGCCGGTCGATAACCTCGTCGCTGCGCCGACGTTGTGCTCGTATCTCAAGGCTCAGGGCCTCGAAGGCGACAAGATCGTCGTCGTCTCTCCCGACGCCGGCGGCGTGCCGCGTGCCGAGAATTTCGCGAAGCGTCTGCGCTCCGACGTTGCCATCGTTTTCAAGCGGCGGCCCGAACCCGACGTTTCGGAGGTCACCACGATCGTCGGCGACGTGAACGGCAAGATCGCCGTCGTGGTCGACGACATGATCTCCACGGGCGGCACGCTTGCGAAAGCTGCCGAAGCGCTCATCAAGCGCGGCGCAACGAAAGTCGTTACCTGCGCGAGTCACGGCATCTTCGCGGGCGATGCGGTGCGCGTATTGACGGAATCACCGATCGAACGCATCATCGTCACGAACACACTGCCCAACGTCGAAGCCACACTCGGGCCGAAGTTCAAGGTCCTCTCGATCGCACAGATCATCGCCGATGCGATCAAGCGCATCACCGCGAATCGCTCGGTCTCCGAACTCTTCGCAAAAGATGATGAGGTCGCGCCGATCGTGCTGCCGGAGGTCGCAGAGCGACCGCTCACCCTGCCTGAAGTTTTCACCTCTGCCTCGTCAGCAACGGGCTAACCAGCACCGCTGCGGCGGTCTACTTTACCACCGCCATTGCGGCGGTGCTCTTCTAAAGAAAACGGAATCATGTCGACAACCAATAATTCGCTCGCGGTAAAAACGCGCACTCATATCGGAACCACCGCGGCATCCGCCGTTCGCAAGGCGGGCGGCGTGCCCGGCGTGCTCTTCGGCCACGGCAGCGCGCCGACCCCGATCGAACTCAACGCCAAAGCCTTCGATGAATTGCTGCACCACGGCGGCAAGAACCATCTGCTCGAGATCACGATCGACGGCAGCAAGAAAGATACGGCGCTCATCCGCGACGTGCAGCGCGATCCGCTGACGCGGCGCGTCATCCACGCCGATCTCCAACGCGTTTCCGCAACCGAGGAAATCACGGCTTCGCTTCCGATCGTTACGGTCGGTGTGCCCAAGGGCGTGAAAGACAACGGCGGCGTTATGGATATCGTGTTACGTACGCTCGAGGTCAAGGGGCCGGCCAATGCGCTGCCGGACGCACTCGAAGCCGACGTCAGCGAACTCGGGATCGGCGATCATCTCACCGCCGGCGACATCAAGCTGCCCGCGAAGCTCAAGCTCGATACGGACGCGCATACGATCCTCATCTCGATCGAAGCACCGCGCACGGAAAGCGAAGCCGCAGCCTTGACGGAATCACCGGCAGCGGCCGAAGTTCCGACCGTCGCCGAGAGCGAGAAGCCGGAGAGCACCTAACTGCCCGGAACGCGCCTCGTGGTCGGGCTCGGAAATCCGGGGTCGAAGTACGAACGCACGCGCCACAACGTCGGCTTTCGCGTCGCCGACGAGGTGGCGCGGCGTTTCGGCGTAGGGAGCTGGAAAAAGAAAGACGAGGCACTGCAGGGCCACGTGGCGGCTCGCAACGTGGTGCTCGTGAAACCGCTCTCGTTTATGAACGAGAGCGGGCGGCCCGTTGCGAAGATCGGCGGCTGGTGGAAAGTCTCCGCTGCGGACATCCTCGTGATTAGCGACGACCTCGATCTGCCGTTCGGGCGCCTGCGCATGCGAGCCGGCGGCGGCAGCGGCGGCCACAACGGGCTCAAATCGATCATCGAGGTTGCGGGCGAAGGCTTCCCGCGCCTTCGCATCGGCATCGGCCGCGGGCGCAACGACACGATCGATTACGTCCTCTCGACCTTTTCACAGGACGAGGAACGTGCGCTCGCTGCGATCGTCGCCGCTGCGGCAGACGGTGTCGAACGGTTTCTCGAGCGCGGTCTCGTCGATGCGATCAACTATGTGAACGGCTGGCGCTCGCCGGACGCGAGTGCTCGCGAGGACGAATCGCCGGTTTCTTGAACACCTCGAAATGACGCGAACCTTTTCCGGTCGCACGTTCGTCCTGCGGATCGATCGCTCCCAGATCGAAGAACGCACCACGCTGGCCGGCGATCTCGCCTTCCTGATGGAGCGCAACGTTCGCCCGATCATCGTGGCTCCAACGCCCGGCGCCGCCCGCAGCTACGTCCGATCGCTCAACCGCCAAACTAATATCGCCGTCGGTCTGTGCGGTGCGGATGCCGCCCTCCTGCCGGCAGGCCATAGCTCGGCGCTCGGCCGCGTCCAAGCCGGCATTCTCGCCACCCTCACAGAAGCCGGCTATATTCCCGTCATCGAGCCGACCGCGCTCGCCGTGGGCGGCGCCGACGTGGAGATCTCCGCCGACGACGTGGCCTCGGCCATCGCCGCGGCGACCGACGCGGCGCGCGCGATCTTCTTTCACGATGCCGGCGGTGTGATCGATCCCGAGTCCCAAACGCTCGTGACGGAACTCACACCTGCAGAAGCCCTCGCCGTGGCCGATGACGACGCCTTCGATCCCGATCTGCGCGCGGCGCTGCGGGCCGCGGCGCACGGCGTGCGCGCAGGGGTAGGTGCGGCGCAAATCATCGACGGGCGCATCGCGCACGCCGCGATCATCGAATTCCTGACCGAGATTCATCTCGGCACGCAAGTGACCGGTACCGTCTATCTCGGCGCTGCATGACGAAACTCACGGCCGGCGCCATCGCCTGCGCGATCGTCGCGGGGGCGACGGTCGCCTACGTGCGCGCCGAGGCTGAGCCGAGTGGTTACGTGGGAAAGGGCCAGCTCATCGTGCGCACCGAACTCGGCGGGACCGGCAGCACGATCACGCTCGGCGGCGACATCGCTATGGAAGAGCGCGGATCGCGCTTACGCGTCGACGTCCTTTCGCTCGCAATCCCCGGCACGAGTGCAACGATTTCCGCGCTGATCGGCACGCAGCTTTTTCCGCCCGGCGGCTTCAGCGTCGTCTACGATCGCACCAATTCGTCGTTCACCGTGTGGTCGAACGCGCAGAAAAAATACTACAGCACGGCAAGTGCGGCAGCGACTGCGACGCCGGCGCCCGCGCCTGCGCCCGTGGTTCCCGTTCCGGGCGTCAACGGCGATCTCTTCGGCGCATTCGCCTTCGCGAAACGTTTGAAAGATTACAACGCCCTAACGCTGTCGCTTAGCCTTGCGGGGCATCAAACGGTTAACGGCCACCCGGCTACGGGCTTAGACTTTCACGTTCTTCGCACGACCAAAGACAACGAAACAACCGACGTCCACGGAACGGTCCAGTTTGCCGACGATCTCGACGGCGTACCGGTTCAGATCGAGGTCGCAGGCAAAGGGAAATCGTTTCCCGAGAGCGCGTTCCGGCTCGATTTCTCCTCGCTCGTAAAAGCTGCGCCGCCCGCGAGCGATTTCGATGCGCCACCCGGTTACGCGCGCAGCGCGAGCCTCGGCGACGTGATCGGCAAATCGCTGCCGATCACGGGCGGCTCTTAGGCTTCGCACGATAGCACGAGGCGAGGTGGTCGTCGACCAAGCCGACGGCCTGCATGAACGCGTACACGATCGTGGGCCCGACGAAGCGGAAGCCGCGCTTGCGAAGATCCTTGGAGAGCTCGGTCGCGAGCGGCGTCGTTGACGGCAGATCTGCGATCGCGGCCCGGCGCCGCACGATCGGCTTCCCATCGACGAAGCTCCAGAAATAGTTTGCGAGCGAGCCGCACTCGCGTTGAACGACAAGCGCGGCCTGGGCGTTAGAGATCGCTGAGGTGATCTTCAACCGGTTGCGGATGATGCCGGGATCCTGCATTAAGCGCTCGACGTCGGCGGCCTTGAATTTTGCGACGCGCGCGATCTCGAAGTTGGCGAAAACCTCACGATAGCGTTCGCGCTTGGCCAGCACCGTCTCCCACGAAAGCCCGGCCTGCGCTCCCTCGAGCACGATGAACTCGAAGAGCGTCCGATCGTCGCGGACGGGCGTGCCCCATTCCCGGTCGTGATATGCGATCGAAGCGGGCGTGGTCGCCCACGGGCAGCGCACGTTAGCTACGGGCATGGATTCGTCTTTCCATCGGCGCGTGCGATCCGCGTTCCCAGCGGCGGACTGTTATAGAAATAGATGCGCACGAGGCGCGAGGGGCACAGCGGCGCGAGCGTCTCGTCCGCGAAGCGGACGTAGGCGCGCACGGCGGATATACGATCGCCCGTGAGGGCGAGTGCGTAGGCATCGGCGCGGGATTCTAAGTTGCGCGAATAACTGTTGTAAATCGGCGTTGCGAGCAGCCCGAGCGTTCCGAGCAGTGCGAAGACGATCGAAAGCCGTGCGAGCGGATCGTCATCGCGCCGGAAGCCGACGCGATCGGCGATCACCACGGCAAGCGCGGTGCACGCCATCAAGAGAAACGTCCAAAACAACGATAGCCGAAAATCGTCGGCGTGCGCGTAATGGCCGAACTCGCGGGCGCTCAGGAACAGGACCTCGCCCGTCGTGGCGTTGGCGAGCAGGGCGTCTCCAAGTACGATGCGTTTGGTCGGGCCGAAGCCCGAGACATCGGCAATCGCCGTCAGCGTTTTGCGCGAGTCGTTGGAAACTACGATCGGCGCATCGCCGATGCCGGCCCGTCGCGCGAGCGCCAGCAACGGCGCTCGCTGGGGCGCGGATTTGGGCAGCGTGTGGAACGTGTTGAAGAGCGGCGCAACCACCACGGGCTCGAGGAACGCCATCGCGAGCGTGACGACCGACAGCCCTGCCATCGCGTAGAGATACCAAAGGCGCGTTCGGTCGACGAGTTCGAACACGCAGGCCACGATCGCTCCGAGCACCAGCGCATCGAGCAGCGTCGAAATGACTCCGTCGCGGAACCATCCGATGAACGGCTGGTTCGTCAGGCCGAACGTGAGATCGACGCGGTAGCGCGCGAGCGAGGCGGGGAGCGCCCCAATCGTGATGACGAGCATCAGCGACGCACCGAATGCAAAGCGCATCGCGAAAACGGGGCGAATCACCCGTTTGAGCGCATCGCGCAGACGTGCGCCATATCCCGACGACCAGAGCACGAGGAGTGCGACGATCTGCGAGAACGCCCAAAAGAAAAACAGCGGCCGGCTGTACCGGCGCAGCCGGACCGAGACGTGCTGCCGGCGCGGATCGACGAGCGCCGACCCCGGCAGCGCGCGCAGTTCGGCGCTCGGAATCGCGGTCACGCGGCGATCGACGTAGGGCGCTGCGCTCGCCGGAGTGAATCGCGCCGAGAACGTCAACACAACGAGCAATGCGACGCACCAGGCGCAGCGGGCAATGGCCGAGCGGCGCGTGATCAGCCTGCGAGAGCGGCGGTTTGCTGATCCGCCACGATCTCCGAGTTCGAACGCTCGGGCCCATCTTCTCCGACCCCCGCGCGCCGCTTGGCGGCGACCGGATTTTTCACGACCACGTAGCGCGGACATTCGGGGCCGTTCGGTTCGTTGCAGTAGCCCCGTACGCAGGTGGCTCCGGCCCGAACGAAGAGCGCGGGCGCCGCGCGCTTGGCGATGCGCAGCATGGCAAAGGCGAGTTCGCGAATTTCCCATTGGGCGTTATTACAGGTGCGCAGCGTGAAAAAATCGAGCAGGGCGCGGGCGTTCGCGGTGATGACGATCTGCGTCTCGGCTGCATTGGGAAGGGCGAACCGTGCATCTTCGGCAGGCGTTCCGGCCGCCAGCGCTTCTGCATAGAACTCGGCGATCTGGGCCATCAGCGCGTCGTATTTCGCTTTGATCTCGGGACGCGCCGCAATGGAAGGCGGCGTGATGAAATCGAACTGCCCCTTCACTTTGATATAGCGCTGGCTCTTCTGCTCGTAGGACATGTGGCGGTGGCGGACGAGCTGATGCGTGAGCACGCGCGAGACGCCGGACACGCCGAAGGTGAACATCGTATGCTCGAAGGTGGAGAGGTGTCCCGCATCGCGCACGCGAGCGACCATCGCTTCAATCTCGCCTTGCGTCCACTGCTCGTCGATCGTCTCGATATCGCGCGGGCTATAGCAGTTGCGCGCGGCGGTTGCGACCGCGCGCTCGGGATCCGGTGATTGCGAGAGCAAAACGACTTTCAGAGCCATCCCTCCACCCTTCGCGCAGGCGTCTCCCGAGCCCGCCCGGACTGCGCGGCGGTTGGGGCGAAGGACCGTCCCGATGAGCGACCTGTGGACAAGTTCTGCAACCGAACTCGCGGCCTCGCTCGCGCGCGGCGACGTCTCGAGCGTGGAGGCGACCTCCGCGCACATCGCGCGGATCGAGGCCGTCGACGGCATGCTTAACGCCGTCGTGGTGCGGCGCTTTGAAGAAGCGCTGGCGGAAGCGCGGCTCGCCGACGAGCGCCGCGCGCACTCGGAACCTCTGGGGCCGATGCACGGCCTTCCGGTCACGATCAAGGAATCGCTCGACGTCACCGGGACGCCGTCGACGTTCGGGTTGACGACGCGCTCGCACGACCGCGCAACTCACGACGACCCCTACGTCGCGAAGTGGCGCGCTGCAGGCGCTATCGTGACCGCGAAAACGAACCTCTCACAGTTGATGATCTTCATCGAATCCGATAATCCGGTCTACGGCCGCACCAACAACCCGTGGGATATCGCGCGCAGCTGCGGCGGTTCGAGCGGCGGCGAAGGCGCGATCGTCGCCGCGGGCGGCTCGCCGCTCGGCCTCGGAACCGATATCGGCGGAAGCCTCCGCGTTCCGGCAGCGTTCAACGGTATCGCCTCGCTCAAGCCGACGGCGGGACTGCTGCCCGATCTCACGCGCTTCAAGTTTTTCGACGGTCAAACGGCGATCGTGAGCCAAGTCGGTCCGCTCGCGCGGCACGTCGCCGATCTCGATCTCGGCCTGCGCGTCGCTGCCGGCCGCGCTCCAGGAAACGCCGCAGCACGCGGCGTTGTTGGCCTGCGCGTCGGCGTCTACGAGCGGGCCGGATCGTTTCGCTCATCGCCGGCGCTAGCGCGCGCGAGCCGCGAAGCCGCCCAGCTGCTCGAAGACCTCGGGGCGACCGTCGTACCCTTCAACCCGCCCGAGGTCGATCACGCGATGGATCTCTTTTACGGCATCCTCGCCGCAGACGGCGCGCGCGGCGCGCTCGAAGAACTCGGCAAGGGGCCGCGCGACCCGCGCGTTGCGGAACTGCTCGGAATCGTAGCGAAGCCGCGCGCCGTCATCGCTCCGCTCACGCTGCTGCTGCGGCTCGCGGGCGAGCGGAGCCTCGCAAACATCGTGCGCAACTACGGCTTCTTCGATGCGCACCACTATTGGGGTCTGGTCGCGGAAACCGAACGCTATCGCGCGCGCTTCGAAGCGGCCATGAACGGCGCCGAAGGCGGCCCGCTCGATCTCATCGTCGCGCCGCCCACGGGACTGCCGGCACTGCGTCACGGTGCGAGCGGCAAAGTCTCCGTCCCGGGCGCCTACGCGCCGCTCTACAATATCCTCGGCTACCCATGCGGCACACTGCCGTTCACGCGCGTGCGCGCCGAAGAAGAAACGGAGCGCACGCCCTCGCGCGATCGCGTGGAAATGGCCGCGTTCGAAACCGAACGCGGTAGCGCGGGCCTGCCCGCAGGCATCCAACTCGTCGGACGCCCGTGGCACGAAGAGGACGTCCTAGCCGCGATGTACGCACTCGAGAACGTCCTGCGCGAAAGACCCGATTATCCGGTGACGCCGGTAACGCCCACGTACGGACCGGCGTCGCAAAAATAAGTCCGGTTAGGCCGCAGCTTCTTCCGCCGCGAGAACCCGCGCTGCGACGTCGTGGCAGGCCCCTTTCATGAACGATCAAGTGATAATGAATTTTAGTTTCATTATCGCCCTTCCATGCTAGCATCGCAACCGCGCGTCAGGCTACGACAAACACTTCCGCATGTACCCGCGGTCACAGGAGACCGTCTGCCTCCAAAGTAGCAAACCAGGCCAGCACCATCTCTTCATACATGCAGCCGAACCGCGTGGCACGCGCGGGAAAAGGGTAGAGACCCTCGATGGCTTCGAGCTTTTCCCGATAGGCCATCAAGCGCAGCTCGTGCCGCGCCCGCGAGTTGCGGAGCATCCGGGCCAGGGTTTCGGGCGGTAAATGATCGCCGAAGAACGCCGTGAGCAGGAGCGGGAAGCGAATGTTTTCATCCGGCGGCTCGCGCGCGATCCATTCGTCGAAAGCCTGGCGGCCGAGCGGCGTGAGCGCGTAGGGACGCCGATCGCGCATTCCGGTTTTGCCGACGCGAACGTAGCCGGCCGCTTCCAGCGTGCGCAGTTCGCGATAGATTTGACTGCGGGTCACGTTCCAAAAATTTCCGATCGAGGCCTCGATCGTCGCGGCCAGCGTATACCCCGACTGCGGACCGGCAGCGAGAAAACCCAGCAACGAAGCCGCGGTCGCGTTGATGTCGAGTCGCGATTCCGGCCGGCTTAAGGAAGTCATCCTACGTTTCTGGCCCATTTCCACATCGAAGCCCCTCCTTGGACTTTGCGCCGCGAACCGCGGCGAGCACTTCTTTCCGCGTCGCCCTACGTCGCTTCTTTCCGCGGCAGCGGCCTCCCCGGATTTCCGACGACGCGCTCGCCCGGCGCGACATCGCGAATCACGACCGTTCCCGCGCCGGTCGCGCTGCCGTCGCCGAGGGTCACGGGCGCGACGAGCGATGAATTCGACCCGACGAACACATCGGCTCCGATGGTGGTGACGTGCTTCGCCTCGCCGTCGAAGTTACACGTAATGGTGCCTGCGCCGATATTGCTTCGGGGGCCGATCGTGCTATCGCCGAGATAGCTGAGATGGCCCGCTTTTACACCCGGCGACAAGTGAGATTTTTTCACTTCGACGAAGTTCCCGATGCGCGCGCCCGTCCCGACGTGGCTGTCCGCGCGCACGTGAGCCCAAGGCCCGACGATCGAAAAATCGCCGATCTCGCTATCGACCACCACGCTATCGGCGAGAACGACGTGTTCGCCCACGACCGCACCGGAAAGCCGGGCGTTTGGCCCGATCTCGCTGTGCGCCCCGATGCGCGAGCCGCGGCCGATCGTCGTGTTCGGGAGAATCGTTACGTCGCTTGCGAATTCGAGATCCGGTTCCAGATAGGTCGTCGCGGGGTCGACGATCGTCACGCCGGCGCGCATGTGATGCTGGCACAGACGGCGATTGAGCAGCGCCGATGCCGCGGCAAGCTCGATGCGATCGTTGACGCCGAGCACGCTTGCCGGCTCGGGTGCGGGCACGGGAGCGACGCGTTCTCCGCGCCGGACGAAATGCGCGATCGTATCGGTGAGGTAGTATTCGGCTTGCGCGTTCTCGTTGCGCAGTTCGGCAATCGCCGCGCGAAGTTTGGGTTCGTCGTAGGCATAGAGGCCCGCGTTCATCTCGTCGATGGCAAGTTCGCCCTCCGTGGCATCGCGCGCTTCGACGATGCGCGAAAGCTGCGACCCGTCGCGGACGATGCGTCCGAAGCTGGAAGGCAAGTCCATCCGCACGGTCACGAGCGCGAGCGCGCCGGCGCACGCATCGATCACATCGCGCACGAGAGCCGAATCGACCAGCGGCATGTCGCCGTTGAGCACGACGATCGTGCCCTCACCCGCGGGCATCTCGCCGAGTGCCATACCGACCGCATGACCCGTGCCGAGTTGCGGTTCTTGCACGACCGAGCGAACCGTCAAATGTCCGGCGGAGGCCGCGAGTTCGCCGATTTGGTTCGTCACGTCGCCGCTGCTCACCACGGTGACGTCGGTAATACCCGCATCGTGCAAGGCGCGCAGCACGTGCCACAACATCGGCCGCCCGCAGAGCTCGTGCAGCATCTTCGAGCGCGCGCTCTTCATGCGCGTGCCCTTCCCCGCAGCCAGGACGATCGCGCGCGTGCTCATATCGCAGCCGGTTCCGCGTCGAGCAGCTTTTTCCAGGCATCGTTTTCAGCATTCGTCGCGCCGCCCAGGCGCTCGAGCGCGAAACGCAGACGCTCGCGCACGAGATCGCGCCCCAAGAGCTCCATGGAATCGAAGAGCGGCAGCGATTGCGGGCTGCCGCTCACCGCCACGTAGTACGGCCGCACGAGGTCGCGCAGCTTGATGCCCAGCACGTCTGCGATGCGGCGCACGCCGCTTTCGATCGAAGGAACGTCGAAATCGGCCAATCGATCGACCGTCGCGAGCCCCAGAACGAAGATTTTTCGCACCGCATCGCTTTCGAGTTTGCCTTCGAGCAATCGTTCCGGCGTTACCTCGATGCGCCCCGCGAACAAGAACGCGCAGAGCGGCCCGAGATCGGAAAGCCGCTCGATGCGCTGCTGCGCGAGCGCCGCGATGCGCTCCAGATACGCGCGATCGAACGACCACGCCGTGATCCGCTGCATCAACTGCGCCACGTCGAGCTTTTCGCGCAGGTAACGGCCGTTGAGCCAATCGAGTTTCTTGATGTCGAACACCGGGCCGCCGAGCGAGATGTGGGAGAGACCGAATCGTTCGACCATCTCCGGCAGATTCATCAATTCTTCGCCGCCGAGCGGCGGCACCGAGAAGAGGCCCAGAAAATTCGCCAGCGCTTCGGGCAGATATCCCATGCGCTTGTAAAAGAGGATGCCGGTCGGATTCTTGCGTTTACTGAGCTTCGATTTATCCGGGTTGCGGAGCAGTGGAAGGTGGGCGAGCTGCGGCATCGTCCAGCCGAACGCGTCGTAGAGCAGACGGTGTTTGGGCGCCGACGAAATCCATTCTTCGCCGCGCATCACGTGGGTAATCTCCATCAAGTGATCGTCGACGACGTTGGCCAGGTGGTACGTCGGCCAACCGTCGGATTTTACGAGCACCTGCATATCGACGCTCTTCCATTCGAACTCGATCGGGCCGCGCAGGAGATCGTCGATCGTCACGCTGCCTTCGCGCGGAACGCGCAGCCGCACGACCGAGGGCAAGCCTTCCCAAAGATTTGCCTCGACCTCCGCGGGATCGAGCGCAAGGCAACGTCCGTCATAAGCCGGCGGCATCTTGCTGCGGATCTGCTCCGCGCGCATCGCTTCGAGCCGCTCGGGCGTGCAAAAACAGCGAAAGGCGTGACCCGTTTCGAGCAGCACGTTCGCGTAGTGCGCGTACGTCGCGAGGCGATCGCTTTGCCGGTACGGCCCGTGCGGGCCGCCGATATCGGGCCCTTCGTCCCACGAAAGGCCGAGCCAGCGAAGCGCCTCGAGGATGACGTCTTCGGAGGCCGCGGTGCTGCGATTGCGATCGGTATCCTCGATGCGCAAGATGAATTCTCCGCCCTGCTGTTTGGCGAAGCAGTAGTTCATGAGCGCAACGAAGGCCGTGCCGACGTGCGGATCGCCCGTCGGAGACGGTGCGACTCTGGTGCGAACCTTCACCACGTTAGCCTACGAGCTCGCGCCGTTTACCGCACTCGCGTTCGACGAAGGTCACGATCTCTGAAAGCGGGGCGCCGGGCGTGAAGATCTCGCGTACGCCGAGTGCTTTGAGTTCGCGGGCATCGCTTGCCGGAATCGTTCCGCCGCCGAAAAACACAATGTCGCCGGCGTCCTGAGCGGCCAATTGCTCGATGACGGCCGGGAACAGCGTCATGTGTGCGCCCGAAAGTATCGAAAGCCCGATACCGTCGGCGTCTTCTTGAATCGCGGTCTGCACGATCTGTTCGGGCGTTTGAAAGAGACCCGTGTAGATCACTTCCATGCCGGCATCGCGCAACGCGCGGGCGATCACCTTGGCGCCGCGGTCGTGGCCGTCGAGGCCGGCCTTGGCAACGATGACGCGGAGCGGTCGAGCTGTGGACATACGCGTTTCGACTTCGCGCAGGTCCGGCCGCTTACCCCGTTTCCTCGGGCTCCGGCGTCGGCGGGGGAGGCCAGACTACGATGAAGGCCGTGCCCTTTTCGTAGACGATGTTGGTGCCGCGACTGCCGCCGATATCGAAGGGCACGTTCCCCACCGTCGCATTCCGCCCTGGATAGGTGCGCACGTCACCGGAAATGCTGCGGTCGAGCTGGCCCGCATCGAGCCCGACGGCGAGCGGTTTTCCATCAGGCACGTCGAGAGTTTGGGCCTCAAGCACGAGGATGCCGGGCTTAGGTCCCTTTGCCGCTTGGGCTTTGCGGACGATTCCGTGGCCGTGGGAGTTCGCGGGCAGAAACGCTCCGTCGACCTCGGAGCTCGAGGACGTATCGAACCCGAACGTATCGCCCGTGTGCGCATCCTGAGACGAAATGCGCTCCGTGAGGTGCACCGGAATGCGGATGACGGTCGCCGCGTACGGGCCTTCCATCGCGGTCCCCGTCGCCGCGAGCGCTCCGGCGAGAGCGGTCGCAACGGCGGTGCACGCGACGGGCATTAGGGCGTTGCGGAAGGGCTTACCGACGGCGTCATACCTTGCGCGGAAGCGGCCGGCGACGGCAACGGTGCTGCGCTCGAGGGAAGCGGCGCTGCACTCGAAGGAGCGGCCGGAGGCGGTGCAGGCGTCTCGTCCATGAGCGGCGCGACCTTGCTGCGCGGAGAGATCGTGATCACGCGGAAGGCCATGCCGGGATCGAGCAAGATGTCCTTTTTGGTCGAGTATTTACCGCGGGGCGGGAGGCTCGTATCGATATTGACCCACACCGTGGTCGTCGTACCCGTCAGGCTATCGGCCTGCAGCGCCAGTTGCCCCGGCGCATTGTGCGTGGCATGCACGACCGTTGCCAGCCGGCCCGTCCCGGGGGTGCCTGCCGGAAGCGTGACGGTTCCCAAATTGACGTCAGCTTTGGTCGTGAAGTAAAACAAATCGCCGAGTTGGGCCGTTTCGGAGCTCACCGGTTTCGTGAGGACGACGTCGATCGTCGTGCCGAGCGTATAGGGCGGCGGTTCCGCTGCGCGGAGGGCTCCGCCCGCGGCGACGAAGACGCCGAAGGCTAACGCGGCGGCGCTAAAACGCCGCACGTTCCGTGTATCGTCCGTAGACCTCGACCATCGCATGTACGATTTCCCCTTCTGTAGCCAGTGCTTTGACGGCTTCGATGAGCGGCGGCATCGTGTTGCGCCCCTCGTCGCGACAAGCTCGTTTTAGTTCTGCTAGCGCCGCTTCGACGGCCGAACCATCCCGCGCTGCGCGCAACGCCGCGACATCGCGCGCCTGACCGCGTTCGATTTCCGCGCCGATCCGCAGCAGATCCATAGATTCCGCTTCTTGCGCTTTTTCGAAGGCGTTTACACCGACGATGACACGTTCCTTCGTTTCTAGGGAACGCTGATAGCGATACGAAGCGTCGGCGATCTCGTGCTGGAAGAAACCGGCTTCGATCGCCTCCACCACGCCCCCGAATTCTTCGATCTGCGCGAAGTAGGCCTCGGCCTGCGTTTCCATCTCGGCCGTAAGAGCTTCTACGAAGTACGAGCCGCCCAGCGGATCGACGACGTTGGTCACGTTGGTTTCGTAGGCGAGGACCTGTTGCGTACGCAGCGCGATCTCGACGGATTTCTCGGTGGGGAGGGCGAGAACTTCATCCATGGAGTTCGTGTGCAGCGATTGCGTCCCGCCGAGCACGGCCGCCATCGCCTCATAAGCCACGCGCACGATGTTGTTTTCCGGCTGTTGGGCGGTCGCACTGCAGCCGGCCGTCTGGGTATGGAACCGCAGCATCCACGAGCGCGGGTCCCTGGCCCCGTACACGTCGCGCATGCGCCGGGCATAGATCCGGCGTGCCGCGCGGAATTTACAGATCTCCTCAAAGAAATCGATGTGCGAGTTGAAGAAAAACGAGAGCCGGGGTGCGAACGAATCGATGTCCATCCCGGCGGCGGTTGCCGCTTCGACGTACGCGAAGCCGTTGGCCAGCGTGAACGCGAGCTCTTGAACCGCGGTCGAGCCCGCCTCGCGAATATGATACCCGCTGATCGAAATCGTGTTCCACTTCGGCATCTCGGCCGTCGCGAACTTCATCATATCCACGATGAGCCGCACGTGCGGGCGCGGCGGAAAGATCCACTCTTTCTGAGCGATGTACTCTTTGAGAATATCGGCTTGCAGCGTACCGCCGAGCATCGCGCGCGGGATGCCCTTGCCCTCGGCCGTCGCTATGTATTGAGCCAGCGCAATGGGGGCGGGCCCATTGATCGTCATCGAGGTGGTGATGGCGCCCAGATCGATCCCCTCGAACAGCGTCTGCATGTCGCGCAGTGAGTCGATCGCCACGCCGCACTTTCCGACCTCGCCGAGCGCCTGCGGAGCGTCGGAATCGAAGCCCATCAAGGTCGGCATGTCGAAGGCGACGGAGAGCCCCGTTTGCCCCTGAGAGAGCAAGAAATGATAGCGTTCGTTCGTCTGTTTCGCGTTGCCGAAGCCTGCGAATTGACGCATCGTCCAAAGCCGGTCGCGGTAGCCGCCCGGGTGGATTCCGCGCGTGTACGGGAACTCGCCCGGGAAGCCGAGATCGCGCTCGAGATCGAGACCGGCCACGTGCTCGGGCCCATACAGCGGCTCGAGCGGAATATCGGAGATCGTGCGATCGGCAGCGCCCGATCCCGGCTCGGTCCGGCGCTTCGCGCGCGCCAGGGCTGCCTGATAGCGCCCCCGCAGGGCACCGTACTTTGCCGAAGGCTGCGGACCTAGCCCCGAAGGCCGCTCGAACGTCGTTGCCATGCGCCTTCCTTCGCCGACGACCGCGCCGGCTCCGCGAATAGCAGCTGGGTCTAGGCCTGATTGAGTTCGAAGCTGAGGCGTTCGTCTTGGGGGCAGCGGTAGACCTCGTACAAGGCCGCGAGCGCCATGACTGCCAGCACGGTGAAATCGGCCTCTCCCGTGAGCTCGTAGTCCATCGTGAAATTGGCGTCGGAAAGGGGTTGCGCAAAGCCCAACGCCGCGAGCCCTGCAGCGGTGTCTTCGCCGATGCGCTTCTTGGCAGGCAGATACGCGTTCGAAATCGCCTCGACGGCGAGACGCTTCCCTCCCGGTATTACATAGAACTGGACGTAGTAGTCGCCCGCGTACACGATGAGAAAGGCCTTGTCACCGATCGCCATCATTTGCTTCAACTGGGCGGCGATGGCCGCAACATCTTGGGGACGGCTTTCGAGGATGTTCGACGCTTCGGCTTTTCCAAATGCCATCGTACGATGCTCCTGTAGTGCCCCTAGCGAACCGCAATCCGGCGGGAAGCCATGTTTCGCTCCGGGTGCTCCGCCTACCCTTACAGGTACCGCAGGTCGTAAGCTTGCAAGGTTCGGCATGCCCGCATCCGTGTTTATCGGGACCAGCGTCGACGGCTTCATCGCGCGAGCGAACGGCGCCATCGATTGGCTGCCGGAGGGCGGCGGGGAACCTCACGGTTATGACGAGTTCATGGCAGGCGTCGACGCGATCGTGATCGGCCGCAACACCTTCGAGACGGTGTTGTCCTTCGACGCCTGGCCCTACGGGAAAAAGCGGGTCGTGGTCCTGAGCACTCGTGCGCTCGACGTATCTGCAATCGACGGCGTCGTCGAACAGATGTCCGGAGAACCCGCGCAGATTGCGGCCGGCCTTGCCGCACGCGGCATCCATCATCTGTACGTCGACGGCGGCATTACGATTCAACGCTTCCTCGCCGCCGGGCTGATACAACGTCTCGTGATCACGCGCGTGCCGGTGCTCATCGGAGACGGCATCCCGCTCTTCGGCGCGCTGCCGCACGACGTCCGGCTCCAGCACGTTGCAACGCGAAGTTTTCCGAGCGGCTTGGTTCAATCCGAGTACGTCATTTCGCCGGGGAGTTCGTCATAGACGAGGGCAGCAGAACCGCCGTCGCCGTCGGCATGATGCGCGCGCTGCATCGGGTTATCGACCTTCCTCCGTGGGTCGTCGACGATGCGGTGTCCGAAACGCTGTTCGGAGAGGTCGTGCGCGAGCATCTGCGCGAGGATCCCGGCTGGTTTGGGGACGCGAGCCGCACGTCGGTGCGCGGACACGTGCTCGTCCGCACGGCGTTCGCCGAGGAACGGCTACGCGAGGCGGTGCTGCGCGGGGCGCGCCAATGCGTCGTTCTCGGAGCGGGATACGATACGTTCGCCTACCGGCAGCCATCGTGGATGCGGGGCGTCCGCGTTTTCGAAGTCGACACCCCGCAAACGCAAGCGCGCAAACTCGAACGATTGGGGCGCGCCGGAATCTTTGCACCCGACAACGTCGTGTACGCGGCAATCGATTTCGAGCGGACGTCACTGGCCGAGGGGCTGCAGCAGGCGGGCCAGGACACTACTGCCATAACGTTCTTCTCGGCGCTGGGCGTCATCATGTATCTCACAAACGATGCCGTCGAAGCGATCTTTCGCTACGTTGCCGCGTTTCCGCCGGGCAGCGAGATCGCCTTCACCTTTTCGACGCCGGACGGAGATCCCGCGGTGGCGCAGCGCGTGGCCGCAGCCGGAGAGCCGATCTTGACGCGCTTCGGGGGCCCGGAACTCGAGCAGATGCTCCACGCTCTCGGGTTTCGGATCGTCAAGTGCCTTACGAGCGATGAGGCAAACGCCTATCTCGGTACAAGGCGCGACAGCCTGAACACACCGCGCAGCCAAGGCATCGCAGCCGCAATCGTCTAGAGGGTGGCTTCGCGCGGACTAAAGAAGTGGCGAAAGATATCGCCGGTCTTCGTCCTTGATACTGAGGTTTTATATGCCGCAGCAGTTCGATTTCGTCGTGGTTGGTGGGGGATCCGCGGGAGCGGTGATCGCAGCACGTCTTTCGGAGGATCCGAGCTGCCGGGTCGCACTGATCGAGGCGGGCGAACGTCCGCCCGATGTGGAGTTGATGCCGGCTGCAACTGCCGCCCTGCAGAAAAATCCGGCTACGGACTGGATGTTCACGGCGGATCCCGGCAAGGCAGGCCTCGGGCTTCGCGGAGGACGCATGCCCGTGCCCCGCGGCAAGATGCTGGGCGGCTCCTCGGGCCTCAACTACATGGCCTACGTGCGCGGCCACCCGGGAGATTTCGACGCTTGGGCAGAGGGGGGCGCCACGGGATGGAGCTACGCCGACGTGCTGCCGTACTTTCGTAAGAGCGAAGGGCTTGCGCCGAGCGAGGCCATCGTTATCGACGCCGAGGCGCACAATACGGCGGGACCCCTCGGCGTTTCGGTACGTTCGCCCTTGCTGCAGGGCGCCCAGGAATTCGTTGAGGCCGCCGTTGCGGCCGGCATCCCGCGCGGCGATTACAACGGCGGCGACCGCGGCGGTCCGGCCGGGGTCGTTTCGCTCGTCCAAAGCACCACCAAAAACGGCAAGCGGTCCAGCACCTATCGCGCCTTTCTCGAAGGCGAGACGGAGCGGCGGCCTAACCTCACCATCCTTACGGGAGCGCATGCAACCCGCCTCATCCTCGATGAATCGTCGGGCGAGATGCAGGCCACGGGCGTTGAATATCGGACCGCAGACGGCGAGACTCAGGTGGCGCTGGCCGGTAAAGAAGTGATCGTGAGTGCCGGTGCGGTCGGTTCGCCCCAGCTGCTCTTGCTCTCCGGCATCGGGCCTAAAGCAGAGCTTGAAGCCGTCGGCGTTCGCAGCCTCGTCGATTCGCCCCATGTCGGCAAGCATTTGAAAGACCACCTCGAGGCGGTGTTGTTCTTCCCTTCGTCCGCCTCGGGCGTTCCGGTGTCGGCCCTTGCGGTTGCTATGGGCCCGGACGCTCTGCGCGCACCTGCGGGCCCGCTGCCTGCCGATCCGGCAGACGACGCGCAGCTGCCGCCCGAGCTTGCGGCGCTCAAAGCGGAAGCCGAACGTCAGGTGATCGAGTGGGCGACGACGGGAAGCGGTCTCGCCTCTTCATCCCTCTATGATGCCGCCGCCTGGTTCAGCACGGGCCTCGGCGATCCTCACAGTCACGACGCGCAGATCGCGTTCATTCCCTGCGGGTACACCCTCGATTTGTGGAGCATCGTGTTGCACGCGGACACGGACAGATATTTCGACGATCCCGTGCGGCGCCTTGCCGCCGATACGACGAACATGCTCGTGCTCGCGAATCCCGTGCAGCCGCACAGCGAAGGCGAGATCGTTCTCACTAGCGCCGAGGCGGCCGTCCATCCGGAGATCCGCATGAACTATTTTGCGGATCCTCACGATCTAAAAGTGATGCTTGCCGTGCTGCGCCGGGCACTGGACATCGCGGCACATTGGCCGGTGCCGCAAAACATCGGCCCCCTGTGGGTGCCGCCGTTTCTTGCGGAAAAATATGGTTATCAGGAAGGCACGGACCCGAGCGATGCGCTTCTCGAGGATCTCGCGTTGCACTTTTCCGGTACCGTGTACCACCTGACCAGTACTTGCCGTATCGGCAGCGTCGTCGATCCGCAGCTCCGTGTGACCGGCGTCGGGAAGCTGCGCGTAGCGGATGCGAGCGTCATGCCGAACGTCATCAGCGGCAACACCAACGCGCCCTCGATTATGATCGGCGAAAAAGCCGCGGAACTCGTGGCGACGGACCACGGCATCCGGCTGGCGGAGTTCGTCGGTCGAACGGCGCAATTGAGCAGCCGATAACGCGCGGGTCGGTTTTGGGGGAATCGTCGACGGCATCCGAGCCTGTCGTCGCGCTGCAGTATGCCGCCGGAAACGTCCTGCATCCCCATCGGCACGACGATCCCTATATCTCGGTGCTCGTGCACGGCAGCTACACGGAGCTTTGCGCGGCCAGCCCGCGCCGCTGCCGGGCCGGCACCGTAATCGCGCACCGCGCAGACGAGGAGCACGCGGATTATTTTTCGAGCGATGCCGTCTGCATCAATATTTACGGCATCGAGGCCGATCGTTCGAGCGGATGCAAGCGCGCCATAGCCGCCGCGCTTGCCGCGCGCGGGCCGTGCGACTGGCGCGAGGCGTTAGCGACCGTCGAGCGTGCATTGGGCGCGGTACGCGACGATGCGTTTTCGCTGCCGGCCCCGCCCGTTTGGCTCGAGCGCCTCTTGCGCGATTTCAGTTGGACCGGCAACGTTCCGCTCAAAGCAGCAGCGGATTCGGCCCGCGTTCATCCGGCGCACCTCACCCGCGCCTTCCGAAAATATCTGGGCACGACTCCTGGTGCTTACCGCCGGCAGTCACGCGTCGACGCGGCTTCCGCGCGGCTGCTGACGAGTTCGGCATCCCTCGCCCAGATCGCGGCGGAAACCGGCTTCTACGATCAGAGCGATTTTACCAATCGTTTCTTCGAGGCATCGGGGCTGCCGCCGGGCCGCTTTCGTTCGATCTTCCGGCGTTAAAAATCTCCAAGACGAGCGCCTGCGGTCGGGGTTAACTACAGGGGATGCATCACGCCGTCGCTCTGATTCTCGCTGCCGCCTTCAATGTTTCAGCGACTCCGGGCGCGCAAGGAGCGGCTCCCGCGCACTGCAACGCTCGATCGATTCTTCGAAACGTTGCAAGGGCCGTCGGCGGCGATCCGTCACGCTTCGCGCGCGCCTTCACGCTGATCGGAACGACGAGCGCGGACGGTTTGGTTACTACCACGCACGAGCAAGTCGATCTCGCAAGCGGCCGTTTCGTTCGCACCGAAAGCGGCCCGATACGAAATACGCGACTCGTCTTCGACGGGCGCACGCAGTGGGAACGCGACTGGACGGGTGGCGTGCATCCGCTCGACGGCAGCGACGCCGCCAGGGGCGCCGTAACCGATGCCTATCTGCGTCGCTTCGGATACTTGCACCCGGACCGCGGTAGAGCCGCATTCGCTTGCGCCGCGGGCAGTGCCGGCGCGGACGCGCGGTATGACGTCGTCTCGATCGTGCCCCTCGGCGGGCGCGAAGTCCGGATGTGGGTCGATCGCCGCAGCGGTCTTCCCGCGAAGACCCTGCAGCGGACGGCGACATCGTCGGTCACCGTGTTCTACGACGATTACCGGGAGGTAGACGGGTTCGCATTGCCGTTCGCGATTCGCTCGAGCGAAAGCGACGGTACGAGCACGTTATCGCTCCGAGCCGTTATTCCGGCGAAAACGTCGCTGCCGAGCTCCGCCTTCGCGCGACCATCGACCGTCCACGCTGCCCAGATGATCGGCGGAGTGCGTTCGACGAACGTGCCGATAATCGTCGAGAACGGCCAGGTCCTCGTTGAAGCCCGCGTCAACGGCCGGCGCCTGCTCTTCCAACTCGACACGGGCGGCCACGCGATTCTCACACGTGAAGCCGCGCGAATGCTCGGCGTTCGGCTCTTCGGCGCGGGCGCGAGCGGCGGCGGAGGCGAGTCAACGATCGCCCAGCAGTACACCCGTTTGCAAACGTTGCAGATCGGCGGGGCGCGCGCGTCCCTGCCGTTCTACGTGATACCGTACGGCCGCGATTTTTGGGATCGCGGGCAAGGGCGCGCTCCCCGTGCGGGAATTCTCGGCCTCGAGCTCTTCGAACGCTTCGCCCTGCGCCTGGATTATCGCAGTAGCCGTTTGACGCTCACGCCCCTGCAGCGCTTCACCTATCGCGGATCCGGCGCGGCGCTGCCGTTAACGTTCGAAGCCGATACTCCGCTCGTGCCTGCCCGTGCCGACGCCTCCCCCGGAGCGTTTCAACTCGATACGGGCAATTCGGGAGGAACGATTCTTTTCGGGCCGTTCCTTCGAGCGCATCACTTCTACGGGCGCTATCCGCGCGGCTTCGATACGACGAGTTCCGGAACCGGCGGTGACGTGCACCTGCGCACGCGCCGGCTGCTGCGGCTCGAGCTCGACGGATTGCTGTTCGAGCGGTTCGTGACATATTTCGTGGATCAGCGCAGCGGTGCGTTCTCCTCTCGGAGCGAGGCGGGGAATCTCGGCTTCGACGTGCTGTCTCAATTTACGACGACACTCGACTATCGGCGCGGCGTCGCTTACCTCGAACCGCTCGGCGTCTCGCGAATCCCGCCCTACAACCGCCTCGGTTTGTCCGCGACGCGCGCAGGTGGAGGGCTCGTGGTAGCGGTGGTCTTTGCGAATTCGCCGGCGAGCGCGGGGGGCATCGCGCCCGGTGACCGGCTGCAGCGCGTCAATGGTCGCGCGGGCTCCGCCGTTTCGCCGGATACGTTTCGCGCGCTCACGCGAGGTGCCGTCGGTTCTACGATCGTGCTCGATGTGGAGCATAGCGGCCGCGTGCGCCGCGTCGTCCTTCACTTACGCGAGTTGCTGTGCGAGGATCTTGGAACGCGCTGCTCTCCCTCCGTGCGCCGCAGGTCGTAAAAGATTACGTCTGCGCGTCCGCGCCGATGCGCTCGAGAACGATGGCAGCGAAGCGATCGAACGCCGAGCGCTGCAGATTATGGCCTTCGTTCTCAAAGACCGTTATCGCAACGTTCGGGCCGCCTCGCTCGCGCACGAACGCAAGATCGTCGGCGGACATGACGGAATCTACCCCTGCCGCGAGGATATCGAGCGGGACCGGATAGTTCTCGAGCGCTTTGCGAACGTTCCAGCCGCCCCCATCGACGTCGTTGTCCCCTCCGAGATGCTCGAGCGCGCCGATCGTCATCGGCATCATCGCGTGAAGTTTCCCTGCGACGTCGCTCGGATGGGAACCGGCGTACATCGCCCGGATCGCGCCCTCTCGTAAACCGCGTTCGAGCGAGAGTGTTTCACGCAGATCGTCGACGTACTCGCTCTCGAAGGTTCCGGGGACGACGCGAATCATCGGATCGATCGCGATCACACGGCGCGCCCGAAGGCGCCGTGCGCCGAGTATCGCGACGGCCCCGCCCCAAGAGTGGCCGATCAGCAGGTCCACGCGGTCCGCCACAGCGTCGCCCACCGCAACCAAATCGTCGACGCTGCGCGCGAGCGTCATCGGTCCCGGTACGGCGGCACTATCGCCGTGCCCGCGTTGATCGTAGGCGTAGGTGCGGGCGGACGTGCTCAAGACTTCGCCCAAGCGCTCCCACGCTCGACGCGAACTTGCGATACCGTGAACGCACACGATCGTGGGGCCGCGTGTGCCCCACTGCTGCAGAATGGTCGAGACACCAGGTCCCAGCGAGATCCGGCGTTCCATCCGTACGATATTGCTGCCCTCCGGGCAGCCTACGTACCCTTGTACGACGTGATGATAACCTTAGAGGCGTCGGCTTGCGCAGGAGTCAGAGGTTTGGCGCCGCTCGGATACCCGTTGAATTTGAGAATGTACGCCAGGATCGCGGCATATTGGGCCTTAGATAAACTCGCGGGCGCGTTCAAGGGCATCTGCAGCGATATGAAGTCGTACATGTCGCCGACCGTGAGCTTCGTCTTGGTCGCGAGCGTCCGCAGATTGGGGCCGGTCAGCGCCGGACCGGCCCCACCCTCGAGTTGCGCGCCGTGACATGGCGCGCAACTCGCCGCGTACGTTTTGTTTCCGGCCGAAGCTTGGGCGCTCGAGTAGAGCGCGGGCGGGCTCGAACCCGCTGCCGATCCGCGCTCGGCGCAGATGCCTGCGGCGATCGCGAGCGCGGCAATCGTCAGCGCGGTTCCCCGCACTAGCGCGCCTTTTTTAGGAGCGCGTGGATCTCGTCGAGATCTTCGAGCGTGTTGAGCGTCACTGCGTCCTTGATCGCTGCTTCCTTGAGGCCCGACGCCGACCGCATTTTGCCGGCCAGTTCGTCGGAATGATGGTATCCGCGAATCGCGGCGTTGTGTTTCTCGACTCGCTCGCGCGAGATCGAGCCGCCGTTCTGCGAGAGCACGTACTCTTCGAACTGGGTGTAGCTCGGCCGCTTCTCGCGCACATACGCGATCGTCTTGGTGCGATCGAGTCCGAGCGCGTCGAGGGTCATCTGATCGAAGCCGGCACCCGCTTCGTCGTAGCCTTCGGCCAGCGACTCTTGCGCGGCGAGCGACAATTTGAGCCAAAGGCGCGGCAGGTGGACGGCTCCGAGCGGTCCGGCGGTTCCGGAACTTACAAGTGGAACGTGCTTGGTCGAAGTTGCGTGCATGATTGTGTTCTCCGTATCAGCGTGCGTTGAGGGCAGATGTCGCGTCACTCGCGCGGCGGGAAAGGAACGTCAACTCGGCAATGCCCGACTTATCGAGGTCGCCGAGGCCGAATTCTTTCATACGATCGAATTGGGCGGCCGTCGCTTCGGCCAGCGGCAGCGTCAGGCGCACGTCGTGCGCGAGCGCGGTCGCGATGTGCGAATCTTTGGCGGCGTGCGCCGCGGAAAAGTACACCTCGTGTTCGTGGTTTTGCATGTCCTCGCCGTCGGTCTCGAGCACCCGAGAATTGGCCCCCGTCTGCGAAAACACCGAGCGCAGCATCGTGAGATCGAGGCCGAGCGCGTCCCCGAGTCCCAGACCTTCCGCGAGCCCGGCCGTGTTGATGTTCATGACCATGTTGACCAGCGCTTTCACCTGCGCGGCGCTGCCCGCCGCGCCTATGTAGCGCAGCGAAGAACTCATCTTCTCGAGCATCGGTTGGAGCCGTTCGAAGACGCTGCGCTCGCCGCCGACCATGAGGTAGAGCGTCCCGTTGCGCGCCTGCGGAATCGAACTCGCCATGCAGGCCTCGATGGAATCCGCGCCGCGAGCGTTGGCGCGCCGCTCGACTTCGCGATGGATCGCGGGCGAGACCGTCGCGCAATTCACGAACGTTTTTCCGCGCGCATCGACCAGCAGCGAGTCGCCGGATTCCGCAAAGATCGCCTCCATGCCGGCGTCGTCGCTAACGACCGTCAGGATCGTGGGCGCGCTAGCGGTGACCTCCGCGAGCGTGTGCGCCTGGAGGGCGCCGAGTTCGGCGGCAAGGTCGCGTGCGGTCGCGTCGTGCACGTCGTAGACGGCGGAGATGCGGTAGCCGACATCCCGCAACCGGCGCGCCATATTCGCACCCATGCGGCCGAGCCCGACGAAGGCGACGGACTCGTTAGCATCGTTCATAGTGCGCTCGCGTTGGGCATGTACAGCTTCACGCCATTTCGGGCGAGAATCTGAACGAGATCGGCTTTATGCGCGGCGATGACATTGCTGAGCTTGCGCTGCGTCGCCGTGTCTCCGAGCCTTGCTGCCATGGCCATCGGGAACACGTACTGCTCGGGCGAGCCCTGCGAGCGGCTATTGGGAACGCCGACGACCTCCATCTGCGGCATCGAACGCAGGAACGGTCCGACCGCCGGCTCCCACGTGACGCCGACATCGATGCGTCCCTTCGTGATCGCGCCGAGCATATCGGCGGGCGAGCCGTTGTCGTCGTCCGCGGAATCGAACGGGACGCCGTGAATGATGAGCGTGCGCATCTTGAGGCCGTTTTCACCGGGCGTATCCGCTTCGAACCCGATGCGCAAGTTGCGAAGGTCCGGCGAATCCATCGATTCGATATCGTAGTGCTTTCTCTTGGGAAAGACGAAGACGTACGACGAGATGTAATACGGGGACGAAGGCGCGATCTTGTCGCTCGCGTATGGAACGTCGATCAGCACGTCGCAGAGTTTTTTATTCAGGGTATTTTGGACGAACTCGTCGAAACCGCCCGGCCCCCGCGTGTCGTCCCAGTAATAGACGAGCCGTTCTCCGAGCGCATGCGCCACGTAGGCTGCGAGTTGATTTTCGAATCCTTGCCCGGCGCGATTGGAAAAGGGAAGGTAGTTCGGGTCGGCACAGACGCGCAGATCGCTCGCGCGCGCGGGAGCCTGGCTCGCAGCGACGATCGCGATCGTCGCTGCGAGCATGAGGGTGAGACATCGATGCATGTGCGAGACGAACCGCCTTACGAGCTTTGCGGCAAGGAGAAGACCAACAGATCTCCGCCGAGCTGCGTGTAGCGCGAGAGGTCTTGCGCCGCGTTGACGGCACCGAGCCCGGCCGTCGGTTCTGCGAGATTGGCCGCGAGGCCGATGGCCGCCCAGCCGCCGACGCCCGAGAGAATCGCCACGTATTGATGGCCGTTATGCATGTAGGTGATCGGGTTGGCGATGATGCCCGACGGCGTGTGGAACTTCCACAGCTGCGTGCCCGTCTTTGTATCGACCGCCTTGAACCAGCCGTCCAACGTCCCGTAGAAAGCAACGCCGCCGGCGGTAGTGAGCACGCCGCCCCACGCCGGGAAGCGTTCCGGATCGGACCATGCGATGTGCCCGTCGGTCGGATCCCAGGCGATCACGGCACCACGGTTTCCGCCAGGTCCCGGGTACATTTTCACGGTTGCGCCGACGTAGGGGAAGCCCGACTTGTACTTGACCGAAAAGGCCTTGTAATCCATGCAATTGTGGTTGGTCGGAACGATGAAGTAGCCGGTTGCGGGATCGTATGAAGCGGGCTGTTGATCCTTGCTGCCCATGGCCGCCGGGCAAATGCCCATCACGTTCACGCCTTCGCGCGGCGTCTTTGCGAACACGACGTTCGGACGGCCCGTCGACGTGTTGATTTCCGTCGCCCAATTGACCGACGGGTCAAACTTTTTGGCGAGCAGCAACTTGCCGTTACGGCGGTCGAGTTCGTAGGCGAAGCCGTTGCGATCGAAGTGCACGAGGGCCGGGACCTGCTGGCCGTTGACCTTCAGATCGGCCAGAATCATCTCGTTGACGCCGTCGAAATCCCACGAGTCGTGCGGCGTCATCTGATAGGCCCACTTCGCCTGGCCGGTATCCGGATTGCGCGCGAAGACCGTCATCGACCATTTGTTGTCGCCAGGCCGCTGCGACGGATTCCACGTGCCCGGGTTGCCCGTTCCGTAGTAGATCAGGTTCAGCCCCGGATCGTACGAGTACCAGCCCCAGGTCGTTCCGCCGCCGACGCGCCATTGATCGCCGCGCCAGGTCGATCGTCCCGCGTTCTTCGGGCCGGGAAAACCCGCGCCGATCAGCACGTCGCTATCGGGCCCTTCGCTATACGCGCGCCATACTTGCTTGCCGCTCGAGAGGTTGAACGCCGTGAGGTAGCCGCGCACGCCGAATTCGCCGCCCGATACGCCGACCAGCACCTTGTCTTTAACGACGAGCGGGGCGGAGGTGACCGTTTGACCCATTTCGGGATCGGCATTCTTCGAGTGCCAGACCACCTTGCCCGAGCCGGCATCGAGCGCGTAGATGCCGCCATCGAGGGCGTCGACGATGATCTTGCCATCGCCGAAGGCGACGCCCCGATTCACGAGGTCGCAGCACGCGACCGAGACTGCGAACGGATCTTCTTTGGGCGTGAATTCCCATTTCGTCGAGTAGTCGTCGAGGTTCACCGCAAAGACGTGATTGGGGAACGCCGACTCGTAGTACATGGTGTCACCGACGACCAGCGGCTGGCCTTCATGGCCGCGCGTGGCGCCCGTCGACATCGTCCAAGCGACGGAAACGTTCTTGACATTGTCCGTCGTTATTTCTTTGAGCGAACTATTGCGCGTCGCCGAGTAGTCGAGCGCGGGGATCACCCATTGATTGGCATCTTTCGACATATCGAGCAGCGAGACGCGCGCCTGGGCGTTCCCGTTCTTCAACATGCCGGCTAAGCCGGCAAGCAAGGCGACGAAAGCAAGAATGATGACGATGGACCAGCGTTTCATCTATTTCTTCTCCTTGGCGCACGGGGGACAGCAGCGCATCAGCGCTGCTCGTGGCCGCCAACATAGCCAGAGTAAACGGACGCGCACGCAGGCGGTAGTCATCCGTTAGGTGTAGGTGAAAATCACCTGTAAGCCGCAGCAGTATTGGGAAAAAGAAGTTCCACGAGGAGAGCTGGGCCGATGCGATGTTAGAAACCAGAACCACCTCACCGGTCGTCGTGCCGATTGCGACGGCGGTGGTCGCGGATCGCGAAACGACCCGCGCCGCGCTGTTGGAACTGCTCGAAAGTGATCCCGAACTTACCGTAATCGGCTCCGCGGCCTCTGTGCAGGCAAGCTTGCCGTTGCTCGATCGCCCGGAGCTGCGTGTGGTGCTCGTCAACCTCGGCCTCTCCGACGGCGGCGAGGATTCGGCCGGGCTGACGTTCATTCGCACGGCAAAAGAAAAACGGCCCGACGTCGGCATTCTCTCACTCAAACGGGACATCGACGAGCACCGTCTGCGCGCCGCGCTCGACGCCGGTGCCGACGCATGCTGCATGGCGACGATTTCGGAATACCGGCTGCATCAAGCGATCAAAGCGGTCGCCTCGGGCGCGACCTGGCTCGATGCCGAGATCTCGCGCATCCTGCTGCACGCCCCCCAGCGCGCGCCCGGCAAAGCGCAGGGCGGCCCCCACCTCTCGCCGCGCGAACAGCAGATTTTACGGTTGTTGACGGACGGCTACACCAACGAAGATATCGCCGAACGTCTGGCCTGCGCTCCCGCGACCGTCAAGACGCACCTCGCACATCTGTTCGCGAAACTCGGCGTGCACGACCGCGTAAGCGCGGCCGTTGCAGCATTGCGCGGCGGATTGCTGTAGGCTAGGCGATATCGAGCCCGATATCGAGGGCGACGACGCTGTGCGTGAGGGCGCCGACGGAGATCACGTCGACGCCCGTGGCCGCCACTTCGCCGATCGTCTCGAGCGTAACGCCGCCCGAGGCTTCGAGCGTGACGCGACCGCCCGCCCGGCGCACCGCTTCGCGCAGCTCCGCAAGCGAAAAATTATCTAAGAGGATGCAATCCGCACGGGCCGGATGGGCCAGAACTTCGTCGAGTTGCGAGAGCGAGTCGACCTCGATTTCGAGCTTGACCAAGTGACCCATGCGGTCGCGCGCGCGGTCGAGCGCGGCGGCGATGCCGCCTGCGATCGCGATGTGATTGTCTTTGATGAGGATCGCATCATCGAGGCGTAAGCGGTGATTTTTTCCGCCTCCGGCGCGCACGGCGTATTTCTCGAGGGCACGTAATCCCGGGAGGGTCTTGCGCGTTTCGACGACCGCGCAGGTCGAGCTGCCGCAGGCTTCGACGTAACGAGCGGTCGCGGTTGCCACGCCGCACAAATGCGAGAGAAGGTTCAGTGCCGTACGTTCCGCGCCGAGCAGGCCCTGCGCGAGGCCCGAGAACGTAGCGATCGTGGTTCCGGGAGCCATCGCTTCGCCGTCGTCCACGAACGTCTCGATGCGCACCTGCGGATCGAGGAGCCGGAAGGCGAACAGCGCGGCATCGCGGCCTGCCAGAACTCCCCGAGCGCGCGTCACGAGCGCTGCACGTGCGAGCGTGCCGGCCGGAATCGTCGCCTCCGTCGTGATGTCGCCCGCGAGGCCGAAATCCTCGGCGAGCGCCGCCCGCACCAGGGGTTCGTAGACGATCGGCGCGAGCGGCACGAGCGCCCGCCGGACGCGCGCGCTCACGCCGTGGCGACCGTCGCGAGCTCGGCAAGCGACGAATACGAACGGTGGCGCTCGCCCGCGACGAGCGCGGGGAAATCCGTGCGGGCATGGCTGCCGCGCGTTTCGTGGCGGCGCAGTGCAGCTCGCGCGACGAGTGACCCTACGGCCGCCGCATCGCGCAGTTCGGCACTGCGCGACGAACGCCCGAGCTCCTCGAGCCGTTCGATCGCTGCGCCCAAGCCCGCGCGATCGCGCTCGACGCCGACATGAAAATACATCTCATCGCGCAAGCGCCGCCAGGCTTGCGGCTCTGCCTCGACGTGCCCCGGATACGCAGGCACGGAAACAGCCGCAGGCTCGGGCAGCGCGCTCGCGCGGATCGCATTCGCGATGCGCTCGGGATAGACGACCGATTCGAGCAGCGAATTACTGGCCAGGCGATTCGCGCCGTGAACGCCGGTCCCCGCAACCTCCCCGCAGGCGTACAGTCCCGCTACGTTCGTGCGCCCTTCGAGATCGACATCGATGCCGCCCATATGGTAATGGGCCGCCGCAACGACGGGAATCGATTCGCGGCGCGGATCGATCCCGTAGCGCATGCAGGCCGCAAACACGGTCGGAAAACGGCCGGGGAAATCGGTAATGGCCGCCGGGCGCGTATCCAGAAACGCTCGGCCGCCCGCTTTGCACAGCCCAAAAACGCGCCGCGCCACCACGTCACGCGGCGCCAGGTCGGCTTTCGGATCGATGCCGCTCATGATGCGTGCGCCGCGTTCGTCGACCAGGATCGCACCTTCACCCCGCAGCGCTTCGGTAACGAGCGGCAGCGGATCGCTCGGGACGTCGAGCGCGGTCGGATGAAACTGAACGAATTCCAAATCGGCAAGCCGCGCCCCGGCGCGCGCTGCGATCGCGATCCCGCTGCCGCGCGAGCTCGTGGGATTCGTCGTATACCGATAGAGACCGCCGAGCCCGCCCGTTGCGAGCACGACCGACGCGGAACGCAGCGTAACGATCGCACCGCCGGCAAGGCGCACGACGAGCCCGCAGACGCGGCCGTCACACAGCGCGAGATCGAGTGCGGTCGCGTTTTCGATCGGAACGATCGAGGGCGCTTCGTGCACCGCGAGGGCGATCGCGCGCACGAGCTCGGCGCCCGTCGCATCCCCGCCCGCGCGCAGAATGCGGCGCCGCGAGTGGGCGCCTTCGCGCCCGAGCGCATAGTGCGCTTCCGCATCGAGATCGAAGCGCACGCCGAGTGAGGCGATCCGTTCGATCGCGTGCGGTGCATCGGCCGTCAACCGGTCGGCAACGCGCCGCTCGACGAGGCCGGCTCCGGCTGCGACCGTATCGTCTGCATGCAAGGCCGGGGAATCGTCGTGGCCGACGGCCGCCGCGATGCCGCCCTGCGCCCACGCCGACGACGTCCACTCACCGAGATTGCGGAACGATACGAGCCCCACGCGCAGCGGCCGCAGCTCGAGCGCCGTCATCATGCCGGCGAGGCCGCCGCCTACGACGATCGCATCGTAGGAAACGTTCGCCGCGCTCATGCGATGGCGGGAACGGGCGCTTCGTCGCGCTTGACGGCCGCCATGCGCTCGACGGCACGTCGCGCCCGCAGCGCAATCTCGGGCGCGATCTCGATTCGCGGTTCGAGCGTTTCAAGCGACCGTAGAATCTTCGGCAGCGTGATGCGCTGCATATGCGGGCACAAGTTGCAGGGCGCGAGAAATTCGATCTCGGGAAAGGCATCGGCGAGGTTGCCCGCCATCGAGCACTCGGTGATCATCGCGACGCGAGCCGGCCGATTGGCTCTGACGTAGTCGAGCATTGCGCCGGTCGAGCCGACGAAATCAGCGTTGGCCAGGACGTCCGGCGGGCATTCGGGATGCGCCAGAATCGCGATCCCTTCGTGCATTTCGCGCAACTCGAGAATCTCTTCACCCGTGAAGCGTTCGTGCACTTCGCAGTGTCCGTGCCAGGTGACGATCTCCACGTTCGTTTTCGATGCGACGAACGCAGCGAGGTATTCGTCGGGCAAGAAAATCACTTTGGGAACGCCGAGCGATTCGACCACGGCCACGGCGTTTGCCGACGTGCAACAGACGTCGGTCTCGGCTTTGACTTCGGCCGAGGTATTTACGTACGTCACGACCGGCACGCCCGGATGCCGTGCGCGCAGAGCGCGAACGTCGGCGGCCGTGATCGACTCTGCAAGCGAACACCCGGCTTCGAGATCCGGCATCAACACGATCTTTTCGGGATTCATGAGTTTCGCCGTCTCGGCCATAAAATGGACGCCGCACATCACGATCACGTCGGCATCGGTGTTTTCCGCAGCGAGCGCGAGCGCGAGCGAATCCCCAACGATATCGGCTACGCAGCGATAGATTTCGGCGGACTGGTAATGATGCGCGAGCACGACGGCATTGCGCGTGCGTTTGAGCTCTTCGATGCGTGCGATGTAGGGCGCGTAGAGTTCCCACTCGGCGCGCGTGACCGTCCGCGCAACACGTTCGTAGAGATGCTCGGTGGCGCGAGCGACCTCCGGGGTGTACGGCAGCGTCAGACGTTCCGGGGTAGCGATCATGGCATCTCCTACGACGCCGGACTACGCGGCGCGGTTTCGATTTCATGCCGATGTGACGGCGTTTATTTGTGAAACGATCGTTTCACAAATGCTTCGCTACAAGCCCTTGACGCTAGCCCTCGCGGCACTCGAACTGGGGCGCGGATCCGGGCTTTCCGGGAAGACCCGGGCCGCGTCCGCGATGATGCCTTCCGCCACGAAATAGGGGTCGGCCCCCGCTCGGCCGTCCGGATGCACGAGCCGCTCGATCCGGGCGTCGACGCGCGCTGCCAGATCCCCCATTACGAGCGCCCGGACGCGATGCGCGAACGCGTGCGAGCGCCTCGTAGCGAGTTCGCCGCTCGCACGCAGATACGCCTGATGCCGATCGATCGCCGCCCACAGCGCATCGACGCCGATGCCTTCCCGCGCGCGGGTGGCCACGAGTTCCGGCACCCAGCCCGAAAAATTCAGCATTTCCATCATCCCGCGAATTTCGCGCTGCAGTTGCATCGCCATCGGGTGATCGGCTTTGTTGACGACGAAAATATCCGCAACTTCGAGGATGCCCGCTTTGAGGAGCTGCACGGAATCGCCGCTTCCCGGCTGCATCGCGACCAGCGTCGTATCGGCGAGCTCGGCGATTTCAATCTCGGATTGCCCGACGCCGACCGTCTCGATCACGATCACGTCTTTTCCGAATGCATCCATGAAGGCGACCGCATCGCCCGTCGCGCCCGCGAGGCCGCCGAGATGCCCGCGGCTCGCCATAGAGCGAATGAAGACGTCGGCATCGGTAAAATGCTCGGTGAGCCGGATGCGATCGCCCAAGATCGCGCCGTGCGAGAAGGGTGAACTCGGATCGACCGAGATCACCCCGACCGTCTTTCCCGCAGCGCGCGCTTGCGCGACCAGGGCCGAACACAGCGTCGATTTTCCGACGCCGGGCGGCCCCGTGAGACCGATCGTCATCGCGCGGCCGGTGCGCGCAAAGACCGCATGCATCAGGTTCGCACCACGCCCCGATTCGGCGCGCGATATTGCTCGCGCGAGCCCACGCGGAACCCCGCGCTGGAAATCGCTGAGAATTCGCTCGTCCGTGTTGTTGTCCGTCATCTTTGATGACGGACTTTTACCATCGGGGCGGCGTGCCCCCCGATGGCCCCGGGCCGCGCAACGCGCGGTCGCGGATCAAATGCGGGCGCGGGACTCCATTTCGCCATCGGCGAAAACGCGCGCACCATGCGCGCCGTCCAAGCCGTACTTGCCGTCGTCCTCACGCTCTGCGCGCCCGCCTCCGGGTTCGCGGCGAGCTCGGCTCCGACGCGGGTCGCGGTCATGCCGTTCGACGTCTTGCCGGTCGGTATGAACGACGAATTGACGGCGCAGCCGGCCCAGCTGAAAACGCTGCGCGGCGCGTTCGTGGGCGCGCTGGATACGAACCAAGCTTTTCGCGCGGTCCCGATCTCACCGGCGTGCGACCTCGATCCCGACCACACGTGCGCGCGTGCTGCAGCCCGTCGCGCCGGTGCGCCGATCGTCCTCATGTCGCACGTGACGCGTTACATGGCTTTGCTGTGGAGCGTCACCTTTGAGGCCGTCGACACACGCAACGCGCGCGAACTCGGTCCCTGGAGCGACGAGTACAAAGGTGATTTCGAATCGCTCGTCCGCGCGATGCCTGAAATGGCCTCGCGCGTCGAACGCGTCGTCAACACGGACGTGCACCCGAAAACCTGACGACCCCGGATCGTTCCCCGCGTACCGTAGCGATCGCTAAGCGGGGACGGCCTGTGAGAGGTCGATGGAAGCGAGGCCGCGTTCGCGCTCGGGATTGTCGTCGATCTGTGAGGGATGGAAATCCGCGCGGTAGTACTGCACGTAGGCCGGAATCAGATTGCGCAGGAAGCCCGGATAGCCGAGCAGATACCACGCGAGCTTGCCCCACGCGATCACCGAGCGGTGCTGGTTGCTGCCGCGGAACACGTCGTAGCAATTGCTGATGATGTCGCGCATGAAGTTGATCGAGACGGTTGCCATCGTGCGGCGCCGCAAGCCCGCGCTCTTGCCCTGCGTCGCGACGGCGAGCACATCGAAGGCGACGCTCTTGTGTTCGCATTCTTCGATCGCGTGCCACGTCCACAGACGGTTGTACGTGGGCTCCGCATCGGCGAGATACTCGGGGCGCTTGAGCAGTTCGTGCGCCATGATCGCGGTGAAGTGTTCGAGCGCGCAGGTCACGGCGAGATGCGTGAGCGGCGGCGTATTCGCGCGCAGGAACGCGATCAGTTGGGCTTCGCGCTTTTCAACGTGGTCGACGTCGACGACGCGCCGCATCGCTTCGTTGTAGGCGAGATGCTCGCGCGTATGCATGCCCTCTTGTGCGACGAACGCCTTTACCTCGGCGAGCAGTTTCGGATCGGTCACGCGGTCGCGAAACGCTGCGACCGAGGCGATGAAGAACCGCTCGCCGATGGGAAACATCAGCGAAAGCGCGTTGAAGAATGAGGTTCGCGTGAAGTCGCCGCCGGCCCAATCGGCGATGCGCTCGGCGTTCACGTCGAACGAGATATCGCGCGGGGTGATCGTCTGGGTCGCGGCGGCATGAACGGCGGTCGTCATCAAAACCTCAAAGCGTGCGAGCGAAGCGTCTGCCGCATTCTACCGGAGTTATTGACGCTTTGTCAATATCTCCGAAACGCGCGCTACGCCGGCATGCTCCATCGCGCTGACGCGGTCGACCACGGCAGCTCGATCCGGTGGAACGCCGAAGACCGTTTGGATCCAGGGACGGATCAGCCCGAAGCCCAAGGCCGCCGCAATAGCAACTTGCGAACTCAGGGCGACCTCCTTGAGGACGGCGGCACGGGGCGAGCCGGCAAAACTCGGATGCTCGGCAATGAGGGCGCAGGTCGCCCGGATGCTGGCCGCCAGAGGCGCCAACTCTTCGGGCTTCGATGAGGCGAGCATCCAGGCGATCAACCGCGCATTCTCCGGCTGGCCCAGCACGTCGAAGAGCCGGCCGTTCGAAGCCGCGCTCGGCAGCTCGCTGCCGGTACTCGCGCGGTGGACCTCGGCGAGTTCTTCCGAGAGGCGCAGCGCGATGCGGCGCCCCAGGCGCGCTTCGAGATCTTTCATGCCCTCGAAATGATAGAGGACGTTGGAATGCGAGAGCCCGGCGCGAGCGGCGATTTCGCCCAGACGCAGCGCTCCGGGGCCGCCGGCGCGCAGCAGCGCTTCCGCGGCATCGAGCACCGTCTCGCGCGCGGTATCCGGATCCGTGCGCGGGCGACGCGCCCGCTTGGGTCCCGGTGCGCTCACGACCGGTCCGCGAGGGCCGCGCCGAGGCCGCGCAGCGCCAGCACGGCGAAGCACGTCGGAAGCAAGGCCAGCAGGCCGAACACGATCGGCCAAACGGCGAGCATCCCAAGCCGGCCGAGTGCGCCCGCGAAAAGCAGCCACAGGATCGCAGCGCAGAGCAGGTTCGCGAACGTCGAAAACCCGAGGCGCGCGATTTCCGAGGCGACCGCGAGCGAGCGGCGATTCGGCGCACGGTCGGCAATGGCCGCAACGTAGCGGCGGCGGTAGCCGAAGTACTTGTCGAGAAAATGTTCGCGAAAGCCGGTCACGCGCTGGGCTTTCGGCGCGGGCCGTCGCGCGGCCCGGGGGTGCCGGACGAGGGCGGCGTGAACCCCTTTCGGAAATGAGCCAGCTCGGGTATTATCGCTTCGCCACCGTTGCCTACGACGCGGTCGTCTTCGTCTGTGAAGACGATCTGTGGTCCGTACCGGCGGCCGGCGGCGACGCCCGGCGCTTGACCTCGAGCACCGGGGAGATCACGACCCCACGCCTCTCGCCCGACGGCAAGACGATCGCCTTCGTAGCGCGCGAAGAGGGGCACCCCGAGGTCTACACGATGCCGGCCGCGGGCGGCGTGCCCAAGCGCCTGACGTTCTTAGGCTCCGAAGTATGTACCGTTTCGGGTTGGACGCCGGACGGGCAATCGATTCTCTTTTGTTCGGACGCCAACGCTCCGTTCACACGCGAAACGCGCGCCTTTCGCATCGCCGAAAGCGGCGGACTTGCGGAGCCGCTGGCGCTCGGCCACGCGCGTTCGATCGAGGTCGACGCACGCGGGCGCTTCGTGATCGGGCGCAACAACGACGATCCCGCGCGCTGGAAACGCTATCGCGGCGGCACCGCGGGAGATCTCTGGGTCGATGCAGCCGGCGACGGTACGTTCGCGCGGCTCGTCTCCCTGCCGGGCAACCTCGTGTGGCCGATGTGGGTCGGCGCACGCATTTATTTTCTGTCCGATCACGAGGGCATCGGCAACATCTACTCGGTGTTGCCGGACGGCACGGACCTGCACCGGCACACCAACGAAACCGAATATTTCGTACGCTTTCCCTCGACCGATGGGAAGACGATCGTCTTCACGGCGGGAGCGGTGGTCTTTGCGCTCGATTGCGCGAGCGGCGACGTGCGGCGCATCGAGATTTCGACGCCGTCGAGCGAACCGCAGACGGCGCGCCGCTTCATCGACATCTGCGAAGATCTCGAGCACTTCGCGCCGAGTCCCGACGGCTCCGCGCTCGCGCTCGTCTCGCGCGGCCGCGCGTTCACGATGCCGCTTTGGGAAGAAGCCGCCTTCTCGCACGGCGAGAATAGCCGCGTGCGCTATCGCCTTGCCGAATGGCTGCACGACGGCGAACGCTTCGCGTGCGTCAGCGATGAGGGCGGCACCGAACATCTCGAAATCCGGCAAGCGTTCGGCGACGGCCCGGCGATTGCGAGCATCGCAAAAGACATCGGACGCGTGGTGGAGCTCGCTGCCTCCCCCACGGGCGACGTGCTCGCGATCGCCAATCATCGGCACGAATTGCTCATCGTCGATCTCGACGGCGAGCGCATCCGCGTGGTCGACAAGAGTCCCGCCTCGCACATTCGCGACCTCGCCTTCTCGCCCGACGGCCGCTGGGTCGCGTACTCTACGGCGGTCGGACCCGACGACGCGACGACCCCCAATCCCGACACCGCCATCATCCGCATCGCGCGCGTCAAATCCGGCGCCATTCACGACGTGACGCCGCTCCTACGCGTGGACCGCGCGCCCGCCTGGGATCCCGACGGCAACTTTCTCTACTTCATCTCCACGCGCGATTTCAATCCCGTCTACGATGCGCTGCAGTTCGATTTGAGTTTTCCGCAAGCATCGCGCCCGTTTCTTGTGACGCTGCGCGAAGACGTCGCGAATCCTTGGCACGTGAAGCCCTCGCCGATTCACCGCGATAAGCACGAGGAACACGAAGGCGACGACGAGCGCAAGAAGCCGCACAAGGCACGCCGCATCGATATCGATTTCGAAGGGATCGGCGGGCGCATTCTCGGTTTCCCGGTCGACGAAGGCCGCTACGAGCAGATCGTCGCTACGCGCGGGCGGGCGCTCTTCACGCAGTTTCCGCTGCGCGGTATCAAGCCCGAGGGTGCGAGCTGGGACGACGATGCGGAGCTGGGCACGCTGCTCGCGTACGATTTCGAGCAGCAGCGGGCCGCACCGCTCGCGCAAGACGTCGGCGACATTCGCCTAGGGGACGACCGGCGCACGCTCGTGTACACCTCCTCCGAAGCACGCATGCGCGCGATCGACGCGCAAGGCGAACTGCCCGAAGAGGGCCAGGAGGATCCGCGGCCGATAACCGATCCGGGGCGGCGCACGGGCTGGCTCGATCTTACACGCGCGAGCGTACTCGTGGAACCGCGCGACGAGTGGGCGCAGATGTACCACGAAGCGTGGCGCATGCAGACCGAACAGTTCTGGGACGAAGCGATGTCGGGCGTGGACTGGAATCTCGTGCGCGACCGCTACGCGCGCCTGTTGCCGCTCGTGCGCACGCGTTCGGAACTCTCCGACGTGATGTGGGAGATGCTCGGCGAACTCGGCACCTCGCACGCCTACGAAATCGGCGGCGATCACCGGTTGCCGGCGCAATACCGGCGCGGCTTCCTCGGCGCCGACCTCACCTGGGACGAAGACGCCAAGGCCTATACGATCGCGAAGATCTATCGCGGCGACTCATGGAACCGCGACATCGATTCGCCGCTGGCCGAGCCGGGTTTGCAAATTCGCGAAGGCGATCATCTGCTCGCGATCGGCGGCCGGGTGCTCGGCCGCGAGTTGACGCCCGACGAAATGCTCGTCAACGGTGCGGGCCGCGAAGTCTCCCTGTCCATCGCTTCCGGCAAGAAAGCACAGCGCCGGGTCGTGGTGCGGGCGCTGCGCAGCGAACGCATGCTGCGCTACCGCGCGTGGGTCGACGCCAACCGTTCTTACGTGCACGAAAAGACGGGCGGCCGCGTAGGCTACCTGCACATTCCGGATATGGGCCCATGGGGCTTCTCGGAATTCCATCGCGGCTATCTTTCGGAGTTCAACCGCGACGCGCTGATCGTCGACGTTCGCTACAATCGCGGCGGCCACGTTTCGCCCTTGCTCATCGAGAAGCTCGCGCGCAAGCGAGTCGGCTACGATATTTCGCGCTACGGGCCGCCCGTGCCGTATCCGCCCGAATCGGTCGGCGGCCCGATCGTGGCGCTTACCAATCAGTTTGCCGGAAGCGACGGCGACATCTTCAGCCACGTCTTCAAGCTCTACAAACTCGGGGCGCTGGTCGGCAAGCGAACCTGGGGCGGCGTGGTCGGGATCAACCCGTACCATAAGCTCGTCGATGGAACCATCACGACGCAACCCGAGTTTTCATTCTGGTTCGTCGACGTCGGCTTCCGGGTGGAAAATTACGGCACGGATCCCGATTACGATATCGATATCGCGCCTCACGACGATCGCAATGGTGTAGATCCGCAAATGCTCAAAGCGCTCGAGCTGCTCGCAGTGGCCCACGACGCAACGCCGAACGGCAAGCCGTTTTTCGGCGGCCGTCCGCGGCTCGAGATTCCCTTGGAACTCGCGCCGGCGACGTGAAGGTTCCCGGCATTCTCGCCCTGTCGCTCGCCCTATTGGCGGGCTCGACCGGCGCAACCCTCGCGCAACCGAGTCCCTCCCCTTCACCCGCGGTCCTCACCGCCGACGATATCTTGGCGCGCTCGAAAGCTGCCGAAGATGCCGATGACCATCCGGAAACCGAACGCGAAGTGTGGGCGACGCACGTTGCCGGGCTCGACGGCTCTCTCGAGATGGTGCGCCGCGGCGAGAACACCGAAACCGAAACGACGCTCGGTCCCTTTCATACCGCGCGGGGCGTTTTCCACGCGCTGCGCTGGCACCAAAACGAAAACGGTGAAACCGTGCTCGATCGCACGGAGCCCTCGCAAGTAGAACACGCGCAAACCCAAAGCGTCGCGCGCGTGCACGAGCCGGTCGATGCGTGGGAGATCACGACCACGTTCGCGAGCGGCCACGTGACCCGGTTCTACTACGATCCGAAAACGTTCTACGTCGTTCGCACGGAGCGAACGGTGGCCGGTCACACCTCGCATTTGGTGTTCGAGGATTTTCGCACGGACGCGCGCGGCCGGACGCGCTTCTGGCGTTATTATGGCGGCGACGACCGGCCCGACAATGACATCGATTACCGGCTCACCCGCGACGATCTCAATGCGGACGTAAGCGAGAGCGATGTCGAGATTCCGCGCGACCGCCGGACGCTGGTCGAATTTCCGGCGGGCAACGAGAGCGTGCGTTTACCGGCACGCATCGAGAACGACCGCATCTACGTGCGCGTCGATATCGCGGGCCGAGGCCTCGATTTCTTGCTGGATACGGGCGCATCGAGCATTACGATTAACGCCGACGTCGCGCGCGATCTACACCTGCCCGAATACGGCCGCGTCACGCAGACCGTCGCCGGTTCGTTTGCAGCAGGCCGCGTCGTCGCGCCAGAGATGACGATCGGCGCGCTCAGCATGCACGACGTGGTGATGCACACGGTGCCGCTCGCTTCGAACGAATCGCACGACACGCGCGTAGTCGGGCTGCTGGGCTTCGATTTTCTCGATGCGGTGGGGCTCAAGATCGATTACACGAGCGGCACGCTCGATGCGATGCGCCCGGGCAGCCAAGCTCCGCCTGCGGCCGCGACGCCGCTCGAGATCCGGCTCAACTCGGGTGCCCCCGTGGTTCGCGCGGCGCTGGGCGACGCGAGCGGCGACGATTTCATCCTCGATACCGGGGCTGCGTTTTCGTACGTGGTCTTCCAACGTTTCGCGCGCGCGCATCCGGAAGCGTTCGCGCCGCCGGGGGAGGGCCGCACCCTCAATGCCAGCGGCGTCGGCGGTTCTATGCCCTATCGGAAAATTGCGACCAAGCGCGTCGGCCTGGGCACCTGGGCTTTCGACGACGACACCGGAGCGGAGGCGCTCTCTCCCAACGCCCTCGGGTTCGATAACGAGGATGGCCTAATCGGCGCCGATATCCTCAAGCTCTTCACCGTGTATTTGGATTACGCGTCGAGCCGCATCTATCTCGCTCCCAACGGCCGCGTCCCCGTCGTCGATATCGGCGCTCCGGCCCCTGCGAAACCGGGCGACGATTCGCATCCGGGAGCGAGCCTCTCCGCGCCGCGACCCGGCGCTTCGACGGCCGCACAATTGCGGCGCGCTTCGCTCTAGCGTTCTCGCGATCCTAAGAGCGACGGGAGCGGTGCGCGGCGAAGATGCCGGCATGCTTCGTTTCGAGATGAATTCCACGCCCGCGGCGCTCGACGTCGTCGGAATCGGCAACGCGATCGTCGATGTGATCGCGCACGCCGACGATGCGTTTCTCGCGCAACACGCGATGGAGAAGGGTTCCATGGCGCTCATCGACGAGGCCCGCGCGCACGCCATCTACACGGTGATGGAATCGGGCATCGAATCGCCCGGCGGCTCGGCAGGCAATACGGTTGCGGGGATCGCCTCGCTTGGCGGGCGAGCCGCATACATCGGCAAAGTGCGCGACGACGCACTCGGTACCGCATATCGAAGCGGCATCACCTCCGCCGGCATTGCGTTTTCCACTCCGTGCGCGACCGAAGGGCCCTCGACGGCGCGCTGCTTGATCCTGGTTACGCCCGACGCGCAGCGAACCATGAACACCTATCTCGGCGCGTGCGTAAATTTAATGCCCGAAGATATCGATGCGAAGCTGATCGAATCGGCGCAGATCACCTATCTCGAAGGGTACTTGTTCGACCCGCCGCACGCGCAGGACGCGTTTCGCGCAGCGAGCCGGATCGCCCACGCGGCCGGACGCAAGGTAAGCCTCTCGCTCTCGGACTCGTTCTGCGTGCACCGCCATCGCGACGCGTTTCTCGAGTTGTTGAAACATCACGTCGACATTCTTTTTGCCAATGAAGCAGAAATGAGGGCGCTGTTCGAAACGGACGATCTTAACGCGGCACTCGAAAGCGTGCGGCCGTTGGCGGACGTCGCGGCGATCACGCGCGGTGCGGCCGGATCGCTCGTCGTCTTCAAAGAAGAGACGATCGAAGTTCCGGCAGCGCCGGTCGCACGCGTCGTCGATACGACGGGCGCGGGCGACCTCTATGCAGCCGGATTCTTGTTCGGCCTTACGCAGGGCGCACCGCTCGCCGAGTGCGGGCGGCTCGCGAGCCTCGCCGCCGCGGAAATCATCAGCCATTTCGGCGGACGGCCCGAGACACGTTTGAGCGAGTACGTCGCGACGAGTTCGCCCGCCGCGTAATCGCCTCTAGTCCGGTAGGGACGGGCAGTCTTCGGTGATGCGGCCGAACCGCAGGTGCGCGAACTGCATGCCTTCGTTGTGATACGGAAAGTAGGTCTGCAGTTGCTCGAACCACGCGGCGACGGCCGCGCGGCCGCGGCGTTCGCCGCCGAGGACATGATCCCCCGAGAACTTCAAGACGCCAAGCGCGCGAATTGCCGGACGATCGGGCGTGCTTCGCCGCGCGAAAGCGACGCGAAGCCTTGGCGCAGCAACGTCCGAACGATCGCGTGATACATGGCTTATACCGGCGCCGGTTCTTTCGGTGCCAGCCGCATCTCCGCGTGGCGCCGACCGAGCTCGGGATCGCCCAAAGCGCGACCTGCGATGTCGGCGAGCCGCCAGATCCGGCCCGCGGCGCCCCAGGTCCCCTCGGGTATTTCTTGGGGGAAGACCCAAACGCGTCTCGGATCGCGCGGGTAACGCCCGGCTTCGGCGTCGAGGATCGCCTCGGTTACAGCGGCGACCATCCCGGCGCGCCGTTCATCGTCGAATTGACCCTGGGGGACCGAGACGCGCGCGCGATATCGCGGCCCATCGGACGGCGCGCCGGCGACGTAGACATCGTGGCCGCGATGCACGAAGACCCAGGCGATTTCGCGCACGCGAGGGTTCTCGGGATCGGCGCCTTCCCACCGCAGCAGAATGTCGGTGAGCTTCGCGATCAAATCGCGCTCTGCGGCCTGATCGAGCGCGCCTTCGGGGAGGTCGAGGTCCATCATCGGCATGGGATTGGTCTCCATCCTAAGCTAAGTTTCTTTTATAGACTCAGATGCTCTACAATCATAGTGAGTTGAGTTGCGAATGTCAACTCTGGTATGCTGGGTTCAGGATGCTAACCGAACGCGAACTCTACAGCGCCGACAACTGCTCGCTCGGCCGGGCGCTCGAACTCGTCGGCGAGCGCTGGACGATGCTCGTGATGCGCGAAGCGTTTCTGGGCGCGCGCCGGTTCGACGATTTCCAGCGGTTGACCGGCTGCGCGCGCAACGTCTTGGCGGCGCGGCTAGCAAAGCTCGTCGACTCCGGAATCTTCGAGCGCGTTCCATATCGCGAGCCCAACCAGCGCGCGCGCCATGAATACCTGTTGACCGAAAAAGGACGCGATCTGGCGACTGCGGTCGTGGCGCTGGTGCAATGGGGCGATCGGTGGGAGGCCGATGCCGCCGGTCCGCCGGTCGTCGTGCGGCACCGCGGCTGCGGAAGCGAGACGCGCGCCGCCGTCGTGTGCCGCAAGCACGGGACGCTCAACGTACGCGACATCACCGCCTCCATCGGTCCTGGAGCCAAACGTATCGCGTGAGCGATCGGTCTTAGCCGGGAGTCTCCATATGACTCTCCTGTTCGAGCGAGCTCAGCCCGTTCCGGAACGCAACGACGTTTTTCCCTGATACCGCTAGGTTCGTGATGATGAAGCCGACTCGCGGAAACAGTTCCCCCGGATGCCTACGTGCGTGCGCTCACAAGTGCCTCAGAGGCTCTCGCCGGCCGGAAGATGGCACACCGCTTCTATGCGATAGCCGTCGGGATCGCGGACGAACGCTGCAAAGTATCCGGCGCCATACTCCGGGCATAAGCCGGGAGGACCGTCATCGGCGCACCCGTGCGCGATGGCCGCTCGATAAAATCGTTCAACGAGCAGCGGGTCGTCCGTCGCGAACGCGACATGCGAACGATAACTCGAGCGAACCTCGCGGCTCGAATCGTGTTTAATCGCAAAGCCATCGTCGCAGCCGGGCCGCCCGTACCCGGCGGCATCCCGATCGCTCCAAAGGCGAACGTAGCCAAGCGGCGCGAACACCGCATCGTACAAGGCGATCGAGCGAGCGAGATCCGAGACGCCGATCGAAACATGGTCGAGCACGATGCCCTCCGTTGGTGTCAAAATTGCTTGCCGGCGGCGCAAGAAAGGGGCACCCGAACGGCGCCCCTTTCCTTTGATCCCGAGACGGCTCAAGCCCTCAGTGGGTCAGTAACGGTACCTTGAACGTGCTGCCGTTTTCGGGGGCCTTGTGGCCCGTAGCCGCGCGGAGTGCGTCGACTTTGTCGAGTGCCTCCCAGGGAAGGTCGAGTTCGGGACGGCCGAAGTGGCCGTACGCCGCCGTCTGCTTGTAAATCGGCCGGCGCAGGTTGAGGTGATGGATGATCGCTGCAGGACGCAGATCGAAGAGCTCTTGCACGAGCTTGGCGATCTGTTCTTCATCGATCGTTCCGGTGCCGAACGTATCGACCAGCACGCTGACCGGACGCGCTACGCCGATCGCGTACGCAACTTGCACTTCACAACGATCGGCGAGGCCGGCCGCCACGATGTTCTTGGCAACGTGACGCGCGGCGTACGCAGCCGAGCGGTCGACCTTGGTGGGATCCTTGCCGGAGAAGGCGCCGCCGCCGTGGCGGGCCATGCCGCCGTAGGTGTCGGCGATGATCTTGCGGCCGGTAAGACCTGCATCGCCGTGCGGACCGCCGATTACGAAACGGCCGGTCGGGTTCACGAAGATACGGGTGTCCTTATCGCGCAGTGACGACGGGATAACGGTGTTGATGATCTTCTCCGACACCTCGGCGCGAATCGTTTCGAGGGTGACGTCGGGATCGTGTTGCGTCGAGATGACGACCGCATCGACCCGCACCGGGCGAATGCCGTCGTATTCCACCGTGACTTGCGATTTCGCATCGGGGCGAAGGTAGCTAATGTTGCCGTTCTTGCGCTCCGTTGCGAGGAAGCGCGTGAGCCGGTGCGCGAGCACGATCGGCAGCGGCATGAGCTCCTCGGTTTCGCGGCACGCGTAGCCGAACATCATGCCTTGATCGCCTGCGCCCGTGAGTTCGAAGGGGTCGTGCGAATGGGTCTGTCTGACTTCGAGCGATTCGTCGACCCCCATAGCGATATCGGCCGACTGTTCGTCGATCGAAACGCTGACGCCGCAGGTGGTCGCATCGAAGCCGATGGTCGAGTGGGTGTATCCGATATCCGCAACGGTCTTGCGGATGATGCGCGGGTAATCGATCGACGCGGAGGTCGTAATCTCGCCTGCAACGTGGACTTGGCCCGTGATCACGAATGATTCGCAGGCGACGCGGCCCATCGGATCCTGCTCGAGAATCGCATCGAGCACGGCATCGGAGATTTGGTCCGCGATCTTGTCGGGGTGGCCTTCGGTTACCGATTCACTCGTAAAGAGTCTGCGATATGCCATTCTTCTAGGTGCCCTCCGACCAGGACGCCATGTACTTCACCTGTTCCGGCGTGAGCGTATCGATGTGGATCTTCATCGATGCGAGCTTGAGTTCCGCGACTTCGCTATCGATCTCGGCTGGAACGTCGTAGACTTTCTTTTCCAGCTTCTTGTGGTTTTGCGCGAGGTAGCCCGCCGCCATCGCCTGGTTCGCGAAGGACATATCCATCACTGCGGCCGGGTGGCCTTCGGCAGCGACGAGGTTGATGAGGCGTCCGTCGCCGAGCACGCGAATCGAGTTTCCGCTCTCGAGCTTGTAGGAATCGACGAACGCACGCGGCTGCGTCTTTCCCACCGAGATGCGCGCCAGCGCGTCGAGATCGAGTTCGTCGTTGAAGTGGCCGGAGTTCGCGACGATGGCGCCGTCTTTCATGAGCTTGAAGTGCTCTTCACTCACCACGTGATAGTTGCCGGTGAGGGTGACGAAGATGTCGCCGAGCTTCGCGGCTTCCGCCATCGGCATCACGAGGAAGCCGTCCATCGCGGCTTCGAGTGCCTTGAGCGGATCGATTTCCGTAACGATCACGGTCGCGCCCATACCCTTTGCCCGCGACGCAACGCCGCGCCCACACCAGCCGTAGCCCAGAACCACGACCACGTGGCCGGCGATCAGCACGTTCGTCGCGCGGATGATGCCGTCGAGCGTCGATTGGCCGGTGCCGTAGCGATTATCGAACATGTGCTTCGTCAGCGCGTTATTGACGGCGATGACCGGGAACGGCAGCACGCCGTCTCTTTCCATGGCGTTGAGGCGAACGACGCCCGTCGTCGTCTCTTCACATCCGCCGATCATATCGGCGAAGAGATGGTTGTACTTCTTATAGATCGTGCTGACGAGGTCGCACCCGTCGTCCATCGTCATGTGGGGTTTGGTCGCGATGACGGCCTCGATGTGCTCGTAGTACTTCTTTTCGTCTTCGCCCTTGATCGCGTAGGTCGGAATATCGTAGTGCTCGAGCAGGGCGGCTGCGGTATCGTCCTGGGTCGAAAGCGGGTTCGAGGCGCACAGCGTCACTTCGGCGCCGCCGGCTTTGAGCGCCAGAACGAGGTTGGCCGTCTCGGTGGTTACGTGGAGGCACGCGCCGATGCGCACGCCTGCCAGAGGCTTGGTTTTTTCGAAGCGGTCGCGGATCTGCGCGAGGACCGGCATGAACGTCGCCGCCCATTCGATCTTCGAGCGGCCCTGATCCGCAAGCGTGCGATCTTTCACATCGCCGAGTTGTTTATCGATGAGTTGCAAGAAATAAGCTCCTAAACCGAAATTACTTAAGTTCTCGCCGATCTTTAAAACAATCTACAGACGATTGTGCCGTAGCTTCGGCATTGCGCCCATTTGGACCCGTCGTCACTATAGCTACAAAAGTCGAGGCGTTGCGTCACATCTGTCTGCGTTCGCACAGTGCGGCAGACGCTTTTTATGCACGAGGCGCAAGGCTGCCGGCATTCCACCAACGCACCGTCGGACCGGGCTGCGGGGTTCCCCGCAAGGCATCCGCGGGTGGGTCCGGCTCGCTCGAAACGCTCCTCCACTGGGAAATTCCTTCAGGCAGGAGGGCGACCAACGGAAAGAAACGCCCGGACCGGCCCTTCCTAACCTACCCACAACCGGGTTATTCGCGCGAGCAATTCCACAACGATCTGATCGACGATGCCGCAAAAGATATCCGCGGGTGCTTCGCGGCGGGCGCTAAACCCAGACCTGCCCCGGCGGCGATTGCGATTCCGTCCATAGCGCCGAAGGAGACCATACGGAAATGCTGCCAAGCATGTTCAAAATGAACGCAGGCTATTTCCTGATCCAACTCGCCGGCGAAAAAGGCAAGGAACGCGTCTACAAGAGCATCGGCAGAACATCGGCAACGATGCGAACCGCGTGAACCGCAAACAAGGGGTCGCCCGATCTCGTCCGAGACATCGCGTTCCAGAACATCAAAGCGCGCTCGGAGAGGGCGAAGCTCGCCTCTGAAAAACTCGGCGTGTAGCGCTTTTTCGAACACCTAAAAACACCAAAATGGGGACGCCGGACGAGGCGTTCCCATTTTTATCATCTATCTGTAGATTACCCTTGAATGTTCGGTAAAAATAGTTTACTTTACTGCTACATTAGTCACCCCCCAAGTCACAGCGTAGAAGCCGTCGCAACCACATGTTCAGCTCCCCGGCCGAACGTCGATAGCACGCGCGAGAAGGGCGCAAATCGCCGCCGAGGCCGTGAAGCGCTAGGGTAATCAAAGTACCCTGCGTCGCGCTTTTAGCGCCGGTGCGCCGATGTGGCTTTCAATCCTCCGTGCACATCGTTTCCTCGTAGGAAACGACGCTTCTTCACTGCGTTTGCAGTGGAGGTCCTTTCCGTTGGTTCGAGCTCTCCATTCGAGTCTTTAAAGGAGCCCATCACGATGCATGTACCATCGGCGCGACGATCGATCGCGGCCCTCACGCTCGGCGCCTTTTTCTGCTGCGTTCCCGCCCCGGTTTTAGCCGACGGGGACGGGAAATTACTCGCTACCGGCGGGGTGACGAACATCGAAGGGTCCGCCGGCGGCGGTCTCGTACCGTGGGCATTGATCGCCGGATACGACACGAAAGACCAAACCGACGCGACCGTGTTCTACACGCACATCGCACTGCCGGCAATTGCCTTCGATGCCGCAGGCTTCGCAATCGGCATCAAAGACCGTCTGGAGCTATCGTATGCGCGGCAGAGCCTCGCTCTCGACAATTCCATTACCACGCCGATCGCGGCCGGGCTCAATGCGCCCGTCGGTTTTCTCGACGGCACTCGGCTCAACCAAGACGTCTTCGGCGTAAAGATCAAGCTGTTCGGTAACGCAGTCTTCTCACCGGCCAACAGCGTCTGGCCGCAGGTCGCCCTCGGCGCGCAATTCAAAGCGAACAATAATTTTTCTCCGGTGCCCGCGACGTTCGGCGCGAAGTCGACCAGCGGTACCGACATCTACCTCGCCGCTACGAAGGTAATTCTCGCGGGCGCCGGAGGTTACAACCTCCTGCTCAATGCGACCGTGCGCGAAACCAAGGAGAATTTGCTCGGCTTCCTCGGCTACGGCGGTCCGCAATTCAATACGTATCAGCCGCAATTCGAAGGCTCGGCGGCCGTCTTCATGAATCCGCAGACCGCCGTCGGCGCGGAATACCGCACCAACACCGACTTCCTACCGCTCACCAAGAGCAGCCCCTACCAAGATCTCTTCGTAGCATACTTCCCGAGCAAACATCTTTCACTCACCGCCGCCTACGTCAATCTCGGCAACGTACCGGCCGGCGCGACCTATATTCCGTCGGCGGTCTTTGGCGGCCCGAATACGCTAACGGGCATCACCAAACAAAATGCGAGCGGCCTCTATCTCTCCGCACAAGTCGGCATCTAGCTGCAGCGTCTACCGGAAAGAAGTACCGATGATCGATTTCAAATGGCTCAACACGGTTGCCGCCGGCGCGCTCGCGCTCTCGCTGCTCAGTACCGGAACGGCAAAGAGCGGCAGCTTATACGATGACCTCGGCCAAAAGCCCGGCATCACGAAGGTAGTCGCAGACCTCGTCGGATTCGTCGCGGACGACGGCCGTATCGCACACTTCTTCGTACCGGCATTTGCGCCCGATCTTCCCCGCTTCGAAGGCGTTCTCGTCGACCAGATCTGCTATGCCAGCGGCGGACCGTGCACCTATACCGGCAAGAGTATGCCGGAAGCGCACAAGGGTATGAACATTCGCGAAGCCGACTTCAACGCACTGGTTGAAGATCTGGAAAAAGCGATGGACAAGAACCATGTGCCGGTGACGACGCAGAACCGTTTGCTCGCCGTCCTTGCCCCCTTACAAGACTCCGTAGACGAAAAGTAACGGCAGATAGGTGGGTTCGCTCCGGGGGCGCCACGTATGTGATTTTTGTCGCAGGAAGCCCGAATACGCACGGGAAGTCACGCGGACTCTCGGTCAACCGAATCGGAGGCCCCGGTGTTCCCAGCAGCTTTTGAATACCTCTGCCCAACGTCTACCGATGAAGCGCTAGCAGCGTTAGCAGAACACGGGAGCGACGCGAGGATCCTCGCCGGAGGTCAAAGTTTGATTCCGGCCATGCGCTTCCGGCTTGCGCGACCCTCAGTCCTCGTCGACATCAACCGCATCGAGAGCCTCGCGTACGTCAATGAAACCGGCGACGAGCTCCGGCTCGGCGCCGGTACTCGCGATCACGCACTCGAGTTCTTACCCTCGATGCAGTCCGGCCACTATCCGATGCTGGCCGACGTGTGCGCCGTCGTTGCCGACCCGGTCGTTCGCCAGATGGGAACCGTTGTCGGCAGCCTCTGCCACAACGATCCCGCCGGAGATTGGCCGGTCGCGGCGCTCGCCGGCAACGCATCGATCGTCGTCCGCGGCAAAGACGGCGAACGCGTCGTTCCGATCGGTGACTTCTTAGTCGATTCGTACACGACGGCCGTTGCCGACGGAGAGATGGCCGTCGAGGTTCGCTTTCCGAAACCGGGTGCACGGACTGCCGGCGCCTATTTGAAAATCGAGCGCAAGGTCGGCGATTTTGCGACCGCGGCCGCCGCGGCGCGGGTGACGCTTGCCGAGGACGGCACCGTCTCGAGTGCGTCGGTCGCGCTCGGCGCCGCGGGGCCGTGCGGTTTCCGCGTTGCCGAAGCCGAGCGCGCGTTGACCGGCGCCAAACCCTCGAGCGCGTCGATCGCCGCGGCCGCCGATGCTGCGCGCAATGCGGCGGACCCGAGGGCCGACACGCGCGGTACCGTCGCGTTTAAGAAACAAATGGCAGGCGTTCTGGTGGAGCGCGCGCTGCGCAAAGCGTTCGCTCGGCTGGGCCTGGAGGACATTCGATGAAAGTTTCGATCTCGGTCAACGGGACCGCTTACGAACGCGAGGTCGAACCGCGCGTGCTGCTGGCCTATTTCTTACGCGAAGACCTTGGCTTGACCGGCACGCATGTCGGCTGCGATACCTCGAGCTGCGGATGCTGCGTCGTCGTGATGGACGGCACGACCGCAGTAAAGTCGTGCACGATGTTCGCGGTGATGGCCGACGGGCACGAAATCATGACGATCGAGGGCATGAAGCAAAACGGCAAACTCCATCCGATGCAGCAGGCCTTCTCCGACCAGCACGGCTTGCAGTGCGGATACTGCACGCCCGGCATGATGGCGACCGCGATCGCGTTTCTCAAGACCAACCCGAACCCGAGCGAAGCAGAAATCCGCGACGCGCTCTCCGGCAACATGTGCCGCTGCACGGGTTACAACAACATCGTCAAAGCCGTGCAGCAAGCTGCCGCGGAACTTTCCGCGCCGGCGCCCGAGCCCGTTGCGGCATCGTAAGGACCATCGCATATGAGCACGATCGAAGCCCCCCCCAACGGCCGCCACTCCATGGGCAAGTCGATGAAGCGCAAGGAAGATGCGCGCTTCGTCGCCGGCAAGGGCCGCTACATCGACGATATCGTTCTTCCCAACATGCTGTACATGGCGATCGTACACAGCGCGTACCCGCACGCAAGGATCGTCAAGATCGACAAAGACGCGGCGCTCGCGACGCCGGGCGTGCTCGCGGTGATCACGGCCGACGATCTCGCGGGCGTGGGCCTAGCCTGGATTCCCACCTTCCACGGCTACGACAAGCAAATGGTGCTCGCAGTCGGTAAAGTGCTGTACCAGTATCAAGAAGTCGCGGCCGTCATCGCGACCTCGCGCGCGGCTGCCGCCGACGGCGTGGAGCTGGTCGAAGTCGAATACGAGCAGCTCGAACCGGTCGTCGATCCGTTCGTCGCGAAAACCGATAAGACGCTCGTGCGCGAAGACCGCGAAAACAAGACCAACCACATCTACCACTGGGAAGTCGGCAAGCGCGAAGAGACGACCGCCGCGATCCAGGGATCCGATGTGAAGATCAACGAGCGCGTGTGGTTCCAGCGTTGCCACCCCGCTCCGCTGGAACCGTGCGGCTGCGTCGCCGATATGAATCCGGCGACGGGCACGCTCACGCTGTACATGACCTCGCAGGCGCCCCACGCGCACCGCACGGTCGTATCGCTCGTCACGGGGATTCCCGAGGACAAGATCCACGTGATCTCGCCCGATATCGGCGGCGGCTTCGGCAACAAGGTTCCCGTGTATGCGGGCTACGTCTGTGCGGCCGTCGCTTCGATCGTAACGGGGCATCCCGTCAAGTGGATCGAGACCCGCACCGAGAATCTTACGACGACCGGGTTTGCGCGGGACTATCACATGGACGTGGAGATCGGCGCGACCAAAGAAGGCAAAGTCACGGGCCTCAAGGTGACGACCGTTGCCGATCACGGCGCTTTCGATGCGGCCGCCGATCCCACGAAATATCCGGCCGGCATGTTCGGCATCTGCACGGGGTCCTACGATTTCCCGATCGCGTTCACCGAACTCGATGCCTACTTTACGAACAAGGCGCCGGGCGGCGTCGCCTATCGCTGCTCGTTCCGCGTGACCGAAGCATCGTATGCGATCGAACGCGGTATGGACATGCTGGCACTCGCGGTCGGCATCGATCCCGCCGAGTTGCGTCTGAAGAACTTCGTGCGCAAGGAGCAGTTCCCGTACGCGTCGCCGCTGGGCTTCGTGTACGACAGCGGCGACTATCACACGACCTTCAATAAAGCGCTCGAGAAGATCGGCTATAAGGAACTGCGCAAGGAGCAGGCGGAGAAGCGCGAGCGCGGCGAGCTGATGGGCATCGGCATCTCGACCTTCACCGAAGTCGTCGGCGCAGGCCCGAGTAAACACTTCGACATCATGGGTATCAAGATGTTCGATAGCGCCGAGATCCGCATCCATCCGACGGGTTCGGGCATCGTTCGCACCGGCACCAAATCGCAGGGCCAAGGCCACGAAACGACCTGGGCGCAGATCGTCGCCGAAGAACTCGGGCTCGATCCGCAAACTCTCTTAGTGGAAGAGGGCGACACCGACACGGCGCCCTACGGTCTGGGCACGTATGCGAGCCGCAGTACGCCGGTCGCGGGTGCGGCGCTCGCGATGGCGGCGCGGCGCGTGCGCGAAAAAGCGCGCAACATCGCGGCGCACGTGATGGAAGCACCGCTCGACGACGTCGAGTGGGTCGATTACAAGTTCCAGGTCAAAGGCGTTCCGGAAAAGACCGTGACGATGAAAGAGATCGCCTTTGCGGCCTACACGAACCCGGGCCCGAACGAGCCCGGCCTCGAAGCGACGTACTACTACGATCCGCCGAATCTCACGTTCCCCTACGGCGCCTACATCGCCGTCGTCGACGTCGATAAGGAAACCGGAGAAACAAAGGTGCGGCGCTTCCTTGCGATCGACGATTGCGGTACGGTCATCAACCCGATGATCGTGGAAGGCCAAATTCACGGCGGCCTCACCGAAGGCTTCGCGATCGCCTTCATGCAGGAAATCGCCTACGACGAGCAAGGCAACAATCTCCAACCGAACTTCACGGAGTATCTGGTGCCGACGTCGCTCGAGTCGCCGCATTGGGAAACCGACAGCACCTGCAATCCGAGCCCGCATCACCCGATCGGCGCCAAGGGCGTCGGCGAAAGCCCGAACGTCGGCTCGCCCGCGGCCTTCGTCAATGCGGTGATGGATGCGCTCAAGCCCCTGGGCATCAAATCGATCGATATGCCGCTCACCCGCGATAAGGTGTGGCGTGCGATTCAGGAAGCGAAAAAGGCGTGAACTTATCGTGGCAAGGCCACGAAGATGTCGGCGCGCCGTTCGGCGCACTTTGGGCCTTCATCAACGATCCGGATAGCGTCGCGAATTGCGTGCCGGATCTCATCGAAGCGGTGGTGCAGGATGCGCGCCATTTCGAGGCGACCGTGAAGGTCGGCGTCGGCCCGGTCAAGGGCAAATTGAAACTGAAGATCGAGCTCGAGCCGCAAGCCGACGGCAAGCGGATGAACCTGAAGATCAGCGGCGGCGGCCTCGGCAGCGTCGTCGATCTCATGGCCGGCGCGGATATTAAAGACAACGGCGATTCGACGACGTCGCTCGACTGGAGCGGCACTGCCACGATGCGTGGCGCGATCGCGAGCGTGGCGGGCCGGGTGATCGACGCGCAGGCCCTGCGGGTCATCACGACCACATTTGCCAACGTACGGGAACGATGCAATTCTTCGAGCGGGTAGCCGAGCTCGAAAACGAACGGATCCCCTTCGCGCTTGCGATCGTGGTATCGCGCCGCTCGCCCGTCAGTTCGCACGTCGGCGACCGGGCGCTGGTTTTCGAAGACGGCCGGATGGAGGGCTTCGTCGGCGGCTCGTGCTCGCGCGATATCGTGCGCCGTCACGCGGTCGACGCGATCCGCAACGGCACGCCGCGCATGCTGCACATTCGGCCTGAGCCCGCGTCGCAGGATCGAACCTCCGACGACGAGGGCGAGCACATCTTCATTCCGATGAGCTGCGCTTCTGAGGGATCCACCGACGTGTACGTCGAGCCGCACGTTCCGGCCCGGCGCCTGATCGTGGCCGGGTTCACGCCGGTCGCCCAGGCGCTGGCGCACGCCGGCGCGGCGCTCGGCTACAGTATCATACGCGTCGTCGACGAGAGTGAGGGCACGGATCTCGAGGCAGACGCCGCAACGTCTGCCACGGCGGCCATCATGCTCGACGGGTTGCGGACGACGTTGAACGCACTCTGCGATTCGGAGCGCGCGCGCACATCGGCAGTCGTGGCATCGCAGGGCCACTACGATGAGGCGGCGCTGGACGTGCTGCTCGAGGCAAATCTGGGCTTCATCGGTTTGGTCGCGAGCCGCAAACGCGCCGCGCGGGTCTTCGGCGTGCTCGAACAGCAAGGCTGCTCGCGCGAACGGATCGCTACGGTGCGCAACCCGGTCGGCCTCGATCTCGGCGCGCGAACGCCGCAAGACGTCGCCGTTTCGATCCTCGCGGAGATGGTCGTGCACGCGGCACGCTCGGGAAGCGACGCGCTTTCGGTGCCGGACGCTTCGACGATGGCGCTCGATCCGATTTGCGGCATGGAAGTTGAGATCGCGGGAGCGCGCCACCGCTTCGAACTAAACGGAGGCACGTACTACTTCTGCTGCGCCGGCTGCCGCTCGGCGTTCGCCGCAGATCCCGCCGCGGCACTCGCTGCATCCGGTAACGCTTGAACCTCGACGAACTCTCCGAGCGGTTCGCCGGCCGCGGCTATGTCGTCGACGACGATTTTGCAACCTCGCTCGAATTGATGATGGCGCTCGAGAAGCCGCTGCTGCTGGAAGGCCCGGCGGGCGTCGGTAAAACGGAAAGCGCCAAGATTCTCGCCGAGATTCTCGAGACGCGCCTGATCCGCTTGCAGTGCTACGAAGGCCTCGATGCGGCAAGCGCGCTCTACGAATGGAATTATCCGAAGCAACTGCTGCGCATCCGGCTTACCGAAGGCGACGCAACCGATACGCTGGCACGCGAAGCCGAGATCTTTAGCGAACCGTTTCTGCTCAAGCGGCCGTTGCTCGAAGCGATCACGCAAGAGCGAGCGCCCGTGCTGCTGATCGACGAGATCGATCGTGCGGACGAAGCCTTCGAAGCCTTTCTGCTCGAGCTGCTCGGCGAATTTCAAATCTCGATTCCCGAGTTCGGCACGGTGCGCGCGCGAGCGCGGCCGGCGGTGATCCTCACCTCGAACCGTTCGCGCGAACTCTCCGATGCGCTGCGCCGGCGCTGCCTGTATCATTGGCTTCCCTATCCCACCCGCGAGCGCGAAGTCGAAATCTTGCGCGCCCGGCTACCCGAGATCGACGTGCGCCTCGCGGAAGCGATCGCGCGCTTCATGGAATTTCTGCGCGCGCAGCCGTTCGAAAAAGTTCCGGGCGTTGCAGAGAGTTTGGATTGGGCGCTCGCGCTCGTGCGTTTGCACAAAGCCGCGCTCGACGAACGCACGCTCGAACTCACGCACGGCTGCATTCTCAAAGTGCAGCGCGACTGGGAACTGCTGCAGGCGCAGCGGCTGCGCTACGTACCGCTGCTCGCAGGCGCGCCGCAAGAGGAGCCCGCCGCGATCGAGCCCGACTACGGCATCGGCTCCGTGCGAGCGCGGCGTGGCTGAAACGCCGGCGCGCATCTCGGAGCGAATCGCGCACTTCTTCGCGCTGCTGCGCGAGGAACACGGATTTTCGATCGGGCAGCGTGAGGTGCACGACGCGCTGCGCGGGCTCGAACTGCTCGGCATCTCGCAGCGTGCGCGAACGCGCGCGGCGCTGCGGGCGATCGCGTGCGGTTCTCCGGAACAGATCGCGATATTCGATGCGGCCTACGACGATATTTTTCTCGCAACGGACGACGGCGTCACCCAGGGCCGGTATGCGCAGCGCCATTCGCGACCCGGCCCTTCATCGCAAGAACAGCCCGGGACCCCCGCGCCGCCGCGACCGGACGACCCGCACGATAGCGAAGAGCCGGCCGATGGCGGCTCCGGCGCCCGCGAGCGGCGCACGGCGGAGCAACGCAATAACGAGGAACTCGAATCGTGGCTGACGCTTCGCGCGCGGTACAGTGCAGCCGCAGCTCCGGCCGAACCGCCGTCGATCGCGACCGAAGGCCTCGATGAGATGGAAGCGGCGGCGCGCAAACTCTTGCGCAGCGTACGTCTCGGCCGCGCGCGGCGCTGGCGGCCCAAAGCGCACGGACCGCGCTTCGACGTGCGGCGCACCCTGCGCGCGAGCCTTCAAACCGGCGGCGATCCCGCCGTGCTGCACCGGCTCGGACCGCCGCGGCGCGCGCCGCGGATCGTCGTGCTCGTCGACGGCAGCCGCTCGATGAGCGACGTGAGCGATGCGCTGCTGCAGTTCGCCTATGCCCTCGGCCGCGCGACGCCGCGCGCGCACACCTACGCCTTCAGCACCGAACTCCACGATCTCACGCGCGTGCTCCACGCCGCGCGCCCCGGCGGCACGCTGCCGAGTCTCGGCGAGGCCTGGGGCGGCGGCACGCGCATCGGGGCGAGCTTAGCGCACTTCTTGCGCGTGCACGGCCCGCGCGTCCTCGACGATCAGACGCTCGTCATCATCGCAAGCGACGGCCTCGACGCGGGCGACGTTGCGCAGCTCGAACGCGCGATGCGCGAAATCCGGCGGCGTAGCGCGGCGGTCGTTTGGCTCAATCCACACGCGCGCTCGCGCGGGTTCACACCTTCGTCGGCCGGCATGCGTTCGGCGGCGCCGTTCATCGATGTCCTCGATGCCGTGAGGGGCCCCGCCGACGTCGAGCGTCTTGCCGTGCGCCTGGGCCGCTCCGGCCGTGGCGGCTGAGATCGCCTACGTGGTCCTGGCCGCGGGAAGTGCCCGGCGGATGGGCTTCGCGAAGGTCACGACTCCCTTGGCGGGCGTCTCTCCGATCGAACGCGCCGCAAAGATTCTGCAAGGCCGGCCCGTCACGATCGTCACCGCAGCATCGCAGGCAGCCGCATGCGCACGCGCGATGCCGTGGGCCAACGTCCTCGTGAACCCGGCACCGGAGCGTGGCATGACGTCGTCGCTGCTGGTGGCCGACCGCGACCTCGACCCCGCAGCTACCCTCGGGGTCATGCTCGCCGACAAACCCTTCGTGACCCGGGCGACCCTCGAACTCTGCGAACGGGCGCTCGGCGGCGCGCCCTACGACGTTGCCTACCCACTCCTCGAAGACGAACCCGGGCATCCGGTATACTTTACAAGGAAGGCGCGCGCGCTGCTCTCCGCGATCCCGGCAGGCGACACCCTGCGGGCGCTCCGCGACCATCCAGCTTTACTGCGGCTCGAAGTCCCCTGCGACGACCCCGGGATCCTGATCGATCTCGACACCCCCGAAGCTTGGGACGCTGCCGAACGAGAACTTTCCGATGCGTGACGTTTTTGCCGCCGCCGCCCGCTGGGCCGAAACCAACATGCCCTTCGCCTTGGCAACCCTCGTCGGCGTGCGCAATGCTGCCCCCGCTCCGCTCGGAGCGTCGATGGCCGTCACGACCGGCGGCACGATCTCGGGCGACATCGGTGCGGGCTGCTACGAAGGCGAGATTGTCGTTGCCGCAATCGAGACCTCGCAGGACGGAGCGGCCAGGCTACTTTCGATCGACCTGACAAGCGACGATGAAGTGACCGGCGCGAACGGCTGCGGCGGGAGCCTCGAGATCGTCACGTGGCGCCCGGGCGCCGGATTCCCGGCCGTCGCTGCAGCCATCGCTCAAGGCCGCAGCGACGTGCGGCTTCACGTAGCGTACGAACGCGAGGGGACCGCCTGCATGTTCGAAACCATCGTGCCCGCCCGCCGGGAGCTGATCGTCGTTGGAGGGACGACGCTCGCGCAAGAGATCGCTGCCATTGCGGCGCGGCTCGATTTCCGCACGATCGTCGTCGATCCGCGTCCCGCGTTCGCAACACCGGAGCGTTTGGCGGTCGACGAGATCGTGATCGCGTGGCCCGATGAGGTGCTGCCCGCAAGGCTCAATGCGCGTACGCCGCTGCTCGTCATCTCGCACGATCCGAAGATCGATTTGCCCGCCCTGCGAGCCGGCCTCGCGAGCGAAGCCCCGTACATCGGCCTCCTCGGTAGCCGGCGCGCACAAGCCGGCCGGCGCGACGTGTTGCGCTCCGAAGGCTTCCCGGAAACCGCGCTCGCTCGCATCCATGGCCCGGCCGGCCTCGATCTCGGCGGCACCACCGTTGCCGAGACCGCGGTCTCGATCGTCGCGGAGATTATCGCCGCAGAACGCGGACGCGACGGGGGCCCCTTACAGCGGCACCTCGGGAACATCCACAATCCGGAAGACGCGCGCCACGACTACACCTCACTGAGCGCGCGCTAGAGAAGAGTATCGTTCGTCTCGAGTTGGGAGACCGGTTGGGATGGGCCCGAAATGTAATCTCCGACGCCGTCGGCGATTCCCAGAGCGACGTTCTGCAGGAAGGCGGGCGTTCGCAGGAGCTTTGCGTCTACGGGATTGGAAAGAAACGCCGTCTCCACGAGGATGGCCGGCATCGACGTATGGTGGATCACGTAAAAGTTATCTTTGAGCACTCCATCATCGGCTGTGGGAAGCGTCGCCGCCAATCGGGCATGCACGGCGCGAGCGAGTTCTAACGAGTCCGGCTTGTAGTAGTAGGTCGTCGTTCCATGCTGATCGCTCGTGGTGAAGCTGTTGATGTGGATGCTCACGAAAAGCCGGGCTCCGATTTTATTCGCGACGTCGCAGCGCGCTTGCAGCTCGTCGCGCGCAGCATCGTTGGGCGCGAAAACGTCGCGATCGCTTTCGCGCGTCATCTTAACGACCCACCCGCGCGATACGAGCAAGTCGCGCAGACGGCCGGCAATATCGAGGTTCAGATATTTTTCCGTGAGGCCGTTATGTTCCGCGCCCGAATCGCTGCCGCCGTGGCCCGGATCGATGACGATCAAACGGGATTTGTATGGAGCTTGCGGGCCGAACATCCAAACAGGGTGAGCGCCTGAAGCGCTCGTCGCCGGCGCGAACGTCGAAGGTATCGCCGGAAACGGATCCGTAGCGGATGCGACGATGCTGCCGTCCAGAAATTGGCCGTATCCGACGCGCAGCGACGACGATGCGTCGACGCTACCGACCTCGAGCGATGGTCCCCCGGGCGTTTGCACGAGCGTGACGCTGCGCGCGGAATCCAGCGTGAGCGCGATGCGCACCGTCGGCAACTTGTCGTTCGGGCCAACGAACGATTTCACGCGCATCGTGGGCATCGCTTCGTAGCGCAACGGCACATCTTGCGATGGGATCGCCAGCGTTGCCGGCTTGAAGTCGACGTACCAGTACGTATCGGAAATCCGGTGCCACTGATAATACGCTTGGCCCGTCATCGCGAGGCTGACGATCACGCTGCCGTCGCCCGCAAGCGATGTTTTGAAGCCCGAGAGTTGAGCGCCGGGAAGCGTCGAAGCGGTCGCTTCGGCCGCCGGCACCGGGGGCGACGCTTGCGGCTCGAGATCGGGAGCCGGACTCGGAGCGGATAACGGGAGGCCGCCCGTATCGTCCTGCGATACCGGCGTCGAGCCGGCGGCGACGTCGCCCGTGCCCGAACGATCGAGTTTCGCCTCCGTCATCGCTCCGACGCGAAGGGTGAGACCGCCCTCGTCTGCGCCACGCTCACGTCGCGCTGCGCACCGAGACTGAGCGCAATGCGGACCGTCGGCAGTCCGTCCGTCGGACCGGCAAACGATTTTACGCGCATTGCCGTGAGGGATTCGTAAGGTAACGCAACGTCTTGCGCCGGCACCGTCAGCGTCGCCGGTTTGAGATCGACGTACCAGCGATTGTCCGGGAGACGGTGCCACGTAAAGCCGGCGCTACCGGCCATGCTGATTTCGATGCGAGCGCTGCCGCGCGGCGCTTCGGGATTCGTCGTCACGCCCGTAACTTGCGCGGGCGCCACCGCCTGCGGTGCTGCAGCGAGCGATGGCGAGAACGCTGGGGCGGGCGACATCATATCCGGGACGTCGGTAAGCGGGGCGGTCTTCATCACCGGCGCCCCTGATGCCGGAATCGGTTCACCCGGGAGCGGCATGTTTATCGGGGCAAAAGCGATGGAGATCGCGTTGACGGAGTCGCTCTGCTGCAGCGCATGCCCGGTCCCCGGGGCCACATCGAAATCGACGGTCGTGCTCGGATTTCTCACGCTGCCCGAAACATGAATGCTCACGCCGCGCAGCGCGCTCCCCCAGGGAAGACGACGCTCCGCTTCGAGTGTCGTCGCAGTGCCGGCGAAGAGCAACGAGACATGCTCGTCGTCAGGTCCGCTCAAACGCTTGTAGCGCAGTTGCTTGCCGCCTCGCAAGGTAACGATCGTCGTGCGATCCTGCGTGCGAACGTCGAGCGACGCGAGTTGCGGCTGCAGCACCGTGGTCGAACCGTCCATGACGGGATCGATATAGAGCGCCTTCGCGAGAGCGAGAAACGGGACGTAGGCGTCAGTACCCGCGGCATAGGGCGCGAACGGTGCATCCTGCGCCACGCTGCCCTGCAGAAACCGGACGTCTTCGAGCGTGAACGTAATCGTCCGCCGATCTGCGGCCGTTACGATGACGTACTTTTGGCCGGGCTGATAAGAAAGCGTGGCACCGGCCGCTGCGAGAAAGGCCAAAAACGCCGCGTCTCCCGTCGAGACCGCGACGTCCCCCCGGATGAGCTGCGACGATTCGAAAATGAGCGATCGTCCGGCGAACCAAAAAGATGACGAGCCCCCCGTGTCTGCGGCGGCCGGAGCGGCAGCAAGGCAACTCAACGTCATCGAGATCGCGAGCCCGGCCGACCAGAATGCTGCGCTCAATCGTCGCCGCATTGCAGGGCGACGAAAATGCGCGGCAGAGCCGCCATAGGTCGATGCCGCGCGGGCGGCGCTCTCGGAAAATGCCTCAGTGAGGCGATGCCCGAGAACGGCCGAACGAACGGCACAGGCTACGATCAACGATAGGCCCGCATCGATTCGTGGGCGCAACATTAGCGCGTAGAATTCAATTATGTCGTGGAATTGCCTTCGGTTGCCGCGCCCAACGACAAGGCCAGGCTCGTCGGGGGAATTTTCACTGCTCGATGGGAGCGAGCCCCGAACGTCGAGTCGATCAGGAACAGCGCCGCTGCGACGTAATCATCGATGAGCGTGTCGGGGTCCCACGCCTGTTGCAAAATGAACCCCTGAAAGATCGCAACCATTACCCGGGTGAAGGCTTCCGGCTTGACGTCCGCGGGCAGCCTGCCGGCGGCCTTAGCGGCCTCCAGTTTTTGCGTGATCGGGGCAGCCTGCGCGTTGCCGCGACGTACGAGGTTCAGCACATCTTTGCTGCGCAACGCTTCGGTCCACACCTGGATCGCGACTTTTCTGCGGAGCCGCTCGGCGGGCGATTTGAGTAGATCGAACAGCGAACGTGTCAGCGTCGACAGGCCCTCGCACAAGTCGTCACTCGCCGCGAACTCGGCGATGAGCGCGCTTTCGCGCGCGTGCCGTTGCGCCGCGATCGCTTCGATCAGCGCTCCCTTATTCGCAAAGTATTGATAGATCGCGCCGGTGCTGAGCCCCGAGCGCTTGATGATGTCGTCCATCGTCGTGCGATGGAAGCCTTGATCTGCGAAACACTCCACGGCCGCGCGAAGGATTTGCTCGCGACGTGCCTCGCGGTGATCCTCGCTGACTTTGGGCACGATCAGCTGCGCTCCACACGATCGGCGACCGCGACGCGGTACAGTTCGGAGCCCGCTTCGCTACGGCGGTAGCGTTCGTTGTAGATTCTTGCGACCTCGCTCGTCGATGCGTCGCTCGCGAGCTCGAAACCGCGGACGCGCAGGTACTCGCCCAGTTCCGATGGTTCGAAGCCGAAGAGAAATGGTTCTCCCGAGGCCCGTACCACAGCTTTCCAGCGCCGGGCCTCGGCGAATTGCGCGGTCCCATCGATCGCACCGCGATGCACGTACGTGAAGATCAAACGGCTGCGCGGTGCGAGAAGCCGTTCGAGCATCGAAAAGTTCTTTTCCACCGAGGCACTGGTGAGGTAGCTCACCACGCCTTCCCAGATAACGATCGTGGGCACGGCAGAATCGAAGCCCGCGCCGAGGAGGGCGCCTTCGAGATCGTCTTTTTCAAAATCGACGGCTACGAACCGGACGGGCGACGTCGCCGTTGCGGCAAGGCGACTCAGTTTGAGTGCTTGGGTCGCCGGATGATCGACTTCGAAGATAGCGAGCCCACGTACCGCCTCCAGCCGCTGGGCGCGGGTGTCGAACCCGGCTCCCAGGATCAGCAACTGGCGCGCGCCCCGCGCGACGGCCTCGTTAACAAGGTCGTCGATGTGCCTGGTGCGAGCGACCGCCGAGCTGCGGGTGCGAGGCCAGCCGTAATCGACAAGCCGGGTCAACGCCGCGCCGAGCGGAGGAATGGCCGCAAGCTTGGCCGGCAGCATGAGCTGCGGCGATAGCATGGACGCCGCAAAAGGATCTTCAAAAAACCGGCGTCGGGTCGGCCGCGCTGTCTCCAGGGCCCGGAAAAGGGCGACGAACTCGGCAGTCCGGCTCGCTCTATGCGCGTTCATAAAACGAATGTTCGTTCTTTTTAACGGTAATCCCTTGTCCATCCGAGCAGGTTGACGCCGCCTCTCGTCGTTGACTCGGAAGGTCCGCTCCTGGTATGCTACGCGAGCCGAAGCAGGAGGGTCGCAAGCTCACCTCACCGGATGCCCTCGGGCGATCCGGTCGCACCCGAACGAAGCCGACGGTAGGTTTCACGAGTGGGATGCTTTGGCATCGCCACTTTTTTTTGCCCAGGAGACATTGCCATAGCACGACCGCTTCGTATCAACGACCAGATCCGAATTCGCCAAGTCCGCGTCATCGACGATGAGGGAGCACAGCTCGGCGTGATGCCGACCGAAAACGCCCTCGCCCTCGCCCGCCAAAAGGGTCTCGACCTGATCGAGGTTTCCCCGACCGCGGTGCCGCCCGTTTGCCGAATCTCCGATTATGGCCGTCTCAAGTACGAGCAGTCGAAGAAAGACAAAGACGCCCGGAAGAAGCAAAAGAATTGGGAACTTAAGGAAGTTAAGCTTCGCCCGAAAATCGAAAACCACGACTACGAGACCAAAGCCCGCATGGCAGAACGCTTACTGCTGGACGGCGGCAAGGTCAAAGTCACGATCATGTTTCGCGGTCGCGAGATCACGTACACGAGTTTTGGGAAGCGTTTGCTCGATCGCATGGCGGTGGATATGACGCCGATCGCGACGGTCGAACGTGATGCGAAGCTCGAAGGCAAGAACATGTTCATGATCCTGGCGCCGCGCCCGGTTCCCTCCGGCCCCCCGAAATACACCCAACCCCACCACGACGCAGCCTCCATCGCAGCGGCCTCCGCCGCGGTCGACGCCAAACACAACATCGATACCGATCGCCCGAGCGAAGAGCACGACGATCACGACGATCACGAAGATCATCCGGGCGAAGCGCTCGGCGCCACCCACGAACCCCAAGAACATCACACCCAAGAACCGGCGAGCGAACCAGCGCAAAACGGTGCCCCCAAAGGAGTCGTCTCCAGTGCCTAAGATCAGAACGCATCGAGGAACCGCAAAGCGCGTGAAGGTGAGTGCGAACGGGAAAGTGACGCACCGCCATCAGTTCAGCGGTTGCGGCCACATTCTCAGCAAGAAGACGCGCAAGCGCAAACGGAATTTCCGCAAGGATCAGCCCGTATTCGCCGGTGACCTGAAGCGCTTTGCGCCGCAGATCCCATACCTGCTGTAGGAGCGTAAGAATCTAAATGGCACGCATTAAACGCGGCGTAATGAAAATGAAGCACCGCCGCAAGGTGATGAAGCTCGTCAAGGGCTTCCGCATGGCGCGCAGTCGCAATTACCGGGTCGCCAACGAAGCGCTGCTTCACTCGCTTAGCTATGCCTTCCGCGATCGTCGTGTCCGCAAGCGCGACTTTCGCTCGCTTTGGATCAGCCGCATCAACGCGGCCGCCCGGCGCGAAGGTCTCTCGTATTCGCGCCTTATCAACGGCCTCAAGATGAGCGGCGTCACCCTGAACCGCAAAGCCCTCGCCGACCTTGCGGTCAGCGACCAGGCGGCGTTCGACTCGCTGCTCGCGGTTGCCAAAGCGCAGCTCGAGTCCCAGGCTTCGGCGCGCGTCGCATCCTAAACGGCCGTAAGGTCGTTAAGTGAATGGCGAGTTTCCTTCTCGCCATAGGCCCATCGAGTGCTCCCGCGAAGTCTTTACGTTAGCGCGGAGCGTTCGGTTGAGTACCCCACGTTTTCCGTCCGAAAGGGCAAGTATGGCGAAGTCTGCGTCACCCACCAAAATCGATGTCAAGCGGGATTACCCCGTAGCGATCGGCCTCACGATCATCCACGTCGGGGCGCTCGGCGTGTTCTTACCGGTGTTTTTCTCCTGGTCGGCCGTGGCCGCCGGCGTGATTATGTACATCCTCACCGGGATGGGGATCACGCTTGCGTATCATCGTCTGCTGACGCATCGCAGCCTCGCCGTTCCCAAGCCCGTCGAATACGCACTCACGATCGTCGGCGCGCTCGCGCTGCAAGGCGGTCCGATTCAATGGGTCGCTCAGCACCGCGCACATCACGCCCACACCGATCGCGACGGCGATCCGCACGATTCGCATAAGGGCATGCCGTGGGCGCACATCGAGTGGCTCTTCCGCCGCAACAAAGACCGCGTGCCGCCCGAAGATTGGGCGCGCTGGGCGCCGGACCTGAGCAAAGATAAGGGACACGCTTTCATCGAGAAGTACAACGTGCCGCTGCAATTCGTTTTCGGCCTCATACTGCTCGCGATCGGCGGCTGGTCGTGGGTGATCTGGGCAGTGTTCGCCCGGCTCGTGTTCACCTATCACTGCACGTGGCTGGTCAATAGCGCCTCACATGCCGTCGGCTACCAAACGTTCCGCACGGGCGACCGCTCGACAAACAATTGGTGGGTCGCGCTGCTCACCTTCGGGGAAGGCTGGCACAACAACCATCACGCGTTCCCGTTCTCGGCCCGTCACGGCTTGCGCTGGTTCGAAATCGATCCCACCTACATCACGATCAAAGTGATGTCGTGGCTGCGCCTGGCCCGCAACGTGAAACTTCCTACGCGCGAAATGATGGAACGCCTGAAGCTGCCCCAAAAGCGCGCGGCGTAAACCTTTAGCGTCGCTCGCGTTTTCGGCGTTCGATGAGGTCGCTTGCGACCGTTAGCGCGCGGAAGGTGAGATCTTCGTTCGCGATCGCGCCGTTTGCGCGCAACGAACGAATAGTATCGAAGATGCTGCCGACGTTACGCAGATACCGCTCGGCGAAATCGTCGAAGGTTTCTCTCGGCGCGCCGGCCATCGAGGCCGCGAAATCGAGCGCGCAGGCTGCAGCTTTCGTGAGCGTCTCCCGCACCGACACTGCGACGGGTTCGGCTGCATCGAGCGGCTCGTGACCTCGTTCGGAGCAGAGTAAGAGCATGTAGTCGAGCGCGGCCGCGTTTGCCAACAGGTCGTCGGCGAGCCGCGACCGTTCGCCGCCGGCAACCGCGTAGCGCTTGGCGACCTCCATCAAAAACAGTTGGAGTTCGACGACGTCGCCCGCGCGCAGAATCACGGCGGCAGTTGTGCGCGCGCCCAGGCGAGTGCCACTTGCGTCTTTGCGTCGCGCAGTTCGTCGCGTTCCACGAGTTTCCAGGCTTCATCGATCGGCCAGATTCGCATTTCGAACTCTTCGTCGGGTTCGGGCTGCGCCTCGCCTACCGTTAACCCGTCGGCGGCGAAGAGGTGGATGCGCTCTTCGCAAAACCCGGGCGTCGAGTAGAGGCTGAACAGAAAGCGCAGCGATTCCGCGCGATACCCCGTTTCTTCGATCAGCTCGCGCCGGGCCGTATCGATCGGCGGCTCTCCACGTTCGATCATCCCGGCCGGAACTTCCCAGATCTCGGCCCCGACCGCGTGCCGGTACTGTTTGACGAGCACGATCTCGCGGGGCGTCGGGCGGGCGATAACAACGACACCGCCCGCGTGTTCCACCACCTCGATCTTGCGGCGGCCGTCGCCGCGCGGCTGCTGAATCTCGTCGACCCGCAGGTTGAGAACCCGGCCCGTGTAGATGCGCTCCGAGGAGAACGTCTTCACGCCTGGCGCGCCGGAAGAACGCGGGAGAGGAGTTCCACGACCAGCCCGAACTCCACGGCCGCGACGGTCGCTCCGAGCGACCAGCGCGCTGGAGCCGCCACGAAGGCGATCGCGGCGGCAATGGCCGCGAGGAACGCCGCATCGCGGGTGGCGTTGAGCCGCACGCCCGGGCCGCCCGCCAGGAAATTGCGCCGAAACGCGTAGACGACCACGACCCCGAGGATCACGAGCATCGAGATCGAGATGCCGTGAAACTGGGCGATATCGAAGATCCAGGCCCGTCCCCCGAGCAGAAACGCAATCATAAGGAAGACGATGATCAGACTTTCGAGACGCCTGCTGGTCTGCACGCGGTGATGTTTGGAGATTGAGCCGCCATGGCCCCCCGAGCCGAGTCCGGCAGCGGGATCGGGAGCCGCGCAATGAGGCAGAGAAGGGTCCCCGGTGATTACCCTTGGCGCTCATTCACCGAAGCTCGATGCGGTGCGCGAATTGCGCACCAAAAAGGGCAGGCGCGAGCGCAAGCAGTTCGTGGTCGAAGGATCGACGATGCTCGAGGAGGCGCTGGCGGCCGGGCTGGTGCCGGTGGCTCTGTACGTTATCGAACAAAGCATTGAAGCATTGCCTGCGAGTGCCGCCGGCTTGGGCGAAACGTTCCTGGTCCCGGAGCGGGCGATGGCGAAACTCTCGCTGCTCGAGACGCCGCCGGGCATCTTGGCCGTCTTCGCGCAGCCGTCCTCGGATCTCGAGGAGCTCTTGGGGCGAGGCGAAGCGCTTCTCTTGTTGGCAGGCGTCGGCGATCCCGGCAACGCCGGCACCTTGCTGCGCACGGCCGAGATCTTCGGGATGCGGGGGGCGATCTTCACGACCGATGCCGTCGAGCCGTTCAATCCGAAGGTGGCACGCGCGACCATGGGCGCGATCTTCCGAATGAAGCTGGCGCTGGCGGATCCGGGTGAGGTGGCCGACGCCGCCAGGCGGCACGGGTTCACGATCGTCGCGGCCGAGCGCGGCGGCACACCCCTGCCTGGGTTCGTCTTCCCCAAGCGCAGTCTCATCGCGATCGGGCACGAGCGCCACGGCCTCGCGAAGTCGCTCCCAGGCTACGACGTAGCCGTGGGCATACCCCAGCGGGGGGAAGGCGAAAGCCTCAACGCCTCGATCGCGGGCGGTATCATATTATACGCGTTTGCGCAACAGGGTAAAGGTACAAACGTAAAACTCTGAACGTTCAAAAAACCCTGATTTGTCAAGACTTGGCGGGCCATCGACCCTATGCTATACTCACCTCGTTCTTGGGCGGTGACGCCGACAAAAAAACCAACCAGAGAAGGGTACACGCCGACTGATGCGCACAAACGAACGCTTCTGGAAATTGTTTACCAGTACCGGATCGATCTACGCCTACCTCATCTATCGCCAAGCGAACCAAGCACCTGCCAGTAGCTGATTGCCCTCCCCCCTGGAACGTTCTCGAAAAAGATGTCACGAGCGCTCGGCCGAAACGGCCGAGCGTTCATGTTTTCCGACCTTACCGATCAACTGACCGCCTTCGGCACGCGCCTTCGCGAAGCGCTCGGCAGCGCCCACGATCATGCCGCTCTCGAAGAGGTTCGCGTAAAATTTCTCGGGCGTAGCGGAGAGATTACGGCCGTGCGCCGCGCGATCGGCACGCTGCCGGGGCCCGAACGGCCTGCGGCCGGCAAAGCGATCAACGACGCCGTGGCCGAATTCGAAGCCGATCTGGCATCGCGCGCCCGCGCGCTCGACGCGCGAGCGCTCGAAGGCGAACTCGAGCTCGCAATCGACGTCACGTTTCCCGGGCCACCCAGCCGCGCCGGTTCGCTGCATCCGATCCGCCGTGCCATGGACGATGCGTGCGGCTATTTCGAACGGCGCGGATTCGCGGTGGTGCTCGGGCCCGAGATCGAGACCGATTACTACAACTTCGATGCGCTCAATATTCCGCCCGATCATCCGGCCCGCGAGAGCCTCGATTCGTTTTACTTGCGGCCCGGCGTTTTGCTGCGCACGCACACCTCCCCGATGCAAGTGCGAACGATGCAAGCGCACTCCGCGCCGCTGGCCATCGTGGTTCCCGGCAAAGCGTATCGCCGCGACGCGATCGACGCGCGCCACACGCCGATGTTTCATCAGATCGAAGGCTTGCTCGTGGCACCCGGCATTCATCTCGGCCATCTCAAGGGCGTATTGACGGGGCTCTTTCGCGAGGTGTTCGGACCGCAGCAAGCCGTGCGCTTTCGTCCGTCGTTCTTTCCGTTTACGGAACCGAGCGCGGAAGTCGATACTACGTGTCCGGGCTGCCTGCTGCTCGAGCCCGGCAGCCCCTGTAGGACCTGCGGCGGGTCGCGCTGGATCGAGATCGGCGGCTCGGGGATGGTGCATCCGGCCGTCTTGCGCGAAGCGGGTTACGATCCGAAGCGCGTGACGGGCTGGGCCTTCGGCGTCGGCATCGAGCGGATCGCCATGGTGCGTCAGGAGATCGACGATATTCGCGTGCTGTTCGAAAACGATCCGCGCGTGTTGGAGGCGCTCGCGTGAAGCTGCCGATCGCATGGCTGCGGGATTATGTCGATCTCGCCATTTCGACGGGCGAGATCGTGGAACGCTTTGCTTCGCTTGGATTTCCCGTGGACGACGTGACGCGGCGCATCGCGCTTTCGGGCGTCGTCATTGGGAAACTGACGCGCATCGAGAAGCATCCCAACGCCGATAAGCTGCAGGTTTGTACGGTCGATATCGCCGCGGACCGGCCGCTCACGATCGCAACCGCAGCAACCAACGTTGTGGAAGGCAACGTCGTGCCCGTTGCGACGATCGGAGCGCAGCTCGTAGGGCTCACGATCGGTCCGCGCAAGATGCGCGGGCTCGATTCGGAAGGCATGTTGTGTTCCGCCGCGGAGCTCGGGCTGCCGCAGGAGTGGTTCGAGGACGGTATTCTGCAACTCGAGACGGATCTGCCGCTCGGGGCGGATTTCGTGGAGATGTTTCGCCTCAACGACGACGTGCTCGATGTGGAGGTCACCGCCAATCGCGTCGATGCGTTGTCGGTGGTCGGGCTCGCGCGCGAGCTTGCGGCGTCGCTTGGGGTGACGATTCGCGAGCCCGAGACCGCGCTTGCGAAGCCGCCGGCCGGGGAAAGCGACGCGAACGTCGCTATCGAAAGTCCGGATTGCAAGCGCTTCGTCGCGCAGCGTTTTTCCAACGTCACCGTAGCGACTGCGCCGTTTTGGATGCGCGCGCGCTTGGCGCTTGCCGGGCAGCGGCCGATCAACAACGTCGTCGACATCTCGAACTTCGTGATGCTCGAGACGGCGCAGCCGCTGCACTTCTACGATTTCGACCATCTCGCAGGCGGCCGGCTCGTGGTGCGCGATGCGCGCGAGGGCGAAACGATTCGCACGCTCGACGAAGCCGACCGCAAATTGGATGCGCGCTTTCTCGTGATCGCGGACGAACGCGAGCCGCAGTGCATCGCGGGTCTCAAAGGTGCCGCTCCCAGCGAAATCACGAGCGCGACGCGCGAGCTGCTCGTGGAAGCCGCGACCTTCTCGGGGCCGCGGGTGCGGCGCATGAGCGTGGCGCTCGGGTTGCGGACCGAAGCGTCGAGCCGTCACGAAAAGGGGCTCGCGCTCGGGCTTTCGACACTCGGTGCGGCGCGCGCGGCGCGGTTGCTCGAAGATACCGGTGCGACCGTGCATGCGGCGGCTGCAGTAGGCGAGAGCGACGCACCGGGCGGCGCCATCGACGTACCGGTATCGCGGTTCGGGCTCTTGTTGGGAATGCCCGTGGATGCATCGGACGCATCGCGGGCGCTCGAGCAGCTCGGGTTTGCCGTGACGACGAGCGGTGAGAGCATCAGCGCGACCCCGCCGGCGTGGCGCGGCGACATCCGCATCCCGGAAGACATCGTGGAAGAAGTCGGGCGCATCGTCGGATACGATCGCATCGAAGCGGCGATTCCGGCCATTTCCGAAAGCGGCGTCTCGAGTGCGGCGTACCGCGACGAGAGCCGCGTCGCGCACGCGCTCGCTGCGGCCGGGTATCACGAAGCGTACACGTTGTCGTTGCAGCCCGCCGGCGTGGCGCGCACGTTCGAGGATAGCGGCATCGCGCTCTCCGCGCCGGTCGTCGAAATTCTCAGCCCGCTCTCCGAGGATCAGCGCTACCTGCGTTTCTCGCTGCTGCCGGCGCTGCTCGAACTTGTGGCAAAGCATGCGGAGCATGAGCCGTATCGCGTCTTTGAGATCGGCCACACGTTCGCGAACGGCACGGAGTTGATGGAGACGCCGGGCGCCATGTGGCTGCTCACCCTCCCTAAGAGCGACGAGCCGGCTTGGCGCGATAGCGGATTTCTTGAGTTCAAGACCGATTCGCTCTCGCTCTTGCGAGCGCTGACGGGGCGCGATGCGCAAACGGTGACGACCACGGCGCCAAGCTGGCATCCGGGAAAGGCTGCGTCGCTTATCGCCGACGGTAAAGACGTTGCAACGATCGGCGCGGTGGATCCGCGCCTGCTCGCGGCGTACGGCATCGAAACGCGCGTGTATGCGGGATGGATGCGCATGACGGATCTTCCGCCCTACCGCGCGCCGGGCTACCGTTCGCCTTCGAAATATCCGGCCGTCGAACGCGACCTCGCGCTGATCGTTGCGCCGGACATGCCTGCGATGGAAATCGAACATGCCGTGCGGGCCGGCGGCAACGGCGTGATCGCCGACGTGCGCGTGTTCGATGAGTATCGAGGCCCGCAGATCGAGGACGGCAAGAAGAGCATCGCCGTGCGCGTCACCCTTCAGCGTCCGGACGCGACGCTTACCGACGCAGAATCCGATACGTACGTTGCCGCGATCCTCACATCGCTCGCCGAACGGTGCGGCGCGAAAATTCGCAATTGATGGCGTGGCCCGACATCGTGGCCGGGTCGATCTTCGCCTTCGCGGCACTGCGCGGCTGGCGCGTCGGCCTCATCGCCGAGCTGACCGGCACGCTCGCGCTCGTTGCCGGGATCGGGGCTGCGTTCGCGTATCCGGGTGCGTGGGATGGCTTCGTGATGTCGATGCTGCATCTCGGGTCCGGGTCGGCGCGTGTCGTCGGCATGTTCGCCTATGCAGTCGTCGCCTATACCGTCGTCTCCGCGATAGGTTTTGCGCTCGGACGCGTCGCGAAGTTACCGATTATCGGAACCGCGAACGCGGCGCTCGGTTCCGCGTTCGGGCTCGCGAAATCGATGCTCTTCGTGTGGGCCGTGCTCTACATCGCGCTCTTCTTCCCGCTCTCGCGCGATCTGCGTGACGATCTGCATCGCTCGCGCTTCGTCGCCATGCTTTCGAGCGACGATGCGGGATTGGACGACACGCTGCGTTCATCGCTGCCGCAGTTCGTGCGGCCGTACTCCAAAGACATTTTCGCGCGGCACCGCGTATGACCGCCGGCTCCGGGAGCGCCATTAGAGCACAATTATTTCTGAAACTGACAACCTAGAAGGTATCCGTCTCCGGACGGTCCAAGCTTGGCTTCCCTTAGCCAATACTAGGCATGCTCCAATGTCTAGTCTGCTTTTTGTGTTCCCTTTGAGGTCCGCTGTGCTGCTATTTGAGCGCTTACTTCGCACACGCTACTCGCATGTGCTGCGTGGCGCTTCCATCGCAGTGTTTCTCACCGCGTGCAGCGGCGGCAGCGCACCAAATTTCACGCAGTCCGCGCCGCAGGCGCCGCCGACGAAGTCGGACCCGTCGCCATCTCCGAAACCGGCCACTAGCGCAAGCCCCGGATCGAGTCCGAGCTCCAGCCCCGGCCCGGGTTCGAGCCCCGGCTCGGGTTCGAGCCCCGGCCCGAGTTCCAGCCCCGGCCCGGGTTCGAGCCCCGGCCCGAGCTCGAGTCCCGGCCCGAGTTCGAGCCCCGGCCCGAGTTCGAGCCCCGGCCCGAGTTCGAGCCCCGGCAAGAATCCGAGTCCCGGCCCGAGTGCAAGTTCCCACGCAAGTTCGAGTCCAAGCCCCGTGCCGAGTCCCGTGCAGAGTCCGAGTCCGGTTCCCGTGCCGACGGGATCGGTGAGTTTCAACGACTGGCCGACGTACGGCTACGATAATCAGCGAACGGGGTTCAACCCCAACACGGCGGCGATTACGCCGGCGAAAATCGTCAACGGGAGCCTCCATTTGGCGTGGCAGACGTCAAATAATGGAGCGCAAACGCAGCCGATCATCGCCACGAATGTCGGCGCATACCGGGCGTTGTTGATCGTCGGGAATTATTACTCGCTCAATGCCTACGACGGCACCACAGGGAACCTCGTCTGGGGACCGGTCAATTTGGGGACGCAGTACTCTGCGGGTTGCGGAGAAGGCGGCGTCGCCGGCACGCCGTATTACGATGCGGCACTCGGCGCGCTGTTCGTCGCCGCCGGAAACGGCAGCAATCCCAATCACGTGATTCTCTACGAGCTCAACGTGACGAGCGGAAGCATCATCGGACAAGTCGACCTCACGCCACAGTTGTTAAGCGGTGAGACGACTTCGGGGCATACCGCCGTTACGTTCGCGAACGGGCTACTCTACGTGGGCACGGCATCGAACTGCGAAGCGGCATCGTGGCGCGGGCGGGTCGTTTCGGTCAACCCGTCGACGCTGACCGTGCAGAACACGTTTTTCACGACCTACGGCGTGGGCGGATACGATTATGGGGGGGGCGGCGTGTGGGCCTGGGGCGGCGTCTCCGCGGATCCGAGCGGAAACATTTACGCCGGTAGCGGCAACGCCGAGACACCGAATACGATCGGCGGCGGAACCGAGGCGGCACCATTCGTATCCACAACCGACGAGCAGGCCGGCTACGCCGAACACCTCGTTGCGTTAACCGGAAATCTCTTAAGCGTCTTAGGTTCCAACTATCCCGGCTTCAATTTCACGGTCGGCTACGCGGACCTCGACTACACGGGAACGCCCGTTGTTTTCCAACCCTCGGGTTGCGATCAGTACTCTGCGACACAAGGAAAGGGCGGAACGCTCGTTCTTAACGACACGACCCGACTCTCAACCGCCCTCGTGTCGTATCAACTCTCCGAACCGAGCCCGCTAGCGAACTACATCGGCAATCCGGCCTATTCACCGCTGACGGGCTTGCTCTATGCCGCCGTTGCTTCGTCGCAAGACGGCTCGATCGAGCCGCCGGGCATGGTCGCAATTCACTTTCCTTCATGCAGCCCCTCGATTCTGTGGAACACTTCGTTCGGCCCCGATTCGTTCTCGTACCAGAGCCTTGGAGCGCGTCCACGTTCGGCGCCGACCGTTACTGCCGGCGGCGTCGTCTTTATGGGTACCCCCTGCACGTCGAACGGCAGCGGCGCCTGCGGAACGCCCGGAGCGAGCAACGGCGCGGTGTGGGCGCTTAACGCCTCGAACGGCCAGTTACTGGGCGGCGGAAATCCCGTGCTCGTCACCGGCGACCACGTCCGCATGGCGCCGACGGTGGACGGTTTGTGGCTGTGGGTCTTCGATAACTCGGGCAACCTCTACGGCATGACGATCGATCCTTCGGTGCCCACCATTACCATTCGGCGCCCGCACAACGCCGTGCAGCACCAACGGTTTCCAACGTAACCTAAAGAGGTCCGATCACACCGCGAAAGCCTCATGAGTACAGGCCCGCTTCGCTGCTCAACCGCTGCGAAAATATGTCGCGCATCCTTTACAGAACACGACGGCAATTTGCAATCCCGCGGGAGGTTATTTCGCGCCGCAGGGCCCTAAATGTACGAATATCAGTTCGGTCGGGCGAGAAGCTCCTGGTATTCATTTTGGAGGCCGGTTCGAATGAAGTTTCATGTCGGCGGATTTTCTACGGCGAATACATCGTACCGTCGTATACCGGAAACGAGGATCGGCGGCGGGACGTATACGGCCGCAGCGACGACCGGATGCTTCTCCTTGATTTTGGAACAAAGTGTCGGCGGCACCGCCGGGCAATCCCGCATCCATCGCATCGCCGTTGCGACCGCGCCAACCCCGAATGCCTTCGGCGACGGCGAACCCAACGAACCCGGCACCGATGCGGAAACATTTCTCGATTCAGGCTCGATGACGAGCCTATCGATTGGCAATCTCACGCCGACCTCGGGAAGCGGCACGTTCTCGTTTACGAACGGCGCTGCGTCCACCGTGTCGGGTTCCCCGTCAGTCCGGATTTCCGCCGCCGAATGCACGCGCTCGCCATGCACCGATGAGGGCGCGCCAACGTGTCGATCGTGAAGAGTTTCGAGCTGCTCCTTCTGCCGATCGTCGTGCTGGCCGCTTTCGTTCCACCGGCGCGGCCGGCGATCGCCGACGTACCGCAGGCTCCGGCCGGCGCGACGGTTATTGCGAAAGACGAATGGGGCACGCTCGTCGCAAACGGCCAGATCGGTCCGATGGTGACGTACACCGAACCCGAGCGACGCGACGTGACGGCGCGGGCTTCTTCCGAGCCGGAATTGCCGGAGTTGCCCATCGTAGACGTAGACGGTGTCACGCAAACGATCCGTTTTCAGGGCGATGCCGAGGCTGAAAAAGAGGCGACGAATGCGCGCCAGCTCTTTGCCTCGCAAGCCAACCAACTACGCATCTATCAAGCGCTGGCACCGGTCGCGCAAAGCGACGGCAGCGCGAAGAAGCAGCCGAGCATAAGCGCTGCCGCTAGGCTGAGCGCGAGCCGGCTCGAAACGCTCAATCGGTCGATCGCAAACGAACTTTCGAAACATCCCGCGCATTCGACGGTGTGGAACAAAGAGGCACCGAGCGGCGACGGCTGCGCAACCGGCGTGCTCGGCTGGGGCGATTCCGGCGATATCGCGCCTAAAGATCGTGACGGCACGCGCACCTATTCTGCCGCCGGCATCCACGAGAATTTCGCTTGGCCGCTTAAGGCATTCACCCCCTGCGTCAAAGCGCAAGCGCGACGCGGAACGTGCACGCAATTCGCCGCGCTCGGCGCGATCGAAGAAATCATCGCCGAGAAATACGGTCAATGGGTGGACCTTTCCGAACAGGCGACGACGGCGCAAGATAAGATCTTTTGGAAGCCCAGTCTCAAGGGTGCGGAGTCGGTTTCGCGGCTGCTCTACAAATCGACGATCGGCTACGTGATTCCGTTCGAGAATCTCTGGAACTACAACGGCGCGCGCTCCGGGAAAAAGGCGACCGGCGCAGGCGTTCCGGTAGGCACGACGACGCAAGATACGTGTCTCGGCTACACCGAGTACTGTTCGAATACGAGCGGCCAGGGCCGCTACGTTTGCGCGAGCCTGGAAGACGATCGGCTTTCCTGCGCGTTTGCGACGCAAGTCAAAGCCGATCATCGCGGCGTGCGCGTCCTCTCGTATGCATCGATCCTCGGCAAGGCTAACGCGAAAAGCCCGTTCGCGCTGGCCAAGGCGTTCTTATCGATCGGCTATCCCGTCATTTTTGAGGGCTCCACCAAGGATCACTTCTCACCGCACAAGGACGGTTACCTCAAGGCTCCGAGTCCCGGCAATCATAAGGGCGGCGGCCACGCATACAACATCGTCGGCTACATCTCGAATCGCGACCTGCACGCGAAGCTCCCGCAGGCTCCAGGCGGCGACGGCGACGGCTATTTCATCATCAGGAATTCGTGGGGTCAATCGTACGGCGACCGCGGTTTCGGCTACATGCCCGTCGCGTGGGCAAAGAAGTACGTCAATACGGTGTTTGTGGTGCTCGATGCGGAGTTGCTGAACTGATCCCCGGCTCGCGCGTGCGAGGTACGTTTCGGATATGGAGCCGAACGTTTCGCCCGCGACTCGCGGCGCGGGCCGGATGAGTAGGACTAACTATTGCAAACATTGAATATTGCGGTTTTGATGGGGTCTTTGGGCGAGCGGTTTTGCGCCGGCTGGGCTAAGCCGGAAATCCGCGATTTGCGGAGCGACTAGTTTGCAACGCCCCCCTGTGCGCGACGATCTGCCGTTTTCGTTGCGAGGTGGCTTGGCTTTGCTCATGGCGCTTGCGCTATCGAACTGCGCCGGCGGTACGACGGTCGGTAATGCGGGCGTTCCGAAAGGAACTCCATCGCCATCTATGGTCGGCACGTCGGCACCGCCGGTAACGGCGTCGCCGTCTCCGGCATTCGGCAGTTCACCAACGCCGGTTGCCTCGACCGCGGCTACCTCTTCCGTGACATGCGGGACGGCTGCTATCGAACCAGCCGTTGCGTTTCCGAACACACCCGACGCCGATCCGTTCTACGCTCAGCCGAATCAGTTTCCCAGTGTCGCTAGGGGCACGATTTTGGCATCGCGTCAGGTGAGTTACGAAGTCGACGGAACGTCCATGCCGAATCAGTCGTGGCAGTTAAAGTTTGCTTCGTGCGATGCGTACCAGCATCCGATCGCGGCCGTCGCGACGATCGTGAAGCCGACCGCCGCTATGCCGGGCACGGAGCCCATGCTGGTCGAGGCATTCGCCGAGGACGCGCTCGCTGCTCGCTGCGCCCCTTCCCACGCGCTTACCGGCGACACCGAAGACTCGAACGAAGACTTGGAAAGTGCTATTCCGACCGAGTTCTTAGCGGTGGGATGGACGGTTTTATTTCCCGACTACGAGGGGCCTCAGTCGGAGTTCAGCGTCGGCCGTCTCGAAGGTCAGACGACGCTCGACAGTATCCGCGCTGCCGAGCAGTTCGCGCCGGCAGGACTCGACTCGAAAACTCCGGTCGGATTGAACGGATATTCGGGCGGAGCGATCGCGATGGGCTGGACGGCGTCCTTGCAAAAAACATATGCGCCGGAACTCAACCTCGTCGGCTTCACGTTGGGCGGGACGCCGGCCGACCTTATCGGGATCATGAAGAACATCGATGCTACGAGTAGTACTGCGGCGATCGACTTTTTCAACGTCGTGTTCATGTTGACGGTTGGAGCGAACCGGGCGAATCCAACTTTTCTGACGCCGATCTTCAATGCTACCGGCGTCGGCACAGCGACGTCGATCGAGAACGGCTGCGTCGGTAAGACCTCGGATGGGGGCTCCGGTCCGACCGGTCCATTCTCGCAATACTTGACGACGAACGATTATGCTTCGTCGCCCGGTGTTGTTGCTGAAGCAAACGTCTTCGATCTCGCTCAGCCGGGATTATCGCCGATTGCCGAGATGTTCGTCTATCAGTCGCAGATGGATGAGGTTATTCCCATCGCCGGCGTCGACAAGATGGTTTCGCAGTGGTGTTCGAGCGGTTCCGAAGTCTCCTATGACCGCATTCCGGCGGGCGACCACATCGCAACGGAGGTGGACACCGAGCCGGTCGTATTCGCCTACCTAACGGCGCGGTATCAGGGCGTCACGCCCACTCTTCCAGCCGTCACGACGACCTGCAACTAGAGGCGACGCTATGGATACGTGGCATTCGTGAAGGCACCGACGAACTGCAACTGCGGCTCGCGCCACGCCAATTTCGGCGTCAACGTACCCGCCCGGGTCGCGATCTCCAGGCGTTTAAGAGGGGTCTATGTTCCCTAAACTACGAAACGATTTTCATCCGAGTGCGCCGAGAAGCGTTGCGCAATTCGCGTTAGGTGCGCTTGTTCTATGCTCTTGCGCGAGTGGTACCACTTCGGGCGCTTTCCCCAAAGCCGGCACCGGCTCGGGCGGTTCCGGGTCGAACGCATCACCAATCGCAACGACTTCTTCAACGCCCGGACCTGCGACATCGGCGACGCCCGGAACTGCGACATCGGCGCCGACTCCACTATCGACCGGCGGCGGCACCGGGGTCGCAACGGTACCCTTCGCGCCGACTCCCGATACCGATCCGTTTTACGCTCAACCGATTCCATTTCCGAATGTGCCCAACGGAACGATTCTCGCCTCGCGTTCGGTTATATATGCTCCGTATCAAGACATAGCGATGTCTAATAAAACTTGGCAGATCAAATTCGTTTCGCGTGACACGAATATGCAGCGGATCGCTGCCATCGCGACCGTCGTAGAGCCCACTACTCCGGCGACTGGAATTGCGGAGCCACTCGTGGTGTTCGCCTATGCGGAAGATTCGCTCGGGTCAGAATGCGCTCCGTCGCATTCCGTCACCGGCAGTCAACTTTATACTGGAGAGCAAGACTACGCAGCCTTAAATGCATTGGCCTTAGGCTATACATTGGTTTATCCTGATTCCGAAGGTCCCTATACCGCATACGCCTCCGGGGTGCTCGCAGGACACATTGGACTTGATAGCGCGATAGCGGCCGAGCAATTTTCTCCACTCGGCCTGAATTCAAAAACGCCCGTCGGTATCTACGGATACTCCGGCGGCGCCTTTGTCTCGGCGTGGGCGGCGACACTTGAGCAAACGTATGCCCCAAATTTGAATGTCGTCGGAATCGCTTCGGGTGGCACGCCCGCCAATCCAGCACAGATCGTGCAGAACATCGATTCGAATGCCGTTGCTAACAAGATTGCGTTTTCATTGATTCTTTCCGCAACCTTCGGCCTCAATCGGTCGTATCCAACCCTGCTCACGCCAATTCTCAACGCAGCCGGAGTTGCAGCCGGTGCGGCGCTGGCAAATGGGTGCGGTGGCGCTACGACTGGGGGCGCAACGACGCCAAGCGGCCAGTTTTACGATTACACGACTTCGGCGAATCCGTTACCGCTACCAAACGTACAAGCAGTGCTAAATCAAACTACTCTTCCACTTGCCGGCCAATCTCCGATCACCAATGTGTTTGTTTATCACTCCGCAGTCGACGAGTTGATTCCAGTCGCCGGCGCGCAGACGATGGTCAATGCTTGGTGTGCGGCCGGTTCGCAAGTCGAATTCTACATCGGTGCGAATGGTGAGCACGTGACCTTTGGTGATACGTCCGGCCCGCTTGCTATCGAATATTTGGAGTCTCGTTTTGCCGGAACGCCTACGCTCGTGCCGCCGAGTTCGACGACTTGCAATCAAGGCGGGATATAGATTCGCTGATTGGCACCTCGATAGAAAGTTCTCGCCATGAGAATTCGGTGCGAAACAACGGGAATACTCGTCACGCCGCCTGCAAATCAGGGAGCGATCAATGAGCGCACGAATGCGAGGGTCACCAGAGGTTCCCCATCGCTCGATTCGAGGGAATTTACAACGGCCGCGGCACCGCGGAAGTCTTCCTGCGCCGTGTAGATGCTTGGGGTAACGAGTGTCGCGATCCCGGCAGCACGCGCGGATGCGAGGCCGATCGCCGAATCCTCGATCGCAACGGCTTCGTCTGCGTTCACGCCGAGCTTCTCGAGCGCATAGAGGTAGATATCCGGCGCCGGTTTCTTCCGCGAAACCGCGTCGCCCGCAGCGATGAGATCGAATGCGGCGAGGACGCTCGGCGACATCATCAACACGGCCCGAACCCCGTGTTCGTTCGCGGTCGTCGCAATCGCCAGGCGCATCCCCGTGGCCTTCGCCTCCGCAACTAGCCGCACGACGCCGGGCCGCAGCTGGATGCCTCGCGCGAGATCTTCGAATCGTTGCACCTTCCGTGCGTGCACGCGCGCGGCAAGCTCGAGCGCGTCACCGGCGGGTCGAGGCGGATTTTCGGTCGCGATGAAGTGCGCGATACGCTCTTTGCCACCGGCTACGGCGAGAAGTTCGCCGTAGCGAGCGACGTCCCAGGCCCAGGAGAGCCCGAGGTCTGCGAATGCCGCGTTATAGGCGACGCGGTGCCCATCGCGCTCAGTTTCCGCAAGCGTTCCGTCGAAATCGAAGATCAGCGCACGCAGGGCCACGTCCCTCGTTTTTGCGCAACTCGGCGGGAATCATCGTGCTTTCGCCGGCGCATCGCCGGCGGCAGGCCGACGAATACCGTACGATCGACACCCTTGGTGAGTACGTGCTGATCGATTCACGAAAGCGCTGGGCGCAAACCATCCGGCGCGCCGGTCAAGACTGGATCGTGTCGCTCCCGATGACTGCCGAAGCTCTTCACTTCGAGAGCGTCGGACTCGATATGACCTTCGAAGATATCTACGCCGGCGCCGAGCAGCGCTAGAGCGCCTGCAAGGTTCGCGTTAGCGGGCAGTTGCACGGATCGCGTTAGCGGGCAGTTGCGCGGAGCGCGGTGCGCCAATCGCGCGCGATTGCGCGTTGCGCGACCCCGAGCGGCACGGTGCCCGCGCACACGCGATCGTGAAGTTCGTTCTCGACACGATCTTTGCGCCGTGCCGACGCGAGCGGTTCCGGCCAAAGATTGTGCAGATCGCCCGGGCTGCCGCCGAGTTCGAGCGGCACTAAATGATCGACCTCGTAGGCTGGATGGTGCTTGCCGCGCGCGTCGATCGTGCTGCGCTTGCCGCGAGGTAAGCCGTACGCGTCGTACGCCTCGTTCTTGAGACGCCGCCACAGTGCGCCGCGCGGGCGCACGTGGGTCGCGTATCCCGGAGCGCAAATGAGGGCCACATCGGTAACGGCGACGGCTCCCGGCGTTCGCGCAGCATCCGGCAGTACGTCCTCGTTTGCCGCCGGAGCCGATGTAAGCATTAGCAATGCGATCGTCACCAAAGAGATGCCGACCACAATCAGGCTTCGAGGTTTCATGTTCGCGAGGGCTTCGTGCGAGTCAGTGCCGGTACCCAGCCGGCGAAAGCGGGTTCGACGTTCAGGGAACTCAAGGCGCGGGACACGTACCCTCCGGAGTGCCATACGTCTGGCACTCCAACGTGCGATTATCGACGCATGCGAAGGGAAGGCTTGTGCGCCGGCCGGTATGCCGTCGTCGACGTTGAGACGACCGGCCTCAGTCAGGCCGCGGATGCGGTAGTTGAGGTCGCCGTCCTTGGGATCGAAGGCGGCGAGATTGTCGACCGGTTCGTTTCGCTCGTGAATCCGGGCCGGCCGATTCCGGCGTACGCCTCCGGCGTTCATGGGATTTACGACCGGGACGTCCGCGATGCGCCGTCGCTCGAGTCACTTCGGGAGCATCTGCTCATGTTGACCTGCCGGGCAACGGTCGTGGCGCACAATGCTGTCTTCGATCGAGGCTTCTTACCGTTTCTTTCGGTGCGGCCGTGGATCTGCACGATGCGGCTCGCAATGCACGTCATCGATGCCCCGTCGTATCGCAATGAGGCCCTGCGTGCGCTGCTCGGCATCACGATGCCCGCGGATCTCGGCCGAGCACATCGTGCCTACGCTGATGCTGCAGTCACCGCCGCCGTGCTCGATCGGCTTCTCGAACGCTACGCGATGGGGCCCTTCCCGCAAGCGGTTGCCGGTCTGATCGCGACCATCGCGAAACCCGCCCGGCTCGGACGCTTTGCGTTCGGAGCGCATCGCGGGCAGCCGATCGGGCAAGTCCCGAGTTCCTATTTGCGTTGGATTCTCACCGAGGGTTTCGAAGATTGGCCCGACGTTTGCGCTACGGCCGAATTCGAGTTGGGACGGCGGCGGAGAAAGATGACCGCGTGAACTCGCCGGCAGTGCCGACGCTCTCCTACATCGTATTCTGTACGACGATGCGAATCTGAAGGGCTGGGGCCCGCGGGAGATCCGGAGCGCCCGGTGAGTCCGCTACCAATGGCGAACGCTGCGCGGAAAGCTCCCTTCGGAAGGTCGATCGTTTGCCTCTTCGTACGTTCGCAGCACTCGTCGCCGTTGCCGTCATCGCGGCATTCACACACGGCTCCGCATCATCACAAAGCGTAGAACGGCCCGCGGGAAACGCCGCCTCGCCGAGTGCCGGTGTCCAGCCCAGTCCGAGCGGAGAAGCAACATCGGCGCCCGTGGCTCCGTTCAATCGCCTCACCTGGCGTGCGGTCGGGCCGGCGATTGCGGGTGGGCGCATTGCGGCCGTCGTCGGCTCGGCGCGCGATCCGAAGCTGTACTATCTCGGCGCAGCCGGGGGCGGCGTATGGAAATCGACGACGGGCGGCCTCGCGTGGACGCCCGTCTTCGATAAGGAACACATCGCGTCGATCGGCGCGATCGCGATCGATCCGAACGACGACAAAACGGTGTGGGTCGGAACGGGCGAGACGAATCCGCGCAACGACGTGATCGAAGGCGGCGGCGTCTTCCGCACGCGCGATGGCGGTAAGACGTGGCAGCCGATGGGCCTCGCGCAAACGCTGGCGATTTCGAAAATCGTGATCGATCCGCACGATTCCAATCGCGTCGTCGTCGCGACCATGGGCGATTTCTTCAAGGATTCGACCGACCGCGGCATCTACTGCACTACGGACGGCGGCGTGACCTGGCAGAAAACCCTCTATCTTGGCCCGCAGAGCGGCGGCAGCGATCTCGCAGTCGATCCCGCGAACTTTTCGGTGATGTATGCCGGCATGTGGCAATTCCGCCGGCAGCCTTGGACGTTCACGAGCGGCGGTCCGCAAGACGGCCTCTTCAAATCGACCGACGGCGGCGCGACCTGGAAGCAGATCACGGCCCACGGATTTCCGGAGGGGATCGTGGGCCGCATCGGCCTTGCCGTCGCGCCGAGCGATCCCAAGCGCATCTACGCGCTCGTAGAATCGAAAGATGGGATTCTCTGGCGCAGCGACGATGCGGGAACGAATTGGACGCTCGCTTCCCGCGACACGCTTGTGAACCAGCGGCCCTTCTACTTCTCGCACGTCGCCGTCGATCCGCACAACGCCGACCACGTCTACGGCATTTCGGAGATGCTTTCCGAGAGTACGGACGACGGCAAGACGTTTAAAGAAATCGCCGACGGCGTGCACGTGGACTTTCACAGTTTATGGATCGCACCGAACGATCCGCAACGGATGATCGCAGGCGAAGACGGCGGCTACGCGCTCTCGCTCGACGGCGAGAAATGGTCGTTCTTCGAGAACCTCCCGATCGGCCAGGTCTACCACGTAGGCTACGACGACGATACGCCGTACCATCTCTGCGCCGCGCTGCAAGATAATAGCGCCTATTGCGGGCCCTCCGACGGGCTCAACCCGCACGGGACGCCCAATCGCGACTGGTACGGCGTCGTCGGCGGCGACGGTGTGTGGGCGGTTCCCGACCCGAGCGATCCCAATTTAGTGTACGCCGATTCGCAAGACGGTTCTATCTCGCTCTTCGATCGACGCGCGCACCGGCGCACGCGCATCAAGCCGTGGCTCGGGCTTGCGGCAGAATCGTTCGATATCTCGCGCGCGAAGTATCGCTTCAATTGGAATTCGCCGATCGCATTCTCGCCCACGCAGCCGCGTCGCGTGTGGTTCGGCGGCAACGTCGTCTTTCAAACTGACGATCGCGGCGCGAGCTGGCACGCGATCAGTCCGGACCTCACGCGCAACGATAAAGCGCATCAGCAGCCGGCAGGCGGGCCGCTCGCGTTCGATGTCTCGGGCGCCGAGTACACCGATACCATTCTCGATATTGAAGGATCGCCGCTACGTGCGGGGGAGATTTGGGTTGGCACCGACGACGGCGTCGTGCAGATCACGCACGACGGCGGCACGCACTGGCGTAACGTAACGCCGCCGAATCTCTTGCCGGACGGGCGCTTTGAAACCGTCGCTCCCTCACCGCTCGTTGCCGGGACGGCATATGCCATCTACGATCGGCATTTGCTTGGCGATCAATCGCCCTATGCGTTCGTCACACACGATTACGGCGCCCATTGGACCTCGATTGCAGGCGGTCTGCCGCAGGACCAGGCCGCGCGTTCCATCCGGCCGGACGTCCGCAACCGCCATATGGTCTTTGCCGGCCTCGAACGGTCGCTCCAGCTCTCGTACGACGACGGCGCGCACTGGCAGCCCTTCGATCTCGGGATGCCGCCCGCGCCCGTGTACGACATCCGCATCCAGCCGCGCTCCGACGATCTGCTCGTTGCGACGCACGGCCGCGGGCTCTACATTCTCGACGATGCGTTAGCCGTGCAGGAACTGCCGCTTGCGCAGGTATCCGGGGCGCGGCTCTTCGCTCCGCGGCCTGCGTACGAATACGTGCGAAGCGACGATCACGAAGGCACGTACACGATTTTCTACGCGAAGAATCCGCCGTCTGGTGCGATGCTGTCGTTTTATCAGCAGAGCGCCGGGCCGGCGCCGGTGGTGCGCGTGTACGATGCGACGCATCGGCTCATCCGGACGGTCTCCGGCGACCATTGCGTCGACAAAAAGGCGGTCCCGTTCATCACGAATTTCGCGGGACTGAACCGCACTACGTGGGACCTGCGTGAAGATGGCCCCGTGCGTTGGAACGGCGCGGCGCGCGAGAAGTATAAGGGCTCGCTCACGGGGCCGATCGTGGTGCCGGGTACGTATACGGTTGAGATGGACATCGCGGGGCGACGCTTCGTGCAGCACGTCGGCGTGAAACCCGATCCGCGCGCGAATCTTAGGCAGGCCGATTATCTTGCCGGATATCGTTTCGCGCGCCAAACCCTCGAGAAGTATTCCAAGGTCGATGCAGCACTCGATCGGCTCGATGCCATGATCGCCGCGGAGCAGAAGGCCGGATCCGCCGGTGCCGATGTCCTCGCTCGGGCGCAAACGTTGCGCGGCGAGCTTACCGCCGACTATCACAACGACGAAGACTCGATCCAACGTCCCGGAATGCTCCGGGAAAACCTAGAAGCTCTCGGCTACATGGGCGGCGACCCGCCGTCGAGCGCTCTGGTGGCCCGCGCGGCGCGCGTCAACGTGGAATATGGTGCGCTGATGGCCGAAGTACGGGCGTTCTTTGCCGGCCAACCGGCCGTAGCGGTTCCTTCGGCAGCGCCACTGGACTGTTCGACGGATGAAGACTGACAAGCGGCCCGCGGCGTTGTCACCTCGGCTGTGACCGCTCGTCGGGCATGAATTTCTGAACCGAACGCGTCAAGATCTGCAAGCCTGCGGCTACGCGCCGCAACAGCGTTTATACTTTCGTCCGCTCCCGCACGAGCATGCATCGTTGCGGCCGATTTTTGGCTCGGCACGACGCCTCGGCAGGCTGCGCTGTTCGAGCCAATATTCGTAGATCTCTTCGACGCTCGCGGCGAGCTTACGAGCGGCAGACGTCGCCTTGCGTTTCCTGTTCTTTGGTTTTTCGGTACATCCCAGAAGCGTGAAAATCGGCTCGAGGAATTCGCCCTCCGGCTCTCGCTCCATCACTGACCAGCGGTCGACTTGCAGTCGCATGGCCTCGAAGTAGCCGTTCGCCCAGACGACTGCCGCAAGCGCACTGATTGCGCCCGTCCGGTCTCCGATGCGGAGATCCAACCCATCGAGATCGTCGTGCAACTCGTGTAAGAGTCCATTGTACCAACGCATAAGCAGCGACGTGATCCGCTTCGCTTGACCTAGATCCTGGAACGCCGGCTCGTCTGCCGAACCCAACACGATCGGTAACCATTGGCTTGGCGGGATGAGATCGGGCGACGAGATGACGCCCATCAGGAATCCTTCGCACGCCACCAGCGGCAGGCGTGTTTCGGGGGCATCGTCCGCGGAGAGAAAATCGCCGAGCTCGTCGAGTTCCGCATCGCTCAGCCGGTTGTGGTTCACGAACGGATATTCAGCGTCATACATATTCCGGTTGACGTCTAGCATGTGAGCCAGAGAAGCTTCTTGCATAGCCGTGGGATACAGCCGAATTGTTTCGATGCGTTTCATCTCGCGCAGTGTATCCGGCCTGCGTGCCACCAGTATGGCATTGTGGCAAGGAACACGGATCGTCTCCTACTCGACGGCCGCGGCGAACCCTGCGCGTTTTTGGAAAGCACGATCGAGCCGTCGTCAGAAGCGCTTTTATTTCGCAGCGCCGCCCAGTGAAAGGAGACCGCGGCGATACGTATCCGCCGCCGCGGTCTCTCTTATGCCTCGGGCCGATCCGCCTTAGCGAAATCGGCGATCAGCGCCGGTGCGCTCGTGTCGAACCCGACGACGTCGAGCATGCCCGCGTCGTTCGGGTCGGCGATCGTGAAGCCGCTTGCCGTCATCCCGACGGTTACGAGCTTCGACGGCAGACCCGTGGCCGCACGATAGCGTCGCAGCGCTTCGTCCGGTTGGATGGTTCCGGCCCACGTTTCGTTGTCGGTATAGATAACGAACGTGTCGATCGGCAGCCGGTGCTCGAGGGCGTAGAGCATCGGCAGCGCGCAATCCGTGCTCCGGAACGGCAGGCCGTCCGTCTTGCGGATTACGCCGGCGAGCCGGTCGCTGCGTTCGATGTCCAGTCGAACGAAACGATCCGAGAACGCCATCACGCGCACGTGGTCTTCCGAACGCACGTGGGTCATCGCCATTGCTGCCGATGCCACGCGCGGCGTCAGACCGGGAACCCCCGCGATCGTTCCCCCACCCATCGAACCCGATACGTCGAGACCGATGAGCGTGCGGGCGCCCGTCGCTTCGACCGCCTCGAATGCCAGGTAGAACGCGTCGTCGAGCGCTTCGACGATGGCGTCGACCGGCTTCCACGTGCCGCTGCCGCGCACGCCATGCCCGGAGCGGTACGTTTCGAGGGCGGAGAGGATCGCGATCGGATGCACGCGCGCGCGGTGCAGTCGCGACGCATCGTGCAGACGTTGCACGATCGTTTGGGTAGCCGCGGACTTCGGCGTCAGCAGACCAACGCGCGTCATCGTCGCGAGGTTGCGGATCGCCGCCGTCATCGGCATCGTTTCGAGCAGCGCTTCCCAGACGGCCGCCTCGCGCAGCCAGTTCGTCGGTACCGCTTCGCGCGGGAGGTTGGCTTCGCGTAAGAGCGCCGCGCACGTGTCGACGTCCGCATCTGCGAGCGTCTTCGCGTGTTCGAACGCCCGCACGATTGCGAGGTCCGGATCCTCTTGCGGAACCGTGCCTCGCACGATCCACGCGTAGAGTGCACGGCGCGCTTCCGCGGTTGCGACCGGGTGCGCCAGGCGCATCAGGTCGCGGTGCGTGAAGCCCGCACGCCCTTGGTACTTGACCGCTTGGTACGCGAGGTCGCGCACCGGCTTTTTGTCGTACCACGCGCGCACGCCCGAACGCAGTCCTCGGCCCCAGCCGCGGAATTGTTCGATGTACGACGCGAACTCGAGGAGGTGCGAACCCGTGCGGCAGACGGCTTGCAGTCCGCCCCCGAGCGCAGCCCGACGCGTCGCCTCGTCGCCGAACCCCGCGCACATTGCCAGTGCGAAGATTGCCGGCGACACCTTCGGCGCGCGACCCGACGTCGAGATCGAGACGATGCGTTCCACTACGGCGAGGCCGTTCGAGCGGACCGTCTCTGCGAGGTGGAGCGCGTTGTCGATGGTGAGCGCGCGTTCCGTTGCGTAGTAGGTTCCGCCGTCGGAACCCAGGATCAGGAAACGGTCGACGCGGTCCATCGGATCGGGCGCGTAGACATAGCCGCTCGCGCTGTTGCGAACTTGATCGCGATCGGCTTGCGGTGCGAGTTGCGACGTGCCGGACGCACGTCCGCGGAAGACCTTGTTGAAGAGATTCATTGGATTCGTACCTCCTTTCGAATTGAGGTGATGTGGGTGACGAAGAGTAGGCGACACGGGCGAGTTGTAGTCGACGGGCGGCGAGCGAAATAATCGCTTGTTTTCTCAGGACCGGCGTCAGTGGCGAGATAACCGTCGATGATCGGCCCGTGCCGATGCTGCGATTTCTGGATGAGGTGGCGTCGCGGACGAGTTGTCACGAAGGGTTATGAAGTTACGAACACCGTCTCGAGAGCGGCGCTCGCCTCAGAGTCGAACCGAGTGCGCTTCTACCGGATAACCCTTGACTGCCGGGCCGCGACAGAGATTGGACGCTGCGGACAAATGATGCCCTGAGTCGGGCCTTGCGGCCCGGGTGCTCTACCCCTGAGCTACGTGTGCGTGCACACGGCCGGATCCGAACCGGCGACCCTCTCGATAACTCAAGACGGCCGGCCCGCAGCGTTGATGCTCTGCGATCGTGAGATTCAGACGAAACTAGCCGTGGTCTACGGCGGATTGCGTCATCGCGGCGCGCCGCCGCCCCAGTTTCGACGAGAATCGAACTCGCTATGTTCCGGTAGACAGCCGGATCCTCAACCGTAAAGGCTCGAGTGCATGGCGGATGGTGTAGGTATCGAACCCCCGCGGGTTTGAGCCGCGTCCATCACGGTTTTCAGGACCGTTTCCGAGCCTCTCGGGGCACCATCCAGGTTTGGAGACGACGCCGTGAATCGAACACGGTCGGTTGAGCCTTGCAGAGCCAACGGTAAGAATCGAACTTTGCTGCCCTCGGTTTACGAAACCGTCGCTCATCCTCATGAGCTTCGTTAGCGTGGCTCCGGAGCACGGAATCGAACCGCGTACGCGGCGTTCAACGCGCCGCCGCTAACCATTTGCTTCTCCGGATAATCGTACGCTTCAAAAATCAGTTGCCTCCTCCATTTCGGCATCGGACCCGTTTGTGGTCGAAGAACTCAGAATCGAACTGAGGACGCGCGGTCCCGGGCCGCGAGCGTTACCACTACGCCATTCCTCGATAAGTTTTGTGGCAGCATCAGGAGTCGAACCTGACCAACGCGCCTTATGAGGGCGCTGCACGCCGTCATGCTCTACTGCCGCAGTGGGAGCGCTCGGATTCGAACCGAGAGTGCGCGAGCGCGACCGGGTTACGGCCGGCCGTCCATTCCTACAGAACATCGCTCCCCGAGAATTGGTGGCTCCCGGCCTTGGACTCGAACCAAAACTCCGCGGTTAACAACCGCGTTCTCTGCCCGTTGAGATAGCCGGGAATAGTGCTGGAGGAGCGGAGAGTCGAACTCCGATGTCTAGTTTGCAGGACTAGCGCTTTGCCGTTAAGCTACGCCCCCGTGGAGCGCCGAGGAATCGAACCTCGTCAGCCTTGCGGCTTCGTCGCGTTAGCACCGCGATGCCTTACCGGCCCGCGCTCCTTGGTAACTATTTCAGTTTTCAAAGTTCGTATGGGGTGATCGAGGGGAATCGAACCCGCTCTCTGCAGCTTCACAAACTGCGGTCTTGCCACTAGACCACGATCACCAAGCAATAGGAAACTAAGGCTACGAATCATTCGCAACCGTGACGAGGCCCCACATGAGAAAAGGCCCCCGGCATTTCGCCGAGGGCCTCTTCCATGAAGAAAGCTACGACTACTTATGCCCTACGATAATGCCCACGATCGACGCTTGGATTCCACGAATAGCAAAACGAGCCGGAGGTTCTTCCGACTTGATGCATGGCGGATTCTTTCGCTACGACGAACATATCGCGCTTAGCATAACCGCAGTCCGGGGGTCGCGTCAAGCCTCTCTTGAAAAGTTGCTAGCGCACGACGAGAACACATTCCGGTACGCGAAGCAGTTTGTCGACACTCGATCAGTCGCCCACGAGATCAAGCCGAATTCGCGAAAATGCCTATCGAACGCAAATCTACGGTTGACGCCATGTTGACGCATGAACGCGAATCTCGCGCAATCGACGAGGCTCACAGCGCGTCGTGAGAGCGAGGTAAGCTTTGCGAGAGCGGCAAGATGCAAAGCTGCGTCGACATAATGCAAGTCTCGAAGTCGCCGTCACCGCGATCTCATCGGCCAGCGATGCGTTCGTATCCCGCGTTCGATCACAAGGACGGAGACCCGTTTCTCATCATCTGCAACGCAGCGCCGGCAAGGTCGATCTTAAGCCGAGAGGAATCTTCGCAGCGTGCAACTCTTCGCAGGCCCAAGCGAGCTTTTTATCGATGAGGCTGAACAAAAACGCATCGCCGAGCTTTTAGGTAATGCGTTCTACGACTACTATCGATTCCGCGCATCCGTCTCAGAGTTTACGTCGTGGCGCAACTCCCTTAGCGCTCTCGCAAATCAGCTCCGGTACTCCAACGTGAAGGATCACGGTGTAGTTCTCGAGATGCAGCTGCCCCTCAGCTCCGCGAGGCTCGACGCGTTTGTCTTCGGAAAGGCGCCTGCCGGTGGGGACAACGCGGTGCTCGTCGAGCTCAAGCAATGGACTGAAGCGCATTCCAGCGACTTCGACGAGTGCGTCGAGGCGTTTCTCGGCGGTGCAATCCGCAAGGTACCTCATCCATGCGTTCAAGCGCAAGCGTACGCTGAGTACTTGCGCGGCATGCATACCGGATTTTATGCAGGCGAGGGCGTCAACATCATGCCGTGCGCTTGGCTCCACAACATGCACCCGGGCGCAGCCGGCGTTCTCGTCTCTGAGAAATTCAGCGGTACTTTGCAGCGCGTGCCGTTGTTCTTAGCGCACGACGCCGACAAATTCAAGACGTTGCTTCACGAAACGGTCGGGGCCGGTCAGGGCGTACCGATCATGAATCGCGTCCTTGGCGGAAAGTACGCGCCGTCACGAAAGCTCCTCGAACACACAGCGGCGATAGTTAGCGGCGAGCCACGGTACCAACTCCTTGACGATCAGATCGTAGCATACAATGCGGTCCTCGCGATGGTCAGGAGAGCGGTGAAGGACAAACGGGGAAAAGCTGTCGTCGTCGTTCGGGGCGGTCCCGGAACGGGCAAATCCGTGATAGCCCTCAATCTCCTCGGGGTACTTTCAAGGCGACACATCAACGCTCAGCACGCGACGGGCAGCAAAGCGTTCACGGAAAACCTCTGGCAGATACTCGGCTCGAAATCGAAAGGTCAGATCCGCTATTTCAACAACTTCGGTCAAGCCGAACCGAATAGCGTCGACGTACTGCTCGCCGATGAGGCGCACAGGATTCGTTCGACGAGCAACCACCGATTCACGAAAAAACACTTGAAAAGCGATCGCGCTCAGATCGACGAGATGGTCGACGCCGCGAAGGTAAGCGTTTTCTTCATCGACGATCATCAAGGTGTGCGTGCCGATGAGGTTGGAAGTACGGCACTCATACGCGAGACCGCACTTCGCCACGAGGCACGCTACGAGTCGATCGACCTCCGAACCCAGTTTCGCTGCGCCGGATCGGATGAGTACATCGATTGGGTGGATCAATTACTCGAAGTTCGGAAGACCGGCGTTCAAACATTTCATAGTGAGACCTTCGACGTGCAAACGTTCGAGACGCCGGATGACCTCGATCTTTCGATGAAACAACTGCAGTCGGAGGGATACGGGGCGAGACTTGTTGCCGGGTATTGCTGGAAATGGTCCGATCCCGACTCGGACGGTAGATTGAAAGACGATATCGTAATCGGAGATTTCCGGCGTCCATGGAACGCGAAGCCGGACGCGCGCAAGCTTGCCGACGGAGTGCCGCCCGCGCAGTTCTGGGCATCGGATCCAAAGGGCGCTGGGCAAGTCGGTTGCGTCTACACAGCGCAAGGATTCGAATTCGATTACGTAGGCGTCATTTGGGGAACCGATCTCGTGATACGAAACGGAACGTGGCTCGGCCAGGTCGCCGGTTCGCGCGATCATGTTGTGAAGACGCGTAGCGGCGCGCGTTTTACGGATATCGTGAGGAATACCTATCGCGTGCTGCTCACGCGCGGAATGCGCGGCTGCCACATTTGCATTCTCGATCCGGAGACGCGCGCGTTCGTTGAGAAGCGGCTGGTCTAGCGCCACCCGCGACCGCATATTACTAGGGCCGGCGCGCCTGCAAGAGAAACGTGCCTTGACACCACGATGCGTGCCATACTCTCGATCCCGACATCGCCGCCAAAATTGAGAGCGCTGGCCAAACGGACTGGTTTGCCGTTTAAGCAGATCGTGAACGAGCGCTTGCGACTCGGGCTGCAAGCGCCGGCGCCGGACAGCGCGCCGCCACGCTTCGCGCTACGCGCGCGACCGATGGCCTTGTGCTCCGGGATCAATCTCGACTCCTACAGCGGCCTCGTCGACTGCCTCGACGATCCAAGCCGCTGAATCTGCTCCGCGCCGCAGCATCAAAGCGTAGGCGGGTGGCTCAGCGAACACCTTGGCACGGTCGCCGTGCTCCAGGATGTCCCGCAAGCGCTCGAGGACGCGCTCTTCAGTTTCGATGGATCACTCCACCTAGAACGCTATTACTGCTTCGGCTTCGATGCGATCGTGACGTCCCGGTTTAAGACCGCGTCTACTCACGAGGTCGACCTTTCTGTTCAGCAGTGCCGACAATTGTGTTTCGATACCCTCGAATTCGAAGATATTGACGCGCGCCTCTGGATCGAGGTCGACCAACACGTCAACATCCGACGCCTCCGTCGCCTGATGACGAGCAACTGCGCCGAAAATCGCTGCGTGCCGGACGCCGCTTGCCCTCAGCTCGACCTGAAGCTCGCGGAGCACGCGTAGGAGTGCGTCCAATTGCGGAACCGTTCCCATTCCGATATCGGTTCGACAGCGCCGGGGCGCCGTCCGCCATTCCCACAAGCGCTGCACGTCGAGGTCACGCAGACGCGAGGTAGCGTCGCGGAGGCGACTGCAAGCAAGAGTAGATCCTAGCGCGTCGCGCTCTAGCCCGAGGACTCGATGGCTTCAGACGGCTCGGCGATCACGCGGCCATCCCGCGCCTTATATTGAGCCGTCGTCCCGTAACGCGCAATTTTTTGGGCCACTACACGATGTGGAAGGTTGCCGGCGCACATCGGCTTCACGACATCTGCGGCCATCATGCCCTGGGCGAGGATGACCCTCGGCTTCAGCATCCAGAGTGGAATCGTCGTATCGTACAAGTTACGCCGCCTCCGAGAGCTGGTCCGGCTTAGCAAGCGATTCCAAGACCGAGTCCCCGGTCACCACGCGAAATAGTCGCGGATAATACTCTTCGGCGTTCGCGTGCATGAGCTGGAGCAAATGGTTGAGAACCTGCGCATCGAGGTGCTCCTCGCGGTACTCGAGTTCAAGGATGAGGTTGTCGGCCTTCGTGAATTTTGTGAGCGACATCCGTTGATTGGCGCTCATCGCCGCATCCAGAAGCTCAACGCGCAAGCCGGCTACCTGGGGAATCTCGCAAACGTAGGTTTGGATGTTCAGCCAACCATTGTAGATGCTGGCGATGAGGGTCCAATCACGCGTGCGCCCCGAGAACATCACCAGACGCCGCTTCGCATCGAGCCGCGTCGATTTGAAACCGCCCTCTTTCAGGAGCGTCTTGAGCCGGGCTTCGGGAGTGGGTTGGTTATCGTTATTCACACCAGGATCGTAGCGTAGTCGGATGTCACACGGTTGGCACGTCGCGCAGCGCCGCAGGACCAGGAGCCGTTGCACCGCTTTACCTGGGTTTGACACGCCGGCAATGTATCAGCAGCCCGCGTTACCACCCTGGCACGGCGGTGTCACGGCTTGCGACGCCACGCGTCTGTCACATCGACCCGCTACGATGATGAAGTTCCTCCACAGGGCAGATTTGTTATGGCTGTTTTCTACTTCGCGCTTGCCGGCGTCCCAATTTTTGTCGCTTACTTCTTCTAAAGTGAGTCTCTGGCGCAGCGTTCGCCGCAGTAAGTGGCTTGCGATCGCCATCGCCTTCCTCCTCATCTTCTAAGGGCGGCATGGGTCGGAACCGCGGCCTCATCGACCACGAAGCAGTACGGAGTCCGGCCTGCCGCGGGCGTCGATTGGCGATCCTTAGTGGACCCTTGCGGGGTGCGCGTCGGCCTTTCCAATGTTAGGCCCGTGCGTGATAGAATGCCGTATGCGAATCCCCCACCTAGCCGGCATCGATGAGTTCGTTCGCTGGGAGGAGCAGCAAGAGGACCGTTACGAGTTCGCCCAGGGTGAAATCTCGCTTCTACCTGGAGCAATGCCGCGTCACGAGATCGTTTTGTTGAACGTGCTGTTTGCTCTGCGCGCCGGACTGGGTGCCACACATGTGTACGGCTCGGGTCTCAAACTTCGCATGGAGCAGAGCATCCGGTATCCCGACGTTCTAGTCAGCTTCGATCCGCGCGACCACCTCGATGTCCCGCACCTCCGATTCCCCACGCTGCTCGTCGAAGTGCTTTCAAAATCGACGAGCGCTACCGATCGAGGAGCGAAGGCCGACGAATACCGCACGATCGAAACGCTTCGCGAATACGTGCTCATCGATTCGCGCAAGCGCTGGGCGCAAACGATCCGCCGCGCGGGCGAGGATTGGATCGTATCGCTCCCGATCACGGGTGGAAGCGTCCGCTTTGAAAGCGTCGGCCTTTCGATGACCTGCGACGAAATCTATGCGGGGGCCGAGCGCTAGAGCAAGCGTCGTGCGACATCGGTCGTGGAAGCGGCTGAGAAACGCGAGGTCTGGGGTTGCGGTGGCCACTCGAACGACGTTGCCGAGAAAATCCCGCCACTTTCGAATGGCAGACGGCATTTCGAACGTAGGGTCGAGTTCGGTCAAATCCCGCATGTCGGTAATCCGAGAGCCGGCCATCTGCCATCTGTTGCATCGTCACGTTTCCCGGGCCTCGAACACGGGTGTTCAAGTCGGCTCTCGGCTATGACCGCAGGCATGCGCAAATCCTCGCGAACCAGATTGTCGACGGTATCAAGCACGCTAAAGCGGCGCCAGGCGCGATCGACGTACACGGCACCCGTTTCAGCGTGGACGTGCGCGTGGTCGGTTTTACGGGGGACGCGATAGTACTTTCACAAGTCGTCGAGCTCACCGAAGACTTTCCGGCCAAAGGCGTTACGCGCGGAACGCTTGCAGCCGTGGTCGCGGTCTTTGATCAACCTTTCGAACCGGAAGCGTATGAAATTGAAGTCGTCAATGAAAGCGGCGACACTCTCGCCGAGTTTACCGTGTCACCGGCGCAGATATGTCCTCTGAACGCCCACGACTTGCGGACTAAACCGGGCTAGCAATTCTCGAAGTATCACGGTCGTCGATCGCGGACCGGACCGTTCTCGCCTGGGGCCCGAAAATCGCCCGGCTCCGGAAGCCGGCCGGTGACGTTCTGATCGTCCGTGCAGCCTTCGCGCACGAACAATTGGGCTCGTCGGCGCAAATTCGATGATCGCCGCCGACCCATGGTGCGCAATAGCCGGTCTCGGGGGTCATAGCGTCACGAGGCTAAGCTGAGCGACGGGTCGTCAAGCGCCTCGAGCACATCGTCGCCGGAGACGATGCGGAAGAGCTTCCCGTAGTGCTCTTCCGCGTCCGAGTATATGAGGGAGACCAATCCTCGGATTGCATCGGTGTTGCAGTGCTCCATCCGATAGTCCACTTCTAGTCGCCGCGCGTGCGCGTTGCACTGACCCTGGAGGATGGTCAAACCCTCACACTCGAGGGCAACGCGCCTGCGAAGCGCGATGGGCCCGGGCCGGAACGCGCGGCGAGGCGGGGTTAGGAACGTTACACCGCGGCGATATCTGGACAGTCGCACTTTCTGAAAAGGGTCTGCTGAAACTCAATCGCGCGATCGTCGTCTTTCTTGGCATCGCGGCGTAGCATCGAGCTGTGGGATGATCGGCTCGCGCATAACAGCTCGCTTCTAGGTTCACGTCAGGCGTCCCAGCAGCTAGTGCGCCGTTACCAGATGCTCGTCAAGCACCGCGCGGGCCGCGTTCACCCCCGTCTCCGGCGAGCACGCGAACCCGTGCGCCCGAATCGTCGCATCGAAGGCAGCAAACGCACGCAGCATATCCGCAGCCGTCAGGTCGCCCATCGTGCCTATCCGGAAAATCTTCCCTTTCAGTTCGGCCTGGCCGCCGCCGATCGTCATGCCGTGCACTTCCCGCATTTCCTTGCGGACGGCGGCAACGTCGATGCCGGCCGGGGCGTGCATCGCGACGACCGTTACCGAGTGCGCACCGGCGTGCGAGAACACGTCGATGCCGGCTGCGCCCGCGAACGCGTGGACCGCCCGTGCATACCGGTCGTGACGCGCGTACACGCGCGTAGCGCCTTCGGTGTGATACCGCTCGATCGCGACATCGAGCGCGAAACAAATCGAAACCGGCGGCGTCCACGGCGTCTGCCCGTCCTTCGCAAACTCGCGCGCCTTGCGCAGATCGAGATAAAACGTCGGCGCCTTTGCCTCGGCCATCCGTTCCCACCCGCGTTCGCTCACCGCAACGAGCGCAGCACCGGGCGGCACGCACAGCGCTTTCTGCGACGCCGTTACAACGATATCGAAGCGCCATTCATCCATCGCGAAATGCGACGCCCCAAGCCCGCTCACCGAATCGACGACGACGGTCGCCGGATGATCGCCGATCGCGGCCGACAACGCGGCCATATCGTTCTGCACCCCGGTCGAGGTCTCGTTGTGCGTCAACAAAATGCCCGCGATTTCGTGTGCTGTATCCGACCGCAAGCGCGCCGCAAGCGCCGCGGGATCGACCGCCGCTCCAAGCTGCGTTTCCAAAATCTCCACATCCAGCCCGTACGCCCGCGCGATCGCAGCCAGCCGCTTCCCGAACACGCCGACCGGCGCCGACAGCACTTTCTGGCCCGGCGAAAACGCGCTCGTTACCGCGGCTTCGAGGCCCCCCGTTCCCGAGCATCCGAGCACGAGGACGTCGTTCGTCGTCCCGAAGATCGGCTTCATGCCGCTGGAAATCCGCTCGAGCAGCGAGGCGAATTCGGGGCCGCGGTGATCGATCATCGGCTTGCCCATGGCTTCGAGCACTTCGGGCGCGCAGGTCACGGGGCCGGGGATGAACAGGAGTGGCTTCGACATGCCGGGGTAGTTCGACGCGGAAACGAGGCGTGCCCGCGTGGCGGCGCCGCTACGGGATCAGCGCGAATTCTGTAACGTTGTCGTCCTCGTCGAGCGTATTGTCGCCGCGCAGCCACATGCTGCCGTTGGGGTTGTGCACGATCCTGACGTTCGTCTTCTTACGGACCGGCATCTTGATCGGCCACGCGATATCGTAGGCGATGAGCGCGTCGTACGCCCCACGCGGCACGACGACCGTGTAGGCGAGCGTTTCCGTCGAGTCGGGCTCCATAACGATGTGACGATCGGGATTGCCGGCGAGAGCGGCACCGCGCAGTTCCATGTACGACTGCACGTGCGTCCGCGAGAGCACCGGAATGTCGAACTCAGCCCGCATCTGGTTCGGGTTGCCGCTTACCTTCTTGCGTGGCCGCGTGCCATAGCGAAGCCCGAACACGCTGTACCCGTCGGCCGCGATGTCGATTTCGGTCTTTCCGACGTTGTGATACAACATGCTGACCTGAAGAATATCGCGCCGTGCATCGCGCCCGAGCCGGTGAATCGAAATCGACGTGACGAGCGCCGCCGGTTCGCCTGCCGGTTTGATACGCTCCTGATACACGAACGTGTAGAACGCCCAAAGGCCGGCCGCAACGATCGCGATCGTCTCGACGATTTGCCGGATCGCGGCCCACCGGTCGTCGACCACATGCACGTGAAGCGGACTGCGCTGCGTAAGCGGCTGGGCACCCTCATCGGGCGGCCCGTCGCCGAACGACTTCGACATACCGGGCGCCTTCAACGCAACACGTTGCCGGCCCCCGGCGCTTACGAATCGGCGACAACGCCGGATTCAATCGCGGCTTCATCGAAATCCGAAACGTCCTCCCCGACGGCCGTCCCCGAGCATCATGTCGATATCGGCGCAAGCGAGTGACGCCTTAGAGGGAGCGGAGTTCGCATTCTCGCAGGCTCTTGCTATGCTGAGCGGCCGCGTCAAACTCACTGCAACCACATCGGGCGGCGGCTGCTCGAGTAAGATCGGCTCGGCCGATCTCGCCGAAGTGCTGCGCGATTTCCCGGCTTCGGACGATCCGAACGTCATCGTTGGTTTCTCGACGAGCGACGATGCGGGCGTTTACAAACTCACCGATGAGATCGCACTCGTTCAGACCGTCGACTTCTTCACACCGATCGTCGACGACCCGTACGAGTTCGGACGCATCGCCGCGACCAATGCCATCTCCGACGTCTACGCGATGGGCGGCACGCCGCGCACGGCGCTCAACATCGTAAGCTTTCCACTAGAAGAGCTCGGCGCAGCCACGCTCTCGCAGATCCTCGCGGGCGGCGCTGCGATTGCGCGCGAAGCGGGCGTCGCCATCCTCGGCGGCCACACCGTCAAAGACGACGAACCCAAATACGGGATGGCCGTCACCGGCACCGTGCATCCGAACGAAGCGATCACCAACGCCGGCGCCCAACCCGGCGACGTGCTCGTCCTCACGAAGCCGCTCGGCACGGGCATCCTTTCGAACGCCCTCAAGAAGGGCGCGATCGACGAAACGCAGATCGCGCCGGCCGTGCGCTGGATGACGACCCTCAACCGCGCAGCCTCGCTTGCGATGATCGCAGCCAAAGCGCACGCGGCAACCGATATCACGGGCTTCGGCTTACTCGGCCACGGCTACGAGATGGCGCGCGCGAGCGGCGTCCGCCTGCGTATCAAGGCTTCGAAGGTACCCGTCTATCAGCTCGCACGCGAGTTGATCGGCGTCGGCATCGCGCCGGGCGGCAGCCGCAAGAACGAAACCGAACACGAAGCGTTCACGACCTTCGCACCCGACCTGCCGCCCGATCTGCGCTTACTCCTCAGCGACGCACAAACGAGCGGTGGTCTTCTGATCGCCGTCGCTCCCGCCGATCTTCCGAAACTTCTCGCCGGCCTATCCGAACCCGACGCGCTGCAGTGCATTATCGGTACCGTAGAAGCGGGAAGCGGAATCATTATCGAATTCTAAACGGCGTCACCTACGGGAGCAGCCTGCGGCGAGACCGAATCGTCGCGCTAAGGGGATCGTATGACGAACGAAGAGCTGTACGCCGCTATCCTCACCCTGAAAGATGCAACCGAGCACTTCCGCGCGCGGGTTGAGCAGCGCTTTGATGGCGTCGACAAACGGTTCGATGGCATCGACCACCGCCTCGATGGCATCGACCGCCGCCTCGACGCCATTGGTGGCCGCCTTGACTTCATGGATGGCCGCATAGACCGGCTGGATTCGCGCCTCGATCGCCTTGAGACCCGCATTGAGACTCTTGAAGATGGTCAAGTCGCAATCCGCTCCGATATCGCCGCATCAAAAACCAGCAGCCGCTAGGGATCCGTTAGGGTCGTCCGCCCGGGAACGATGCCGAGTACCTTGCGAGCGAGCCGTCGTGCATACCCGAGCAGGCTGCCAACGTTCGATGCGTCGCAACTCCAGCCGGCAGGCACGGCTGCTCCAAGGCACACTTCATGCGACGTGAGGGCGTGGAAGCACGGGATCGTCCAAGCGATCGCATCCGACGCGCGCGATTCGAGCTCGAGCGGCGTACCCACGTGCGCGAACCCTTCGATCTCGAGCGGCACCATCGGCACGAGATCGGGACGATTGTAAACGCGCCACGCTTCGAGCGGTGCTCCTTCGTATTTCAGTTGCGAGAACGCGGCGGCGAATGTGCGGTCGCCGACGCGCGGGCTTGCGAACGACTGGAGCGCGCGCACGGGAATCGCGCTCGTCGCCGCGTTCTCCGCTACGAACAGCGTCGCGAGCGCGGCGCCGAGGCTATGCCCCGTTACGCGCGCGGGCGCCTGCGCCGGCTCCGTAGCCGAGCGAGCGCGCGCCGCACGATCGTGGCGTAGCATCGCCGCTGCTTTGCGCGTGAACGGCGAATCGGGCGTGAGCGACGGGTCGATCTCATGTGCCGCGTACGAACGTCCCTGCGCATCGACCGCGATCAGATCGAGCGTCTGATAAATTCGTTCGAAGCCTTCGGCCACGGTGCCGAAGTGGGCGAACGTTTTGAACGGGACCATCAGCACGTGAAACTCGTCCCACCATTCTAGGAGACCTTCCGTACCTCGAAAGGCAACGCTGTACCCGCCGCTCGCATCGCGAGCGATGAATCCGTAAAACCTTCGGTCCCCGGCCTTGCCCGGCACGAGCACGAAATCGTCCATCGTAATCCAGGCAACGAGCGCCTCGTCCGGCGGCAGCGCCACGGGCGGCGTCAGCACCGAGGTATCCGTCAGCGCGTCGTACGCATCGTACGCACTCTGGATCAGCGCTGCGGCGGAAAGCGCCTCGCGGACGACCGCTGCAAGTTCGCGCATCTAGCCGCGTGCAGGCGCGCTACGTATCGGGAGGCGTCTGGGCATCGAGAGGCGTCATGCGCGTCACGGTCGTCGCGTGGAGCACGTGTCGCGCGTCGATGCCGCCGCTCACGAGCACGACCTTCCCTACGAAGAGTGGAGCGGAAAACCGGCCGCTCGCGAACGCGCTCGCCGCATTGACCTCAAACAGCCGGCCGGTGCGCGTGCGCATCACGAAGACCGGCGTCGTACCCGAAATGGACACGATCGTCCCGAACACGTTGTGACGCGGACCTCCGACCCCAATCGTGCGTCCCGGATCGATACCGCCGCGCAAAACGGTGCCCGCATGCGACTGCGCGAGCAGCGCGCCGGGCTGCGCCGTGCCGAGCACTGCGAGTGAGAGCAGCGTTACAACCGTGGTTGACTCGAAGCGGTTCATGCAGGCCTCCATCTTAAAGTCATAGGCCGAATACCGCAACCGAGCCGTCCGTCGGCACGTAGACGCGGCCGTTGGCAACCAGCGGCGAGACGAGCGCGCCCGCGATGTAGCTCGCGCCGCTGCCGACCGTCCAGTTTCCGGCGGCGCCCGAATAGAGCGTCGTCATCTTCAACGCGTCGAAGGCGTAGAGCGTGATCGTTCCGCCGGAATTGCCCGGCGTTTTCAGCGCCCACGCGATCGCCGTACCCGCGGTCGTCCCGTTCGACGAGATCACCGGCTGCGAGCCCGAGTTGCGGCACTCGAGGCACCCGACGTTGGACGAGTTCGCTACGACCGAGAGCGTTGCGTTGCTCGGCGAAATCTCAAAGGTCGAGAGCGGATTGCCGCCACCATAGACCACGTACGAATTGCCGCTCGCATCTTGGAAGAACGCCGGGCCGCCCCACATTCCGCCGTTGACGTTTGCGCTCCAGAGCGCGCCCGCATCGCCCGTGGTCCCGCCGGATGGATTATCGCGGTTCAGCACATACTTGATGCCCGACTTGCCTCCGGCAACGAGCAGATGCGGATACTTCGACGAGATCCCGTCGGGCGGCAGCATGACGCCGCCCGAACCAAAATCCGTGTCGTTGTTGGAATTGGACGCTTCGTTGGACGGCGTAAAGAAGGCGCCGGCCCCGATATTGAGATTCCCAGGCAGTTTCAAGAGCGTCATCGCGAACGAGCTCGTGCCGTTATACGCACCGTTGCCGGTGGAGAAATACACGTTGCCCGAGGAATCGGCAGCTGGGCCGAATCCGGACATCCACACCGCGCCTAGGAAGAACGACGAGCCGTCGTTGGCGTTGGTAAGATCGACCACGCTGCCCGTCGGCGTGAGATTCCCCGTCGCAAACGAGAGCAGCCAGCCGTGGGTCGTACTGGCGGCATAATCGCAGTGCGAACCGAGGCCGACGTAGATGTTGCCGTTCGCTTCCAAAAGGGCCGTGCGGCTGAAGTTGAACTCGGGATCGGTCGTGGCCGTGCCCCCCGTGGCCAGCGTCGTCGATGCGCTCACCTCGACGGGCGACACGGAATCCGTGCCGTTCTGCAGCGAAATTTCGTGCAGTCGAATGTGGAAGACGCCGTTCTCTTTGGTTGGAACGACGACGTACATCTTATCGCTCGAGCGATCGATCACCGGCGTCGACGTGATGCCGATGTTGGGATTGACGTCACCGCAATTAGTATCGGTCCACATTTGCTGCGTGATCCCGGCCGAGGTATTCGTAAAGTTCCGCTCCCAGACGACTTTCTGGGTCGCATCGTCAAAAGCGTAGACTTGGTCCGTCGAGGTTGAGATGATGACGAGATTATGCGACGTCCCGGCGATCGATTCGGCGTAGGCATACAGCGGCTGCGCGTACACCTTTCCAAAGGCCGGCATGCCGGACGGCGCGCTGAGGCTCCCAAGCAACTTAAAGCTGCTCGACGCGACGTTGGCCGTCGTCAATTGCGTCTCGTTCTTGTACCAGCCTTGCCGCGCCACGTTTTGATGGAACGTATCGTTGTCGAGCGGACCGCCGGACGCCGGCGAGTTGACGCTGACGGAGAGCGACGCCGTATTCGAGGCGGAGTCCTTGATCGCAAGCGAACACGAGCCGACACCTTCCGGTACGACGGTTAGCGTGGCACTCGAGATCGAACCGGCAGCGATGTTCGTGCAGCCCGACACGGTGTAGGGCGGCGTGCCGCCCGAGATCGTCGCGTTTTGCGAGGCAGCACCGGGACTCGAAAAGGCAACCGAACTCGGAGAAACGCCGAGCGCCGGCGGAGGAGCGGTCACCGCGATCGAGATGTTGGTCGTAAGCCCCGAACTGTCGGCGGCGGTGAGGACGCACTGGCCCGGGGCCACCGGCGTAAGCGTGATCGTAGCGCCGCTCACGCTCGCATTCACAACGCCGGAACAGCCATTCACTGAATACGGTGTTTGTCCGCCGCTCAGCGTAACGGTTTGCGCCGGCGACGCCGAGGTAGCAAACGTGATGCCGTTCGGCGCGTTATTGGTCAGCGGCGGCGCGGTACCGATCCGGATCTTGCTCATCATGCCCGCATCTTCGTGCGAGAGGATGTGGCAGTGGAGCAGGAACGTGCCGATCACCAAAGGATCCGTGAAATCCATCGTCAGCGTGACGGTACCGGGTCCGTTGGCGCCGGCGGCCGGGACGTTGATGTTGTCGAGGACTTGCCCGACGTTGCTCTGTTCGATCGCGGTGCCGCCGACGATTTGATCGACCAAGAAGTGCACTTGATGGATGTGGAACGTATGCACTTGGCTCGACTCGTTGACGATCTGCCATTGCTCCATCGTGCCGGACTGCGCGTAAAATTGCGGGGCGGCGCCGGGATCGTAGCTCAGGCCGTTGATCGTATTTTGATCGCTGTACGTCAGGGTCTGCGTCCGCAGCGTCGTGGCGGCAGTTTGTAGATAGCGGCGGAAGTATGCGACCGTATGCGGCGCGCGCCGCACTAACGTACGCTTCAAGGGCCGGTCGCGATGTTTTGCGTTGTCGGTCAGCGATGAAGTCGAACTGATTTGGGCGAGCACGGCCGCGGGCATCGCCGAACCCGCGCTGCCCGAGTCGAAGCACAACGTCCGCAGATAGGAGGTCGTTCCGGCGGGCGGTCCCGTGACGATGAACTCGACCCGGCTCGCCGGCGGGACGACGTAATTGGTAACGGTGAGCGGCGCGCTGCCGACGCTCGCCAGCGGCACGCCGTCGAGCGCGACGATCTGCATCGTGGTATTGTCGACGGCGATATCCAAGTACGTATCGGAACCCGCGTTGACGAGCCGCCAGAATTGCTGTTCGCCGGGACGGATGCCGATCGAGGGAACGGTTTGTCCGTTGAGCGTCCAGTTCAACACGGCGGCTTGCGCGCTGCCCGTGCACTGCGTATCGGTGGTCTGCGTGGTCGCCATGCGCCGGAAATGCCGGTTCACAATGACGTACGGGTTCCGCGTCTTCGCGTTCGTGTTGCCGCGCACGGAAACGTTCATCGTCATATGCGACTTCGCCATGCCGAGCTGCTTCGTGCGCTTCGTAGCCGTAGCGTGCTGCATCGCCCAGATCATCGCTTTGACTTGGCGCGCGTCCGCGTCGGGAAGTGCCGTGCCCGAGGGCTCCACGTCGCGCACGATCAAGATGCGCTCGGGCATGTTCGTAACCTGCGACGCGTACGTCGAGATGCCGTCGATAATCAGCGCCCCGGACATACCGGAGAGATTCTGACGCTCGGCCTCGCCGTGCGCGTGCGAGTGATACCAGTACAGTCCGGTCGGATGGTCGGCCGGGATTTGGATCTGGTAATGCAGCGATTGCCCCGGCATCGCGAGCAGATCGATCGAATCGTCGGCGGGCGAATTCGGGTTCACGTGCAGGCCGTGATAGTGCAGATTCGTATCGTTGAGATAATTCGAACCCGTCGGCGGCACGGGAAGGTTATTGGTGAGGTTGACGATCAGCGTATCGCCGGGCAGCAGGCGCAACGTCGGCGGCACGCTCGATCCGTTATAGGTGAGCTGCGGCGCACCGCTCGAATTTTGGCTCGCAATGACGTTGAACACGAGCTGGCCGTTGTTGCTGCCGATCTGCAGCGGATCGACGAGCGCGCTCGGGGACGGCGTGGGAATCGGCATCGATACCGAAGTCCCGCCGCCGGGGCAGGCCGTATGGTACGGATGGTTCGCTGGTAAACGATTCTGCAAGCCCCATTTGCACGCGAGGTAGCCCTCAACCGAGGCCGATTCGGACGGTAACAGCAAGCGGTTGTAGACGAGAATCTCGCCGATTTGCCCGTTATAGAGATACGAGGCCGCGCCTGACGCCACGTTCGCGCCGACGACGAACGGATAATTCCCCGTAACCGTCGCACCGGGACCGGTCGAGACGGAGAGGTTGTTGCCGTCCTTGCGAAGCTGTTGCACGGCGGCCGCCTCGCTGCCCTCAGCGGTCCAAATCGCCGGGCCGCTCGGAACGTCTGCCGGCGCCAAGAGACCCGCGCTCGCGTTGCTGAAATAGAATTGCGACGCGCCGCCGCCGTTCGAGAGGCGCAGCGCCCACGTGGGCGATGCATTGACGGCACCCGCCGAGCCGACCGAACTGTTTTGACTCGTTACGGACTGGTTCGTTACGAAGAAGACCGTCGATGCATTGAAGAGCGACGTCGAAAACGCCGCGTTCGAACTCGTGAGGTATGCGGCCGAAGCGAACGCCAAACTTCCGAGCCCATTGATTCCGGAAGCGACGAAGCTCGGCTGCGCCGATGCCGCCGGCTGCACGAGCGTATTGCCGTTCCCGCTGCGATCGCTCCAGGCGGAGACGACGCCGCCCGAACTCGTAACGTTGGCGGGACTCGAGGCGTCGTACCACGCTTGGAGGTTCGCAATGCCGCTTGGCAAGAACGCCGTGCCCGGCACGCTGCTCGGATCGGCAGCGATCGAGAACCCGAAGACTTGATGCGTCTCATAGGTGGTGCTGCCCGCCGTGGCACTCAGGCCTACGTATACGTTGGCCGGTACCGCAGGTTGTCCATTGAGGCCGGCGATCGTTTGCGAATAGTACGGTACGAAACCATTACCGTCGTGTCGATCGATCGAGACGATCAGATGGCCCGCCGGAGAGAGCACGACGTCCATCGTCGGCGGGTTTTGGGGACGCGCTGCCGCTCCCGCGTCGTCGAGGGCGAACGGCAAGCTCGCCGCGGTGCCGGCACTGTTGTCGTAACCGCCGAGGTACGCATAACTCGTCGACGCCGAGCCGCGAATCGCAATCGTCTCCGGCACGGTGCCGGGACCACCGCTGCCGCTGGCCGTACTCGAAAAACCGCCGGCCTCATCGAAGCCGATGCCGAGATACGCATGCGCGATGCCCGCGACGCCGGCTCCGCTCCCATAGCCGAGCGCCCCGCCGCCGGCACCCGCTGCGGCCGGCAGCGCCTGGGACGCATCGGTAAAGAACAAGACGACGCCGTCGCCTCCCGGCTTCGTACCGCCGAACGCATCGTCACTGAAGGTGACGTGCACGCCCTTGCTGGTCGAGAACGGCGTTTCGCTTACGACCATGCCGGAGTTCGCGGAAGCCAAGGGCGACTGCGAGGGCGCGGGCGAGGCGGTCGGTGCCGGAGATGCAGATGGTTTTGGCGATGGCGATGGCGACGGCGACGGCGTGACGGTCGTCGTAATCGTGGTGACCGTCAGCCCGGTTATCTGATGGACCTCATATGAACCGCCGGTCGAAGCCGTGAAGCCGAGATACACCTTCGCCGGCACCGCAGGTTCGCTCGCCGTCCCGACGATCGATTCCGAGAAATACGTGACGAAGCCGTTGCCGTTGTGCGTATCGACCGAGACGGTCAGCACGCCCGCGGCCGTCAGCGTCTCGTTGATCGTCGGCGGACTCGCGGGTCGCGTCGTCGCCGTAGGCGTATCGATCGAGAATGGCAGACTCGCAGCATTACCGCCGCTTTCGTATCCGCCGAGGTACGGATACGTAAGCGACGCCGCACCGCGGACGGCAATCGAATCCGGCGTCTGTCCCGGGCCGCCGGTCTGCCCCGTTCCGCCCACGCTGTAATTTCCGTACGAGTCCAAGCCGATGCCGATGTAGCCGTTCGCGACGCCCGGTGCTCCCGCGTAGCCGAGCGATCCGCCGGGCGCGCCGATGGCCGTGGGTTGCGCTTTCGACGCATCCGTCAGAAACGACGTGACCCCGTCGGCACCGGGCTGCGTTCCATTGAACGCCGCATAGGAGAACGTAATGTTGAGACCGTTTGCCGTGGAGAGCGGCGCGTTGCCGACGATCATGCCGCTCTGGTATTGTTTCCCCGATGTGAACTGCAACGCACCCGAGCCCGCGGCGTCCTGCGGTGCGTTCGCGCCGCAGGCGGGAATCGAGGTGCTTGGGGTTGAGGACGTTCCGGCCGTCAAACAGGCGCTCGCGATCGCGAGCCACGTGTTCGCAGCCGAAGCCGATTCCGTGAAGGGGTCGCTGAGCAGCGTGGTCGTCGTGCCTGCCGTAGCCAGGCGCCGCCGAACGGCAGCACCTGCCGCAGCGGCGCTCGAACCGGCCACGGCCGCCGTCAGCTGCAGCGCGCCTTGTCCGCTCGTATCGACCGGTGCATTTTGCCCGCAGGCCGGAATCGAAGATCCGGGCGTTCCCGTCGTGCCGGCCGTCAAACACGCGCTGCCGCTGTGGAGCCACGCGTTCGGCGGCGTGCTCGGCTCGGAGAAGGCATCGCCCGGACCGGCCGGCGTTGTCGCGGAAACGGGCGAGGCGGTCGGCGCCGGCGATGCGGATGGTATCGGCGATGGCGACGGCGATGGCATGACCGTCGTCGCGATCGTCGTGACGGTGAGCCCGATGATCTGATGAACCTCATACGAGCCGCCGGTCGAACCGGTGAAGCCTAAATACACCTTCGCGGGCACGGCAGGTTCGCTCGCCGTGCCGACGATCGATCCCGAGAAATACGTAACGAACCCGCTTCCGTTGTGCGTATCGACCGAGACGGTCAGAACGCCCGCGGCCGTAAGCGTCTCGTTGATCGTCGGCGGACTCGCGGGCCGTGTCGTCGCCGTAGGGGCATCGATCGAGAACGGCAGGCTCGCAGCTTTACCGCTGCTCTCGTATCCGCCGAGGTACGGATACGTGAGCGACGCCGCACCGCGCACGGCAATCGAATCCGGCGTTTGCCCCGGGCCGCCGGTCTGCCCCGTATCGCCGCCGCTGTAATTTCCGTACGAGTCGAAGCCGATGCCGATATAGCCGTTCGCGACGCCGGGTGCTCCCGCGTAGCCGAGCGATCCGCCGGACGCGCCGATAGCCGTGGGTTGTGCTTTCGAGGCATCAGTCAGGAACGACGTGATCCCGTCGGCGCCGGGCTGCGTCCCGTTAAAGGCCGCGTACGAAAACGTAATGTTGAGACCGTTCGCCGTCGAAAGCGGCGCATCGCTCACGATCATCCCGCTCTCGGATCGCTGGCCCGGCGTGAGCTGCAACGCGCCCGAGCCCGCGGCATCCTGCGGTGCGTTCGCGCCGCATGCCGGAATCGAGGTGCTCGGCGTTGAGGACGTTCCGGCCGTCAAACAGGCGCCCGCAATCGCGAGCCAGGTATTCGCAGTGGACGCCGACTCCGTGAAGGGGTCGCTGAGCAGCGTGGTCGCCGGTGCTTTCGACGTAGGCGAAGGCGATGGCGATGGCGTGGCCGCCGTCGCGATCGTCGTGACGGTGAGCCCCGTAACCTGGTGCGCTTCGTACGAACCGCCGGTGGAGCCGGTGAAGCCGAGATACACGCTCGCGGGCACGGCGGGTTGGCCGGCCGTGCCGACGATCGATTGCGAAAAATAGGTGACGAAGCCGTTGCCGTTGTGCGTATCGACCGAAACCGTCAGCACGCCCGCGGCCGTCAGCGTCTCGTTGATCGTCGGCGGGCTCGCGGGTCGCGTCGTCGCCGTAGGCGTATCGATCGAGAACGGCAGGCTCGCAGCATTACCGCCGCTTTCGTATCCGCCGAGGTACGGATACGTATGCGACGCCGCACCGCGCACGGCAATCGAATCCGGCGTCTGTCCCGGGCCGCCCGTCTGCCCCGTTCCGCCGGCGCTGTAATTTCCGTATGAGTCGAAGCCGACGCCGATGTAGCCGTTCGCGACGCCCGGTGCTCCCGCGTAGCCGAGCGATCCGCCGGGCGCGCCGATGGCCGTGGGTTGCGCTTTCGACGCATCTGTCAGAAACGACGTGATCCCGTCGGCGCCGGGCTGCGTTCCATTAAACGCCGCATAAGAGAACGTAATGTTGAGACCGTTTGCCGTGGAGAGCGGCGCGTTGCCGACGATCATGCCGCTTTGGTATTGTTTCCCCGATGTGAACTGCAACGCACCCGAGCCTGCGGCGTCCTGCGGTGCGTTCGCGCCGCACGCGGGAATCGAGGTGCTTGGGGTTGAGGACGTTCCGGCCGTCAAACACGCGCCCCCAATCGCGAGCCACGTATTCGCAGCCGAAGCCGACTCCGTGAAGGGGTCGCTGAGCAGCGTGGTGCCCGTACCCGCCGTATCGACGCGACGCCGAACGACCGCAGAGCGCTCGGAAGGACGCGCGACCGCCCGCACCGCTGCAGGCTCGAAGCCGGACACCCGCAGCGGCAGTACCGATGCGGCGAGTACGAGACAGAGGGCACGACGAACCGAGAGCCTGGGAAACAACCGCTACTTCCTTCGGGAAAAAGCCGATAGAACAGAAGCAAGAATTGGGGCGTCGAGCTAAGGAGCTCTTCGTCCGATTCGGCGGCTGTCTACGCGCACATCATAGCGAATCTGCGGGACGAATGATGCATCCCAGGTACCAAGTGCCCCGAAAGCCTAGTGCGATGCGTAATGGGTCCAAAGCGTCCAACGCTTTGGACGTTTCACAGACACACTTTAACCACGGCGGTGTAAGTAAGCTTCGTGTTTCCCCCGGCCGGTACGTCGAGCGTCCAGGTCGCCGTCGAGCTCGAGGTCTTCACGTGCGGAAGGTTCTCATGTGCGATCGTCCAGTCGCCGGGGATCGGCTCGACGACGAGCACCGTTGCGGCCTCGGTTTTGGCGTTTTTGACGACGACCTCGTAACTGCTCAGGTACGTGCAGTTTCCAGGTAATTTGAAATCGGTCTGTTTCTTATCGGCCGTCACGTCGAACGAATCGCCCAGATGCAAGCGCACGTCTTCGTTCCGCGGGGTATGATCGATCGTGTCGGAGCCGAGAAATTGCGACGTTCCGCCCGTATCGTTTTTATAGAGCCGCACGATGCCGCCGGGGAGCGGAACGCCGAGATCGCCGTTCTTGTTTGTAAATGTTTCGTAAACTCCGACCTTGAGCTTGGTGCCGAGATCGGCATTCGCGTTCGAATAATACGACGCGGCGCCCCGCAGCTCGAGGGTCTTCTTGATGGGAATGGCGCGGGCGTTCAGTAAGGCGACTTGCATCGTTGCGTTGTTCGCGATCGACGTCGTGTGGCCGAGCGTGTAGAGATGGTATTCGAAATAGTTCTGCTGTGTGAAATTATTTACCGGAGTGGCTTGCACTTTAGCGATAATTGACAGTGCGTCCATCGTGCGCGGCCGCGGGGCGTTGACGTTTCCGGCCACGAGTTGCAGGTGCGCAGCGTTGAAGCTCGTCCCGCTCGTATTCGAAAGGGTCACGAGGCCGCTGAGGTCCATGCTCGATTCGTCGGGAGTGACGACGCCGACGTAGTCTGCGTGCCACGAGAGTCCGCCCGTGAGGTAACTGAGATCGACGTCAGCATCTCCCGCCGTATCGCTTTGCAGATCGAAAACGAGCGTCGGACGATCGCGCAGATCCGAGGGGATGCCCGGAAATTCGATGTGGCCGTCGAGCGAAGTCTCGATGCGGTTCGCATAACGGAGCACGACGCCCCCATTATTGGCAAGCAGCGTCGCCGTCTCGCGCTGCGGGCGCCCGGGCAGCGGATGGTCGTGCACGATCGTCACTTCCTTCCCCACATACTTATCGATGAGGGCGTTCGGCGTGAGCAGATCGTAGTTGAAATTCTGTTCGATCGTGTGCAGCGTGCCGGGTGCCGAGACGTCCTCGAGAATCGCCGAGGTCGCGTCCATGTTCGCGCTCACGTCGCGCCAGGCGATCTTATTCTCATCTTTCTGCAGCGTGACCCGGCGCCGGTCGTGCACGAGGGCGAGGTCGCTGTTATAGATCGTGAGATTCACGCTGCGCTGATCGGCGAGCGTGCTCACGCGCTCGTCCGGATCGGCGCCGCCCGAAGCCGGCAGCGCAAAAACGGCCGCGATAACGAGCAGCGCTTTCGTCGCGCCTCGCCGCACCATCACAAGCAGAGTTTCACGAGTGCGGTGTAGGTGAGCGTCGTGCTTCCGTCGGCCGGGACGCGCAAGCCCCAGGTTGCGGTCGAACTCGAACTCTTCGCATGCGGCAGATTCTCCGCGACGATCGACCAGTCGCCCGGAATCGGCTCGACCACGAGCACGTCGGCCGCCTCCGTCTTCGCGTTCTTGACGACGATCTGATAGCTGCTCTGGAACGTGCAGTTGCCCGCCAGTTTGAAATCGGTCTGCTTCTTGTTTGCGGTGACGTCGAACGAATCGCCGACGTGGAGGCGAACCTCTTCGTTGCGCGGCGTGTGATCGATGTTGTCGGAGCCTAAGAACTGCGACGTGCCGTGCGTATCGTTCTTATACAGGCGCATCAGGCCGCCGGGCAGCGGAATGCCGAGATCGCCGCCCTTGTTCGTGAACGTGATGTAGACGCCGGCCTTCAACTTCGTTCCGAGATCGCCGCTTTGCCGGGAATAGTAGCTGATTGCGCCGCGCACTTCGAGCGTCTTGTGGATCGGCACGGCGCGCGCCGAGAGCAGCGCGACCTGTTTGGTTTGATTGTTCGCAATCGTGGTCGTTCGCTGCAGCGTATAGAGGTGGTATTCGAAATAGTTCTCTTGCTGAAATTGTGGCGCCGGCTCCGGCGCTGCTTGTTCGTAACCGCTCGCTTGATTTTGAACCCCAGCGTTCACGTTACCCGCGACGAGTTGCATGTGCGCGTCGCGATAGGTCGTGCCGCTCGTATTCGAAAGCGTCACGAGTCCGCTCAAATTCATGTGCTGCTCGTCGGGCGCTACGACGCCGATGTAATTCGCTTGCCACGACAGCCCCGACGTCAGGTAGGTGAGATCGAGGGTCTGATCGCCGGCGTGCCGGTTCTCGAGATCGAGCACGAGCGTCGGACGGTCGCGCAAATCAGCCGGGATCGCCGGATAGACGAGGTACGAGCCGTCCTCGAGGCCCGTCTCGACACGATCGCCGTACTGCAAGACGAGCCCCTCGTTGTCCGAAAGCAGCGTCGCCGTTTCGCGCGCGGGCTCGCCCCGTACGGGATGCGGATGAATCACCGTTACGGGGTGCCCCACATATTTATCCAAGACGGTCGTGGGCTTGAGCAAATCGAAATTGAAGTTTTGCTCGGTGACGTTCACGGCGCCCGGTTCGGAAAGATCCGAGAGAATTGCCGAGGTCGCGTCCATCGCAGCACTCACGTCGCGCCAAGCGATCCGATTTTCGCCGTCCGTCAGCGAGATGCGGCGCACATCGTGTACGAGCGCCATCGAACCGTTATAGATGGTGACGTTGACCCGCTTCTGATCGGCTAGAGCGGAAACGCGTTCGCCCGGGTCCGCGCGAAGCGGTAGCGACGTCGCAAGTAGTAGCGACGCGCCCGAGAGCGCCGCTGTTAAGAGAATGCGCCGGACCCTCACGGCGCTCGCCTTCGTACCAATCAAGCCGGCACCTCGTCCGAGTTAAACGCTCTCGCCGCTACGGTCGTGACACAAACCTACAAGAACGAAAGATCCGTTGCGTGAGGCACGCAATCGTTCTCTTCGAGCCAGGCGTGATTCCACAACCGCGATTGATAACGGCCGCCGCCGTCGCAGAGGATCGTGACAACGGTACTGCCTTCGGGGAGCGTGCGGGCGAAGCGCGCCGCACCGGCAACGTTGAGCGCGGCCGAGCCGCCGAGAAAGAGCCCTTCCTCACGCAGCAGCCAGTACGCCATTTCCACCATCGTCGGGTCGTCGATTTGCAGCGCATCGTCGACGGGCGCGCCCGCGAAATTGTCGGTGATGCGCTTGATACCGATCCCCTCGGCGTTCGAATCGCCGTTCGATTCGAGCACGCCGCATTTCACGTAGCTAAAGAGTGCCGACCCGAGCGGATCGCACAGCACGGTGCGGATCTGCGGATTGCGCTCCTTCAGGTAGGCGGCAGTTCCCGCAAGCGTGCCGCCCGTACCGCAGGCGGCCGCGAACGCCGTCAGCTGCGATCCGAACGCATCCCAAATTTCGGGACCCGTCGTCGCATAGTGGGCCTGCCGGTTCGCGACGTTGTTGAATTGGTCGGCCCAAAGCGCCCCCGGAATCTCCGCGGCCGCGCGGCGCGCGCAGTGATAGTAGTTGTTGTCGTTGGCGAACCCCACGGCCTCAACGACACGCACGTCGGCGCCGATCGTGCGCAACAAATCGATCTTTTCTTGCGACTGATCGTCGGGAATAAAGATGATGACGGGATACCCGCGTTCGTTTCCGAGCAGCGCCAAGGCGATGCCGGTATTCCCGGCCGTCCCTTCGACGATCGTTCCGCCGGGCTGCAGCACGCCGCGCGCTTCGGCATCATCGATGATGCCGCGCGCCGCCCGATCCTTCACCGAGCCGCCCGGATTGAGAAACTCCGCCTTGCCCACGATCGTGCGCCCGATTGCCGCGCTGAGCTTGGGGAGCACGATGTGCGTTGTATTGCCGATGGCCCGGCTCAAGCCCAGATGTGACTTCATCGCCGCCGAGTACGACGCCGCGGTCCTGCGTTCTTTGGAACGCGCGGGCATCGCCTTCCTCGGACGCTCCGCGGACGCGCCCGGCGTACACTGACCGCGTGAAGATACGAGCCGGTTCCATCCGGCAGTCCCGCGGCGCGTTTCTAGCCGGCACGGCCGTTGCTCTGCTCCTCTTTGTCCTCGATTTCGACGTCGTCGTCGACGCATACCTCAGGCACGCATCCGCCGCCATCGGAGCCACGATCGCGCTGATCGCGGGAATCGGCATCGCCGCACTCGCGCGCTCGCGACTTGGATCGCTCGGGCTCGCGCTGACCGCCCTGGCGACCACTGGCACGCTGGTGGCGATTTCGGGAATTGTGACGGGCTCGCTCGACGATGCTGCGGGGCTCGGGCCCTCCGCCGTCGCGCCTTCGTTGTTCGCATCGCTCACGATCGTTGCGGGCCTCATCGCCGCGCTCGCTGCAGTCGCCGGCGGACTGCGCAACCGGCCGGCGACGATCGTAGCCGCGGTCCTTGCTGCGTATGCGATCTCGACGATCGCCGTACCACCGGCACTGCAGACCGGCGGCTACGATGCGGCACTCGCGTTACCGCCATTTCTTCCCGCGTGGCTGCGCGGCGCGTTCCTGGGAACCTTCGTCGTTCTTCTGCTCGGCGTCGTCGCGGCCGTCGTCGCGGCCGTTCGCAGCAAGCCGTACCGGCCGGCAGCGCTCGCCTCGTGCGTTGCCTTCACGGCGATCCTGCAAGCCACGCTGTACGATGCTGCGGTCCAAGGCGTCCCAACTCCGATCGCGTTCGAAAGGCCGCCGCACGCCGTACCGGCGCAACGTGACGCCATCGCCGTACTGGCACAGTTCGTGCCCCCGGAGAACGCTACGACGACAACCGCGACGGCCGCGCAAGGCCAGACCTCGGTGATCGCCGGGATCGGCGACACGCCGGCCCCCACGGCGCAGCCGGCAGCTCCGACCGCCCCACCCGTCGACCGGTTCGAAGCCGGCATTGCAGCCGGTCGCGCGGCACTTGCGAAAGGCGACGTCTCCCTCGCGGCGCTCGCGAAAATGATGCCGAACGATCCCGCGGCACTGGATCGCATGGTGCGTGACCGCGTCGCACTCGACATCTATCCCGGCAGCATGCGCGGCGCCGCCGGCACGTTGCTCGCTCGCGCCGGCAACGATGAGGATCGCGCGGCGCTCCTTGCAGTTCTCCTCACCGCGAAGGGCATGACCGTACGATTCGCGCGCTCCGCGCTCGCCGATGCCGAGATTGCGGAGCTTTCGGCGCGCGCCAAGGCGGATCGGCCCGATCTCGAAGCCTCGCCGCCGGATACCGTGGCTCTCGGTGCGGGCGGCTTCGATAAGCGTTCTGCCGAGCTCAACGCGCGCGCATCTGCGAGCGCGGCGCTGGCAGCATTGCGGGGCGATCTCGATCGCAGCCGCTCCATTGCCGGAGGGCTTCTCGACGCCGCCGCAGCCGCCGGCCATCCGGCGAACGGCAACCCGGAAACGTCGTGGCCGCAAACGTTGCGTTCGCACACGTGGGTGCAAGTCACATCGCCCGGCGGTTCCTGGACGGACCTCGATCCCTCGCTCGCGCGCCTGGAGCCCGGATCGCATCTCGGGAGCGCCGTCACCACGCTCTCCGCGCTGCCCGCAAGCGACGCGTGGCAAGCGGCGGTGCGGCTCGTGGAAGACGCCGGGGCCGGGCCGCAAACGCTCGTCACCGCGAGCGCTCCGGTCGCAAACCTCATCGGCGGCTACGTCGTGGCACGCATGGTGCCGGTCGGCGCCGAGGATCCGGCGAAGTTCGAGAACGCCGCGTCGTTCCGTCCCGAAATCGTGGGTGCGCTCAGCGCGCAAGGCACACCGCTCGACCTGACGACGCTTGCCGCCGCCCGCGCACTGCGACTGGAGATCGATGTTACCGCGCCGGGCGGCGAGGTCACGACGTACCGGCGCACGCTTACCGGACCGCTTCCCGCGGAGCCCACGGCACGTGCTGCCGCAGCGGCGCAGCAGGTCGCGCTCATCATCACGCCCGGTGCCTATAACGAAACGTTCTTGATGTCGCGCTGGCTCGCAGCCGTGCACGCCGTGCGGCCGCAGATCGCCAAACTCGCGGGATACTCCGGTCCTTTAGCTTCGCCGATCGCGAAGGACGCATCGCTGTATCCGTACTCGCTTGCGGAACTCGCGGCGCGCGACGACGCGGCGTCCCTCGCGCTTTCCGGCGATTCGGCGCGGATGTGGCGCGACCGCCCCGGCATTTATCTGGAGCGCTCGCACGTCGTGCTCGACGGTCCGGTACGGCGCATGGTGCGCGCCTTCGATATCGTCGAAGACGGAATGACGGCCGCCGGCCCCGGTGCATCACTGCTCAACGCGACGCGCGGCGTGTACGTAACGCACGCGGAACAGACGCTCGACTCACCCTCCCTTCGCGTCGGCATGTTGCAGGTGGCGGATTCCGCCAAGTCCGCCGGCGCGAAGCTGGCCGTGCTCGCGTCGCCGACCGATCGTTCGAAAATTCCGGCAATCGATGCCGCAGCGATCGACAATCTCGACGAAACCTTCGCACATCATCAGATCGCGCTCGCGTATGACAAGCCTTCGAACGTCGACGGAAGCAGCGCGTACGGCTGGTGGACGCTCGACGGCAACGGCAACGTCGTCGGCCGGCTGACCGGCGGCGGCGGCCAAGAGGAGGAAGAAGAGTCGATCCTCATCGCCGAGGTGCCCGAACAAATCATGAACGGTTGGGACGTCAATCAGATCACGGGCAGTTGTTTCGGCGACGGCGCGACGACCACGTCGTGCGGCGGCGAACTCTGCGATACGATCACGGGCGGTAGCGTAGAGGGCGCGATGGGTGCCGGGCTCAACGCGGCCAACAAGAAGTTCTTCGGTCAGGCCATCAACGGGCAAATGACGCTTGAAAACCAGATGGTCGGCAAGATCGGAGGCGAGATCGCCACCTCGAACACGAGCGGCAATCTCTGCGGAGCTGCCTACGGAGCTGCGTTCGGCCCCGCACAAAGCCTAGCGTTCTAAGCGCGGCATGAGCGCCGGGCCCCGTCGAGCGGCGAATCGGAACTCCGAGGATTGCGAGGCGGTAGGGATGTCCCTACTCCTGCGCGCGTGCTCGACGTGGCTATGATGGCACGTCCCGCAGTGCACGTACCAGGAGAAAAGCATGTCGCATTTTTCGCTCCGCCCGATCGCCGTCGCCTTGATCGCAGCGCTCTTGCAGGGATGTTCCGGCGGGACGGTAACCGTGCCCCGCCCCTACCCGCGGGCGACGGGGACGGGCGTCGGTACGTCGGCGCTTCCAACGGCGAAGCAGAGCGGCACCGTCGCGCTGCCGCCGGGCGTCACGGTAGCGCTTAGCTCGCTCACGGTCGTCAACAGTCTTGGCAGCACCGCCGTTGGAACGAACGGCGCCTTTTCGCTGACGGCCTACAGCGGCGGCGCGCAGTTCACGACCGTAACCGATCAGAAGGGCACGATCGTCCTGGCCGGCTTCCTCGACCCGCAAGATCCGACGCTCGACGTCACCTCCACGGCCAAGGTCGTGCTGTACTTCGAATGCGGCTTCTACATGTTGCCCAGTCCCTACCGGGCCGGCATGGTCGATGCGATCGCGACCGTTTCGGGCTTTTCGGACGTCGTGGGCGCGCTCGGTTCCGCGCTTGCCGCGAACCCCGACGCCCTCGCATCCAGCTCCACCGCGACGAGCGTCACGAGCTCCGTCACGGCGTTTATCCAGCAGTACTTCTCGGCGCCATCCGGCTCGAGCGTGGCCCGTGCCGTCGTGCCGATGTTGAAAAGAAAACGCCAAGACGTCCTCGCGACGCCGTCGCAATTCAGCGGCATTACGGTCAATCCCGATTTCCCGCCCGACGGCGTCACCTTCACGAACACGCTCCGACGCCCGAGCGAAGCCTTCTTCGATAAAGTTTCTTACGTCGATGCGGGCGGCGTGACGCACCAAAACCCGGTCACCGACGCCATCCCCGAGATGGACATCCCGGCGGTCATCGCGATCCCATCGAACGTCCCCGCGGCCTACGCGAAAGCGATCGCATCGTACTTCACGGGCGTAGTTCCATACGGCCCCGTTACAACCGCGGAGGTGCCGACGCCGCTCAACGACGCGACGGACCTTTCGACGACGTATCGCGTCACGGTCGTTGGCGTAGGCGCAATCCCGCAAAACATTCAGCTATCGAGCGAACAAGCCACGGCATCGGAACAGCAAGGCGTGAAGTTTCTGTTGCTCGACATGTTCCTTCCGATCGTGCTTTCGTGCATTACGACCGTTGGGAGCCAACAGATCGACGACGCTCTGAACTTTCAGGGAGCTCACGCCGCGATCGCCACGCTCATCGAGTTGGTCATCAGTACGGCGCCGGAAGTCGCCAAGCAAATGGAAAACGGCGACGTCACCGACGCCCTTACGACGCTCGAAGCCGACTTTGCGAACAGCGACGTGCTGCGCGCCGCGCTCGCGCAGTTCTTGGTCGACCAGATCACCTTGGGTACCGGCTTGGATGCAAGCGGACAGCACCTCCAGGTGAATCTCGCGGTCGAGGACGCCGAAAAGGTGCTCAAGATCTTGAACATCGCCGGCGCCGTACTTGCCGCGGCCGATTTCTCCGCCGTCACGCACGATATCCTGACCACCGACTCGGCCGACCAATTCACGCTTACCGTCACGCAAGATCTCGTAACGATCGTACCGGCGTCGGCTACCGTCTCGAACGGCGGCACGCAGAATTTCGCTGCCAACGTGCCGGCGCAGAGCGGATCGGGCGCGACGCTCGTCTGGACCTGGGCGAACACGGCGAGCCTTGGGCACATCACCGACGGCATCGCCGGCCACCTGGACAACTTCACCAGCTCGAGGAACACCGTCACCTACACTGCGAACCAGAGCGGCAGCGGGACCGACACGATCACGGTTACGGCGTTCTTGGTGCAGGGACAGAACCGCGTTCAAGTCGGTTTACCGCAGACCGCGACCGTCACGGTTTCGGGCGGGCTCGTACCGGCAACGTACGGCCCGATCAGCGTTCCGATTTCTCAGCCGCCCAGCGGTATCGACGACGGACTCATCGGCTCGTTCCTGGACCCACCGAACGGGCCGCCGTCCACCACGAACCCCGACGCGACTTTCGAGCTCGATCTTCAACCGCACCAGGGCATCACCAACCCGACGCTGGTCTCGACGCTCTTCGTCGCCGGTTCGGGGGGTGAATCCGTGACCGGGACAGCGCTCGGCGCGGTGACGTTCCAAGCCAACGGTTCGCCGCAACTCCCGGCCAACACGCAGGGGAACGCGTTCTTGCGATTCTTTATTCAGCAGCCGTCGCAGGTGCCGGCGAATCATTCGTTCACGTGCTCGTTCTTCCAAGGGAGCACGCTGCTCGGCAGCGAGCATGGGACGTTTACTTTCGAGCCTCAAATTGCGCCGAACGGTGCGGAACTCGATTGCACGGGCAGTTTCATCCCCCCGAATCCGTCGGACGGAACGAGCGTCGACCAGAGCGTCACCTTGAACGTACCGTACACCCTGGTGATGTCGCAGTGAGATTCGGCCGGGGGTTAGAGGACGACGCCCCGCTCGTGAGCCGACGCAGCGATTCGCGCAGTGAGTTGCGTGCGAGTGCGAACGCCGAGCTTTCGAAAGACGGAGGAGAGGTGCTTCTCGATGAGCTTGACGCTGACGCCGAGTTCGAGCGCGGTCTCCCGATTCGAACGGCCGCCTGCGACGAGCCGCGCGATCTCGCGCTCCCGAAGCGTGAGGCCGGCGCCGAAACGGTCGGCAGCGCCGACACCTCCGCCTCGCTCGGGGCTGACGGCGCCGAGAAGCGGGCCGCCGACATAGCCGATGCGCTCGCGAATCGCGGCGGCTGCGACGCTCTCGCCGGCGAGCTGGAGCGCCATCGCCTCGTATAGCGGCCAGCCCACCGACGCGAAGGCTTCGGCGGCGCGGCGCGCCGTCGCGACGGCTTCGCCGGCCCCGAAGCGGATCTCGAGCATCGCTTCGACGAGCATGCTCGTCGCTGCGGGCGCGGGACCTCGTCCCACGTCGCGCGCGCACAAGCGTCGAACGTCGGCGGCCTGGGAGCGCGCGCACAACGCGGCAGCAGCGATGGCGAGCGGGAACGCCCCGAACGATTCGTTCGCAGCATGCGCGGCCGCTACCGCGCGGAGCGCGACACGGCGGGCTTCCTCGGTCGCTCCGCGCGATGCAAGGAAGCGCGCGTGAAAGGCCGCAAGTGGGCCGAAGATCGGAGCGGTGCCGGTGGCGAACGCGTCATCGAGCAGCCGATCGTCCGGTGCGAACGCGAGTAGCTCCGGATCGTTCGACGCGAGGCCGATTGCGAGCGCGAGCTGTGCGAAGAAAAACTGATCCAGCTTCATGTCGGCAAGGCTTGTGCGCGCACGCTCCAAAACGAGATGCGCCGCTCGGTACTCACCGCACGCCTCATGGATCACGGCCCTCGCAAGCAGGAGGTCACCTCGCGCGACGGGACTAGCGTTGAACGCCACCGCGTTATCGAGCGCAAGCTGCACGCAACGGCAAGCCACGGCCGTCTCCCCGCAGTACAGCGCCACCATACCCGCTTCGCCGATATGGTTCGAGCTTAGCACCGTCGTCGCCAGGCGCTCACCAAGTTCGCAAAGCTGCGCCGCAGCCGAACGCAAACGCTCCACATCACCGCGCTGCGCGCTCACGACACAGGTCGCGCTCAGGAAAGCCAGAGCCGTCCGCGGCTCGGACTCGATCGACGCGGGGGCGATGGCGTCCAAGACGGCCGCCGTTTCTTCCGTCCGGCCCGCGTCGGCAAGGAACGTGGCAAAGGTCGCGCGAGCAACATCGGCGATCGACGCATCGCCCATTGCGACGAGCGTATCGATCGCCTCCCTCCAAAACTCAAGGGCTTCGTGCGGCCGGCCGTCGTTGTAGAGCGCTCCGGCAAGATCCCGCGCCAACCGGAAGACGAATGCCGAGTCAGGCGCAGACTCGTCCAGGCTCTCCCAAGCGGTCCGGTACCACGCCGCTGCCTTCTCCATCGCCCCGGCACGAAAGAAACTGCTCGCGATTTTCGTGGTTATCCTGAGCGCATCCGAACCACTGTGCCCGAGCAAACTGAGTGTCCGTCCATAGTTGGCTACGGCGCTCTCATAGTCGTGGACGGACTGCGCATGATCGCCGGCACGCTCGCCGAAGAGCAGCGCCGCGGCGCCGTCCCCCGCCGCCCACCAGTGGTACGCGAGAGCGCCTACGGTGCGATCGTCGACTCCTCGCGCCTCAATCGCCGCGGCGATCCGCCGATGCAGCGGTCGGCGTTGGACCGCTAATTGGTTGTCGAACATGACTTCTCGCGTGATCGCGTGTCGAAAAGAAAACATCGACGGGACGCTGGTTTCTTCCACGATCTGCAATGCACATGCGCGCGTCAGGCTCGATACAACGGTCGCGACGTCGGCGCCGATCGCTTCGGCGAGCAAGTCGACGTCGAAGTACCGGCCGAGGATGGCAGCGTGCGCGAGGATTGCGCGGTCGGCTCCATCGAGAAGGGCGATGCGTTCCCCAATCGCGGCCCGCACGGTAGTAGGCCATGCGGGCGAGACGTCGTGTCCCTTCCCACGTTCGAGTGCACTGCGCAACAGCTCTTCGATAAAGAAAGGATTTCCTTCGGCGACCGACACGATTGCTCGACGCGAATCGGCGGACAGTACGCTCGCATCTTCGAGCGCGCCCGCGATAAGGGCCGTGGCTTCTTGGCGCGAGAGAGGCTCGAGTTGCAACTCCCGAACGGCCGCGCTCCGCTGCAGCGCCGCAAGTTCCCCGTAAAGCGGATGCTCATCATGCACGTCATAGCTGCGATAGGTCGCCACCACGAGAAGCCGCTTGGTCGCGACCTGTTCGGCAAGCAGTGCGATAACAGCGATCGTCTCGCGATCGGCCCAGTGGAGATCCTCGATGATGACGACGCAGGCATGCCGGCCGGCGCATGCGAGCAGCGCGTCGACGATACGCGAACGCTGTTCGTCTTTTGAGGCCGCGGGCAGCAACGGGGTCGCACCGGATCGAAATGCTTCGAGTATTTCGTCCAGCGCCTCATATGGCCGGCTTGTAAATGGGCGGCACCGGCCGATTGCGACGCGTCCGCGTGCCCTGCCGCTCGCGTCGAGGAACTCTCGAACCAGCCGCGATTTCCCGATCCCCGCATCGCCGCGGACGAGCACGATGCCCCCATGTCCCTTCCCGAGGTCGCGCCGGCGATGCACGAGAAACTCGAGCTCGCGGCGTCGACCGATCAACTGGCGGCAATGGATCGAAGCGATGATCACGTCGCCCCGCGCAGTCCACCGGCGAGGTTCCCGCTTGCGATCGCGTGATGTACGTCCGGTGGTACGATGAGCGCACCGGCCCGCATGAACGGCGCGAGGCGCACCCCTGCAACCCCAGATTCGCCGAGGCCTCGGATCGACCGCGTCCTCACGCTGCGTCCTTGCGACGTTCGCTGGGTCCGAACCTACGATGCCCGTCATGGAAGCCGAACGGCGAGGTCGATACCCAGAGGACGTACACGAGCGCGAGCATGCATCAACGGGCAAATGACGCTTGAAAACCAGATGGTCGGCAAGATCTGAGGCGAGATCGCCATCTCGAACACGAGCGGCAATCTCTGCGGAGCTGCCTACGAAGCGGCGTTCGGCCCGGCGCAAAGCTTAAAGTTCCGAGGCGCGAATTCACCCAAGCGACGAGAGCTTCAGAACCGGGTCACCATAATCGACGAGCCGAACGTCGGCAGTCAAGAGCCGCAGCTTCGAGCAGCGCGCTTGCGCGACGAGTGCTCGACTTCTATCCCGAATGGAAGCGGCCGCAAACCCGCGGGTGAAAGCGCCGATAAAAGCTCGTCTATGTCGACAGTCAGCTTCCCGAGTTGCGACTTGATGGCAATTTCCCAAATGCTTATCGCGCTTACCTAGACATCGTTGGCGCTATCGAAAATGAAGTCGCCGGCCCTGGATGAAAGCTCGCGATCATCGCTCAGCCACCAGAGCACGACGTGCGTATCCAAAAGACACCGCACTATTCCTTGCCTTCGAAGGCGCGAACTATAGGCTCCGGAAGTGGCGCATCGAAATCGGGGGCGACGGTAATCTGCCCTGCGAGCACCCCGCGGCGCCGTGGAGCGTTCGGGGGCAGGGCCGAGAGCATCGCAATGGGCTTGCCGGCGCGCGCCAAGATGATCTGCTCTCCCGCTGCCGCTGCATCGACGAGCGCGGAGAGGTGAGTTTTCGCTTCGTGTATGTTTACTTGACGCACAATACTCCCACCGGACTGGACTAAGTCCGACCATAGTCCCTTGGTGAACTCGCCCAAGCCTGCATCCTTCTCATCGCTTGGGTGCCAGAATCATCAGCGCGACGCCTGTCAAAATCACTGCGGCGCCGATCGCTAAGCGCGGCGAAAACGGCTCGTGTAGAAGGCCGATGCCGATGATCAGCGAGACCATCGGGTTCACGTACGCGTAGGTCGATGCCAGGGTCGTCGGAACGTTGTTCATCAGCCAAAGATAGGCGCTGAAGCCGACGATGCTGCCGAACACCACGAGATACGCAATCGCGCCGAGGGCCGACGGCGTGAAGTCCGCAGCCGCTACGTGTTCGCGTGACGCGAGCGCCAACACGATCAGCGTCGCCGATGCCGCGAGCATCTGCATCGTACTCGTTTGCACCACGTTGCCGTCGCGGAAGCGCCGCTGCAGGATCGAGCCGAAGCCCCACACGAGAGAAGTGAGCAGCGCGATCGCCGTGGGCCACGCGGGGAGCTGCTGACCACCGGCGGGCGAATATAAGAACACCATGCCCGCGAGTCCGAGCGCGAGGCCTCCCATCGCGAGGCGCGAGAGTTTCTCGCCGAACATCGCAAACGCAAAGAGCGCCATCCACAGCGGTGCGAGCGCGAAGACGAGCGCTCCGATCCCGCTCGGCAAATACTGCAGCGTCGAAGCATAAACGGCGTTGCTGAGCACGAGCAGTACGATGCCCGTCACGGCAGCGCCGCCCCATTCGCGCGCCGTCGGCATTGCGAGACCGCGCAGGCGGCACCACGTCCAGAGCACCGAGCCCGCGCACCCAAAGCGGATCGCCGCCATCCAAAACGGCGGCACCGACGAGACGGCGATTTTCATTGCCGGCGACGTCGAGCCCCATAGGACGTAGACGGCCGCGAGTGCTACGGCCACCGACCCCGCCGGCGGTGGCCGCTGTCGAACCGATCCTATAGCTTAGCGCTTGCGGGAGGTGACGGCCGTTCGCCGCGCGGCCTGGCCGCTACGCTTGCGCTCCACCGCGATCGGTGCGCGCTTTTCCGTGCGGCGGCGCATCGGCACCACCACGCCGTCTTTTTTTGCCGGATCTTCACCCAGCATTACGGGCGTGATGATCCGGTTTCCGAACGCCTGCTCGAAGACTTCCGAGATCTCTTCGACCGGAACGAAGGTCATCGTGTCGCGCACTTCCTTCGGGACGTCGTCGAGATCCATCTCGTTGCGTTTCGGCAGCACGATCTTGCTGATGCCGGCACGCTTTGCGCCGAGCACCTTCTCCTTGAGGCCGCCGATCGGCAGCACTTGCCCCGTCAGCGTGATCTCGCCTGTCATCGCGAGATTCGAATCGACTTTCGTGTGCGTGAGCAGCGAAGCGATCGAGGTCGCGAGGGCGATACCGGCCGAGGGACCATCCTTGGGGACGGCGCCGGCCGGCACGTGGATGTGCAGATCGTGTTTGGAGAAGTAATCGTCTTGCAAGCCGAGTTCGCCCGAACGCGAGCGCAAGAACGAGACCGCAGCCTGCGCGGATTCTTTCATCACGTCGCCGAGCTGACCCGTGAGCACGAGATTCCCCTTGCCCGGCATCGCGGTCGTTTCGATGAACATGATGTCGCCGCCGACCGGCGTCCACGCGAGGCCCGTCGTCACGCCGACCGAGGCCGTGCGCTTCTTCACTTCGTTGTAGAACCTCGGCCGCGAGAGATAATCCACCAGGGTCTCGGGTTTCACGCGCGCCTTATAGCGCGGCTCTTCCGCGATGCGGCGCGCGACCTTGCGGAACACGGTGCCGATCTCGCGTTCGAGATTGCGGACGCCCGCCTCGCGGGTGTAATCGTTGATCACGGCGCGCAACGCCGGGTCGCTGATCTGCACTTGCGAATCGCGCAAGCCGTTGGCTTCGCGCTGCTTCTTCACGAGGTAGCGCTTGGCGATCTGCAGCTTTTCGAACTCGGTGTAGCCGGAGAGCTGGATGATCTCCATGCGGTCGCGCAGCGGCGGGCTGATCGTGGAGAGGTCGTTTGCCGTGCAGACGAAGAGCACTTGCGAGAGATCGAAGGGCAGATCGAGGTAGTGGTCGCGGAACGAATTGTTCTGCGCCGGGTCGAGCACTTCGAGCAGCGCCGATTGCGGATCGCCGCGATAATCGGAGCCGACCTTATCGATCTCGTCGATCATCATCACGGGATTGCGGGTGCCGGCATCGCGCAGGGCGCGAATGATCGTGCCCGGCATCGCGCCGATATACGTGCGGCGATGGCCGCGGATCTCGGCTTCGTCGCGCACGCCGCCCACGGAGAGGCGCACGAACTTGCGGCCCATGGCGCGCGCGATCGATTGCCCGAGCGACGTCTTGCCGACGCCCGGCGGTCCCACGAAACACAGGATCGGCCCGGTCAGCTTCTTCTTGAGCTTGCCGACGGCAAGATACTCGACGATGCGATCTTTGACTTTCTCGAGATCGTAGTGATCCTCGTCGAGAATCGCCCGCGCCTTTGGAATATCGATGGCGTCGGTCGTGGCTTTATCCCACGGCAGTTGCACGATCCAATCGAGATACGTGCGAATCACCGAATATTCGGGTGACGCCTGCGGTACTTTGGCGAGCCGGTCGAGTTCGCGGTCGGCCGATTTCTTGGCGTCTTCGGGCAGATTCGCTTCGTCGATCTTCTTGCGCAGTTCGTTGGCTTCGACTTGCTGGGGATCCGTCTCGCCGAGTTCTTCCTGAATCGCGCGCAGTTGCTGGCGCAGGTAAAACTCGCGCTGATTCTTCTCCATCTCGCGCTGGATATCGGATTGAATCTTGTGCCCGAGCTCGACGACTTCGAGTTCCTTCGTGAGGAGCATCGTGAGCTTGCGCATGCGCTTCTCGGTGTTGCGCTCTTCGAGCAGCATCTGGCGATCGGCCGTATCGAGCCGCATCGAACTCGCGACGAAATACGTCAGCAGGTTCGGATCGCTGATGTTGTTGACTTCCATCTCCATCTCGCGCGGAGCTTGCGGCAGGTAGCCGATCAGCTTCGAGAACAAGCTCGCGAGATTGCGATGCATCGCCACGAGTTCGCCCGATTGGCGCGTGATGTCGGGAAGTTCGGTGTACGTGCCCGCCAGATACGGCGTGGTCTGCGTGTACTTATCGATGCGAAACACGCTGTTGCCGCCGACGATGCAGCGGATCGTGCCGTCGGGAACTTTGATCATGCGCTGGATCGTGCCGATGGTGCCCACGCCGCGTACGTCGTCCGGACCGGGATCTTCGGTATCCTTATCCTTGAGCGCGATCAGGCCGATCGGGCGTCCGTCGCGCAGGGCCTCCTCGACGAGTGCGATGCCGGGCTTCTTGACGACCGCGAGCGGAATGACGGTATTGGGGAAGAGCACCGCATCCTGCAGCGGCAAGATACCGAGCAATTCGGTTTTCTTCTCGAGAATTTTCTTATCGACGATGGCGGCCATCAAACGGGGGTCCTTCTTACGGTCATGCGGATCTCGGTGCGCGCCGTAGGCAGCAGCGAGTTTTCGGAAACGGGGAGGCGGATGGAAAGAATCCCATCCCTGAACGAGGCGCTCGCCTCTTCATAAGCGATCGCGATCGGCAAATGGATTTTCTTGATGAAATCGCCGTACTCGATCTCTTTCATGAGCACGGAACCGCGCGAGGTGCGGTCCCGGTCCAGGCGCTTGCCCGAAATATAAAGACGGCGTTCCTCGACCATGATACGCAGCTCGGCGGGTTCGGCGCCCGCGATCTCGACGTTGACAAGTATCGTTTCCCCGTCCGGGGTCAGAAAGACGTCGGCGTTGGGCTCGAAGCCGCCCGGCCTTGCTCGCCTGGCAAGCTCGGCAAACATCGCATCGAATTCGGCGAAAAACTCGTCGTTCATATTAGCACTCTCAGAGACACACTGCCAGCGAAGACGGTTGCCGTTCCGCGGGGGCCGCCCTCGCCCTTCCCCTTCGCCATAGATTCCGGCTTCCCGACATCTGAGGGCAGGTCGGACCGGGGAGCAGGCCCATTCTCTCAAAGTGGAGGCCGCAGCGTTTCTGGAGAGAGGTTGCCATGGTCGATAGCGACCCATCCATAACCCTTACCCCGAACGGCCCTTATTTGGTCGGCGGGACGGTCCCGCTCTCTGCAGAGGCCATCGGCGTGAACGAGTCCGGCGAGGCGTGGGAGTACGTACCGGGCAGGGCCTTCGAGCAAAAGCCAAAGTACGCGCTCTGCGACCCCGAACGCGTGCGGCGAGCGCTACTGCCGCCCTAAGGCTCTTCTTGCTGCTGCTGTTGCTGCTGCTGGTACTGCTGCTGTTTGGCGCCGGCCAGCACGTCCATCGCAACGTTGACGCTCATCTCGCTGCGCTGGGAGCCGCGGTAGACGCCGCGCACGGGGCTGACGTCGCGATAGTCGCGGCCCATTGCGACCTTCACGAAGAAATCGTTCACCAGAAGATCGTTCGTGGGATCGAACCCCACCCACCCGAACGGCGGCAAATAGGCTTCGCACCACGCGTGCGAGGCTTCGGCGCCGAGCACGTGCGAATCGCCGTGAAAGATGTAGCCGCTCACGTAGCGCGCCGGGATGCCCGCGCTGCGCAGCATCGCAATCATCACGTGAGCGAAATCCTGGCAGACGCCGGCGCGACGTTCGAGCGCTTCGCGCACGGTCGAGCGCACGGTCGTCGCGTCGGTATCGTACGTAAAACTCTCGTGAATGTGCCGAGATACGTCGAGACACCACGAGCCGATGAGCTCCCCGGGCTCGCCGAGTTCGCGCCGGAACGCATCGATCTCGGGCGTGAACCGAACGTAGGCGCTCTCGTGCAGAAAATCGTAGAGCCGGGGTACCATCGAATCCGCATCGAGCAGCGCGCGCGTGGCTTCGAGCGGCGCTTGCGGAGCGTGCGCGAGCGTCGTCACGACGCTCGAATGCGTGGTAATCGAAAGCGTATCGTGCGAGGGCAAGATCGCAAAATGCTGGACGTCGTTCCCGTAGCGATCCGTATACGCGTGCAGTTTCGTTCGAGGCGTAATATCGATCACGTAGCGCGTGCAGAATTGATGCTGATCGCTGCGCGGCTGAAGGTGGATCACCGTGTAACTTTCGTAGACGGCATCCGCATAGTAATACGTGGTTTGATGGTCGATCGTGTATTCCACTGGAACCTTATGCGGTGACGAGCAGACGCGGGAAATACGCGCGTTGGATATCGGCGGAAAGCTCTTCGAAATCGGCGACCAGCCCGCGCGCGAACTCCGTCACGCCGGGTTCGAGCATCTCGTCGATCGGTGTAAAATCGAACAGCGCGCGCATGCGGCCGAGACGCCGTTCCGCATCGTTGGCGAACGTGCCGATCGGAGCGTGCGAGATCCGGTGCATCGCGGCATCGACTTCCCGCGTGCAGAACCGCAGCGATCGCGGAAAACTCTGCGAGAGCGTGATGTAGGAAACCGCATCGCGCGCTTCGGGCGCGTGGTGCGAGGCCTGCGCGAACGGAACGCTCGCGCAGCACATTTCGAGCAGCCGCTGCGATTCGTGCCACGGCTCGTGTTCCACGTCGACCGCTTCGAGAATGCGCGCGGTCATGTAGGCGCGCTCGATGAAGCGGCCTACTTGAAGAAAGTTCCAGCTGTCGCCGTGCGTGAGCGTTGCGTCGCTGATGCCGGCGAAGGCCTGCATCCAGTCGCGCACGCGCCGCAAGAACTTCGACGGACCCTCGCGCAGCACCGAACGCAGATCCTGTTCCTCCACGTGCAAGTACAGCACGTTGACGACTTCCCACACTTCGGTCGTGAGCTCGGCCCGAATGCTCAGCGCGTTGGTGCGCGCGATGCGGATGGAAGAAATGATCGAGGTGGGATTATCGGTATCGAAGGCGCAGAAGCCGAAGCAATCGGTCGCAGCTTTGCCGTTGGTGGGGATCTTCGTTTGCGAGGTGAAGCCGGCGCACTGCATCACCGAGCGCCAGAGCGCTTCGGAGCGGCCGTCGCGTTGGGAATAGAGATCGGTTGCGCGGGTGTAATTGACGTCGAGAATGCGTGCCACCGTTTCCGCGCGTTCGACGTTGCGCCCGAGCCAATAGAGCGAATCTGCGACCCGGCTCAGCACGCGGCTGCGAGGACCTCGCTTACGATTGTAAGACCCACGTGTCTTTACTGCCGCCGCCCTGCGAGGAGTTGACGACGAGCGAGCCTTCGCGCAGCGCGACGCGCGTGAGCGCCGCGGGCGGAACTTCGACGCTGCGTCCGTAGAGCGCAAAGGGCCGAAGATCGACCCGGCGCGCGACCATACTTCCGTCCACGAGGGTCGGCGACGACGAAATCTGCACGACCGGCTGCGCGATGAAGTCGCGCGGCGCGGCGATCACGGTCTCGCGAAATCTTTCGCGCTCTTCGACGGTCGCGTACGGCCCCATGAGCATGCCGTAGCCGCCCGAGGCGTTCGTGTTCTTCACCACGAGCTTATCGAGATTGGCGAGCACGTGCTGCAACTGCGCGGGTTCCGTACAATCGTAGGTCGGCACGTTGCGCAGCAGGGGCTCTTCATCGAGGTAGAACCGGATCATCTCCGGCACGAAACGATAGATGGCTTTGTCGTCGCCGACCCCGGCACCGATGGCGTTGGCGATCGTGACGTTGCCGGCGCGATAGGCGTCCATGAGACCCGTCACGCCGAGCGACGAATCCGGCATGAAGTACAGCGGGTCGAGGTAATCGTCGTCGACGCGGCGGTAGATCACGTCGACGCGTTCGAGGCCACGCGTCGTCTTCAGGAACACCGAGTTGTCGACGACGATCAGGTCGCGCGCTTCCACGAGTTCGATGCCCATGCGCCGGGCGAGCAGCGTGTGCTCGAAGTAGGCGGAGTTGTAAATGCCGGGCGTGAGGACGACGACGCTCGGCTGCGCGCTGCCGGGCGGCGCCACGTAACGCAACACGTCGAGCAGGCGGCTCGGATAATCGTCGACGGGGCAGACGGCGTAGTTGCGGAAGAGGTCGGAGAACCCGCGCTTGAGCACGTCGCGATTTTCGAGGACGTACGAAATGCCCGAGGGCGTACGGCAATTGTCTTCAAGGACGAGAAATTCGCCCTGCTCGTCGCGGATGAGATCGATGCCCGAAACGTGGATGTACACGTCTCGCGGCACATCGACGTCGATCATCTCGCGGTTGTAGTTTTTCGAGGAGTACACCATCTCGCGCGGGATGCGGCCCTCGCGCAAGATCCGCTCGCTGTGGTACACGTCGTACAGAAACGCGTTGATCGCCCGGACACGCTGCTGGATGCCGCGCTCGATGCGCGACCATTCCGAGGGCGTGATGATGCGCGGAATGATATCGAAGGGGAAAACGCGTTCCGTACCGGCCGAATCCGCGTACACGGTAAAGGTAACGCCGCGCTGCAGCAGGGCGGTGTTGATGGCCTGGACCCGGGCCAAAATCTCGTCGCGGTCGATGCGCGCAAGGGACGCTGCGACCTTCGCGTAATGGGGCCGGGGCGCACCTGCGGCGTCGTACAGTTCGTCGTAATGGGCCGCAACGGCGTAATGCGGCTGCAGATCCAGCATGTTTGACGCAGTTCGGCTTCCTAGCACGCCCTCACGTTAGCCACGTGGCCAACAGCGCCCCCTTGCTGTGGCGGCCCGGACCCTCGGGACCGCCCGGTCGCGGCCCCGGGATGACGTCGAACCGGGTTGGGGAAGACACCGGCATGGCGCTCGAGACCTACCTTCGTTCGGCCGGAGCAGGCGCTTCGGCTGGGTTGCGGACCTTCACCATCGCCGCGGCCACTTTGAACGCCGTCGGCAGCGAGTGGGCGGGTTTGGCCATCTTCCTTGCGGCCACGGAGCTCGTGTTCGATAAACTCCCCGTCACGCCGTCGAGGCTGAGCCCGGTGGGACTCAGCGCGCGGATCCTCTCGGGAGGCATCTGCGGCGCGGCGCTCGCTGCCCGGGGTGACGCGTCGCGGACCATCGGAGCCCTGTGCGGCGCCACCACGGCGGTCGCGAGCGCCTATACCGGCTATACGATCCGCCGGTATTTCACGAAAACGCTGGGATGGCCCGACGTGCCGGTCGCCCTCGCCGAGGACGGCCTCGCAATTTCCATCGCGCGCGAGGCTAACGCTGCGCGCTAGCGTGCGTTGCCGCAAAAGGCGGGTAGCATGAACTCACAGGGCACGTTGCGTATCTGCAGTCGCTTATGCCCCGCGCCTTCTTGCACCGACGGATGGAATGACTCAGGTCTCTAAACGCTCGCTCTTTCCGGTTCTCGTCCTGGCCTTCGTCCTGCTTGCGATGTTCGCGACCGCTGCCGTCGTGGTGCGTGAGTACATCTCTCGCGCGTTCGCGACCTCGCAGCATTTGGCGGCCGCACGCCAGCTGGCCGACACTGCGCTGACATTGCAACTCGATGAGGAGACCGGTATTCGCGGCTACGCGGCGACGGGGGATCGGACGTTCCTCGAGCCCTACGAGAACGCAAAGGGGAAACTCGATTCCGCGTTCGCGCAACTGCATGGCGCACTCGCCGACCATGCAACGAAGCAAGCCTATACGCTGGCGGATGATGCGTGGTTCGTCAGCGGCATGTGGAATCGGGACATCGCGCTGACGCTCATCAAACATCCCCGCAGCAAGGAACTTTCGACGGAACTCCGCGGGAAGGAGATGGTCAACAAAATCCGCGCGGATATCCACGGCGTCGACGTGACGTTGCTCGATCTCGAAGGAAATCTCGCAACCCAAGTCAGCACGGCAGTCGACCAACTCAACGCCTTCGTGCTCGTGGCCTCCGGCGTGTTCGTGCTGCTGGTCTTTCTCTACGGACTCCAGCTCCTACGCATCTCGGACCGGCTCGCCTCGCAAGAACGCGCCGCCGCAACCGAACGCCGCGAGCGCGCCGAACTGTATGCCGCCTTCGAAGTAGAGAAACGCATCGCCGACACGCTGCAGGAAGCGTTCACGCACCGTCCCCTGCCGTTCCTCGAACCGCTGCGTTTTAGCGCGAGCTACGTCCCGGCGACCGAAGATACGAAGGTTGGAGGCGACTGGTACGACGTCATGGCGCTTTCCGAGAACCGCGTGCTCTTTGCGATCGGCGACGTGACGGGGCACGGAATCGATGCTGCGGTCACGATGAACGTCGCCCGGCAATCGCTGATCTCAGCGGCGCTGCTGGATTCCGATCCGGCCGCCGTGCTCGCCCGCGCGAACGCGGAAATCTATTCGCGCGAGACGCGCCTCGTGACGGCGATCGCGGGGGTTGCGGATGCGACGAACTTCGAGTTCGCCTATGCGGTTGCAGGCCATCCGCCGCCGATCTTGCTCGAACCCGGCCGGCCTCCGCGCATGCTGGAATGTGGATCGCTCCCGCTTGGAGCCGTTGCGGGAACCGTCTACACGGTTCGGCGCATCCAAACCGTGCCGGGCGCGATTCTCGTGCTCTACACCGATGGAGCCGTCGAACATTCTCGCGACGTCATCAAAGGCGAGGAGTTGCTCTTGCAGGCAATCGGCGCAGCTCGCGAGAGTTTGGAAACCGACATCGCAACCTACGTCCACGACGCGATCTTTTCCGGCCGCTCGGTAGGCGACGACGTCGCGATTCTCACGGTCGGATTTGCCGCGGATGCGACGCAGGGCCTCGTCGTCTCGGCGGACCGCGCGGCGGCGGGGTTTTCGAGCCGCGTAGAACCTCGCGCACGACTCGAAGTCGATCCCAATCCGGTCTCGTTGAGGCGCGCATCGTGAACAAATTTTCGATTGCCGTGATCAAGCTCTCGGGCGAACTCGAAATTGGGAGAAAAGACGAAATTCGCGCGGCGCTCAAGATGCCGGCGGGAGCCACCGCCGTGCTCATGGATTTCGGCGAGATCACGTACGCGGATTCGACCGCTCTCGCGGAGCTCTTGCGATTCCGCGCGGAAGCGGAGAGCGCGGGCGTTCGCGTCGCAATCGTCACCGGCGTCGCGAACCAACAATTCGCGCGCTTGATCACGTACGCCGGGCTCCAAGAAGCCTTCGCCGTGTTCGAGGCCCGCGCCGCTGCGCTCAATTACTTGGGCGGGGCAACGACGTGATCGGCAAGTCGGAGCTTCGCGTTCAATGCAACGCGACGCCGGCCGACGTCAAGCTCTTTCGCGCGGCACTGACCTCGTTTCTAGCGGTCTTTCGCTTGAACCGCGTATTCTTGGAAGACGTGAGCTTGGCCGTCGGTGAAGTGTTGGCCAACGCCGTAGAGCACGCGTCGCCTGAAAGCGAATGGACCGATCTCGAACTGTTCGCGCGCGCGGAAGGCACGGAAGCGATCGTGATCGACATTTACGATCGGGGCAACTTCGTCTTTCGAGAGCGCCGCGACGGGCGTGGCTTCGGGTTGACGATTGTCCGGGCGATCGCACGCGAGGTTTCGATCGATACCGCGGAGGGCACCCGCGTCCGCATGACCTTCAGCCCTGGTAATCGCGTTCTCCGAGGACGATCATAAACCGCTCCTCGCCGCGCGGGTTACGTTCGGCCTACGGATTGGACGGGGTTTGCGGATCGCTCTTGCGCTGATGGATACCGAATTCGTTGCCATCGGGGTCCGTACCGAACGACATGAAGCACACCGGCGTTTCGAACGGATCTTGCAGCGTCGCCCCGTTCGCACGGAAGGTCGCGACCGCTTCACGGATATCTTCGACGGCGAACAACGCGCCGTAGCCGCCGGTCGCCTTCGGTTCGTCGGGCTGCCACACGCCGAACGTCGTACCGTCGGCAAGTTCGAATTCTGCGCCGCGTTCGCTAAGGGCCGTGGGCGTCATGCCAAGAACGTCGCGATAGAATGCAACGAGGCGCGCTGCGTCACGCGTGGCAGGCCCGAAAATGTCGACGCCGATAATTTTCGCGCCGACGGCGGTGCTGGGGGATGTCATTGCGCTTTCCTTTCAAGGATTCTCGTGTTGTGATGTTGTCTTTCCGCAGTGTAGCATCGTATACTTGACACCTGATGTCAGGTATACGGAAGCCGTGAAATCCGGCCGACTCATGGCGAACGCGCGCGAATGCTGATGGCGCTCTACGCTGAAAACACGTCCATCAGCACCGCATAGACGACTTCCTTGCCCGTGATGTCGCCGTGACCGCTGATATATTGATCGCCGCGCAGATTTCGCACGCGAATGCTGTCGGGTAGCGGAGTGTACGGCTGACCGGCCTCCTGTAAATCGTCGAAGATCGCTTCGGGCGTCGTTACCGCACCGTCTGCACCCATGCCGCCGAAGGGATTGAGGTCTGCAACGCCGCTCGCAACCTGCCCGAAGACGAGCGACGCCGCGGGGTAGGCCCAGCCGACGGCCATATCGTGCACCGAATGCGTGATATTGATGGCGCCCGTGACCGCCGGCTTTGCGACCACATCGCGAAACGCGCCGTTATGACCGAGTGAGAGATAGTTAACGGCAAAACCGAAATGCGAGAAGGCGCCTTGCAAGAGCGAGAGCGTGGCGGCCTGATTGGTCGCATCGCTTCCGTTCCAGGGCGCGTTCGCCGCCGACGTGACGAGCCGCGCTCCGAAGCTGTGGCCCGCAAGATGGATGCGTAGCGCGGGATACGCCGTCTTGACGGCGCCGAGTACGGTCGCAAGGCCGCTGCGACCCACGACGCCCGCGCGCTCTTTCATCGTCTTGTAGGTGAAGAGGCTCGCAAGTGAGAGCGCCCCGGCTTTGATGTTATCGAAGATGCCGGTTGCGCCGCCCGCATCGTCGGCTGCGGCTGCGGGTGGAGCGTTCGGCGGCGGCAGCGTTGCAAGCGAGGTGAGGACGGCGGAGGGATCGCTGCCGCTCCCCGCCTGCTGCGCCGCAGCGACGGCCGACGAGACTGCGGTCGTAATCGAGTCGTGCTCTTCGTCATCGGTACTCGGCAATGCGTTGAGCGCATCGACGAACGCATCGGCAGCGTTCGGATCGGAGTCGAGCTTTGCCGCGGCCGCCAGTGCGGCATCGATCGAGGCTTGCGCGGCAGGGTTGCCTTGGAACGCGGTGCGTAAAACCTGCAGCTGTGCTTGAACCACTAGAACCGCCGGATCGATCGCGGCTGCGGCACCGCCCGGTATTTCACTAGGATCCACGAAGCGCGCCGACGGCCATAACACGGCGACCACAAACATTCTGCGCGCCGCAGGGATGGTCACCGTCCCGGCACTCACGAGCGCCTGCGCCGTTGCGAAGAACGCCGCGTAGAGATCGCGCGCCTCCTGCTTATCGTTGTTCCAGCCATGTGAAATGACGAACAGATCGGTCGCGCCGGCAGCGGCGATGCCGCTCGAGACCGGCGCCACCGCGGCAGCGAGCGTCAGCGCATTGTTCGCATCGTCGACCGGATTCGCATTGAGATCGAACTCGAGTTCCACACCCGGAAACGGACCGTACGGCATGTTGTCCTCCTAGCTGTTGACGAACATACGAAAGACGTCGATGAGCCCCGCGCCTTGAAACGATTTATCGCGCCGCAGATCCGTCGCGCAGCTCGTCATGAGCGACTTGATATCGTCGGGACGCCCGACGAATTCCGTGCGCGCCGAGAGGTAGGCCGCCGCCGCCCCGGAGACGTGCGGGGCCGCCATGCTCGTGCCGCTATCTTCGATATAGCTGATGGGCGGCGTACAACCGGCCGCCGCGACGCGGACGGCGGCGGCGCACGATAACACGCGTTCGCCGGGCGCGACGAGGTCCGGCTTCGGGCGGCCGTCGCCCGTCGGGCCTTTCGAAGATGAGGCTGCGATCCCGAGCGTATGCGGCGCTTTCTTGTAGCAGGATCCGACGGTGATCGCGCGTTCCGCGTTGCCGGGATCGTTGATGCTGATGCCCGCACCCGTTTGCCGCTGGCCGCCGTGCTCGCTTGCCATGAGAACGTCGCCCGAGTTGCCCGCCGCAACGACCACGATCACGCCGCTTGCGACGAGCCGATCGACGGTCGTGCACAATGGGGTCGCACCGCACGCTTCCCAATCGGGATTGAACGTATACCCGACGCTGAGATTGACGCCGTGGATCCGGATGTTGCGCCCGTAGTCGTTGATCGCGAGCACGTCTTCGAGGGCCGAGATGATTGCGCTCGCAAAGCCCGTGCCCATTGCATCGAGCACGCGCATCGAGAGAATCTTGCACTTCGGTGCGACGCCGCCGACGTTTCCCACGAGCGGCGAGCCGACGTAGGAAACGCGATGCGTCCCTTCGTCGCGCACGCGCGTTGCCGCAATTGGCGGCGTCTTCCCGTTCCAAACTCCCGCGATGATGCCCGCCACGTGCGTGCCGTGGCCGAACTCATCGACCAGATTGTTGATGGGGATATCGGCAGGCGCCGTACCGAGATAATCGCGGTGCGAGAGACCGTCGGGAAGAAACAGGTTCTGATATTGTTCGAAGTGCGGATGACGCTCGACGCCGGAATCGATCACGGCCCACACGATGCCCTCCCCAAGCGCCGAGAACGACGTATGCACCGCATCCGCCTTGACGGTTGGAATAGAATCGATGATGGCGGCCGTGACGACGTGATCTTGCCAAATCCGAGCGATGAGCGGGCGCATACGCGAGCGGCGTACGAGCTCGTCGTCGGCTGCCAACAGCGCGACGATCTGCGGCGCCGTCATCGAGGCAAAGAAAAACGGGTGCGTGGCATCGTTTCCGCCGCTCGACGCATCCTTGACGCCGACCTTCCATAACAGCCACTGAACGGCGGCACGCGAGAGCGCCGGAATCGGACGCGAGCGCTGACTGATTTCCACGATGACGTCGTAATGATGCGGCGTCAGCGACGGCGCTTCCGCGATAACCGCGGATGCCAGCGGTTCGGCGAGTCGCGACGTCGCGGCAGCCGGCGGCCGCGCGCCGACTTCAGCGGCCACACCGCGTGCCGAAGAACCGGAAGAATCCATCGTCACGGCGGCCGCCGGCAGCGGAGGCACGGCCGGTGCGACGGCTCGCGCTACTTGCGGCGGCGGCGCGAAGCCGAAGCGAACGCTCGGTTGGGGCGCAGCGATTTTTGGTGCGAAACTGACGACGCCCGGTCCCGGAGCGTTGAGATCCGTTGCGATGACGATCGAAATGGTGCGGCCGCCGGCGGGCACCACGACCGTCTCCACGATCGCGGGCGTGTGCGGCGGCGTCCGCGCGACTTCGAACAGGCTGCCGTCGATCGTCAGCGTCGCACTCGAGAAGCCCTTCGTGTCGAGAACGATATCGAGCGTAACGTCCGCGCCGCTATCGTTCGCGAGTACTACGTCGAACGTCGAGAGCACGCCGGCAAATGCGGAACTTTCGGGAAGACTGAACGGAAGCAGGGCGTTGCGTTCTACCCGCGCTTCGTCATCCGTTGTAGAACTCTGCGCGAGCGGCGGCCATGCGAACATGCCGACGGCATCCGAGGGCGCGATCCCGATGCCGCAGGCAACGACCGCAACGCGCATCGGCCGAGCCGAGCGGTTCTCGATTTCGAAGATACCGCACAAACATTCTTGGGCAGCGAAGCCGCGCGCGATGAGCGCGACGCGCGCGCGTGCCGCGAGCACTTCGCTGCGCGACGTCCCGGAAAAACGCTCGCGAAAAAACGAGGCAGTCGCCGTGTGCCCTACCGCCGCCGTGTCCACATCGGGGCCCGCGTATCCGCCCAGAAAGTCCAGGGGCGCGGGCTCGTCGCTATCGTTGAGCACGACGAGCGAGAGGGTCAACGGTTCCGACATACCGTTGACGTGGTTGTAGGAGATTCGCACGCGTTCGGCCACAGGCAACGCAGCGGCAAACAGCACCGCATAATTTCGTACTACGGCAGGGTCTTCACTCGCAAAGACGGTCGTCGCCATTGAGGACGGTCGTACTACACGCAAAAGCAAAGAGCCCGCTTAACCGGTAGTACCTGGAGAGGGCGCGCGAAGCGCATCCACGTCGTCGAAGAGGTGGATATCGGTGCGCAGCGTCGCGAGGTCTCGAAAGAGAAAGGCGCGGTCGAGATCGCGCCGCAGAACCTCTGCCAACTTGACCGATTGCGCCACCGGCAGGTTCCACTCGCTCGCGTCGGACGGTATCGCTTCGAGGTGCCCGTACCGCGCGAGCACGGTTGCGGACGACTTCGCACCCCATCCCGGCAAGCCCGGGAACCCGTCGGCGGCGTCGCCGACGAGGGCCAAATAGTCGGGAATGCTCGCCGGGGTCACGCCGAATTTTGCCATGATGCCGGCTTCGTCGAAGAACGTGCGAGTACGCCGATTCAGCTGCACGACGCGCGTCCCACGCACGCACTGTGCGAGATCTTTATCAGGCGTGCAAATGATCACGCGTTCGACGCGCGGATCGGCTGAGGCGGCGGCCGCCCCGGCAGCAAGTGCGTCGTCGGCTTCGAACTCGATCATCGGCCACACCACGATGCCGGCGGCGGAAAGCTCCTTTTCCAACAGCGGGAATTGCGCGAGCAACTTCGGCTCGATTCCCTCACCGTTCTTGTATCCGGGCCACATGGCGTTGCGGAACGATTCGATAACGTGATCGGTCGCCACCGCAACGTGCGTCGCGCCCTCCCGCACCAAACCGCGAATCGACATGAGAACGCCCCGAACCGCGGCAACGTCCGTGCCGTCCGCATCGAGCGCCGGCGGCAGCGCGTAATAGTGCCGAAAGAGTTCGTACGTACCGTCGATGAGGTGCACGTTCGCGATGGCCAAGGCTGCTCGGTTCGATAGCTTCGCCGCGGACCCCGCAGCGGCGAAGAGTCGGTTTATAGGGATATTTACTGTGGTTTACGATAGATTGATAAGATTAGATAAACTTGCTATACTTAGGCCATAATGGATCCCGTTCGGAACCCCTACTCCCCGAACGCCGGAGCGCCGCCGCCGGCCCTTGTCGGGCGCGATCCTTTAATCGAGTCGTTCTCCATAGCTCTGCAGCGGACGCTCATCGGGCGTAGTCAGAAGGGCATCTTGCCGACCGGCCTACGCGGCGCCGGAAAGACGGTCTTGCTCAATCGGTTCGTCAACGACGCGCGCGGCCTCGGCTATGCGGTAGCGCAGCTGGAGGCTGCGGAGCCTGAGACCTTCGTTGCGTTTCTCGCGGAACAGATGCGCTTAGCGCTCTACGAATTGAGCCTGGCAGCAAAGGTCCGCGACGGCATCACGGTCGCTCTGGGCGTACTCAAGAGTTTTTCGGCGTCGTTCGGGTTGACCGACCTCTCGCTTAAACTTGGTGTCGATGCGAAGCTGGGTCAAGGCGATTCCGGCGTTCTCGGCACGGATCTCACGGCACTCTTCATCGCGGTCGCCGAGGCCGCTCGCGCAAACGGTCGTGCCGTTCTCATCGCCATCGACGAGCTGCAGTACGTCAACGAAGAACAGCTCTCGGCAATCTTCGTCGCACTCCATCGTACGACCCAACTGTCGTTGCCGCTCTTAGTGGTCGGCACCGGACTCCCGCAGCTGCCGGCAATCGCGGGCAACGCAAAATCCTACGCGGAACGATTGTTCGATTACCCGATCATCGGCGCACTCTCACGCGCGGACACGTTCGAAGCCATTCGCGCGCCGGCCATTGCAGAAGGCGCGGATGTGGAAGACGACGCCTTAGAGAGGTTCTACGAACTCACGCAGGGCTATGCATACTTCATTCAGGAATGGGCCTATCGCGTCTGGAACGCGGCGCCGCGTTCGCCGATCACCCTCGACGACATCATCGCGTCGGAAGCATCCGTCCTCGAAAGCCTCGATGAGAGCTTCTTCCGCGTCCGCTACGATCGCCTAACGCTGCGCGAGAAACGCTACCTGCGCGCCATGGCCGAACTCGGCGAAGGCCCGCATCGCTCGGGCGACGTGGCAACGCTCCTCTCGGTCAAGGTCGAAAGCCTCGGCCCCCTCCGGAGCGGTCTGATCAAGAAAGGCATGATCTATAGTCCGCAACACGGCGACACCGCCTTCACCGTCCCCCTCTTCGACGCGTTCATGCGCCGCACCGAACCAAACTTCACCCCCAAATAAGCCACCAAATGACCGGCAGCTTTCACGCCCCAGCCGCCGGCGCCTTGCCGGCGGCAAACGTCACATGCGCCGTTACTTCTTGCGCTGGTGGATGCCGAAGAAATTCCCATCGGGATCGTGTCCGAACGACATGTAGCAGACGGGGGTTTCGAAGGGCGGCGCTAGCTGTGCGCCATTTGCGCGGAACTGCTCGACCGCGGCGTTGATGTCGTCGACGGCAAAGAGCGCGGTGTAGCCGGCAGCCGTCGGCACCGAACCCTCCTCGGGTTGCCAAAGGCCGAAAGTAGTGCCGTCGGAGAGTTCGAATTCGGCGCCGGTATCGTCCGATTGCGTCGGCGTCATTCCGAGAACGTCGCGGTAGAACGCGACCAGCCGTTTCGCATCGCGCGTCGCCGGTCCGAAGATATCGACGCCGGTGATCTTGGATTTCGTCGTCGTGGTAACGCTCATAGATCGCTCGCTTTCATGTGCTCGCTGTTGTGTTTCGACATCATAGCAGGGTATACTTGACAGATAATGTCAGGTATTGAAATCGCATGAAATCTTCCCGCCTCATGTCGATCCTGCTCGCTCTGCAGCAGACGGGAAAGCAGTCCGCCACGGACCTGGCCGAAACGCTTGAGGTATCGGTCCGCACGATCTATCGTGACGTCGACGCCCTCTCCGCCTCCGGAGTTCCGATCTTCGCGGAGCGCGGAAGCCAAGGCGGGATCGTGCTCGCCGATTCGTATCGCGACGCCCTTGCACGATTCGACGAAAGCGAGTTGCGCGCGCTCTTCGTTTCGAGCGACGAACCGCTCGCGGATCTCGGCCTCGTCGACGGCCGTCGTAGCGCGTTGAAAAAACTCGCGAGCGCCATGCCCAAGCACTCGCGGGATGCGCTCGGCTTCGAACGCAGCCGCATCCACGTCGACGGGCGGCGCTGGATGGGAGCATCGTCCGCACCGCCGCCGGCGCTGCCCGCGTTACAGGAAGCGGTGTGGAACGATCGCAGCGTCGTGATCGCCTACACCGATCGTAACGGCGCGGTGACGCGCCGCACCGTCGACGCCTTCGGCCTCGTCGCGAAAGCCGGCGTATGGTATCTCGTCGCGCGCCACGGCGAAACCGTAAAGACGTTCCGCGTGCAGCGCATCGCCCGCGTTCGGATTCTCGAGCGCCGATTCAAACGCCCGAGCACGTTCGACGTCGGCGACTACTGGAAGACGTCGGCGAACTTTCTGTCGACCGAAGAAGCTCCGTACGTCGCGACGTTTCGCATGAGTCGTACGGCGCTCGCGAACGTTTCCATGTATCTCACGATCGAATCGAAGACGCGCGCGAAGAAGGGCACCGAGAGCGATTGGCTCGTACGGATCGCCTTCCCGTCGATGTCGATGGCGATGCACGAGGCGCTCAACTGGCACGAACGCGCCGTCGCCGTCGACCCGCCGGAACTCCGCCAACGCATCCGCGAACGAGCCCTCGCGCTCTGTTCGCTATACGCCTAGACACGACGCCCGAACTTGCAGTACTTTGTCACTACAATGAGTATGCGGCGGGTTAGTGCCCGGGAGGCCAACCAACAATTCTCGGCCTTATTAGCGGCCACCGAGCAGACGGGAGAGACGATCGTGATCACTCGTCGAGGTAAGGCCGTTGCCCGGCTCATTCCCGAACCCCGGAAGCCAACTAGAGCTGCGAATCCGATCGCAAAGATGCTGGATCGTTACGCGCGCCCCATGGGGGGAGAGCCGTTTTCCCGCGACGACCTCTACGATCGTGGTGAACCGAAATCACCGTAGCCGTCGATTCGAACGCTCCGATCAACTTGGAGGAAGAACTTCACGCGATCGGCAGGCTGCAACCCGAGATGCTCCCTGATCGCCTTCGGAATCGTAGCCTGCCCCTTACTCGTAATCGCAACTTCCACTATGGCCCAGGGAACGGCAAGTGAAGCGCAGCAGTCCCGTCAGGTGCCGGTCGTCCTCATGCAGAAAAGTTGGCAAGACGATCCTCAATATAAAGACACAGAGTTTGTCGTCTACCACTATCCCGAGCGTTACTTCGAGCAGATCCGCGGTGGTGAGCGTTTCGTTTATTATCGCCCTTCTCGCGGGGCGCGAGCAGTTGAGGCTAGTTCGTACTTTGGATGCGGAGAGCTCGGAGATCCGTTTCCTGACGCAGACGATGCGTCGCATCGATTCGTCGGCATTAACAAGCCGATCCGCTTTCCGCAGCCGGTCCCATACCTAGACGCATCAGGGCAAATGTACGAATCGCGCTTCACAACGCGGAGCCCATTTCAAGGTCAATCGATCAGGTACATTGATGATCTCGACTACTATCGAATCCTTGCGGCGGCCGGGCTAACCGGAGAAACCGTTTCCAGCGCTCCGACAGTTAATGACGTTCTCGCTGGACTGGTCTCAGCCGGTCCCGCGCCCAGGCCGCCACTCGACGAGCTGAGACCACTCCTGGTCGTTCCCGCGGGAACGGGCTATCGACCAACGGGTAATGGACCGGATATCTTCGAGTCCGCCGCACTACAAGAACGCGCGCGTGGCGACCACCAAGACACACTTCGCCTCCTCAAGAATCTCGTCGAAGCAAAGGGCGGTGTATGCCTCTTTAACAACAATATCGATCTGCTTGCGCAAAGCGGTGAACGACGTATGCTCGTCGAGGTAAAAAGTCTCGTGAACGCCTCTGCTTCGGTAGACCGAATGCGGTACGGCATGGGCCAGCTCTTCGACTATAGCGTGCGGTATCGCGCCAAAATCGGTAACGCAAGCCCAGTCCTCGCCTTTGGGACGCCCCTTCGAAGAGACGTTTCCTGGATCAACGAAGTGCTCGATGGCAACGGCGTGGCGAGCGTCATGCGCGACGGAAACCGCCTCATCCCAACAAACACCGCAGCCAAAGCCCTCCCAATCTTTCAATAAAAAAGAGCCCCGCGCCACCGCGAGGCCCCCTCTCTGCGTTCCAGTCCGTACACCACCATGCCATTTTGGTGTGTTGGGTGGTGTAGGGCTAGGCGCCCGGGGGTGAAGTGTGCGCATGCACATGAACCCCCGGGCAACGACGCCCTACGCCGCCCAACGCGCCAAAATTACATCATGTCGTAGCCGCCGCCCATGCCGCCCATGCCGCCGCCGCCACCGCCGCCGTTTTGCGACTTCGGTTCCGGCTTGTCGGCGATCAGGGTTTCCGTCGTGAGGATCAGCGAACCGATCGACGCGGCGTTCTGGAGGGCCGAGCGCGTTACTTTGAACGGCTCGACGATGCCGGCTTCGAACATGTTGACGAGCTCGCCGCTCATCGCATCGAAACCTTGGCCCGGCTTCGAGAGCTTGACCTTCTGCACTTCGACCGAACCCTCGAAGCCCGCATTTTCCGCAATCTGGCGGAGCGGCTCTTCGAGTGAGCGACGAACGATGTCCCAACCGATCTTCTCATCGGCTGCGCCGGACTTCGAAAGATCGTGCTTGTGATTCTCGAGAGCCTTCATCGCATGCACCAGCGACGAACCGCCGCCGGGGATCATGCCTTCCTGCACGGCAGCGCGCGTCGCCGAAAGTGCGTCTTCGATGCGATGCTTCTTCTCTTTGAGTTCGGTTTCGGTCGCGGCGCCGACTTGGATGACGGCCACACCGCCGGAAAGCTTTGCGAGGCGCTCCTGCAGCTTTTCACGATCGAAATCGCTGTCGGTCTCTTCGATCTGACGCTTGATCATCTCGATGCGACCCTTGATGGCATCGGGCGCGCCCTTGCCGTCGACGATGGTCGTCTCTTCTTTGGTGATCTTGACGGTCTTCGCTTGACCGAGCATTTCCGGGGTCACCTTGTCGAGCTTGAGGCCGAGCTCTTCGCTCACGACGGTCGCGCCCGTGAGGGTGGCGATGTCCTTGAGCATCTCTTTGCGGCGGTCGCCGAAACCAGGCGCCTTGACGGCAACCGTGGTGAACGTTCCGCGCAGCTTGTTGACGACGAGCGTTGCGAGGGCTTCGCCTTCGACGTCTTCAGCGATGATCACGAGGGGCTTCTGAACCTGAACGATCTTCTCGAGCAGCGGCAGAATGTCGGCGATCGCCGAGATCTTGCGCTCCGTCACGAGGATGTAGGGATCGGTCAGCGTGGCTTCCATGCGCTCGCTGTCGGTCACCATGTACGGCGAGATGTAGCCCTTGTCGAACTGCATGCCGTCTTTGGTCTCGACGTCGGTTTTCGTCGTCTTCGATTCTTCAACGGTGATGACGCCGTCTTTGCCGACGGCCTTCATCGCTTCGGAGATCAGTCCGCCGATTTCGGAATCGTTGGCCGAGATCGATGCGACTTGCGCGATCTTCTCGGGGGTGTCGACTTTCTGCACGAGCTTTTCCATCTCGGCAACGGCCATCGTAACGGCCTTATCGATGCCCTTCTTGATGAGCAGCGGATTCGAACCGGCGGTCACGTTGCGCAGGCCTTCGCGAATGATCGCTTGCGCGAGCACCGTGGCCGTCGTCGTGCCGTCGCCGGCGATGTCGTTCGTCTTGGAAGCGACTTCCTTGACGAGCTGCGCGCCCATGTTTTCGAAGGTGTTGGGGAGTTCGATTTCTTTGGCGATCGTCACACCGTCGTTGGTGATGGTGGGCGAGCCGAATTTCTTGTCGAGGACGACGTTGCGACCCTTGGGTCCGAGCGTCACCTTGACGGCATCGGCCAGGATGTTCGCGCCGCGCTCGAGCGCGCGTCGTGCCTGTTCGTCGAATACGAGTTCTTTAGCAGCCATGTTCTGTTGTTATACTCCTACCGGAACTTTGGAATCGGAGAAAACGGCCAGAACGTCTTTTTCCGAGATGATGAGGTAGTCTTTACCTTCGACTTTGATCTCGGAGCCGCTGTACTTCGAGTAAATGATTTTGTCGCCGACTTTGACGTCCATGGCGAGCTTGGTGCCGTTGTCGAGGGTACGGCCGGAGCCGATCGCCAGGACGTGCCCTTCTTGGGGCTTTTCTTTGGCGGTGTCGGGCAAGAAAACGCCACCGGACGTTTTTTCAGCTTGCTCGACGTGCTCGACGACCAGACGATCGCCCAAAGGCCTGAGATTCACGCGGAATCCTCCTAAAAACACGTTAATATAGAGTTAGCACTCGTGGCAGACAACTGCCAGCGCCTGACATGTTAGCAGACTCCATAAGCGAGTGCAAGGGCCCAAGCCGCCCAAACCGGCCAACCTCTCGCATAGAAATTCGCGACGAGCTTTGCGGCTCGTAGTGCTTGAAGATTCGGGGTTTCCCCTAGTAGACACGTTCCGGACGGTCCTCTAGCGTGAAGACGGTTTCGCGCCCTTGCGTCGGTTTTAGCCGCGCGGGGCTTGGAATTGGAGGACGCTCATGGTTCGGATTTTCTTGGTCGGGCGCTGCGTTTTCGTGTCGGCGATGCTCGTAACGGCTACGGCGTGCGGATCGAACACGGTCGTTGTCGGACGGGCGCCGGCAACGGCATCCCCCGTCAACTCGGCCGGGCCCTCATCATCGCCAGCTTCGGCGCCTACGGCGTCGCCGGCCTCGTCTCCCAAAATCACGGCTTCCCCATCGGGCGCGCCGTCGACGCCTTCCGCCTCGCCGAGCCCGGCTGCCGTCGACGGCATCTTCGTCGCAAACGTAGGCAACGGGGGCAGCTTTCCGAGCATCACCGCTTACGCAGCGAATCCTAGCGGAACGCTCAACGAAACTCCACTTGGAACGATTTCTGGAGCCAACACCGGCCTCTCCGTTCCAGACGGTATCGCCCTCGACGCGAGCGGCAACATTTACGTTGCGAACGGCTCCGGCGACAGCCTCACCGTCTACGCGCCGAACCCGAGCGGCACGCTCGATGAAGCCCCCTTCGCGACGATTGCCGGCAGCAACTCGGAAATCAACGAACCCCTAGCCGTTGCCGTCGACAATCACGGTGAGATCTATGTCTTGGGAGAGATTCCAAGCGGAGGCGGATACAGTGCGAGTATCACCGTCTATCCGCCGGTTTCGAGCGGCTCCGGGACCCTCAACGAAGCGCCAAGTGCAACGATCAGCGGCAGCAGCACGGGCCTGAGCGCTCCCAACGGAATCGCCGTCGATGGAAGCGGTTACATTTATGTCGTCAACGGCTACGACGCCGGAAGCTTCAGTATCACGGTCTACCCTCCGATTCCCAGTGGCGGCGGAACACTCAACGAATCTCCTTACGCAACGATCACCGGAAGCAGCACGGGCCTCAATCATCCCTACGGTATCGCTGTCGACGTGAGCGGGAATATCTACGTCACGAATCCCGGGACCGGCACGGGCGTCAGCGTCAGCGTCTATGCGACCATTCCCTATGGGGGCGGGTCGCTCGACGAGACTCCGCTCGGGACGATTACCGGAACCAGCACGGGACTCGAGATTCCGACCGGCATTGCCGTCGCTCCAAGCGACGATATCTATGTTGCGGACGCTGGCGCTCTCTTGGTTTTTGCCGCGAATCCGCGTGGGACGCTCAACGAGGCCCCGCTCGCAACGATTCAAGGCAGCTCCACGAACCTCAGCGACCCAGTTGGCATCGCCGTTCCGAATCCGCTACCCGAGTGCTCCGGTTTGATTCGACACCCGGTACGGTCCGGGAGTTCGCCGAGCCGGCAAGGCCCTGGCCCGCTCGTGTGTCCGGCTTCCGGCGGCAGGCGCTGAGCCGGCCATCCAGCCCGGCCCATATGCAAAAACTCACGCGAGTGAGCTTTGACGATCGGTCCCGGTCTTAGCTGTCAGATTGAGTTCTGCGTTTGAACGAGGTTCCGTTATTGCTGCTTGCTCATCGCGTAAAAAGCGCGATGAGGGAATAGCGGTCCGCGTCTGCGATCATTCGGAGCGTCGGACGCCTTCGAAACCGACACGAACGAAACCACCGGCGATCTGGTCAGTCCGCTGGTCGCCAGAGTTTCGTCAGCACGGCGCCGGCACGCGACTCGAGTAGGCTTCGCGCATGAGTACACGACGTATGTCCGGCCGGCTTCGCGCCACGTTCGCGATTCTCGCGCTGGCAATTCTGGGCGCTTGCGCGCACCGCAACGACGCTTCGAGCGACACCCAAACGGGCACGACTGCTGCTCCCACCGCGACCGGTCTCACACAACCGACCGATGACGCGAGCGCGATGGAGTCGCCCGACCCTTCGAGTCCGCCTGCGCAATCGAGCGACGAGTCCGCCGCTGCGGTGTCGAGCGACTCTTCGAGTCCGCCGGTGTCGCAGGCGGAAAATCCGGCCGCCACCGGAGACGCGCAATCCTCAACGCCGGCCGGCACGGACTCGCCGGTCGCTGCAGCCGCGCAGACCGGCGACGAGCCGCAATGCATCGCCCTCGAGGCAGAGTCGTACTGCAAGGCTTGGTCGGACGACAACGACCTGCGAACGCAGACCGAGTACGTGCGATCGGGGGAAACGGTCGACGCGTGGAAGCGCATGATCACGATCGTGCGCTACAAGCAGCTCGGTTCGCTCAACGAGGTGATGCCCACGTACATGAAGCTCATCGGACCGTCCATTTACCCGCGGGGCGCGCAGCCGGTATTCATCAAACCGGACGCCTCGCAGCACAAGGAAGAGATCGCAACGCGGTTTATTCTGTCGGGCACGGACGCATCAAATAACGAATACACGGTCGCATATTTTCGAGCCGACGCAACGCCCCCAGCTTATGCGCTCGTCTTCTCACAGCACATCGTCGCCGGCATGGATACGCCATCGATGACCCTTTACCACAGCTGGATCAACGACTTGCGAGCCGTAAAACTCTAGAGCCATGAAAACACCCTCGTGACGCATGGCGGCGGCTCTTGCGAACCGACGCCGGCGCCTCGGAGTTGAACGGACCTTCAAGTCCGCCGGTGTCGCAATCCGAAAATTCGGCCGCCGCCGCGGACGAACAATCCTCAACGCCGGCCGGCACGGGCTCGCCGGTCGCTGTAGCCGTACAGACCGGCGGCACCTCTTGAGGGCGGCGACCTAGGCGAGCTTAGCCCGGTCGGCGCAAGGTTCGAGACCAGCGGCAACGCGCTGGAGGAAGTGCGCAAGCGCGCGGCGCGAGCGCGTGATCGGGCCCGGACCGAACGATAGGTTCGCCCGGTCGATCATCAGGCGATAGGTCTCCGCCTCGCGGAGCATTTGCTCCCGGCGCTCGCGGCCGAGGACATCGATAAGTTGTTCGTGCATGTTCGTCACCGCAGGTTCCTTCGTAATGTAACCAGTGAAAGCTGTAACCTGCTATAAGTTTACGCCGGTTACTGTAACTTGTCAATACTGGTGACTGGTGTTATGATGGAGCTCGTGAGCAAGATCTCGGCGGGGCAACCGTCGCTCCTCGAAGGCCAGCTCGAACTCGTCCGGCCGCCTGCGCCGGGAGGCCTCGAACTCGTACGACGGTTCATCAACACCTACGACGTGCAGCGCTCGATCGAGGAACTGACGTCGGCCGATGCCGTCGCCGCGTGGGCCCGCGAACAGGGGCTGCTCGGCCGCAAGGCGCCTTTTCCCGCGACTCCGGAGCAACTCGCGCGCTTGCGCGAGATTCGCGAAGATTTGCGCGCCCTGGCGCGGCGGAACAACGGCATCCTGTGCGACTGCGCGCTCGAATCCCTCGAGAAAGCCAGCTCGCACAGCAGTTTTTCGATGGCCTTCGACGCGGCCGGCAACACGGCGCGCCTGCGCTCCACGGCGAGCGGAATCGACGGAATCATCGGCACGATTCTCGCCGCGATGCACCAGGCCATGGCCGACAAAACGTGGTCGCGCCTCAAGGCCTGTGCGGACGATAACTGCGCCTTCGCCTACTACGACCACTCGAAGAACGGCTGCAGCCGCTGGTGCTCGGCCGAAACGTGCGGCAACCGCAGCAAAGTCAAACGCTATCGCGAGCGCCAAGCCAAGGGCAACGGCTAAGGCCCGTGGACGCGGACGTTGTCGTGCTCGGCGCGGGGGCCGCCGGGCTCGCGGCCGCGCGAAAACTGGCCGCGCAATCGCTGCGCGTGATCCTCGTCGAGGCGCGCGACCGGTCCGGCGGCCGGGTGTGGACGCTGCCCTCGTCGCGGACGTCGCTTGGAATCGAACTCGGCGCGGAGTTCATCCACGGAGCGGCTCCGCGGACCCTCGCGCTATTGCGCGATGCCGGAAGCGCCGCGGTCGATACGGCAGACGAATCGTGGACGCTCGGCGACGACGGCGAATTGCGCAGCGACGACGAGGATTTCTTCGGCGCGGTCGGCGGCATCTTCGAGGGAACGCGAACGCTCGCGCGCGACGAGAGCGTCGATCGCTTTCTGCAGCGCTCCGAGGGTAACGGGGTCAGGCGGACCGCGGTCCGGGCGGCACGCGCCTTCGTCGAAGGATTCGAAGCCGCCGATCCCGCGATTGCGAGTGCGCAGGCGATCGCGAGCGAGCTGCGCTCTGGTGTCGATTCCGAGACGAGGCGGCCGCTGGGCGGCTACCGGGCCGCCTTCGAGCGCCTGCACAACGCCTGCGTGAGCGCCGGCGTTACGGCGCACCTCTCGACGAGCGTACGCCGTATTCGTTGGCAGCGCGGCAGCGTCACGGTCGAGGCACAGACCAGTTGGGGCGAAGCGCGAACGTTCCGGGCCCGCGCAGCGATCGTGACGCTTCCGGCCGGCGTCCTGCGGCACGGCGGCGACGAAACGGCGATATCCTTCGAGCCGGATTTGCCGGCAGCCAAACGCGACGCGCTCGCGAGTATCGAGATGGGGCATGCGCTGCGAGTGGCGCTGTGGTTTCGAACCGCGTTTTGGGAGACCGTTCGCGCCGGGCGATACCGCAACGCCGCGTTCTTCCGCAGTTTGGGGCAGCCGTTCACGGCATATTGGACGCAAGTGCCGCTACGGACCGAGTCGATCGTAGCGTGGGCAGGTGGTCCCAAAGCGACCGCGCTCAGCGGCGCCTCGGAACAAGAGCTCATCGGGCGCGCACTCGAGGGCTTCGGGACGCTGCTCGGCGAGCAGACGCTCGCGCACGCGCAGCTCGAAGGGGGCGCCGTGCACGACTGGAATCGCGACCCGTTCGCGCGCGGGGCCTACAGCTACGTTACCGTCGGCGGCGGGGATGCCCGGGCGGTTCTGGCGATACCCCTCGACGACACCCTGTTCTTTGCAGGCGAAGCGACGTCGACGGACGGCCAAGGCGGCACGGTGAACGGCGCGCTGGAAACAGGCGAACGCGCCGCCTGCGAAGCGGGCCGCGCCCTCAAAAGTACGAGCGCGCGACGTGCCTGAGATCGCGTCGTCGTTCCTTACCCCGTGGGCGACGTTCTACAACATGACGGGCGAGTCGGCCGCGGCCTTGACCGGCTTGATGTTCGTGGTGATCACCATTGTTAGCGGGGACGGAAACCGGCGCCGCAATCCTGCCGGCGTCTCGACCTTCAGCACGCCGACCGTCGTGCATTTCAGCGTCGCCTTACTGATCTCGGCGCTCCTGTGCGCGCCTTGGCCCTCGCTCGCGGGGCCCGGCATCGTCCTGGCACTCACCGCTCTTGCGGGTCTCGGCTACTTGGTGCGTATCATGCTGATGACGGCGAAGCTCCGTGAGTACCACCCCGACCTCGAGGACTGGGTTTTTTATACGGTCCTTCCGTTCGTCAGTTACGGCGCGATCCTCATCGGCGCGATCATGCTATTTCGCATGCCGCAGGCCGCGCTGTTCGTCCTCGCAGGCAGCGTCGTGCTCAAGCTCTTCATCGGCATTCGCAACTCTTGGGACGTCGTGACGTATCTGGCGACGGGAGCCGGCGACGAACCGCCGGAGTCGACCTAAGAATCGGGGCCGGTCGCCCTAACCTATATCCCGAGTTTGCGCTCCAGCGGCACGAACACATGCGCCGTGACATAGCGCAGCGGGGCGTTGGGATCGTAGGCGCCGGTCGCAGAAAACACCGCGATCGAGATCAAGAAGGTCGAACTGAACATCGAGAAGCTGCGCAGCCCCTCGTCCCACTCTTTCATGAAGAACGGGATCCCCAGCGCCACGACCACGGCCGTGGTCATGATGAACTGGAACGGCGTGACGAAATCGGGAACCCAGAGCGGCCCGTGCGGCATCTGCGCGACCCGGATCAACACGAGTTCGAGAAACACGGCGATAACGTAGGCCGTGAACGCGATGATGGCAGTACGCAGCATCGAGACGAGCCAAAACGGTTTGGCGTCGTGCATGGGATTGGGCCGTCCGCGTGGTGGTTGCCAGGGCACCCTATATGTATCGGGGGCTGCCGCTCGAATTTCAGCGAAAGTCCTAAAAATGCAAGCTCGGCTACTTTCACTGCCCTCGATTTTGCGAACGGGCATCGTTGCCGGATTCGCGGGAGCGGTCCTGATCGACGCATATCTGCTGGTCACGGTCGTCCTCGTGGCGCACGCGGCCACCCTCGACGGCTTTTACCAGTTCGTCGCTTCGGGCGCCATCGGGCCTTCGGCCTACGCGCAGGGCACCGGCGGCGCCCTGCTGGGACTCGCAGTGCACCTCGTGGTCAGCCTCTCCTGGGGCGTCGGGTACGCCTATGCTGCCGCACAAACGCCGCAACTGCGCTCGCGACCCGTGGTATCCGGAATCGCTTACGGGATCGTCGTAATGCTCGCGATGCAACTGGTCGAGGTGGCTGCGAACGTCTACAAAATTCCGGGGCCGGCGCTGTGGTTCAACACGCTCGTCGCCCATACGCTGTTCTTCGGTCTGCCGGTGGCACTGATCGTCGCGCGCATAGCACCGCGGCCGTGATCGCCGGCCTCACGATCGATCTCGGCGGGCTGCGCCGCAACGTTGCGCGCCTAGCCGCGCTCGCGGCGCCGGCAACGTACGCTGCGGTCATCAAAGGGAACGGCTACGGGCACGGCCTCGTACCCGTCGCGCGCGCCCTCGAATCGAGCGTCGCCGCGTTCTGCGTGTACCGCACCGATGAAGCGGAAGCGTTGCGCGAGGCGGGCGTAGGCGCGCCCGTGTTGATCCTGGGACCGGTCGAACCGCGCGAACTCGAGACGGCCGTGCGTTGCGATGCGGCGATCGCACTCTGGAGCGAGGGTGCCTTCCTGCGCGACGCGGCGCGTGCGGCGCGAGCCGGGGGCACGGCGCTGCGCGTACACGCAAAAATCGATACCGGCGTAACGCGTCTCGGTCTCGACGCCGGGCCTGCGGCCGGCATTATCGCGCGCTATCTCGCAGATACCGATCTCGATATGCGCGGCGTCTTCACGCATCTCGCCGCTGCTGAAGAACTCGAATCCGACTACACCCTCGCGCAACTCGAGACGTTCGCGCAGGCCGTCGCACCGCTCGATGCGCTGCTCTCGGAGCGGCGAATCGTGCGCCATGCGGCGGCGTCGGCGGCGGCGATGCTCTTCCCGAGATCGCGGCTCGATCTCGTTCGCGCAGGCATCGCAACGTACGGCATCTGGCCATCGGAGGGCACGCGCACGGCGATGAACGGCCTGCTCGAACTCGAGCCCGCGCTCGCGTGGACGAGCGAACTCGTCGTCGTTCGCAGCGTGGAAGCCGGCCGATTCGTAGGCTACGGCTGTACCTTTGCAACGACGCGGCCCTCGCGGATCGGCGTCATTCCGATCGGCTACGCGGAAGGCATCCCGCGCGCGATATCGGGGAAGGCTTTCGCGCTCGTGGACGGGCGCCGCGTGCCGATCGTCGGACGCATCTGCATGAACATGTGCTTCGTCGACGTGACCGACGTTCCGGATGCGCATAGCGGCAGCCGCGTTACGTTCGTTGGGCGCGACGGGGAGGCAGCGATCGATGCCAACGCCTTTGCCGAGATGGCCGGCACGATCGGTTACGAAATCGTCGCGCGCTTACCGGCCGAGGTTCCGCGAACCTACATCGAGACCAGCGCCCAGATGCACGAGCTGCCGCAGATTTCGAGCGCTCTTACGACGTAGTTCTAGCGATCCGGCTTTGCGCATTACCGCCGCGCGAAGCCAGGAAGATCGCTTCGGCGAGATCGATCGTCCCTTCGTAGAGCGCGCGTCCCACGATTGCGTGGTCTACGTTCGGCGGCGTCCCCGCGGACAAGGCGCGCAGGTCGTCGAGCGTCTTGGCTCCCCCGCTCGCCGTCACCGACATCGGCGTGAGCGTCGCAACGTGCGCGAGCGCTGCGACATCGTAGCCGGTTCCGGCACCGTCCCGGGCGATTTCCGTGTAGATGATGCGCGGCACGCCCCACGCGTACATCTCGGCAATGAACGCATCGCGCGGCATCGGCGCGTCGGTGCGCCAGCCGCGGACCTTCACATCGTTGCCGCGCGCATCGATGCCCGCAAGGATCCGGTCGCCGTACACATCGATGATCGAACGCGCTACGTCGGGATCTTCCGCGAGCACGGTTCCGAGTACGACGTACGATGCTCCGGCATCGAACCGGGCACGCACGTCTTCCATCGTGCGAATGCCTCCGCCCGTTTGGATCGGTACGCCCGCAACCGAACAGATCGCCCGGAAGGCCGCGATATTCTCGCCCGTGCCGAGCGCACCGTCGAGATCGACCACGTGAATGCGCCGCGCACCGGCCTCGACGAACGAACGCGCGCGTTCGACCGGATCGCCGTCGTAGCGCGTTTCGCGCGCGGGATCGCCGTGCATCAAGCGCACGCATCTGCCACCGCGCAGATCGATTGCGGGAACGATCAGCATACCGCTGCCTCGGCGCAGATGCCGATGAAATTGTCGAGCAGCAGCGCACCCGTCCGCTGACTCTTCTCCGGATGAAACTGCGTTGCCATCACGTTGCCGCACGCGACGATCGCGGCAAAGCGTTCGCCGTGCTCGCAGGCTGCCAGCGTCGCAGCGTCGACCGAGGCGCGGTAACTGTGTAAGAAATACGCGTACGGCTGCGCTCCGAGGCCGCGCACGAATGGATGGTCGACCAGGATCTCGAGCTGATTCCATCCCATGTGCGGGACACGCGGCGCGTGCTCGAAACGAGCGATCGTGCCGCGAAAGGTACCTAGCCCGGCGTGCTCTCCGAACTCTTCACTGCGTTCGTACAACACCTGCATTCCCACGCATATACCCAGTAACGGTCTCCCTCTACCAACGAGATCGAGCAGCGCGCGATCGAGCTCGCGTTCGCGCAGCGCATCCATCGTCGCAGCGAATGCGCCGTCGCCGGGCAAAATCGCTGCAGCCGCTGCTGCGACGGCGCCCGGATCGGACGTTACCGAAAACGCCGCTCCGCGACGTTCGAGCGCCGAGACGAGAGATCCAAGGTTTCCGCCGCCGTAATCGACGACGGCGATCACGCCCTACCCTCCGACGATCGACGCTTCGCTCGGCATCGGCGGGCCTGCCGGAAATTTCGAAGAGCGGCCGTTCGATCCGCGACGCGCGATCGGTGCGTACGGGCGCCGCGAAGCGCCGACGTAGACCTGGCGCGGCCGCGTGATCCGCTGCTCGGGATCTTCGATCATCTCTTTCCAGTGCGAGAGCCAGCCGACGGTTCGCGAAAGTGCGAAGATCGCGGTGAACATGTTGATGGGAATACCCAGCGCCTTCATGATGAGGCCTGAATAAAAATCGACGTTCGGATAGAGCTTGCGCTTGACGAAGTAATCGTCTTCGAGCGCGAGGCGCTCGAGTTCTTTGGCGAGTTCGAAGAGTGGATCGTCTTCGAGACTGAGTTCGGCCAAGAGCTCCTCGTAAATCCGCTTCATCACCTTGGCGCGCGGATCGTAGCTCTTGTAGACGCGATGCCCGAAGCCCATCAACCGGAACGGATCGTCCTTATCTTTTGCGCGGCGGATGGCATCGGGTAAATTCGCGGTGCTCCCGAGCTTCTGCAGCATCGCGACGACCGCTTCGTTGGCACCGCCGTGAATCGGCCCCCACAGCGAGGAAACACCGGCCGCCACGCAGGCGAACGGATTGGCGCGGCTCGACCCGACCGTCCGGACGGTCGACGTCGAGGCGTTCTGTTCGTGATCGGCTTGGACGATCAACAGCGCGTTCATGGCCCTGGCGAAAACGGGATTCGGCACGTAATGCTCGGCCGGAACCGAGAACATCATGTTGAGAAAATTCGACGCATAGTCGAGATCGTTGCGCGGATACACGAACGGCTGCCCGATCGTGTACTTATACGCCATCGCGACGATCGTGGGCATCTTCGCAACGAGCCGTTCGATCGAAATCAGGCGCTGCGCGGGATCGAACACGTCGATCGAATCGGGATAGAAGGCCGAGAGCGCGCCGACGACGCCGAGCAGCACCGCCATCGGATGCGCGTCGCGCCGAAAGCCGCGGTAGAAGAACGAGAGCTGCTCGTGGACCATCGTATGGTACGTAACGTCCTTCGAAAACGCCGCGAGCTCGGCCGCCGTCGGCAACTCGCCGAAGAGCAGCAAGTAGGCAACCTCTACGAACGTGCTGTTTTCCACCAGATCGTCGATCGAATAGCCGCGATAGAGCAGTATACCGTTATCGCCGTCCACGAACGTGATCGCCGAACTGCAGCTCGCGGTACTCGAGAAGCCCGGATCGTAGGTCGTAATGTTCGCATCGTCGAGCAGGCGGCGCACGTCGACCGCGGCCGATCCGACGGTCGCCTGAATCAACGGGAAACGCGCGATCTCCCGGCCGCCGTCATCGTGAAGAGTGTAGTCGGACATAGCGCTTACGCGAGCAACCCTTTCGTCGAAGGAACCGAAGCATCGCCGCTCGGCGCTTTCGCCTGCGCAAACGCGCGCGCGAACGCCTTGAACGAGGCCTCGCAGAGATGGTGCGAATTGGTGCCGCTCATCTGCACGAGATGCAGATTGAAACGTCCGTTCTCGCTGACGCTGTGAAAAAAGTGCCCGATCAATTCCGTCTTGAGATCGCCGAGATTCTCAACCCCGAACGTCACCGCAAAATTCGACCACGCCCGCCCCGACAGATCCACGCTAGCGAGCACGAGCGCATCGTCGAGCGGGACCGCCATCGAGCCAAACCGCGAGATCCCCCGCTTCTCCCCGAGCGCCTGAAAGATCGCGCTCCCGAGCGCGATCCCCACGTCCTCGATGAGATGATGGTGGTCCATCCCATCGCCCCGCGCGCGCAACGTCAGCCCGCAGCCCGCATGCTTCGCAAACGCATCGAGCATATGATCGAGGAACTTCACGTCCGTCGCAATCGCGCGCTCGCCGCCGTCGAGATCGAGCTCCAAATCGATCGCCGTCTCTTTGGTCTCTCGCGAAATCGTAGCGCGACGCGGCATCACGAGCATCAGCTCTCGACCGCCGTTCGGTCGTTCCCGTTCCGCCCGCGCCGTTCGATCGGTTCCCATACCGCCGCATACTCGCCGGCATACGTAGCTTGCGGCCGGATCAGCCGGTTATCGCGCGCCTGCTCGAGCACGTGAGCCGTCCACCCCGCCATCCGCCCGCACGCAAACATGCACGTAAACTCATCCGGCTGCAGCCCGAGCGAAAACAGCGTCGGCGCCGTATAAAACTCGACGTTCGCAAAAATCCGCTTCCCCGGCTTCGCCTCGGTCAGCGCAACGTTCGCCGCATCCTCGAGCGCGCGCGCGACCCCGTACCACTTCGTCCCGGACGCTTCCGCCAGCGCCTTCGCCGTCTTCTCCAGATGCGTCGCCCGCGGATCGCGCACCTTATACTCCCGATGCCCCATGCCCATGATCTTCTCGCCGCGCCCAAGCAACGCACGCACGTACGCGTCCGCCTTTTCCGGCGTCCCAATCTCGAGAATCATGTGCATCACGCGACTCGGCGCCCCGCCGTGCAGATCCCCTTCGAGCGTCGCAATCGCCGAGGTAGCCGCCGCATAAATATCCGCTTGCGTCGAAGCCGTGACGCGCGCGGCAAACGTCGACGCGTTGTACGAATGATCGCTGAGCAGCACGAGATACGTATCCAGCGCCCGCTCCGCTTCCGGAATGGGCACCTTCCCTGAACACATGTACAGAAAATTAGCCGCCATACCAAGATGCGGCAACGGCTCGAGCGGCGCCAGCCCGCGCCGAATCCGATCCCACGCCGCCACGATCGAAGGCGTCTTGGCAATAAGAGCAATCGCCGCACGCGGATTCGAAGCGTGCGTCCCGCCCTCCAATTGCGGCGCATACAACGCCAGCGCCGAAACCATCGTCCGCAGCACAGACATCGGCGCTGCATCCTTCGGCATCGATTGCATCCACCCGATCAACTCTTGCGGCAGCCGCCGATTCGCAGCGAGCCGAACGCGCAGATCCTCGAGCTGATGCGCCGTCGGCAGCTCCCCGAACAGCAGCAAATGGCAGACCTCTTCAAAGGTCGCGTTCGGCGCCAAATCGTGGATATCGTACCCGCGATAGGTCAGCCGCCCGATCCCGCCCTCGACGTTGCTGAGCATGGTCGAAGCAACGACAACGCCTTCGAGCCCCCGGTCCACGACGATCCCTGCATTCGACATAGCCTGCTCATTTTCTAAGGAACAGGGGATAACCATTTAGCTTGGAGCGTTGGCCGGGCCGGGTGGCCACCGCGGGGTCCCCGTCCCTACCTGCGTAGGGAGCCCCTCAGGCGACGGCTATAACGAGGTCCTTGCGCCGAGGCATACCGGCGAACCGGTCGACATGGAGGACGGCTCGGGCATGCGTACCGCCGCCCGGTCGCCGGCTCGCGTTGAAATCTGCCGTGAGGGCGCGGACGATGTACAGGCCGCGCCCGGATTCCGCGAAGGCGTCGGCGGGGAGGTGGGCCGCGTAGGTCATCCCGCGGCCGTGATCGAGGATGCTCAGCACCGGAAGGGTGCCGGTGGCGTCGAGGACGATGTCGCAGACGCCGCGGGCGTGGCGGACGACGTTGCCGAGGAGTTCGGAGAATACGACTTCGGCGTCGCGGGTTTGGTCGTCGTTTGCACCGCCGGCTACGAGCGAGGCGACGAAGGCGTGGTGGACTTCGCGGGCTGCGAATTTGTCTTCGCAGTCGAAGGTCCAGCGGCGGTAGCGCGCGTCGTCGGGTTCGGCTTCGAGGCTCAGGGTGAGGATCGCGACGTCGTCGTTCGCTCCGCCGGCGAGGGCGCTGCCGGCGATGTGCTCGGCGAAGGCGTCCTTTGCCGCGCGATCGATGTGGGTGACCGTTTCTCGCAGCTGACGGATCCCGGCGATGACGTCGTGGGTCGACTCGATGAGGCCGTCCGTATAGAGGACGAGGGTGCTGCCGGATTCCAGGACGATGTCGCCGGGTTCGGTGTCGCCCTTGCGGCGGACGCCGAGCGGAAGGCCGGGAGCGCGCAGTTCGATGACGGTGCCGTCGCGGCGGCGCATGAGCGGCGGGGGATGGCCGGCTCCGGCGTAGTGCAGGGACCGGGTGACGGGATCGTAGACGCCGACGAAAGCGGTGACCATGCGGTCGGGAGAATCTTGGCGCAGGGTGCGGTCGGCGGCCTCGAGGATCGCGACGGGGTCGGCGTGGATTTGGGCCGCGCCGCGGATGGCTTGGCGCATGCCGACCATCGTGATCGCGGCACCGAGGCCGCTGCCGGCAACGTCGCCGATCGAGATGACGACGCGACCGTCGAGGAGGCGCAGGGCGTCGTACCAGTCGCCGCCGATCAGCGCTTCGTGGCGGCCGGGGCGATAGAGTGCGGAAAAGCAAACGCCCGGGACCGTCGGAAGGGTCGCGGGCAGAGATGCTTCTTGGAAGGCCTCGGAGACGCGGTGAGCGATTTCGTAGCGGCGTTCGAGGCTTTCGTGGGCGCGCTTTTGTTCGTCGATATCGGTGCAGGTGCCGAACCAACGGACGATTCGGTCTTCGCTATTCGTGAGCGGCGCGGCACGCGTGATGAACCAGTGGTAGGAGCCGTCGGCTCTGCGCAAGCGGCACTCGGCTTCGAAGATCGAGCCGCCGCGATGGGCCGATATCCAACGGCTCTTGGCGCGTTCCTGATCCTCCGGATGGGTCACGAGGCGCAGGCCGTGTTCCCGCAGGGTCGCCGGATCCGCGCCGGTGTATGCGTTCCAGGCTGCGTTGAAGTACACGGGCTTCCCGTGGCTGTCGGTGCACCAGACGAGCTGCGGCAGCGCTTCGGCGATCGCCATGAGTTCGCGTTCGCGGGTTTGCGCTTCTTCGGCGCGCACGGCGAGCGGCAGGCTCTTCGAGAGTTCGCGCAGGCGCGCTTTTTCGGTGTCGAGCGCTCGCGCGGCGGTTTGGTACGAACGCGCGAGCATGCTGTCGTAGTGTTCCACGAAGAGAAGCACCGCCACGAAGATCAGAAAAAGGACGCTCGTCTCCGCGGCGCCATGCATTAGAAAATCGGGGTGATGGGGCCGGTGCTGCAACAGGTCGAGCGCGGGCGCGACGACCAGGGCGACCGCGATGCTCGCGCGGAGGCCGTAGGCGCGTGCGATCAGGACGAGTGGGACGATCTCGAGGAATGCAAGATGCTGATCGGGCAGCGCGTAGGCGACGCCTCCGATGCCGAAAAAGAGGCCGATCGCTATGGCAGTCCTCGCGCCGCGGCTCAGCGGTGCGCGAATATGACCCGTATCACCCATTTCAAGAGACATCGACCAAAGATCGCCCGCGGTCTAGTGCTGCGCGTATCAATCTGTCGACGAGCACATCAAATGTGATGCCGGTCGCTAAACACTCGTCCGGGAAGAGACTCGTCGGGGTCAATCCCGGCAGCGCGTTAATTTCAAGAATGTAAGGACGGCCTGCCGGGGTGACGATGAAATCGGTGCGCGAATAATCGCGCAAACCGATTAGACGATGCGCCGAGAGCGTGAGCATCTGCAGACGGTGCGAGAGGTCGTGATCGATGTGGGCCGGCGCTTCGTGGCGGCTGCCGCCGGTTGAGTATTTGGCCTCGTAATCGTAGAACTCGCGGCCTTGCGGCAGAATCTCGATCACGGGCAATGCCGTTTCGAAGAGCACACCGCACGAGAATTCGCGGCCCTCGATGTACTCCTCCGCTAGAATCGTCGAGCGGCGTTCGGAAATCGCGATCATCGTGCGCGACCACTCTTCGTGCGTGCGAACGAGCGAGACACCGGCGCTCGAGCCTTCGTTGCGCGGCTTCACGACGAGCGGCAAATTGAGTGAACCGGGCAACAGCGGCAGCGTGCCGCCTTCGAAATCGAACGTGTCCCAGGCCGGCGTGGGCAGGCCTTCGGCCGAAAGCAATTTCTTGGTGAGGTGTTTGTCCATTGCGAGCGCGCAGCCGGGCAAGTCGCTGCCGGTATACGGAATGCCGAGCCAATCCAGGATACCTTGGATCGTGCCGTCTTCACCGCCGGGACCGTGCAGCGCATTGAACACGACGTCCGGTGCGAAGCTCGCGATGCCGTCGACGAAGCGCGCATCGAAATCGAGCGAACGGCCTTCATATCCGAGCCGTTCGAGCGCCGCCAAGACGCCCTGCCCCGATGCGATCGAAACCTCGCGTTCGGTACTCGGTCCGCCCATCACGACGGCAACTCGCCGTTGGCTACTACTACCCATCACGCCCCATGGAGATGAGCCGCGAGTGCGGCGAAGGGCCCGGTCTCAAACAAAAACTCCGACGAAATGCACTTCGAGTTCGAGTTCGACGCCGAATCGTTCGGAGACTTCACGGCGCACGCGCGCCAGCAGGCGCGCGACGTCGGATGCGGTCGCCGCGCCGCGGTTGACGATGAAGTTCGCGTGCACCGCGGAAACCTCGGCATCGCCCTCGCGCCAACCCTTCGCGCCGGCCGCTTCGATCAAGCGCCCCGCCTTGTCGCCCGGCGGATTGCGAAAGCACGAGCCGGCGTTGGGCAGCTGCAGCGGCTGCGTCCGCTTGCGCCGCACGAGCCGCGCCTGCGTCTCCTCGCGAACGGAGGCCGCTTCGCCGCGCGGGAATTCCAGCGAAACGCGCGAGACCACGGCATCCCGAGCAAGCGTCGTGTGCCGGTAGAAGTATTGCGGCGTGACGGCATGTGCGACGGGCTTCGCCGGCGTCTGCACCCACACGTCGCGTACGAACTCGCCGAACTCACGATCGGTGCCGGCATTCATCCGCAGCGCGCCGCCCGCACTGCCGGGAATTCCGGCGAGCGACCCGATGCCGACCGCGCCGCGCGAGGCAGCCTGCGCGACGAGCAGCGGCATGGAAGCGGAAGCCCCTGCAGAGATGCGCACCTGCGTATCGTCTGCGTCGATCGAGATTGCGGAAAATTCACCGCCGAGACGGATCACGATGCCGCGCATCCCGCCGTCGCCAACCAGCAGATTGGAACCGCTGCCGAGTACGAACCAAGGCACGTTGCGCTTGAAGACCAGGCGCATGATGCGCTCGAGTTCGCCCGTCGTTTCGACATCGGCCAAGGCATCCGCGGGGCCGCCGATTTTCCACGAGGTGTACGGCGCCAGAGGTTCGTCGAAGCGCACCCGTGGGCCCAACTCATCGCTAAGCACGGCGCGATCTTCTTCTCGCAGCGTGCTCGCGCGTGCGCTCTGCGCCTCGGTCACGAGACGAGCGCTCCCGAAGGTGCCAGCAGCGCGGCGAGTTGCGCCGCGGCGCCCGTGATGGAGCCCGCCCCGAGCGCGAGCACGAGCGCGCCGAGGGGAGCGTGTTCGAGCAGATAGGCGGCCAGATCGTCGACCGAGGCAACGTAGGCGACGTCAACGCCAAGCGCGGCGAGCGGCGCGCCGATGGAGGTCGCATCGACCCCGGGCAGCGGTACTTCCGATGCGGCGTAAACGTCGGTGAGGATGACGCGGTCGGCCGCGCTCAGCGCCCGCGCGAAATCGCCGGCGAGATACTGCGTGCGCGTATAGCGGTGCGGCTGGAACGCGACGACGATCGGGCCCTCAAAATCAGCGCGGGCCGCAGCGATCGTCGCGGCGACCGCGGTCGGGTGATGCGCGTAATCGTCGACCAGCGTCATGCGCTCGGTGCGCGCCAAGATTTCGAAGCGGCGCCGCACCCCGCGAAAGCCCGCGAGCGAGGCGGCGATCGTCTCGAACGGGATGCCGAGTTCGAGTGCGATCCCAATCGCAGGCAGCGCATCGAGCACGTTGATGGCTCCCGGAACGCCGAGCACGATCTCGCCAAGTGCGCTGCCGTCGACGACGGCGGAGAAGCGCGCACCGAAGCCGCCGTAGGTTGGATCCGTCGCGCGCACGTCGGCACGCGGGTCGAAACCAAAGGTCCGCGTGCGCGCGCGGCGCTCGCGGCCCGCAAGCGACGCCGAATGCGATTCGTCGATGCCGAAGTACGCGATTCCGTGTGCCGAGACGTTCGCGGTAAAGCGTTCGAAAGCGGAAAGCATGCGCGGCATTTCCGCATCGGAGGCGATGTGATCGTTTTCGATGTTCGTGACCACGGCGATTTCCGGACGCAGATCCAAGAACGAGAGATCGGATTCGTCGGCTTCGCTCACGAGCCACGCGCCTTTGCCGTCGCGGGCATTGGTATGCGTATCCATCCGTTCGCCGCCGACCACGACCGTGGGATCGAGGCCGCCCGCTTCGAGCACGCGCGCTACCATGGCGGTCGTCGTCGTCTTGCCGTGGGTCCCGGCGATTGCGATGCCGCGCCGATCGCTCATCAGGTGCGCGAGCAACGCTCCGCGATGCACGACCTCGAGACTGCGCGCGTGTGCGGCGACGAGTTCGGGATTGTCACGCGCGATCGCGGAACTGATGACGACGGTCGAGGCGTCCCGCAGGTGGCCCGGGCTGTGGCCGATTGCGACGCGCGCACCTTCGGCTGCGAGCAGGTCGGTGAGCGCGGTGCGCCGGTCCGAGGAGCCCGAGACGCGAAAGCCGCGTTGCATCAGCACGCGCGCGAGCGCCGACATCCCGATCCCGCTGATTCCGATGAAATGGACCGAGCCCGCGCCGCCGCCTACCGAAAACCTCACGGGTTTGCCGTGTTCGTAATGGCCCAGGTCTTTACCCGTGCGACCACGTTCGTTCGCGCATCGGCGAGTGCCGCGCGCTCCGCTTCAGTCCGCATCGCGCTCAAACGTTCCTTTCCGAGTGCAGCCGTCAATTCCAAGCGCAGACGCCCCGCATCGAGTTCCGCATCGGGAATGATGCGCGCGGCGCCGCGCGCGGAGTGCGCGCGCGCATTCGCCATTTGATGGTTGCCCGTCGCTAGCGGGTACGGTACTAGGAGCGCAGGCGTCGCCGTGGCCGCAAGCTCGCCGAGCGTGGACGCGCCCGCGCGCGCGACCACGATATCCGCGGCCGCATACGCGAAGCGTGGATCTTCGAGATACGGCACGACTTTGACGCGCTCGCGCCAACCGAGTCGCCGCCACATCTCGTTTTGTTCCGCCTCGCCCGCTACCAGCAGCACTTGCCACTCGTCCGGCAAGCCCGCAACGATAAGATCGGCGACTGCAGTGTTGAGCGAATGGGCGCCGAGGCTGCCGCCGAGCACCACGATCGTGCTTTTGTTCGGCTCGAGCTTCAGCGCGGCACGGCCCTCCGCAGTGCTCATGGGGCGCCGCATCGACGAACGCACGGGCGTCCCGATCACGAACTCGCGCGGCCCGAGCGGCCGCCCTTCGGGCGCGATGGAGTACCAGATCTCATCCACGAGCGGCGCCATGAGACGGTTCGTGAGGCCCGAAACGGCGTTGGGTTCCAACACGGCGATCTTGGGGCCGATGAGCCCGAGCGATCGTGCGAACCAGGCGGCCGCGACCACGGGCAACGCCACATAACCGCCGGTCGAAATTACGACCTGCGGGCGGACCTTGCGCACGACGCCGAACGATTCGATGAACCCGACGGCGTTGGTGACGAGCATCGAAAAGAAGGCCGCCGAGACTTCGCGTTTCAGCGGCGCCGCGCGCACGTACTCGATATCGATGCCGGCCTTCGGCACGATCTGCGCTTCCATGCGATCCTTCGTGCCGACGAACTGCACGCTCATCGGCGTAAAATCTTTCTCGCGCGCAAAGGCTTCCGCAATGGCGATTGCGGGGTACACGTGGCCTCCGGTGCCGCCGCCCGTTAAGAGCAGTCTCACGCTTGCGGCCGCGCTGCGGTCGGTTCGCGGTACTGCGATTTACGCGAGCGGCCGACGTTCATGATCAGGGCCGCCGAGACGATCGAGACGACGAGTGACGAACCGCCGAACGAGATGAACGGGAGGGGCACTCCGGTAACGGGCCACGACGACGACACGACCCCAAGGTTGACGAAGGCTTGAATCACGATCGAGGCCATGCAGCCTACCACGAGAAAAAAACCGAAGCGATCTTGAGCTGCGATCGCAATGCGCACCGCACGATAGGCGAATGCGACGAAGAGCACGATCACCACGAGCATACCGGCGAAGCCCGCTTCTTCGCCGATGATCGATGCGATGAAATCCGTAAACGGCTCGGGCAGCCAGAAGAATTTCTGGTGCGAGAAGCCCAGACCCACGCCGAACCAGCCGCCGCTGCCGAGCGCCATCAGCGATTGAACGATGTGGAACCCCTTATCTTGCGGATCGCGCCACGGATCGATGAAAACCGTGATGCGGGCCCACTTATACGGATCGTGACGCACGATCATCATCGCTCCGGGCGCGATCACGGCGACGATCGCGAGCAGATGCACCAGACGCGCCCCCGCAACGTACAACATCGTTGCCGTCGTTAGCGCGAGCAGGCTTGCGGTGCCGAAATCCGGCTGCTTGACGACGAGTACCGCGACCAAGCCCGCGACGAACGCCAGCGGAAAGACGCCTTTCACGAGCGAGCGAATCTTCGGGCCTTTGACCGCGAGCGCCGTCGCCAAATACATCACGAGCGTGAGCTTCGCGAACTCGGAAGGTTCGAATTGTACGGATCCCACACCGAGCCAGCGCGTCGCACCGCCGGAAAGCGTTCCGATATGCGGCACGAGCACGAGAATCAGCCCTACGATATTGAGCCCGAGCGCGATCGGAGCGATTTGGCGCAACTTGCGATAATCGATGCGGTACGCAACGTACGCGGACGCGATCGCAACCGCGAGCCACGCTACTTGGCGCTTGAGATAGTACCCGGCATCGTGATGGTAGGCGACTGCAACGACGCTCGACGCACTGAAGATCATTACGAGGCCGATCGCGACGAGCGTTCCGACGGTCGCGACGATGAAGGCGTCCGCCCCCACGGGCGAGCGCGTGCGTTCAACCACGGCTCATCGCCTTCGCAGTAACGGCGCGCGCAAATGCGTCGCCGCGCGCTTCGGCCGAGGCGAACATATCGAACGAAGCGCAACCCGGCGACAGCAAAATCACATCTCCCGGAACGGCGAGGCCGCGAGCGATGGCAACCGCCTCGTCCATGTTGTTGGCGTGCGCTGCGGTCTTGGAATCGATCGCGTGCGCGATTTCGTCGGCAGCTTCTCCGATGAGCACGACGGCTCGCGCCCGCTTGCGGATCGCTTCACCCATTGCGGCAAAATCGGTGCGCTTGGATTTTCCTCCGGCGATCAGCACGATCGGCCGGTCGAAGGCGTGCAACGCCGCGACGACGGATCCGGGATTCGTGGATTTCGAATCGTCAATGTAAGCGACGCCGTCGATCTCGGCAACGCGCTGCAAGCGGTGAGGCAACGGTTCGAATTCGCGCACGGCTTCGCGCAACTTCTGCGGATCGAGGTCGGCCGCAAGGCCGATGCAGAGCGCAGCCAGCACGTTCGAGACGTTGTGCCGGCCGAGCAGCCGAATTTCGGAGACGGGCATGATTTCGACCGGCCGCGGATCGCCCATCGGCGGCGCGAACGTGATGCGCTCGTTGCGCAGATACAGGGTCGACATCCGGTGGGGCGCGAGCGCAAACCACCAGGCGCGCGCGGGAATTCGGTTGGCGCCTTCGCCTTCGGCGAGTTCGCCGACGATCGGGTCGTCGAGATTGCCCACGAAGGTATCGCCGGGGCCTTGGTTTGCGAAGATGCGAAATTTCGCTTCGCCGTATTCGTCCATCGAATGGTAGCGATCGAGATGATCGGGCGAGAGGTTGAGGATCGAAGAAATGCGCGGCTTGAACGAACGGATCGACTCGAGCTGAAACGAGGAGACTTCCGCGATCACCCAATCGCTCTCGGCCGCGACGAAGGTTTCGTCGATGAGGGCGTTGCCGATGTTGCCGCCCACGTGCGTCACCTTTCCGGCGCGGGAGAACATCTTCCCGACGAGTGCAGTCGTGGTGGTCTTGCCTTTGGTTCCGGTAATCGCGACCATCGGCGCCTTGCTGATGCGGTACGCGACCTCGATCTCCGAATAGACGGAAATCCGCATCGCTTGGACGCGCCGGACCAGTTCGCCGTTGAGCGGCACGCCGGGCGAAAGCACGCACGAACTGAGCTGCGCCGCGATCGTTTCGATCGCCGCCGGCGGCACGAAGCGGACACCCGCTCGTTCGAGATCGGCGATCGTCGCAGACAACGCACTCGGAGATTTTTCATCCGTCGCGAAGACCGTCGCGCCGCGGGCGCGCAGCACGCCGCAACTCGCGAGCCCGCTGCGTCCCAGACCAATCACGAGCACCCGCTCGCGCGCATCGAAGGTGCCCGAATCGCCGCCTTTCATCATCGAACGATCGCCACACCGGCCAGCGACAGAAGCGCCGAGGCAGTCCAGAAGCGGGTGGTGACGGTCGTCTCGGGCCAGCCGCCGAGTTCGAAGTGATGGTGCAGAGGGCTCATGCGAAAGATCCGTTTACGGGTGAGCTTGAACGAGGCAACTTGCAGGATCACCGACGTCGCTTCGGCGGCGAACACGCCGCCGATGATCGGCAGGATCAGCTGCGTACCCGTAACGATGGCACTGCCCGCAAGAATTCCACCGAGCGCCAAGGCCCCCGTATCGCCCATGAACACGCGGGCCGGGTGCCGGTTGTAAAAGAGAAATCCGAGCGTTCCCGCCGCAAGCGCCACGTCGACGGCCGTGACGCCGCTCGATCCCGTTCGCCATCCGAACCAAGCGAACACGGCGAGCGGCGGCAGCATCGTGCCGCCGGCCAATCCGTCGAGACCGTCCGTAAGGTTGACGGCGTGCGTCGTCGCCAAAAGCGCGAGCAAACTCACCGCATACCACACCGGGTGCGGAACGTGGAGCGAAGCCGTCCCGAACGCGAAGACGACATCTCGGACGGGTGCGGCGAGCCCCTCTTCGACGATGGCGAGAAACGCGACGCCCATCAAGGCCGTTGCAAGGAATTTATCGCGCGCGCGCAAGCCCCGGTTGCGTCCCTTGCGAATCGAAAGCAGATCGTCGAACGCACCGATCGCCCCGCAGCCCAGGCCCAAGAACGCGAGGGCAAAGGTCGCGCGGCCGGGATACCACACGCACGCTGCGGCCAGCGCGATCGCGAAGAGCAGGCCGCCCATGGTGGGCGTACCGGTTTTGAGCGCATGCGTTTTGGGCGCGTCCTCGTAGGCGTGCTGGCGCAGCGAAATGTGCGCCAGATATGCGATCAAGGGACGTCCGAGCAGCAGCGTGGCCGCAAGCACCGCAAGAAAGAGCGACGACAAACGCAGCGCGTCGTTCACGCCGCACCGTCGAGAGGCCCCGAGCCCGCACCGCGCCAACCGAGCACGACGATCGGCGTCTGTTCGTCGCCGTTGCCGTGCGGATTCGCTCGCAGCGCGCGTTCCACACGCTCGCGCGGCACGCCCTTCGAAGCGCCGAGCACCTTCGCAATGCCGAGATCGTTCGCATCGACGATCGCGGCGCGGGCGCCCGTACGCGCGGCAATCTCTTCGGCTGCCCGATCGGGATCGCGCGGCCCGAGCACGATCGTAGTCTCGAAGGGCGGCAGGGTTCCCGTATAGCCGTCGATCGCCGATATCGCTTCGCCGAGCACGCGGTAAAAGAGCCCGCGTTGCCCCAACAGGCGTCCGGCAAGTTGCGCGGCCGATGCGACGACGACTTTCCATGCACCCACGTCGTCGATGACGAGCTGCAAGGATTCGGGCTGATTGATCGTCGCCATCACGCCGGCCCGGCGCGAAAGTGCGTATGCCAAGCGGCTCGGTCGAATCGTTTCCGCCGCGATCATGCGGTTCTGCGCGATCGCCACGGCCGTCTCGGAGACCGCGATCACGTCGCCCGCGTGCGCGATGCCCCGCACGGCAGCGGCGACGACGGCGGCCAGATCGTCGCCCGCGCGGACCAGGCGCGTGCGCACCGGAATCGCGACGAAGCCGTTGGCAAACGGCGCGCGTTTGCGCGACGGCACGGAGAGGCCGATCGTGACCGGCAGCGCGAGCTCAGCCGACGGCATGCGGCGCTCGCAATCCTTCGACGATCTCTTCCAAGCGGTAGCGCCGCGACGCTTTGAGCAACACGAGATCGCCGGCCCGGCCGTGTTTGCGCAACCACGAAATCGCTTCGCGGTTGTCGGCGTAGCGCACGATGCAGCCTTGATCGAAGCCGGCGCTCGCCGCCCCGCGCGCGATGTCTTCGGCAAAGTCGCCGCCGACGAGCAATCGGTCGAGGTTCGCGTGCGCGGCGGCCGCACCGATCTCCGCGTGCATGCGCGCGGCATCTTCTCCGAGTTCGGCCATCGAGCCGAGCACCGCTACCCGCCGCGAGGCCGCCTCGCGCGCAAACGACGAAAGGGTCGCGAGCGTTCCGCTCATCGACGCGTTGTACGCATCGTAAATCACGTCGCACGCATCCAGTTCGATGCGCTCGTAACGTCCGGCCGGCAGCTCGAGTGACGAGAGCGAGGCTGCGACCATCGCAGGCGGAAACCCGAGGGCAATCACGGCGGCAGCCGCCGCAGCAACGTTCTCGCGATTGTGTTCGCCGGCAACGTGCACGCCGGCCGCAAAGATTCCCGAGCGCGGCTGCGCCGCACGTTCGGGCGCCACCACCACGAGCGCATCGCCCTCGGCCGCGCGCAAGAGCTGCACGCGGGTCGCGCGGTCGTCGTCGATATCGGCATGATCCGTCGCGAACCAGGTGGGCGGAGAAAACAGGTCGGGTGCGCGCGCGAGCGATTCCGCATCGCGCGCGTTGAGGACCGCCGCCGGTCCCGTTGCGAATATGCCCCACTTGGTTTCGGCCAGGCGTTCGCGCGTTCCGAAAATTTCGAGATGAGCTTCGCCCACGTTGGTCAGCACGGCGACTTCGGGAAGCGCGGCGAGGGCGAGCGGTTCGATCTCACCGTAGTGACGCGCTCCGAATTCCATCACGGCAAAGGCCGCATCTTCGGGAAGCGCGAGTAAGAGTTTCGCGACACCGATCTCGTTGTTCTCGTTAGACGGGGTCGAGAACACGTGCTCGCTGCCGGCGAGCCGCTCGAGGATCTGTGCGATGAACGCTTTCGTCGTCGTCTTTCCCGCGCTGCCCGTAACGGCCACCACGCGCGCGCTCGACGCACGCCGCGAGACGCCGGCGAAGGCGAGATACGCGGATCGCGTGTCCGCCACCACGAGCGCGGGAACGCCCTCCGGCACGGCCGAGGCATCCTCGACGACGAGGGTGCTTGCGCCGAGTTCGAGCGCGCGCGCGACGTAGGCATGGCCGTCGAACCGGTCGCCGCGCAGCGCCACGAACGCGTCGCCCGCAGCGAGCGTTCGCGTGTCCGTCGAGAACGCGAGTTCCTGCGGCAGCGCGTCTTCGTACAGCACGCGTGCGCCGCTTGCAGCAATCGCTGCGGCACCCGAAATCTTCATGCGCGCTGCGCGAGCGCGCGGGCGGCGAGCGCGGCGCGTACTTCGTCGCGGTCGTCGAAGTGCGAGGCCGTCGTGCCCACGATCTGATAATCTTCGTGGCCTTTGCCCGCAACCACCACGATGTCTCCGGGCAACGCTTCCAGGATGGCGCGCCGGATCGCGACCCGCCGGTCGGCTTCCACGTCAACGTACTCGTGCGAGTTCATGCCCGCCAAAATTTCGTCGATGATCCGCAGCGGATCTTCGCTGCGCGGGTTATCGCTCGTCACGAACGTCCGGTCGGCAAGCGCCAGCGCGAGCGCGCCCATCTGCGGGCGCTTGCCGCTGTCGCGGTCGCCGCCGCACCCGAAGACGACGGCAACATCGCGCCGGGCCGTTTCGCGCGCCGCGCGCAAGACCGCCTCGAGCGCGGCGGGGGTATGCGCGTAGTCCACGAGCACGTCTACACCGTCGCCCGAGAAATGTTCCATGCGGCCCGGCACGCGATCGAAGGCGGCAAGGGCGCCCGCGGTCAGCGCATCCGCGATGCCGTATTCGCGCGCGACGCACAGCGCTGCGAGCGCATTCTCGACGTTAAAGCGCGCCGGAAGGCGCAGCGTGAAGCGGATGCCGTCGACTGAAAAGGCGCTGCCGTCCGCGCCAAGGGAGAGACCGGTCGCGCGCACGTCTGCAGCGGGACCCAACCCGTACGTGACGACGCGCCGTCCGGCGGCGGCGAACTCGGCGGCCCAGCGTGCGCCCTGTGCGTCGTCCAGCCCGAGAATCGCAACGCGCGTGCGATCGAAGAGCGTCTTCTTCGCAGCCGCATACGCTTCGAAGGTGGGATGAAAATCGAGATGGTCGCGCGTGATGTTGGTCAGCACGCCGATATCGAACTCGATATCGGCCACGCGATCGAGCGAGAGCGCGTGAGAACTCACTTCCATGGCGACGGCCCGGCCGCCGCGATCGCGCATCTCGGCCAGGAGCGCCATCGTTTCGAGCGCAAGCGGCGTCGTGTTTTCGAGCGGCCAGGTCGCATCGCCGAACGACGCACCGAGCGTCCCGATGCGTCCCGCCGCTATGCCGGCCGCTGCGCAGACGGCGGCGATCAGGTGCGTCGTCGTCGTCTTGCCGTTGGTTCCGGTGACACCCGTGATCCGAAGCGAGCGCGAAGGGTAACCGTAGAACGCGGCCGAGAGGCGCGAAAGCGCACGGCGCGTATCGGGCACGACGACCGTCGCAAGCGTCGCGGGCAGCGCGTTCGACCCGGCAAAGGTCTCATCGACGATCGCAACGGTCGCACCCGCCGCCGCAGCGGCGGCGAGAAATGCGTGGCCGTCGGCGCGTTCGCCGCGCAGGGCAAGGAACGCGTAGCCCGGCGCGACCGCGCGCGAATCGTGCGCGATGCCGGTCACGACCGTGGGCAAGGTACCGCAGACGCGCGCGTCGCCGAGCGCCGCGACAAGCGCCGGTACTTCGGTGGTGCGAACTGGGGTATCGGTCATAATCTGCGTTTCGAACTCGTGTTGAGGCGTACCAAGCGAGGCCCCGCCGGCATGACGCCTGCATGCAGCATGGCGTTCTTCGCGATTTCGGCAAACGCCGGTGCCGCGACCACGCTGCCGTAGATCGCCCCGCGGGGCTTGGCGATTTTGACGAGGATCACGAAGCGCGGCGCTTCGGCGGGTACGAACCCGACAAACGATGCGACGTAATCCCCGGCCGAATAGTATCCGTTCTCGGCGACTTGCGCGGTGCCCGTCTTACCGGCCGTCGTATATCCTGGAATCTGGGCGGTAGGATTTCCCGTGCCGCGCACGACGACCGCCCGGAGATACCCGCGCAGTACCGCGGCCGTTTTGCGCGACATGACGCGGCGCTCGATTTCCGGCGCGTACCGATAGGTCTCGTGGCCGTCGCTATCGATAATGGCCGAGAGAATCCGCGGACGCATCAACAGACCGCCGTTTGCGATCGCGGCGTACGCGCGCACGAGCGCGATCGGCGTAACGGCAATGCCGTGGCCGAACGACATCGTGGGCAGCGAGGTCGCACTCCAATCCGAAAGGCGCGGCAGGATGCCCGGGTTTTCGCCCGGGAGCCCGAGCCCGGTCGTGCTACCGAAGCCGAAGCGCCGCATCATAGCGTAGAGCGTACGCGCGCCGATCCGCAGACCGACTTCCGCAGCGCCGACGTTGTGCGAGTATGCGATGATGTCGCCGAGCCTCTCCGTGCTGCCGGCACCTGCGAGAAAGCCGTCCTCCGCGTTATGTATGACGCTGCCGCCGATTGCCAACGAATCGCGCGCGGGGAAGCGATCCTGGGGCGTCACTTTTCCGCTATCGAGAGCGGCTGCCGCGGTGATGAGTTTGAAGGTCGAACCGGGCTCGTAGGCGTCCACCACGGCGCGGTCGCGGCGCGCGTCGGGCGAAAACGATCCGAAATTTCGCACGTCGTAATCGGGCGAATTTGCGAGCGCCAGAACCTCGCCCGTCGCCGGATCCATCACGATCGCAGATCCGCTTTCCGCGTGCCATTTGGCAACCGTCTGCGTGAGCACGTCCTGCACTTCGTACTGGAGATACGAATCGATCGTGAGCGCGATCGAATGCCCCGCTTTGGCGGCGACGATAATCTTTGGTTGCGAGAACGGAATCGCGCGGCCGAACACGTCCGCTTCGAGTTCCATGCGCCCCGGCGTTCCACGCAGTATGCTATCGAAGGAATACTCAACGCCGTCGAGTCCGTTTTCATCGAAGCCGGTAAACCCGATCACCGAGGACGCGAGTCGTCCCGAGGTAACGAAACGAACGCCCGTCGGCTCGGGAACGATGCTGATGCCGCTCAAATCGAGCTTTGCGACGGCGTCCGCTTCGTCGTGCGAAATCTTATGCGCGATCTGCACGTACGGGGCTTTGGCCTGCAGCGATGCGAAAATCTCCGATTCCTTGATGCCGTGCAGTACGGCCGCGAGCGCGTGCGCCGTTTCGCGGACGCCCACGATATCGCGCGAGCTCGCGTAGAGGCTCTGCGAAGGCAGCGAGCGCACGAGCGGCGTCCCGTCGCGATCGAAGATCGCGCCGCGATGTGCCGGAAAGGTGATCGTGGTAAGGCGTTGTTCGTACCCGCGTTGCGCGAGCCGCGGGCCGTCGCGCACTTGGACGATGTAAAACTTCGCGACCACGAAGAGCGCGATCACGAAGATGCCGTAAAAAAGAATTTTGGCGCGCAGGATTTGCCCGCGCGCCGACGCTTCGTCGGGACGCCGCCGCGTCACGTTATTTCAGCCAGGGTAGAAAGGCGATACCAGCGGCAGGCTGCGCCGAGTACTCGCGCGGAAGCGAAATTTGGGCGAAACTCTCCGCTTCGTGCATGCCGAGCTTTGCGCCGATGAAGCCCAAGCGCTCGCGCGAAGAGAGGCCCTGGATCTCGTCGTCGAGCCGAGCGCTCTCGTCGCTCAAACGTGTTTGGGTACGCAAATTCTTGCTCAGTTCGTAGTTCATGCGCGTGACGTTGGCCATGAGCGCGAGGTAGATGCCGATTGCGACGGTGCCGATCGCAAGCGATGCCACGATGCGCCCAAGTAAGAGATAGCGCGAGCGCCGGCGCAGCGAGCGGCGCCGGCCGACCGCGGCGCGGCCGGCGCGCGATCCGACGCGCGGCTGTGGGAATTCTTCGTCAAACAGAAGAGGTTGTGCGATCACGGAAGGCGCTCCGCGACGCGAAGCTTTGCGCTGCGCGCGCGCGGGTTGCGCGCGAGTTCGTCGTCGCCGGCAATGAGTGGTTTTTTGGTGAGGCGTCGCACGCGCTCGTCGTCGCGGAAACGCTGCTTGACGATGCGATCCTCGAGCGAATGAAAACTGATGGCGGCGATGCGGGCGGCCGGGCGCAAAAAGCCGATCGCGGCATCGAGCCCACGTTCGAGCGAACCGAGTTCGTCGTTGACCGCGATACGCAAACCCTGAAAGACGCGCGTCGCGGGATGGATCCGCTCGCGATGACCGCTGCGATGCGTCACGCCCGCGACGATCTTCGCGAGTTCGAGGGTGCGCGCGGGCAAGCGGCCCGCGTCGCGCGCTTGCACGATCGCGCGCGCGATGCGGCGCGCGGCGCGATCTTCACCGTAATGGAAGAAAATATCGGCCAATTCCGCTTCGCTCGATTGCGCGAGCAGATCGTAGGCGGTCGGGCCCTCCGCATCGTTCATCCGCATATCCAGCGGTCCGTCGGCGAGCACCGAAAAGCCGCGCTCGGACCGGTCGAGTTGCATCGACGAAACGCCGACATCGAAGAGCGCCCCATCGATCTGCGCAACCCCGAGCTGCCCGAGGCTCTGCGCGAGGCCGGCGAAATTGGCGCGCACGAGGGTAACGGACTCGGCGAGATCGGCCGGAACGTGCGCGCTCGGATCGCGATCGAAGGCCAAGACTCGCCCTCCCGCGGCGACGATTGCGCGGGTGTGGCCGCCGGCGCCGAAGGTTGCGTCCACGTACGTGCCGCCGTGGTGCACCGCGAGCGCTTCCAAGGTTTCGGCGAGTAGGACGGGCGTGTGGCCATTAATAGAGCCCGAGCTCCGTGGTGAAAGCGGCCGCTTCGTCGGGCGAAGGGCCTTCCGTACCGAGGCGCTCTTTCGACCATATCTCGACGCGCCGCAGCGTTCCGATCGAAACGGCGTCGCGATCGATGCCGGCATAGGCGCGCAGCGCCGGCGGCACGACCAAACGCCCTTGCGCATCGCAGCCGACCTCTTCGGTATGCGCGAAAACGTGCCGAACGAAGCGCCGGAAGCGCTCGTCCTTGTGTTCGGCGGCATCGAGCCGTTCGCAAAACGCTTCCCACGTTCCGAGCGGGTAGAGCGCAAGGCATGGTTCGGGCTCGGCGATCGTCACGATGAACTTGCTGCCGAGGCGCTCGCGAAAGCGGGCGGGCACGACAAGTCGACCCTTGTCATCAAGGGCATGTTCGGCGCGACCGGTAAAGCGCGGAACTTCGCGAGCCAGGACAGAGCCTCCATTTCGCTCCACTGAGAACCACTGGCCACCACTATACGCGTGCTTTCGGTGTCGATGCAACAGACGACCGTCACAAACTTTCGCGCGTCGAACACACGTTCGTAACATATAGCGGGCAAATGCGCTGCTATGCCGACTGCCGGAGGCGGGGTTGCCGAACCGGGCGGGCATTGATTTGGACGAGTACTGCCCTTTGGAAATCAGGTTATGTCTCAGTACGTCGGACGCGAATGAGTCGCTACTGTCAGTCCGCTCTTTTGGTCGAGGCGAGGCCACCTTGCGCGCTCTCGGCGCGCAGCTCGACCGGGTCGCGCGCGGCTTGGGACCGCAGTCGATCGGAAGATTGTCGGAGCAAAAGGGGTGTCACGGCGGCCTTCGAGCCGCGTTACTACGCGGCCAGAGAACTCCGGAAAGCGAAGGCCGAGCCCACTATGCGCCGAAACCATAGACAGACGTGAGACTTCTCGCAGCATTTGTGCTGCTTGGTTCCCTTTGCGGCTGTAGCGGCGGCGGATGGGTACCGGGCGGCCCCCACTATTTAGACCAGCAGTCGCTGCAACGCATCGTCGCGGCCGGCGCGCGCGACAATGGCCTGCAGCCGACGCTCGTCAATGCGATCATCGACGTGGAGTCGCACGGCGATCCCGCTGCGGTTAGCCGCGCGGGAGCACAGGGTCTGATGCAATTGATGCCCGATACGGCGGCGACCTACGGCGTCGTCAACTCGTTCGATCCCGAAGAGAACGTTTCGGCGGGCTGCCGCTACATGCACGATCTCATGCACCGTTACCACAACAAATTGAACCTCGCGCTCGCGGCGTACAATGCGGGCCCCGGCGCTGTAGATAGCGCTCGCGGCGTCCCGCTGTTTGCGGAGACGCGCGCGTACGTAGCTCGCGTCACGGGCGAACTGCGCTCGACGACCAACTAGGCTACCGTGGCCACGGCTCCCGGAATCCGCTTAGCGCCGTTCGCACCGCTGCGCTTCCGGCCGCACATTCCGATTCTCGACGCGTATATACTGCGGGAACTGGTCGCGCCGTTCGTGTTCGCGTTCGGCGCGTATCTGTTGTTTTGGTTCGTCAACATCTTCTTCTTGGCGGCCGACTACATCATCAACGCGCACGCGCCGCTCTTCTTGGTACTGCGGTTCCTGTTGTTTCGCGTTCCTCAGAGCACGCCGCTTGCATTTCCGTTTGCGTGCCTGTTCGCCTCGCTGCTAGCGTTCGGACGCCTCGCCGGCGACAACGAGATCAATGCGATGCGGACGGCCGGCATCACGTTCATGCGCATCTGCCGGACGCCGCTTTTGTGCGGCCTCGCGATGTTCGGCGTTTCGTACTACATCAACGAAACGATCGCGCCCGTCACGACCGATCTTTCCACGCGTTCTTTTTATCAGATCGTCTACCACACGCAGGAGCTGCCCATCGTTCCAGGTTTTTTCCGCAAGGACGATACCACGGGCAACGTGTTTTACGTCGGTAACATCAGCCAAGATAAGAAGACGCTCACCAATGTGATGATCTTTCAAAACGCGACGACGAGCCCGTACAAGACCGTCGTCAACGCCGATACGGCCAACGTCGAAGGCTCGATCCTCCATCTGGTCAACGCGCGCGTCACGAAGTTCAAGCCGACCGGCGAAGTGGACGGCGACGCGGTTCAAAAGACGATGGATATCGGCTTGCCGATCGGCGAAACGATCGATCAGTTTGTGAGTTCGTCGCAAAACGATCCGTATTCCGTCAACTCCAAAACGCTGAAGAACCAGATCTCCGCGATGCAGGCGACGGGGCAAGGCGGCCAATCGCTCGAGGTGCTCAAGATCACGCTCGCGCAGCGCCTCTCGTTCCCGTTCGCTGCGTTCATTGCCGTCGTCCTCGCACTTCCGCTTTCCGCGCAAATCGGCAAGAAGGGCAAGAATCTCGGCATGGCGCTGGGCGTCGCACTCTCCGTACTGCTGCTCTTTCTCTACTACGTGATGATGTCGGCGTTCTCGGCGCTCGGCAAAAACGAAGCGATGAACCCATACCTTGCGGCGTGGGCGCCGAACATCATCATGGGGGCGGCCGGAGCATTTATGTTCTACCGCGTGGAGCACTGAGAGCACGCCATGCCCGGCGCCGCGCCAGATCTCTGGTCGCTCTCATTCTTGCTTGCGCGTGGTTCGTGGGAATGCTCGCGCCCGCGGCGGCGGTCGCCGATCCGCAGAATCCACCGACCGATCCTCGGCTGATCCAACTCATCAAACACAGTTGCGGCGGCGGCCCGGCCTCGGCGCAGCGGCAAGCCGAAATCAGCGCGATCCAACATATGCTCGCGGACGCGATGCCGCAGGTAGGAACGCCTCCACCCGGCGTTCCGCTGCGGACCGTGTCGGGCACCTACGTGGCTCAAGCGACGCCGACCGACACACCCACACCATCCGCTGCGCAATCCCCAAGCGCACCCTCTCCGACCGAAACGCCGGCGTCGCCCGCGACCTCCGATACCTCTTCGCCCGAAGCGAGCGCTTCGCCGGATCAATCGGTCCCGAGTCCGAGTCCGACTGCGACGCCGCTGCACATTCCGGGCGTGCCGCCGCCGGGACCCGGAGAACTCATCGCGCCGACGCCGCAGCCGAGCAGTTCGGTGCTCACGCCGCCGCCGCTCCCTTCGAACACGCCGCTCGCTGCCGATACGGGTCCCGTTTTCATCGTGCGGCCGAGCGGCTCTCCGCCCCCGATTCCCTTGAAAGGCGCCTCGCCCGGACTTCCCACCGCCCAACCGACGGCCACCGGCGCCACTCCGATCCCAACCCTGGCACCGAACGAAATCGTCACGGTTGCCGACAAATTGATCGGCTCGAGCGACGAACGACGCTCCTCCGATCTCATCGGCAACGTTCATATTTTTTATACCGAGGGACAGATCGTCGGCGACGTGGCGCACTACGACGGCGAGCATACGATCACGGTGACGGGGCATACGTATCTGGTCAACCGGCGTCAAGATTCGATTCTGTACGCGGATAAGATCCTGTTCGATACGCATACGCGCAAGGCGACGCTGATCCAGGGGGAAGGCGAATCGATCGAAGGCGTGGCGCAAGGCAAACTGCACTTCAAAGCGGATTCGCTCGTCACCAGCAGCGCCGGCGTCACGCACGGCGAGCACGGCAACTTTACGACCTGTGAGAACCCGCATGCGGGCTACCACGTGGAAGCGCGGCAGATCGACATCACGCCGGGCGACAAACTCGTGGCGCATAAGGCGACCGTGTTTCTGGGGCCTACGGCAATCTTCTATATACCGCTGCTCGTCATTCCGCTGCTCGACATCCCGGATCCGCGGCGCCAAGTGAGTTTTCTTCCGCTGATCGGTTACGACCAGGCCGAGGGATTCTGGGTGAAACTGCGGATCGGCTTCGGGACGACCAACACGTACTACGGGTATTATCGCGTCGAGTATTACACCAAGCGTGGACTCGGCCTGGGATACACCGCGTACATCGGCGCCAAAGACGGCCACCGGTATACGACGATCGATTCCTACACGATCGACGATCGTACGCAGGATGCGCGGCTCACGAACTTTTCGATCAACGACGTGGAGACGTTTAGCAAGCGGCTGCGCGGCCAATTCGGCGTGCAGTACCAAGGCGACTTTGGCCCCAACTTGCCGATCCCGCCCTCGATCGATATCTCGGGCTCCATCATTCACGAGACCGGCAACATCAGCACGGAAAACATCGAGTTCCAGCGCGAGATGCAGGGGACGATTTCCGATACGTTCAGCGTCGGTTTCATCGACTCGCTTACGCTCAGTAAGTACATCCAGCAGCAGATCAGTCTGACCTATTCGAGATTCTTGGGCTCGGGCGTATCGAGCGACACCTTCCATATCGATACCGATACGCACCTCACGACCAAGCTCGCCGACTACAACTTCGTGTACGACAAGACGGACTATTCCTCGAATCCGTTCGGGTACGACCGGGTCCCCGAGCTTCAGATCCTGCCGCACATCAATTACGGCAATTTTAAGTTCGGTCCGCAAATACAGTTCGCGGGCGGCGAATATTCCGAGCCCGAGAACCATTTTTCGACATCGCGTTTCCAGATGCAATTTGCGGATTCCGTGTTCGCGAAAGTGTTCGGCGACAGCGACTTCTCCGCAAACTATAACTTGACCCAAGACTACTACGGCACGGGCGACGAGAAGGCGTTCGACCAGCAGAGCGCCGCGCTCTCGACCCCGATCGGGCAGCACATCATCAATTCGCTCAACTACAACGAGCAGCATCCGATCGGGCCGGCGAACGAGCCGTTCCAGCTCTTCGACAATCTCTCGCCCGGTTCGCACTCCGCGCAAGATACGATCCGCTTCTACAACAAGGACGTCTACTCGTTCTCGCTCTCGGGCGGCACCGATTTCGATCGCGAAGCGCAATCGATCAGCTACCAGCTCAACTACCGCCCCTCGCTCAAGTCCTACATCGTCATCGGCGGCTTCTATCAACCAGGTTCCGGCAACGGTTTCGAAACGACGAACGTCCAGGCGATCACGCCCTTCGGCCGGGACACGTCGCTAGAATTTACGACCAACATCGATTGGCACAACCACAACCGTCTCGAAGATAAGAACATCCTACTGAGCAAGACGGTCGACGGCTGCTACAACATGCAATTCACCTACAACCAAGATCTCAAAGTCTTCAGCTTCAACATCGTCATCCTCGCCTTCCCGGGCGAAGGCGTCGGCGTCGGCCTCGGCGGCCAATCCACCACCGGCGGCGGCCTCAGCAGCATAATCCCCCAGAATCTCGCCTTCTGACCCCCCATCGCGCGATTCCCAATTCGATGGGCGCTCTGAATTCGCCCGAATCTAGGAGCCCGACGGCGAAGTTTCCTCGCGGAAATGAGCCGTCGGGCGACGACGAGTCGGGCGAATTCAGAGCGTCTCGCTCACGGGTAGTTGTCGACTTCGCCGTAGGTTATGTAGGCGGCTTGGAGTTGGGGGACTTGGTAGGGTGTGCCGCGGGCGTAGTTGGGTTGCGTGGAGATTGCGGTGTCGACGATGATGCCGGAGAACGTCGTATCCGTTGGGCCGTATTGGCCGAGCGAGTCGAGCGGCACGTCGGTTCCGGGTGCGAACGTCATCAAGTTAAACGTCCAGTTGACGAGATACGGGGGCACGTCGACACCGGTGGTGGTGCTCACGCCGCCCGGTGAGGGTGAAGGGCTGGCCGACGGTGCCCCGCTTGCGGATGCGGAAGCCGAAGCACTCGGCGAAGTTCCCGGTGCAACCGTCGGCGATGCGGTCGGCGAACTCGACGCAAAAGCGGTCGGACTACCCGAAGGTGCGGCCGTCGAGTTCGGGCATGGCAGCGGAACCAATTCCGGGTTGTTCAGTTGACTACGCAGGAAGGTAAAGGCGAATTCATTATTTTGCCCGTTGTAATTCGGTACGAACTGGACGTACGACGGATTGAGATTGTTGACGAGCAATTTCGTGATCTGCCCCGAACTGCCGTTGTTGAGATAGTATTGCTCGAGCTCCGGCAACGCGGTGGTACCCGTCCCGCCTCCGACAAGGAACGCAAACGAATAGCTGGCATATCCGGTAAGAAACGCGTTCGGATAGGGCACGCCCGTGCCGCACGTATCGATCGCGATCGCGTAGATGACGTTCGTGAAATCGAGCGGTCCGTTCGTTTCGAACTTCACGGTGATGTGGCCGGCGAGGTCGCTCGCGGCGCCCGGCGTCGGAAAGGTAACTTGGTGACCGCACGCCACGAGCATGCTGACGGCGAAAACGAACGCGATGGACGATAAGCGGCGGAGCATGATTTCCTCACTCGTTCCGTTTGCCGTCGCGACGCTCGGCGCCATCGCCATGGCGCTTGCGTTCCCAAAAACGAACGCTGCCGTACTTGCACCGCTGGGGGCGGCCGGACTCTTCTGGGCGTGGTTTGGGGCGTCGCCGATACGCGCCTTCTGGATCGGTTGGTTTGCGGGAGCGGTCTATTTTACGATGTCGTTCTGGTGGTTCGGCGAAACGGCCGGCGCCTTGATCGCACCCTTCGGCTTCCTATTAGCGCTGGGACCGGCGATTGGTGACGCGTTCTTCGGATTCGCGCTCGTCGGCGCGCTGGTATCTCTTGCGGCAGGAGCTCTGCGCGGCCGCATCCGCATCGCACGCGCCGTCGTGCCGCTCGGCGCGGCCGCCGCGTTCGCGTTCGGGGAATGGTTGCGCGGCGAAGGTCTCGGCGAGATTGCGGTACCTTTTGCGGAGATCGGTTACACGCAAGTGAACTCACCGCTCGCCCCGGTTGCCGCCTTCGCCGGCAGCTACGGCATTACGTTCCTGGTCTGTGCGATCGGCGCGTATGCAGCCTACGCGCTGCGCATGCGCCCCGTCCGCGGAAGCGGTATCGATGCGCTCGGCGGCATCGCGGCCATCGTTGCGTGCGTCGCGCTCGCGTGGACGCTGTGGCCCGCGCGCACGCAGGCGCCGCCCACCTATCGCGTGGCCGCCGTGCAAGGTAATATCGCGCAAAAGCTCAAGTTCACGCCGGCCGCTTTTACGCGGGCGGTGACCCGCTATGAAAGCCTCACGGCGCGAGCGGCGAGCGATCGTCCGCAGCTCGTCGTATGGCCGGAAACCGTCGTAACGACCGCCCTCAACCGGTCGCCGGAAGTTCAGGCGCGCTTTGCCACACTCGCGCGCGCGATTCATGCGGAGCTCGTGGTGGGAACGTTCTTCGTATCGGCGTCGGGCGAATATAACGTCCTGTACTTCTTTCGCCCCGACGGCGGGCTCGATGCAATCTACCGTAAGCGCCAGCTCGTGCCGTTTGCCGAACACTTGCCCTTCCCGGCGATCTTCGGACGTCTTCCGTGGGCGCGCGAAATCTCGCACTTCTCGAGCGGCACCGACGACGGCATAGTGACCGTCGACGCCCTGCGCTTCGGGCCGATCGTGTGCTGGGAATCCGCCTTTACGGATCTCGTCGGCAACGACGTGCGCGACGGCGCGACCGCCCTGATCATATCGACCGACGACGCCTGGTTCGGCACGACCGCGGGTCCCTACCAGCACGCGCAGATCGCGCAGATGCGCGCGCTCGAGACCGGGCGCTGGATCGTACGGGCGGCGTCGACGGGGATCAGCGGTATCATCGCGCCGAATGGACGTTATACGCAAAGGAGCGGGCTCGATGAGGAAACCGTCGTGAGCGGAGCGATCGGCGACCCGGTCGACACTGCCTACGATCGCATCGGTGGCGCATCCGTCGCGGCCGCGTTTGCGCTCTCGTACCTGCTCGTCCTGGGTGTGGGAAGATGGCGTCGCGCCTAAGGGTCGGCCGCGGGATCATCGCCGGAACCGCAACGGCACTCGTGGTCTTCGTGATCTGGGGCATCTATCAAGCGGGAATCGGCGAAACGCCCCCGCCTCCGAGTTCTACCGATATCATTTTTCATAACGGTCTTGCGAACGGCCAGCGCATCAAGACGCGGTCGTGGTCGGCAGAGTACGATCGCATCGTCAGCAATGCCGACCAAACCATTCTCGATCTCAACCACGTTCGCAACGGAGTCATCTACAAGGCCGGCAAGCCGTATCTTCACGTTCGCGCGGCGCACATGACCGTAAATACGACGACGCGCGATTTCGTGGTGACCGGCCCCTTACACGTCGAGACGGTCGGAGCGCGGCCGGCCCGTTCCTTCGATACGACGGCCGCCGTATGGAGCGATGCGCTCCAGCGGCTGGATCTCTCCAGAACGGTAACGATTCATAGCGGAGCGGACGGACCGCTTATCGTCGGCAGCCTTACCTTCAATGTGAAGACCGGAGACATCGAGCTGCACGATGTCTCCGGACCCATTCGCTTTAAGTGATCCGGCGTCGCGGCCTCAGGCCTTTTTCTTGATTACAGCTTTCTCGGCGATCGCGGCGCCTTCCAAGCCCACACTCTCTTTAGAGGGAGAACCTTCGCGGCTCTTCTTCGCTTCGGCGATCAGCTGTTTTACTTTTTGGCCGCCCTTGTGGCCGATCTCCTCATAGAAATCCGACCCATACTTGTCTTTGACGACCCGGCCGCCTTTCTGCCCGATCGTCTCGTAGAATTGGGCACCGTGCCGCTCGCGCGTCGCTTCTCCGCCTTTACGCCCGATGGTCTCGTAAAATTCCGAACCGTACCGCTCGCGAACCGTATCGCCGCCTTTTTTGCCGGCTTCACGCACCGACATTTCGCCCCCCGGAGCTTTCTGCGGTGCGCCGTTTTCTTTCCGGGTGGAAGCCGATACGCCGGCTTTCGAAGATCCCTTCGAGGACTGGTCTGCCATTTCAACAACCTCTTCGTGCAACGGAGAAGCACTGTACTTGCTAACCGTATAACCTTCGTACCCACGCCGACCGGCCTTAAACTAGCATGATACGCACAATCATCGAGAACGCTTGCATCTATGACGGCGTTTCGTCGGTCCCGCAGCAGACAGACCTCGGCATCGTCGACGAGCGCATCGCACTCATCGGCGACCTGCGCGAGCGCGATGCGTACGAGCGCGTACCCGGCGCCGGGCGCGTGCTGTGCCCGGGTTTCATCGACGTTCACTCGCATTCCGATGAACTGTGGCTAGCCGATGGGCGCTGCGAAGGCAAGATCCGTCAGGGCGTTACGACGGAAATCGGCGGCAACTGCGGAACCTCCGTGGCGCCGCTGGCGGGGCTCGCGCTCGCGCGCAAAACCGAGGACGCGCAGACCGTGGGAGTCGACGTCGACTGGCACGATCTCGACGAATTTCTTTCCATCGTCGAGCGCAGCGGCGTCGCCCTCAACGTCGCAACGCTTGTCGGACTCGGCACGACGCGCCGCTGCGTCCGTGGCGATCGCGAGGGGCGGCTCGACGAGTTCGAAATGCGCGCTCAGGCGGATCTCGTACGCGCCGCCATCGAACAGGGCGCACTTGGGGTTTCGAGCGGGCTCATCTACGTGCCCTCGCGCTATGCCGATATCGATGAGCTGGCGGCGTGCGCCGTAGCCGCGCGCGATGCGGGCATGCCGCGCTACGTCTCGCACTTGCGCAGTGAAGGCGCCGAACTGCTGGCCGCCGTCGACGAAGCACTCGAAATCGGACGCCGCACCGACGTCGCGGTGCAGCTCTCGCATCATAAAGCAGCGGGCAGGAAGTATTGGGGCACCGTCCATCGTTCGCTCGAGGCTGCCTCGCGCGCGCGGGCCCGGGGCCAGCTCGTCGGCGCGGACGTATATCCTTACATCGCGATGTGGACCGATCTCGATACCATTTTGCCCGACGACGCGCGCGACGGCGGACGCGAGGCGACGCTGGAGCGGCTCGCCGACCCGAAAACCGCGACGGCGCTGGCATTGCGGCTCGAACTCGAACGGGGCGCGGAGTGGCACGACATCGCGATCTCCGAAGTAGGCAGCGAACGCAACGCCGGGCTTGCCGGCATGCGGCTCGACGAGATCGCGGCACGCTGGCGCCTCTCGCCGGCACGCGCGGCGATCCGTCTGCTGCTCGAAGAACGCCTCGAAGTGCAAGCGATTTTTTTTGCGATGAACGAGGACGACGTAGCGACGGTGCTCTCCGCAGATTTCGTTTCCATCGGGAGCGATGCATCCGCGCGCGCGATCGACGGGCCGACGGCCCGCGGCGTCCCGCATCCCCGCACCTTCGGATGTTTTCCGCGCGTCTTCGGGCGCTTCGTGCGCGGCCGCCACACGCTCGAACTCGGCGAAGCGATTCGCCGGATGACGTCGCTTGCAGCCGAGCAGTTCGGCTTGCAGGGCCGTGGACGGATCGAACTCGGCGCGTATGCGGATCTCGTTTTGTTCGATAGCGAGCAAATCACGGATACCGCGACCTACGATCGTCCCTTCGCGTATCCGGCCGGCATCGACTCGGTGTGGGTGAACGGCTCGGCCGTCGTCCGCGGCGGCAACTCTACGGGTGCGCGCCCGGGGCGAGCGTTGCGCGGCGGCCGCGCCGCGACGTGAACGTCCTCGAGCTTCCGGCGCCGCAGCGCGATGGGTTGCTGGCCGGCGCCCGCCGCTCCCGGGTCGTGCGCGGGGCGACGGTCTACATGCCGGGCGATCCGGCGAACTGCGTCTACGCCATCGATTCCGGTCGCATCAAGATCGTGCGCACGAACTCGAGCGGCGCGGAATCGATCGTGGGCATTCGCAATCCAGGGGATCTGTTCGGCGAACTCACCTGGCTCGGCGACGAAACGGTGCGTGCCACAAGCGCGATCGCGCTCGATCCGAGTGAGGTCCGTCGCCTCGATGCATCGTTCTTCGAACGACGCCTTCGAGAAGACGGTGCCTTGGCGGCCGCCTTCGCACGCGGCATCGCACGGCGGCTCGCTACGATCGAACGCGAACTCACCGAGCTCGAAGGGAAGAGCGTTCCCGGCCGGCTCGTCGACGTTCTCGGCCGCCTCGCAGCCGACCACGGCGTCGCGCAGGACGATGGGTCGCTACGCATCGGCATCAACCTCACCCATAAAGATCTCGCCGATTTGATCGGCACGAGCCGCGAAACGCTCACCAAAGAGCTCGGCGTCCTGGCCGACATCGGGTTGCTGCGCATCGCGCGGCGCACGATCGTCCTTTTGCAGCCGCGCGCATTTCCGCGCCGGCGGCGCGAATAACCTACGCCGGCGCGCTCGACGCGCGCGAACGGCGCACGTGAACGAGAACGTAGCGCGCGGTTACGAGCACGACGATCGTCGCCGCGATCGCGAGCGCGGCGCCGGCGAACGGCAAGAGAATCGCAAGGACCGTCGAGGCGACGGCAGCGATATCTTCGCACAGGCTTAGGATCGGATTCCCAAGGCCGAGCGTCGTCGCCGTCGACGCGCCGCGCAGCGTGGCGATGCCGGTGTGCACGCCGAGTGCGTTGAGCGCGCCCGCGCCCATGAGCGCGTATGAGACGGGATCCCCCGTTCCCGCACCCGGGATGGTACCCGCCACGAGCAGTGCCGCCGCGACCGGCTTCGTAGCGAAATGCAGCACGTGCAGCGCGTGGTCGAGAACGGGAATTTTATCGCCCGCAAATTCGAGCACGGCGAGTGCCGCGAGCAGTAGCGTCGCGCCGTTCGAGCCCAGAAAAGCAAACGACGGGGAAGGATGGAGATAGCCGAAATGCATGGCGACCGAGGCCAATACCAGGGTCAGAAACGGCCGGATGCCGATACTCGTCGAGAGACCGTACGCGGTCGCAAAGGTCGTTGGATCCAAGAGCGCGCCCTCCGAGCCATGCTACCGCATTTGGGGGCCGAGGTTTCGCGCGGGGGCCACGGCCTTCGAAACCGTGGCGACGCGCTCCCCGAGTTCCGCCGCGACCTCCGCCACCGCATCCCGCAGCGCGGCGATCGTGCCTTCGTTATCGATCACGTAATCGGCAAGCTCGCGCGCGCGGTCCGGATCGATCTGGGCGGCCATCCGGCGCTCGACATCTTCGCGTGAAAAACCGCTCCGCTCCGCGATGCGCCGGATCCGCGTTTCCTTATCGGCGACCACCAGCACGTTCGCGTCACAGAAGCGATAGAAGCCGGCTTCGAAAAGCAACGGCACGTCGTGCAGCACGATCTGCTGCGGGCCGGCCTGTGCCTCACGCTCGGCACCGAGGCGGCGAACTTCGGGATGCACGATCGCACTCAGTTCGTCGCGCGCAGCGCTATTGTGAAAGACGATTCTCGCCATCTCGGCGCGATCGAGATCGCCGTTCTCATCAATCGTTTGCGGCCAGCGCGCACGTATGCGTTCGAGCCCGGGCGTTCCCTTCGCAACCGCATCGCGCGCCAGAGCGTCGGCATCGATCACGAGGGCACCCAGAGCCGCAAACGTGTGGGCCACTTCGGATTTACCGGAACCGATGCCGCCAGTGAGACCGACGCGTAGCCGCATCGCTTTCGCTTACCGAGGCGGACGGCGCGGCCCTTTTCGCGCCGCCGTCCTCGCTAAGCTTCGACCGGAAGGCTAGAGTGAATCCCGCCCGTTGTCTCTGGAGCGCGTGCCCTTTTGGGCCGTCGTTTTTGCTTTCGACGCCGCGAGCGTCTCCTTACGAATTTCTTCCTGCGTCTTCACAGAACCAACCGTCGCAACGGTCTGCGAAAACGCTGCGCCTTCGGTTGCGTTGAGGCGAACGGCGCCGGGGCGCGCGCGTCGCTGCTTCGGCTCTTCTTTGAGAGCCTCGGCAAATTTCGCCTTAGCTTCGTCCACTTTCGCGCTCTTTTCGGCGACGTTCTTTTTGGACGCTTTGGCATCGCCTTTGTTGGTGCCCATAATATCGCCGAGCGCGGCATCCATGTAATCGGCGCGCGCGGTGTTCTTTTCCTCGTAAGCCTTCTCGGCTTTGCTCTTAGGCTTCCTGGGATTGTCCATGAGGTTCACCCATTCATAGCAGCGAGACGGGCGGCTCACAGTGAGCCGGACGGGAGAACTGCCCTGCAGCACAATTGCCTTCCTCCCGGCAATAAAAAAGGAGCCGGCATAGTGCCGGCCCCCATTTTTCATCTCTCTAGAAACCGCTACTCTGCGATGACCGGATCGAGGGCGCTCGCGATCGAACCGAGATCGCCATCGATTACGAACTCGGCGATTTCGTCCGGCGACACGTCGGCGACGTGCTGGATCGAGCCCGTGATGCGGCGCGTCGAGTGGTTGATCGTGAGCAGCGTAACCTCGACCTCTTGGCCGGGGCTGTACTGCAGCGCGGGGTCGAATTCACCCTTAGGGACCATCGCGAGAACGCCCGGGATGATCTCAACCAGCAAGTAGTTCGGCGTCACTTTCACGACACCGGCGATCAGGCGCTGGCCCTCGAGCAACTTATCGGCATGCTCGACCCAAGGATCGGGCAGCGCGTGCTTGAGCGATAGCGACACTTTCTTGGCATCCGCATCGAATTTCATCACTTCGACCTGGACGATATCGCCGATCTTCACGACCTCGGACGGATGCTTGATGCGCGCGTACGAAAGTTCGCTGTTGTGGATGAGGCCGTCGATGCCGCCGAGGTCGACGAACGCGCCGAACTCCGCGAGCCGCACCACGACGCCTTCGCGAATCTGGCCGACCGCCAAGGTACCCAGCAGTTCGGACTTCTTGGCGTTGAGCTCTTCCTCGAGCACCAAGCGCTGCGAAAGCACGACCCGGTGGCGCTTGTGATCGAGATCGATCACCTTGAGGCGCAGATGCTTGCCCACGAGCTCTTCCAGATTGCCGACCGGCTGGCGGCGGATCTGCGAGGCCGGGACGAACCCGCGCATGCCGAGGTCGACGAGAACGCCGCCCTTGACCACTTGCGTGACGGTAGCTTCGATGACTTCGTCGTTGTCGTGTGCGGCGATGACCTTTTCCCACGTCTTAAGGGCGCGGGCGCGCCGTTCCGAGAGGAAGAGCGTGCCTTCCTCATCGATGCGGTGGATCATCACCTCGAGCTTGTCGCCGACGAGCAGTTCTTTAGGCTCGATCGCGAGCGAAAGCTCGCGGAAACTCAAAAAGCCTTCGGATTTGCCGCCGATATCGACGAGCAACTCGTCCTGATACTTGGCGACGATAACGCCGGTAAGCACCTGGCCCTCATCGAGGACTTTGAGGCTCTCTTCATACATGCGCTGCTCGAGCGCGAGTTGGTCTTCTTCTTCTTCGATGACGGGCGGTGCGATCTCGGTGGTGGTAATAAGTATCCCCTTTACTCGTGCGCCGGATCTTTGTCGCCCGGTCACACCCCGCGCTTTTGCGCAGTTCTCTGTCTAAGCAGAGCGGCATTTTCTAGTCTAGCGTATTTGGTGAGTCTGCAGTAGCCCTTGGGACCGGCAGTCTGGTCCGTCGGGGGGCACGCCGCCCCGATTTCAACGGAATTACCTTCTTTGGCAAGTGCGGCACCACCAGGTGCCGCGTTGGGCGACGACGGTTCGGACGATGGGGCGTTGGCAGCGCGGGCAGCTTTCGCCGTCGCGACCGTAGACCGAGAGGGCGTTTTGGAAGCCCCCGCGGAGGCCGTCTGCATCGACATAGTCGTCGACGCTCGTACCGCGCATCTCGACCGCGCGCCGGAGCACGTCGATGATCGATGCGTGAAGCCGGCGCCTCGCCGGTTTTGAGAGCGTTCCGGCGGGCCGGTCCGGACGGATCCGAGCGGCCCAGAGCGCTTCGCAAGCGTAGATGTTACCGATCCCCGCTATGCGGCGCTGGTCGAGCAGGAACACCTTGATGGGTGTCGTCCGCCCGTCCAGCAGACTTGAGAAGCTCTCATACGAAAAATCGTGAGAAAGCGGCTCGAGTCCGACCTCGGCAGCCCACGGTTCTTCAGGCTCCACGAGGCGCATCCTGCCGAACTGGCGGACGTCCGCAAAACACACCCGCGCGCCGTCCCGGAGGACGAGCAGCACGTTCGTATACGGTTCCAGGATCGTGGTCCCCGCCGGCTGGACGATGAGCCGCCCGGTCATCCGGAGATGAACGACGAGCTGCCGGCCCGAGCCGAGCGAAAAAACCACGAATTTCCCGCGCCTGCCCACGGTATCGATCCGCTCACCTTCGAGCTCCCGCGCGAACCGAATCGGTTCGGGAAGGGCCACTTTGGGGCGAAGCACCGTCACCGAGTCGATCGTTTTCCCAGCGACCGCGTTCGCTAGTCCGCGGGCAATGGTCTCGACTTCAGGTAACTCAGGCACAGGTGTCCACGCTATGTAACCCGGGTGGTGGCGGAAAGGTTGCCGCAGGCCGGAGCGCTTCTCGACGGGCCTTTTGTTGAAATCGGGGCGGCGAGGCCTTTTGTTGAAATCGGGGCGGCGAGCCCCCCGATCCCCCCCGGGCCCGGACTCCCGGGCCCATGGGCTGGGAAGTGGGCGGGAATGGCTGCGCTGACGCGGGCCGGGCGTTAGGGGACCTTCATCCCTCTGGGGGCCACTTGCCGTTCCAGCTTAGGATATCGCGTTCGGGGATGGCTTTTGAGATGAGGAAGCCTTGGGCGATCTCGCAGCGGTGCTTGGCGAGGAAATCGAGCTGGGCTTGGGTTTCGACGCCCTCGGCGACGATCGTGAGGCTCATCGCCCCGCCCACGCTCAAGATTGCCCGAACCAGGGCGACGTCGTTGCCGGCTTTGAGCGGGCCGCCGATGTCACGCAGGAACGTCTGGTCGATTTTGAGGCCCTCGACGGGGAAGCGGCGCAACTGGTTGAGGTTGGAGTAGCCCGTTCCGAAATCGTCGATCGAGCTGCGAACGCCCATCGCGCGCAAGTCTGCGATCATGGCGGCAGCCGTCTCGGGCGAACGCATGATGAGGCTCTCGGTAATTTCGAGCCACAGGTTGGAGGGCGGAAGCCCGCTCTCTTCAAGCGCAGATGCCACGGTATCCACGAAATCGTTCGATTCGAATTGCCGCGGCGATACGTTGACGCTCACGAGGCCGGGGCCGCCGGCCTCGAGCCAGCGGCGCGCGAAACGGCACGCTTCGCGCACGACCCAAGCGCCGATGGAAACGATGAGACCAGTTTCCTCGGCCAGTTTGACGAACGTGTCGGGCATCACGAGGCCGAGCTTGGGATGGTGCCAGCGGATCAGCGCTTCGGCCCCAAAGATCGCACCCGTTTTTACCAGTATCTGCGGCTGGTAAAAGAGTTCGAATTCGCCGTTGACCAAGGCGTGGTTCAGACTTGCCTCGAGCGCCAACCGCGTGATGCCGTCTCGGCGCTGCGGACCCGTGTAGAAGCGCACGCTTTCGCCGCTCGATTTCGCGGCGTACATCGCCGCATCGGCGAGCCGAAGGAGTTGCGAAGGTTCGCGCGAGTCGTCGGGATAGATGCTGATGCCGATGCTCGCGCGCACGAACACCTCGTGCTCGTCGGGCATGAAGCTTTGCTCGAGCGTGGCGCTCAGGCGCCGCGCGATCGTCTCGGCTACGCCGCGATCGTCGATCTCCGCGAGCAGAAACAAAAACTCGTCGCTGCCCATGCGAGCCAAGACGTCGCCGGGGCGCATGGAACGCTGCAAGCGCGTCGCGATCTCGCGCAGCAGCCGGTCGCCCGCGGCGTGGCCCAGGCTATCGTTGACGACTTTGAAACGGTTGAGATCGAGCATGCCGAGCGCGACCTTCTTGCCGCGCACTTGGGCGGCGTCGATCGCTTCGCGCAGCGAACGCTCGAACGCGTAGCGGTTCGGCAGCTCCGTCAGCCAATCGCGCAGCGCCATGTCTTCGAGCCGCAATCGAGCGTCGTTGGCATCGATCGCGATCGAGGCGAGGTGCGCGGCTTCGTGGAGAAAGCGCAGTTCGGCGGTCGTCGGCTCGCGAACCTGACGCGAATATACCGCGAGCGTTCCGAGCACGACGTTCTGCCCGTTGCGAATCGGAGTCGACCAGCACGAACGCAAATCGTTTGCTAACGCTCCCGCGCGAAAGTTCGTCCAGAGCGGGTCGTGCGCGATATCGCTCACCACCACCGTCTCGCCTCGAAACGCCGCAGTCCCGCAAGAACCCTCATGCGCGCCGATCGGCGCGCCTTCGATGGCGGCGACGAAGGCGACCGGCAGATCCGATCCCGAGGCGGCATGATAGAGGCGCTCGCCGCGCAGCCGCGCGATCATGGCGATCGAGCCGACGATGCCGAACTCGACGTTTTCGACGAGTCGCCGCAGAATTTCATCGATCGGCGCATCGTTTGCGGCAAGCTCGAGGACTTCGAAGCGGCGGCGCTCGATCCGCCGCGAGCGATTGCTCGCGGCCAGGTCTTCCACCACGTAGGCGGCCGCGATCGGCACGCCGCCGGCATCGTAAATCGGCGTCGCCGAGAAGGAGACTTCGAGCACCGTACCGTTCTTATGGAGCCCGCTCGCGTGCATGTTTTGAATGATCTCGCCGCGCTCGATCACGCGCGAACGCGCCGCTTGTGCCTCCGCTTCGAACTCGTGGGGCACGAACGAATTTTGCGTACCGAGGACTTCTTCGCGCGTCCATCCGAAGATGCGCGTGGCCGCATCGTTCCAAGCCGTGATCGTTCCATCGATTCTTCCCACGATCACGGCGCTCGACGAGACATCGATGATTGCCGTGAGTTCGTTCTGCACCGCGCGGGCTTGCAGTATCTCGAGACGCATCTCGAAGTGGGCCATCACGACCGCGGAAATGTGCTGCAGAACCTCCAGCTGCGTTTCGTTCAACGTTCTCGGAATCCGATCGATCACGCACACGGTGCCGACACGCTCGCCATCCGAAGCGACGAGCGGGGCGCCCGCGTAGAAACGGATCATGGGATCGCCCATGACGAGCGCGTTGTCGCGGAAGCGCGCATCGAGCAAGGTGTCCGGAACGACCATCACGTCATCGGCTCGGATCGCATGATCGCAGAAGGCTAGAGCGCGCTGCGTCTCCCGCAGATCCGTGCCCACGCGCGACTTGAACCACTGGCGCGACTCGTCGACCAGCGTGATGAAGGCAATCGGCACGTCGAAGAGACGCGCCAACAAACGCGTGACGCGATCGAAAACGTCTTCATCGGCCGTATCGAGAATTGCGAAGCGGCGCAGCGCCTGTAAGCGCCGCCGTTCGGCCGCCCCTTCACTCTGACCGAGCATCGAGCTTGATTCTGCGCACCGGGCAGCGCGCCCGCGCGTTGAACTCGATGTCAGTATTACTGTGACGCATGTAACGCCGGGAGATCGAGACGTTCCCCAACGGTCAGATGATCGGCGGCGGCTTCGCCGGCAGTGAGTTCGATCACATAGAGGCCGCTGCCGGAGCGCCGCGCGACGGCGTCGTCGGGTGTAGACCTCGTCGCTGCGGGAACGCTCGGGGCCACGGTCGTGATCGTACCCTCCGCGTCAAGCCACACCATATCGAGCGGTACGAGCGTGTTCTTCATCCAAAAATCCCAGCGGGCGCTTTGCGCGAAGACGAAGATCATGCCGCGCTGCGGACGCAGCTTGGTAACGCACATGAGCCCGAGTTCCCGGCTCTTGTCGTCGTTCGCTACCGCCAAACGCAATTTCAGGTCCGGTGCGGATGCATCGACGACCGGCAACGGTTCCTTGTCGCCTTTGAATGCTCCGTCGAGAATTTCGGGCGGCAAATGCGGATTCGCGCATGCGCTGACGACTGGAACCGGGAGAGGGTCGCTAGCGCCCCGAGCAGCCGAAAGCGCACCAAGCGAGACCGCAACCGCGAGCAGCGCCGCGCAAAAGGTCCGGCCGTAACGAACGATCATCTTAAATTGAACGTCCCCGGTATAGACGCATTGCCCTACGTGAATTTGTCAAGAAATCGTAAACGATTCCACATCGTACCATGTGGCGCCGGTTTTGAGGGTGACCTCGAGCGGTACGCTTAGCGCGATCGCCCCCTCCATCTCGCGTTTGACCAGGGCCGCGACGGCCTCGACCGCCTCGGAGGAGACTTCGAAAATTAATTCATCATGAATCTGCAGCAGCATGATCGCGGGCGGCGCCGCAGCCGTTTCGCGCGCGAGAGCGCGCTCGATCCGCACCATGGCGAGCTTCATGAGATCGGCCGCGCTCCCTTGCATCGGAGCGTTCGTTGCTTCCCGTTCGGCGGCGCTCCGCAAGGCGTAATTGCGCGTCCGAAGATCGGGCATATAGCGGCGCCGCCCCAGCAGCGTCTCCACATAGCCGTGTTCCCGACCGAACTCGAGATTGGCATCGATCCACTCGCGCACGCGCGGAAAGCGCGCGAAGTAGGCTTCGGTCATCGCGCGGGCTTCCGCGCGGTCGATCTCCAAGCGCGAAGCCAACCCGAAATCGGACATCCCATACAGCAGGCCGAAATTGACGGACTTTGCGATGCGCCGTTGATTGTGGGTCACGACGTCGCCTTCGGCGACCGCGAAGATTCCGCGTGCGGTCACGTCGTGGATATCGTCGCCACGCAAGAAGGCGGCCCGCATCGCTTCGTCTCCCGAGAGATGGGCCATGATGCGCAATTCGATTTGCGAGTAGTCGGCCGCGAGCAAAATGCGCCCGGACGACGGCGCGACGAACGCGCGCCGCACGAGCCGCCCGAGTTCCGTGCGCACGGGAACGTTTTGCAGGTTCGGATTCGTCGATGAAAGGCGGCCTGTGGCCGTGGTCGTTTGATTGAAGACCGTGCGCAGGCGGCCGTCGGAACCGAGAAGTTTCGGAATGACGTCGATATAGGTGTTCTTGAGCTTCGTCACCTCGCGATACTCCAGCACCTTCGCCACGATCTCGTGCTCGCGTGCGAGCGGCTGCAGCACTTCGATGCCGGTCGCCCAACCCGTCTTCGTTCGTCCGCCGTTCGGCAGCGCCAGGCGTTCGAAAAGCACGGCGCCGAGTTGCTGCGGCGATCCGATGTTGAACGTTTCGCCCGCCAGTGCGTAGATCTCGTCTTGCAGCCGCATGACGGCCGCATCTACCTCACGGGAAAGCTCGGAGAGCGCGGCGGTATCGATCGCGATGCCGCGCGCTTCCATGCGCGCCAGCACGTCGGCGAGCGGCAATTCGACGTCGCGATATAACGAAGTTTGGTCGCGATGGGCGAGCCGGTCGGCGAGCACGGGTCCGAGCCGCAACGCCGCATCGGCGTACGCCGACGCGTCGCCCGGCAAGCGCTTCTCGAGATACTCGCTGACCGCATCGTCGGCATTCGCATAGCTGCGCGACGGGTTGAGCAGATGCGCGCCGATCATCGTATCGTCGCCGAGCGCGGCCGAGGCCGCGGGCACGCCGTGCACGCGCAAGAGTGCGAGCAGACCCTTCCAATCGTGCACGATCAGCTTGCGGCTTCCATCGAAGAGCGCCGCGAAAGCAGCGTTCACGTCCGCTTCGCCGAGCGCGCCTAGGCGGAATGCAAAACCCGTCTCGACGCCGGTCGATACGCCGATCTCGTCCTCGCCGCGCGCGGCCAGCGCGACGCGTTCCGCCGTCGCCGCATCGCGCAGCATCCGCGCGAGCAGTGCGAAATCCGGCGCTGCTTCCGAGTCGCTCGAAGCTACGAAGCTGCGATCGTAAGCGCCGGTCACGAACTCGGTATCGTTGACGGGAAAGAGCGTCCCTTCGTTACTCGATGCAGCCGGCAGCCGGTTGAGCAGCGATTTGAATTCGAGATCCCGGTAGAGCACGTAGAGCTTGTCGTTCGCGGGCGCCGTGTAGCGGGCGTCGTCCCACGGAATCGCGATGTCGAGATCGCGCCGGATCAGCGAGACGTCGCGACAGCGCCGGGCCACGTCGCCGTGCTCGCGCACGAGCCCCTCGAGTTTGGGCGACCCCGCGAGCGCCGGATTCTCGAGCAACGCATCGAGCGAACCTGCGCTCTTGATGAGCTTGACCGCCGTCTTCTCTCCGACGCCCGGGATACCGGGAAGGTTATCCGAGGGATCGCCCTTGAGGCCGCGATAGTCGGGAAGCTGCCGCGGTTCGAGCTCGAACCGCGCGAACACGGCGGCGGGATCGTAGCGCATGACGCCGCCCATGCGCGTGCGCACGAGCACCGTCGTGCGTTCGTCGACCACTTGCAAGAGATCGTTATCGCCCGTCACGACGATCGTCGTGTTGCCTTCGCGTTCGGATTGAACGGCGAGCGTCGCGATCACGTCGTCCGCCTCTTCGCCTTCCACCTCGAGCATCGGAATGCCGTATACCTCGAGGACGCGGCGCACGAGTGCGAATTGTCCGCGCAATTCGTCCGGCATCCCCTCCCGCTGCGCCTTGTATGCCGGGAAAATCTCGATCCGCGTTTGCGGCAGACCCGCGTCGAAACAGGCGACGATGTGCGTGGGCTTTTCATCGGCGATCAGCTTCGTGAGCGTCGTCGTGAACACGTACGCTGCTTCGATGCGCACGCCGCGCGTCGTGGTGAGCGGCCGATCCTTCATCGCGAAAAACGCTGCGTACACGAGGCCGTACGTATCGAGCAGCATGAGCCGGGCAGAATCGGTTGCGATCGTCGCCGTCATTGAACGTTGAAACTCGCGGACGCGGCACTCACGTCGCCGTTATCGGACATCTTGAGAATCGAAACGACGAAATGCCCGCGTTCCCTGGGAACGGGCACTTCGAGGGTCTGGCCCGAGGCACGCGCGATGCGCCAGTACATCGTCTGCGGTGCGGCGACGCCGATCGCGGGTAATTCCGGCGGCGGCTTGCGCGGCCGCTCGGCCGCGAAAATGTCGTTCGCCTTCGAGTGCGCCGGCGCCACGTATTCATGCCACTGCGGATCGGCCGATGCCGGCGCTTGCGCGCTCGTCGCTCCAACGTCGAGCACTTCGGGCGCATCGTCGAAGAGCGCCGGCCCGCTCTCGCGTCCGTCCGCAATGCGGATCGCAACGGTCGCATCGGAGCGCACGTCGCCATCGAGCAACGTCACGTGCGCGGTATCGCCCGCCGCGTAGGCGGGCTTATCGAGGGTGAGCTGCATTTCGCGCGCGTGGCCGGGGCCATCGATGTTGACGGGGACGCTTGCGGTTTCGATCGTACCGTCACGCACGAACGTAACCGACACCTTCACCGCGCCCTGCGGATCTCCGACGCCGAGCGACGAGTTCACCGTTCCCGCCGATACGTTCGCAATGCGCGTCTCATAGATCTTCGCGCCTTCGAGGGAAACGAGTGCGACGCCGCTCGCACCCGCCGCACTGGCCCGCACCGCGATGCGCTCGCCCGAACGGTAGCGCGTCTTATCCAGATTGACGCTCGCTTCGCCCGAATCGGCGGCCGTCTGACGCGAAAGCGCACTCGGTTCGACGAGCACGGCCGCCGCATCGATGACGGTGCGCGTACCGTCGCTCGCTTGTGCGATCGCGAGATTGGTTCCCAAACTCGTGTGCGCGAACGTGACGTGACCGAGGCCGCGGTTATCCAGCGTCACCGACTGTTCTTGCTCGGAGGCGCCGTGCGAGAGACGCACTTTCACGACGGTGCCCGGCGCCGGCGCGCCGTCGGACGCGTCGAACCCGCGAATATCGAACGCCGCCGCATCGCTCACGTCGAGCGTCGATTGCTCGGGCTCCACGGCGAGTGAAATCGTTCCGGTCGGGACGACGATGCGCGAACTCGCGGTCGCACCGCGCGTGGTCGCGCGAATGCCGTAGGTCGAATCGAGACCGTCGCTCGACGAAGGGATCGTCACGCGCACGCGGCCGTCGCTATCGCTATGCAGCGTGCGATCGTAGACTTCCGTTGTGCCGAAGCGCGCTTCGTCTTCCACACCGCCCGGCGGAACGACGTGCGGCGTGCGCACGATGACGACGCGGACCGGCACGTCGGGCGCCGGCAACTCGCCCCGCCGCGCGACCACGGAAAACGGCACGTCGAGTGCAGAATCGCAAGGACACGTCGAATGCACCGAGAGCGACACGTCGCTCACCGCATCGACGTGGACGCTCGTACCGCCCACCCCTCCGAAGACGCTGGCCAGCATTGCGTAATCGCCTGCATCGACACCGGCCGGAATCGCGATATCGCCGTTGAAGGCGCCCGCCTGATCGAGGTGCACCGTAGCCGACGCGAGCGTGGCGCCGTGGCCGAAGAGCGTGATTCGAGCATCGCCCGGCGCGGGCCGAAAGCCTGCGGCGGTGCGCTTGCGCGCGAAGCCGACGAATCGAATGCGTTCGCCCGCGCGCGCCGCTGCGGATTCTACCCGCAAGCCGACGATGCCGGCGGGAATCGGCGGTTGCGGCAAGAGCGAAACGAACGCACGGCCCGCGCCGTCCTCGGCCAGTGCGAACGCGGGCCGCGGCGCATCGCGCCACATGACCAGGCCGTTGCGATCCGTGGTAACGTCGACGAGCTTGAGTCCGACCAAGAGCGAAATCTTCATGCGCGCGAGCGCGTTGCCGCTATGCAGATCGACGCCCCACAACACGAGGCCGCCCGGACTTTCTTTGGTAACCAGACCCACGTGCGTGCGATTGAGCCACACTTGCTGCACGGCGTCCCCGCGGCGCGCCTCGATGACGTAGAAGCCTTCTTGTGACCCGAGCGGTACGGGCACGTCGCTCGTCTCGAAGCGATAACCCGGCGGCGGCGAGAAGCGCCAGCGCGCGAGCGGGCGCAGGCGCGACGTATCGATCGGACGCGCGGCGCGATTCGCGCCCGCGATGACGACGTCGGCCGGGTCGACGTTATAAGCGGCAAAATCCACGGGGGCGCCGGAATAGGTATCGAGCGTTACCGTCGCAGGCTTCCACGGCACGTAGACGTCGCGGGCGAAGAGCGCGAAGTACGCATCCCATTGATGGTGGTCGAGCAGTGGTCGCGCGGCGGACGCCGGCGGGCTCGCAAGAGAGCCCACCACGAGCAACAACGCGACGAATTTAGAACGAATTATCGTAGATCAACGTCGCCGTCGTATCGTGCGGGACGCGGAAGCCGACCGTGTACTCGTGCGAATCGCCCACTTTGAGCACGCCGCCGTAATTGCTGATGCCAACGAGCGCTGCGTTCCCCGTGTCGATGCCGTAGTACTTTGTATTTTGGATGTCTTGCAGAGCAAAGTGATCGATCCGCGGCACGAGCGACATGCCCTGATCGTTCGTAAACGTAAACGTCACGATATAGAATTCATCGTTGGAACCCGCCACGGAGTCGTTCGGCGCAAAGGTGCGCACGGACTCGATCGCTACGTCGGCTGCGGGATGCACGAGCCCCGTTGCGGGGCTGTCCGCCGCACCGGAAGGATCCTTGCATCCGCCGAGCGCGAGCGAGATGCACGCGGCGGCGAGCGCGACCAAGCGTTTCACGCGGCGGCCTTTCGGCGGTTCGCGCAGGCATCCCCCGCGCGCATGCATAAGCGGCGCCGGAGTGAATCGCGAATCTGGGAACAAGGCATCGCTGCGCTGCCGGTACTGCGGCCGTGAGGACGACTCATCGGTGCAGCCGATCCATCGCATCGGTAGGACCTATCAAGTAATCGTCGCCTGTGCGTCGTGCGGGACGTCCTTCGTCGTCCTCTCGCGTAACTAACGTGGGGCCCGTCCGCCGGGCGACGCTCATCGCTTGCGCAGTGCTAGCGGTCGCCGCGCCCTTCCCGGCACGCGCTGCAACGGGGCCTACCCTAGCCGCCGCCGCGCCGCCGCCCCGCCCGCGCACATTTACACCGCACACCCCGACCTCGGCCGTACATACGGATTTCACGGTCGAGATCAATCGCAAAGGACAAGTCACGCGCGTGCGGTCCGGAAAATCTTGTCCCGATCTCGCGTTCAACGCGATGACGTACGGCAACGCGCTGCAGGCCTTTATTCGCACCGAGGATGGCCGCTCGATCCCGGGCACGTATCGCCTTTCGTACGACTACGATCCGAGAACAAAAATGGTGCGCCGCAGCGTCGCGTTGCTCAAAGCCGGCGGCGTCGATCCGAATAGGATCAGCGCCGTCGACGAGATGGCCGCGATCGCCAAGCACCATCCGCACGGGCCTGTGCCGACGCCCGGACCGACCAGCAGCCCGCTTCCTGACTTCCACGACATTACCGGCCACCATCATTAAGATCGGGGCGGCGTGCCCCCCGATGGCCCCCAACGGCGCACTCGCGCCGTGTTGAAAGGGCGGCGTGCCCCCCGATGGCCCCCAACGGCGCACTCGCGCCGTGTTGAAAGGGCGGCGTTTGTTGAAATCGGGGCGGCGTGCCTTTGTTGAGATCGGGGCGGCACGGCCCCCCGATGTCCCCCCGGGCGCGGACTCCCGTGCCCATGGCTGGGGGGAGCGTGGACTTGGAGCGATGGCCCGGGGGTGCCGGCGGGGCGGGTGAAGCGGGGGGCTGAAACTTATGGGGGTGGCACCTCGTAAGAAGACGGCGGCGGTGGATTCGGACATCATGAAGTGGTGGCTGCGGAGTCGCGATGGGGTGGATGCGGCGCAGGACCGGGATATTGCGCGGAGTTGCGGGTCGAAGGACGGGTATGCGAGCGAAGCTGAGGCGCGCGCGTATGCGGCGATGAATGGGATGGCCGGCGTACTGTTTACGTATCGGTGCACGTACTGCGAACGGTGGCATTTGACGCGACGCCGTACGTGACGGGGTCGCCGTGGTGGTACCGGCATCGGGCGTTCGTGTTCGCGCTGCTGTACGCGGGCGGATTCTTTTTTGGGGCGTTGCTCTCGGAGGTGTTCGATCTCGATGCTTCGCCGGTCGCAGTGCAATTGGGGCGTGCGGTTGGAGAGGACGGCTACCGGTGGTTTTTGGCGGCGGCGTGCGCGCTGACGATCGGCTGCTGGGCGCTGCGGGTGTGGGGCAGCGCGTATCTGCGGCCGGCGGTCGTGTGGAATCCCGATGCGCTGGACGATCGCCTGATCGTGGCGGGTCCGTTTCGGTACGTTCGGAACCCGCTCTATCTGGGAAACGTGCTGCTCGCACTCGCGATGGCGCTGTTCGCAACGCCGATCGGAGCCGCTCTCGTGCTGATCGGCAACGTCGTTCTACTGGCCGGTCTCATTCGCGTCGAACAACGGCTGCTGCGCGCGCGTTACGGCGCAGCCTTCGATGACTACGCGCGCGCGGTACCGGCATTGCTTCCGCGCATCACGCCGTATGAGGCCCAGAGGTCGGCCGGCCTAGAGCCCTCGTATCGGCTCGGACTGCGCTCCGAGATTTTTTCGGCAGGTTTCGTGATCGGAACCGCAGCGTTCGCGGCCTATTACTGGTAAGTTCGCAAGGCTAGTACGCGATTGCGGCGATCTTGTTGATCGTGCGCTCGTCAACGATCACGCGGACCATGAAATCGGCGACGTCGGCGCGTGAGATTTCGCGACCGCCTTCGGGAATGAAGCGGTCGTTCGCGCGATAGAGACCGGTGCGCGGACCGTCGCTCAGTTTGGCCGGACGCACGATCGTCCAGACGAGTCCGCTCTGCACGATCTCGCGCTCCATCTCGCGCATGTCGCCAACCACGTTGCGCAGGAGATACGGCATGACGATGCGGCGCGCGAAGAAGTTCATGTTTGGATCGTCTTCGACCCCCGCCGATGAGACCGCGAGCAACCGCGTGATCGAAGCGTGCTTCATCGCGGCGATGATGTTCTCGGTTCCGCGCGAGTAGAGGGTCGCCGGTTCGAGGTCATGCGACCCGAGCGCGGAAAGCACGACGTCGCTTCCGCCGACCACCGTCTCGACTGCTTCCCGGTCGAGCACGTCGCCGCGCACGACGCCGATGGCGCCCAGATCTTTGGGCAGCGTGCGCGGATCGCGCACGAGGATCTTCACGTGATCGCCGTTCTCGCGGGCGATCGCCATCAACCACCGTCCAACGCCGCCGGTCGCTCCGAATATCGCCACGCGCATGGCGGAGGGATTCGCGGTTGCGGCGTGCCGAAGCCTCGCACCATGCGGTTCGTTCGCTTCTCACATGAGGGTTTACGCCGGTTCGGTACCACAGAGGGCGGCCTCGTGCGGGCCTTCCCGGAGCACGTCGACTCGCTCGCCGCCTACCTCGCGATCGCTCGGGCCGAGCGAGACTCGCTTGCGAACGAACCGATCGGCACGCTCGAGAGCGTCACGCTGCTGGCACCCGCTCACCCGAACAAGAACGTCTTTTGTGTGGGACGCAATTATCTCGGTCACGCCGAAGAGATCGCCCGCGCGCGCGGCACGGAGCTGCGCCTGCCGGAGGTTCCGACCTTCTTTACCAAAGCCCCCACGGCCATCGTCGGGCCGGGAGCGACGATCCACCTCTCGGCCAGGGTTTCTAGCGAATACGATTACGAAGCGGAACTCGCGGTGGTCATCGGTACGCGGTGCCGCGACGTGGCGGAAGGCGACGCGCTCGGCGTGGTCTTCGGTTACACGTGCCTCAACGACGTTACCGCGCGCGACCTGCAACGAGCGCATCAGCAGTGGTTCAAGGGAAAGAGCCTCGACGAAACGTGCCCGATCGGGCCGTGGATCGTGTCGGCGGATGAGGTCGGCGATCCGGGTACCCTCGACATTTCAATGCGCATCGACGGCGTCGTCAAACAGAATTCGAATACGAGCCAATTGATCTTCAACGTCCCGCGCATCATCGCGTCGCTCTCGACGGGCCTCACGCTCGAACCGGGCGACGTGATCGCGACCGGAACGCCCGACGGCGTCGGCTTCGCCCGTACGCCGCCCGAGTTTCTCTACGACGGTGCCAAAATGGAAGTAGAGATCGCAAGGATCGGCACGCTGCAAAACACGATCGCCCTCGCGTAATTACGCCTTTGCCGGCCGGCTACATAGTCGGCGACGATCCACGCCGCTCCGGCGATCGCGACCCGAGCGGCCGGATCTGCTGCCACGAGTTGAAGTCATGCCGGGCTCTGGCACAAATGCCGAAGGCGATGGCCGCCAATCCGAATAGGTGACCTCCCAGGTCAAATCTCATGAACCGCTCTACGCTTGTGACTCGGCCTCCGGAGGCCGCCCTACGTACGGCCGTCCGGGAGCAAATGGTTTACGAACGGATCGTCGCTTCTACGTAGCGTCGACTGCCGCGTAGCGATCGGCGAGCGGCATGCGAGCGAGAGCCTTCGGGTACTTGCCGTTTGGATGCTGCGTCTGCCACGTGGCGGCTTGCTGGGCTAAGAACTCGAAGTTCTCGTATTCCGTCGGACCACGCAAGCGGCGCAGAATGGCGATGACGGGCGAGAGCTTCGTCCAATAATACGTGACGAGCCGGTTGAAGAGTTCGAGGAAGATCGCTTCGTCGATCACGCGATTCCTCACGAGCGCTCCGACTTCGTTGAACCAGTTGCACACGTCCATTTCCGGATGGAGGCCGGCATCGATGAATCCGATGCGTGCGAGTTCCGCCCGGTAGGCAGGCGATTCGAGCCGGCCCCCGAGTTCGCTCTGCACGTATTTGAACGCGCGCTGCAGTTCGGGTTCCCGCAGATGCTCGGTCAAGCGAAGCAGCCCTTCGAGTTCGTTGCTCGCGCGCAGATGCCGCAACTGAACGAGGCCGGCGGCCGCCGTGGCCGCAAAGACGAGCAGCGTGCCCACTTGGGCGATCGAGTTGATGACGTCGAAAATCGTCACGAGTACGAGCATGGGCCGTTCCCTTCGCGCACAGCGAGGAATTCCCGCGAGCGACGCCGCAACGAACGCGCCGTGATTCGCTCGTCGCTCGCGTGGCTCGCCGCGCTTTCGTTCATCTTCGTCGGCGTTGGCGCCGCCTTCGCGCCGGAGGCGCTCGCGGAGAATTTCGGCATCCCGATCGAAGACGATGTGGCTCGGGCGTACGTCCGCGGCGTCGGATCGCGAGACGCGATCCTCGGCATCCTGATCGCAACCTTTCTCGTAACCAGAAATTACCGTGCGCTCGCGACCACCCTCGGCGTAGGCGCCCTGGCCGGCGTTACCGATTTCGCTACCGTCATCGCCGAACGGGGCAGCGCCGCGGCGGGCAGCCTCGCGATCCACGCGGCAGGAACCGCCGGACTGTTGGCGGCGAGCGCGCTATTTTCCGGTTCCGAGTAACTGCGCCGAGGACCGCGTCAAGCTGAGGCGGTAAAACAATCTTCGCCCGGCGTATTCGCGATCTTCACGATGTGAGGGCGCGGGGCTCGGACATCTTGTAGTAGGAGAAGCGAAAGCATGCAGATCGGCGTCCCGGCGGAGACCGTCCCGGGCGAGCATCGCGTCGCGCTCGTTCCCGAAACGGTCGGACGTCTAGCGAAAGCCGGATCGTCCGTCATCGTTCAGCGTGGTGCGGGTACGGCCGCAGCATTTACGGACGAGGCCTACGAGTCGGCCGGCGCGACCTTAGCAGCCGACGCAGCCGAGGTCTTCGCAAAGGCCGATTTCATCGCGAAAGTCGCGCGACCGACCGATGCCGAGCTCGAGCTGCTGCGACCGGGCCAGACGCTGCTCGCCTTCCTCGCGCCGCTCGGCGACCCGCAATCGGTCGAAAAGTACGCCGCCAAAAAGATTACGGCGCTGAGCATGGATGCGATTCCGCGCACGACGCGCGCGCAAAGCATGGACGCGCTCTCCTCGCAAGCGAACATCGGCGGCTATAAAGCGGTGCTGCTGGCTGCTTGCGCCTCGCCCCGTTTTCTGCCGATGCTCACGACCTCGGCGGGCACCATCAAAGCGCAAAAGGTCTTCGTGATCGGCGCGGGTGTGGCGGGATTGCGGGCGATCGCAACCGCTAAGCGCCTCGGCGCGACGGTTTCCGGCTACGATACGCGCGCCGCGGTCAAAGAGCAGGTGCAGTCGCTGGGCGCCGCGTTCGTCGAGATCGATCTCGGTATCGCAGGCGAAGGGACCGGCGGCTACGCACGCGCGCTCAGCGACGAAGAACAGGCCTCACAGCAGCGCATCCTCAGCCGCTACATTCATTCGGTCGACATCGTGATCACGACGGCCGCCGTGCCGGGCAGACGCGCGCCGCTGCTCATTTCCGAAGACGCGGTGCGGGGTATGCGGCCCGGCAGCGTGATCGTCGATCTCGCGGCCGAGACGGGCGGCAACTGCGCGCTGACCGTGCCGGGTGAAACGGTCGTGGTCGGCGGCGTGACGATCATCGGAACGTTTAATTTGCCCTCGACGATGCCCTCGGATGCAAGCACCCTCTATTCGCGCAACGTCGCCGCGCTCTTGGCCGTGATCGCCAAAGACGGCACGCTCGTGCTCGATGAAAACGATGAGATCGTGCGCGGGACGACGATCGTCCGCGATGGACGCATCGTCCACGAAGCCACCAACGCCGCCCTCTCGGGGAGCCGCTCTTGAACTACGCCCATCTCCTGTCGGAGCTCACCGTCTTCGTGCTCGCCGTGTTCGTGGGCGTGGAAGTGATCTCGAAGGTTCCCCCGACGCTCCATACGCCGCTCATGTCGGCAACCAACGCCATTCACGGCATCGTGCTCGTCGGCGCGCTGTTGATTGCAGTCGTCGCCGAGCCGCGCTTGGGACCGGCGCTCTCCATTCTCGCCGTCTTTCTCGCATCGCTCAACGTGTTCGGCGGGTACGTCGTCACGCAGCGCATGCTCGCGATGTTCCGCCCGCGTCCGCAAAGCGCGAACCGGAGCGGCCCGGCTCGCGACGATTTGACGATCCGGCTCACCGACGATTGGAAGCCGTAGCGTGGACGCGACCGCCGAATCCGTGACCCAACTTCTGATCGATCTCGCCTACATCGTCACGGGCGTGTGTTTCATCGTCGGCTTGCGGCTGATGAACTCGCCCTTGACGGCGCGCCGCGGCAACACCGTGTCGATCGCCGGTATGGCGATCGCGCTCATCGCGACCGGTTTCAAACTCGACTTCGCAGCCTCGTGGTGGATCGGCGCGATCGGCCTCGGTGCGGGCGCCGCGGTCGGCATCTATTTCGCACGGGCCGTCAAGATGACGGCGATGCCGCAGATGGTCGCGATCTTCAACGGCTGTGGCGGCGGCGCCGCCGCCATGGTCGCAAGCGCAGAATATTTGCGCCTCGATCCGGCGCACTCGGCCGTACCGCTCGATCTTGCAATCGCATCGGTGCTCACCGCGATCATCGGAATGATCTCGTTCTCGGGCTCGATCGTCGCATTTCTCAAACTACAGGAAGTGATGACGGGCCGCCCGATCGTGTATCCCGCACAGCAAGTCGTGAACGGGCTATTGCTCGCGATCGCGATCGCCGGCCTCGTTTGCGTGGTGGTCGGATACATGCCGGTTGCGGCGTTCTTCACCTCACTCGTCGCCGCGTCGCTGCTCGGCGTGCTCTTCGTGTTGCCGATCGGCGGCGCCGACATGCCGGTGATCATCTCGCTGCTCAACTCCTTCACGGGGTTAGCTGCCGCGCTGACCGGCTTCGCGCTGAGTAACGACGTGTTGATCATCGCGGGCGCGCTCGTGGGTGCGTCGGGAACGCTGCTCACGCTCATGATGGGTAAGGCGATGAATCGCAGCGTCGCAAACGTTCTCTTCGGTGCGTTCGGCGCGGTAAAATCTTCGGGCTCCGGCGGCGCTTCGACGGTCGCCGCCGATGCGACGGTGCGCGAATCGTCGGTCGACGACGTCGCCAATATGCTGGCCAACGCGCACCAGGTCGTGGTGGTTCCGGGCTACGGCATGGCCGTCGCGCAGGCGCAACACAGCGTACGCGAACTCGCCGACGAACTGGAAAAACGCGGCGTCGAAGTGAAATACGCGATCCATCCGGTCGCGGGACGCATGCCCGGTCATATGAACGTGCTCTTGGCCGAAGCAAACGTCCCCTATCCCGCGCTGATCGACATGGAAGATATCAATCCGGAGTTTCCGCAGACGAGCGTCGCGCTCGTGATCGGAGCGAACGACGTCACGAACCCGGACGCGCGGACGAACCAAAGCAGCCCCATCTACGGGATGCCGATTCTCGACGTCGACAAAGCGGAGCACGTCGTCGTCCTCAAACGCTCCATGAAGCCCGGCTTCGCGGGCATCGACAACCCGCTCTACGCGCTCGACAACACCTCGATGCTCTTCGGCGACGCTAAGGCATCGGTCGACAAACTCGTCGGCGCCGTCAAAGCGCTCGACCAATAGGAAGAAGGATCTCGTGAACGATCGAACGGCCTTGCGTTCCGCGTGTCTGGCCGGGCTCGCCGCAGCCGCGATTGCCCTCTTTTCAGGCTGCTCGAAATCGGCCGACACGGCCGCGTCGGCCGGGTCCGCCGCGCCAGAGGGTCCGAAGATCGAAATCGTAACGACCGACGGCACGATCGTCGCCGCGCTCGATCCCGCGCACGCGCCGAAAACCGTTGCGAATTTTCTGCATTACGTCGATACGAAATTCTACGACGGCGGCAGCTTTTTCCGAGCCGTTCCGAATTTCGTGATTCAAGGCGGCAACAAGACCAAGGAATCGCCACGCGACAAACCGATCGAACTCGAAGATCCGCAAACGACCGGCCTCAAGAACCTCGACGGATCGCTCGCCATGGCGCGCACCAGCGACCCAAACTCGGCCACCTCGGAATTCTTCATCGACATCGGTCCGCAAGCGTTTCTCGACGGCGGCAATGGAATGCCCGGTTATGCCGTGTTCGGCAGTGTGATCTCCGGCATGGACGTCGTCAACAAAATCGTCGCAGGCCAGGCGGCAAGTCAGATGCTCGTCGCACCCGTGAAGATCGTCAAGGTCGAGCGCGTCAAATAGCGCGCGGACGCGCGAGAAACAGGATAGGATTCCCCCCGAACGTCGAGCGCTCGAAAATCGAGTACCCGCATTTTTCGGCGACGCGGATCGACGCCGCGTTCCCGGGATCGATCAGGCAAACGGTTCTTGGCGCATCGAGATGCTCGTCGCCCCAAGCAAGTGCCGCACGGACCGCTTCCGTCGCTATGCCCTTCCCGTGGACGCGCGTTGCGAAGGCCCAGCCGAGTTCCGGGCAATCGCGCATCGACGGCGCAATGTCGCGCTTGAAATCCGCAAAACCAACCTCTCCCGCGAACGCACCCGTGGCCTTCTCCTGGACCGCCCAGTAGCCGAATCGCAGAAGCGCCCAGTGCCCGGCGTAGCCGAGCAGTCTGGCCCAGGTCTGTTGCGGCGACGACGGCTTGCCGCCGATGAACCGCGTAACGACGGGGTCCGCCCACATGGCCCGGCACTCCTCGAGATCGCCGAGCCCGTGCTTGCGGAGTTTGAGGCGCGGCGTCTCGAGTTCGGGCACGTCGTTCACAGTCCGAGCCGCTTTGGCGAAGCAGGCCGCACTTCCGCCAACGCGCGCGCTGCGCGTTGACGGAACGGCGTTTCTAGGAGGCGGTCGGCGCAGGCGCCGGCATGGCCGGCGGTGCGGCTGGAGCGGGAGCTGCGGCCGGCACGGCGGGCGCGCCCGCGCCCGGAACTTCTGCGTCGGGTCCCTCGTACGGCGGATTTACGGTCGTGCCGTCATCGAAGCTCGCCGTCAACACGCGGCAAACCGTCGGATTCGTGCCCGTCCACGGCAACCCGCCGAGCAGATTGAATTGGTGCGTGATCTGATTTTTATAATCGAACGACCCCGTATCGGTAACGGTCACCGGCGTTTGCGCGTAGTGCACGCGGAACGTGACCGAGGTGATCCTCCGGTTCGGCGCGTTTACATAGTAGTTGATGCGCAAGCTGTTGGGGCTCACCGTGCTATCGCTCTTGTTCTCGTTCACCGAACAGGACGTAATCGTAATGGGTCCCGACATGTACGGATACTTTTCCGTCGGTAAGGTCTGAGCGAGGGCGCCGGTCGCGACGGTCGCGACGAGTAGCGGGGCCGCCAATAGTGGAATTTTCATGCGTAGTTCTCCTTGGAATCGACAGGATGCCCGGCGCACCGGCACCGGGGCTCCACCTACCACCATTCCCGAAATGCGCAAAAATCGTCGGGGCCGGGCGAACATGCGACTCCAGGATGCGAAAAACGCACGTATCGGGAGCGCTTCGACGACGCCCGGGACGCTCAATTCGTCGGCAATGCGCCCTTGCGTTTGCGCGCCGGAAAGGCGGTGTCGATCTTGTCGATCTCATCTGCGGATAGGTCGATGCTTCCCGCCCGCGCATTCGCCGCGACGTGCTCGATCGTATTGGCTTTCGGAACGACAAACGAGATCGCATCGCGCAGCAAAAAGGCGAGTGCGACCGCTTCTTTCGTCTCCTTGCGGTGCGCGGCGATCTCCGCGAGAACGGCCTCGCCGCGCGCGGAATGCGGCCGCGCGAGCGGTGTGTACGCGACAAAAGCCGCGCCGTTTTCGCGGCACCAGGGAAGTTCGGCCGCCTCGGTCGTCCGTTCGCGAAGATTGTACAGCAGCTGATCGCACGCGATGCGTTCGCGTTCCAATGCGGCCGACGCTTCGCGAAGATCCCACGGGTCGAGATTACTCACGCCGATGCTGCGCGCTTTTCCGGCTCGCACCAGACCCTCGAGCGCGCGCATCGTTTCATCGAGCGCGACGTCGCCGCGCCAGTGCAGCAGATAGCAATCGACGTAATCCGTACGCAGACGTCGTAACGACCGCTCGCACGCGCGCACCACGCCGTCCGCGGTGCCGTTCGACGGCAACACCTTGGTGACGATGAAGAGTTCTTCACGCGCCAGCCCCGAAATCGCCTCGCCGACGATCTCTTCCGAACGCCCGTCGCCGTACATCTCCGCCGTATCGATATGCGTCATCCCGAGCGAGATCCCATACCGCAACGCGGCGCGATCCGGCAGCGGCCACGTCCCCTGGCCGACGACCGGCACCTCGACGCCGGTCGTCCCAAACACTCGCCGCTTTATGGAATGCTTCCCCCGTGGAGACGAGCCGCGAGTGCGGCGAAGGGGGCCATCGGGGGGTACACCGCCCCGATCTTGATGGGGGCCATCGGGGGGTACACCGCCCCGATCTTGATGGGGGCCATTTGGGGGTACACCACCGCCCCGATCTTAGGGAAGTTTTTCCATCACCTTCATGAGCGTGCGCGTCTTCTTGTTATAGGGTGCGGCGAGCATCGGTGCCATCGTGGCGCGGGTTTGGCGCATGATGGAGCGCTCGTGCGAAAATGCCTTAAAGCCGAACACGCCGTGATAGCTGCCGAGGCCGCTTTCGCCGACGCCGCCGAACGGCAGGTTGGGATTGGCGAGATGCAAGATCACGTCGTTGACGAGCGTTCCGCCCGCCGAGGTTCCGTTGAGGATCGTATCGACTTGGCCGGCCTTCTTCGTAAATGCATAGAGTGCCAGCGGTTTCGGACGCGCGTTAATGAGCGCGAGAGCTTCCTCGATCGTGCGATACGTGAGCACGGGCAGCACGGGCCCAAAGATCTCTTCCGACATGATCGGTGCGTCGTTGCTGACGTTCGAAAGGACGGTCGGCGCGATGTAGCGTTGGGCCGCATCGGTTTGGCCGCCGACTTCGACCTTCGCGCCGCCGCGAACGGTCTCGTCCATCAGCGCCGAGATGCGCGAAAAATGGCCGTCGTCGATCATGCGGCAGAAATCCGGCGTCTTTTCGCGATCGGCGTCGGAGAGGCCGTACATCTTGCCGATGCTGGCGGCAACTTTATCTAAGAAGGGCCGTTCGACCGATTCATGCACGAGCACGTAGTCGGGCGCAACGCACGTCTGGCCGCCGTTGAGATATTTGCCCCACGCGATCCGTCCCGCGGCGAAGGGGATGTCCGCATCCTCCGTGACGATGCACGGCGATTTTCCGCCGAGTTCGAGCGTGACGCTCGTGAGGTGTTCGGCCGCAGCGCGCATGACGACTTTGCCGATCCGCGTGCTGCCCGTGAAGAAGATATGATCGAACGGCAGCTTCAGGAGCGCTTCGGCGGTTTCGACTTCCCCTCCGACGACGGCAACTTCATGCGGCGGGAATACGGCGCCGAGCATCTTTATTATCACGTCGCGGGTATGCGGCGCTTTTTCCGAAGGACGCAAGATTACGCGGTTGCCGGCCGCAAGCGCCGCGATCAGCGGCACGATGGAAAGGTAAAACGGATAATTCCAAGGCGCGAGAATCAGCACGACACCCTTAGGTTCGTACCGGATCTCGGCTTTCGACCCGAAAAGCGTCAGCGGCGAGTCGACGCTCTGTGGCCGCATCCACGACGCCAGGTTCGATTTCGCGTAACGCAACTCGCCGAGCGTCACGACGAATTCGGTGAACTCGGTTTCGTCGTGCGACTTGCGGAAATCGGCCAGCAGCGCATCGAGCAGCGCATCGTGATTTTCGCGAATTGCCTTTTCGAGCTTATCGAGATTGGTCTTGCGCGCTTCGATCGAGGGAAAAGGAGCGGCGCGGTAGCGGCGGCGCTGCTCTTCGAAAACGGCGCTGATATCGATTTCGGGGAGCGTCGGGCGATCGGCGATCATTTGAGCCTCCAAGCGTAGGCGTTCCAAGTCGGAACGAAAGCGTTCGGCGCGAAACCGTGCAGGCGCGAGCCGTAAGCGTAGATGTAGGTGGGGTTGAACAGGTACAGGATCGGCACGTCGAGCGCCACGCGGCGATCGATCGCAAGATAGGCACTACGTCTTTTCGCTCGATCGGGCTCGGATGCCGCTTGCCCCTCCAGCCGATCGACTTCGGGATTGCAGTAGTGCATGTAGTTCTTCTGGGCGCCCCGGCATCCCACGAGGAACCGGTCGTCCGGATCGGCCCCCATCGCCCAGGGCACGTAGGCCATATCGAACTTGCCGGAGGCAAGGATCCCGCCGTCCGCCGCGGGGAGGAACAGTTGCGCGTTTGAAATCGATTTGATCGTTACGTCGACCCCGCGCTCGAAAAGCTCGCGCTGGATCAGTGCGGCGGCCCGAACCCCGGTCTGTGTTTCGGGAAACTGCACGTACGTGAAAGCCAGGGAACGTCCGTTTTTACGGCGCATGCCGCCTGGTCCGCGGCGCCAGCCTGCGGCGTCGAACGCCGCGTCGGCAGCGTTCGTATCGAACGCCGGCTCCGCGATATCCGAATCGTAGGCCCAGGAGAAACGGGGACGATCGGATTGCGCGACAGGGTACCGGCCGATCGTTATTTTCGTAGAGATGCCCTTGCGATCGATCGACGCCGCAAGCGCGCTTCGCACGCGCACGTCGTCGAGCGGCTGATGCGCGAGATTCATTGCGACGCCTGCGATGAGCGCCGTGGGCGCGTACGCATATGAGATCCCCGGCGTGCTGCGCAGGAGCACCATTTGCTGGGCAGGCGCGACCAGGTTGAAATCGAGTTCGCCCGATTGCAGCAGCGTGAGGTTCGTCCCCGGATCCGGGATGATGCGCACGTCGATGCGCTTGACGGCGGGGACGCCCCGCCAGTAGCGCGGGTTCGCGGCGTATTCCAAACGATCGCCGTGCGACCAGGAAACGAAGCGAAACGGCCCGTCGCCAACCGACGGCGCGGCGTTGAAAGCCGCGCGGTCGAGCGGAGCCTGCGCGGCCAGCACGTGCTCGGGCAAGACGTACTGCGGGTTCGTGCCGTACGAGAAGAACGTCGCGACCGCGGGCGCCCACGCACGTTTGAGATGAAAGCGGACGGTGTACGGATCGAGCGCGCGCGCGTCGTCGATGAGTTCGTAGCCCTCCCGCGACGCAACCGGATTTCGCGAATCGAGAATCGCATGCAGCGTGAAGAGCACATCGCGCGCAGTGACCGGTACGCCGTCACTCCAGCGCACGTTCGGTCGCAAATGGTACGTCAGCGTTCGCGCATCCGCCGAGATACCGCCGTTGGCGAGTGAAGGAAGCGCCGTGATGAGTTCCGGGACGGGATTTCCTCCCGCGTCGAGATCGTAGAACGGCTCGAATGCGAGGTGGGCCAACTGCTGTTCGACGTTGCCGGCGTCTGCGTGCGCGAAGAGCGGATTAAGATTCGCAGGATCTGCGGCGACATCGAAGCGCACGAGGGGGCCGCGGCCGGCGCCCGTCGTCCTCGCGCACGCGCACAGGGCTGCGAGTGCGAAAGAGATTAGGAAGCGGCAGACGCCGCCGTGCCTTAGCTTGCCGACGGCGCAGGGCTCCAGGACGGCGGCGCGTCGAGGGGTTGAAAGGCACCAACGGGGCTCCGCACGCCGCAGCTTTCGGAACGCCGAATCTGCTTTCCCCGAGTCCTGCAGTCCGGATCAACGCAGGGGCCGTCAGCTCGTCTCACTGCAGAATACTGCAGCATCGCAGGGCCGTATATGCATTATACATCCTAGACCATTACGGCCGTACGCAGTATCTTGAAGCACGCAAATGACGGCGTCCACTCGACGTGCGTCGGCCCCAACTTCGTTATCCTGTCGTAGCTAGCTCCCGAATCGAGGACATGCTTGTGAGCACAGATGTAGCAGCGCAACGCCCGGTGTGGGACGACGCAATCTATTCGAGCGGCTGGCAGGCCGCCAAAGAGACCTCTGAGGTCCGCGCCCCCGCTTCGGGCGCGGTCATTGGACGCGTGGGTGTCGGCACGGCAGCTACCGCCGCGCAGGCGGCCTCGAAAGCGGCCGCCGTCCAAAAGAATTGGGCTGCGACGCCCTATGAGGATCGTGCGCGCGTGTTCCGCAAGGCCGCTTCCCTGCTCGAAGAACGCATGAACGCCTATGCCGATTGGATCGTTCGCGAAAGCGGCTCCGGCATGGGCAAGGCGATGTTCGAACTTTCGGTTGCCATCCGGCTGCTCTACGAAGCATCGGCCATGCCCAGCCAATCGCCGGGCATGCTCTTGCCGAGCGCGGCCCCCGGCCGGATGAGCTTTTGCCGTCGTCAACCTCTGGGCGTCGTCGGCGTTATCTCGCCGTTCAATTTCCCGTTTTACCTTAGCCTGCGCGCGGTCGCGCCGGCGCTCGCAATCGGAAACACGGTCGTGCTCAAACCCGATCCGCGCACGACGATCTCGGGGGGCATGTTGATCGCATCGCTGTTCCACGATGCCGGGTTGCCGAACGACGCGCTCCACGTCGTGCCCGGCGGCGCCGAGGTCGGCGAAGCGATTTGCACCGATCCGCACGTTGCCATGATTCAGTTCACCGGATCCACCAAGACGGGGCGTTTGATCGGAAAACTCGCGGGCGAACACCTCAAGAAAGTGTCCCTCGAACTTGGCGGCAAAAATTCGCTCATCATCCTCGACGATGCCGATCTCGACCTTGCCGCTTCGAATGCCGCTTGGGCCGCCTATCTGCATCAGGGTCAGATCTGCATGACGTCCGGCCGGATTTTGGTCCAGCAATCGATCATCGCCGAATTAACCGAGCGCATCGCAGTCAAAGCGCGCAATTTGGGTGCGGGGCAAGGCGATCACGCTTTCGGACCGCTGATCAACCAGCAGCAGGTCGCGCATGCCGACGACATCGTGAAGCGCAGCGTCGCATCCGGCGCGCAGATGCTCGTGGGCGGATCTCCCAATGGTTTGGTGTTTCCGCCGACGGTATTGACCGGCGTTACGCCCGGCATGGCGGCTTTTCAAGAGGAGATCTTCGGGCCCGTGGCCGTTTTGACGCCGTTCGCCGACGACGACGAAGCGGCGCGGCTCGCGAACGATACCGAATACGGGCTTTCCGCAGGCATCATCTCGCGATCGGTCGGTCGCGCGATGGCACTGGGCGAGAAGCTCAACGTGGGGTTGCTGCACATCAACGATCAAACCGTCGCCGATGACGTCCTCAACCCGTTCGGCGGCCGCGGAAAATCCGGCAACGGCACGAGCATCGGCGGTCCGGCGAACTGGGATGAATTCTCTCAGTGGCAGTGGGTGACCATCCAAGACACCGCGCCCGCATACCCGTTCTAGAACGCGCGAGCAGCAAAAGCGGCCACGGCTCCGACTGAGGAGGGCGACCGAAGCCAAATTATAAAATGGCGCCGGGCCAAGGGGTTGTCCGAATAGAAGTTGTGCGATATACTCATTCTTCCGAATGAATCGTGCATTAAAACCCGGCAAGACAGGCGTTCCTTTCGAGGGCGAGATCGACGAATCCGATCTGCGTCTGCTCGATGCTTTGCAGCGCAATGCCCGATCGACGTTCGCGGAACTCGGGGTGCTCGTCGGGCTCAAGCCGCCCGCCGTCCACGATCGCGTGAAGCGCCTGGAAGCCGGCGGCTACATCCGCGCGTACGCGGCGCGCATCGACGCGCGCAAGGTCGGCCTCGATCTCACGGCGTTCGTAAGCGCGTACACGACGCCCGATGTCGAATACGAACGCTTCGTTGCCTCCGTGTCGGCGTTGCCCGAGATTACCGAGATTCACAGCGTCGCGGGCGAGGAATCGTTCGTGCTCAAGGTATTAACCCGTTCGACCGGCCATCTCGACGATTTTCTCTCGCGCCTCAAAGTCGTGCCGGGCATCGCGCGCACCAAGACGACCATCGTCCTTTCTACGCCGTTCGAGCGCGCCGGAATCGCGCTCGACGAACTGGCCGGAAGCGCGCCATGATCGTCGCAAAGCCCTGTCCTCTCGGCACGCATCGCGTGATCGAACCTGCCGGCTCGTTGCCGCAAGCCGCCCGCAAACTCGATGCGAGCCCCATTGCCTGCGACAACGAAATCCTTTGCGACGTCGAAGCGCTCAACATAGATTCCGCTTCGTTTCGCCAGATTTCCGAAGCCAACGGCGGCGATGCGACGCGCGTTGCCGCGCACGTCCTCGCGCTCGTCTCCGAACGCGGAAAGCATCATAACCCCGTAACCGGAAGCGGCGGCATGTTCATCGGCCGCGTGCGCGCCGTGGGTTCGAGTTTGCGCGAGGTCTGCGATCTGCAGCCGGGGGATCGCATCGCGTCGCTCGTGTCGCTGACGCTCACGCCGCTGCGCATCGAAACCATCGAACGCGTCGACATGGCGACGGGCCGCATCTGGATTACCGGCACCGCAGTGCTCTTTGCCACCGGGCGCTACGCGAAGCTGCCCGACGACCTCCCGGACGATGTCGCGCTCGCGGTGCTCGACGTGGCGGGCGCGCCCGCTCAGGTCCGCCGTCTCGTCGCGCCGGGACACACGGTTGCGGTCGTCGGCGCCGATGGGAAATCCGGCATTCTCGCCTGCGTGCAGGCGAGGGAGCGCGCGGGGCCGTCCGGGCGTGTCGTCGGCATCGGACCCGATCTCGCTTCCCCCGGCGCACGCTTTCTCGTCGACGGCGGCTTCGTCGATGCGTTCGTAGCAGCCGATGCCCGCGATACGCTCGGCATCCTTGCGGCGATTCCGGACGCTCTGCCGATGCTGGCCGACGTCACCGTCAACTGCGTGAACGTCGGCGGCACCGAACTGTCCTCGATCCTGCTCACCAAGGAGCACGGAACCGTGTATTTCTTTTCGATGTGCACGTCGTTCACTGCAGCCGCTTTGGGAGCTGAAGGTGTCGGTAAGGACGTGACGATGATCGTCGGTAACGGGTACGCGACCGGTCACGCGGCGACGGCACTGCAGACACTGCGTGACCATCCCTCCGTTCGCGAATACTTCGTCGAACGCTATACTTCACGAGTCTAAGGACGAGCACAGCAGCATGGACATGATTGAGGCGGCCCTGGTCCCGAATACGCGGCACGTCAAGCCGCCGGCCGGCCCCGGGGCCTTCGAGCATCGCAACGTTCGTCAGGGCGAATTTTGGCGCGCGATTCCGAAATATCGCGAGATCGACGAGGCGACGTTCCTCGATCATATCTGGCAGGGCCAGAACTCGATCAAGTCGGCCGACGAATTGCTCGAAGCCGTCAAAGACGTCGTAGAGCCGTCATTCTACGATGACGTGCGCGAAGGTTTTCGGCGCGCGCCTATGGCCGTGCGCGTCTCTCCCTACATGATCGCCTCGGTCGATTGGACGCGGCCGTATAGCGACCCGATCCGCACCCAATTTCTTCCGGTCGCTTCAAAGCTGCGGCCCGACCATCCGCGGCTCACGCTCGATTCGTTGCACGAACTCGAAGACTCACCCGTCCCCGGCTTGACGCACCGCTACGTCGATAAGGCGCTCTTCCTTCCGCTCAATACGTGCCCCGTCTACTGCCGCTTTTGCACGCGCTCGTACGCGATCGGCGGCGATACCGATGTGGTCGAAAAAGTCTCGCTTGCGAAAACGCCCAAACAATGGCAGGACGCCTTCACATATATCGCCTCGCGCCCCGAACTCGAAGATATCGTGATCTCCGGCGGCGATACGTATCAGCTCGCGCCGAAGAACGTCACGGCGATCGGCGACGCGCTGCTCGCAATTCCGCACGTGCGGCGGCTGCGCTTCGCTACCAAAGGCCCGGCGGTCATGCCTATGAAGATCCTGACGGATCGGGCCTGGACCGACGCCATCGTGGGCGTGGTCGATCGCGGCCGCAAGGCCGGCAAAGAAGTCGTGATTCACACGCACTTTAACTCGCCGAACGAAATCAGCTGGATCACCCAGCGCGCGATGAACCTGCTCTTCGAGCGCGGCGTGACGGTGCGCAATCAGAGCGTGCTCATTCGCGGCGTCAACGACGATCCCGCAACGATGCAATTGCTGGTTCGCCGCCTGAGCTGGATCAACGTGCACCCGTACTACGTGTACATGCACGATCTCGTCAAAGGCGTCGAGGATCTACGCACCACGGTACAGACCTCCATCGATATCGAAAAATACGTGCGCGGCTCGACGGCCGGGTTCAACACGCCGCTGTTCATCTGCGATGCGCCCGGCGGCGGCGGAAAGCGTGACGTGCATAGCTTCGATTACTACGATCGCGAAAACGGTATCGTGGTGTACTCGGCGCCGAGCGTCAAGCCCGGCGCGCATTTCGTGTATTTCGATCCGATCGATGCGCTCGCGCCGGATGCCCAAGCGCGCTGGCGCAACCCCGCGGTTGCCGAAGAGATGATCGCTCATGCCGTCGAGCAAGCCGGAGGAACGCGCCGCTACGTCCCCGCCTAGCCGGACGCTACGGCCCGGTTACGATCGTCGCCGTACTCGTGGTCGCAACCGACTCCGTTAGAGCACGCGGCCCGGCTTTGTGCCCGTTCTTCTGCAGCAGAAACGCAAGGATGCTCGCGTATTGCGCTTTTGAGAGCGAGCCCGGAGCGGTTTGCGGCATTTGCTGCGAGACGTATTCGTACACTTCGACGACCGATTGCTGCGCGATGCCGCTCGTCTTACCGACGAGCGGCGGCCCCGTCACGCCTTTGAGATTTGCTCCGTGGCACGAAGCGCAACTGCGCAGATACGCCTTTGCTCCCAGCGCCGCTTGAGGCGCGGTAAAGGGAACGGCATTGCCCGATGCCGCCGCGGGCTCGTGGGCCGAGAGCGCGGCGCACAGGGCAAGAGCGGCCAACGCGGCCGCGCAGGAAGCGAGCTTCATCCGCCTAGTGCGTCGTCGCTTCCGGCATCGCTTGCGGCGAACCCGCGGGCATCGCACTCGGCGGCGCCATGGCGCCGCTCGAATCACTCAGCACCCACGTGTACACGAGCGAACCCTTCGGGATGCTCGAGAGCCACGGCACGGCCGCTGCGAAGAATTTCGAAACCACGCCGCCGGTGCCCGAAAGAATCGAGAGATACTGCTTCCCGCCTTCGGAATACGTTATCGGCGACGCGTTAAGACCGCTCGCGGTCTTCACCGACCATACGGTGTTGCCCGTGGCCTCATCGAGCGCGAGCAGCTTGCCTTCCGGCGTCCCGATGAACACGAGCCCGCTGCCCGTGATGAGGGCACCGTCGAGCATCGGCGAGCGGAAGTGTTTCTTCCAGACCTGCTTTCCGGTCGCTATGTCGATCGCCACGACGCTGCCGGCCAGCACCGGTTTCGTGAAGCCGGCGCCGCCGTTGAAGGTTGCGGGCTTGGGGTTCATATCCGATTTTGGAAGCGGGTCGATTTCGATCGACGATTCGAGCAGCGGGATGACCATAATGTGCTTTTGTGGATCGTAGGCGCTCGGCTCCCAATTCTTGCCGCCGATGACGCACGGGTAGAGCACGTACGGTTTGCGCGCGTTGGCTTTGTTTTGGATATCTTGGTTGAAGGTGATCTTGCCATCGCGCGTGACGCTGCCCCAGTTGATCTTATCGAGCAGCGGCACGGCGTAAATCAATTTGCCGGTCTCGCGATTGATCACGTACAGGTAGCCGTTACGATCGGCGTGAGCGATCGCGGGAACGGTCGCGCCGCCGACCGTTGCGTCGACGAGAATCGGCTCGCTCACGCTATCGAAATCCCAGATATCGTGCGGCGTGAACTGGTAGTACCATTTCATCTTGCCGGTTTCAGGCGAGAGCGCAAGCACGGAACTCGAGTACAGCAGCGTACCTTTGAGGCTATTGGCGTCCCAGTCCGGATTCGGATTGCCGGTGCCCCAATACACGGTGTCGAGCTTCGCATCGTAGGTACCCGGCAGCCAGGTGGGCGCTCCGCCGCGGGCGGCGACGCCCGCCACTTTCCACGTATCGTAGCCCGGCTCGCCCTGGCCCGGAATCGTAAAGTGACGCCAAATCTGTTTACCGGTATCGACGTCGTACGCCGCGATAAAGCCGCGCGTGGTGTATTCGCCGCCGCCTTCGCCCGTCAACACCATGTTCTTGATCGGCAATGGCGGGCTCGTGATGCTGTAGGCGCGGCTGTTCGGCGCGACCGTCGTATTCCACAGAACCTTGCCGGTCGCGGCGTCGAGCGCAACGAGGTGCGCGTCGAGCGTTCCAAAGATGACTTTATTGCCGCTGACCGTCACGCCGCGGTTATCGGTATCGCAACACGCGCGCGGCAAGGACGACGCGGGCAACGGATACTTGTACATCCATTTTTTCGCGCCGGATACGGCGTCGAAGGCCCAGATCGTCGAATTGCCCGTGGTTACGTACATCACGCCGTTCGAGACGATCGGCGTCCCTTCCATCGCGACGGGCGGCCCGAGCGTTTTCTTCCAAGCCAGGGACAGCTTCGGCAACGATGACTTATCGATGGATTGCAGCGGACTGTAGCGGCTGGCGCCCAGATCTCGCCCGTACCAAAGCCACGACGTTCCGTCGTCGGAGCCGGTACCCTCGAGCTGCTGAGAGGAAACGCCGGGCGCTTCATCCGCAGTCGCCATGCGCCCCGCGGGTGATGCGAAAAGAGTCAGAGCGGCAAATAGCGCGATAAGCGCTCGTATACGTATAGGTTGCAAGAATGTCTCCCCGGAACGGCAGGTGCCCAGTTACAATCTTCTTGCGTTAGGGATTGCGAAGCTACGGAGAACGATTCCTCCGAGTGCTTATGGACAGTCTACTGAGGTGGCGGCGCTCCGCTGTCGCCCCGGCCGGCTGCCAGCGCCGCACGATAGCGCTCTTGGGAAGCATCGATCGAGAGCAGAAAGCGGCCCGCATCCGGGGCGCGATTCCCACCGCTGCGCCCAAAGCCGCGGCCGCCGTGCCCGCCGAAACCTCCCGGACCCATCCCGCCGCCGGCCGGCCCGCCGCCGGCCGGCCCGCCGCTATCGGCGGCAAAGGCAGCGCGCATCGCATCGCGCATCTTCTGTTGCTGCGCGAGGACCGCGGCGGACTCGTTCGTGTCGAGCACGCCGTCGATCTGTTTCGATGCATCGGCGATCGCCATCGTGGAGCCGGCGGCATCGAACTGATCGACGATCGCCCCAATCTTCGCCCGGTGAGCGTCGCTGAGCGCCGCGAGCGATGCGTCGCGCGCCGAATTCCGCGCCGCATCCATCTTCTGCTGCACGTCGGCCGGGGGGCCGCCGTCCTGCGGAGCTGGTTGCGCGCTAACGGCAAACGGAACGGCGCACGCGAGCGCTGCGGACAGTGCGATCTTGAGCCACATGGACCGACGGTAACACCGCTCCTTGAGAAATCGCTGAGAGCCGGGTGACGGCCGGCCGTTACGAGTACGAACCCCTATGATCACGCTGGCCGTTACCTACGTCTTTCGCGCGGACTCGCTCGACGCCGCGGAGGCCTATATCCACAAACTCATTGCTGCGACGCGGCAAGAACCAGGCTGCCGCACGTATTCCGTCAACCGGTCGCTCGAGCGCCCGCGCACCTATCTTTTCTTCGAACAATACGACGATCAGGCGGCACTCGACGCTCACCGCGTGTCGCCGCACTTCGTGCAATTCGGAAAGAACGGCATCCAAACGATCGCGGAAAGCCGCGATGCTTCGACCTACGAACCGCTCGGATGAACGCGCCGTGGCTCGGCACGATTGCAGCACTGACGGCGGCCCTGGCGGCCGTGCTGCTCTCGCCTTCGATCGCCGCACCAGCCCAAAGCCCCTCGCTCGCACCGGAATCGGCCCAGAAGATCGATGCGGCAGCGACGACCGCACTTGCGGGTTTCTCCGCACCGGGGATTTCCGTAGCGGTCGCGCGCGACGGCGCTCTCGTGTATGCCAAGGGCCTCGGCTTGCGCGATGTCGCGAGCGCAAAACCGGTCGATGCGGCGACGATCTTTGCGCTCGGACCGATCACGAAGCAGTTTACTGCCGCCGCGATCGAGATGCTCGCAGCATCCAAAAAGCTTTCGGTCGATGCGACGGTTGCGACGTATCTTCCGAATGCCCCGCACGCGAGTGAGATCCGCGTGCGCGACCTCCTTCGCGAAACGAGCGGGCTGCCCGAATACCTAACGAGTACCAATGTTGCCGCCTTCACGTCCTCTGCCGGCGTTACGCCGCGGCAACTTCTCGATTCGATCGCCGGCAAGCCGCTCGATTTTGCGCCGGGGACTCGTTTCGAAGCCAGCGGCACGAACTACATCGCACTTGGAGCGATCATCGAAGCCGTCAGCGGCCAGACCTACGGCGCGTACATTAACACGCAGATTGCCGTACCGCTCGGATTGACGACGCTCACGTTCGGCCCGCCCCCTCCCTCCGCGGATCGGACGACCGGCTACGACGTCACGCAGTACGACCGTCCGGCGCAGATGTGGACGGCTGCTTCGACCTTCGCCTCGGGCGGGCTGTACGCGAGTGCCGCCGACGTCGCGAAATGGGACGCGGCGTTCTTCGGGTTCAAGCTGCTTCCGAAAACGACCGTCGAGGATATGATGACGCCGGCCTCAGCCGACACGACGTTCGCGTGCGGATCGTTTGCGGAAACCGTCGATGGGCACGTCGCCGTCTGGCAACGTGGCGGCGTTCCGGGAGCGAGCGTGATCAATCGCTGGATCCCCGATCTGAACGCGGCTGTCGTCGTGTTGGCGAATTCGCTCGCGTTCAATCCGCGCGAGATCGCACGGGCCGCTACCTTCGCACTCGAACCAAAGGCCGTAAGCGTCTTTGAGGATCCCGCCAACCTCGCTCGAGCGCGCGCGGAATATGGTGCCTGGCAGCACGGAACGGTCGACCCCAAGCGGTACGGAGCCGCGATGCAGGCGCTCATCGCGTCGCCCGCGGCGCGCGAAGTCAGCGAGGAGCTGCGCTCCGCGGGCGATCCAACCTCGTTTGCGTTCGAGGAACAGGACGCAGTACCGGGCGGCAGCGCGCATCGTTACCGAATCGAAACGGCGCACGCAGCATTTGCCATGACGCTCGTCTATAAGCCGGGCGGCCCGATCGTTTCGATCAATTTCACGTTTTTGCCGTAGGATTCACTTCCACGCTTTGAGGCTCGGAATTGCGGTATGCTCGGCGCCGAGCCACGTCGCGAGCGCTTGCAGATCGGCTTGCAGCCCGGCGGCAATCGTCGCAGGCCGCACGCCATGCTCGAGATGCACCGCATGCGCGCGCAAAATGGAGGCCGCTCGATCGTGCTTGAGATCGACGCGTCCCACGAGCCGGCCATCGACCAGATACGGTAAGACGTAGTACCCGTGCACGCGCTTCGCAACGGGCGTGTAAATTTCGAGCCGAAAATCGAAGGCGAACAAGTGCTGCGCGCGCGGGCGGCTCCAAATGAGGTTGTCGAACGGCGAAAGCAGGGCGCGCCCGAGCGCCTTGCGCGGAATGCGCAGCGGCTCGATCGCATAGGCCGGGGCCTTCCAATCTTCGACGCCGAGCCGGACCACCTGCTTCGCTTCGAGCAGTTCGCCGAGGGCCCGCCGCGCATCGGCGAGGTCGAGCCGGAAATAATCGCGCAGCTCGCTTTCCGTGGCGACACCGAGCGCCCGCAGCGCGACGAGGATGAGCTCGCGTTGCGCATTCTCCGCACCGATGTGTCGCTCGAGAACGTCGTTCGGGATGACGCGCTCGACCAAGTCGTACTCTCGCTCGAAACTCTGCCTGCGCCGCCGCGTCGTCACGATGCCGGACCAGAAGAGATACTCGAGAGCGAGTTTGGTATCGCTCCAGCCCCACCACGAACCCTGCGACCGCGCCCCTTCGAAATCGGATGCTGCGAGCGGACCGTCGCGTTCGATGCGCGCGCGCACCCGCTCGACGAGCGCCGGTTCCGTCGCGTAAATGCGCGCGACGTTGCCCCACGTGCCGCGCCCGTCGCGAGCACGTTTCATGCGCCAGCGCAAGAGCGACCAGCGCTCGAAATTGACGATCGACGCTTCGTGCGCCCAATATTCTGCAAATACTCGCCGCGATCCGTACAGCATGTCGTCGAGAAGTGCCGTATCGTACGCTCCGAGGCGTGAATAGAACGGCAGGTAGTGCGAGCGCTGCAGAACGTTGACCGAATCGATCTGGACGCACCCGAGCCGCGTGACGAGCGTCGCCAGAGCCCGGCGCCCCACCCGGCCCGCGCCCGAGCCCGCACCCGCGAAGCCCTGCGCCGCCAGGGCAACGTGCCGGGCGTCGCGCAGCGACAGCTCGGCTTTCAACGGTGCAAAAAGGCGGGAAGGCGCATCTCGTGCTCTTTGACGTTTCGTCGCAGCCTCATCGGCCGGACGCGGTAATTTTCAAGGGGACGTGCGAGGCGAGCGTGTAGCAATAACGGACATGCCGATTTCGCCCTCCGCTACCGCAGCGCCGATCGCCAAAAAAGTTCCCCACGTCACGCAGCTTCACGGCACGACCCGGACCGACGACTATTCTTGGCTCCGCGAGAAGAATGCGCCCGAGGTCACCGCGTACCTCAAAGCGGAGAACGCGTATGCAGATGCGGCCTTGGAACCGCTGCAGCCGCTTGCGGCCGAGCTCTACGACGAGATGCTCTCGCACATCAAGCAGACCGATTTGAGCGTACCGTACCGGCTAGGCGAGTACTGGTATTATTCGCGCACCGAAGAGGGCAAGCAGTACCCGATTCTCGCCCGCAAACGCGGCTCGGTCGATGCGCCCGAAGAGATCACGCTCGATCTCAACGTGTTGGCCGAGGGTCACGAGTTCTTGGGCATCAACGCCTATAAGGTGAGCCCCGATGGAAATCTCTTAGCGTATTCCATCGATACGACGGGCTACCGGCAGTACACGCTGCACGTGCGCGACCTGCGCACGAACACCGATCTGCCGGACGCGATCCCGCGCACCGGCGACGTGGTCTGGGCGAACGACAATCGGACGCTCCTCTACACGAGCGAAGACGAGATCAGCAAACGGCGCAACATGTTCTGGCGACGCGAACTCGGCGCCGCGGAAGGCACCCTCGTCTACGAAGAACGCGACGAGCTTTTCGATCTCGGCGCGGCAATTTCGAACGACCGCCGGTTCGTGTTCGTGGCCGCATACAGTAAATCGACGACGCATTGGCAGAGCCTGCGCGCGGATCGTCCGGGCGAAGGGCTCGTCGAGATCCTGCCGCGCCGCGAGGGCCACCGCTACAGCGTCGAGCATCACGGCGAGAGCTTCTTCATCCTCACCAATAGCGGCGCCGAGAATTTCCGTTTGGTCCGCGCGCCCGAGCATGCACCGGGTGAAGCGCACTGGCGGGAAATCGTTGCGGAGCGCCCGGGCATCTTTCTGGCCGAGATCGAGGCCTTCGAGCATCATCTGGTGCTCGCAGTGCGCAGCGGGGGCTACAGCAATCTCGAAGTACTCGGCCTCGCGAGCCTGCAGCTTTCGCCCGTCGTTTGCGCGGAAGAGGTGCATACGGTATCGGGCCAGATGAACCCGGAGTTTCACACGAGCTCCTATCGTTTTGCGTATACCTCGTTCGTAACGCCGGCTTCGGTCTACGAACTCGATCTCGCCTCCGGCCGGCAAACGCTGTTGAAGCAGACCGAAGTGCCCGGTTACGACGCCGCCCGCTACGCAACCGAAGTGTCGTATGCCACGGCGAGCGACGGCACGAAAGTCCCGCTTTCGATCGTGCGGCGCGCGGACGTGCCGCTCGACGGGTCGGGCGCGATGCTCCTCTACGGATACGGGTCGTACGGCATATCGATGGACCCCACGTTTTCGCCGGCTCGACTCGTGCTGCTCGATCGCGGCATCGCGTTTGCGATCGCGCACATCCGGGGCGGCGGCGAACTGGGCGAAGGTTGGCGAACCTCGGGCCACCTGCAACGCAAACTCAACACCTTCGAAGATTTTATCGCGTGCGCCGAGCACGTCATCGAGCACGGCTACGCCTCATCCGGGCGGCTCGCGATTCAAGGCGGCAGCGCGGGCGGATTGCTCGTGTCCGCGGTTGCGAACATGCGGCCCGATTTGTTCGCCGCGGTGATCTCGCACGTCCCCTTCGTCGACGTCGTGAACACGATGCTCGATGCTTCGCTGCCCTTGACGACGGGCGAATACCTCGAATGGGGCAACCCGAACGTCGCGGCAGACTACGACTACATGATGCGCTACTCGCCCTACGACAACGTGCGCGCGCAACCGTATCCCGCGACGCTGATCAAGGTCTCGCTCAACGATAGCCAAGTGCCGTATTGGGAGGGCGCGAAGCTCGCCGCAAAATTGCGAGCATATAAGACGAACGATCGCCCTCTGTTTTTGGTGACGAATTTTGGAGCGGGCCATGGCGGCGCATCGGGGCGGTACGATCACCTCAAAGAGCTCGCCTTCGACGACGCCTTCATCCTGAGCCGCATCGCCCCATAACCGTCACGAAAACTCGTAGACTCAGTTGACGCACCACGCACCACCCACCGCGCCGCAGATCGGAACTACCTTTGCTCGACGCCTATACGTCCTTCGATTTCACCGACGGGCCCTGGACGCGCCAAGTCTTTCGCCGCGGCGAAGGGCCGGCCGTCATCATCATGCACGAGATGCCCGGACTGCATCCGCTCGTGCTGCGCTTCGCAGATCGCGTGGCGGACGCGGGCATGACCGTCTTTCTCCCGAGTCTCTTCGGCACGCCCGGAAAACCGCTCTCGATCCCGTACGCACTCGGCGAGATCGCGAAATCGATCTGCATCCGGCGCGAATTCGATGTGTGGTCGAGCGACCGCTCGAGCCCGATCGTCGATTGGCTGCGCGCGCTCGCGCGCAAAGCCTTCGCAGAGTGCGGCGGCCGCGGCGTCGGCGCACTCGGCATGTGTTTTACCGGGAACTTCGCACTCGCGATGATGACCGAACCCGCCGTCATCGCCCCCGTCATGGCACAACCCTCGCTCCCAAGCGCAGCCCTCTCGAAGAGTAAACGCAGCGCGCTCGGCGTGTCGCCCGCGGAACTGGGCTGCGCGCGAGAGCGCTTCGAGGCCGAAGACCTCTCGCTCATCGGGCTGCGCTTCAAGGGCGACCGGCTCTCGCCGAGCGAACGCTTCGACCGCCTTCGCGCGGAGTTCGGCCGCCGCTTCGAAGCGATCGAACTCAACGACGCCGACGCGAAACCTGCCGAAGTCCCGCCTCATTCGATGCTCACGATCCACCTCGACGATCGGCCCGGCACGCCCACGAAAAACGCCGAGAAGCGGGTCATCGAATTCCTCTCAGCCGCCGTGCACGCTCCCCAAAAATGATTGCGCCATCAGCCCCGCTTTATAGAGATCCAGCCGCGAATACAGGCCGAAGGCCGACCCATCATCGAGAAACCCGCCGCCCGGTCCTTCGGTCCGCGTGAGCATCTCATCCGCCTGCGCGAGCGTCATCCCCGGAAACGCAGCGCTCAAGAGATAACCCGCCTCAGGCGCAACCGCGGCCACGTCTTCAGGCTTACGCGCGGTCGCATCATACACCGCCGCCAATCCATAGGTCTGCGTCGACTCGTAGAACATCGCGTCCTTAACAGCATCGCTAAAGCGCCCGCCGTCGCTCTTCGCACACTGCGCAATCGAGCTACCGCAACTCGCGAGCAGCGCCTTCGCCACGTCGCCTCGCGCCGCATTCACCGCAGCCCGATATCCTGCCGCCCCGAGCGCGCCACGCGCCTGCCCTTCCCCATACGCCGGATCCTGCGCCAGCAGATGCGCCACGTCGTAATACGCAAGCGTCCGCCCACCGATCACATCCATCGCATAGTGCGCTCCCATGACGACGCGGCTGTTCCCATACTCCGCCCCACGCACGATCATCTGCGGATAGCGCTGCGGAACGAACAATGCGAGCAACAACGCTTCGGTAAACCCGTAGGTGGTATGCCCGCTCGGAAACGAGGGACTTTCCACGAGCGCCTGCACCGGCCCCTCGAGATAGTCGTCGTTACTCGAGAGCAGCCCAAAATAATCGAGCCCGCCAAACGCAGCAAACGATGTCTCGGTCTGAAACGGCCGCGAATCGCCATACGGGTCGGCGCCTTTGCTTCCCGCAGGCCGATGGTACGCGCGCCCGTATACATCCGTCACTCCACCGGCCGTTGAAAGTATGCTCGCCCCGTCTTTCGAGAGCGGCCCTGCGTCGCCGTGCGAAACGACGGTCGCATTTGCAAAGAAGAACTTCGCAGCCGCCGAATCCGCCCCAGTCACGCCGGCCGTGTACGCAAAGAGCGCCGCTACCTCCGGCGACACGCTCGTAAAACTCGAGGTCGCCCCATCATCACCGCTCGTATACAGCGCGGCCATCTGATACTGGGTCCCCAATTGCGTACCGAGCCCGTCCGCAAGCTCAGCCGCATTACCGCTCGTAATAAAGGCATCCTCGAGCGCCTGATCTCGCTGCAGCGCAAACGACTGCAAGGCCGCCTGCCCCGCGGTCCCATCCTGGATGGCCCCGGTCACGGTGTAGTTACTCGCAAGCGCCGCCTGCCCAGCCGCAGTATTCGGCAGCACACTAAACGGAGCGAGGCCCCGCAACGCAGGAAGACTGACTTCCGCTTGCGCCAGCACCACCCGCGGCGCAACCATTGCAGCAAGAATGAGAACGAGAAAAACGCCGGCCTTCAAAACGCGCAAGAGCATGCCTCCATCTTCGCCTCCATCGCCACGAACCGCCAGTGTGCGTACGCACAGCGCTTCAATTCGCTGCGCACACCTTCACCGGCGCAAGCCTACGTGGCCTCCATCAGCGCGGTGCAGCAAGCGCTTCGCGAACGATGCGTTCCTGTTCGACCGCATGCGCGCCGCCATACCCTTCGGACGGACTCACGCGATACGGCCGCCCGATGTACTCCACCTCGGTTATGCCGTTCGGAAGCCGCCCCATGATTCGCCGCCGAACGTGCGCGCGCGCGCCCATGTTCATCGGCTCTTCCTGCACCCAAACCACGCTGCGCAGCTTCGGATAACTCTCGAGCGTATCGAGAATCTCGCGCACCGGGAGCGGTGAAAGCAACTCAACCCGAACGATGGCCGTGTTCGTCATCTCGGCGTAATCCGGATGCGCGATGAGATCGTAATAGATCTTCCCCGAACACAAGAGAACGCGTTCCACGGAATCGCGACGGTCCTTGAAGCGCGCGTCGTCGATGACGGGTTCGAAGGCTCCGTTTACGAGATCGTCGACGAAGCCGGCCGCCGCCTTCAGACGCAGCAGGCTCTTGGGCGTAAAGATCACGAGCGGAAGCGGACGCGCCTGCCGCGCCTGGCGGCGCAGTAAGTGGAAGTATTGCGTCGGCGTCGAGCAGTTCGCGATCTGGATGTTGCCTTCAGCGGAGAGCTGCAGGAAGCGTTCGATGCGCGCGCTCGAGTGTTCGGGGCCGGCGCCTTCATAGCCGTGCGGCAAGAGCATGACCAGACGCGACGTTTCGCCCCACTTCGCCTGGCCCGCAGCGATGAATTGATCGATGATAATCTGCGCGCCGTTATTGAAGTCGCCGAATTGTGCTTCCCACAGAACCAGCGCCTCCGGCGTTTCCACCGCGTAACCGTATTCGAAGCCTAGACACGCGTACTCCGAGAGCGGGCTGTTGTAGATTTCGAAACTCGAGCGCGAGGTCGAAAGATGCTGGATCGGAGCATATTGGGCGTTGGTCTTCGCATCGTGGAAGACCAGGTGGCGGTGCGAGAACGTACCGCGCTCCGTATCCTGGCCCGTGAGCCGGATCGGCGTGCCTTGCTCGAGCAGCGCTGCGAAGGCGAGCGACTCGCCCATGCCCCAATCGAATTCGCCCTCGCTCGCGAAGGCGGCTTTGCGGCGCTCGAGTTGACGCTCGAGCTTGGGATGGATCGTGAAGCCGCCCGGCACCACGTTGAGTTCGTCGTTCCAGCGCAGCAATTTTGCGCGCGCGATCTTCGTTTCCGATGCGACTTGGGCGCCCCCCGTTTGCCACGGCTCCGCCTTGGGTTCGGGACGCCACTCGCCGTTCTTGACACGCTCCGCGGCAGCGGTCAGGCGTGCGGTTACCTCGGCAAGCGCGGCGTTCACTTCGTCGACCGTGACGATGCCTTGCGCGATCAGTTTCTGCGCGTAAAGTTCGCGAACGGTCGGATGCGTCTTGATGCGTTCGTACATGTCGGGCTGGGTGTAGGCGGGTTCGTCGGTCTCGTTGTGACCGAAACGCCGGTAGCCGATGAGATCGATGATGACGTCGTGGCCGAACTTGCGGCGGAAATCGACCGCGAGATGCACCGCGGCCATACATGCGTCCACGTCGTCGGCATTGACGTGCACGATCGGAACGTCGAAGCCCTTGGCGAGATCTGAGGCGTAGCGCGTGGAGCGCGCATCGCGCGGATCCGTGGTGAAGCCGACTTGATTGTTCGAGATCACGTGGATCGTGCCGCCCGTCGCATACCCCGCCAGCGCCTGCAAGTTGAGGACTTCGGCGACGACACCTTGCGCGGAGAAGGCCGCATCGCCGTGGATCAGGATCGGCGCCGCCCGCCCGATTTCGAGCGTGGCGATCGGCTGCGTGCGGTTGGTCTGCAGCGCGCGCGTGCGGCCTTCGACGACGCCGTCGACCGCTTCGAGGTGGCTCGGATTGTTGGCCAGGCTCACGGCGACGTATTTACCGTTCGGCAGCATGTAACGGCCCGTGGCGCCGTGATGATATTTGACGTCGCCCGTGACGTCGTCGCTCGAGCTTTCGCCGCGCGCGTTGGCCGCTTCGAACTCGCCCAGAATCTCTTCGTACGGCCGGTTGACGACGTGCGTGATCGTGGCGAGACGCCCGCGGTGCGCCATGCCGAGCACCGCATTACCGACGCCGTCGTCGCCGAGCTGCGTGATGATCTCTTCGAGCATCGGAACCATCACGTCGAGGCCTTCGATCGAGAAGGTCTTGGCGCCGATGTACGTCTTGCGCAGGTAGCGTTCGAAGGTCTCGACCTTCGTGAGACGTCCCAAGACCTTGCGCGCTTTTTCGGGCGCGAGTTGCACGAAGTGCTTGCCCGTCTCGATGTAGTCGCGCAGCCATTCGCGCTGTTCGATGTTCGCGATGTGTTCGACTTCGTAGGCGATCGTCGAACTGTAGATGCTGCGGAGTTCCGCAACGACGTCGGCGAGCGTACTTCCGCGCACTTTGGTGCGCAAGATCGCGGCCGGAATCGCCTGCATGATCGAGGGCGTCAACCCGTAGTTGTGCCAGTCGAGCGCCGGATCGCCCACGGGCTGGGTTCCGAGCGGATCGAGCATCGCGGCCAAATGTCCGTGGCGGCGGTACGAGGACAGAATGGCCATACCGGCCGCTACGGCGCGTAAGAGCTCATCCGAGTACGGCTCGAACTCGCGGGGCGGCGTCGCCGGCAGATCGGTAACCGCACCCGCGACGTTGGCGCCGCTCTGCGCGGAACGCGCAGGCGCGGCGCTGGTCGCAAGCACGTTCGATGCGCCGGCGAGCGGAGCGGCCACGCCCAAACTCGTGAAGACGGTTTCGTAGAAGCCGTTCTTCCCTTGCAGAAAATCGTCGACGCGTTTGAGATATTCGCCCGACTGTGCGCCCTGAATGATGCGATGGTCGTAGGTGCTCGTCAACGTCATGATCTTCTCGACGCCGAGGGATTTGAGCGCGGCCTCGTTTGCGGTCGCGAATCCCGGTGGGTAGGCGATCGCGCCCGCGGCGATGATTGCACCCTGGCCTTGCGTGAGACGCGGCACGGAGGCCACCGTCCCGATGCCGCCGGGGTTGGTCAGCGTGAAGGTGGCACCCGTGAGATCGTCCACGCCGAGCTTGTTATCGCGTGCCCGTACGATGAGATCTTCGTAGGCCGCGCGAAACGCTTTGAAATCGAGACCGTCCGCGTGCTTGATCACGGGGACGACGAGAAAACGCGATCCGTCCTTGCGCTGCGTATCGACGGCGATCCCGAGATGGACGCCGCTTTCCACCCGCGTGGGAGTGGTACCGTCGCGGCGAAAGCTCGCAACCAACGCCGGCTGTTCCAGCGCCGCACGCACCAGCGCGAAGGCGATGAGATGCGTGAACGAAATCTTTTCGCTGCGACCCGAGCCTTTGAGGGCTGCGTTCAACTCGGCGCGGCGCGCCTCGAGCATACCGACCTGCAGCGAGCGGAAGCTGGTCGCCGTGGGAATGGTAAGGCTCTGTTCCATCGCCGCGACCAGCGCAGCGGCGGGACCTTTGAGGGGCGTGACTTTGGCTTCGGCCGGAAGCGGCGGCGGCGGTGCCGCGGGCTTGCCGTTTCCGCCGGCGCTCGCGGCGTGATCGGCCCACGTTTGCGCAGCCCGCGCCACATCTTCGTGGAGAATCATCCCGCCGGGACCGGAGCCCTTGATGCGTCGCAAATCGAGGTGTTCGCGCTCCGCAAAGCGCTGCGCGCGATGCGAAGCCACGCCTGAGCCCGCGCCGTTTGGGGCTCCGAATGCGGGCGCCGCGGCGGCTGCGGGCGGCGCGCCCGGCGCGCCGTAGGAAGATGGAGTCGCGGGTTCGAGCACTTCGGAGTCCGAGGCAGCCGCCGGCGCAACGCCGTCTTCGGGCCTGGCGGCGGCCGTATCGATTTCGGCGAGCAGGCCGCCGACGGAGACCGTTTCACCCTCGGCGACGGCAAGCGAGGTTACGACGCCCGAGGCCGGGGCCGGAACTTCGACGTCGACTTTATCGGTCGTGACGTCGACCAGCGTCTCGCCGGCACCGATCCACTGCCCGGGCTTCACGCGCCACTCGACAATCGATCCTTCCGTGACCGATTCTCCCATTTCCGGGAGGCTCACCCGCACTAAGGTCTCAGGCACGATTCCGCTCCGTTACGAACTCCACAAGCTCCATTTTAAGGCATCTTCGATATGCCGCCTGCCTCATGATCGGAGCAGAAAGCTGGGAGTTTCGTAAAGAACGCGTCAGCCGCAGAACCGAGGGACGGGGGCTTGCGTTACAGCGTCGTGAGATTAGCCACATCAGTCCTCTCTCTTGCACTCGTCGGCGCGGGCCTCGGCGCCTTTTTGCCGGCCATTTCAAAAGCGCAATCGGCGCCCCCGGCGAGTCCGGCGGCCAGCCCGAGCGCTGCGGGGTCGGCTGCCGCGACGGCCGCTTTCTCGGTCGACACCAAGAACTTCGCTTACGTGCCGCCCTCGATCACCGTTCCGGCCGGCAGCAAGGTCGTCTTCACGAACTCTGATACGGTCGCGCACACGGTCACCGCAAGCGACGGCTCGTTCGATTCCAAAAACATGGATCCGAAATCGACGTGGTCCCACGTTTTCGCAAAGGCCGGCACCTACGCGTACGTCTGCGCGTATCACGCCTTCATGAAGGGCACCGTCATCGTCAAATGAACTGCGCCACCTGACGCTCGCGTGCAGGATGCAGTTTCGTGGTGCTCACGCGGATTGCGCGAGGCACCAGGCCGGTGCGGCCCAGCGCCCACAAGAGATTCGCGCGCGGCGTTTTGATCTCGCGAACGGACGAAGCCGCAAGCGCAAACGTGGTGACGCTCGGAGAGCGGTTTCTTGCGCTGCGCTCCGCACGCGCTGCATGTCCGGCTTGGCTTGACTTTGCGCGATGGAACCTCGGCGGCCGCCGATTCCTTGCCCGTTGCCGCGGCGTCATAATCGTGATATAACAATGTTATGGCCTCCGCCGCACCAAGGCAACGAACGAGCGCATCGGTACGAAGCCGCGTCCTGAAAGTCGCGAGCGGGATCCTCGCGCGGCGCGGTCCGGATGCCTTGACCGTGCGCGATGTCGCCGCCGCGGCAGGCTGCTCGACCATGATGATCTACACGTCGTTCGGCGGCCGGGACGAACTGATCGAAGCGATCTATCTCGAGGGCTTCCGGCGCCTCGAAGCGGCGCAAGCCGCCTGCGCCACCGCTGGGACGCCGATCGAGCGACTGCGGGCCTTGGCCCACGGCTACCGGAGCTTCGCGCTCGCACATCCCGCGCTCTACGCAGCGATGTTCTCGCGGCCGATGGCGCCGCAGCACGTGCAAGGGAGACGCAGCCGCACCGAGACCGCAAGCTTCACGACGCTGCTCGATGCGGTTCGCGACGCGCGCGATCGCGGGGCCTTCGCAGCGGTCCATAGCGCCGAATCGATCGCCGACGTTTTTTGGGCCGCGGTCCACGGCCACGTCAGCCTCGAAGTCACCGGACACTTCGCGGAAGGTGGCGAGCTTTCTGCCGCACGCTTCGGCCTGCTCGTCGATGCGTGTCTTTCCGGTATGTCGATTTCTACTGCAACTTACTAGGAGAAAACGCTCGTGTTGTTCGCTCCCTATCACGCCATCGTGCGCCGCATCGTGCGCAATGCCTACGCAACGATCAGCGCGGGCAAGACGCAAGGATTCTCGCGGCAATTTGCCCCCGACGCCGTCTTCTGCTTTCACGGCGATCACGCGCTAGGAGGTGAACTACGCGGGCGCCCCGCGATCGAAGCCTGGTTCGCGCGCATTGCGCGACTCTTTCCGGACTTGCACGTCGCACCGCAAGACATCGTCGTGAACGGCGGCCCGTGGGACACGACGGTCGCGGCACGCTTCACCGCCCGGGCGACGTTGCCGGGGGGCGTAGCGTATCGGAATCAGGGCATGCAATTCATACGGATCCGCTGGGGCTCGATCGTCGAGGACCGCCTCTACGAAGATACCGCGGCCCTCGCCGCGGCTTTGCACGGGATCGCCGATGCGGGCCGCGCCGAAGCCCTCCAGCCTCCCCTGACGGCCGTTCCAGCCTAGCGCCCAGGCACGGGAAGATCCTGTGAAGAGAACCTCACTCGCACTTCATCTACAGACCCTAATGTCGGGCCATGACCCCACTCCACCGCCTCCTTGTCCCGGTCGATGGATCCGAAACCTCGAACTGCGCGGTCGATTTTTCGATCGGTCTGGCCAAGTATGCCGCGGCCGACATCGTCTTCTGTCATTCGGTCCAGCGGGCGGGAGCAAACCTCGGCGCAACACGGCAATTTCACGAGGACCAATCCCAAGCGTATCTGGGAGACGCCCTCGGACGAGCACGCGCAGCCGGCGTGGATGCGATCTCGCGCGTAGCCTTCGGGCCGCCCGTAGCCGCGATCGTCGAGACACTCTTCGAATATAGCGCCGACGCGGTCGTCATGGGGACGCACGGCCGCGGAGCCGCGCATCGCTCGTACCTGGGAAGCACGGCCGAAGGCGTGTTGCGCCGGGCAGATGTCCCCGTGTTCGTCGTCCCGGCCGGCGCGCACAATCGTCATACCGACGGCTCGGCGTTCGATTGCATCGAAGTCGCCTTCGATGCTTCAGGGCCGGCCCAGGCGGCCTTGGAGATGGCCTTCGATCTCGCCGCTCCGGGAACGACGAACGTCCTGATCTCGCACGTCTTAGACATTCAACAGCGCTACCGGGTCGGAGCTTCGAGCTCTCCGCAGCCACTGGGGTCGATCGACGGTCGCGAAGCTGCCCGTACGTCGATCGTCGAGGCCGCCGAACGAGCACACGCGATCGGCATCGCAGCCAAAGGCGTCTTGCTCGACGGATCGCCGTCGCGGCGCGTGCTTCAACTCGCCCGGTCGCTCGGCGCCGACCTCATCGCCATCGGCTCGTGCGGATGTCCCGAGCGCGAACGGTTTCTGCATGACGGCGTTGCCGAACAGGTGCTGCGTCGCGCTTCCATGCCCGTGCTCGTGGTGCCGGTCAGCGTCGCGCATGCGCCTGCGGCACCCCTCGCTCAACTAGCCCGATAGCGAGATAACGCGCGCACGAGCGGTATTGCGATCGCAGCCGTCAGCGCGCAAGCGAGCAGCAGGGCCTGCACGCCGCCGAGGCTCGCCGCATCGCGACCGCAGCGTGCCGCCACGTCGCTCCAGAAAAGTTCCAGTGCGACGAAGGGATCGTTCGGGGCGCCGCCCGCGGCTCGTACCAGCGATTGCATCTGCGCGGGCGTCCACGCGTTTCCCGGGACGAAGTGCGCGATGCGTCCCTGGCCGTCGAGAATAACGACGAGGGCGGCGTGATCGGTGCGGCCCGCACTCTTCGATTCCGGTTCGACGCCAAGCCGCCGCTCGAGCAGGAGCAGGGGTTCGCGCTGCGCGGTAGCGAGCGTCCAACGCGACGGAGTTTCAAAAAGGGCACGATAGCGTCGCAGTTGCGCGGGGCGGTCGTAGTCCGGATCGACGGTTAGCGCGATCACGGATACGATTCGTGGATCCGCGAGCCGCGCGAGCCGCGCGAGCTTCGCGGCGACGAGCGCACAGCTATCCGTGCAGCGCGTGTAGATGAACGAAAGAACGACGCTGCGCCCGTGCAGCCCGGCGAGATCGAAAGCTCGCCCGTCCTGATCCGCGAGCGCGATCGGCGGAATCGTATCGCCTTCGTGCAATTGCGGCGCGAAGGGGAGCGCCGCGAGCAGCGCGATGACGAGTGCAGCGAGCATGCCGGTTAAAGCCCGTTCGCGATCGCGTCGCGCGCAAACTCAGCGCCCAGGCCGTCGAAGGAGTCGTGGACCTCTCGCGCGCGTTCGAGCGCCGCGCCGACGTTGGGAAGGATGTTCTGCGCTCCGATAGCGCGGACGAAATTCGCGCGATGCAAGAGGCGCGCCGGCTGATCGCGAGCACCGCACAGTAGCAGCGTGCGGCCCGAGCGCTCGAGACGCAGGCGCAGGGCTTCCAGCGCTGCGAGCCCCGTCGCATCGATCGCCGTCATGTTGCGCAAGCGCAGCACGACGATCGGCGCGTAGGTGGAAAGATCCGCCGTCCGCTCCAGAAGTGCGTCGGTCGTTCCGAATAAGAACGGCCCGTGAATGCGCACGATATTGACGTACGACGGAACCTGTTTATCGGTGAGTACGTGCGCTTTGCCGTCCTCGAGATCTTCGGGGGTGATGAGCGAGACCGTCGTCGTTTGCGAAATGCGATAGATGTAGAGTAGCGCGGCCAGCGACATGCCGATTCCGACGGCAAGCGTCAAGTCGGCCACGACCGTCAAGAAGAACGTCACGAACCACACGGAACGAGCGGCGTTATCGAGCCGAACGATCGTCGCGATCTCGCGCCATTCGCCCATATTGTAGGCGACGACCACGAGGATGGCGGCTAGCGCCGCGAGCGGAACGTCCGCGGCCAGCGGCGCGGCGATCGCGACGATGAGTAGCAGCGTTGCCGAGTGAACGATACCGGAGATGGGCGTGCGGGCGCCGGAGCGAATGTTGGTGGCGGTGCGAGCGATCGCGCCGGTCACCGGAATTCCGCCGAAGATCGGCACGACGACATTTGCGATGCCGGTCGCGATAAGCTCGACGTTGGAATCGTGCCGGTCGCCCGTGAGCGAATCCGCAACGACCGCCGAGAGCAGACTCTCGACCGCAGCCAGGAGGGCGACGGTAAATGCCGAGGGCAGGAGCGGCAGGATGAGGTTCGGATCGAAGTGCGGCAGCCCGATCGGCGGCAAGCTCGCCGCGATCGAACCGAAACGAGAGCCGACCGTTTCGACGTGCAGATGTAAGATCCAAACGGCAACGGTCGCCGCGACCAGAGCCGCGACCGCGCCCGGAACGCGCGGAAACACCCGCGGGATTCCGAACGCGAGCAGGAGTGAGCCTACCGCGAGCGACGCCGTAACCGCGTCGAACGTTCCCACATGGCGCGCGATCGCTTGCATGCGCACGAAGAACTCGCTCGAATGTTCGGAAAAGCGGAATCCAAAAAAATCCTTGATCTGCGTCGAGACGATCAAGAGCGCGATGCCGTTCGTGAAGCCGATCACGATCGGACGAGGGATGAACTTGATCGCCGACCCGAGGCCCGTCGCTCCGAGCACGAGCAGAATAGCGCCCGCCATCATCGTGACCATCATGAGCCCGGTCGTGCCGTGCTTCGCGACGATACCCGAAACGATGACGACGAACGCACCAGTCGGGCCCGCGATCTGCGTGCGCGAGCCGCCCAAGAGCGAAACCAGGAGCGCCCCGACGATCGCGGTGATGATGCCGGCTTGCGGCGATACCCCCGAAGCGATGCCGAAGGCCAGCGCCAGCGGCAACGCAACGAACCCGACCGTCAATCCCGCGACGAGATCCCCGCGGAAGCGCGCTGCATCGTAGCCGCGCAACGCAGCGATTATGGCGGGATGCACATTACCACGTTCGCATGCCCGGCGCGAGATACGCGTGCGCCGAGAGTTGCTCCGAGACCGGTCCTACATAGGCGAGTATTGCGAGCACGACGGCGAGCGCGGCCCAGCGCCCTAATTTGTCGAGCACGGGCGGCGTGCCGCCGGCCGCAGCGTCCACCGGCGCGAATGCGAGCGCGGGATTGTCTTCGGTGCGCTTGTTCGTGAAATACGTGCCGGTCGCGACGATCACGAAGAACAGAACGGCGATTGCGATCAGCGTGCCGCCGAGTGCGGCTCCGATCATCTGGCCGTGCCACGTGGCGGCGCCCGCCGCACCGAAATAGCTCACATCCGAGGTGCGGCGCGGCGCGCCGAGCAAGCCCGCCCAGTGCATCGAAAACGACATGACGGCCATCCCGACGAACCACATGTACACCGACCAGAGCGCGAGCTTCGGCGCGAAGAGTTGACGACGTGCGAGCGAGGGTACGAGACGATAGGCCGCACCCACGAACGTCAATGCGACCGGCCCTCCGACCGTAATGTGGAAGTGGCCGACGATCCACATCGTATTGTGAACGAGTACGTCCATCGAGTACGAGTTGTTGACGATGCCGCCGAACCCGCCGAAGATGAAGAGAATCATGCCGAGCGCGGGGCCCGCAAACGCAGGATCCCGCCACGGCAGCCAACGGACGATGTTCCAGAATCCGGTAACGCCGTTCTTGCGAGCCGCAATTTCAAACGTCGCGAAGATCGCGAACGCCGTCATGAATGAGGGGATCACGACGCCGAACGTCAGCACCGTGTGCAGAAATTTCCAGCCCGAGGCGATGCCCGGATCGAGATATTCGTGATGGAGACCCACCGGCGTCGAAAGCAACAACAGTGAAATGAACGCGAGCCGCGTCAGTGCATCGCTGAAGACCGACCCGCCGAACGCCGTCGGTACGACGAGGTACCAGATAACGTAGGCACCCATGATCCAAAAATAAACGAGCGGGTGTCCGAAGTACCAAAAGAGCATGCGCGTCAGCGACACGTCCACGCCGGACGTCCATCCGAGCGACCACGGAATCAGAATCAACATCTCGGCCGTGACGCCCAGCGTCGCGATGATCCACATGATCATCGTGCACACCGAGACGAACGCCGGTAACGGAATGAGCACCTTGGAATTGTGCTTCTTGAACCAAACCACGTTGGCGATGATGTCGGCCGCGACGAACCACGTGCCCGCGACGAGCAGCGTGGCGCCGAAGTAGAAGAACGGACTGGCTTTGAGTGGGGCGTAGAACGTATAGAGGACCGTCGCGTTGCCGCTCAGGATCGTAAGCGCGGTCATGGCGGTTCCGAACAGCATGATACAGTAGCCGGTCCAGTTGAGCCTCGTCGAGCGGACGCGCGGAATCGAGCGGTACGTAGCGTACGTGAGCAAGCCCGTAATGAAAAACGTCGTGAACACGAGCGCCATCAGGACGCCGTGCGCGGTGAGCATCCGGTAGTAATCGAACCAGTCCGGCATCACGATCCAGTTCGCGCGCGAGAATCCTTGGAGCACGCCGAACAGCGCGCCGATGCCGAGTACGAGGGTCGCCGTATAGATGTGCGTGAGCACGAGCAGATCGCCCCGTTCGCGCGACAAGGTAAAGGCCGGATTTTCGGGCCAATGACCGCTGCCCATCGGGTCGTTAGAAGACGCTGCGTTCGCCGGGTTCGCCGGGTTCATCGTACGACGACTTTCGCGGCCATCGTCTGGTGCGCGATGCCGCAGAACTCATTGCACACCAACAGGAACGTCCCGGGATCCCTGAACGTGTGCGCTACGGAACTGACCCAACCCGGCGTCACCATCGTGTTGACGCCCGTTGCCGGAATGGAAAAGCCGTGTTCGACATCCGTACTCGTGACGTAGAACGTCACGCGCGATCCGGCCGGAATCGTAATCGTCGCCGGATCGAACGAAAAAATGTGCGCGACGTAATACGCCTCGTAGGCATGATCTCCGACTTTGCGCAACCCCGGATGGTCGAACGGCGGGGTCGATGCGACTTTGGTTGGGTCGATCGTTTGCACGTTGCTGGGCGGCACGAAGCCTTCGCCGATGGCCGCGATGCTGAGCACCGCGATGAACATGGCGAGGATGCACATGCCGAACGTCAGCCAAATTTTTTCGTAACGGTGAATGTGCACGCTACCACCTCGATTGCAGAAGAGCGAACATAAGAAGCCAGCCGACGGTGATGAACGCGCCGAGTCCGAGTACGAACCGCAGCGTCGAGGGGAGTGGCTCGTCGTGTAATGGTTCCATGTCGCACATCCTACGCGGTAGTCGCGAGAAGCGTGTGAAGACCAAGTGAAAGGGTCTTCGAACGGCCTTCGGCGCTGCACCTGCCTGTAAGGAGGCACGACCGGCCGGGCGCCGCGCAGCGCGAGGCCCTGCCGGAAGAAGGCGCAGCCATCTTGCCGGAGGGTAGCGAACGGCTATCTTTGCCAGAGAATCGATTGATATTCCATCGGCACCGAGACCCCCTCGATCGTAGGGATGACGCGCGCGGTGAAGTGCTCTGCCGGTCTGTGCGTTGCGATAACGGCTTCATAGCGTCGCACGGGCGCTATCCGGGCAGCATCGACGGCCGTTAAGGCATGGCGCTCCGCGCCGCCGTCGAGATGCTCGGGGTTTGCATACAGTTCCACGGCAATCTGTTTTGGATCGACCTCGCCGATCGCGAGATCGACAATTGCCGCGAACCCGCCGCTTTGCGGCGTGATGGCGACGTTGCGGAATACGATCCCGCTCCAGCGCCGCCCGAGTTCTGCGAGCATCGTCTCGAGCTGCGTGCCGGCGCGGCCCCGGTCCGCCGTGCGTTCGCGGTACGCTCTTGCGGCAGGCCGATACAGCTCGACGTAGTCTTTCATCATGCGATTGGTCGAGTATCGAGGCGTGAGGTGCGCCATGCTCGCGCGAACTCGAGCAACCCACTTCCTTGGGATGCCGCCGTCGCGCATGTAGAACTCGGGAACGATCTCGTTCTCGAGCAAGCGATACAGGCTCTCGGCATCCGCTTCATCGCTATCGGAACTGGGCGCGCGGCGGTCACCGATCGCCCAGCCCACCTCGGGCGTGTAGGCTTCATCCCACCATCCGTCGAGCGTCGAACAATCGAGGCCGCCGTTGACGAGCACTTTCATGCCGCTCGTGCCGCACGCTTCCCACGTCCGGCGCGGCGTATTGAGCCACACGTCCACGCCCTCGATGATCGTTTGTGCGCCGGCCAAATCGTAGTCCGGCACGAAGAGCGCGCGGTCGCGGACCTCGGGGCGAGCCATGAATGCGAGCCACCGATGAATCGTTTGTTTTCCCTCGAGATCGCTGGGATGTGCCTTTCCGGCAATGACGAGCTGAACCGGGCGCTCCGCATGACAGATCAACCGGACGAGGCGCTCGGGATCCGTCAGGAGGAGCCCTGCGCGCTTATACTCTGTGAAGCGGCGCGCAAATCCGATCACGAGCACGTCCGGTTCGAATCGACCGAGTCGCTGCGTGAGCAGCGCACGCTGCGACCGGCGCATGCTCCAAACGGCTTCGTCGCTCAGGGACGCGATATTTTTCTCGACCGTATCGAACGAACTGGTCCAGCGTTCGCGTCCGCAAGCCTCAGTCCACATTGCGTCGGCGACGCTAGAATCCCAGGTCGGCATGTGGACGCCGTTCGTCACACTCGTTACCGGGATTTCGTGGGTCGGCCAGCCGGGAAAGAGCGGTGCGAACAACTCCCGGCTGACCTCGGCATGCAGACGGCTGACCGCATTCACGGTGCCGGCCCCATGCTGCGCCAGCGCCGCCATCGCGAGGGACTCACCTCCGTGGAGCGCGCCGCCGATTTCGAGGAGTCGCTCGAGCGAAAGTCCGATGTTCTCGGCGTAGTCGCCGAGATACGTTCGCACCAAGTCGCGCGGAAAGCGGTCGAAGGCTGCCGCAACCGCCGTATGCGTCGTGAAGACCGTCCCCGCGCGCGTGCATCTCAATGCGGCTTCGAACGGCCGATCGTTTCGTACTGCAAAGAGCCGCGCCCGTTCGAGAACGGCGAACGCTGCATGGCCTTCGTTGAGGTGAACGATGTCGGGCGCTAATCCGAGCGCGTCGAGCGCACGGATGCCGCCGATGCCGAGCACAATTTCCTGCTCGATCCGCAGCTCGGCGTCGTCGCCGGCGTAGAGCCGTCGGGTTATCCCTCGATCGGCTGTCGCGTTACGGTCGTCGTCGCTATCGAGTAGATACAGGCGCGTTCGCCCGGCCCGTACTTCCCACACGTTCAAGTGCAGGGTACGTCCGGGCAAGCCGATGCTTACGATGATTGGAACGCCCGCCGTATCACGCGCGATCTCCAGGGGCAACTCGTCAGGATCGATGTCGACGTACGCTTCTTGCTGGTCCGCATCCGCGTCAAAGCGCTGCTGGAAGTAGCCCTCACGATACAGCAAGCCAACCCCGACCGCCGGTATACCGAGATCGCTCGCTGCCTTGCAATAATCGCCGGCCAGAATCCCGAGACCGCCGGCATAGATCGGCAAGGCTTCACTCAAGCCGAACTCCATGCTGAAGTACGCGATGCACCCGATATCGTGACGCGCGTCCTGCTCGGAAAACCAGGCGGGACGGTCGAGATATCGCGCGTGCGCGAACGATTGTTCGGCGAGACGTCGCAGGAAGTCCGCGTCGCCGGCAAGCTCGCGCAACCGGGCAGCGGAGTTACGCAGCACGAGCCACGCGTTTCCCGTTCTGCACCACGTCTCCGCGTCGATCGCCGTCCACAACTGGTCCGCCCCGTGATTCCAACTCCAACGCAGATCGAGGGCGAGTGCGCGAAGATCTTCAAGCTCGGACGGAAGCACCAACATACCGTTCCATCTCACCGGCGCAAAATGCTACGCGCAGCACGCGATGACCGTTTCGATCACGCGCTTCGTCTCGTCCGGATCCGCAATCTGGATGCAAGCAACGCCGGTCTCCCGGACCGGATAATCGTTTCCGCCCGGAAAGAGCGCATCACCTACGTAGAGCATATCGTGTATGTCGATACCGAGCACGTCGTGCAGCTTTCCGATTCCATACGCCTTGTCGATGCCGGGCAGCGTCACGTCGATCGAGGTCGAGCCTCCCAGGCGAACGGCAAAATCCGGCAACGACCGGTCCAGGAGCACCTTCATCTTTTGGCGTTTCGAGAAGTCGGGATCCCATCGTCTCTTCTCGTCGAGCGGGGCTTCCTGGCCCAGGGCCGAGTACGTGATCTGACTTTCTCGATCCTCAATGAGCGCTCCCCAGGCCCTTTGGGGCCGATAGCCGCATGCATCGATGGCGTCACTCAGCGCTGCGACGATCCTTCGTTTCTGATCTTCCGACAGATCTTCGGAATACAATACATGCCAGCCGCCGTCGTAGGTAAAGAAACGCGTGCCGCACGTCGGAAGGAGCGACAGGTTCTCGAAACGGTCGGCCCGGAGATGAGCGAGGACCTGCTTCTCGAACTGCGGCAGGTCGCCGCCCGAAATGATCGCGACCTTCATCACGCGCAGGAGAGCCGCGAGGAGGTTTGCCATCTCATCGTCGATTGCCGACTTGCTTTCCGCGAGCGTGCCGTCCAAATCAAAAACGATCAGCTTTTTCACGGTGTCCTGGCCCTCATCATGCGTGGGATACCTCAGCGTAAACGTTGCCCAGGTCGCTCTTCACGATCTGCTGCCGCAGTGCATAGTTCGCGACGTTCTCGGTAATGCCGTTGGGCGTGAAGACCGCTACTGCAAGTCCTCAACGGGACGGCGGACCAGGAGCACCGGCGCGAGGCAGGCGCGCGCGACCGACTCGGCGACGCTTCCGAAGAGCATGCGATCGAGGCCGCGCCGGCCGTGCGTCCCCATCGCCAGCAGATCGATCGAATGGCTGCGGACGAATTTCAAAAGCCGCCTCGTCGGATCGCCTTCGAGAATGAAGGTCTCCGCTAAGACTCCGCATTGCTCGGCGCGTGTTGCCGCAGCCGACACGAGCAATTGCGCCCGATCGCGTTGCCGCGCATAGGCGAGCATGCTATCGTCGTGCGCGATCGCATGAACGATCGAGAGCCGTCCGCCATCGAGTACGGCGAGATCGAGCGCTGCATCGAGTGCGGCGGCAGCCGCCTCGGAGCCGTCGACCGCTACCGCAATGCGTAAGAACGGATCCTGCGACTGCCCCGGGTTCGCGCCCGCCGGCACGACGAACACCGGTATGCCGGCGTCGTGAAGCACCTCTTCAGCGGTGCTTCCGAAGATCAATCTCGATAGTCCCCGGTGGCCATGCGTTCCCACGACGATCGCATCGGCGCAAAGCATCGGAGCAGCTTCTAGGATCGCCCGCGGCGCCGGCCCGGACAGCTCACGGGTTGCGGCCCGGACACTCGCTGCGTTCGCTACGTCCGCAGCGGCAGCGAGAATGGCCTGGGCTTCTTCGTGCAACGGCTTGACGAGCCCATCGAGACTGACATCGGCGTAGGGCTGGACGCATGCCGCATCGATTCCGGACAGATCGACCGCGTTGCAGAAGGTGAGCGATGCCCCGGCACGCTTTGCAAGCCGAACGGCGAATTTGACGGCGGCAACCGAGATATCGGAATCATCGATGGCCACGAGAACATTGCGTATGGTCCGGGACGCTACCGTTTTCACAGTCACACAATACGATAGCGTTCCATCCGCCGAGTGAAGTTCCACTCGCGTTCTCGTGAAGGCGGCGTTCCTACGGCCTTCTTACGCTCTCGGGATACGTCGGGGCCCGCGGGCGGTCGCTGCGCAGCGCACCTTCAAGAAACGTAGGTGAGATTTTCGACCTTGGTGACGCCCGGAATCGAATAGGCGGCGCGCACTGCATCTTCATGCTCGTACCACGAATCGACGGTGCCGCTGAGGACGACCGTTCCGCCGTGCGCGTTGACGCAGATGCGATCGGCGTCGATGGCGGCGCTGCGCTCGAAGCTCGACCGAAGCTTTCGTTCGACGTCCTCCGTCGTGACGCGCGGTTTTACTACGATGTCGTTATAGACGCCGCGGACGCCTGCGAGATGGTCGATCACGCGCCGCGCATTGAGCCGCTGAAATTCCCACTCGACCGTGCCCTCCAGCGCCACGTACCCATGATCGACGCGAACCGTCACAGCGTTTGCCGGAAGCGTGACTTCCCACGAAAGTGCGTTCCCCGCAGCACGGGCGATGTCGGAGTCGCTCCGGGCATGGGACGCCGGAATCTCGATCTTCAATGTTCTGGCAATGCGGTGGCACCCGGCGACGCGTTTAACGGCACGTTCGGCGGCGAGCAACTCCGCATAGCTTTTCACCGTTCCAGCCAAGGTCACGATCCCATCGTTCGCCGAGATCGCGATATCGACGGCATCGAGCGCTGGATCGGCAACAAGTTCCTCGATGACGTCGTTGCGAAGCTGCGCGTTGGTTTTGTTCATCGTGGGTGGATCATACGGCCCCGCCGAGAATCTATGGTGAAGTTCGCCGGACGTCGCGCTGCAAACACTCGCCGCACTATCTTCGTTCGCTATGCAACGCCCGTTCATTGGTTCTTCATAGACCGGTCCAAATGACGATCTCGTATCGTGGCCGAGGTCGGCGCGTCCGCTCATGCCGGAGCGCCCATTTTTCAGGCAGTGCCCTGCGCCAGCACGGCGGTGACGCACTTGGCAACGTCGCCCGGGCGGAACGGCTTGCGAATGTAGCCATCGGCGTCGGCTGCTAAGTCGACGAGTTCGGGTTCGCTGAGCGAGGACATCATGACGACCGGCAGAGCGCGGCGGGCGCGGATCTCCCGCAGTACTTCGATGCCGCTGCGTTTTGGAAGCATGACGTCCAGCAGAACCAGATCGATCGGTTCGCTCAGGGCTAGGCTGATCGCGGTTTCGCCGTCACCGGCTTCGACCGTATCGTAGCCCGCGTCAATGAGATAGGTTCGCAGGAGCACTCGCAGCGATACGTTGTCATCGACGATGAGGATGCGTCGCGCAGCCATTCGGGAGTTGTATGCGGCGGATATCCCATGGATATGAATATTTCTTCACCGAATCTTCACGACCGGGCTCAGGCTCAGGCCCGAAATTTGTATCCCACGCCGGCGACCGTTTCGATGAAACGCGGCCTGATCGGGTCGTCTTCGATCTTGCGGCGAAGATTTGCGATGTGGCGATCGAGGGTCCGGTCGACGATATCGCTACCCTCCTCGGTCGTCATGTCCAATAGCTGGGACCGCGTAAGGGCGCGGCCCGAGTTGCGTGCCAGCACGTCGAGGATCCTGAATTCCATGGGGGTGACCGCGACTTTCCTTCCCCCCTTGCGCACTTCGTGGCCCGCACGATCGATCTCGAGATCGTCGACTCGCTGGACCTCGCCGATGGCCGGTTGCGGCGCGACCGCAGACGAGCTCCTGCGCAGGACCGTCTTCACCCGCGCGACCAGTTCCCGGGGACTAAACGGCTTGGCCAGATAGTCGTCCGCTCCGAGTTCGAGCCCGACCACACGGTCGATCTCCTCACCGCGCGTCGTGACCATGATGATCGGAATCGCCGAACGCTCGCGCAGCCGCTTGAACACTTCGATGCCCGAAAGCTTGGGAAGATTCAAATCCAGTAAGACGAGATCGTACGAGACGGTCGCAGCATATTCGAGAGCGGCTTCTCCGTCGGCGGCGCGATCGACCACAAAGTTCTCCGCTTCCAAGTACGCTCGGATAACGTCGACCAATGAAGCCTCGTCTTCCACCAGCAGGATACGGTTCCCGTGGACGGCGCTTGCCACGCCGAACCGCTTTCGACGGCCGCGCGAGGGCCCCTCGACCGCCCTGCCCGAACCGCGTCGAGGCATTAGGCCGTCTGCTTGGTGACGGAGTACTCGGCTTCGATGCGCCGGCGCAGGCGGCGCAGGAGGTCTCCCGCGGTCGCCCGGGCGATTTGCGTTCCGCTCGCGCCGCGGAAGGGGTCTCCCGCCGTCCCGAGCGGCGGCCAATAGCTGCCGGAAATAACGAGCATGCTCTGAGCGCTCCGGTCGGAACGGACGATAGCGAGCGTTCCGGAAAAAGTCGGATGCGGCCCCGCGCCCTCCCCTTCCCAGGTAATGGCGATCGCACGTCCCTGCGCGCCGTTCGGTGAAACGTGCGGGATCTGCGAGACACAGGCAACGACCGTGCGGTCGGGCACGAGCGGCGTGTGGAGATGGAGGCGCGCACGCGTTGCCGGGCCGTCGCGTCGCTTCAGAAAACCATTGAGACACGCCAGGGCGAACGGCGCCGGGACGTTTATCGCTTCGGACGAGGTTACGATCGTCATACGGCGCGGGCCGACCAGAGCGAGATTTCCCTTGCGGATTCACGATACGAAGGTTCGATCGCCGTACGGATTTTGTTCAGCAGGTCTCCGGCGATGGCAATCGCGACACGCCGCCCCACGATGAATTCGAAAGCTTGGCCCGCGATGCCGAGCGGGGGAATGTACGAGCCGCAGAGGGCGATGCGGCACGCGCCGTGGCCCGCGTCGGCCGTTACCTCGACCTCGCCCTTGAACGTAAGATATGGGCCGCCTTCGCATGGTCCCCACGAGACGCCGAGCCGCTCGAAGCCGCGCGACCCGCCCGCTGCGCGCTCCAGAAAAACCGTCACCGTGCGCTCCGTCGCAGCCATGGTAGAGCTTCGAGGCGCGCACGCCGCGCGCAACGTCATTTCCGGGTGATCGCGAAGAAACAAGTCGAGAAGACGGCGAACCTGAGCCGGCGGAAGGTTCACGAACACTTCGGTCTTGATCTGATTCACGACAGGGCTCCTCGGGCTGAACTTCTCCTACTGAGGATCAGCCCGTGGGCTGATCTTCTCCTAATGAAGATCAGCCGCGAGAACGGCGCATGAAGATCGCGCCCGGGTACATTCACATCGTCTTCACACGTTTACGTCCGCCAGCGCTCGACCATCGCGCGCAGGTCCGCAAGCTTTACGGGCTTGGCGAGGTAGTCGTCCATCCCGGCCGCCATGCAGGCGTCGCGATCGTCGGAAAACGCATTGGCCGTCATGGCGGCGATCGCCACATGCGTTCCCGTCTCGCGCTCGGCTTCACGTATCGCCCTGGTCGCGGACAATCCGTCGAGTTCCGGCATCTGGCAGTCCATGAACACCATCGCAAAGCTGTCGTCTCGTACGGCTTCCACCGCAGCCAAGCCGTCGGCTACGAACTCGACCGGAATGCCGAGTTCCTCGAACTGTAGTTTGAGAAGACGCCGCAAGCGCGCATCGTCTTCCGCCACGAGAACGGGATTCCGCAGCGGCGCGAGCGGCGCGAGGGGTTCGGGTTCCGGCTCCGCATCGCTCGCCGGGATCGCTTCGGACTCGACCGTTACGGCTTTGACGATGGCATTGAAGAGCGACGAGCGGTGGACGGGCTTCGTCAGCGGCCGGTCTTTGCCGATCGTGATGATCCGTTTAGGCACGATCGCTTGGAGAACCGCAATCGTCACATCCATGCCGGCATCGCCGATCTCATCCAAATCCACGATCGCGATCCAGCGCGAACTATCCGGAGCGCGCAACGCTTGCAGCACCTCCGCCCCATTGTCGACGCGTTTGCTCTCCATCGACCACGAGGCCATATAACTTTCGACGATCTGTGCGAACGTATCGTCGGCGGTGAGAACGAGTGCCGCACTGCCTTCGATGGCGAAGGTTCTGCTTCGTGTAGCCGCGGGCTCGTCGGAGGCTTCGAAGGCAGCCGTGAACCAGAAGAGCGAACCGGCGCCAAGCTCGCTCTTGACCCCAATCTCTCCACCCATCAATTCCACGAGACGCTTTGAAATCGAGAGCCCGAGGCCGCTGCCGCCGAACCTTTTTGATGTCGTCGGCGCCGCTTGGGCGAACGGCTCGAACAAATCGGGCAAGAATTCGGGGGCGATGCCGATTCCGGTATCGCTAACCTCGAAGAGCACCCGCGTCGTCCCGTTCATCGAGTGGATGGGAACGGCGCGTGCCACGATCTGCCCACGCTCGGTGAACTTTGCCGCGTTGCCGAGCAAATTCAGGAGAATCTGACGCAGCCGATTCGCATCGCCCTTCACGGGAAGAATGGATTGATCGACGTACGCGTGCAGCGCGATCCCTTTTGCTCGCACCAACTGTGCGACGACTTCGACGGCGGACTCAACCAGGGCTTCGATTTCGAACGATTTTATCTGCAAGTCCATCTTGCCGGCTTCGATTTTCGAGAAATCGAGAATGCTGCCGATCAGCGCGAACAGCGCCTCCGCAGATTCGTTAATCGTCGCCACGCTCGCGAGTTCGCGATCGGGGAGTTTCGCTTTGCCCAAGAGTTCGGATGCGCCGATGATCGCGGCGAGCGGCGTCCGCAACTCGTGACTCATCGTCGCAATGAACTGGGTTTTGAACCGGGAGGCGCTTGCGAGTTCGCGGTTGAGCACTTCGAGTTCGGACGCGTGTTGCTGGATGCCGGAATGCACCAGGCGTAATTCTTCGGCGCGTTTGCGCTCGGTGATGTCGGACACGGCCGCTAGCGTGAACCTGCCCGCGTCGCTGTGGATAGGATTGAGCCCGATCTCGATCGGAACGTCGCTTCCATCTTTACGGCGGCCGTACAGGTCGCGCCCGACTCCCATCGCGCGAGCTTCCGGCTGCTGACTGTAGGCGTGACGCAAATCGGGATGCTCGGCCTTGAATCGCCCCGGCACGAGCATCTCAACCGAGCGGCCCAGCATTTCCTTACGCGAATATCCGAAAAGCTTTTCGGCCTCCGCATTCACGAGTGTGATGCGGCCGGTTCCATCGATGAGAATTTTGGCATACGGCGAGCCCTCGACGATCGCGCTCAAGACGCTCTCTGTGCGCGGAACGCCGCTCGGACGGCTTTCCGCCCGAAGTTGGGCGATCGAAGCATCGGCATGCTCGAGGGCATGCAAGATCTCGCCGTAGCGGGCGGGAGTCGCCTCTAGTTTTTCATCGAGGAAGGCCTGCACGAGTCCCATCGCGACCGCCAGGTCGTTGAGGATATCGTGAAAGAGCGTTTTCACTTAGGCGCGCTTCGCCCCACGCGAACGCCATGCATGCAGTGCGCGATAGGTCTGCGCCCGCGGCTTACTAGGCCGAAGCTTCGAGCGCAAGCACCGAAACGGCGGCGCGCGGGGCGACGTCCATGCGTAGCTTCGCGGAAGCGCCCGGGACGACGAGCACAGGAACGAATGCTCCGCGCAGAACGGCTTCCGCCACGCTGCCCAGGAGTACCCGGCCGATGCCCCGCCGTCCGCGCGCGCCGATTGCAATGAGCTGCGCTCCGTGCGACTGCGCGAGTTCGAGCACGCGGCGCGCCGGCGCTCCTTCGGAGATGAGGGCCTGCGCCGCAATACCGGCCGCTCGTGCGCGGAACACGGCCGCATCCGCCAAGGCTTCGGCAGCTTCCCGCTCTTCCGGATTGGGCCCGACGGCATGGGTAACGAACAGTTTTGTCGCTCCGGGTTTGGCGAGATCGAGCGCCATGTGCAAGGCAGCCTTCGCCGCTTCCGAGCCGTCGAACGCGACCTCGATGCTGCCGAACGGGGAGCCATCGCTGCACGGAGTCTTTGCGCCCGGCGGCACGACGAACACCGGAGTGCCTGCTCTGCGCACTAAGCCTTCCGCTGTGCTGCCAAGGAAAAAGCGGCTGATACCCGTGCTCCCGTGCGTCCCCATAACGATCGCACCGGTTGGGCGATCTTGCAGGAACGCTAAGATCGCACCCACAGGCGAGCCGGCGAGTTGCACGGCGGACGCACGCACTCCGGCGGCTGTCGCTCGCGCGACCGCATCGCGCAGATACGCCGCGCATTGTTTTTCGAGCGCTTCCAAAATCGGCTCGACATCGAGATGGCCGTACGGGTTGGCGCTGCCCGAAATGACGCCGGTCGTATCGACCGAGTGACAAAAGACGATGCCGGCTCCGACATACTTGGCCAAGCCGATCGCAAATCCGACGGCTGTGCTCGACGTCTCCGACCCGTCAACCGGCACGAGAACCTCACGGATGCCTTTCATGGAACGATGCTACGGTCGAAGTATGAAAAGCTCGTGAGCTTCTTCTTCACAGAATCTTCCGATCGGGAAGCTTCGCCGAAATCGTTTATCCGGCGGCGCCCCGCAACGCCTTACCGGATCCGCTTTCGAGATACGCGCCTTCGATTTCCGTCCGCATCCGCAGCAGCAATTCGCGAGCGGTGGCCATCGCAATGCGGCGGCCCACGATGAAATCGAAGGCCGTCCGGGCAATTCCGTCCGGCGGCACGTACGAACCGCTCAAAACCAGGCGAAGCGCGCGCGGATCTTCATCGCTCCGAATTTCGACCGTGGCCTCGAAGGGCAGGAACGGTCCGCCCTCACACGGCCCCCATGCAACCCGCGTACACTCGCCGCCGTTCTGCCCGCGCTCCCGCAGCCCGAGGCGAACCTTTACATCGCGCTCGATCGCGAGCGTCGAATCGTCTTGGGCCGCCAGTTCGACGTGGAGCGCGATGATGGGATGCGCCTTGAAAAACGCATCGAGATGCCGCCGCGCCTCTAAGGGCGGGCGGCCGACGGAGAGTTCGGCTCTGATCTGATGCACGACGAGGCTCCCTTGTAGCCTTCGAAGTGAAGGTCATCCGCGAGAACGGAGCGTGAAGATTCCGCTATCCGATCTTCACTTGATTGCCGGTGTCAGTCCATCGTGTTCGGACTGCAGGACGGCAACGAATCCGCCCCCGCCATGGCAGCGGCGGAGCCCGCTATCGCCTTGCAGATTTCGGTGCGATGCGTGTCGCCGAAGACGTCGCGATAACGCACGATGACGGCAAATTCATGCCGGACGCGGCCGCTCTCGAGCGCAGCGAAACCGGCGTCGGAAAGGGGCTTGGGTTCGACGATCGTGATCGATTCGCGAGCGCCCGGAGCGATGGAGCGCGAGGCGCCGTGCCGGGTGAGGATCTCGAAATGGCGGATCGAGTTGGTGGCCACGGCGGAGACGTTCAGATCGATCCCATCGACCGCAGCGGGCGTTTTGCCCGTATTTTCCAAGGTGAGCGCCACCCCAAGTCGCGCCTTGGAATACGGCTGCTCGAGGCGCGCGCCGTTTAGCCCAACCCAGGCGCGCTGGTCGATCTTTAACGTTCCCTCGGACGTCCTTGCACTCGTCGCCACGGCACGCAGCATCGATCCGGCAAACACTATCGCCACGACTAGCCCGATGAGGTTCAGGATGCCGACGGCGACCCCGAAGACGGCGATCGTGTTGAGCCGCCGGGCTTCCTGCAATCGCGCGCCGCTCGCTCCGCGGTCGCCGAACACGAGGCTGCTGTCTCGCGATCCGGTCCGCAGCGGGAGCTGCGCGGCGGATTCGGGCGGGCTCGGCGGCGCGAAGTGGGCCGTCGATCGCCGAATGGCGTTGCCCGGTACGGTCTTCCGCTCGGCTATGGGGGCTTGCGGCGGCCGCGGTACCGCAGGCGCTGCCGCGGGCGCGGGCGCTGCCGCGGGCGTCGGCGCTGCCGCGGACGCGGGCGCTGCCCTGGGCGGCTGCGCAGGCGGCGGTGCTGCGGCGGGCGCTGGAGGTGCCGCCGGGGCGACGGGAGCCGTGGGCGCCGCAGGTGCCGCAGGGGCGGCGGGGGCGGCGGGGGCGGCGGGAGGCGGTACCGAGGTCGAAGCCGGAGCACTGCTGCCATTGGCTTCGCTGGTCGGGACGAGGACAATTTTGGTGGCAGAAAACTCGACCAGCCCGCGCTGCAGCCTCGCATAGAGGAGCCGCGCTTCTGCGGCACTACGCTGCGCGCGCGATCCCAATACGTCTAAAAGCGACATCGGAAAATCAGTCCTATCGGCATCGTCGTTGCCGCGACGCGACGGCCACGCGTCGTAGTCTGCGAATGTTTTTCGTTTTCATGCCCAGGAAGGGACTCGAACCCCCACACCCTTGCGAGTACTGATACCTGAAACCAGCGCGTCTACCAATTCCGCCACCAGGGCAAGCCCGGCCACATTCGCCGATGCCCCGCCCGGCCCTCGTGCGAGACGCCGCACCAATCGGCGCGAGCGCTTTAACGCACGTACGATGCGCCGTTGACATCGATCGTCGTTCCCGTCGCGTAGTCCGCAGCTCCCGAGGCTAGGAACGTTACGATCCGCGCGACGTCCTCCGGGCCGCCGATACGGCCGCCTGGAATCTCCGCACGAATCGTATCTCCGTCGCGTGCGATCGCTTCGGCCGCCATCTCCGTCAGGATGAATCCCGGCGCGACCGAAAACGCCGCGATGCCGTCGCGCGCGCAGCCGCGCGCGATGGATTTCGTAAGATTGCCGGCCGCAGCTTTGCTTGCCCCGTAGTCCGCGAACGTCAGCTCGCCACGATGCCCCGCGCGCGAGGTCACCGTGATTATCCGGCCTCGCGTGCCGTAGGCGTCCGCAGCGTTCCTTCGCATCGCGCGCAGCGCGAGCCAGGTGAGATCGGCGAGGCCGAACACGTTGACGGCGAAGGTCTTTGCCCAGCCCGCGTGCCACGCCGCGTAATCGTTTCCGTCGAACGGGTTCTCCGCATAGATGCCCGCATTGTTGACCAGAATGTCGAGCCGCCCGAAGCGCGCGAGGCATGCCTCAACAACGCCGGGCAGCGCATCGGAATCGGCCAGGTCCGCTGCGCGGCACTCGACGCGTTCCGGACCGAGTTCCGCGACGACTTCATTTGCAGCGGCCCGTGCCGAAACGTATGTAAAGAAAACCCTGCATCCTGCGGCGTGCAGCGATCGCACGATCTCGGCGCCGATTCCACGAGACCCGCCTGTCACGACCGCTATTTTTCCCTCTAAATCATCGTGCATAGTGACGCCGTTCGGCGCGGGCGGGCTTCCTTGCTGCGCAGTTCTCGGCCCTGTGCGCCGGGAATCACTCATACGCCACCGCATCTTCGCCGATGATCAATAGAATGAATGTCCTCATCATTGGTGCGACCGGATACATCGGAACGGCAATCGACGAGGCCGTCACTGCACGCGGTCATCGCGCGTACGGCGTTGCTCGCAGCGACGCGGCCCGCCGGAAGCTTCTCGAGCGAGGCACGACGGTGGTTGAGGCGGATGCAGCAAAACCGCAAACGCTGGTGACGCCGGCACGCGATGTCGACGCGGTCGTGTACGCTGCAAATATTACCGACGCCGACAACTGGAGCGTCGGTGCGAACGCGCTGCGAGCGATCCGCAAGGGTCTCGCCGGCACCGAGAAAACGTTCGTCTATATCAGCGGCGCCTGGGTCTACGGAGCGACCGGGCCGGTAGCCGCAACCGAAACGGCCCCGCTCAATCCTCCGCCCTTCGTCCTGCGCCGGCTCGAACACGAGCACCTCACGATCGAAATGAGCAAGGTCGGTATCCGCGGCCTCGTCGTGCGCCCCGGCATCGTGTACGGCCGCGGCGGCGGCATTCCCGCCATGTTCGTTCAATCCGCCCGCGAGCGCGGAGCGGCGATGATCGTGGGCGACGGTAAGAACCGTTGGGCGACGATCGAGGTGAGCGATCTCGGGAACCTGGTGGCCCTGGCCCTGGAGCGCGGCCTGCCCGCGCGCGCCTACAATGCCGTCAACGACGATACGCCCCAAGTCCGCCACATCGCCGAGGCCGCGAGCCGCGGCGCCGGAGCGGACGGTGCGACGAAGCTCGTCCCGCAAGAACTGATGGGCGCCATGGGCGACTGCCTCGCGCTCGACCAAGTCATCTCTTCGGAACGCGCCAAGATCGATCTCGGCTGGTCGCCGACGCGCCCGAACATCACGCAGGATCTCGAACGCGGCTCGTACTTCGGAGCTCCCCTGCTGCTCTAAGATCGGGCCTTTTGTTAACATCGGGGCGGCACGGCTCTCCGATGCCCCCCGGGCCCGGACTCCCGGGCCCATGGGGTGCGAGCTTGCGGGCTGCGGGGTTGCGGACTTTCGGGCCTATGGGCTGTGGGTTGCGGACTTTCGGGCCCATGGGCTGCGGGGGTCGCGGATTCCCGGGCCCATGGGCTCGGAATGTCGTAAGAGGCGGCATGCAGATAGTTTGGAGCGTGCCGGAGTGATCGCGACGAAAGCCGGCGCTACGCTTCTTGGGACCGCTCCGCCGCGGCTTCCGAGTGAGGCGGTCCTGATCACCGGTGCGGCGAGCGGCATCGGCTACGCAACGGCGATGCGGCTGGCGCGAAAGGGCCAAATCGTCTACGCCGGCGTCCGGCGCGAAAGCGACGCGGAAATCGTCGCAATCGAAGGCGGCGAGAACGTGCGGCCGCTGATTCTGGATATCGGCGACGAGGCTTCGATCGCGCGCGCCCGGACGGCGATTTCACGCGCCCACGATGTCAGGCTGACCGGACTCGTAAACAATGCCGGCATCTCGATCGCGGGTCCCCTCGAGATGCTCCCGATGGAAGAACTGCGCCGCCTCTTCGAAGTGAACTTCTTCGGCACGATCGCGATGATGCAAGCCTTTATCCCGCTCCTGCGCGAGCATCGCGGGCGCATCGTCAACGTCAGCTCGATCGGCGGCAAGCTCGCGGCTCCGTTCGTCGGCGCCTACGCCGCTTCCAAGTTCGCGCTCGAAGCTGCCAGCGACTCGCTGCGGCTCGAACTACGGCCCTTCGGCATCGACGTAGCGATCGTGGAACCGGGCGCAGTCAAGACGCCGATGTGGCAGCGCAGCGCCGACGAGAGCCTGCGCGTGCTCGATACGATCCCGCAGAGTTCGCGGATCGCCTACGACGAGATGATCCGCAACATCGTGCGCTTCGCGCAGCAGATGGAAAAGCGCGGCATCCCGCCCGAACAGGTGGCGGCTTCGATCGATCGGGCGCTCCACGACCCGCATCCGAAGGCGCGCTACCTCGTGGGCTCGGACGCGCGCGTGCGGCTGCTGGTCGCGCGGCTTCCCGAGGGGTTGCGCGACCGGATCGTCGCAACCATCGCCGGCGCGCCGCTGAAGCCGCCTCGCATCGGACGAAACAAAACGAAATCGCGAACCGTCAACGCGTAGCAGTGTTCGCGCGTCTGGTACCCATCCTCGGGATCACGTTCATCGATATCCTAGGCTTCAGTATTTTAATTCCGATCCTGCCGTATTACGTCAAGCATTTCGGTGCGTCGACGATCGCCGTCGGTGCGCTGTTCGCAACTTTTGCGCTGTGCCAGTTCGTGGCCGGACCGCTCTGGGGCAACGTGAGCGATCGCATCGGCCGCAAGAGCGTGCTGATCATTTCGCAGGTCGGGGCCACGATCGGCTGGGCGGGGCTAGCCTTCGCCCCGACGCTGTTCTGGGTGTTCGTCGCGCGCATCGTCGAGGGCGTTTCGGGCGGCAACATCAGCGTGACGCAAGCCTACGTCGCGGATCGCGTCGAGCCGCAACAGCGTGCCCAAGCCTTTGCGTATGTCGGCGCCTCGTTTTCCGCCGGGCTCGTGCTCGGCCCGGTCGCGGGCGGCCTGCTGCTCTCGCACTTTGGGTACCGCGTGCCGTTCTTACTCGCCGCGGCTCTGCAAGTCGTCACGCTCGTCGTAACGATTCTCTTGCTACCCGAAGACGTTGCAGAGCGCGGTGACGTCGCGAAATCCGCATCCTTCGGCGATCTCGTGCGGTTTCTGGGTGATCCCGCCGTCTCTCCGGTGCTCGTCCAAAAACTCGCCTACGCGCTCGGACTCTATGCGTGGTTCGCGGTCTTCGCGCTGGTGCTGGCGGCGGTTGCCGGATTCGGGCCGACCGAAACCAGTTATTTCTTCGCGGCCTTCGGCGTGATGAGCGTCGTGTTTCAGCTCGGCGTCATCGGCCCGCTCACCTCGAAGATCGGCGTCCGCGCGGCATCGAACATCGGGCTCGCGTGTGCCTGTGCGTTTTTCCTGATCGTTCCGTTCGTGCACACGGTTATCGGGCTATTGATCGTTCAGGTCCTGTTTGCGTTTGCACTCTCGACGCTCAACGCCACGCTCGCGACGCTGCTGACGGACGCGGCGCCGGTCGCGGTGCGCGGTACGGTGCTCGGCGTCGGCTCGTCGCTCGAAGCGGTAGCCGGTATCATCATGCCGACGATTTCGGCCGCGATCCTCGCGACGTACGGCGCGAGTTGGACCGGCGCCACGTCGGCGTTCTTTTGCTTCATCGCGTTGATTTTGGGGATCTCCATGCAACGGCGCAAAGCCTTGACCCCCGGCTAAGGTCCGCATGAGCCGCTTGCGCCCCGCATTTGTGATCTTCGCGGCGGCGACGCTCCAAGGGTTTGCGTTCACGCTCGTGCCGGCGCTCGCGACCGTATTCTCGGCTGCGCCGTACGCGATCGATGCGAGCGCATTCGGGAGTCTCTTCCTCGCCCTCACGCTCGGCGCGATTGCCGCCGCCGTGACGACGCCGCTCTTGGCACGCAGGTTCGGAATGCTCGGCGTGCTGCGGTTCGGCGTCGCCGCAAATATCGCGGCGCTCGCGGCGCTCATCGCGTCGACTGCGCTCGGAAGCGGTACGGCGTACGCGCTGCTGTTGGCCGATACGACGGCACTCGGCATCGGATTCGGACTCAGCGTTTCCGCAATCAACGAACTGGCCGCGACGCTATCGAACGATGCGACCCGGTCGATTACGGTCGCGAACGTCCTCATTGGCCTGGGCACCGCGCTCACGCCGCTCTTCATCGGCACGCTCATCCTGCGCGGCATGTGGCCGCTCTGGCCCGCGTTGCTCGTAGCCGGGTTCGCCGGCGTGCTCGTCGGCTCGATGGGCTGGACGGCGCAGCGCTCGGCCTCGCGCCCGAGCGGCGCTGCGCACGTTCCCGCGCAACTCGTGCTGTTCGCAGTGGCCGCCCTGCTCTACGCGTTTTGCGAGGGCGCGTTCTCGAGTTGGGCGACGAGCTTCGTCCACGACGACCGGAGATTCTCTCTCGAGACGGGCGAGCGGGCACTGGCAGGTTTCTGGTTCGCGCTTACGGGGACGCGCGCGCTGCTTGCGGTTGTTCCGATACGCGCGGCTGCAACGAAGCTCGCGTTCGTGTTCTTCCCGTTGACGATCGCCGTAACGTTCCTGCTCTTACCCACGTGGACATCCCCTACGGGCTTGATCTTCGGATTCGTGGCGGGAGGCGTGGCGTGCAGCATCGTGTTTCCATACGCCGTGTCGCTCGCGCTCGCGGCGCTGCCGGGCGATGCAGATCGGACGGCCGCGGTCATGGTCGCAGCCTTGATAACGGGTGAAGGGATCGGGACGTATCTCATGGGCGTTCTCCGAACGAACGCGGGCCTCTCGCTGACGCAAATCTATCGCGTCTCGGCGTGCGTTGCCGTGACCGTCGCCATCGCGGCGCTGCTCGCGGTTAAAATGGCGCCGCAGCATTCGGAACCGGCTCCGAGGCGGGGCGGCTCATGACGTCCGAAGCTGCACGCGATGGCCGCCCGGCGCTGGTATCGCCGCGCAGCTGCGCTCAAAGCTATCGCGTGAGCGGCCGCGTACCGACGGTCGGCGTATCGTTGTGCACGGCTCGCAGCCGCAAGCCCCATCCGATCATGAGCGCGCCGAAGACGATCGCGTACGTGCCGATCACCCACACCGAAGCGAGCAATCCCGCGACCGGCATCACGGCGAAGAAGACACCGAGGATGATCGAGAGCACGCCGCTGAGCAATAGCAACACTTCCATCTTGGCAGACGCCGGATCGCGACGCATCCGGATCGCGCTTACGATTTCCAAGATGCCGGTAACGAGTGCCCAAAACGCGAGCGTGTAGACGCCCGCCAGCGCCGTTATCCCCGGATCCACGAAGGTAATAGCGCCGATCGCGAGGCCGACGATGCCCTCGACCAGTAAGGGAACCCACTTCTCGCGTTCGTGACGGAAGCGGATGGCCGAGGACAATGCAAAAGCGCCGTCGACGAACATATACGCGCCGAAGAAGATTACGAGCACGGCGAGCGTCGCGATCGGCCAGAACAGCGCAGCGACCCCGAAGAGCACGCTGACTGCTCCGCGCAAAACGACCAGCCACCAATGTTCCGCAGCGCGATCGATCATGAGGATCGTAGACCCGGTTCTGCGCATTTACGACCCCGGGTTCGGCGCCGGCAGCGCGGGCGCGCACGAATAATCGAGCGTCGTGCTGCAGGCCGCAAAATCGCGGTGGCCTTTGGCAGCCCGAATCTCGATATCGAAGCTCTGCGGCGGAACGTCGTCCGACTCGAGCACGACCGTCAGTTTTCCGGCGTGCAGGCCGCGAAGGACGTAGGCGCCCGAGCGGTCCGTCGTCGCTTTCGCCACACCGGCACGCAAGGCGACGCCCGGCAAGGGCTGGCCGGTCGTGCGATCGACGACGTGGCCGCTCAACACGAGGGTTGCCATGGCGAAGAGTGCGATCACGCCGCGGAGGTCTTCCGCTTTGCCGTGCGCTTGGGCTTCTCTTCGGCTTCCTTCTCAGCGGAGCCGGCGGAACGGCCCTTCTTCGACGCTTCCAAGCTCTTCTGCAGCACGTCCATGAGATTGACCACGTTGTCGTGACTCGGTCTCTTGACGGGCGCGGCATCGGTCACCTTACCGGCCGCGCGCGCTTCGATCATCGCGAGCGTCTGCTCGCGGTAGGTATCGTGAAATTGCTCGGGATCGAAGGCTTCAGTCATCGTATCGATGAGCATCTTCGCCACCTTCATCTCGTTGGCATGCGGCGTCTCTTTGGCAGGGAAATCGAGCGTCTTCTGATCGACGATTTCGTCGGCGAAATGCATCAGCTCGAGCACGAGCGCGTCGCCGTTGGGTTTGAGCGCCGCGAGGTGCTCGCGCGAGCGGATCACGACTTTCGCGATCCCGACTTTCCCCGAATCCTTGAGCGCTTCGCGTAAAAGCGCGTAGGCATGGCGGCCGCGCTTCTCGGGCTCGAGATAGTAGGGCTTGTCGAAGAGCATCGGATTGATCTCGGTGAGATCCACGAACTGCACGATATCGACCGACTGCGTAGCCTCGGGATTGACGCTCTTGAGATCCTCGTCGGTGAGGATCACGAATTGGCCCTTTTCGTATTCGTACCCGCGCACGATATCGTCGTACGCAACCTCTTCCCCGTCGATCGAGCAGCGCCGCACGTTGTTGATGCGGCCTTCATCTTTCTTATGGAGAAAGTTAAAGCGCAAATCGTTCGTGCGGATCGCCGTCTGCAATTTGACGGGAATCGTGACGAGGCCGAAGTTGATTGCTCCCGTCCAGATCGCGTGCGCCAAATCTCTTTCTCCTAAAATCGGGGCGGCGTGCCGCCCGATGACACCCCGGCCCGCACTCGCGGGCCGTTTCCACGGGGTGGACCATCGGCACGGTCTTTCGAAAGGATGCCGCCTAGCGTGTAGTTATTTCCATGCCTTTTGGGCTTTTGCGAGCGCGGGCTCGAGTGATTGTTCTTTCCACTTTTGGCTGTTCCAAAGCGGCGCTCGCTCCGCCAAAATGGCCGGACCGTTCTTTATCGTGAAACGGGCAAATTCTCCCTCGGTACCGGTGACACGTTTGCGGGTCATGGGTTCGATTTCCGACCAATCCAGGGGCATGGAGACCGGGGCGAGGGGGCGGGCCCGGACGCTGTAGGGGGCGACGAGGGTTTTGCCTTTGCCGACCTGGACGTAATCGAGGTACACCGTGGCGGCGGGGCGCTTGGCGGGCATGCGTTCGAGGGTCGTGAGGTCGGGGAGCAGGACGTGGACGCGGCGGGCGACCAGTTCGGCAAACCCCTTGGCGAACTCATACGTGTAGTCGGGCGCTAGGGGCACGGCCACGTGGAGGCCGTAGCCGCCGGAGGATTTGATGACCGGCACGAGGCCGATCTCGGCCAGCGTGTCGCGCAAGCCGAGGGCCGTCTTTGCAAGGGACGAGAGTTTGCAATCCTCCGACGGGTCGAGATCGAAAAACAGAAAATCGGGGACCTCGAGTGAGCCGACGCGCGAGGTCCAGACGTGCAGCACGATCGCCGCGAGATTGGCGACGTAGACGAGTGCGGCTTCCTCGTCGCACAGCATGAAGCGAATCGAATCGCGCCTGCCGGACCCGCTTTCGACGGCGACCGTTTCGATCCACGAGGGCAGATACTTCGGCGCGTGCTTTTCGAAGAACGACGACTTCTCGATTCCGTCGGGATAGCGCTCGAGCGTTAGCGGACGTCCGCGAAGCTCCGGGAGCATGTAGGGCGCCGCGGCGCGATAATACGCGACCAAGTCCGACTTCGTGTAGCCATCCTGCGGCCACAGAACCTTGTTCGGATTCGAGAGGGAGAGGGCGTGGCCGCCGATCTCGATCGTCTCTTCCTCTTTGCCCTTCCGCTTCGGCCCCGCGACGGATGCCGCGGGTTGCGCGACTTCGCGCTTCACCTCGCGCGCGGGTTTATCGGAGCGCAGCGCGATGAAGACCGGGTGACGCATCTGCTTGTCGCGCGTCCACTCGGTAAACGATACCTCGGCGACCAGTTCCGGCGTGACCCAATGCGCCTTCGTTACCGTCTTCGGCGTCGTCGAGAAGGGCGAGGTCTTGCGCTCGAGCGGCGCAAGCTGCGCGGAGATCCCAGTGAGTTTTTTCTCATCGAATCCCGACCCGACCGACCCGGTGTAGACGAGGTCGTCGCCCTCGCGTACGCCCACGAGCAGCGCTCCGAAATGCTTGCGGCTGCCGCGGGCTTCCGTCCAACCGCCCACGATCATCTCTTGACGCAGTTGCGTCTTGACCTTCACCCACTCGCGCGAGCGGCGCGTGACGTACTTGGAATCCAGGCGTTTCCCCACGATGCCCTCGAGCCCGCGATTGCGCGCGAGTTCGAAGAGACCGATTCCCTCGCGCACGACGTGCTTGCTATACATCACGGGGCCGCGCCCCGTGAGCAAACCTTCGAGGATTGCCTTGCGCCGCTCGAGCGGCTCGTCGCGCAAGTCTCGTCCGTTGCCGTACAGCACGTCGAACACGGCCAACGTGACGGGGCGCTTTTCCGGCTGCGTGCGCCCGAAGCGATCGAGCCGTTCCTGCAGCGCGGAAAACGACGGACGCCCCTGTTCGTCGAGCACGACGATCTCGCCGTCGACGATGACCGGGCGCTCGTTGAACGCATCCGCGAGTTCCGCGAGCTCCGGAAACTTCGGAGTGAAGTCTTGACCGTTGCGGGAGACGAGCGCGACGTCGCCGTCCGCGTCGACGCGCGCGAGCGCGCGATAGCCGTCCCACTTTAATTCGAAGAGCCACTTGGGATCGTCGAACGGCGCGTCGATCGCGGTCGCGAGCATCGGCGACGTGATCTCGGGCAGCTCCTCGCGGCGGCCCACGAGCTTTGGCCGCGCACCGTTTTCCGAAACGGGCCGCGACGAATCCCAATGCGGCGCGCGCGGATCGTTCGCAAAATCCTTGAGGGTCTTGCCGCTCTTCACCGATTCCGGATGATCTTCGATGCGCCACTCGGGGTCGACGTACTCGTCGCGCTCTTTGATGAGCAGCCACGCGTTCTCTTCACCACCGCGGCCCTTGATGTGCACGAGCGCGAACGTCCCGTGCAGTTTTGTTCCGAACAGTTCGAACTTGAGCGAGCCCTTCGCGATCTGTTCGGTCGTGCTCGTGCCTTCGAGGAGTTGATAGGTGCCGCGATCCCACACCACGACTTCGCCCGCCCCGTAGTTGCCCTTCGGAATGATGCCTTCGAAATCGCGATAATCGAGCGGATGATCTTCTACCATCATGGCGAGGCGCTTGTCGTGCGTATCGAACGAGGGTCCCTTCGGAATCGCCCACGATTTGAGCACGCCTTCATCTTCCAGGCGGAAATCGTAGTGCAGCCGGCTGGCGCGATGCATCTGGACGACGAAACGCTGCTTCTTGCCGCGGCTGGGCTTCGACTTCGCGGGGGCGTCGGAGGGCTCGGGAGTCTGATCGAACTTCCGCTTCTTCGCGTAGGTCGCGAGCGCTTCGGCCGGTTTCTTCGCTGCCATATCCCCGCCCTTACCCCCCGTAGGCTTTATGCACCAGAAACGTATCGTAAAACGTGCGCCAATACCAAAGGCCCCAGATGCCCACGAGCACCGAGATGCCGCAGAGCGTGTACGCTACCCACGTCTGCACGCGCTGCGCTCCCATGACGATCAGCGGCCATAAGAGGGGCGTGAAGTCGAGCATGTGGCGCATGCCCCACTGTGCGCCGCCGTTCGCATAGTACACAAACGATGGACCCGCGACCAGCAGCGTGGCTGCCCAGAGCGTCGCGACGAGCGGCCAGCGGCCCCATGCGAAGAACGCGAGTACGAGGGCTGGGCTCGTGATTTCGATCGATACGGCGCCGTAGTCCGGCTTGACGTACGGGTACTTCTTAGCGAGCTCGGGGAGCGTGCCGAAGAACGCCTGTACTTCGTAGGTGAAATAATCCAAGCGAAACGGCGAGCCGGTCGATTCCCCGATCTGATCCTGATGGTACCAGGTGAGGTACCCGATATCGCTCGGGACGCCCCAGCGCGCGTAGTTGTAGGCGACGTACGCTGCCGCCGAGGGCACGAGCACGGCAGCTAGCGCGCCGATAGCCGGGAGCCGGCGCGCTTTGGGCTGCATCATCACGGCATAGGGTACGAGGGGCACGAGCGCGAGAATGCACGTGAACCGCGAACCCGTTGCCAGCACGATGAGCAGCGCGACGAGCCACGCGCGGCGCTTGCCCAGCAGTTCCACCACGGCGAACGTCGCGAACATGACGCTTACGGTATGCGCCGCATACCAGACCGCGCCGTACATCGCACACCATGCCAGCGGCGTACCGATCAGAAAAAACGCCGTCGTGGCGCACGAGATCGCGATCGACGCACCCATCCTGCGCGCCACGAGCCACGCCGCGCCCGTAGCGATCGCGGCGCTTACGCACGCAAATGCGGTTTGGTTCGCATGCATCCCGAACAGCGCGACGAGCGGAATCATGAGGATCGCGGGCACGGGGCCCTCGATGACGTAGCGATGCCCGTTGTACGCTACCGCATCGATGTACTCGCCCGGCCATACGATCCACGCATGCCCGTGCAAAAAGGCCTGCGCCAAGCGAACGTAGTTGTTATACACGCTCGAGTCGAGTCGCGAAATATCCAACAGCAGCATCGCCGCCACTGCGAACGCAATGAAAAACTCGAGGCCTTCCCGGCGCTTCACCCTAGCCGCCGGTACGCATGAACGTGTTCCACCACCACACGCCCCAGGCACCCGCAATCGCCGAATACACGCATAGCACGATACCCCACTTGGGCATCTTATCCCTCACGCCGAGCGCCATCAACACGAAGAGATACGGTTCGAAATCGAGCGCGTGCCGCATCCCGAACTGGTACCAGCCGTTGAGGTAATACAGGAAGTCCGGCCCCGCAACTGCCAACGTAGCGATCCAGAGCGCGACGACGAGACGCTCCGGCCGCTTAGCCAGCAGCGACAGGATGAGCGCCGGACTCGTGAACGTGAGCGCGATCCCGTTCGTATCGACTTTGAGGACGGGCCACTGCGCTTGCTGCCGGAACTCCACGAAGATCGGCGAGCGAAAAAAATAAGAGAAAATCTGGTACGGAACGTAGATCAGTTGAAACGGCGAGCCCGTACTCTGGCCCCACGAGTCCTGATGGAAATATACGGAGTGACCGATATCGACGATCGTGCCCCAGGATGCTTCGTTATAGCCGATCCAGCAGAGCACGCCGAACGAGAGCAGCGCACCGAGCGATCTAAACGCCCTCTGCCGGTCGATCGGCGCAGGCTCGGGTTCTCCGCGATCCATCACGGCAGCCCGCGCGAGATCCCCGGTCCAGAGCGCGTAGGCAAAGAAGCCGATACCGAAGAGCTCGACGTTTCGCGAGAAGAACGCGGCGATCGATAACAAACCGATGACCCAGCCGCGGCGTTTTCCCACGAGTTCGAGGAACGCGCCGAAGACCGCGGCCATCGCGCACAGGTGCGCCATGAACCACACGTCGCCGAGTTCCGCGCACCACCAAACGTCGGTGCCGGCGAACAGAAACAGCAGCAGCAGCAGGCGCGGCACGCGTGCCACCTGTAGCTTCACAAGCAACTGATGGGCGAGCCCGATCAAGAGCGCGGCGACGAGAAGCGCGACGCTCGTTTGATTTGCCGCAGCCCCGTAGATGAAGACCAGCGGAAACATCAAGAGCGCCGGAAACGGCCCGTCGACCACGTAGTGCTTGCCGTTGTACTCGATCGCGTCGAGCCAGGCGCCGGGATAATCGATCCACATGCGGCCGTGACGCATCGCATCGGCCAGCCGCGTATAGTTATTAAAATCCGTGGAACGAAAATGCGAGGAAAAGAGGCCGACCAGATACGCGATCGCCACGACCGCGATCAACTCGAGGTGACGACGCAAAAATGCCGCGCCGCGCGTCAACGCGCCGAAGACGGCGCGCCGCATCTTCACCGCGGTACCGGTCTTCGGCAGGTCCAAGCCTGCGTTCATGATCGCCCTAGTGCTTCGTGCGGCGAGGCGAACCCTTGGGGCCGTTCACCTCGTGGGCAGCACGAAGCGCACCCAAATCCAGATGCCGTACGCCGTCGATGCGATCGAATAGCACACCAGCGCCGTCTCCCATTTGGGCAAGCGATCGCGCGCCGCAAGCAAGAGCAAGACGAACAGAAACGGCTCGAAATCGAGCGCGTGCCGCATGCCGAATTGGGTGTACCCATTGACGTAATACAGGAACGACGGCGCCGCAACGCAGATCGCCGCAATCCACAGCGCCCGGACGCTCTGCCACGGCTGCCGCGCCCAGATCGCAAAGACCAGTGCGGGGCTCGTCCACGTCAGCGCGGTGCCTCGAAAGCTCGGGAAGATAAAAGGGAAGCGCGGCAGCACGCGCGGAGCCGTGATGAAGAACGAGACGATTTGCATGCGCAGATTGTGCAAGCCGAACGGCGAGCCGTAGAGGGAGCCCGCCTGCGCGTCTTCGTGAAAGAACACCGTGTGCCCGGCATCCCAAATCACGCCCCAACGGACCTCGTTGTACGCCATCCACACCACGGCATAGGCGACGATCACTGCGCCGAACGAGACGAGCCTGCGCGTTCGATCGCGATAGTCCGCGCGGTAGGCGTCGAGGTTTCCGATCCAAACGAAGTACGCCATCACGGGCAACGCCATCGCGACCGTGAAGCGCGAGCCGATCGCCAGCACGAAATAGAGGCCGACGAGCCAGCCCTTCGGGTTGCGTCCGGAGAGTTCCATGAGCGCGAGCAACAGGAATGCGACGCAGCTCGTCTGCGCCAAAAACCAGACGTCGCCCAGCACCGCGGTCCACCAGAGATCCGTTCCCGCAAAGATGAACGCGCAGATGACGGCAGCCCGGCCGAGCGGCACCTCCAGGTTTTCTGCGATGCGCCAGGCCGCAGCACCGGCGACGAAGGCGAGCACGCCGCCTAAGAGCGTCTGATTTGCCGCCATGCCCACGAGCGCCACATAGGGAAGCAGTAAGAGCGACGGCACCGGATCGTTTACAACATAGTGCCGGCCGTAATAATAGACCGCATCGATGTGGGGATTCGGCCAGTCGATCCAGACGTGTCCGTGTAAGAACGCGCTAGCAAGGACCACGTAATTGTTGAACGGCGTGTAGTGAAAGTGCGAGGGGAGTGCCGTGATCGCGAACGCCAGAAGGCCGAAAAGGCACGCGCGGACGAGCGGGCTCGCGGCGAGCCTTACGGGAGCTGCGGTCATTCGAAGCGGGTTCTCACTCGAGGTGCGATCTCACTTTGTGAGCCGGTACGCGAAGTAGTCGCCCGACTTCACGCGCCGTAGGCGCCAGCCCGGTAGGCGCAAATTGCCGTCGAACCCCACGAAATAGACGGGCCGTCTGCGAATCCAACGCGCGGCGTAGGCGAGATATTGTCGCGGCGTCGAGGCGACGACCGCGCGGTGACCGATTGCCCCGTCGACGTAGCTCGCATACGCTAGCGGCGTAGCGTACGACCAGTCGGCCAACACGATCGCATCGTCCGGCGTAAACGCACAGACCTGTGCTACGTAGGTTGGCCCCGTGCGGTCCAAGCGCTGGCCAAACAAGCTGCTCCGTTCGGGCGCGACGGTCGCAAAGGTGAACGCGAACGCAAAAGCAGCACAAAAGCGTCCCACGCTGCCGCGGCGCAGTTCGAAGAGATCGGCCAATCGATCGAACGCGACGGCCATCAGTACTGCCCCGCACCAGAACGTCAACAGATAGTAGCGCTCGGGATCCTGCAGATCGGAATACGATTCCGTATAGGGCACGGGCAAGAGCGCCGCGATGACGATCGCGAGCCGGTCGGGCCGGCGCGAAGCAACGAATAGGCAGGCGCCGCCAAAGGCGAGCAGCGTTCCCGCGTAGCCGTAGGCTTCCGCGATATGGCGGCTCAATTTCGCAGCGAAATGCGGATACCGCGCGAGCGCCAAGAATCCGGCGAATCCGCCGCGCACGTGAAAATCCGCCGCCGTCACGAGGTGGACGAAATTCGGCCAACTCGACGGATCGCCGTAGTTCCAAAAGGCCAGTCCCGCGGGCAAGCCGAGCCCCGCCAGAGGATCGAGGTGGTGTGTGTCGATCCAAGCGCTGCGCAGCGGCAGATAGACGTACGGCGTCAAACCGAGCGCGAAGCCCACGACGATCGCGAACAGCGGCGCGCTGCGCCTCCATCCCGGGCGAGCGCCGGTGAGCAATGCGAGCGAGGGCAGCACGAACAGGCAAAGCCCGTGCGTCGAGCAGGCGATTCCGAAGGCGAACGCCATGGCAAAAAGATCGCGCACGCGACCCGCGGCAAACCAGCGCAACCCAAAGAAAAGCGCGGCCACGCGGGCCAGGAGCGCGACATCGAGCGTTTCGGCCCGCGTCGCATCGCGCCAGGTGACGATGGAAAACGCAAACGCCAGCGCGCAGATGCCGCTCGCGATGCGCGACGCGCCGAAATAGCGGGCAGCCGCGTACGCAAGTGCGGCCGATGCGGCGACGCAGAGCGAGCACATGACGCCGAGTCGCCATGCATCCTCTCCGAACGGGAAGGCGTGAACGAAGGCAAACCCGAGGAGCGTAAACGCCGGCGCTCCCGGCGGATGCGCGATGCCCAGTATCGCCGTAACCGTTTGCAATTCGGCGGTATCCCACATGCCGTAGGATGGCGGCAAGGACGCGAGATAAACGGCGAACGCGAGCGCTCCGACGCCGAGCGCGAGGTATGGGTCGACGCGACCGTCGCGAGCTAGCGCAACTCCGCGAGTTGCCATCTGCCCTCCGTATACACCGTCCGGCCCATCGGCGTCACGTCGTACTTCGAACTGACCACCACGTACACGCGCCCGAAGCGACGGCGCCAGGCAGCCAGATGCGCACGGAACGAGGGCGGCCACCCGCACACGACCCGGCGCGACCCGAGCGTTTGCACGACGTAGCGATCGTAGGTGAGCGGCGTCGCGAAGTTCCACGTCGCCACGATGAGCGCTCCGTCGTTCGTGTGCCGCACGATGCCGGGCCCGATGCCGCGCGCGTCGTTATAGGCGTTTCGCTCGCGCACGTCGCTGAGAACGCTTGCGGCGTTGGGCCACAGGGTCACGAGCAGGATTGCCGCGCAGAACCAGCCCGTCCACCAGCTCCGTTCGCGCAGAATCGCAAGAACGATCGTGTGGACGCCGACTGCAGCGCAGCAGACGACGACCCACAGCGCCGGCAATGCGTAGCGCTCGGCATCGACTTCAACGGCGTAATTTGCAGCGAAGGCGGCACCGGCCGCCAGCAACGTGGCGAAACCAAGGGCGACCCGCGGCTTCGTGAGCGCGAGGATCGCGATCCCGATGAGGGCAAACGCCAAGAACTGGATACTAAATTCCTTGAGCATCACGCCGCTCCAAAAGCTGCCGATTTTTGCTAGCCCCGCAGGCGTAAAGCTCGCACCGAATGCCGTGCCGGGACGAAACGTCGCTCCCGAAACGTACTGGTAAAAGCGCGCCGGCGAAGAAGGCGACCCGTCGTCGAAGAGCGCGCTCCCAGAGAGGCCGAGATCGGCATTGGGATCGAGCCCATGCATCTCGACGAACGCACTTCGTAGCGGAAAGTACGCATAGAGCAGGAGCGGCGCGAGCAGCAGCGCGACCGCGCGGAGACGCTCGCTCGCTCGCGCTTGCAGCAGCGCAGGCCACGCGAGCAAGAGGACGCACGGTAAGGTAAAGAGTGTCGCGGGGTGGGTTGCGAGGCCGAGTCCGCAAGCGCACGCCGCGGTCCACAGGGCCCGGGGCGAACCCGTTGCTCCGGCACGCCGGGCGGCAACGATTGCAAGGGCGCTGCAGAAGAGCACGAGATCGTGCACCTCCGCTCGGATCGCGCGGGTCCAAACGATGTCGCCTGCGGCGAAGGCAATTGCTGCCGCGAGACCGGCGAGCCCGCTGCGCGTGAGGTCGCGTACGAGATACCATAACAGCCACGCGCTTGCGGCGCCGGCGGCCGCGCAGAAGAAGGAAATGCGCCACGCCGGGTCCCCGAAGGGGAGCGCATGGCTCGAGAGCCAGCCGCCGAGCAGGAATAGCGGAAACCCGGTCGGATGCGGGATGCCGAGCAGATACGGCACCGTTTGCATCTCGCCGATGTCCCAAAAGGCGACGCCGGGCGTCAGCGTGGCGATGTAGAATGCAAGCGGACCTGCGAAAGCCACCCAACCTGAAAGCGAGCCCGCATCTGTTCCACGCCGCATCAAAGGCGCGTGATTAGCCTCATGAACGCACCCCGCCTTTCCCATACCCGCGTCGTGATCGCGGAACCATTTTCCGAAACGGGCATCGACGTCTTACGTGCCGCCGGCATCGAAGTCGTCTCCATGGTCGGTCAATCGCCCGGAACGCTGCACGCGGCACTCGCCGATGCCGACGGTCTCATCGTACGGTCGGAGACGAAAGTCGATCGCGCGCTGCTCTCGTTCGGACCCAAGCTATCGGTCGTCGCCCGTGCCGGCGTGGGCGTCGATGCGATCGACGTCGCCGCGGCGACCGATGCCGGTATCGTCGTGCTCAACACGCCCGGCGCTAATACGCTTGCCGCCACGGAACAGACCTTTGCGTTGATGCTCTCGCTAGCGCGCCATACGCCGAGCGCCGTCGCATCGATTCGCGCCGGCCGCTGGGAGCGCAAGCCCTTCATTGGAACCGAGCTTGCCGGCAAAACGCTCGGCATTGTCGGCCTCGGCCGCATCGGCGGCGCCGTAGCCATTCGCGCCTCGGCGTTCGGCATGAAACTGCTCGCGGCCGATCCCTACATCTCTCGCGCGCGCGCCGAAGCGTTTGCCGTCGAACTCGTGCCGATCGATGAATTGCTCGCGCGCGCCGACATCGTAACGCTGCACGTGCCGCTCGGCCGCCAAACCGTCGGCCTGATCGATGCCGCCCGGCTGGCTTCGATGCAGCCGCACGCATTGCTCGTCAATTGTTCGCGCGGCGGCGTGATCGATGAAGCCGCACTTTTCGAGGCACTCGAAGCGGGACAGATTGCCGGAGCGGCGATCGACGTCGTGGCGCAGGAGCCGCCGCCGCCCGAGGGAACGGGCGCGCGCCTGCACCGCCACCCGAAGGTCATCGCGACGCCGCATCTCGGGGGCTCGACGGTCGAAGCGCTCGAGCGCATCGCGATCGAACTCGCGCACGATGTCGCAAGCGTTTTGCTCGGCGGCCCGGCGGCAGCCGCCGTCAACGCCCCGATTGCCGACGGGCCCGACGCCGACGTCCTGCGGCCCTTCGTCGATCTCGCCTACCGGATGGGAAAACTCTATCCGCAGCTCGCGGACCAGACCTCACTGCCGCCGTTTACGATGGTGATGCAGGGCAAGATCGCCGCACTCGATCCCGAACCAGTTTCCACGGCGTTCCTGAGCGGGCTCTTGCAGACCACGACCGACCGGCGCGTTTCCATCGTCAATGCGCGCGCGATCGCAAACGAACTGGGCGTGCGCGTCGACGTTCGCGGCGAGGAAGGCTCGGGTGCCTATGCGTCGATGCTGCGCATCGAGGGCGGCGCGACCTCGCTCGTCGGCACGCATGCGTACGGCGGCCCGCGCATCGTCGCCATCGACGGCCTGGAAATCGATGCCGTGCCGAGCGGACCGATGCTGGTCACGCGCCATCGCGACGTCCCCGGCATGGTCGGGAAAGTCGGAACGATCATGGGGGAAGCGTCGATCAACATCTCGACGATGCAAGTGTCGCGGCAGGACGCCGGCGGCGAAGCCCTGATGATTCTCGCGACCGATAGGCGCCCCGAGAACGATGCGATCGAGCGGATCCGTGCGATCCCGGGTATCCAAAGCGTCCGCGTTCTCGACGTGTGAGCCGCCCGTGATTTGGATCGCCCGCCACGGCGAGACCACGTGGAATCTGGCGGGCCGGTATCAAGGGCGCATGGAGTCGGCGCTCTCGGGCCTCGGCGTCCGCCAAGGCATGGCGCTGGCCGGCGCGTTCTTGGGTTTCCTCGAGCGCGCCGAACCGATTCCGGCGCGCATCGTTTCCTCGCCGATGCTGCGTTGCACCGCAACCGCGCGTTTCACGGCGCAGGCGCTGGGCGTTGCGCTCGAGACCGACGACCGGCTTATCGAAATCGCTCACGGCACCTGGGAGGGGCGCTACCGCGATGAGCTTGCCGCAAACGATCCCGAACGCTACCGCTCGTGGCGCGAAGATCCGGCTCGTGTGGCCTTCGAGGGAGGCGAAACGCTCGACGACGTCCTCGCACGCTGGCGCTCCTTCGCGCGCGACCTCGCGGCACGCAGTGAGGATACGCTCGTCGTCACGCACGATGCGGTCGTCCGCTGCGCGCTGGTCGATCTGCAGGGCTGGACGCTCGACGATTTTTGGAAGACCCGTGTGGAAAATGCAGCGTATGCGCTCGGCGAGCGCGAATCCGGACGGCTGCGATTGGTCCGCGACTGCGTTCACGACCATTTGGACGGCGTACGCGCGGACGTTGCAGGCCAAGCACTCTAAGGCGGTATCGTTATGAAACGTGGAAGTCTGCCCGTCGTCCTAGCGGCTCTTGCGTTCGCGTTGCTCGGAATCGGCGTCGCAACGATCGACCGTGATCTTGTCATGCGCCCGGCTGCAGCGGCATCCGAACCGCAATCGCTGCTCTACCTCGGTACGCGGCATCGGAGTTTTAGCGGCGATTTGCGAGCGAAAGACGCTCCGGCATTCGACGACCACTACACCGTAACCGACGACGTTTCGATCGAACGGACGGGCTCGCTCATCGATCGCACCGAGAACCTTGACTTCGATCCGGTCGGCACCACGCAAGAGCACCCGGTACCGGAAGTGGAACGGCGCGCGCGCGAAGAGTCGATTCGCCGTGCGGGACAGATGACGGTCGTCGAAGTGAGCAGCGAGTCCACGACGATCGACCATCAGTCCATCTTTCCCGACATCCAAAACCAGGGCGTGTCGGACGATGAGCTGACGTCGACGGCCTACGACCGGCCGCGCGTCGTCGCGGTTTTGGCCGGCCATCCGGCGATCATCAAGAACGGCATCGCTCGCAAGATCGACGTCGCATCCTCGTCTGCGCGCATGTCGACGCGCATCGGGGCGGACGGTACGGTTGTGGAGAGCGGCACCGCAAGTCCCGCGCGGGAAGAGCTCTCGCAGTCGCCAAACGGCGCGGCACATTACTCCACGGCAGCCGCGGGATTTTACACCTTCGACCTCTCGGTCGACCCGCCCGTTTCGAAGCCCGCAGGCCGCAGCATCCACGTCGTGACGTCCAGGACCGGAAGATCGGTCGGCGATAATCCGAGGCTGGTCACAGACGCCTTTGTGAACGACTGGTATCCGAGCGGCGTCCCGGGCGCGGGAACCGACACGATCCAAAGCCTCGGCCCGATGTCGCTGCCGTACGTGTGCGGCCACCCGCTCGGCCTCGCGCAGGGGTACGAGACGATCGAACATCGCTCGAGCACGATTGCCTCGGGCCGCGTCGAGACCGAATTGGTTCAAACGTTCACGCACGGCGATACGATCCTGTGCACGATCGATGACAAGGACGTGCAGAACTTCGATCCGGCGACGGGCACGCTCGCCTCGCGGCTCTACGACAATCAGACGTTGTATCTCGCGAGTAGCGGCGCCACGGAACACTCCCTCGCGCTCTTTGCGATGCTCGAGATGCCGTTCGTCTACGGTACCGATCGGCACGCAACCGGCGCCCCGGCCCTCGTACTCGGGACGAAAGCCGGGGGCGTGGTCGCGCTGCGCTTTCTCCCCGCGAGCATCGACGTTCCCGACGTGTCGCTCGGCGTCGATCCGCCGCTCGCGCGCGCGATCTTGGGCGACCGAGGCAAGATCGTCGTCACTGCCGGCGACGCTCCCGGCCGTGCCACGCTCAGCGCGAGTTTGCAAGGCGAAGGCGGAGCGACTGCATCGATTCCGATTTTGATCTACCGCTCGCTTTCGGTCGGCTGCGCGGAAGGGCAGTCGCGGGCCGTTGCGTTCACGGCCGGCGGCTTGGCACAGCCGGTCAGCGGCACTTCCGCGGCAGACGTGTACGCATCGCGCGTCTCGGGCTCCGCCAATTGTGCCGGCACGGCCGACGAAGCACTGTACTTTCCGCTCGGCGCGACCGTTCTGCACTACGCGCACGACAGCGCGGCCTTTGCTCGCCTGCAGCCCTCGTCGTGGAAAGCGAACGACTTCGGTCTCGACGCGGCGTCGATTTTCGGGCGCAGCCTCACGAAGCCCGCGACGATCCAGGACGATTCGCAAGACATCCTTCTGATCAAAACGCGGGCCGGCGGCATCGCGAAAATCCTGTGCGCTCGCGCCGCGACCCTTGGGCTAAGCGGTCCCTACGCCGTTTCGCACGATGGTGCGTTCGCGTATTAGTCGTCGCCGGCTCGGCATTGCTCGGGGCGGGAACCATCTCGTTATGGTGACGCGCCGTGCTGCGCGTTCACCATCGGCTAATGCGGACAGTTCGGGATGTAGCCGTCGACGTATTGGAACTGGTCGGCCCAGCGCTGCTCCGGATTCAAGTTCCCCTCAACGGCCTGGAAGAAGTTCTGGTCGTTCGAGAGGAGTGTGAACACGGGACCCAATCCCGGAACGCCGGCGAGACTTCCACCGAGCTGGCCCGCCGTGCGGAAGAGATTGTCGAATCCCCCCGCCTCCGCCATGCTGTCGCAGCCGGCATTGTTGATTTGGTCGATGGCGCTTTGGAACTGTTCGATCTGCGAGAGAACGCTATGGATCTTATCGCAATCATCTCCGGCGGCGCTCAGCGTTCCGAGAACGTTTGAAATCTTGTTGAGCGCCGATTGCGTCGACGAAAGCCCCTGGATCACTTGCGCGTTCTGAATTTTTCCCGAGCCTATTGCCGCCTGGATGACGCCGACTGCTCTATTCGAGTCATTGCCGTACGCCTTGATCGCATCCGTGTCGGGGCACGGGTTGCCATCCGCACGCGTCAGCGTGAAGGGTGCTTTTGTATCCTTACTCTCGTTACGAACGAATTTGCACTCCTCACCGGGAACGCCATCGAACCACTGTGCGGTGAGCGTTCCAACGATGGAGCTTTTGGAAATCGACGTCGTCTCGTAGTGCACGGTGAACAACGAAGTAACGTTGCACTTTTCGACGAGAACCTGCGTCCGGGTGCAGACCTCCATGTCGCCGCTAAAGGTGTCCTTGTTCTGGAACGTTATCGTGTCGAAAAGCCGGTTTCGTACTCCCGGGGGCGTCCCGTATGGGCAGGCGGCGCCCGAGACGAACCAGTTTGTGAGCGTCGGAAAGCCGCTGGTTGATTTGACGGCGTGGATATGGATCGTTCCGGGCGTTCCGCCCGCGGTCAACTTCCAGTCCCCCGTCAGATCGGGCACGCTCTGGCCAGGGGCCGTTCCCGCATGGGCACCGGAGCGCGTACCGAACATCAATCCGAGCGCGACGAGCGCGCTCATGATGCGTTTGCCAATCGCAGCCGGGTTATGCATGTGTCGCATCGCGAACTCCTTACCGGCGCCGCGCAAACCGACGCTCCAACCTCAGCCTCAGCCTACCGCCGGTGCGTAGCCGTAGCGTAGCCGAAGAGTGCACGCCGGGATGCTCGCGGCGCTCTGCGATCCCCGCAACCTTCCGCCACAGGGGTTCGTGGCCGACGAGGGCTGCGGCCCGATCGTTACGGAGCGCCCGGCACGGCGACGGGTGTCGCCGTCGCGGCGGCATCGGGTTCGGGCGCCAGGATCACGCGCGGCAGCTTAAACGTCGAGGACGGTAACGACGGCGGGAATTGGTAGTTCGACCACTTGATGTGTTCGTGCGCCAGCGTTCCGTTCGCCATGTGAACGCTCACCCGTGCATCCATCACGACCCAGTACGTCTCGACCCGAGCGTACGCGATTTGGCCGCTCCCGTGAACGCTCCCGTTTGAAATCTTGAAATGCACGAGCTTGGGCAGAAAGCTGCGGCCGTCGAGTTCCATCCGATCGACGGCGAACGAGCGTGGGGCCGCAGGCGTGCTGCGAAAGATGTAGGTGACGTCGTCGCCGTCGAGCCGGGCGCCGGCGTAGGCAAAGTTATAGACGGCGGAGGTCGGAGCGATCGCGTGAAGATCGTACCGGTACACCCGATCGACGATGATGCGAACCGAATGTACCGGCGTGCCGTCGACGATGCGCGTTTCGTCACGCTCGTCGAGTGCGTTTCGATACACGTGGTGCGTTTGCACGAGGTTGCGCAAACCGAGTTGTTCGACGGAGTAATCGAACGACATCGCTTTCGGTTTCTTCGCCGCCGCGAGCGCCTCACGATACCGCGAGATAATCTGTGGTGGCGTAAGAAAGTCGCTAGCATGCGCGGCATCGGCGCGTACCGGCTGCGGCGTTGCGGCAGCCAGTATGAAGCACAACGCGCGCGTTAGTCGCTTCACGCGAGCGCGGATCGGATCGCAGCCAACGCGGCCTCCGCACCTGCGGGATTCTTGCCGCCGCCTTGCGCCGCGCCGGGCTGACCGCCGCCACGTCCATCGACGAGCGGAGCGGCGAGCTTGAGCAAATTGCCCGCGTGGACGCCCGCCTTCACGAGGTCGTCGCTCGCCGAAACGAGCAGCGACACGATTTGCGCGTCGATGCCCGCGAGCGCAATCACACCGCTGCCCAACTTCTGCCGGATTGCCGCGCCGAGCGTCTTGATCGCCTCGGCGTCCGCTTCGCGCACGACCACGGCAACGACGCGCTTGCCCCCGATCGTTTCGGCGCCTTCGACGTAGGTCGCGGCATCGCCGGACGCGAGCCGGGCTTTGATTTCCGCAAGCGATCGCTGCAGATCGCGCACGTCGCTCTGGAGCCGCTCCACACGCGCCGTCAATTCGGAGGGCTTTGCCGAAAGCTGCTCGGCAAGCGCGCCCACCAGCTCTTGCTGCTCGATTACGAAGGCTTCGGCAGCTTTCGAAACGCAGGCTTCGATGCGCCGCACGCCGCTCCCGATCGAAGATTCGGTTAGGATCACGAACATCCCGAGTTCGCCCGTGGTGATCGCGTGCGTGCCTCCGCAAAACTCGACGGCGGGCCCGAAGTGAACCACGCGCACGCGGTCGCCGTATTTCTCGCCGGCCATCGAGATCGCTCCGGACGCCGATGCTTCCGCTTGCGACATAACCTTCATCACCTGATGGTGATCGTCGCGAATCATCGCGTTGACGCGGGCTACCACGTCGCGCTTTTGTTCCGGCGTAAGGGCGCCGCCCGGGGAACGAAAATCGAACCGCATGCGATCGATGCCGACCCAGGAACCGGCTTGGGTGACTTCGTCGCCGAGCACGTCTTTGAGCGCGCGCTGCAAGAGGTGCGCGCTCGTATGATGGCGCCGAATCTCTTCGCGCCACAACGGGTCGACCGCGGTGTGCACGGTATCGCCGAGCGCGATGGTGCCCGCGCGCATCGTTCCGCGATGCGCGATCGCTTCGCCGATCAACTGCGTGTCCATCACCTCGAACGTGGCGCGCACGCCGCCGTTCCCGAGCAGCTCGATGACGCCGCGATCGCCGATCTGACCGCCCTTTTCCGCGTAAAACGAGCTGCGGTCGAGCACGAGCTGCGCTTCTTCCCCAGGTCCGATGAACGGGACCGTCGCACCGTCGCGCAGGATCGACACGACATTGCCGTCGTCCTCGAGCCCATCGTATCCGGTGAACTCCGATGCGATCGCCGGCACGCCCGAGACGCTCACCACGGCGCGCTTGCTCTTGGCATCGGAGCGTGCGCGCGTGCGTTGCTCTTCCATCGCCGCTTCAAATCCCGCCAGATCGATCGGTACGCCGGTTTCCTCCGCGATCTCCCGCGTGAGCTCCGAGGGAAAGCCGAACGTATCGTGCAGCGTGAAAACGTCGACGCCCGAGAGCGGCTCGCCCGAGGCTTTCGCTTCTTCCAAGAGGGCCGCGAGCATTTCGCTTCCGCGTTCGAGCGTTCGATTGAACGCGAGTTCTTCGGCGCCGAGCGCAGCCTCGATCTTCGTCATCGCCGTTTGCAGCGCCGGGTAGCCGGATTCGAGCGATTCCACAACTGCAGGCACGAGCGCCGTCATGAAGCCGCTGGGATAGCCGAGCAGTTTTCCATTGCGAATGGCACGGCGAATCAAAAAACGCAAAACGTACCCGCGATCCGTATTGGACGGGTAGACGCCGTCGGCGATCAAGAACGTTGCGGCGCGCGCGTGATCGGCGATGATGCGGCGCCGCACGAGCTGCTCGTTTGCGGAGAGCGAGGTAGGCCCGACCGGCGGCTGTGCGTCGACGAGATCCGTAAAAAGATCGGTCTCATACATCGATGCTTTTCCGTTGGCGACGGCGAGCATGCGCTCGAACCCCGCGCCCGTATCGATGTTTTTGGTCCGCAGTTCCGTAAGCGTGCCGTCGCTCGAGCGATTGTATTGCTGAAAGACGAGGTTCCAGATCTCGACGTACCGGTTGCCGAGATTCGGTCCCGTATCGCCCGGACCCAGGGCAAACTCCGGCCCCGTATCGTAGAAGATCTCGCTGCACGGGCCGCACGGCCCGGTCGGACCCATCGTCCAAAAATTGTCTTCGTCGAAGCGCGTGATACGAGCAGGGTCGAGACCGACTTCCGTTTGCCAGAGCCGCTCTGCCTCGTCATCGGAGACGTGAACCGTAACGTAAAGCCGCGCCGGGTCGAGCGCGATCGTCTTCGTGAGAAACTCCCACGCCCACACGATCGCATCGCGCTTGTAGTAATCGCCGAAACTAAAGTTCCCGAGCATCTCGAGAAAGGTGCCGTGACGCCCCGTGCGCCCGACGTTTTCGATATCGGATTTCGCCCCGGCGACGCGCAAGCAGCGCTGAACGGAAACGGCCCGCGGCGCCGGCGGCGGTACCTCGCCGAGGAAGGCCGGCACGAACGGCTCCATCCCGGCGATCGTGAACAGCGTGGTCGACATTTCGTCGGGAACGAGCGAGGCCGAGGGCACGTACGCGTGCCCCTTAGAAACGAAAAAATCGACGAACGAGCGCCGTAGTTCTTGGCTCGAAAAGTTCATTGAGATCGGGGCGGTGTACCCCCCGATGCCCCCCCTCGCCGCACTCGCGGCTCGTCTCCACTTTGCCATCAGGGCAATGTACCCGCTTTGAAATCGGAGCGGTGTAGCCCCGATGCCCCCTCGCCGCACTCGCGGCGCGTCTCCATCCGCCTGGGGCGGGTTCGGAGAGGAGGCGCCTAGCAGGTGCTAGTGCCTGGAAGCTTCGCTTTCGGCGAGCACGCGCTGTTCTTCGCGAAAGCCGCCCCAGTAGATTCCCACGGATACCAAGATCGAGAAGATTGACAGGATAATGCCGACCGTTTGAGCGTTCACGTCCCTAGTATTAGCCCTCGTCCGCCGGGGGTCAACGATTTATCTCGGGGGCAACTCGTCACGAAGGCAAAGCGTTCGTGCCACGGAAGGGCGCCTTCAGCAGGTTACGCGCGCAGGTTGCAGCGATGCGGGACGGACGCCGGCGTTTTAGGAAATCGAAAGTGCCGTCGATGCTTCGCGCTGCAGCGGCGCCGATCGAGCGAGCGCGACAGCGCCCGGGACCACGAGAACCGCGGCTTGTGCACGACGCAGCACGGACTCGGCGACGCTGCCCAAGAGCATACGCTCGATGCCGCGGCGACCGTGCGTACCGATCGCGATGAGGTCGGCGCCGTTCGCTATCGCGAGATGCACGAGATGCCCCGGAGGCGAACCTTCGAGCAAGGCCGATTCGGCGTCGATGCCGGCGGACGCGGCACGATCGACGGCTGCTGCAACCAGCTCGCGGGCGTTTTCACGTTGTTCCACGAGTGCCGCCGGCGCCGGATAATGCGAGGGTCGAGCACCATGTTCCGCGCGTGCATCGAGAACGTTCGCGATGACGAGCTTCGTCCGGCCCGGCTGCGCGAGCGCAAGGGTGAGTTCGAGCGCGGCAGCCGCCGGTTCCGAGGCATCGAGGGCGACTTCTATTCGATCGAGTGTGAAGGGGCGCCCCGCATCCGGAACGTCGCTCGGCGGGACGACGAAGACGGGGATGTCGCAACGCCGCAGCACGCCTTCGGTGGTGCTGCCGAGGACGAGGCGGCTCAGGCCGGTGCGCGCGTGGGTGCCCATGACGACGGCGTCGATATCGCGTCCGCGCACAACATCGAGGATCGCCGCAACCGGAGGGCCGGCGGCTTCGACCGTGGTCGCGGTAATGCCGGCGTTTTGCGCTCGCGCAGCGACGCGGCTCAAGAGGCTCTTGCCTTCAGCTTCGAGAGCGTCTAGCATCGCCGCGATGCCGGCCCCTCCGTAGGGATCGGGGCAGGCCGCGGCGGCGCTTGTGAGATCGACCGAATGGGTGAAGACGATCTGCGCTCCTTGCCGCTTCGCGAGGCCGAGCGCGTAATCGGTCGCTTGGGCAGAGGCGGCCGACTCATCGAGCGGAACTAAGAGTTTCCGTAACGGCTTCATGCGCCGACGATACTGCGGAGCTGTGAATCGTTCGTGAGCTTTTCTTCACGATACGTTCAACCCAAGCCGGGTCGCTACTTCTCGAGCAGAACGTCCCGCAGCTTCTCGAGCGCCTTTTGCTGGAGGCGGGAAACGTGCATCTGCGAGACGTTGAGGCGCTTGGCGATTTCCGTCTGCGAGATCGATTCGTAAAAACGTAAGAAGAGTATGATCCGCTCGCGCCGGGAGAGCACCTCGAACGCCCGCTCCAAATTCGCGCGGTCCTCGAGATTTGCAAGCGAAGGGTCGGCTTTACCGATGTAGTCCGCGAGCGTCTGGGCATTCTTATCGCCTTCGCTCGTCACTTCCGTATCGAGCGAGAGCAGGTTATAGGCTTGCCCCAATTCCTGCGCTTCGAGGATCTCTTCTTCCGATGCATCGAGATGCACGGCAAGCTCGCGCACGGTCGGCGAGTGCCCGAGGTTGACGGTCAGTTTTTCGATCGCGCGGTTTACGCTGAGATTGAGTTCTTGGAGGCGCCGCGGCACTTTGACCGCCCAGCCCTTGTCGCGAAAGTAGCGCTTGATCTCGCCGACGATCGTCGGCGTTGCGTACGTGGTAAATTCGACGCCGCGTTCGATATCGAAGCGATCGATCGCCTTGATGAGACCGACGGTGCCGACCTGAATGAGGTCGTCGAGGGCCTCGCCGCGATTCGCGAACTTAACGGCCAGATAGCGCACGAGGTTGAGGTGGGCAACGACGAGATCGTCGCGCCAACGCTCGGCCGCCGGCGATTTTTCGCTTCTGGCTTCGGCGAGGCGTGCGAACGCGTCTCGCGTTCTGGCCCGGTCCCAGCGCTCTTCGTCGACCCGTGGCTGAGAATCCACGGACTATGCGCCGACTCGCTTGGTCATGACGAGTTCCGTACCATACTTTGGGTCCGAATTGTACTCGAGATTGTCCATTAACGCTTGAATCAGAAAAATTCCCAGCCCCTCACCCTCCGCGACCGACATCGTCGGGCGCTTTTCGCCACCGATGGCGCCTAGCGTTCGGTACCGGTCGTCGCGGACTTCGACACGCAACTGCGAAACCGAAGCATCGCACATAATGTCGATCGTTTGAATACCCGTGCCCTGCTGGATGCAGATCGTGCACGCTTCCGCGATCGCGAGTTTGAGATCTTCGATCTCTTCCACGGAGAACGGCAAACGGTTGGCAATGGCCGCTACGGCCAGGCGAGCGACGGCGACCCATTCCGGTTTGCTCGGGATGCGCAGTTCCACGGTCCCGAGATGTTCGGTTCCGAAATCGGGCGCGTTCACGCCAGCGCTTTCTTAGCCGCCGCCTCGTCGTCGAAGATGCCGAAAATTTTGACGAGTCCCGTGATGTCGAAGATCTTCTTGATCTGCGGATTGGTGCAGACGAGATTGACCGTGCCGCCATGTTCGCGAACGCGTTTGAGCCCGCCGATGAGCACGCCGAGCCCGGTCGAATCGATATACCGTACTTTCTCGAGATCGATCACGAGGTTGTAGTGGCCTTGATCGATCAGTTCCGTGATGGCGTCTTTGACCTTCGGGGAGGTGTAGACATCGATTTCCCCGCCGAGTTCGACGACGTACGCGTCGTCGTCCGACTCGCGGACGTGCACTTTGATATCCAAAATAACTCCTACGTTTCTTGCTGGGTTGGTGGAGGCGCTTTAGGCCGCAGCACGGTGGCGAGCGTCGCGCCGACAACAGCACCGGCCAGAAGACCGGCGATGAACGGACCCTGCGACGCCACCCGAAGACCTAACCGGCTTCGCCGGCCGAGTCGGGCTTTTTCCGCACGTTCGTAGCGAACGCGCCCACGATCGTTCCGACCGTGGTCGCCGTCTTCGTCGCATTCGCGGCCACGGTTTCGAGTTGAGCTACGGCCACGCCGAGCCGGGCGATCGTCGAATCGGCGGTGTCCGCGATGCCGCCCACGTGCGTGAGCGTCGTCGCGATCGGCGTCGAAAGCGCCGGGATTTGCCGGTCGATTTCGTCGAGGGTCTTTCCCAAGCGCCCGACGAGGCCGCCCAATCGCAGACAAAAGTAGAAGATCCCAAGCCCAATCAAAAAGACGCCGACACCTATGCCGACTGACCAGGTGACCGTCCACCAATCGGTCGTGCTTGTCAAAAACGTTCCTCCGCGCGGCTTGTAACGAGGCCGCAGTGTTGTGTACCCAATTCCTAAATTTAAAATCGGGGTACGGCGGTAAGTTGGTCCGTACTCGCGGACTCAATCTGCCTGAGGGCAATTCCAAGCATCACCGCGAGGCGTTCGACGTCCTGCTCGCTCGTCAGCTTCCCGAACGAGAACCGGATCGTCCCGAGGGCTGCAGCGCGCTCCACGCCGAGCGCCTCCAGGACGTGGCTCGGCTCGGTGGCGCCCGCAGCGCAAGCGCTACCGGCGGAAACGGCAATGCCCTCGAGATCGAGCCGAACGAGCAGCGTGGGAGCGTCGACCCCGGGAAAGGCAATGCTCGAGATGTTGGGAAGGCGCTCGCCGCCCGCGCCGTTGATCGCGGAACCCGGGATCCGTGCCGAAATGTCCGCTTCGAAGGCATCCCGGATGCGCCGCAGGCGGGCGGTTTCGGCGGGCAATTCCGAAACGGCAAGTTCCAGCGCCCGGGCGAGTCCCACGATACCGGCGACGTTTTCCGTGCCCGACCGCAGGCCGGCTTCCTGGCCGCCGCCCACGATCAACGGCGTGACCGGGGTCCCCGCGCGGACGTAGAGCGCGCCCACGCCCTTGGGGCCGTAGAATTTGTGCGCTGAAATTGCGAGCAGATCGACGCCGAGCGCGTTCACATCCAGCGCTACCCGGCCTGGCGCCTGGACGGCATCCGTGTGAAAGACGACGCCGCGGGCGCGCGCGATGGCGGCGAGTTTGGCGATCGGGGCGAGCGCCCCGATCTCGTTGTTGGCAAGCATGATCGAGGCCACGGCGGCCCCCGGCTCGAGCGCGGCGGCGAAAGCCGCCGGGTCGACGCGGCCATCGCGATCGACCTCGAGGACGGTCACCTCGTAACCCTCGGCCCGCAGCACTGCCGCGGCGTTGAGAACGGCCGGGTGTTCGGTTGCCGCCGTGACGATTCTGCGCGGCCCAAGCGACGCGCGCGCCGCTCCGATCACGGCGAGGTTATCAGCCTCCGATCCACCCCCGGTAAAGACGATCTCACGCGGGTGCGCACCGAGCGAGCGAGCGACCGAATCGCGTGCGCCGTCGAGTGCCGCGCGCGCGGCGCGGCCTTCCGCGTGCAGCGAACTCGCGTTGAAGCCGGCAGCCGCAAAATACGGCAGCATCGCGGCGAGCACTTCTTCGCGAACGGGAGTCGTCGCTGCGTGGTCGGCGTAGATGCGCGCGCTCATAGTTGCGGTTCGCTTGCACCGCGGCGGCGCGCGATCCAATCGCGCAGCTTTGCTTCTTCGCCCTGTTCCCCGGGTTCGAAGTAGGCGCGGGTGCGCAAATTCTCCGGGAGATATTCTTCGAGCCGTTCCGCGGGAGGCAGATCTCCCGCGGCGCCCGAGAACGCGTAGTCGTCGTGGGCGTAGCGGTAACCGCTGCCGTACCCGAGCGTGCGCATGAGCCCGGTCGGCGCGTTGCGCAAGTTGAGCGGCACCGGTTCGTTGCGCGTCTCGTTCACGTCGGCGAGTGCGGCTGCGTACGCGCGGCCGACGCTGTTCGATTTGGGAGCGGTTGCGAGGTAGAGCGTGGCATGGGCCAGCGGATAAAATCCTTCGGGCATGCCGATGAAATGCACGGCTTGCTGTGCCGCCATCGCGACGGAGAGGCCGCGGGAATCGGCGAGCCCGATATCTTCGGAAGCGAGAATGACGATGCGGCGCGCGATGAAGAGCGGATCCTCGCCCGCATCGAGCATGCGCGCGAGCCAATACACGGCGGCGTCGGGATCGCTGCCGCGCACCGACTTGATGAAGGCACTGATGACGTCGTAGTGATTGTCGCCTTTTTTATCGTAGGAGACCAGGCGCCGCTGCAGCGCGTCGGCGATCAAAGCGCGATCGATACGCTTGACCCCGCTCGGATCGGCGGCCGCCGCACTCGCTGCAAACTCGAGCGTGCCGAGTGCGACGCGCGCATCGCCGTTCGCCAAGCCCACTAGGGCGTCCAGTGCATCGTCATCGAGCACGATCGATTGCGCTCCGAGTCCGCGCTCGCGATCTTCGAGCGCGCGCCGGGCGATGAGCGTGACTTCGTCGTCGGAGAGAGCGTGCAGCACGAACACCCGCGAGCGCGAGAGCAGCGCCGAATTGACTTCGAACGACGGATTCTCGGTCGTCGCGCCGATCAGCGTAATCGTGCCGTCCTCGACGTACGGCAGCACCGCATCTTGCTGGCCTTTGTTGAAACGGTGGATCTCATCGACGAAGAGGACCGTGCGCTTCCCGATCGCACGGGCCCGCTGCGCATCGGCTACCACCGCACGCAAGTCGGCGACGCCCGCGCTGACCGCCGAGAGCGCGACGAAGTTTGCATCGGTCGCGCGCGCGATCACCTCGCCGAGCGTCGTTTTGCCCGTGCCTGGAGGTCCCCACAAAATCATCGAGGGCACCGAATCGCTTTCGATCGCGCGCCGCAAGGCGCGGCCTTCGCCGATGATATGCGCCTGACCGACATATTCCGCGAGGGTTCGCGGACGCATCCGAGCGGCGAGCGGCGCGGGCGCGTCCTTTTCAAACAGCGACGGATTGGGGCCGCGACGCATTAGAAGGGAAGCCCGCCGTGCCGTTTCTTTTTGGGCGCGGCGGAGGCCGCCGCTCCGGGCGGAGCCGTCTGGTAGGGCGCCGTGATCGTCACGTCGCCGTTGGCTTCTAATTCCCCGGACGCCGTATCGTAGTCGAGCGTATCGGCATCGATCACCTGATCGTCCTTGCGCACGTGGGCGTGCCCTTCGAGATGAAGATGGTGGTTTGCATCGTCGAGCACGGCATTATCGGAGGTGGCTTCGCGGCCGCCCTCTTGGGTGAAGTGCATGTTGCCTGTGGCGTAATAGATCTTCTTGATGCCGTCGACGTCGAGCCGGTCGCAGGTCAAGGTGGAAGGGCGCTGCGAGAGATCGTTCGTGCTTTTCGTTCCGGTTGCGGCCGACATCTGGTGGACGACGACGTGCCCCTCGGCGTGCAGCTGCTTCTGCTTCGAATTTCCCGTGGCACGATCGGCCGTGATATCGGAACCGGGCCGGGTCGCCGTAAACCGGTCGGGAATCGTGAAATCGCCGTTGTTGATGTTGAACGACACCTTATCGGTTTTGATGTGGCTGAAGCCCGCGACGTTGCTCGCCCCGGTATCGGCCGCCGGCGGCGGCGGGGTCGATTGAACTGGGTCGCTCGAGGGGGCAGGCGTCCCGCTCTTTTGGGGCACCGCCGATTTAACCGGCGGCACCGGTGCGGCGAACGCACCGTTGGAAGCGATCGCAAGCGCCAGCGCGAGCACGGTGGCTAACGATAGCGTCTTGACGCTATCTTTTCTAAACCATAGCGTCTTCACGCGATCCTCTCGATCGGGCCCAACAGGTCTTCGAGCATTGCTATTTTGATCGCCCCTTCGCGCATGAGGCGCGGTCGCGGCCCCGTAACGTCGATAACCGTTGATTCGGCCCCAAGTTTCGTCGGCCCGTCGTCGACCACAACGTCTGCTTCGGGCAGTTCCGTGACCGGCTCGGTTCCGGTGTAGGCCCTCGATCCGCTGATGTTGGCGCTCGTCGCCGCCAACGGCCCCGTCGCTGCGAGCACGGCGCTGCAGACCGGATGATCCGGCACCCGTAACCCGAGTGTCGCGAGGCCCCGCGTTACGAATGCAGCGACACGCGCGGGGCGCGCTACTACGAGGGTGAGCGGGCCCGGCAGCCACGCGGCCGCAGCACGCGCCGCGAGTTCGTTCCCCGGCGCGTATCCAAGCATCTCCTCGACGGCGGCGAAATGCAGCGAAAGCGGTTTTGCGGACGGACGCCGCTTCGCCGCGAAGATGCGCTCGACCGCAGCTCCGGACGTGGGATCGCAGCCGATCCCATAGACGGTGTCGGTCGGGAAAATCGCCAAGCCGCCGGAGCGCACGATCTCCGCGGTGCGGCGTGCGATTTCCGGCAATGCCGTTCGCCGGCAAGACAGGGTCAAGGCCGTCGCTTTACAACCGAACGCGCAGCCCGGTCCCGATTGCCACGCACGATAGCGGATCGTCGGCGATGATCACGGGGATGCCGGTCACTTCACCGAGCAGCGTGTCGAGGCCGCGTAAGAGCGCGCCGCCGCCCGTGAGGATGATGCCGCGATCGATGATATCGGCCGCCAGTTCCGGCGGCGTTTTTTCGAGCACGGCCTTGACCGCTTCCACGATCGATTGGAGCGGCTCCGAGAGCGCTTCGCGCACTTCTTCGCTCGTAATCTTCACCGTTTTCGGCAGACCGTTGATGAGATCGCGCCCGCGGATCTCCATCACGAGCTCGGTTTCGAGACGATGGGCGCTGCCCACGCGAATCTTGATGTCTTCGGAGGTCCGTTCGCCGATCATCAAGTTATAGACGCGCCGGATGTGGCGAATGATGGCCTCATCGAGCTTGTTTCCGGCCACTCGCAGCGACTGCGAGACAACGATACCGCCGAGCGAAATGACGGCGACGTCGGTCGTGCCGCCGCCGATATCCACCACCATGTTGCCGCTGGGACCGTCGATCGGAAGGCCCGCCCCGATCGCCGCGGCCATGGGCTCTTCGATGATCTCGACGCTGCGCGCGCCCGCGAGTTTGGCGGCGTCGCGCACCGCGCGCTCTTCGACGCTCGTGATTTCGGCCGGGACGCAGATGACGACGGTAGGTTTCGGATGCAACAGCGCATCGAAGAACGAGCGGTTCTTCGTGACCTTTTTTATGAAGTAGTTAAGCATCGCTTCGGTCACTTCGAAATCGGCGATGACGCCGTCGCGCAGCGGCCGGATGGCTTGAATGTTGCTCGGCGTGCGCCCGAGCATTTGCCGCGCCTCTTCACCGACGGCGAGGGTGCGATTTGTTCGAACGTCTTTTGCCACGACTGACGGCTCGCGTAACACGATGCCTTTTCCACGAACGTATACCAACACGTTTGCCGTGCCGAGGTCGATCCCGATATCCAACGATTAGCCCCAAGATGTGCATCGCGCCCGTAAGGCTGGGACGCCCTCCGCTTCCGCGGCGGTCCCGGCCCGCAATGCTGGTGGTACGGTTAAAATGCCTGCGCCGCCAAACGGCACTTCGACCACCGGAGATTGACCGCTAGGCCTGGACCACCTTTGGATCGCCCGGTCTCTTTACCTAGCTATCCTACCTTCGGATAGGCCGTCGTCTCGTAGGTGCCCAGGGGTTCCAGCGCAGGTGTGATGCCGCTAGCTCGCTGGACTTGGCCTCCAAGGGCGGAGAGCATCTCCTCGAGGCGGTCGTAACCGCGGTCCACATACTCGAGGCCGATGATCTCCGTTTCGCCCTGTGCGGCGAGCCCCGCCACGACCAGCGCCGCGCCAGCCCGGATATCGGGCGCTTCGACGGGTGCGCCCGAGAGGGGCGTGCCACCCTTCACCAGCGCCGTGTTGCTATCGATGGCAGTGCGGACGTCGGCACCCATGCGCGCGAGTTCGTTGACGTAGGAGAAGCGCGCGTTGAAGATCGTCTCCTCGACGACGCTCGTGCCGGGCGCCGTGCACAGAAAGCTCAGCATCGGCGGCTGCAAATCGGTCGGGAAACCCGGGTGCGGGGCGGTGAGCACATCGGTGCCCCCGGTGACCCGGCCGGCCACGACGCGTATCCAATCGCTGCCCGTCGTCACTTCGACCCCACATTCGCCGAGCTTCGTGAGCACGGCGCCCAGGTGTTCCGGCACGCAGCGCTGCACGGTCACGTCACCCCGCGTCGCGCAGCCTGCAAGCAGCAGCGTGCCCGTCACGATGCGATCGGCGATCACTTCGTACTCGACGCCGTGGAGTTCGCGCACCCCTTCGATACCGATCGTATCGGTGCCCATGCCGGAAATCTTCGCGCCCATTGCCGCGAGGAAGTTTGCGAGATCGACGACTTCGGGTTCCATCGCCACGTTGCGCAGCGTGGTCGACCCTTGGGCCGTCACCGCGGCGAGCATCGCGTTCTTGGTCGCGCCGACGCTCGGTTGCCGGAATTCGATCTCCGCACCTACGAGCGTCTTCTTTTTCGCTTTGGCGATCAGATAGCCGTGCGCGTTCGAAACCTCGGCCCCGAGGGCGCGAAAGGCTTGCTCGTGCATATCGGTGGCGCGCGTACCGAGAACGCAGCCGCCTGGTAACGGAACTTCGGCGAGTCCGAAGCGGCCCAGGAGCGGACCGACCAGATCGAAGGACGCCGCGAGCTTGCGCACGAGCGTGTAGGGCGCGCGGTGCGTCGAAATTCCCGTGGGGTCGATCGTAATCGTGCCCTTGCCTTCGGATCGCAGCCGGGCGCCGAGTGCCTCGAGCAGCTGCCACATGACGGAGACGTCGGTGATGCTCGGCACGCGATGCAGGGTGACGGGGGTTTTGGCCAGCAGCGCCGCCGCCATAATCGGAAGCGCCGCGTTCTTCGCGCCCTGCGTTTCGACGGATCCAAGGAGTTGGTGGCCGCCACGCACGCGCAGCGTGGTTTCGAGACGATCGAGCACGTTCATGATCTTATCGGCATGATTTCGCAGTCGGACCTCCCCCGGCCCCCCGAACAAAGGCGCGAAGCGCGGCGGCTCGAATGCCGCCGCATGAACGCGTTACGGGAAAGCCCGTGAGCCTCGTCCGCGCCGCTACGGTTGACGATGCGGCCGCGATCGCGCGCGTTCACGTCGATGCCTGGCGTACGTCGTACGTCGACCTGCTGCCGCGCGCCGTCCTCAACGATCTCACCTACGAAGACCGTGAAAAAGCGTGGCGGGCGACCATCGCCAAGCGCGATATTCGGTACGTCGCCGTCGCCGAAGCCGACGATGCAACGATCGTGGGCTTCGCTTCGTGCGGCCCCAACCGCGTACCGGATCCGCATTACCCGGGCGAACTCTATGCGATCTATCTTGTGGAGGAGTATCGCGGCGCAGGGTTCGGCCGGATGCTGTTTGCGGCCGTGACCGACTATTTGCAGCGCCAAGGGCTCACGCCGTTCCAGCTTTGGGTCGTGGCGGGGAACCTCGTCGCCGAAGGGTTCTATGAAGCGCTCGGCGGCCGGCGCGTAGCATCGCAGCCCGGGACGCTGCGGGGCGCAGAGATTCGCGAGCATGCGTACGGGTTTGCGCTGAGGTCCTAGAGCGATTCGCCCTTCGCTCGGCGGATCCAGGAATACCACGCGTCCATATTCTCGCCGGTTTTTGCCGAGAGCGCTATGGCTTCGAGGCCCGGGCGGACTCCCCGCGCGTTCGCGATACACCGTTCTACGTCGAAGTCGACGTACGGCAACAGATCGATCTTGTTGATAATAAGAAGATCGGCAACCGCGAACATATACGGATATTTCGCGGGCTTGTCGTCGCCCTCGGTAACGGAGAGAATCGCGACCTTTGCGCGCTCACCGAGATCGAACAGCGCCGGACACACGAGATTCCCGACGTTTTCGATGATGACCAGAGAATCAGGCGGCGGCGCAAGCACGTCGAGCGCGCGCCCGATAATTCCGGCCTCGAGGTGGCAACCGGTCCCCGTATTGACTTGCAGCGCGCGAGCGCCGGCAGCGCGAATGCGGGCGCTGTCGTTTTCGGTCGCCTGATCGCCCTCGATCACGACCATCGGCAGGCTCGAGCCTAGATCCCGAATCGTGCGCTCGAGGAGGGTCGTCTTCCCGGAGCCCGGCGAGCTCACGAGATTCAACGCGACGACGCGCCGCTCGGCAAACCATCGGCGGTTTACCGCAGCAAGCGCATCGTTCTTGGCAAGCACCGCGCGCTCGAGAACGACGGTCCGTCCATCGGAACCATCTATCTGGTCGATCTGACCAACGTGCACCGCGTGTTCGTGATCGTGCACCTCCCCCTGGCCGTGGGTGTGGCCATGCGCATGGTCGTGGTCGTGGTCGTGGTCGTGAGCGTGGCCATGCCCGTGGTCGTGCTCGTGCGCCGTCACTAGGACGGCACCGCCCTCAGCCGAGCACCCGCAAGTCGCGCACATGATCCGGTCCCTCCAGTTCCTGCTCTTTGCTCTTCGAGTTCGGTGCGGCTCGCGCCATTACTCCGTAGGCCGGCGGGTCGAGAGGACAATCACGGATTCGGGAATGCGAAGACGTTGACTACGTTTTTAGAAAATCGTTCCGCTTTTTCCGAACGCCGCGTAGAGTTACCTTACAACCGGCCCTGCGTTGAGACTCGTGTCCTTATCGTGTTGGCGGGCGCTCTGCGCTAGGAGTAAAGCAATGCTTGCGGCCTTTGTGGTTGTCGCGTTCTCGCTGATGTCACCTAGCCTTGCCGGCGCTGGGGCGGCGACCGCGCTGCCCACGGCAACTCCTACGGCCGGTCTAACGGCCCCATCGACGGCGCCCTTAGCGTCGCCGTGTCCCTCCGCTACGCCGCCGTCGACCACGACCGGCACGAGGCCGCAGGCTTCTCCTGTTCCCTGCGCGGACGGTAAGCAGTTGAAGACGATCGCCACGGTCGCCGTAAACGGAAGAAAAGCGAATCTCATCGGTATCGCTAACGCCGCTTCGGAAGGGACGATCGGGCCCGAGGACATCGCAACGCGGCCGATTCTGCGGCCGGGCGAACTTCTGGAACAGATCCCCGGCATCGTCATCAGCCAGCATAGCGGCGAAGGAAAGGCCAACCAATACTACCTGCGCGGCTTCCAACTCGACCACGGTACGGACTTGGAATCGACGATCGGCGGGGTTCCGATCAACATGGTGTCGCACGCGCACGGACAAGGTTATTCGGATATTAATTGGTTGATGCCCGAACTCGTCAGCTACGTCGAATTCAAGAAGGGCACGTACTATGCGGACCAGGGCGACTTCGCGACTGCCGGTTCGTATACCATGTACTTCAAAGATACGATCGATCCCGTAACCGAATTCAGCTTCGGCGATTTCGGCTACGACCGTTTCTTCACGGCCGCATCGCCGCCAGCCGGCGCGGGCCATCTGCTGTATGGTCTCGAGATCTATCACGATAACGGCACGCTCGCAAAACCCGACGAGTACCACAAGATCAACGGTATGGCGCGGTACACGCTGAACGAAGGCAGTAACTCCTTCGCCGTAAACTTCTGGGCCTACGACGGCGCGTTTGACTCGACCGATCAGATCCCGCAGCGTCTCCTAAATGCCGGGCTGCTCGGTCCCGACGGGTATATCGATCCAAGCGACGGGGGGCACACGTATCGCTATGCCATTTCGACGCAGTTCACGCACCAAGACCCCAACGGGGTAACCAAATTCAACGCGTACGGCGAGCAATATTTCCTCGATCTCTTCTCGAACTTCACCTACTATCTCTACGACGCGAATAACTATTACAACGAAACCTCGAACCCGATCACGTGCAACGCCGCGTTCACGACGTGTACGCCGAACTCTTCACCCGGCAGCTTGCGTGCCCCGAACTATCAATCGTTTTGTCCCGCCTACACGGCGCCGGCCGGCGCAGCGGCGGATTCCCTACATCCCGTGCCGTACAATTTTCAATGCGGCGACCAGCGCGAACAGAACGATATCCGCTTCGTCTCCGGCTTCAATGTTTCGAGAACGTTCGTGACGCCGGGTACGGTAACGACGATTGGAGCGGACACACGTAACGATAACATCTCAACGCTAGGGTTGTTCTTGGATCAGGCTCGCAATCGGCTCGCCGGCGGCACCCTGGCCGACGACCACGTCGTCGAACGCGGCAACGATGCCTATATCCAGTCCGAGCTGCGCGTTGGCCCGAAGTTACGTATCGATCCGGGCGTACGCCTTGACTACTATACGTTCCACGACGCGGCATACGACCCGCATAACAGCGGCGCCGGCAGCGCCGCACTCGTCGATCCGAAGCTCAACTTCGCCTACAAGGTCAATCAAAAGAGCGAATATTACATCGATTACGGTTCGAGCTTCCATTCAAACGACGTGCGCGGCGTTACCTACGTCGACGATCCGCAAACGCATGCGCCCTTCGATTCGACGGGCGCCGCGGTCGGCCAAAACCCGTTGCTGAACAGGTCCGTGGGCGAAGAGATCGGGTACCGCTACACGATCCCTCAATTCACGGCCACCGTCTCGCTGTTCGAGCTGTACCAGGCGAGCGAGTTGATCTTCGACGGCGATCACGGCACCACGTCCCTCGGCGGACCGACGCAGCGCAAAGGCGTCGAATTCGCAAACTACTTCACGCCTCAAGCTTGGTTGAGGATCGACGCCGACCTCGCGACCACGACGGCACGTTTTCTCTCCGATCCCACGCATCGGGGTACGGGCGTGCCGGAATCGCTCAACGGCGTCGTCGCCTTGGGCGCGACGGTCGACGAGCCGCGCTACTCCACGAGCCTTCGCATGCGCTATTTCGGACCGCGCACGCTCGACACGCAGGGCACGGCGAAGTCGGCCCCATCGACGATCTTCAACTATCAATTCACCGCGAAGATGGGCGGCGGGAGGCATCTCTCGTTCGACGTCTTCAATCTCTTCAACGTTAACGTCCCCGACGTCACGTACTACTACAATTCGTGGCTGCCGTACGACGCAAAGAATCCGGCGAATGTGAACAATCCTGGAATCAACCCGCTGATGGGTGCGACCGCCGGCATCGACGGCAGTCCCGGCTTTGCGGGAAGCGCCGGCGTCGCCGACTATCATTTTCACCCCGCCACAAAGCGCGTCGTACGCATGACCTACGCAACGAAGCTGTAGGTCACAGGCGGTACGTAACCGTCGCGGCCGCTACGGTTTCACCGGTGGAACGCTCTGCAAATATATCCAGAGCGCGGCAAGTTCGTTGTCGTCGAGTTGGCCGTACGACGTCCAGGGCATGAACGTGTTCAGGACGTGACCGCTCGGATCGCGTCCCAGGCGCATGGTGCGAACGAAGCCGGCTTGCGTCCATGCGCCGATCGCAGCCGGCGTGATGTTGCTGGCGGCCGGGTCGTTCGGCGATCCCTTGTAGTGGCCGCCCGCGAGATTTGCGCCGTGACATTCCATGCAACCGCCGACCGTACCGAGATACCGGCCGTGCTCGAGCGTAACCCCGGCCGGCGTCGTCGCACGGTGCGCTAGAGCCGGGTCGATCCCATCCGGTTCGACCCGAATCTGGCCGGTCGCAAGCAGCACGCGCGCGAGCGGTCCGATCGCGCGGGCCGGTGTGGGATGATCGACCGCGGGGACGCTGCGCACGAAAGCGATGACGTCGCGAAGGTCGGCGTCGCTCATGCTCGCAAACGCGACCGACGGCATGACGAGCAGCCCCGTGCCGTCCCGCCGAAAGCCGGAACGAATCGCACGTTCGAACTCCGCGTCGCTGTACGAAGAGCCGACACCACCCGCGCCGCGCGTAAGATTCGATGCGACGAGCGTCCCCATCGGACCGCGGAAGAAGGCTTTTCCGCCGCCAAGATCAGCTCCGTGGCAGTCGAGGCAGGCGCCAAAGCTCACGGCGATGTGCTTGCCGTGCGCGATCGACCCGCCGGCTGAACGGAAGGACCCCTCCGCGCTCGGGAGGGCGCGGGGCGCAAGTATCCGGGAGCTGCCGAGCAACACGCCGGCCGTCGCGACCGCGGCGAAGAACAGCAGCGGCAGGACGACGAAGAGCGCGACGATTCGCAGTAGACGCAGGAGCCTTCTCCTTTAAATTTCGTAGTCACGGCCAGGTACGTGCCGCGCCCAAGCGTAGCACTCTCCCCTGGTTCGCACCATCCAAATCGGGAATACCCAGGGGGAAAAGGCGGAGGTATCAGCATGGATCCAACCGAGTTCGACGTGTCGCAACAATCCGCAGGCGACGGTGACGACGAGCGCCTGTTTCCAGAACCGGAAACAGCGGACGACGCTCGTCACCTAAATGACGAGATCGGCCTTCCGGCAACGCAGGCGATTGGCGGTCTCGCGGGCGACCCGGATTCAGATGTCCCCTAAAGGTACGCCATGAATCCCACCGATGCCGACGACTCGCGGGAGACCGCGGGCAGCGAGGCCGGCACACACCCGGCGAGTGACGAACTCGACATTCCGGAGACGCACGAGCCAAGCGGTTTCGCCGGCGATGCGGAATCGGGGGATCTCTCGGACGATGTAGAGTCCGGCGGTCCGTAACTTCGAGGCCGGAATAGTCCGGAAACCTCAGCCCGCGAGCGTTATCCGGGCGTTGGCGAAATCCACGATCGATTGTTCGAGCGCGTATTCGGCCGTCTGCGGTGCGAGCGACTTCTGCCGCTCCTGCGCCGCTTCCAGGTCGGCTTTCGCTGCCGCGATGTCGATCTTCTCGCGCGAAAGCGCCGAGTCGACGAGAACGGTAACGCGATCGGGCAACGCCTGCAGAAACCCGTCGCTCGTCGCAAACTCTAGGCGCTTCTGCTCTCCACCTTCGACGACGTTGGCACGCAAGATCCCCGGCCGCAACGCCGTCAGAAACGGCGCGTGCGACGGAAGAATGCCCTCTTCGCCTTCAGTTCCAACCGCAATCACGAGCTCCGCATCGCCTTCATAAGCGACCGCCACGGGCGTGATGAGTCGAAACGGAATCGTATTCGCCATTAGGCCGTCGCGCCGAGCTTTTCGGCGTTGGCCTTCACTTCGTCGATACCGCCGGCCATGTAGAACGCCTGCTCCGGGAAATCGTCGAGTTTGCCTTCCAGAACTTCTTTGAAGGCCGCAATCGTATCTTCGAGTTTCACGTATGCACCCGGACGCCCCGTGAACTGCTCGGCAACGAAGAACGGCTGCGAGAACAAGCGCTGCATACGGCGCGCGCGTCCCACGGCGACCTTATCGTCTTCGGAAAGCTCTTCGACGCCGAGAATTGCGATGATGTCCTGAAGATCTTTGTAGCGCTGCAGGGTCTCTTGGACGCCGCGGGCCACGCGATAGTGTTCCTCGCCGATAATCTGCGGATCGAGAATGCGCGAAGACGACTGCAGCGGATCGACGGCGGGATAGATGCCGAGCTCCGAGATCTGCCGCGACAGTGCGGTCGTCGCATCGAGGTGCGCGAAGGTCGTCGCCACGGCGGGGTCCGTGTAGTCGTCGGCCGGCACGTACACGGCTTGCACCGACGTAATCGACCCCTTTTGCGTCGAGGTGATGCGCTCTTCGAGCGCACCCATCTCGGTGAACAGCGTCGGCTGATACCCGACCGCAGACGGCATGCGGCCCATCAGCGCGGACACTTCGGAACCGGCCTGCATGTAGCGGAAAATATTATCGATGAAGAGCAGTACGTCGGCGCCTTTCTCATCGCGGAAGTACTCGGCCATCGTAACGCCCGTCTGCGCGATCCGGAAACGCACGCCGGGCGGCTCGTCCATCTGCCCGAACACGAGCGTGGTCTGCGCGAGCACGCCCGACTCTTTCATCTCGAGCCACAAGTCGTTGCCTTCACGGGTCCGCTCGCCGACGCCGGTGAACACCGAGAAGCCCTTATGCACCGCAGCGATATTGCGGATCAATTCCTGAATGAGCACGGTCTTGCCGACACCCGCGCCCCCGAAGAGACCGACCTTACCGCCCCGCGTGTAGGGCGCCATGAGATCGATAACCTTGATGCCGGTTTCGAAAATCTTCGGCGTGGGATCTTGCATGGCGAACGTCGGCGCATCGCGGTGGATCGGCCACATCGCCGCCGCCTTCACCGGCTCGTCCGAATCGATCGTTTTCCCGAGCACGTTGAAGATGCGCCCGAGCGTGCCTTCACCAACCGGAACCGTAATCGGCGCGCCCGTATTGACCACTTCCTGGCCGCGCACGAGTCCGTCGGTCGAGCCCATCGCAAGACAGCGCACCTGATTGTTGCCGAGTTCGTCCTGCACTTCGAGGATCAACTCGCGCAGCTTCACGCTGCCGTCGTCGCGCGTCTTCTGCCCCGAACCAACCTGCACGCTGAGCGCAAAATTGATCGACGGCAACGTCTCCTGCGTAAACTCGACGTCGACGACGTTCCCAAGCACCTGAACGATCTTACCGGTGGCTGCCATGCTTCACTCTGTCCTTTGAATCTCTGGTAATAGTCATCACGAACCGCCCTGAGCCTCGGCCCCGCCGACGATCTCGAGCATTTCCTTAGTAATCGAAGCCTGCCGCGCCTTATTCATCGCGAGCGTCAGCTCGTCGAGCAGCTTCCCGGCATTATCCGTCGCATTCGTCATCGCGATCAGCTGCGCGGAATAAAACGCGGCATCCGTCTCGAGCATCGCCGAAAAAATCGTAAACTCGAGATACTTCGGCAGCAAACTCTTGAGCACGGCTTCGGGCGAAGGCGAAAACTCCACCTCAGCCCGCGGCCCCGCAGCCTTCTCCTTGGACGCCTCCGCCACGATCGGCACGAGCGTCCGAACTTCCGGCCGCTGCACCATCACCGAAATCAACTTCGACGAGATCAACACGATCTCCGAAATCTTCCCGCCATAAAAATCGTCCGTCACCTGCGCGGCCACAAGCTTCGCCGTCTCGAGCTTATCCTGCGCCGAAAGCGCCTCAGAGAACCCGACATCCGCCCGCATCCGTTTCGTGGCGTTCCGCGCCTTATTGCCGACCGCATACCAAATAACGTGCGTATCTTTGCGCGCGAACCGCTCGCCTTCACGAATCACATTCGAATTGAACGCCCCCGCAAGCCCCTTATCGGCCGTCATCAAGATCAGGCCCTTCGGCGCGCCTTCCTTACCGGGCTTCATAAACGGATGATCGACCGCGCCGACCGCATCCATCAAGTCCTTAAGCATCTGCCCCAACGCTTGCGCATACGGCCGCGCCTGTTTCTGCGCCGCTTCAGCACGCCGAATCTTCGCCGCCGCGACTTGTTTCATCGCCTTCGTGATCTGCTGCGTGTTTTTCAGCGACTTGATTCTATCGCGTAAGTCTCTAACGCTCGGCATGCGTTGCCTCGAATGGTGTGTGGGCCGTAGGCGACGGCTGCCAAAAGGGGTCATTCGCGGACCCCGCTGCCGGCGTTTGAGTTTTCCTTAGCGAGCTGTCTGCAATCGAACGCTCCCCACAACCGTTCGCATTCCCGTCTCGCAGCTCGGCAAGGCCGGGGGCTCGACGGTGATGCCGCGGGGCGTGCAGTTTTTCGCGGAGCCCTGGAAGGGCGGGAGCGAAAAATGCACGAGTAGAGTTTTCCCATGGATGGGAAAACTCGGGCGTCCCCGCGGCGTCACCGTCGAGCCCCCGGCCCGGCACCAGCATCGAGTCAGCCATCATCAAAACGACTTATTGAACGCTTCGATAGCCGACACAAGCGCCTTCGAGTTGTCGTCGGAGAGGGCTTTGGTGTCTTGGATCGATGTGAGGATGTCGGGGTGCTTGTCTTTGAGGAAGGCGATGAAACTGTGCGTCCACTCCTGGAGGCGCGGCGTTTCAATGTTCGTGAGGTAGCCTTTGGTAGCGGCGAAGATGACGACGACTTGTTCGTCGACGTCCATCGGCTGGTATTGGGGCTGCTTGAGGATCTCGGTGATCTTTTCGCCGCGGGTCAACGTGGCTTGGGTGTTCTTGTCGAGGTCGCTCGAGAGTTTGGCGAAGGCGGCGAGTTCGCGGTATTGCGCGAGGTCGAGTTTGAGCTGGCCGGCGACGGACTTCATGGCCTTGGTTTGGGCGGCGGAGCCGACGCGTGAAACGGAGATGCCGACGTCGACCGCGGGGCGGACGCCTTGGAAGAAGAGCGTGGTCGTGAGGTAGATTTGGCCGTCGGTGATCGAGATGAGGTTGGTCGGGATGTAGGCGGAGACGTCGCCGGCTTGGGTTTCGATGACGGGGAGGGCGGTTATGGAACCGCCGCCTTTTTCGTCGGAGAGTTTTGCCGCGCGTTCTAAGAGCCGCGAGTGCAGGAAGAAGATGTCGCCGGGGTAGGCTTCGCGGCCGGGCGGGCGGCGCAGGAGCAGCGAGACTTCGCGGTAGGCGATGGCGTGTTTGGTGAGATCATCGTAGATGATGAGGACGTCTTTGCCTTGGTACATCAACTCTTCGGCCATGGCGCAGCCGGCGTAGGGAGCGATGTACTTGAGAGCGGGGGCGTCGGCGGGAGAAGTGGTGACGACCGTGGTGTACTCGAGGGCGCCTTCGGCTTCGAAGCGGGCGACGATGGCCTTCATCGTCGAGTTCTTCTGGCCGATGCCGACGTAGATGCAGAAGACGTCCTTGCCCTTTTGATTGATGATCGTGTCCATCGCGATCGCGGTCTTGCCGACTTGGCGGTCGCCGATGATGAGTTCGCGCTGGCCTTTGCCGATGGGAATCAGCGCGTCGATCGCGCGGATGCCGGTTTGCAGCGGCTGTTTGACGGGCTGACGATCCACGACGCCTGGGGCAGATTGCTCGATCGTGCGGAACTTTGAGGTGTTGACCGGGCCTTTGCCGTCGACCGGGTTGCCCAGGGGATCGACGACGCGGCCGAGGAGGGCCTCGCCGACGGGGACCGAGGCGATGCGGCCCGTGCGGCGGACTTGCATGCCTTCCTTGATCTCGGTGTCGGGGCCTAAGATGATGACGCCGACGTTGTCCTCTTCGAGGTTGAGGGCGATGCCCTGCAGGCCGTTCGGAAACTCGACGAGTTCGGATTGTTGAACGGCTTCGAGGCCGTAGATGCGAGCGATACTCGAGCCGACTTCGATGACGGTGCCGATTTCGTCTTCGTGGATTTCACTGTTGAAGTTCGCGATTTGGCCTTGGAGGATTCCGGCAATTTCGTCAGCGTTGATCATCGTTAGGTTCCTAGCTGGTGGCGAGAGTTAGTTGCGCGCGAAGAGTTGGCGCGAGAGTTCGTCGAGGCGGCCGGCGAGCGAACCGTCGATGCGCTTGTCGCCCATCGTGATGCGGATGCCGCCGAGCAATTCCGGATCGGTGCTGGCCGTAACCTCGAACGCCTGATTGTAGGTATTTGCGAGGCGGCCCACGATGTCGCTCAGCTCCTTGGGCGAGAGCGGGCGCGCGCTGACAATTTCCAGCGGCTCTTTCTTTGCGCTCTCGAGTGCGAGCTTGTCGTATTCGTGCACGATCGGCGCGAGCAGGGCTTCGCGGCGCTTGCGAACGAGCAGCAGCAGCGAATGCAGAGCGAGGTCGCCGAGCGACTTGAAGGCCAGGTGCAAGACCTCTTCTTTTTTCTTGCGGCCGAAGACGGGCGAAAGATAGAAGCGGCGGATATCGTCATTTCCGTAGATGGCGTCGGCGGCTCGATGCAAATCGACACCCGTAGCGTCGATGGCGTTTGCCTCCTTCGCGAGATTGAAAATGGCGGTCGCGTAGCGACGTGCGACGGTTTCGTTCTGCATCAGGTGTTGCCCGCGGCGCGCTCGGCGGCTTGGACCGCGTCGCCGACCAGACGCTGGTTGGTTCCGGCATCGAGGCGCGAGGCCGATTCGCGGGCGATGGCGAGGGCCTTCTCGAGCAGTTCGGTGCGCAGTTGTTCGCGCGCCGCGAAGCGGGCGCGTTCGAGTTCACCTTCGGCGTTCACGATCAGGCGCGTGCCCTCGGCGAGGCCGTCGGCGATGATCTTTTCATGCAGGCGTGCTGCATCGGACTGGGCCCGCGCCTTGATGGCGAGCGCGTCGCTATCGGCGGTTGCGATGTCTGTCTGCGCTTGTTCGGCGCGCGCGCGAGCCTCGTCGCGGCGGTGCTCCGAATCGAGCAGCTCGGCATTCTTGCGGGCTTGAGCAGCGAGTACGGCGGGGGCGAGGAACTTGATCCACATCACCACGAGCGCGACGATAAAGAGGATCGACGCGACGACTTGGCTCCACACCGCGAGTGACTCGTAGAACGAGTCGCTCACGAGCGCGATCCTCCGAGGGCCCGTTCGAGCAACGTATTGGCAAGCGCGGCGGAGAGCTCGCCTTCGCGGGCCTTCGCCGCATTGGTTTCGAGCGCCACCGTCGCGCGGGCTTGTTCGATGATGGCGTGAGCCATCGCGCTTTCGCCATCGATGGTCAACTGCGCCTCACGCTCCGCGTCGGACTTGGCCCTCGCAATCAGTTCGTCCGCTTCGCGCCGCGCGGCCGCACGGCGACCGTCGGCATCCGCGTTCGATGCGTCGCTCTGCTTCGCATAGCGGTCGAGATCGCTCTGGACTTCCTCGATGTGCGCGCGCCGCTTCTTGATCGCATCGCCGACGGGACGCAAAAACACGACGTTCAGAATTGCGAAGAACACCGCGAAATTGATGAGCTGGAACCAGAACGTCCCGTCGGGAAGCAGAAACATGCGAGCCTAGTGCTTGAGGTGCGCGAGCAACCCAGGGACGTTCGCAACGACGAGCAGCAAATAGAAGGCAAGGCCGAGCGAAATGATCGGGAACGCTTCGAGCACGCCGACGCCCAGGAACATGAAGGTAAAGATGTTGGGACGCGCTTCGGGCTGACGGGCAATCGCCTCGACGGCCTTCGAAGCAACGATGCCGTCGCCGATCGCCGAGCCGAAGGCGACGCCGAGGACGATCAATCCGAACGCGAGGATGGTCGCAGCCGCGACTAAGCTCTCTGAACTCACAATGGAACCTTTCTGGGGCCGTCGGGAGCCAGGCCCCCGACCGTAGTAGGGCTAGTGGTCTTCGGCCGTCGCTAGCGACAGATAGACGATGCCGAGCAGCGTGAACACGAACGCCTGAACCGTGCCCACGAAAAAGTTGAAAAACTGGATGAAAAACGGCAATATGGCGACCGCAATCGAGAGGTTGACGGGCCCGATCATCACCTTCGCCGTGACGATCGAGGCGATGATGATGAAGAGCAGCTCGCCCACGAAAATATTGAAAAACAACCGCGCCGCAAGGGTGACCGGCCGCACGATCTCTTCGAGGATATTGATCGGCGCGAGAAAGATGGGCTTGAAGAGATGGGCGTAGCCGCCGATCCCTTTGCGCTTGAGCGTCATCACTTGAATGAGCACGAAGACGATGAGCGCCAGCGCAATCGTCGTGTTGATGTCCCCGGTCGGCGAGCCACCGAAGGGCAGGCCGAGCTCCTTAAACGGAAAGATGCCGAATTGGTTCAGTAAGAAAATGAAGACGAACAGGGAGATGAAAAACGGCACGAAGGGCTCGCCGGTTTTCCCGAGCGATCCAAAAACCATGTCCGAGATATAGTCGACGATGCCTTCGAAGACGGTTTGCGTGCGGCCGACGCTCGGCGAGCGATAACTGCTGCCGACGTACGCGAGCAAGATCAAGGCCACGGCCATGGCAAGCCATGTCGTCAAGATCGTGTCCGCGTGCACGGGGCCCAGGACCGGTAGCGTCCAAAGGCTGTGCGAGCCGATTCCCTCTTTCACGTCAACCTGTCCGAACGGCGCGTGCTACTAATATCGTGTAGAGCGCCAGTGGCGTAAAAAACCCGACGAAGTAGGCGAACATCGTCCACCACGGACCATGCAGCGCAAACTCCACCGGTACTATACCGAAGACGCCAATTCTTAGGATACTGCTTAAGACGAAGAATGACGCATTTCGGTGTTCGGCGAGTCGCTCGTTGCCTCTCATGCTCAGAAACGCGTTCGCCAGGCCGCATCCCGTACCGAAGAGGAGTGCGACCGCGCCTATGGGCGATTTTGTGGCGATCGCGGCCCCCAAGAGGACGGCAAACCCGACCGACCATAGCGCCATCGGCCGTTTGCGATCGTAATAAGCACGCAACTCGACCTCTGACACGGCGGCTTCGGTGTTTGGGTTAGCTTTGAGGGTTCCCTCTCGAAGGGGCGCGGCCCGCGAAGCCGTGTGATATGTCGCAAGTAATAGCTTGCTCGGATTCTAGGCAAGGGAAGGCGGGAACCAAAGGGTAGGCACACCTTTGCAGAAGGCTGGCAGGCATGCAGCGATCCGCTCGTTCGACGGAGGCCGGTTTCGCCATTTTGGCCGCCGCTTCCATACTCGCCGCCTGTGCAGGCGGTACGACGACGGGCGGCCCGGCTGCTCCCAACCCAATTCCGGCCGTCAGCGTGAGCCAGGCGCCGCCGGCGACTGCCTCCGCAACCCCGAGCCCGGCCGCCGCGGCGCCAACCTCGAGTGCGCCGGCCACCGCGGCCCCCGCAGGCACGGCCTCGGCGAGCCCGGCGCCCGCCGCATCCGTCGACGACGCGACGCTGTGTTCGGGCTGGACATCGCGCACGGTCGCCACCGGTCTCGGAGTTTTGGAAAGCGTGCTGATCGATCCCTCGGGGAACGGCGTGCTGCTGAGCAACACGTCGGGCAACGCCGTGCAGCGGCTGGCCTCGGACGGTACCGTTACGACGGTCGCTTCGCTCACCGCTCCGGGGGAGCTCGTCGCCTTGGCCGGCGGAAACGTGTTGGTTTCTACCGGAGATTCAACCGCCGATGCCCTCGCCGGAACCGCGAACGGCAGCTTTGTGATTCTCGATCCGGCAACGGGCGCAGCGCCTACCTACGCGACGGGACTCGTCGCACCCAACGGCGTGGCGATCGATGCGAGCGGTAACGGTTACACGACCGATACCGGAACGACGCCCGGAACGGGCATCACGCTCGTCCCTGCAAGCGGTCCCGGACATCCGCAAGCGAACTGGGCGCCGGTGACCGACAGCAACGGGATCGCGATCGACGCCGGCAAGCGTGTCCTGTACGTCGATCAGACGTTCAGTGCCACGAACGATATCGAGGTGCTCTCGCTCGACGCCCCGCAGACGGTCAAACTTCTCGTGTCGCTCACCGGCATCGGAAGTCCGGTTCCTAAGGGACTCGACGACATGATTTTGGATCCCACCGGCATTCTCGATGTAGCCGCCAACCTCTCGGGCGAAGTCTTCCGCGTCGATCCCGCCACAGGCTATGCGTGTTTGCTGCAAGGCGGCTATACGCTGACGTCGTCGGTCGCATTGGAAACCTCCGCACCGCACGGCCTGCTCGTCGTCGGCTTCGACGGCAGCGTTCACGAATTGATTCCGCCCGTTCCGCTGCCCGCATTCGCGAGCCCGCAGGCGCATCACGATCGCGGAAGGCCGGACGTTAGCGTTCGGCGGTACTGAACTCCGCCGGATACGCCCCATTGCGCAATCGTGCGAGCAGCCACGCGACGATGCGTTCCGCGGCATGGCCGTCTCCATACGGGTTGTTGGCGCGCGACATACGCGCGTAGGCGACCTCGTCTTCGAGCAGCCTTCGCGTCGCAGCAACGATCTTGTCGCGATGAGGCCCGACGAGCTCGAGCGTTCCCGCTTCCAAACCTTCGGGACGTTCGGTTTCGTCGCGCATCACGAGGACCGGCTTGCCGAGGCACGGGGCTTCCTCTTGCAGGCCTCCGCTATCGGTGAGCACGATCGTGGAGCGCGCTATGGAACGCACCGTCACGTCGTACGGTAGCGGCTCGACGAGTTTGACACCGGCAACGCCCTCCAATACGTCGTGGGCGACGGGCGCGACGCGCGGCGACGGATGCACGGGCCACAATATTTGCGGACGTTGCGGAAAGGCGGCAATTTCGGCGAGCGCTTCGCAGATTTCGCGCATCTTGTCGTGATTTTCGCGGCGATGCGCGGTCACGAAGATCCAAGGCCGCGACGGATCGAGACCCGTCCAGGCGGGCTCGCTCGCACCGGTCTCCAGCTTCGCGACTTCGAGAAACGCATCGATGACGGTATTGCCGGTCACGATGATGTCGGCCGGATCGACGTTCTCGCGCTCGAGATTGCGGCGCGCGCGCGACGTCGGCGAGAAATGATACGACGCGAGCCGACCCGTCAGACGCCGGTTCATCTCTTCAGGGAAGGGCTCCCAAATCGTGGTGGTGCGCAGGCCCGCCTCGACGTGACCGACCGGAACCTTCGCGTAATAGGCTGCGAGCGCAGCAGCCGTGCTCGTTCCGGTATCGCCGTGAACGAGCACGACGTCCGGCCGTGCATCGAGCAGCACGGGCTCCATGCCTTCGAGCACGCGCGTCGTGATTTGGGTGATCGATTGATCGTGGCTCATGATATCGAGATCGTAATCGGGCTCGATCGCAAAGAGCGCGAGCAAATCGTCGAGCATCTGCCGGTGCTGGGCCGTCACGCACACGAGCGGCTGCACGTGCGGACGCGCGGCGGCCAGGGCCCGTACCACGGGCGCCATCTTGATCGTATCGGGCCGCGTGCCGAAGACGGTCATCACGCGCAAAGGCCGCATCGCGTTCTCGCTCAGATAAGGCTCGCAAAGTGGACGTGGGCGCTTCCCGAGAGCAGATAGGCGGCCGCGCCGAGCAAGAACGATACCACGTAAATCAGCAATACCGCCTGCTTTACGCCGAGTCCGAACCGAAACACGAGGATGTGGTGAAAGTGACCGCGGTCGGCTTCGGTAATCGCCTTACCGGCACGAAAGCGGCGCAGGATCGCGGCGGCAGTATCGATGACGGGCAGCGCGAGTGCGAGCAGCGGCACGAGCAGGCTCACGGTTACGGCAATCTTCGCCGTGATCAGAAGCGACACGGTCGCGAACACGTAGCCGATAAAGAGCGAGCCCGTATCCCCGAGAAAAATCTTGGCGGGACTGAAGTTGTACGGCAGAAAGCCAAGCGCGCCGCCTACGAGCGTGCACAACACGAGCGCGGCACCGATCTGCTCGTGCGACGACGCGATTGCGAACAGAAAGACGCCCGAGATCGCGGTGACGCCGGCCAGCAGCCCGTCGAGACCATCGAGAAAGTTGATGGCGTTCATCATGCCGAGGTACCATACGAGCGTCAGCGGATAGTCGATCCAGAACGGCAGATTGACGTAGTGATGCTCGCTGCCCGGAACCTCGAAGCCCGGGATGTGAAAGCCGTAAATCATCGAGACGATCGCAACGATGATCTGCGCCAGGAACTTGTTGCGCGGGCGCATCCCCATGATGTCGTCCCACACGCCGACGAGCATGATCAGCGTGCCGCCGAAGAGCAGCCCGAAAAAGTCTTGCGTATCCTTGGCACTATGGAAGAGCGTCGTGTGCAGGGCGAGCCCGATCGTGACGAAGAGCGCGCTCGCGAGCCCGAGATACACGGCGATGCCGCCGATGCGCGGCTTGGGTTCCGAATGCATGCGCCGTTCGCCCACTTCATCGAGCACGCCGACCTTGAGCGCGAGCTTGCGCACCTGCGGCGTCGCGAGATACGCGACGAGAAACGAGGTCGCAACCGCGAGGTAAAATAGCTGTTGGACGCCCGCGTGCCATTCATGCATGGACGGCGGCTCCGCTGTGCTCGAGGGTTGCGAAGTGCACGAGCGCGACGCCGGCTTCCGCCAGCAACTGCTGCGAAAACGGGTCGAGGTAGGCGTCGGCGTACACGATACGCTCGATGCCCGCGCTGATCAGGAGCTTCGCGCAGTGAACGCAGGGCTGGTGCGTGCAATAGGCGGTCGCACCCGCCAGGCCGATGCCGTGCAGGGCACCCTGCACGACGGCGTTCGCTTCCGCGTGCGTGGAACGCACGCAATGGTCGCCGACGATTTCACAACCGGCTTCCGTGCAGTGGGCGACGTTGCGCGGCGCGCCGTTATAGCCCGTCGTCAAGATACGGCGATCGCGCACGAGCACCGCGCCCACGCTCGCGCGCGGACAGGTCGCACGCGTAGCCACCGTGCGTGCGATCTGCATGAAATACTCGTCCCACCCCGGCCGCATACTGCCTAGCGTTTAGGCGCCGTGCGTGCGATATCCCATGGGCACGGATGAAGCACTTCCGAACATGCGGTCGCCCGCGTCGCCGAGGCCGGGAACGATATAGCCACGTTCGTTCAAGGCCTCATCGACGGCACATGTGACGATTTTCGCGTCGGGGTGCCGCGCTTGGAGCTGCGCGATACCGGAGGGCGACGCAAGCACGCACAGGAACGCGACGTCGCGAGCGCCCCGTTCCTTTAGAACGTCGAGTGCGGCCGTGCCGGAATTTCCGGTGGCAAGCATGGGATCGAGGGCAAAGACGCGCACGCCGCTTAGGTCGTCCGGAAGGTTGGCGTAATAGGGCACGGCCGCAAGCGTCGCCGGGTCCCGGAAAAATCCCAGATGCGCGACAACCGCGTCATCGATGACCGCGAGAAAGCCGGGCAGGAGGCCGAGGCCGGCACGCAATATCGGCGCGACCACGGGCGGGGTCGCAATTCGCTTGCCCACTCCCGCTGCGACGGGCGATACGAAGCCGGCATCGTTGACCTCGAGATCGCGCGTCGCTTCGAACGCAAGGAAGGTCCCGATCTCTTCAATGAGGCGCCGGAACACCGGAACCGGCGTCGCCCCTTCGCGGAGGCGAACTAACCGGTCTGCAACGGCGGGGTGGGTAACGACCGTGACGCGATCCATGCAGCCCGCCTTAGCGGCGGGTGCGCCGGTTGCCTACTGCGGCCCTCCCGCTGCGGCGAACAAGCGTCGATGACGGAAACCGGCGGTCTCGCGCCGCGAATTTCTCGTCGGGCGCAGTTGTGAACGGGACGCCGCTCAGGCTTTAACGCGGGCCTCGTTCGCCATGTAGGTCGCGAGATGAACGCGCGAACGTAAACCCAGGCGGGCGTAAATACGCGATAGGTGGCTCTCGATCGTCTTCACGCTCACACCCAAGCGTGCGGCAATCTCGACGTTGCCGAGCCCGGCTGCGACCGCTGCGGCGACCTGGCGTTCGCGCAGGCTGAGCGCCGGTAACGCCGGCAGCGCATCGGCGGCCGGCACCGTCGTATCGCCCCGCGTCAAGCGTCGCACCTGGCGCGGGCTGCCGCAGCGCATATACAACTCGCGCGCCGCGGCCGAGTCGCCGCCGAGTTCCAAGGCCTGCGCCTGCAGCAAGGGCCAATCGAGCGCGGCGTACCACTGCGCGGCGCGTTGCGCCAGGTCGACGCGCTCGGGTGCCCGATCGCGCGCCGCGAACACGGCCCGCACCATCGCGCAGGTGGCCTGCCCGGACCGGTCGTCGTCGTAGAGCGCGTCGCACAGTTCCTCGATTCGCTCGCGCGCCCGCGAAGTCGTAACGAAGCGAGCTGCGAGCGGCAGCAGCAACTGCGCACCGAAGAGCGTTTGAAGCGCCTCGAGCGCGCGCTCCAACACGCGCGCGGCCTCATCGTCGCGAGCGAGCGCGCGGAAGCGGAGCGCGACGCCGGCGGCGGCGAGCGCGGTGCTGTTGGGACAGTCCTCGCGCTCGAGCGCGCCGAGCAATGCGTCGTCGTTCGCAAGCGCGAGCAGGTCGGCATCATCGCACTCGCGTCCGATCAGCGGACCAACCACCGCCATGTTCGTGCGCTGGTTGGCGTCGTCCGGGTCGGCTAGCGCGAGGTGCGCCGCACCCTGCGCGCCACGGACGTCGCCGTGCAGGTAGCGATCGAACGCATCGCAAGCGTAGACGTATTTCTGAAACGACTCGAGGCCGTTGCGCTCGCAGAACTCGTGCGTTTCCCGTAAACTCAACCGCGCAAAGGCTGCGTCCGAACCGTCGTAGGCGGCGCTGAGCCCGAACGCAAGGAGTGAAAACGCGCGATCGGCCGCGCTGCCGGTCAGCGCGAAGGGCCGTAAACGATCGAGCGACGCGCGCCACGCGGCTACGTCGCCCAGGGCAGCGTTCGCGTTGACTTCGAGCAGGAGGAGTCCCCATGCGTCCTTGCTCCCCTCGGCAGCGCGCGCGCCGCTGCGCACCAGGCGCTCACGCCACGCCCGAACGCCACCGCCGCCGAGGTCGATCAACATCGGCCAGCCTTCCACCAGCAGCGCATCGACATCGCTGAGCTGCGCCCGGTACGCGCGCAAGAACGCCTCGAGCCGCGCTCGGGCTTCGGCGTCGCGTCCCGCATAGACGAGCCGTCCGGCGATGCGGCGCACGATCTCGCTCGCGCTCCAAAACCGCTTCGCCTCGAGCTCCAGTGCGAGCGCCCGTTCGTAGAAGCCGATCGCGCCGGGCTGATCGCCTTGCACCGAAGCGGCGCCGCCCGCGCGCGCACACAGCCGGCTCTGCACCTCGGGATCGGCGGCGAGCGCGAGCGCGCGTTCGTAGAAGGTCGCGGCATCGCCGTATGCGTGGAGATTCATTGCCGCGTCGCCGGCCGCTTCGTTTGCGGCGACCGCGCACTCGCGATTCCGTGCTTTCCACCAGTGGTACGCGATTTCGCCGAGTCTGCTCGGCCTCTCGGGCAGCGATTCGAGAAGCAGCGCGATTCGAGCGTGCAAAGGACGCGCTTCGAACTCGAGCATGCGCCCTGCGATCGCCTCGTGCGTGAGCGCATGCCGGAATCGGAAGCGCACCTCGTTCTGCGCTTCTTCAACGATCAGATTGCGTTCGCGTCCCTTACGGAGCGCGCGCGCAAGCGTCGCCTCGTCGATAGGAAGGATGGCCCGCACCACCTCCGGCTCGAAACGATACCCTAGGATCGCCGCGTGCTGGAGGACGGCACGTTCTTCGTCGTCGAGTAACGCAAAGCGCTCCAGGACCAGCGCCTCGATTGAAGGCGGCATCGTCTCGTGCACGCCGTCGAGCACTCCTTTGAGCAACTCCTCGGCATAGAACGGATTGCCTTCGGCTCGAGCGATCACATGCCGCACGATCTTCGCCGCCGGTCTGTCTTGCGCGGCGAGCACGGAGTCTACAAGCGCCAGCATCTCCGTCTCGTCGAACGGCCGCAACGCGATGCGCCGTACGGTCGAGGCTCGCCCGATGCGGGCAAGTCCAGCCGCAACTGCGGTCGCGGGCTGCGCTTCGATCTCGTCGTCGCGGTACGTCGCGACGACCAAGATGCGATCGGTCCCGATACGCGGGGCGAGGAATGCGAGGAACTCCAAGGTCGCCGGATCCGCCCAATGCACGTCTTCGATGCAAACGATGACCGAGCGCTTCTCGGCGGCAGCGCGCACGATTCGTTCGATCAGCCGGAAGAACGTGCCGCGTTCCAGCGCGTCGTGCGCGACCTCGTCGAGATTCGTTTCGGCGCCTTCCGCGAGGCCGGCCACGATGGCGCGGATCGGCTCGAAGGCCATTGCGCCTCGCTCGATGCACTCGACGCGCAACACGATCGGCGCTCGGCCTCCGCCGATCGACCCGCAAAACTCTCCGAGCAGCCGCGACTTTCCGATCCCGGCCGGTCCGCCGACGAGAACCACGCTCCCGCGAAACCGCGCGAGATCGCGCCGGCATCCGTTCAGCACGGCGAGTTCTGCGGTTCGCCCGATGAAACTGCGGCTCCCCAGCCGCGGGCCGATCATGCCTGCGTCGTTCGCCCCGCTCGTGCGGTCACGCCTTTGCGGCAAGTGCTAAGATTCGGTCCACGCGAGCCGGCCCTAGATTCGGGGTTTCCCCTAAGAGACACGGCAGCTCGGGCCACGTACGCTCGCGGAGCACGGCTCGACCGCGCTGGGGACGTTTGCTATGAGACTCGTGGACCTTTTGCGTTGTAACCCCGCTTGGGCCGGGCGGCCGGGATTGCGTTGGCGCTGTGCGCCTGCTCGGGCGGCTCCACAACGACGACCCTCGTGAGCACGATCGTTTACTCGACCCTTCCGCCCGGTGCGAGCGGCACCTATTATGAAGAGGAGCTTTTATCGAAGGCATCAGCGGCGTGCCCTGCAGCGGCGGCGTATGTTCCTCGACAGCGGCCTCGCGCCGCCGCCAACGCTAACGCCGGATTGGAACTCCGCGTAGCGCATCGAGAGAGGATGGCATTCGCGTTCAGCATCGCGGTGATGATGCTCGCCGCGTGTGGATACGGCGCTAACAAAAGCACAGCGCGGCATGCACGTCCTCCGCCGAAGATCGTGGTTCGACAGTTTCCGGTTCCTGGCGCGAGGGCCGTGGGCGACGGCTCGGGGGCAGGCTTCTTCGGTATTGCGGCCGGCCCCGATGGTACGATCTGGTTCGCAGAACAATACACGAACAAGATTGCAGTTCTCGCGCGAAGCGGGCGCATCACCGAATTCGCGATGGGACGCGATGCGGGCCCCTTAGGCATCGCGGTCGGTGCCGATCGCAGGATCTGGTTTTCGGAATACACCGGCAATAAGGTCGGAACGATCACTCCCCGCGGAGTCTTTAAGGAGTATACGATTCCGATACAGAGGCCGGACAAATACGCGATCGGCTCGTTCGGCATCACGGCAGGCCCGGACGGAAAGGTTTGGTTCACCGAGCTGCTGCGCAACAGAATCGGCTCGATCACGCGAAGCGGACGGCTTACCGAATACGCGATTCCGACCCACAACGGCGGCCCGCACGCCATTACCGCCGGCCCCGATGGCAATCTCTGGTTTACCGAGCAAACCGGCGGAAAGATCGGCTTCATCACGCCGGGCGGAAACATCACCGAATACCCGGTCCCGTACGAGGACAGCTATCCAACGGACATCGCGGCCGGCTCCGACGGCCGGCTCTGGTTCACGGACGGAAATCACTCCATCATCGGAGCCGTAACGCCGAGCGGGAGTTTTACCAAGTACGAGATCCCGCCCCCGCTCGTTGCGTACGGCATCGCTTCCGGCTCAGACCGTAATCTCTGGTTCACCACGCGCATGGATCTAGAAGATCAGACCAACCACAAAATCGGCGTCATTACCCCGTATGGGGACGTTCGCGAGTACGACTTCCCGACGTCGCGCGACGAAGGCGGCTGGGACATCAACGCCAGTCCCGACGGCAATCTTTGGTTCACCGAAGATTACGCTATCGGGGAAATCGTCTTGCGTCCGGCGCGTTAGCGCGGATTCGGATTCGTGCGCGACGTCAAGATGTGGTCGCGCCAAGCGCCGTCTAGAAAGAGATAGTCGCGTGCGTAGCCCTCGATGACGAATTCGAGCGCACGCAACAGGGCGGCGCTGCGAGCGTTCGAGGGCTGATAGTTCGCTTCGACGCGATGCAGGCGCAGCGTCTCGAAAGCATAGGTAACGATGGCGCCGACCGCTTCTCGGGCGAGGCCCAAACCTTCGTAGGTTGCATCGATCGAATACCCGAGGATCGTTCGCTGGATGACGCCGCGCTCGATCGATTGCAAATTGACGCTGGCCACGAGCGTCGTATCGTCGGGCTCGAGCGCGAGCAGCCGCAGGCGCGAGTCGCCCGGCGCGTCGCCGGCCTCCCCCGCGGCAAAGCGCTCCCAATAGCCGAGCGTGTAGAAATTCGGCGGCGGATCCGGCTCCCAGAGCCGGAACCGGTCGCGATTGCGCTCGTGATAGGCGAGCAGGTTCGGTGCGTCCCGGGCAGAGGCGGCTCGAATCCGCAGTCGCGGCGTCGCCAGCTCGATCTGCACGCCGGCTGCTACGGAACGTCGAAGCGGGACGTGAGTTCGGCGACGCGCCCGCGCAGCTTTTCCATCTTTACGCGCGTTCCCACGTCGTCGAGCGCCTCGCCGATGATCTTGCCGATCTCGCGAGCCTCGGCAACGCCCATACCGCGGGAGGTAATCGCCGGAGAACCGATGCGGATTCCGCTCGTTATCGCCGGCTTTTGCGGGTCGAACGGAATGCCGTTCTTGTTGACGGTGATCTTGATTTCGTCGAGGTAGCCTTCGACCGCTTTACCGGTAAGAGACTTGGGGCCGAGGTCGACGAGCAGGAGGTGCGTGTCGGTGCCTCCCGCGACGAGTCGCGTGCCGGCACGCTGCAGTTCTTCACCCATCGCCTTCGCGTTCTCCAGCACCGCGCGCTGATACACGGCAAACGAGGGCTGCTGCGCTTCTCCAAACGCTACGGCTTTGGCGGCGATCGAGTGCATCATCGGGCCGCCTTGAATGCCCGGGAACACGCTCTTATCGATCGCTGCGGCCCGCTCGGCGCGTGTGAGAATGAGGCCGCCGCGCGGACCACGCAACGTCTTGTGCGTCGTCGTCGTGACGAAGGCAGCGTGCGGAACGGGCGAGGGATGCAGCCCGGCCGCGACCAGTCCTGCGATGTGCGCCATATCGACCAGCAGATCGGCGCCGACTTCGCGCGCGATCTCCTCAAACGGCGCATAGTCCATCGTCCGCGGATACGCGCTCGCGCCCGCGATGATCAGTTTGGGACGATGCTCGCGCGCGAGCGCACGCACTTCGTCGTAATCGATGAGCTCGGTATCCTTGCGAACGCCGTAGCCGATCGCGTTGTAGAGCTTACCGCTGAAACTGACCTTCGTGCCGTGGGTGAGATGGCCGCCGTGATCGATCTTCATGCCGAGCACCACATCGCCCGGCTGGAGCACCGCCATGAACACTGCCATGTTTGCCTGAGCGCCTGCGTGCGTTTGCACGTTCGCGTGATCCGCGCCGAAGATCGCCTTCGCCCGGTCGATCGCAAGCTGCTCGACCACATCGACGTACTCGCAGCCGCCGTAGTAGCGCTTCCCCGGGTAGCCCTCCGCATATTTGTTGGTCAGCACGGAGCCGGAGGCTTCGCGCACCGCCCGGCTGGCGTAGTTCTCCGAGGCGATCAGTTCCAAGTTTTCGCGTTGGCGCCGTTCTTCGTTCTCGATCGCGGCGGCCACGTCGGGATCTTGCGCGGATAGGAGCGTTTTCTCGAGCAGGTGCATAGTATGGGCTTATACGAGGCATCGCCTGAGTCCCCGGCGGCATTAGTCGGAGAAGAGGATTCTCTTCACATGGACCATCTGGCCGGAAGAACAATTCTCGGGTTCGGCCAACTCTTCGTCGTCCTGGCGTTAGCGCTCTTCGGTCCGGCCTGGACACTCTCGTTTTGGCAAGCATGGGTCTATCTATTCGTCTTCGCAGCGTGTACTTTTCCGATTGCAGCCTACCTGTGGAAGAGCGATCGCAAGCTCCTCGAACGGCGCGTCAATGCCGGCCCGCAAGCAGAAAAAGAACGGCTGCAGGTCATTTTACAGATTGCTCTCTAGTTCACGTTCTTGGCGTTCTTCGTGGTTGCTTCGCTCGACCACCGATTCTCCTGGTCGCGCGTTCCTCCGGCTCTCGAGCTCTTGGGAGATGCGCTGGTTGCAAGCGGATTTCTGGCCGTTTTCTTCGTGTTAAAAGAGAATTCGTTTGCCGCCGGAGCGATCGAAGTCGCGCCCGATCAACGCGTCATCTCGACGGGACCGTACGCGATCGTTCGTCACCCGATGTACGCGGGCGCCCTCATCATGCTCTTCGGTACGCCGCTTGCGCTCGGATCCTTTTGGTCGTTCGTTCCGTTCGTCCTAACGATCGGCGTTCTTGTAGCGAGATTGCTCGACGAGGAGACGTTCCTCGCCAAGAACCTTCCCGGCTACGACGACTACCGTCGCGAGGTTCGCCGTCGTCTGGTGCCGCTCGTGTGGTGAGGCTCCGTTCGCAAGAGCGCGTCGCGTTTACGCGCTGAGGACGCTCTCGAGCGGGCGGTCGCGCATGGCGATCATCCATTCCGCATTTTCGGCGAGAGCCTCTTTACCGAGTTCGAAGACGATGTGCTTCATATGCGCCTCATCGAAGTCGCCATCGAGATGCTCGCGGATGGCGCGGGTGGCCGCCGCGAACGTGCGATGCATGACGACGTAGCGCTTTGCAAGCGCCCCGGGCGCACGCTTATCCGCATAACTTTGTACCAGGGCCGCCCCAATCGAGAGCATGGTAATCGCGAAGAGAATCCACCCCTTGGCCGGCCCGTCGCCGAACGCGCGAAACGGCGGGATCTCGACGGCGGCAGTCAGGCAGATGGTCACCGCGAGCGCTCCGACCGCAAGGCTCCGCCACGCGATGCGGCAACGCCGCGCCATCTTCATCTTCTTGCCGGCCGCTCGATCGAAATAGGCCGCTTGCGGCGCGATCCAGTCGCTATCGACCGCGCGAATCCGCTCGCGTGCGTCGCGTACGTCGCGCTCGCCGTCGATCCCGAAATCGTGCAGCTGCTTCGAGACACGGACGGTGCGCCGAATCCATTGAAGTTTTCCGCCCGGTTCGTCGGGCGAATCGTCGTCTTCCCAATCGAGGACGCCGCGATGATGGTTCGTGTAATGATCCGCGACATCGGCATGCAACCCCGCTTCGGCCCACGCCGCTTGAACGCGCAGGCCTTCGGCAAGTGCCCGGTAATCCTGAAAGCGGTCGGGCGCCTTTCGCGTCGATGCAACCGCATAGGCGATAAAGCCGGCTGCCGTGATAATGACGTCGATCAACAGCAGCCAATCCGTATCCGTCAAGGAGCTGCCGTACGCGCCGAAGATCAGCGTTGCTACTCCGAACAGCAAGTAGACGCTGAGGAAGGCGCGCTGCTCGACGATTTGTTCGGAAATCGCCAGCGTGTCGGCGATATTGAACGTCCGCTCGACCACGTCGCGTCCGGAATCGGCGCCATCCTCGCCGCGGCCCGCCTCCCACAACGCTGCCGAGTCGCGATTCCACGTGTCCTGTTGACGCAGCGGCACCAAGCACGGATGTTTATCGGCGTCCTCGAGTGAGGTGCGCGAGAACGGCACGCCGATGGTATCGGGCTGCGATACGCGCGGCGTGACGATGTGAGCGACGAACGTCGCGGGTGCATCGAAGGCTGAAAGCGCCGCCTCTGCGCGCCCGCGCCGAGCGTTCGTAACCACCGCATCCGTGCCGCCCGCAAGCCCCGTCGAATGCCCGTTCCACAACGCGAGAACGATAGCGGAGTTCGCCACGAGTTCGTCGCCGAGCAAGACGTACTGGGCCCTGCGCGCGTGCGGGTCGTCACCGCTTGCGCCCTCGCCTCGAATCCACGGAAGCTCGATCGTTCGCGCGCAGCGATCCAGTGCGGTGCGAAAGGCCAGCAGACTCTCCTCTGTGAGGAAGTCGCGCTCGTAGTCCGCCAGCGGCATCGGGAGCAGCGCGATGACGGGATGCCCGAGTTCCTGCGCGCGCGACGCGACCAGACGATCAGCGCCTTCGGCCAGCCCCGAGATCACGAGCAGATCCGAATGAGGATAGAGCGCTGCGAGTTCGACGAAAAATCCATCGACGGCGTTCGCGAGCGCGGGCTCGTCTTCGGGCCGCAGGTTGCGGTGGCCGGTGACGCCCACGATGATCGGCGACGGGGCGCGCAAACGCAGCCGGCGCCGTGCAGAGATCGCACGCGTGTCCAACAACACGACCTTTGGTTTGCATCCGTTCCGCGGCAGTCCCTCCGGCGGGGGAGCGCTCACGGCGCGATGCGAACTTCGGCGCATGAAAATCGCCTGCTCGAGCGCGAGCTTCGCGCCCTCGATCGAGACGGGCGTCCTTACGCAACTCGAGTGGCTCGACGCTTGCGCGAACGAACTCGAAGTCGACGGCGTCGTGTTCGCAAGGGTACATTTCCCACGGACCGACGCCGACTATCTCGCCCAAGTAAAAAAAACGTCCGTCGACCTCGGCCTCACCATCGCCGCCCTGGCCTACGACGCCTCACTTTGGAGCGCTCCAACCCACGAAGCGCTGGATATGGCCGTCGCGCTCGGCGCCCCCATCCTCATCGCTTCGGCCCCCCAAGCCGCCGACGACCCGGAAACGTGGGGCGCCTTCACCGACGCGGTCAAACACCACGCGCGCGCCGCCAAAGCCCACAACATTACGCTGGCCCTCCGCAACGCTCCCGGCACCCTCTGCGCCGACGCCGCCGCCCTCCGCCGCCTCGCCAAAGACGTCGACAGCGCCTGGCTCCGCTACGCCCCCGACCTCTCGAGCCTAGCCCCCGACGATACCGCTCCCCTCCTCCCCAAAAGCGTCATCGCCGCCGCCCAAATCGACGACCCAATCGCGATCCCCCGCCTCGAACGCTTCCGCGCCTTCGTCCTCCTAGAAACCCCCACCGAACCCCAGCCCCGCTCCGCCTACCACCACAAACTCGAAGCCTTCCGCCAAACCCGCCTCCAAACCCTAACCACGCCCTAAACCGGCCCGGCCCCGTCTGTCTGCCGGCATCCAGCGCCCGACTCGGCGTGAGGCCTCACCCGCGAAAAACCTCACCCCCGCCTGCACTCGCCGCCGCGCCGCAGCCGCCCCTCCGAAGCAAACGCCCACCTTAACACGATGGGCGCTCAGATTGCGTTCCGTTTACCTGCTTGACGTGGGTGGGATAATGCACCAGGACGATCACTGGGTTCGCTCGCGAACTTGTTTAGGTGTAGGACCAACGTAAATACCTAGGGAGCCAAGCTCCGGATACGACAGCGAATCCGTTCACTCGAATTCCACCTGGCGCCCGGGCCGCACCCACCTGCAACAGCAGGTCTCTACCCAAGCATGCAGACGGCAACCCGGTCTTCGTCTCGGGACGCTCAGATTGCGTTCAGCCCCGCGCCTAGGTCTGCGTGGCCTAAAAGCGCCGCAGGACCGTGAACGTGAACGCCGCTCCTTGCAGCGCGTAGGCGTCTTGCGGAAGCACCATCGCGAGTCCGCCGTACGTGACGCCGCCGTTCGGCGTCGTAAACCGCTGGTCGTACACGCCGGTCAGGTTCGTACCGGTGAGCATGATCTCGAGTTTATTGTTGAAACGGTACCCGACGTGCGCGGCGAGCGTGATATACGGCGGCAGGTCGAGTTCGTTATAGTTTCCCTCGTAGAGCATCGTGCCGCCGTAGATGAAGCCGACGGGCGGAGATGCCGTGAGGGTCAGAGAGCCCTTGTCCAAGGGTAATCCTGGGGCTTGCTCGCCGATCACGAGCGTACCATCTTGGATGTCGGTCGGCACCGCCGTTAAGTAGGCGCTGCGCACGGCATACCCGGCACGCAGCGTGATGAAGGGTCCGAAGTTGTGGTGCGCCGAGAGTTCGATGCCTTGGTAGACGCCGTCTCCGGCATTGACCGGGTAGCTGAGCGGACACGTCAGGCCGTCTCCACCCAGCGACACCGGTCCGCACGGCAAATCCGGTCCGGTGGTTCCGGGAGCGGGCGCGGTGAGGAGCGGCAATGCCAGCGGCGATGCCGGCTGGCGCAGATTCACGCGATACACGTCGACGGAAGCAATCGTTGGATTCGCTCCGCCTTGGATGACGCGATCGAAGCCGAGCCCGTATTCCGTGGCTTCGTCGGGTTTGAGATTGGGATTGCCGATCGAGATGTAGTTGCCGACGACGACGGGGAGCGGGTTCGGAACCACAAGCTCCGGGAGCTGCGGCGCTTGAAAGGTCGTGCCGCCTGAGGCGCGTATCGCCGTTTTTGAGTCGGGCGTGTAGACGAAGCCGAAACGCGGATCGAAATAGTGTCCGAACAACGAGAGTTGGCTGTAATACGAACCCAGCGTGAAGTGCAGCTTGGGCGTGGGGTTGTACGTATAGCGCAGCGCGAGCGAGCGCTGCGTTTGACCGATCGGAAACTTCACGAGACCGGGAATCGCAGACGAACTCTGTTGGAGAGACTCAGCGAGTGTTTGCAGCGTCGCTCCGGAAAGATCCGTCGTCGCATCGGGGATTTTCCGCGCGACCGATTCTTCGTTGACGACGCCCGGGATGAAATCGGTGTTGAGATTTTCGTTGCGGATTTCGTATTGCAGCGTCAACGCCCCGTTGCCGATGCGGTGATCGACTTGCAGATCCTCATCGTCTTGCCGGTCGTTCGAGTTGAAGAGATAGGGCGTGGTCTCCGCCAGCGGTCCGTACACCGATTCATCGACGATCGACGAATAGTGCCGGTACAAGAGCGTCGTCGCGGCGACGCCGCTCGGGCCGGCCGATCCGAGCGGCACGGAAACGTCGAGTCCGTAGCCCGCGTTGTGCGTTTGCAGCGCCGTGCCGGCAGCGCTGACGACGTACGGTAAGCCGTCCACGGATACGCCGTCGTTCGGAGTGCCGTCGGCGTTCAGTCCGGCATACGTCGTAAGGCCCGCAGATAGATCGCGAAACGCGCTCTGGTCGTGAATCGAGAGTTCCGCATAGCCCGCGCCGGAACCGCCGAACGAGTACCGCAGCTTCGCGAGCAACGACGATCCAAGACTCATGCTGCCGACGTGCTGGATCGTGTTCGTGGTCGCGTCGAACACGTTCTCGTTGACTTCGCCGTTCGAGCCCTGCCGGTGCAGCGAAAGAACGTAACCGAGACGGCCGTCGAGGGTACCCGTCGTTTGGAACGTTCCGCCGAAACCGTAATACGAGCCGTAGTTGACGCGCAACAGACTGTGCGGATCGAGTGTCGGTTCGATCGTGCGAATATTGATCGCGCCGTCGATCGTATCCGGACCGACGAGCGACGAAGGCGAGATCCCCTTGACCAATTCGATCGAACTGTAATCGGCCGGGTCGAGCAGCGAAAAATCGAAATCGCCGGTGTTGCCGTTGTTGACCTGGTGCCCGTCGATATCGGTCAGCGTTTCCGTCGGATCGGGGCCGCGAATCGCGACGGAGGTCGGCAAGACGGTGCTGCCGCCGCCGGTCGTGTGGAACAGCGTCGTCGTTTCGTCGTCCTGCAGCACGTCGCTGAGGCGGGTGTAGCCTTCATCCGCGTAGAGCTGTGCGTTGATCGTCGTCACCGGCGTCGCCGAGGTCGAGACCGAGTCGCGGCCGTTGGTGCTCACGTGACCGATCGTCGTCAGCGACGAGGTCGAACGCGCGAGCGAAAATGCGAGCGTCGTCGTCGCGCCTGGGCGAACGTCGACCGTGGTGAGGGGCGGCTCCGTAAAGCGGACCGCGCTCACGCGTGCCGAGTACGTACCCGGATTCACGGGCGAAAGAGAAAAATGACCGTCCGCACCCGATTTTGCGACGACGTGCGTGGGGCCGTCGAGGGCGATGCTTGCGCCCGCGATAGGACGGCCGTCGAGACTCGTTACGGAACCGGCGACGGTTCCGCCGGCAGGTTCCTGCGAAAGCGTCGCGACCGGTACGGTCAGGCCCAGGAGCGCGAAAACGGCGGCGCCCCAAAGCGCGCGACGCGAAAAATACACGAGCATGGCTATCTCCAAACGAAGTGAAGCGAATCCGCGCGACGCGCGAACCGCGCGTCGACTAGGCTTGAATCGTCAAGATCGAAAGCAGCGGGGGAGCGCGGTTTCCGCTCGTGCATCGGGCGAGGGCGGGTAAAACGCGCGGACGGTTCTCGCGCGTGCGAGAGACCGAACGATGCGCCGATCCCGTTCTCGCCCGCACGGTGCGCACGAACGCTTCGACCGCTCGAACGATCGTGCGATGATAGCGCGAAAGAAAGCCCACGACGCGGTGGAGTGCGGCCGCAATCGCAAGCGTAAAGCCGATGGTGATACCGGCGCCGAGCACAATGGAGCCCCCGTAGAGGTCCGCGACGTCGTCGACTCCGATGCCGGCGACGAAGTCGTCGAGCCACGCCATGCCTGCGAGCAACGGCAGCGCGATTACGGTGACGGTGAGGGCGAAAGTCGCGACGGAAGACGGAACCGCTGCGCGAAGCACCGCGCGCAACGCACCTCGGCGCCCGCACGTCTCTGCGTGCACCGCGCGCGCCAACGCGGCTAGCGCACCGAGTGCGGAGGCGGCGAGCGCCATCGACGCGAGCCAGCGCGAACCGTGCGCCGGATCGTCGTACGCATCGTGCGCCAGCACGTAATCACCCGCTATGTCGATCGAAACGTGTGCGCAGAGCGCCGCAAGAAATGCCGCCGCGAGCGGCATCGCAAAGCGCAGCGCCAACTCGCTCCAAGCGGTCCGGCCAAAAGACGGTTCGAACACAGGCCGGTTGGCGTTCGCCTCGCCTGCTCGTAAAACTTCCGCCTTGAGCCAAGCTTAAGGCTGCCCGCGCGGTTTTCCGAAAACGGGACGAAAAAATGCTATCGCCCGGGCGCGCGCGGCAGCGTGGTCGACGATCGGTTCGGGATAGTCGCGTCCGAGCCGGAAGCCGATCGCTTCGGCTTCGAGCGGCGGCAGCGTCCAGGGGGCGTGGACGGACTTGGCGTCGAGCTTTGCCAGTTGCGGCAGCATGCGCCGGATGAAGGTTCCTTCGGGATCGAACTTCTCGCTCTGCAGCACGGGGTTGAAGACCCGGAAGTACGGCGCCGCATCGGTGCCCGTGGAGGCAGACCACTGCCAGCCGCCGTTGTTCGCGGCGAGATCACCGTCGGCCAAGTGCTGCTCGAAATAGCGTTCGCCGAGGCGATAGTCCAGGAGCAAATCTTTGGTGAGAAAGGAAGCGACGATCATGCGCAAACGGTTGTGCATCCAACCGTACGTGTTGAGTTGCAGCATGGCGGCATCGACGATCGGATATCCCGTCCGGCCGGCGCACCAGGCTTCCCAATCCGAACCGGACTCACGATATTTCAGCCGCTTGGCGCACGCCAGAAACGGCTCGCGCGCGACGTGCGGAAAATTCGCGAGAACGTGCACGTAAAAATCACGCCAGATGAGTTCGGAGAGCCACGTCCGGATGGAGCTCGCGGCAGCCGGCCGGACGCCGCGTCCGGCTTCCATTGCGGCTTGGATGCAGGTCCGAATGCCGATCGTGCCGGCGCGCAAGTGGGGTGAGAGGTGCGAGGTTCCGTCGAGCGCCGGAGCGTTGCGGCGCGCGGCATAGGACCCGATCGCGTGCGGTTCGAGAAAGGATCGCAGCGCGAGCAGCGCGCGCCGCTCGCCGCCTTTAGGAAAATGCGGCGACCGCCTATGACCGTAGCGCTCGGGTTCCGGAACCTCTAGCGTCGGGCCGATCGTTTCGGCGGAGGCGAGTTTACGCGCGAAGGCTGCGAGCGAATCGACCGGCGGCCGGGGATCGCTTTCGCAGCGTTCGAGCCAGCGGCGCTTATACGGCGTAAAGACCGTATACGGTGTGCCGTCCGCCTTCAGCGTTTCGCCTGGTGCGAAATAGACGTGATCGACGAACCGCTCGACCTTGAGTCCCGCGGCGCACAGAGCCGCATCGACGTACTCGTCGCGCGCGATCGCGGCCGGCTCGTAATCCACGTTGTAGAACAGGGCGGTCGCCTGCATCCGCCGCGCGAGGTCGCGCAGCTCCGTCGCGAAATCGCCTTCGAGCAATGCGAGATCGCTGCCCCGCCTGCGCAGCGCGGCCCGAAGCTCGGCCAGCGCGTCGAAGAAGAACGAGACGATCGGCGCACCGACGTGCGGACCGCGCAAGAGTTCGGGATCGAGCACGAAGGCGCAGACGACGCGTTCGCTTGCCGCCGCAGCCCGCGCCAGCGCCATGTGGTCGTTCAAGCGCAGGTCACGGCGAAACCACACGATCGACGTTGCCTGCTTCACCTCTCCTTTGACGCCGCGGGCGCCCGAGCGCAAGCGAGGAGCGGCGCGCGCGGGACGGAACTCCGGCGGATGTGCGCCTCACCCTCTGCGACCTCGCGCTGCCGCTCGTTCACACGTTCACGATCGCCCGCGGATCGGCCGCAAGTGCGAAGACCCTGCTATTCCGGTTGGAACATGGAGGCCGCGAGGGCTTGGGCGAAAGCGCGCCGACCGAGCGCTACGGCGAGTCGATCGCCTCGATCGGCGCCTACTTCAGCGCGCATCCGCCGCTCGGCGACGACCCCTATGCGCTCGAGCGCCTCCTCGCAGGCGTACCCCCGGCCGCGCGCTGCGGACTCGATCTCGCGCTGCACGACCTGATCGGAAAAGAGCTCGGGCGGCCACTCTGGCAACTGCTGGGACTCGATCCCTCGCGAACGCCCGTGACCTCCTTTACCGTCGGCATCGATACGCCCGAACGCATGCTGGAAAAACTTGACGAGATTCGCGACCACCCGATCGTCAAAGTCAAACTCGGCTTCCCGGGCGACATCGAGGTAGTAGCCGCGATGCGCGCGCGCTACACGGGCACGCTGCGCATCGATGCCAACGAAGCCTGGACGCCGGAGCAAGCGGTCAAAAATCTCGCCGAACTCGAGCGCTGCGACATCGAGTTTTGCGAACAGCCCATTGCGGCGGGCACGCCCGAACGGCTGCGCTGGATCCGCGAGCGCAGCCGCATCCCGCTCGTGACGGACGAAGATTCCAAAGATGCACGCGATCTGCCGGCCCTGGCCGGCTGTGTCGACGGCATCAACGTCAAACTCGTCAAGTGCGGCGGCATACGCGCGGCGCTCGAGATGATCCATACGGCCCGCGCGCTCGGGCTGCGAATCATGCTCGGATGCATGGTCGAAACGGCCATCCTCGCAACCGCCGCGGCGCACCTTTCACCGCTGGTCGATTGGGCCGATCTCGACGGCCCGTTTCTCACCGCGCGCGATCCATTTGCGGGCATCACCTACGCACAGGGAAAGATCGTGCTCCCGGCCGGCCCCGGGCTCGGCGTGATCGAACGGGAACCTGCAGCAACGTATGCCGGCTAAACGCCCGGCGCGCCGCTACGCGATTCTCGCGCCGGGGCTCTTTACGACGCGAAGCGCCAAGACCGCCCACGGCGTCATCGCCTACAGCGAGGATGCGACGGTGGCCGTCGTCGATCCGGCGTGCGCCGGCAAGCGCGTCCGGGATGCCGTACGTATCTTGCGAGCGATGCGCCGATCGTCGCCTCGCTCGAAGCGGCGCTCGCCTTCGAACCGTCCGCTCTGCTCGTCGGCGTTGCGCCGCCGGGAGGTGCGCTGCCGCCGGACTGGCGCGCCACGATTCGCGCGGCCATCGAAGCCGGGCTCGACATCGTGAGCGGACTCCATCAGATTCTGGGCGAGGATGTTGAGTTCGCGGCCGCAGCCGTTGCGCGCGGAACGGCAATCGTCGACGTCCGCGTGCCGCCGCCTCCTCATTTATTTGGTGGTAAAGCATCCGGAATTCCTTCGTTCGTCAGCCTGACGGTCGGCAGCGATTGCGCCGTCGGCAAGATGACCGCTTCACTCGAACTCACGCGCGCGGCAAGCGCCGCAGGGCGCGACGCGCGCTTCCTTGCAACCGGCCAAACCGGCATCCTCATTGCGGGCTCCGGCGTCCCCGTGGATCGCACGATCTCCGATTTCACGAGCGGCGCAGTCGAAGAGCTCGTGCTCGCGAACGCCGACGCCGAATTGCTTTTCGTCGAAGGACAGGGCGCGATCAACCACCCCGCCTTTGCGGCGGTGACGCTCGGACTCTTGTACGGCGCCGCGCCCGACGCGCTGATTCTCGTACATCTCGCCACTCGCACGCACATGGACGACTACGGCACGCCGCTGCTCTCGCTCCCGCGCCTCATCGAACTGTACGAGGACCTCTGTGCGACGGTAAAACCCGCGCGCGTTACGGGCATCGCCCTCAACACCTATGGGCTCGACGACGAGCGCGCGCGCCGCGCGATCGACGATGCGGCGGCGTTGACGGGCTTGCCCTGCGACGACGTCGTGCGCTTCGGTCCCCAGGCGCTCTACGCAGCCATGGCGCCGAATCTTCGCATCAAAACGGAGGTGCTCGCGTGATAGTACGGAGCGCGCCGAACATGCTGAGCATGCTCCTGGTTGTGGTGCTCGCCGCTAGCTGCACCCGCGTCGAGGCGCCCGGAACGTCCGGCCGGCACTCATGGACGCATGCCGGCTATCTTCGCATCGGCAGCACCGACGAACCGGACAATCTCAATCCGCTCTTCGCCCATACCGACGCAACCGACAGCATCGACGCGCTGATCTTCGCGCCGCTCTTCCGCTACGGGCCGACCGGCGACTTCGTGCCCGAACTCGCAACCGAAGTTCCCACCTACGAGAACGGCGGCATCTCGAAAGATTCCAAGACCATCTTGCTGCATCTGCGCCGCGGCGTCGTCTGGTCCGACGGCGTGCCGCTCACGGCAAAAGACCTCCGCTTCACGTGGCGCGCCGTGTTGAATCCCCGGAACAATACCAAGCTGACCTCGGGCTGGGACGATATCGCCGCGATGGATCTGCCCGACGATTATACCGCCGTGCTTCATTTGAAACAGGCTAATGCCGACGTTCTCGGCAGTTTCGGCGGCGGCGGCGGCAGCGCGTATCCGCCGCTTCCCGAACATCTGCTCGGGTCGCTGCCTTCACTCAACAGCGCAGCCTTCAACGCGCGTCCGATTTCGAGCGGACCGTGGCTGCTGCAAGCGTGGAACCACGGCTCCTCGCTCGAGTTTGCGCCGAATCCACGGTATTGGCGCGGTCCCCCAAAACTGCACGCCTTGAGCTGGCGCATCGTACCGAATCCCGATACGCTCGTTGCCGAACTTGCAACGCACGAAGTCGACGTCGATCCCAGTGTCGGCGAACAGCAGTTGTACCGGCTCGCATCGATCGCGGGCATCCGCATCGATAAGCGGCTCTCCGCCAGTTGGCGCCGCCTCGCAATCGATTGCGCGCGCCCGGATTTGCGCGACGTTCGCCTGCGGCGCGCGATCGCGGAAGCCATCGATTGGGACCGCATCAACGCGACCGTCTATCACGGCTACAACGTGCGCGCGCACAGCGACATCCCGCCGGACTCGTGGGCCGCGCCGAAGGTTCCGCTCTATCCCTACGATCCGGCGGAAGCAGCGCGTTTGGCACGCGCGGTGCTCGGCAGCCGGCGCGTCACGTTGACGATCTCGTCAACGACCAAGCCCGGCAACGAACAAGCCGAACTCCAGATGCTTGCGGCCCTGCGCCCGCTCGGCATCGATCTTACGATCAAGAACTATCCGGCAAGCGTACTCTTCGCCCAAGACGGCCCACTCTACAAAGGCGACTACGATCTCGAATGGTCGATCGACACCAACGGCCCGGATCCCGACAATCAAGGGGTTTGGAGCGGCGACTTCGTGCCCCCGAAGGGAGCGAATACGAGTTTTCTGCGCGACCCGGTGCTGACGCAAACCTCGGAGGCCGCGATTCGCACCTTCGATCGCGCCAAACGTACAGCGCTCTACCAGATCGAAGAGACGCGCATCCACGCGCTGACTCCCGTCGTGTTCCTCTACTGGCAGACGCGCGTCGCCGCCTACAACGACGATCTCCACGGCTATCGTCAAGCCGAGTACATCACGGACAATTGGAATTCGTGGGAATGGTCGATCTGAGCCAATGCTGACCATCGCGTATCCGGTTCCAGGCGACGAATTCCTGATTCATACGGGGCCCGTTCGCGAAGCGATCGTTTCGTGGAACGCGCGCGTGCTCGAAGGCGGCCTCGACGTGCGCGTCAATGCGAGCGACGGGCGCACGTCGGCCTGGATGCCGTACGTCGCGTTCGAGAGCGAGCGCCGCGCCTCGCTCGAAGGAGGCGACACGTTCGTTCACATCGATACCGACGTGCTCCGCGCCGAAGTCGACATCGTCTCGATCGGCGTGCGTTCGCGCGGCCCGCTCGACGCGCTGTATATCAGCACGCCCGATTACGGCGCGCCGTCACCGATCGTCGCGCTGCCCGCGCTCGAACTCGAGGTCCCCGCCGTCTCACAATACGACGCAGGCTATCCGAACGAACGCGGCTGGTGCGCGCCGGCGACGCTAGCGATGCTGCTGGCTTATCGCGCGTATCAAGTCGACCTTCCGGTCGTCGTGCGCGAAGTGTTCGACGCGCGCTACGGCGGAACGGGAAACTGGACGATGTGCGCCGCGTTCGCCTCGCGCCTCGGCTTTCGCGCCGCGGCGCTCCACCTGCGCGATCTCTCGCACGCCCACGCCTTTCTCGCCGACGATATTCCGCTCTCGCTCTCGATCGCATGGGAACGGGACCAACTGCCGGGCGCTCCGCTCGAGCGGTCGGGCGGACACCTCGTGGTGCTGCGCGGAATCGCTCCAAACGGCGACGCACTCGTAAACGATCCCGCCCGCCCGGGCGTTCGCACCGTCTACCCGCGCGGGCCCTTCGAACGCGCCTGGCTCGGCCACGGCGGCGTTGCGATCGCCGTGGCGCCCGCGCCGCTCGGCGAGGGCCTCGTGCGCCTCGCAAACGGATGAGCGAACGCGCGACACAGCCGGCGGATCGCGCCGGGCGCACGACGCCCGCGCTCGAGCACGTGCCGTTGCACGTCGTTCTGGTAGAGCCGCAAATCCCGCCGAACACCGGGAACGTCGCCCGCCTGTGCGCGGCTACGGGTTGCGCGCTGCATCTCGTGGAGCCGCTCGGCTTTTCGATTGCGGATCGCGATCTCAAGCGCGCGGGACTCGACTATTGGGACGCAGTCGACCTGCGCGTGCACGCCTCGCTCGCAGCCTTCATGGCGGACTGGACGACGCCGCTATGGCTCTGTTCGACGCGAGCGGAGCGCCCCTACGTCGATGCGGAATTCGCGGCCGGTGATGCGCTCGTCTTCGGTAAGGAAACGGCCGGCTTGCCGCAGGCGCTGCTCGACGCGCACCCGGACCGCACGCTGCGCCTCCCGATGCGCGCGGGCGCCGTGCGCAGCCTCAATCTCTCGACCGCAGTGGGCATCGTCACCTATACCGCCCTCGCACGATTCGGATTTCCGGGCCTTGCCTAGCGGCAGTGCGAAACGTGCCTCGATCGAAACGATCCAGGAGCGCGTCGTGGCCTGCGAACGGTGCCCCGAACTGCGCGCCTACTGCGCGGGCATCGCGCGGGAAAAGAAGCGCGCACATCGCGACCAGATCTACTGGGGCAGGCCCGTTCCGGCATTCGGCGATCCCGTCGCGCGCGTGCTGCTCGTCGGCCTCGCGCCGGGCGCGCACGGTTCCAACCGTACGGGCCGCATGTTCACGGGCGACGCGTCGGGAGAATGGCTGTATCGCGCGTTATTCCGCGCAGGCTTCGCCAACCAGCCGCAGCAGCGGGATAAGGACGATGGGCTCGTGCTGCACGACGTGCTCATCACGGCCGCGCTGCGCTGCGCTCCGCCGCAAAACAAACCGACGCCCGAGCAGCAGCGGCGCTGCTTTCCCTATCTCGTCGAGGAACTGGCTGCTCTCGACCGGCTCCACGTACTCGTTGGCCTGGGAGCCATCGGCACGCGCGCCGGCTACGATGCGATGCTCGCGACCGGCTACGTTTTCGAGGCGCGGCCGCGTTTCTCACACGGCGCGGAATGTGTCGGGAGGCACGCCGAGCGAACTCCCGTCGTGCTGCTCGCCTCCTATCATCCCAGCCGCCAGAACACCAATACCGGCGTGCTCACGGAGCCGATGCTCGACGACATTTTCTTGCGGGTCCGTGGGCTGCTCTCTTGCGCGCCCGGGACGTGATTGCACCCCGGCGTTTGCAGCGTGCTTCGGCAGGGGCCAAACGTCCCGAAGACCAACCCGAGCCACGGAGAGCACCTTTTTCTCAAGCGGGTGCCGACTTGTCTATCCGAGGCCCCCTTTTGGAGATACGACGTTGAACGCATTCGCACGCGCGGCGCGCGGTTGGCTAGCCGGAACCATCTTTGCCGCAGCCGCCCTTTCGCTCGGCAGTGCGGCGCTCGCGCAGGAACCGAAGCCCGATTTCGGTTCACCGCCCGCGGGCGAAATCCCGATTATTTTCAACGATCACCACGTCTACGCCAAGCCCGATGTGTTACGGCACGGCCGGACCCTCGTCGCGATCATCCGCAAGAACACGATCATGGTGCCGATGCGCTCGATGTTCGAACAGACCGGCGCGAGCGTCTCCTACGATCCTTCGACGCGTACGGTCGACGTCTCGAAGCCCGGCGCCGACGTGAAGGTATCGGTCGGCAAAGCCTGGGTCGTCATCAACGGCCAAGAACGGCCGCTCGACGTTCCCCCCGAAATATATAAGGGATCGGTCGTCGTTCCGCTGCGCGTAATTTCCGAAGGTATGGGCGCATACGTGGAATGGGTCGCCGAAAAGCATCTCGTCGTCGTGCGCTATGTGGAACAGGTTCCCGAAGTTCCGCCGGCGACACCGCCGCCCACCCCGCGCCCGACGGTACCGCCGGTTGAGGCGCCCTCGCCGACTCCGTCGCCGGTACCGGCCAAGGCCGTGAACTACGAACATTATGTGGCCGGCGACTATATGACGTTCCCCAAGGAATACAACGAACTCAGCCCGGGAAACACCGGTACGAAATCGTTCGAGGTCAAGGGCGCGGTCGAGTTCCCGCTCTTGGGACAAACCTTTGCCGTCGACGCGAACTACCGGCATTACCTCTACGCGCATAATGCGGATCTGCTGCCCTCGGGCTGTTTCCCGGGAACCGCCGGGTGCAATACGCTCCTAGGGAGCGGCACGAATTACGAACGCGGCGCGTGTCCATCGGCAACGGATCCCGGCTGCGTCACGACCGTCGGCTATCAGGCAACTCAGGCACAGACCGGCCTCGGACAGGTCTACGTCACCGCGTTCATCGCGCAGGAGAACGACGTCGACGAACACATCGCGATCAAATTCGCGAGCCCTCGCTTTTACATCGCCGTCGGCGACTACCAGAAGTCGTACAATTACCTCGGCTATCCCTCGATCTCCGGCCTCGGCTTCGGCCTCGAGAAGCTGCCCGATCTCGACTCGCCATTCTCGGTCTACGGCAGCGCGTTCTATTATCCCAACGTGAGCGGCAAATACACATTCGCCACCTCGCCGCTCTTAGGCTCGCTCTCGGGCGAACAGGTCACCCTCGCCTACGCCGTCTGGAAGTACGAGATCGGCGGAACGATCGATCTCGGCAAGAACCTCTTCCTCGATTTCGGTTACCTCGGCGAGAAGTTCAACGCCAAAACCAATGCGCCGTCGGGGACGTCGGTTAATGCGCCGTATGTTGGGTTGGGGCTTCACTTCTGATTTAGTTGGGTTCGTGGCGGCGGCGACGGTTAGCTGCGAGAGGACGGCTTACCATGATAAGTCGCAAGCCTGTTGTTGGACATCAGTAGCAGAAATCAACGCCGAGGCTAGCATTGAAGCTGATGGGCTCTTTCGGAGAATCATCGAGTGGATGCGCCGCTCTCGACAAGGCGCATATCAGCCATCGATCGGCGTCCGCGTCGAAATAATCTGACGGCGTCCATCGGCGCAGCTTGGGACACGCAGCTCGATGCGGACTGAGAGAAAACTCGCCTGCGTCGAGTTGCAGCAGTATATGCCTTGACAGGTATATACTGATTGAAGTATATTAGCGGCGTTGGAATCGGTATTTGAAATTATTGCGGAGCCGAACCGGCGCGCAATTCTCAGTTTATTGATCTCGTCGCAATGTTCGGTGGGTGAGATCGAACGTCGGCTTTGCATGCCGCAGCCGGCGGTCTCGAAACATCTGCGAGTGTTGCGCGAAGCGGGCATCGTTGAAGCGACGGTGGACGCGCAACGCCGCCTCTACCGGCTCAATTCCGAAACCCTTCGGGAAGTGGACGCATGGCTCGCCCCGTTTCGGGAACTGTGGTCCACTCATGTCGACGCTCTCGAGCGATATCTCGATCGCATGGACGCTCCATCACCCAAAAAGCGGAAGAAAAGAAAACGCTAGATGCGCAATCGTGGAACGTATCAACCTGGTCCGGCCGACGTGGCGAAGGTACACAAGGACGGAGAAACGTGGACGCTGGTTTTGGTCAAAGACCTGCGCCATCCGCCGGAAAAAGTGTGGCTCGCGTTAACGGAGCCGGAGCACTTGCGCGAGTGGGCGCCGTTCGATGCGTCGGGCGACCTCGGCAAAATCGGAACGGTGGAAGTCACCTGGGCGGGAGCGCCTGCATCGATCGAAGCGCGCGTCACGCGTGCGGATGTTTTCAAAGTGCTCGAGTACGAGTCGGGCGGCAACGCCATGCGGTGGGAACTAGAAGAGCGGGACGGGGGGACGCGCTTGAAGCTTTGGGCCGTCATCGATCGTCGTTATATCGCGATGGGAGCCGCCGGATGGCACATCGCGTTCGACGTTCTGCAGCAATTCCTCGACGGAGAACCGATCGGCCGGATTGCCGGCGTAAACGCTATGCAGTTCGATGGTTGGCAGCGGCTCAATGCCGAGTACGCACGACAGTTCGGCATTGAAGCGCCCAAATGACAACAACTATTTAAGGAGCAAAACGTGAACGTATTCTTGACGATCCTTCAAATTTGTCTCGCCCTGCACACCGCCCTTGGTGCGGCGTGGATGTCGTCTAATTCGGAGAAGGCCATGCCGACCTTGGGAGCCATTCCCCATGAAGTCTGGGTGAGCATGACTGGTCTAGAACTGCTTTGCGCTATCGCCTTGATCGTGCCGATATTCGAGAGGCGAGCCGCCATCTTGACCCCGATCGCCGCGGCATTCGTGGCCGCTGAAATGCTGTACTTTTCGGGAGTTCATATCGCTTCCGGATCTACCAGCATCGGACCAGTGGTCTATTGGCTCGTCGTGGCCGCCGTTTGTGCGTTCATCGTCTACGGGCGGCTCGTTCTCAAACCGATTCGCAGAAGCGAATTCGCGTAGCGGCGACGATCACGGAATTCTCGGCGATCGTGGTCGCCGATGCCGCCGGTAACGCAGACGATTGTCGGCAGCAGGCTCGCGCTCTCCGTTCCGGCCGCGAGCGCGCTGTCGCCGGTCGTCTCGCAGCGGTCGCGCAAACTCGGCGGGCTGGACGGACTCACTCGAGCGATGGGCTCGTCTTGCGTTTTTTGTCGAGCCAATTCGGATCGATGCGCGAGAGCGAGTATTCATACGTGTTCACGCAGCATGGCCGACGCTTTCCCTCGGCTAGCTGTTCCACCGTCCGCGTGACGCGATGCGCGCGCGTCTGTGGATTTTTCGTCGCTTCGACCCACCGAACGTAATCGCGTCGTGCGATGTCGGAGAGATCGTCCCACAGCGCCATCGCCGCGCCCGTTGCGGCCATCGCAGCGCGCAGATCGGGCGGCAGCTCGAGCTTTGGTTCCGGGCCCAAAATCGCCAGCTGCACCGTATCGCCGACGCCGGCGTCCGCTCCGCGAAGCATCGCCCGATTGACTCGCAGCGCACACCGTCCGGACGCCGTCCGTTCCAACGTTGCGCGAAACGGATGACCGTTGATCGTGCCTTCCGCACACGCCATGTGCTCGACTTCGCGCCCGACGGCGTCCGGAATGGTCAGCACCGCCCCAGCATCGGCCCCCGTCGCGCCGGAGCGCGTCGAAAGACGCGCTTTAAAGCGAATGACGTTCGGAACCGTAGCACCGGCGCTCGTGCTTCGAATCATGAAGCATTATGCTACGGCCGCCTAGGGCGGCGTTCCTCGAACGTATCGCCTAGTACGCGGAGGGGGTTCGCGCGTGCTACGCCGCGAGTTCGATCGCGCTGCGTTCAATCGGCGTTTTTCCGAGATCGCCGCCAAGCTGCGCTCGCAGCAGCCATGTGCCGTCGTTCTCCGCGAAATAACGCGATCTCGCTGCGCAACGCTAAGAAATCCTTGAGATCGACGTGGCAGCTTCGAGCGCTTGAGTTCGGACGACTCGGGATCGGGCCAAGTTCGCTACGCAGTCGCCGTATCGATTCGGCGCTTGCGTATGGAACGCCCGAGGAGTGGATGTGTCGCCGGATGGCCGCCCATCGTCGCCAACACCGTGCTCGGCTTGCCCAGGCGGAGAGTACGCCGTTTGACGCTCCGCCGGGTCGCCCAGATGCTAATTCGTGGCCCTCGGACCATCGTTTCGTTTTGATGCCGGTGATCTTGAGCGCGAAGCCGCGCGCCGTCGACACGTATCCGGCAAAAGATCAAGCCTTCATTACGGCGCTCAATGATGCCGCGCCGTTCCAAGTGCGGTGCGGTCTGAAGCGACAGCAACGTATACGACCCGTTTGGCGTGCTTCAATGATGCCGAACTGTCCCGGCGCGGTGCGCTCGATACAACAGCAGCAAGTGCAACAGGAATGCAGCTTCAATGATGCCACGCCGTTCCCGGCGCGCTGCGCACCCCAGACGTATTCGCCCACGGTTGCTCGCTTCATGATGCCGCGCCGTTCCCCGCGCGGCGCGCCCATCCATATTCGCGCAGCAGAACGTCAACCGACTCGGGCTTAAATGATGCCGCGCCGTTTCCGGCTCGGTGCGGCAAGTATTGCTCGGTGCCAGTGCGAGATGAACCAGCTTCAATGATGCCGCGCCGTTTCCGGCGCGGTGCGGATAGCGTCGATGTGAATTCGTCCATACTACATGAGGCTTCAATGATGCCCCGCCGTTTCCGGCGCGGTGCGTCGAGACGTTCGCCGTGCAAGTGGGTTCGGACCCGACGCTTCAATGATGCCGCGCCGTTTCCGGCGCGGTGCGGCGGACCCCGGCGCCGCCGCGGCGGCCCCTAACCCTTGCTTCAATGATGCCGCGCCGTTTCCGGCGCGGTGCGCGGCGGTCCCCTGCGCGCCCTCACATGCCCTGTGCCGGCTTCAATGATGCCGCGCCGTTTCCGGCGCGGTGCGCGCGACGTTCACGCGACTCTTACGCGACTCTTACGCGCTTCAATGATGCCGCGCCGTTTCCGGCGCGGTGCGATGAACAATCCTCCGCGCCGGGCGCCACGTCGTATCGCTTCAATGATGCCGCGCCGTTTCCGGCGCGGTGCGCTGGCCGAACGCGCTGAGCGGGAAGTGAAGTCCAAGAAGCTTCAATGATGCCGCGCCGTTTCCGGCGCGGTGCGACGAAGATGATCGCAGCGATCCGGCGAATGTTCGACGTGCTTCAATGATGCCGCGCCGTTTCCGGCGCGGTGCGGCGATGTCGCCTTTGGTCGCGAGCACCTCGGCGATGCTTCAATGATGCCGCGCCGTTTCCGGCGCGGTGCGCCCGCGGCGCGCGTTAGCGTGCGTCCGGAATGTACGCTTCAATGATGCCGCGCCGTTTCCGGCGCGGTGCGTACCGATCGCACGACGCGTAGATGATTGACGACGGTGCTTCAATGATGCCGCGCCGTTTCCGGCGCGGTGCGTAGCGCCTGTCCGGCGGCCAGGGCCGCGGCGGCCGGCTTCAATGATGCCGCGCCGTTTCCGGCGCGGTGCGCGCACACGACGGCGCACTGGCTGTACCAGTATTACGTGCTTCAATGATGCCGCGCCGTTTCCGGCGCGGTGCGATGCCGGCCGTGATGATGGCCTGACCGCCGACGCTGCTTCAATGATGCCGCGCCGTTTCCGGCGCGGTGCGTTTGGAGTTGCGTAGAGCGAGACTCCGGCGAGGGAGCTTCAATGATGCCGCGCCGTTTCCGGCGCGGTGCGGTCAACACCGCGAGCAGCGCAACGCAGATCCACGCGCTTCAATGATGCCGCGCCGTTTCCGGCGCGGTGCGAAGGCGGCGATTGCGTTTGCCAAGATGGCAGACTCGCTTCAATGATGCCGCGCCGTTTCCGGCGCGGTGCGTCCGCGCCGGGAATCCACGGCGGGATATAGCTTAGATCCCCGACTTTCGAGCGACCCCGCCTGCAAGGCGAGCGCGCCGCCGTTACATACGCCTATCGGCAAGCAAAGCCCCGCCGAGTAGGGCGCGAGCGACCACGAGGAGCTTGAACACCACCCAGCCGCTCGAAACGTCTCAAACGATAATGGACGAGCGCGCTTCCAGCGTGAGAACGACCCCAAGCGACTCGTACGGCGGAATCCACGATTCACGATCCGCCATCGCGCCCAAGTCGAGGATGATCACTGAATCCACCGCCGCATCCATCACCGAGCCGACGGCGATCCGGAGATCGATCCGCTGCGCACGCGTCAGCGCACATGCGTACAGACTGTACTGCAGCCGGCGGCCGAACGCCGTAGCAACCTTGTGCATCGCACGCAGCCGTCGCTTATCGCGGATATCGTAGCTCAGTAAATACACGCGTTGCGCCATCAGCGTGTCACAAAGGCGGGGTAGCGCGGGATATCGCCTTCGAGAGTACGTGCGAGGAGACGCGCTTGTACCGCGATTACGCGACGATACGAGATCGCATATCCGAAGACGGGGTGCGTCACCTCACTGTTCATTCGTCGTTCGAAGGCGCGTATGACGGTGCGCCGACCGTCAGGCGTGAGCGCTGTCTCGCCGGGTAGCGATAGGAAGTGCGATGCGTCGATCTCTCCCGTATTGACGAGCGAAAGCACGACGGAGTCCGCGACGATCGGCCGAAACTCCTCCGCAAGATCGAGCGCGAGGCCCGGCCTGCCGGCGCGCAGACGATGCAGAAAGCCGAGTTCCGGCTCGAGCCCCACACTCAGTAATCCCGCTATACATTCCTTGACAAGCATTGCGTAGAGGAACGAAAGCAACGCGTTGACGGGGTCGCGCGGTGGACGACGGTTCCGATGCTCGAAGTCAAACGGCGTACCGGCCTTGAGCATCTCGCCGAACCGCGAGAAATAGACCCGCGCCGCTTGACCTTCGAGGCCGAGCAACACGTCCGGCGCGGCGACTTTCGCGACCCTATCGACGAGCAGCGAAAGCTGCTGTAGCTCCATCGCCGCACGATCGCCGATTTGGCGCCGCAAGAGCGTCCGCTGATTGCGAATCTTGCCTTCCACGAAACCGCGTGCAAGAAGCATGGTCGCCTCGACGTCGCCGAACGCGCGATGCTGGGCCATCCGAGCATCTAAACTGTGCGATACCGGCGCATGGCAGATCGCGGAAAGCCATCCTCCGAAGGTCAAGTAGAACACCGGTATGCCGCGCTCTGCGAGCGCTCGAAGCGCCTGCGTGCTGATCTGCACGTTGCCGAACACCGAAACGTGCGATACCTCGAGGATGCGCGCATTGTCAACGACCGCACCGTCCTTGCGGACTTCGAGCGTCTCGTCCACCTTGCCGACGCTTGCACCCGCTGCGACGATGTAGAGCGGCAGCGCATCATCCGCAGGCGGCGTGAGCCTCCGATTCAACGCCCCGGCACGTTCCGCTCGCAACAAGTTCGTTTCGTCGGGTAAGCATATGCCGACAAGCGAGCAGCGAGGACATTTCGGGCTGTCGACCAGCGGCGCGGGAATCGTCGTCGCAGTCATTACCGAGCGCGCATCTTCGATGGCGCGTAGTGCCAGATCGATCAAGTCATCATCGAACGCGATCGTCACGCGCCGTCGTGACTCCGCGTAGTAGAGCACGCCCTCGTCGCATGCGTATCCTGCCTCACGCAGGAGTAAGCCTTGGAGACAGAGTTGGACGCGCTCGGGGTCCCACGCGCCCTGTGCGATTCGCGGCGCCGCACCACGCTTATAGTCCACGGGAACGGCCTGCTCGCCGACGCTCTCCACGAGATCGATCTTGCCGACGATGCCGAGCGTCTCCGACGTCAAGGTGACGGAGCGCGCGACGGCCGGCGCTTCTTCTCCGTCCTCGTCGCGCCGCGCAAGCCGTCCGCCGGGCTTGTCGACCCGCGCGTGCACCCGCGTCCCGTCCCGCGTGTCGTGACTTTCAACGAACTGTTTCGTCACATGTTCGAGCCAAAACAATCGGCGACAATACGTCGCCTCGTTCACCATCCGAACGGGTAGCAGCGACGCTTCCATTACGTCGACCCTGCGAATCGACGTGAGTCCGTCCACATAAAGTTCGCAAGCGTGCGTGACGCCGGCACGTGCTCTTCGCCGTCCCCGAGAGCGGGATCACCGTGTTCTCGGTCCGAGTCGTCCACCAAAGAGATTTCGAAATGCAACCTGGCCGCCGCAGCGACTGGATGAAGCTCGCAAGTCGCTCGAAGCTGATGCGCCGTCGCAGCCATCATGCTGCACATCGTCGGCGCGGGCGTCGAGACTCCGACGCCGAGGGTGCCGCAAAATGCTTCGCTCGCCTCAATCTTGTCGCTCACGCAATCGAACTCCGAGCAGAACGTGCATAACGACATCGACGTTGATGTGTGCAAGATTAGGCGCCATCTTCGATCGGTAAAAATTGACCAAGGCCGAAGTGCGCGTACCGGCCGATCGCGATTGGACCGCGCATAGCGCGGTCGAAAGTAAGCGTCGCGACGACGGCTTCTCGGGAAGGGCCGTCTGCCAAGCCGTCTCGTCGTCGGACGCGACGATAGTTACCTGCAAAGACCGTCCGTCCGCCGCGCAACGGTATGCGCGCAGCAGCGCCGCGTTCGACGGCAACTTCAACATCGACGAGTTTGCGATGCGAGAGCTCGCGGCGGATCTGATCTGCGGGCGAATCGATCACATGGCGGTCATCGCTAGTACCACGTATTTTCTCAAAGCGCGGAAGAACGAACGGCGTTGCGGAACGCCAGCGTCGCGATTCACCAGCGGGAGCGTCTCCCATAAACGTGACGAGTATGGCTTCGTTCGCTTCGAGCCTAAAGGCACCACCATACAAACAAGAGACTGAGACCAGCGTACGGTACTCATCATGTGAAAACGTCCGGGGAAGATAGACATCGACGGTATCTATACGCCCGTCTCCATCGCGATCACGTGGGAGGTAATACGCGTGGTTTTCGCCCGTTAGCGGCTGACCAAAGCCGGTCTTCCCAGTAAAGAGCGGCGTGTTTTGCCCCCCGTTGCGCCGGCCCTGAACGGAGAGGACGGTACGCCGGAAGATTTCTCCAACCATAAGTGTCTCGGTGACGGAGGGAAGTAAAGCAATACCCTTCTCCGGGATTTCGAGTCGAAAGCGCAACATGCGGGGCGTAAAGTCCGCGCGCTTTGAGACGCGAATCGCGGCAACCTGATCGCGACCGTAATCGGCGGGGAACCGATATGCAAGCCACGTGGTTCCGGCAGGAACGGTTGAGCGGCGTTTGCGCATGGCGTCGGTCGTTTCGCAGAGTGCCGCGAGGAGGCCGTTACCCCGCGTATCAGCATTCGGGCCAAGGCGCCGCACGATCGGGCCTTCTCCCGCCGCGCCTCCACGCGAGGCAAGCTCAACCGGGAAAAGCCCACCGTGTACTTCGGGCGGCGCTGAATCGATCGTAACTTTGCACCAGGATTCCGCGCGTCCAAGATACCCTATTGCGCCGACGAGACGCGTCATGAGCGCATGCTCGTCGGACGATAGAGTCACGTCGTCCCAGATGATGTGCGCACACGCGTGCCGTTCCGCAAACCTAACAAAAGCGTCGAGCACGAGGCCCGTCTTTCCGGGCTTGTCGAGCGGCATATAATGCCGCGTATGGCCCGCCGTCGCCGGCGGCAAGATGAAGCGCGGAGCGGATGCGAGCCGATCGCAAAGACGACTCAGGCTCGCTGTGTCGGTCTCACCTAGCAGATAAAATGCCGCAACGATTGCCCGCAGCAGGCGCCATGGCGACGGCGGCCATTCGACCTCGCCTTCATTGACCGACCGGTCCCACGGCGTCGCATGAAAGCGTCCGGCGAGAAATTCGACCGTAAGCGCGATCACTTCGCTTCGGCTTTGGTTGGGAAGACGACGTTCGTCACGGCCGGCTTCGCGAAGTGCCCCGCGATGCCGCAAGCGACGATTTGCGCTTTGACGTCGGCAAGCACTTCGCTCAGCGCCGGAAACGTGGTGACCGAGGGTGAGCGTACGGTAAGGCCGGGTCCATCGACCACGAGATCGCACGCCGTGCGCAAACGTGTGCCGTCGCTGATGAACGTCCCGATCTTCCAAAGCGCGAGCGAAAGCAGCAGGCGTTGCGCCTCAGGCGGCAGCCCATACGCTCGTACGCGAGCGGAATCGAAAGAGAACGACGCCTCGATTACTTCGGCCGCGTACTCGGCCTTGGAATACGGGACGTTGCCGAACCCTTTGTTTGCGCCGCCATACTTTTTTCCGGACGGATCGACGCGATCGTTCTTGACGCCGCCGCTCTGCACGACTTCCACGCCGCTTGCTTCGATGAAGCCGGATATGACGCGGGTCAGCCGCGCCAGGCCGACGACCTTCTCGAGGAATACTCCGTGCAGCACGCTATTGGGATCGTAGAAGAACACCGCACTCGCGAGCTTGCGCGTATCGACGCCGCTGCTGCTCTCCGAATCCTCGCCATCGGACGTGCCCTCGCCGGCTTGCGCACCCTTCTTTCCGGCCGCAACTTTTGTCTTCGTCTTTATCTCCGCTCGTGCCATGAACTGCGCTCTCAAGCCCTCGATCAGATAGGGCGAGTTGAGGCGATGCGCTTCCTGAATGGAATCGGTCGGTGTATCGTCGACGGTTGTGCGCACGTACGGCAAGCCCTGGAAGTCCGGCAACACGTCGTTATTGGCATCGTCCCAGATTGTTTTCTCGAGATGGTTCGCGATTGATTGTGGCGATTCAACGAGCAGACATTTCACGCGCTTCGTCTGCTCGCTCGACGGCAGCTGATATTCAGCCGCACCAAGATTCGGAAATCCCGTTGGTTGAAATCGGGTTCCGATCAATGGCTTGAGGCGCGTCGTGATGACCACGCGCGGTGCCGCCAGGAACTGTTCGGGATCGTAACTCATGGGACTTCTCCTTGCGCCGTGAGCGCGAGTTTCAAGCTGGGGGGTTTCGGAAGAACACGGACCGCGCCGCGAATGCAACGACGCCGCATTTTCGCGTTTCCGGGAATGATCAGTGCCGCAGCATACAGGAGCGGATCGTTGATAGGTATATCGCTGACGTCGCGAGGTACGAACCCCGTCGCGCGCAGTCGGCGCTCGGCTATGGCTAGCGCCCTTTCGCCGGCATTCGCGAGCAGCAAAGGAACGATCTCGGCGTCGATGGGAGGCCGGACACTATCGAGCCCGGGGACCTTAACGCGGTCGATCGCGAGCTTGAGTATGGCGAATGCCGAGGGCAATTCCGAGACGCTCCCCCATGCAGCGTCATTTAGTGACAGCGAAGATGCCGATCGTTCGCTCTCACGAAGCTCCTTCGCGCCGTTTGCGCCGATTTTGACGGCCTCGCGTTCGGAGGCCGACGGCCTTTGAGCAGGCTGGATGAGCGAATACCCGAGCACGAGGCGGCCAAGCCGATCGAGATCTACGTCACCCGAGAAGAGCAGCTCGAAATCTTCCAGATTCGCGCGCGCCGAAGCATGAAGAAGGTAGCTTGCAACGCCGTCGCCCTTTGCTGAGGCGACATCGCGTGTGCGACGTGCCGCGAGCGACGCGAGCATCGACTTCGTATCACTGCGCCAGAGGGTCGCGCGGTCCGATCCGTATACGAGGCCCTTTGCGCCATGCCGAACGTCGACGAGATCGAAGCGCAGACTCGCTTGCGGAGTATTCGCCCTCCAAACGCCGAGCGACGCAATCGCTCGGGCGATGCGGTGCTCCGCTGTTTCATCGTCGAGGGGGCCGTCAGGCTGGAGAAGCGCGGCCTCGAGAAACGGCAGCGGCCGATGGTCTTTCGGCGGAGCGAGCGCGACCGTGCGATCGACGAGCCCAAGTGCGCTGATGACCTCTTGAAACGCAACGGCGCGTTGAATGCGATCGTCCAACCGCGTCGCTCCATACGCATAGACCGCATCTTCATAAGCGCGAATCGCGTCGAGCGCCTGACCGCCGATCTGCAACGCCGCCGTCTTCGTAATCCACTGCAAGGTTTCACGATTGAGCGACGCGAGCGCGGGGTCTCGTCGATCCCCAACTCGAATCGTGCCGGCACTTGTGCCGGAGTATGCGAGACCATTGCGTGCCGCCAAGACGACACGATTCATTCGCTCAAGACCCGATGCGACGCCGAGCGTCAAGGCACCATGCACGGCGTCGAGACTAGTACGCGCAGATCGAGCCGCCGTCGTGCGCTCGTTCGAGAGATCGACTTCGAGCCGACCGCGACGCAGAAGCGCCGCGACCGCAGCCCAACTCGCAGCGCCGGACCAAACCGGAAGCCAAATTTCGCCGCGAGTTTCTTCGCCTTTGCTCGCGGAACCAAAGCCGGCAGCCACCGCCGTAAACGAAAACGGATAACTCGGCCGATCGCTGGTATTTGCCCGCTTGACGAGCGCGCCGGCGAACGCGACGGCGCCCTCGAGCGCGAAAACATAATCCCACGGGTTCACGAGCCCGTCGCCCATCATGCCGTTACCGAGATTGAACATCACTGCCGTCGCGGGTGCATACTGTCCGAGCGATCCGGGAACGAGCGCGGCTGTCGCCGTCCCGTACAGAGAGTCACGGAGCAGCGCGGCCCGATCCACGCCGCGACCCGATTTGCCGTCCATCATCGCGAGCGCATAGCCTGCGAAGGTCACGCCGAAGTCGAGACGGCCGTCGTTGCCACCCGAGCCCACGATCGGCGGAAAGCCGGCATCGCGCAACCCGAGAACGACCGCGGTATCGATCCAGGCTATCGCCTCTTCGGGGCAGCGTGCGCGAAAGAGCGCGACAATGAGCTTTTTCTTCTCAGCGTCTTTCATCGGTCCGTGTGCTTCGGCATCTTCGATCGCGATGCGCGCCGCGGCGATCGCGTCGCGGTACGGCAGCCAGCGCCTCGACGTCGTGCCTTCGATTCGCCGGATAAGAGCATCGGCCGAAGGCGACTTCGACTGTTTTGCAACGCCGCCGCCTTTATTCCACGGGTTGACGATCGGCGTGGGCGCATACGTATCGAGAAAGAACGCCTCGAACTCATCTTGCGTTCGCTGCGACTTCAATGCTGCGCCGTCGTCTCCGAGTACGAGTCGCGCTCTCCGGTCCGATTGTCCGGCGAGTGTGCGGAACACCCCTAGCGTCTTCAAGTAACCGAGAAAACTGTCGGCGCGAAGGCCGCCACAGACGAAGTCGTGCATCATGCGACCACCGCTTCGTTGTTCGAGAGAGAGGCGTCTTCTTTCTCCGCGCTCGCGTCATCACGAGCGCGAAGATCCGCATGAAGTGCGCTTGCACGCCAGTCCGCGAGGCGCACCAGCGTCTCGAGATATGCGAGCCGAAACGGCCCGAACTCCTCGTCACGGAGTCGAAGGACACGATCGTCCCATACCGCCTGCGGACCGCCGCTTGCAACGCCCACGAAAAAGTTCCGCAGATCGAGGGAGAATTCCGGAACGCTTATATCTTCGCCGATCAGAACAGCGTTCATCGTTTCGCCGTCTTCGATCCCGAGAATCGTCCGCACCGCCTCATGTTCCCCTGCCAACGTGTATGCGCCCATCCGCAACTTGCCGTGATGAGCAGCGACTAAGTAGGCGATCAGATCGACGAACCGCGTTTCGCTATCCTTATGTGTGTGCAGCCACGAGAGCGCGCTCGCGAGTTCATGCCGAAAATGGGGCCGTTCGTGGCGGCCAAATCCCACGGATTTGGCCCAGGGGCCGCCCTCCGTCGGAAGGTGAGCGCGCTCGAGCGTTTTGTGCATCGTACGTTGGAACACGCCATGACCTTTTCCGACGTCGTGCCAATATGCGGCTTGCACGACGGCGTCGCCAAGGTCAGGCGGCAACCCCTCCAACCCTTCGTGCATCAACGCTGCTACGAGCGCCCGTGCCGCATCACGCGTTTCGAACGAGTGTTGCGCAAGCGTGACTGCGACGCCGACGTAGGTGGGGCCGTCGTCCTCGATGCTTTCATCCGCTACGTCGGAGATGGGTGCCTCGGTCAGGCGGGAGATTTCTGCGACTCGACCCTTCCCGAAAAGCGACGGATCGAAGCCACGGAGCGCATCGTAACAACCGACATCGACCGACAACCAAACGATCTCTCCCGCGCGCAAGGGCTTACGCGCAATCTGCCAGCGACTTTCCGATCCGCCCGCCCCGCGATCGCGCGCAAGCGGATTGACCACACGAGCGTCAGTCGGCTTCGCCACCTTCTCGATAACGGAATAGAGCTCGTCGCGTTGCACGGGGCACAACTCGTCGCGCCTTGGCGGATCGATCTTGCTCGGTGGCATGGCTCGCCAGAATACGAACACGTTCGATTCGTCGCCGTCGCGAATGAACCGTGAAACATCGACGTCGTTTCCCGAGAGGTCCGTCGTCGTATCGAAGAGATCGAGTAGATCAGGCGCTCGGAGCACTGCGTCGCTCCCCCGCTTTCGTTGCGGCGCCTTGATCCTTGCGAGGGCCGCGGGGCTTGCGCTTTGCCCTTCGAGCGTCAGCAGAAGAGCGCGAGTTTCAGCGATCTCGTCCTCGAGATACGGCGCCGGCTTCAGCGCCAAGTCGTCGATCCACAAAAAACGAGCCCGGTCGTTTTCTTCACCGCGACGATTGCAGCGCCCGAGCCGCTGAACCATCGAAGACCAGGGCGCGGCATCGCTCACGAGCGTGAGCGCGCTGATATCGACGCCCGCCTCCACGACCTGTGTTGCCACGACAATCGCGTCCGATCCCGGCGTCGCGTCGAGCTCGCTGAGCCGGCGCGCGAGCGACGTGCGCTCGGCTGCGCGAAAACGAGAGTGTATCAGAATCGTAGTCGCGTCGCCCCTACGTGCAGTAATCGCGGCATAGACGGCGCGTGCGCGCTTCACGGTATTGACGATTACGAGGGTCAAGGAATTCGCCCGGTGTGTCGCAAGTACGCCTTCGGCGACGCTACGTTCGTCGGTCGCAGCAAGTGACGCGACACGTTTCTGCGCGTTGAGGAGCTGCACTACGCGCGGATGTCGATAATCGTCCTCGCCGAGGCCGACCGCGCCGTGCGCAGCGGTTTGTTCAACGAGCGGATGATCCACGGTGTCGATCCGCGTTCGATCAACGGTAGCCGATACGAAGACCGTTCGATGTTTTCCGAAGACCGAAAACCGGTCGCACAACCCTTGAAGTTGTGCGGCTGTCGTCGCGCCCACGCCATGCAGTTGCACTTCGTCGACGACGTACAAGACGTCGTTCGAGATCGCACCGAAGGCCATTGGCCACTTGAAGCGGCTCACTGCATAGCCGCGGTTTAGCGCACGCGAGAGCGCCATATCCTGCGTCGAGACGACGATCGCGCGCAGCTCCGGATGTTCGATCCAGTCAGTCGAGACGTCGCCGCTCAGCAGCGCCTGCACTGACGGTATCTCGTTGACAGGGTACCGTCCTGACGTACGCAGGTTGTCCGTCATCTTCGTGACGCGCGCAATCGTCTGTTCGACGAGCGAACGCATCGGGAGCGTATACATGAGCAGCCGCGGCTCGCGCACGCGCCGCTCAAGGATGCGATAGAGATACGCGGCGACGATCGCCTCAGTCTTCCCAAGCCCGGTGGGAATCTCAACGACCGGACTCCATCCGTCGGCAAGGGCGATCCGCTCCTGAAAAGGATACGGCAAAGCACCGCCGGTTACGAGTTGAAAGAAATCAAAATATGATTGCAAGTATACCTCCTGGGCGTTGAGGCGCTATGTAATTGTACTCTTGGAGAGTGAGCTTGCTGATGGCGCCGGGCCAAACATGTGTGTGCCGGTCGGTTGCTGAACGGCGCGCGGCGTGCGCCGGAACGATAGGGCTTCCACCTTTGTTGGCTCGACGGCGGTCAGTCGAACCACTTTTTGGCGCAATCAAAACTCCTAGGATAAAACTGTCGAGGGCGCTTTCAACATCGTCGCTCGCGCGCGTCGAGCGCGAACGCCCCGCCGCTATCGCAGCCGAACGCGCATCGTAACGCCTTGCCTCCGCGCCTTCAGGCACAGCTGCATCAAGAATTACGTGCATAACGCATGCCCGTTCGGCGCTGCGGTCACGCGCTCGCATCGCGGGCCTAAACGCGGCGTAGTCGAGAAGTGCTTCGCGTTCGTAGGCAGCTGCCGAATGACGACCCTGCCCGCCGGTAGCGGCTCGGAGCGTAGGGCGACGCCGGACTCGGCGGGTCACAGCTTGGACTGCATGATGACGCCGATCACCTTGTTAACTCGCGCGTCGAAAATCGCGAAACTGTCGGCAAACGCTTACCGTCCCCGCGCCATGCGTTACAAGACAACTGTCGCGTGGCCGAGCAGGCGGAGCTCGCGACACCCTGTCACGTACTCGTTGAAGCGGCTGATCCGCAGATGCGAGCCAGCGTTTCGAGCGTGTTTGCAACCGGTCCGATTTTCGCCTGCGTGACAATGCCGTCTCCAGCGAATAACATGGCAAGTACCTTGCTACTACGACCCTCGGGACGAGCTTCCTTCGACGCCGTGAGCCGATTGGGAGACGGCGTCGAAGCGGCTCTTCATAAAGCGAGTCGCGCCCGCGATCTCAGCTCGAGCGCCGTCTCGTCGAGCGCGCCGGCGCTTCAAGAGATCACATTATACGCCACATGACACGCCGGCCATCACGTCGTATGGTTGTTATCTACATGAAGATTCGAACGCGCCACCCGCGGCGCTGCCGCTCAAGCGTCGGATCGCGAATCCTGCGCCAGGACAAGCGTAGATGAGCCGACGCCCCGATCTCGTTTCGGGCACCGACTCCGCCGACGACGACGCGGACGCGGACGCACTCGGCACGGCGACGTTCCTCTTCGATCCCGAGAACATCGCAATCACGACGCGACCGCCGGAAGACAGCGCGCGACTCGTCTGGATGTTTCTGTCGCTTTTGCGACGGCGCGAAATCGGCTTCGATCGCTACTACAAAATCTTCAGCCGCAGCGAGAAAACGTTCGGACGCGATGTCGCGAAGTTGCGCGAACTTGGGCGGCGCTTCGGCTTCGCGTTATCAGACGGGCCGCTCAAACGCAAGCGCGGCGCGACGGCGCGCGCGTTTCTCGTCGCCCTCGACGAACTGCCCGAGCAGCGCAAGGCCGACGCGAAGCGCGCGGATACGCTGCGCGCCGTCTCCGACGCCTTGGGCGCCGTTGTCGCGAACGACGTCGCGAAATACGTCGACGTTTCGTCAGCGTTTCCGGACCCGTTTCTGCGGCTCGCCGTCCCTGCGCTCATCGCGGAACAACGCGTCGGCGAACTCTATGACGTGATGCGCCGGGCGTGGATGAAGCGCGCGCGCGTGCGCTTCCGATATCCCAAACGCGGCGACGGCGGCCTCGAAGAACGTGAGGTCGAGCCGCACCTCGTGACCTATTACGACGGGCGTTACTATCTTGTCGCGTACGATCGCCGCCCGCGGACCCAGGCCTGGCGGCAATTCGCGCTCGACCGCATCACCGGCGACGTGAAGGAACGCGGGACGTTCGCCATCCGCCCCGTACCGCCGCACTATCGCGGCGAGGACGCGGTTGGACTCTTTAAATCGAGCGGCGTGCGCGACGTGAGCGTCGCGCTGTCGCCGCGCATCGCGAGCGCGGTTGTCGCGCGGCGCTGGCAACGCGCACAGCGCGTGCAGACGGCATCGGACGGCTCGGCGACCATCACGTTCGCCGTTTACGATTTCGGCGAGGCCGTGCGTTGGGCATTTGGTTTCGGCGGGGAGGCAAGGGTCGTCGACCCGCCCGAGGCCGCGCGCCTCGCTGACAATCTGCTCGAACGGATGCGCGACGCGAACGCATCGCAATCGGAGCGACGTTCCGAGACGGCGTAACTGTCGCAAACCTCGACAGACCTCTGTCGCGTTCGCGCTGTTAGCTTTCGTGGGCCCGCCCGCGTCTTGCCGGCGGTACCGCAACGGAGCGTTTCAACGTGTTCACAGTTCTTGCCGCCGCCGCATCGCTTATTTATGCAATCATCCAGGGAATCACCTCGGGTGGGCCCGTGTAAGCCGCGCGCGCACGACGCCGGGCGTAATAGCGGCAGCACGACAGGCACGGAAGAGTTCGTCGCGCGAGTTCACCTGGAAGGCAGCGAAGATCTTGCGCGTGTGATTGATGACCGTGAAGTGGCTGCGGTCGAGGTCTTCGGCGATCGCTTTGGCGCTGAAGCCTTCGAGCAGCCGCATCAACACCTCGAGTTGCGCCGGACGTAAGTCGCGCAAAGCGTCGACCGAATCGTCGAGTTCGGAGCCGATCCACGCGTTCGGCGCACGCCGCAGGACGACTGCGACGAGTCGCCGGTAGTCGCCCGAGTGCGTGAGGCGTTCGAGGTCCAGCGCGACGAGTGCGGCGCGAACGTCGTATTCGAGCGCCGAGAACAATTCCTGAGATTCCGTGTAACGGCGTATGGCGCCGTCGCGGTCGGCGACGAGCTCGCACAGTCGCCCGGCGGCCCAGAGGTCGAACGCAACGACGCGACGATCGTCTTCCAGCGCGTTTTGCGGTTTGGGTTTCGCGCCGAGCGACCGATAGATCGTGATCGCTTTGCGTGCTTCGGCCGGCATGCTCGTCGCCGCCTCGAGTGCGAACGTGGTTAGCGTCATTCGTTGTTCCGTGTCGACCTCGCCCCAAGACGCCTCACGGATGTGCGACCACGCACGGCGGAGTTGGATGTCCCGCGCCGCACGGTCACCAAGGATACGCGATAGTTCGGCGCCGCTCAATTCGGCGAGCGCCGCGAAGGCGAGCGTCGGCGCGTAAACAGCCGCGGCGCGAGCGGCTGCAAACGCCGCATTCATGTCGCCTTCGAGCAGCGCCAGATTGCGCAGGCACTGCTCGATGTTAACGCGCTCCGTGCGTAGCGTCGCCGGCCAGGATGATGCCCGGCGGACGTACGCGTCGCGCGCGCGCCGGCCCAGGCGCAGGTCGATGACGTCGCTTGCGATCATCAGCGCACCGTGGATGGTTCGTGCCCAAAGGCGCGGATCGCCGTCTTGCTCTTGCGTCGCGGTAAGCGCCCGACCAAAGTGCAGGCCCGCGACGCGATAGCGTTCTTCGCGGACAGCGATCCAGCCGCGTAGCGCTTCACTCTCGGCAAGGTGACGCCCGGCGGCAATGTTTCGTGCGACGAACGCCTCGGCGATGTCGTAGCGACGTGCTTCCCAGGCGTCGGCGGCGAGAAGGTATGTCGTGAAACCGTCTTCGTCGGGCGTGCCCTGCGTCAGTTCTCGGTCGATGTCTGCGCGGAGCCGATCGGCGGCATCGCGGTGACCGAGCCTGCGTAACACGCCAACGCGCAGCGCCTGCGCGGTCAGGCGTTTTTCGGGTTCGGTGAGGTGACGTGCCGCATGGGTACTCGCCTTCTGCCACACGTCGAGATCGCTCTCGATCCGAGCAATCCGCGCGCGAATCAGTTCAATGCGCGCCCGTTCGGCAGCGGGCGCATGCGCGGGTGCCGCTGCGAGAGCTTCTTTGGCCGCGCCATAATCGGCGCGCAGCAGCGCGCCGAGCGCCAAACGCTCGGCGACCGTTGCCGACAGCGCGACAGTTGCGGCGGCGAATGGTGCGGGACGCGACAGCTGCTTCCTCACGCCGACCAAACTTCGCACGGCTATCTCGCTCTCCCCCACGCGCGCTTCGCGTGAGGCTCCGAGAAGGGCCGGCCGCTCGAGGCAATACCGGTTCGCAGCGCCTGCCAAGGGAGGACGAAAAAGGCGGCGTTGAAGCGCGCGGGTTTACGTCGAACTATTTTTGCCAGCGAATGCGCAGCACCGCATCGCTCGAAGCACTCTTGGTGATGGACTGCGGCAGCAGCCGTCACCCAACATAGTCCTGCTAATTGCTCATGGCTTTCCAAATAAGCGCTCGTAAGCACTGCTCCGAATTAATCCTAATCGTTGACATCGTGATGGCATTTCATATACATTGATGGCATGCACCGGATTCAAGTTCAGCTCACTGGTAAGCAAGAAAAGATGCTGCGGGAGATCGCTCAGCTGCGAGGTTCGTCGATTTCGGCACTGATCAGGGATGGGATCGACCGTATCCTCGAGCCGAACGCTCGTGAGCGCGCCTCAGACCTGGAGCGCGCGCGCAAGGTGATCGGCGCCTTCAATTCCGGTATGAGCGACGTCGGCGTACGGCATGATGCCTACCTGGCCGACGCTTATCGAAGCGACGGGGCGGACTGAGCGCCGTCTACTGCGACACCTCAGCCTTGTACGCGCTTCTCGATCGCGGCGACGCCAATGCGGGGCCGGCTGCGAGAGCTTGGGAACGTCTCACCAACGAATCGGTTTCGCTCGTCACAACGAATTACGTCGTGCTCGAGAGTGTCGCTTTGGTTCAGGCGCGCCTCGGCATGGAGGCCGTTGCGGCGCTCCGGTCTCTGGTCGATCCGTTCATTTCGGTTCACTACGTGGGGGATGCATTGCATCTCGCTGCGATGGAACAATTGGTCTCTCTCTCACGACGCGGGCTGAGCCTCGTGGATTGCGCGAGCTTCGCTTTCATGCGCCAACACGGAATCAGCCGCGCATTTGCTTTCGATCGCCATTTTCGAGAATTCGGTTTTGACCGCCCCGCTGAGTGAGCGACATGGCATTCGATGAGGCATTGGCGGACCGCGTTCGCGGCGAGCTTCTGGGCAACGTGGAAATCGAGGAACGCCGCATGTTCGGTGGCCTTGCGTTTCTCTGTGGCGGCCACATCCTGATCGCTGCGAGCAGGCAGGGCGGGTTGCTTGTGCGCGTCGAGTCGCCGACGGCTCGCGACGAGATTTTGCGCGAGAAAGGCGTCACGCCTATGGTGATGGGCGCGAAGATCGTGAACCGGTTCGTCTACGTCGATGCGTCCGTCGTCGCGACGAAGGCAACCCTGCGCGCGTGGATCGCACGAAGTTCGACGGCACTGCAGACGATCGTTCGCGGCGAGAAGCCCAAAAAACGCAAGCCGCGCGGCTGATGCCCATCACGCGGACGCCCCCGGTGCTTTCGTGGTAAGCGCAATTCCGAGCTCGCGGAGATTTTGTAACGGAACCGGAGACGGCGCGTCCATCATCAGGTCGCGGCCGGTCTGGTTCTTAGGGAAGGCGATCACGTCGCGGATGGAGCTTTCGCCGCAGGCGAGCATGACGAGCCGGTCGAGGCCCCAGGCCATGCCGCCGTGCGGTGGCGCACCGTAGCGAAGGGCTTCAAGAAAGAAGCCGAAGCGATTCGTAATCTCGGCTTCGGGCAGCTTGAAGACGTCGGCGAAAATGCGCTGTTGGAATTCGACGTCGTGGATGCGGATCGATCCGCTGCCGAGTTCGGTGCCGTTGAGCACGAGGTCGTAATGCTGCGCGCGCATCGCCAGGGGATCGCTATCGAGCAGCGCGTCTTGGCCCGGGAGCGGTGCGGTGAACGGATGGTGCGTCGGCAGGATCGTTCCGGTTTCGGCGTCGCGTTCGAAGAGTGGGAAGCCGACGACCCAACAAAATGTGAAGACGGACGGATCGCGCAGCCCGAGGGTTTCGCCGACGTGCACGCGGAGGCGGCCGGCGATATCGGATGCCTGCGTTGCGGTGCCGGCCACGAGCAAAATTGCGTCGCCTTCTTGCGCTTCCGAACGTTCGCGCAACTGCGTCACGGTCGCGTCGTCGAGCAATTTCGCGATCGACGACTTCCAGCCGTCGGGTCCGTACGAAACCCAAATGAGGCCGCCCGAACCGAAGCTCTTGGCAGTTTCGGTCAACGCATCGAAATCGCGGCGCGAGAGCGCCGCGCCGCCGGGATAGCGCACGGCGACGATACGGCTATCGGGATCGTTTGCCGGAGCCTGCAGAAATTTGATTTCCGTGCCCGCGAACGCAGCGGCCACATCGCGGAGTTCCAGCCCAAACCGCAGGTCGGGCTTATCGCTGCCGAACCGGCGCATCGCCTCCTCATAGGAAAGCCGCGGAATCGGCTGCTCGATCCGTTGCCCGAGGGCCCGCTCCCAAACGTAGACGATGCATGCTTCCATGAGTTCGATGACGTCTTCTTGTTCCACGAACGAGAGCTCGACGTCGAGCTGGGTGAACTCCGGCTGCCGGTCCGCGCGCGAATCCTCGTCCCGGAAGCAGCGCGCGATCTGCATGTAGCGGCCGATGCCCCCGACCATGAGGATTTGCTTGAGCAGCTGCGGCGATTGCGGCAGCGCATAAAAAGAACCCGGAAAAACGCGGCTCGGTACGAGATAATCGCGCGCGCCTTCGGGCGTCGACTTGATGAGCGTCGGGGTTTCGATTTCCAGAAAGTCGCGTTCGTCGAAGAAATCGCGCATCGCCTTAACGAGCTTATGGCGCACGCGCAGATTGTGCTGGAGCCTGGGGCGGCGCAGATCGAGGTAGCGAAATTGCAGCCGCAGCGCCTCGTCCACGTATTCATCCGTGTTGACCGGAAAGGGCGGGGTCTGGGCGCGCGAGAGGACGCGCACCTCGCGGACGGCGGCTTCCACCGCGCCCGTCGCGAGCTTTGCATTTTCGGTGCCCGGCGGGCGAGCGCGGACGGTGCCGTGCACGGCGATCACGTCTTCGTTGCGCAACGATTGACCGATCTCGAACGCGGCCGCCTCTGCCGGATCGAAGACGATCTGCGTGATGCCGTCACGGTCGCGAATATCGATGAACACGAGGCCGCCGTGATCGCGGCGGCGATTTACCCAGCCTCGCAGTTCGACATCGTTGCCGGCGTCCGAAGCGCGCACGGCGCCGCAGGAATACGTTTGCGCCACTACGCGCGTTCGCGCGCGAGCGCGTCTTTGACGCCGCCGACGTAGTGATATTGATAGACGATGTTGCGCGCCAGACCCGGTTTCGTTCCACCGGCGCGCTCGAGCGACGCGAGCAGCTTGGGACGTTTCGCAATGACGCCGTGCACGGCAAGCGATAGGGGCGTCATGCCGAGGCGCGCCCGCACCGTAAAGGTGGAATGCTTGCGGAAGAAACGCACGGTCGAGCGGCCGGCGAGGCTCATCTTTTCCTTTTGTTCCTCGTACGGAACGGGATGCCAATGATAATCGATCGCGTGCGGATCGTACACGATCGTGATCCCGGCGTTCTGCAGCCGATATCCGAGCTCGAGATCTTCGTGTCCGTATCCGGTGAAATCTTCGTCGAAGCGGCCGACGCGATCGAGATCGCTCCTGCGCACCGAGGCGTTGCCGGTGAGAAAATACAGCCACGACAATTTCTTGCGCGAGTTGGGATGCAGAGGACGGCGTTCTTCGGGATGCGCGTAGAGACGCTCGTAGTCTTCGTACGAGTTCACTTGCAGTTCCATGCCGACGACCGCGATGTCGCGGCGTGTGCGGTGATGCGCGAGATGACGCGATACGAGGTCGCTCGAGGCGATGATATCGGCATCGGTAAACATGACGACGGAGCCGCGCGCCGCTTCGATGCCCGCGTTGCGCGCCATGGCTCGCCCCGTGTATGGCCCAGGCAGGTGGCGCACGCGCGGATACTCGCGCGCGACCTCGGCCAGATACTCGGCCGTGCCGTCGTTCGAGAGCGAATCGGCCACCACGATCTCGTACTCGTCGCCGCGCAGATCCTGGCGCAGCAGCGCCGGGATCACGTAGCGCAGCGTATCGATGCGATTGTAGGTGGGGATGACCACAGTGAGTTCGGGTGATGTCATGTCGTAACGCGCGTCGCCGTAGGTGCGTTCGCAAGCAGGCCGCCGACTGCGGCGACGATCGACGCACGCGAGGCACCCAGTGCCGCAGTATCCTCGTTCGGCGGCTTGCGCAAGCAAACGGCAGGAACGAGATAGGGCGACCACTCTTGCGAGTTGAGGTGAAAGTAGCGATGTTCGAAGAGCACGACGGTGGGCCTGCGCGTGGCGCTTGCGACGTGAGTCGCACCCGTATCGACCGTGACGACCACGCGGCTCTTCTCGAACACCGCCGCCCACTGCGCGAACGAGAGACCGCCGACGACCGCATCGGCGACGCCCGCCGAGCGCACCGCGGCCGCTTGCTCCAGCGCGTCGACGCCATACGTGACGACGACGGGCAAGCCGAAAGCGCGCAATTCGGCGATCAAGTCGAGCGTGCTCGCAAGGGTGCTCCCTTCGGAGAACCAGCGCGCACCCAAGTGAAACGCGATGCCGTCTGCAGGGACGTGCGCGACCGCGCGCCGGTCCACATCCTCGATCGGGAGGACCAAATCGGAAAACGTCTCCTCGCCGCCGGCGAGCTGCACCAGATCCAAAATCTGTTCGACTTCGTGCCGCACGCGATGGCTCGGATGGCGATCGCAAATCGCGGGATCCGCCTCCGAAACGGCGATGCGGGTGAGGTACATCCCGGCCGTCAACCGCGCGAGATAGCGCCGCTGATACGTATAGCCGACGCGGATGGGGGCGCCCGTGGCCCCGACGAGCCGGAAGTCCGGCGCGCAGGGCGCGAGCGCGATCGCAATGTCGCACGCACCGCGGAAGCGCTTGCCGAACGCGGCGAGCGGTGCTTTCGCCGGAGCCACGACCACGCAATCGATATCGGCATTGCGTTCGACGACGATCGCGTTATACGCGCTGCACGCGAGCGTAATCCGCGCCTGCGGCCACGACCGCCGCACGGACGCGATTGCGGGCGTCGAGAGAATCAGATCGCCGACGCGATCCAGGCGCGTGAGTAAAATGTTCACTGCGAACCGCCGTCTCGCGCAGCGTCGAGTTCGGCGTAGTACAACTCGCGCGCGAGCCCGCGCGCGGCGGCGAGTTCGCGGTTCGAAAGCGCGCGATCGGTCGCGCGATCCCCGACGCGGCGCTCGAGCGCGGGGATCCGTCCGAGCGACCGCCCCAAACGATGCAAGCCGCGCTGCAGCGGATCGTCCCCCGTCGCGAGCACGACACGCCAATGCGGCTGCAGTTCGCGCAATTGCACGGCGGTGCGCGCTTGCGCGCGCGCCTGGCGAAGCATCGCCTCGACATTCTTCATGCGCGGGCGAGGTTTGTAGTGAAACGCGACGGCGAAACGATTGAAGATCCCCCGAACCCCCGCCGCACGCAGACGCATCCCGAGTTCGATATCCTCCCACCCATATTCGCGAAAGCTTTCGGTGAAATTTCCGACCGCCCGCAGCGTTACGAGCGGTACCGAGACGTTCGACGTCCAGAAGAAGTTCCCCGAATAGTCGGCAAGCGTCCACGTGGGTGTCGGCAGGCGTTCGAAGCTTTCCGTATTGATGACCGCTCCGCGCACGACTGCGCCCGGATGCGCGTCGTGCGAACGCAGATGTTCCTCGACGAACACCGGTGTCGGCAGTACGTCATCGTCGATGAAGATGATGCGCTCGCCGCGGGACCGCGCGATGCCGGCGTTACGTCCTCGCGCGAGACCGCCGTTCGCTTGATCGATCACGCTGAAACGGCAGGTCGCCCGCTGCCGCGCGGCTTCGATAACGGCGGCCGTGGCGTCGGTCGAGCCGTCGTTTACCAGCACCACTTCGTACGACTCGGCAGCCGCGGTCTGTTCGAAACAGCCGTCGAGCACGCGGCCGAGCAGCTGCGCGCGGTTGTAGGTACACAACTGAATCGTCGCGCGAACCGGAACATCCGGCGGCCCAAAGCCGGCCGGTAGAAACGTGGTCACGGGGGAATGTTTCGGCTCAGCCGGCGAGCAAACCGCCTACGGCCGCAAGAACGCGCGGGATTTCGAGCGCCTCGACGCAAGCGAAATCCGGACACGTCTCCTTACGATGCGACGGCGGGCACGGATAGCTGCCGCGAATGATGGCCGTGCGGGGCCCGAGCGGCGCCCAACGCTCGGGTTCGTCGGAGCGCAGCGCGAAGATGCCGACGGTCGGAGCACCGAGCGCCGCCGCAACGTGCATCGGCCCCGAGTCCATCGCGACGACGGCTCGCGCTCCGAGCGCGAGGGCACCGAATTCCGCAAGGGTCGTCCGGCCCGCAAGCGAGATCGCACCGCCGCGCTCGGCGATGCGGGCCGCAACGGCGGCGTCACCCAAGGTACCGGTCACCACCACGGCGGCTCCGCAGGCGTGCGCGAGCGCTCGCGCGAGATCGCCGAGCTTCGCCGAGGGCCAGCGCTCGCGCAGTGCCGCTATTCCGCGGGTCGGATGCAGCACCACGTAGGGACCCTGTATGCTCGCCGCAGCCAAGGTCGCCTCGAGCGAGCGCAGAGCGTCCTCGGGCACGACGAAACGCGGCGTCGCATCCGCAACATCGCACCCGAGCGTCCGCGCGAAATCGAGCAAAATTTGGGTCCAGTGCGTGGAGCGATCGCCCAGTTCGCTGCGCACGATCACCCGCTGCGTAAACGCCCGCGAATACAGGCGGCGCGCTTGGCCCACGCGGATCGGGATTCCGGCTTGCCAGGGCAAGAGCGCGGCCCGCGGCGAGGCCCACGTCACGAGCGCGGCGTCGAAACGCCGTTGCGCAATCCGGCGCGCCTGCGCGAAGAAGCCGCCCTCGTCGAGCCAGACGTCCGCAAGATCGGGATTGTTCGCCAGCACGCCGGCGTGCGCGGGCGCCGTCAAGGCGACGACCTCTCCAAACCGCGATCGCAGCGCCCGCATCACGGGTGTTGCGAGCAGCACATCGCCGATGCCGCCGCCCGTGCAGATGACGAGCGCGCTCATACGGCCAACTCGAACAGGTCGCGAACGATCGCCCGGGCGGCCGCCGAGCGTTCGCGCGATGGATCGAGCACGTGCGCGCGATACGGCGCGGCCCACGGGTGCCAGCGCAGGATGTCGCGCGCGGTCGTTGCGCGCGGCGGAAAACAATCCACGCACGGGACGCCGAGCATGCCCGCCACGTGTGCGGCGCCCGAATCCGGCGTTACGAGCGCGCGAGCGCCGCCGATGAACGTCTTCCACGCCGGGACGTCGAGACCGGGCCGCAGGGCCGCGCCGCTCGATTGCCCGAAGCGCGCGAGCACATCGGCATCCTCACCGACGCCGACCACATCGAGCCCCCGATCGATGAGTTCGCGCGCGAGCGCGACGTAGGCGCCCAAGTCGAGTCCGTCAGCCTCGAGTTTGCGCGAGATCTGCAGGACGACGCTGCCGTGGGCGCGTGCCGGCAAATCGAGCAGCAGCGGCCGCAGCCGCAACGGATCGCGCGTCGGCGCACGTTCCGGCGAGAGCTGCGCACCCAACCGAAACATCGTCTCCGCTTCGTGTTCGCGGGCGCGGAGCGCCGACGCCGGCCGGAGCAGCGCCTTCGTGAGCAGCGCCCGGGCGCGCAGCGTCTTGAACGGTTTCTCCCAGCCGTTGAGGTAGCCGATCCGTCGCGGAATTGCTGCATCGCGGGCAAAGATGTAGGCGTCCATCTCCTCGGAGGCGACGAGTGCGATATCGTAACGCTGCGAGCGAACTTCGGCCAGCGCCGCTTTGCGGCTCTCGGGCGTCGAGCCGTGTTGCGGCCAAGGAATGCGCTCCAACACGTGCACGGCGGCGAAGGTGCCGCGCGCGTAGATCGCGTGATTCTTCGTGCCCAGCACCGCGCCCACGGCATGCCCCGCATCGCGCAGCGCGGCCACGAGCGGCGCGCAGACCAGTGCGTCGCCGATGCCGTCAGCCCGCACGAGCAACACGTTCATTCCGAATGATCTGCGATCACTATGAGAGATCTGCGATGGCGCGGCGCAGCGTTCCCACGTAGGCGGCGTCCAAGAGCTGCGCGCGTGCCATCGCGCGCACGAAGCCGGGAACGCGCTCGCTCTGCGCGAGCTGCCGGTACGCACCGAGCGACCAGCCCGGGGCCAACATTGCCGAACGTAGCAGATTGAGGCCGTAGGCCCCGGTCGCAAGCTTCGTGCGCAAGCTCGAATCCTTGCGCAGGAAACGGGCCGCCATCTGCGCGCGCTCGATCGTTTTCTGCAGCGTCGTTTCGAAGGTCTCGACGCGCGGCGGTTTGATGTGCCAGAGATACGCGTCCCACGCGAACACGCGCCGAACGTCGCGCCGCCGCAAGCGCAATCCCAGTTCGGTATCCTCCCAGCCGTACAGATCGAAGCTTTCATCGAAGCAGCCGGCCGCGAGCAGCGCCGAGCGCGGCACCGAAACGTTACAGGTGCAGAAAAACGCCGCCGAATAGTTCACCGCTCGCGGCAATGGGCGCGCACCGTAATCCGGCACGTTGAGAATCGGCCCCGATACGGCGAGGGGAAAAACGCCGCGCTGCGCCGCGGCATGCGCTGCCAGAAAACCCTCCGGCACGTCGACATCGTCATCGACGAACAGAACGAACCGGCCGATCGCTTTGGCGATTCCCGCGTTGCGCGCCGCAGCGCGGTTCGGAATCGCGACGAAGCAGCTCTGCACCGCAAGCGTTCCGCGGGCTGCCGCTTCGCGTACCACCTCGGGCGTTCGATCCGAGGACCCGTTGTCGGCCACGATCACTTCGAAGGGCGGTGCGTCGCGCTGACGCTCGAGTGAGGCGAGGGCGCGTTCGAGGAAGCCTGCGCGATCCTTGGTCGCGATCACGATGGAGAAGATCACGCGTAGGCCTCGAGCAGCGAACGCGCCATGCGTTCGGCCGCCCCGGCATGGGCTGCGTAGAGTTCTCGCAGGCGTCGCGAGGCGAGGATCCGGGTGGGTTCGTTATCGGCATAGGCCGCCACGCGGCGCGCCATCTCGCCCGGCATCTGCGTCCCGCGCAACTCGGGCATCAACATTTCACCCGTGTCCATATTCGGTTGAGCGGTGAACGGGAAGCGCAGATCGACGGCGATAACCATGGCGCGTTTGAGAAACGTACCCGCAAACGGAATGCGGTCGACGTATTGCAGTGGGCCGTTGATGACGACGGCCTCGGGCGCGTTGAGCGGGACGCACACGATCGCCGGTACGCCGAGCGCGGCCAGCTCGATGCACTTCGTGCCGGGCAACGTCACGACCAGCCGCGCCCGCGCGGCGTGGCGCATCGTATCGCGCACCACGGGAAAAGCCGGGCCGCCCTGCGCTTCGAGCGCGATACCGGACGAATGCGGCACGACCCGGCCGCGCGTTCCCCACACGTTGCGATATTCGCCCCCGCGCGAGAGCGCCTGGGCGAGTTCGTCATCGCTCGTAAAGGGCGATATCCCGAACGCGATGGGAAGATTCGGCCGCAGCGCCCGGAGATGCACGGCCATCTGCAAAAAGAGCGGCACGAGATTGGCGACCTCGTGACGGCGCGTTCCGGGCATGATGAGCACACCGTCGGGTTCGAAGGCCGCCTCGGCGCTTGCGGCAAACAGTCCCGCCGCCTCCCCCAGTGCTCCGTCGACGGCAAGGTTGCCGACGACGGTAATGCGTTGGGGCGCGAAGCCCAGCCCTTCGAGTTCGCCCGCATTCTTCGCATCGACGGCGTACGCGCCGTCGAGACGTTTGGCGGCGCCTTTGCTTGCGAATTTATACGACCGGCCGCCGCCGCCGAGCCGCGCGCGAACGCGCCTCGCATGCATCAGGTCGCCGCCCAGATACTGCACGACGTCCACCCGAGAGGGAACGCCGTCGAGCGCCGCGCCCACGGCGAACCGCAGGTATTCCTTGGGCGTGACCACATGCGCGAGCGGGAACATTCGTCGCGCTACGTCCGATTCGCGACCCGTCGCATAATCGTCGGGAACGAAGAAGAGCGTGACGTCGGTATCGGGTGCCAAGCGCAGCAGCGCTGCTACGAGCGGGCGCACCCAACCCGAGAACTCGCCGGGGCCGTTGCTGGTAATCGCGATGCGCACGATGGTTAAGCGCCGTAGCGGTTGCGAATCTCGGCGACGATATCGGTCGTACTCTTTCCCGCCTGATGCGGCGCCAGCCGAATCTCGCCGCCGTTGCGCAGCACGACGATGCGCTCGGGGAGATCTTCGATACGGTATTGCGCGCTCTTGACGTGTACGTCGGGGCGAAGGCGCTCGAGAAGCACCTCAGGCGTCCGCTCCGAGAATCCGACGACCGCATCGACGCTGCGCAACCCCGCGAGCACCGCGGCGCGGTCCGCAAACATGACGAGCGGACGCTCCGGCCCTTTGAGCGCCCGCACCGACACATCGGCGTTGAGGCCCACGATCAGTGCCGAACCTTGCGCGCGGGCCCACTCGAGGTACGCGACGTGGCCCGCGTGTACGAGATCGAACACACCGTTGGTGAAGACGACCGTGCGTCCGGCACTGCGTTCGGTTTCGCGCCACGCAACGGCGGCATCGAGTTCGAGCAGCGGCGCGCTAGCCATCGGCCGCGTCGGCTCCGACGAGGTCGAGAATTTCGTGCGGCGAGGCCGTGGCCGTGCCGAGTTTTTCCACGACGGCACCTGCCGCAAAATTCGCCAGCTGCATCGCAAGGCCGATGGGCGCGCGTGCGGCGAGCGCGAGGGTCATCACCGCGATCACCGTGTCGCCAGCGCCGCTGACGTCGAAGACCGTCCGTGCTACCGATGGAATCAGCATGCGCTCGCCCTCGGAACCAAAGAGGGCCATGCCGCGCTCGCCGCGGGTCACGACGACGTAGCGGCAGGCGAGCCGCGCGAGCAGCGCGGCGCCGGCACGCTCGAGCGAAGCTTCATCGTGGATGGCGATGCCCGAAGCTCCGGCCGCCTCACCGGCGTTGGGCGCGACGCACGTGAGACCGGCAAAGAGATCGATGTTGACGGGCTTGGGGTCGGCCGTTACGACGGGGCACGAGCGCGCGGCTTCGACGACGTCGCGCGAGAACAGGCCCTTGGCATAATCCGAAAGCACGATCGCGTCGTGCTGCGGCGCGAGACGTTCGATGTGCGCGAGCAGCAGCATGCGGTCCGGCGCAGAAATCGGACCGGTCGATTCCCAATCCGCGCGCACGACCTGTTGATTGTGCGCGACGATGCGCGTCTTGCGTGTGGTGGGGCGGTCGCTGACGGTCACGACACCGCTATGATCCACCTCGATCGAATCCAGCAGATCGGTGACGCGGCGGCCTTCGGCGTCGTCGCCGACCGTCGCTGCAAACGAAACGCGCGCGCCGATCGCGCACAGGTTATTCGCTACGTTGCCGGCTCCGCCGAGCGTATAAGAGTGATCGTTGACCGCGACCACGGGCACCGGCGCCTCGGGAGAGATGCGGGAGACTTGGCCCCACACCCATTCGTCGAGCATCACGTCGCCCACCACGAGCACGCGCTTGCCGCGCATATCGGCAAAGAGCTCGCGCGCCCCCGGAACGCCGAGCGACTTAGGCACGCAAGTGCGCCAAAAAAAATGCGACCCCGTCGCGCAGCGTCGGTGCTCGATGGAGCGGCGGCGGGCCGCCGTAGCCCGGCAATTCGTTCACGAGAATCCCGGGAATGCCGGCCGCTTCGGCGAGCCGCATGTCGACCGTGCTGTCGCCGAACATCACGCTTTCCTCGAGCGCGATGCCGCGCTCGGCAACGGCTCGGACGATCATGCCGGTCGCAGGCTTGCGGCAATCGCAGCCTTCCAAATGCGCACAGTAATAGAACGCATCGATCGCCGCGCCGTGGCGCGCGAGACCGGATTCGAGCGCCTCGTTCACGCGCAAGACGTCGGGCTCAGCAAACATCCCGCGCGCGACCCCGGATTGGTTCGTAATCACCACGCGTTCGAAGCCGGCTTCCGCAAGCGCAACCAGCGCTTCAGGAACGCCGGGCAAAATGCGCACGCGTTTGGGATCGCCGATGTAACCCGAGTCCTCCATCAGGGTTCCGTCCCGGTCCAAGAACGCGGCTCGCTTCACGCGCCGGGAAAGAGCGACTGCTCGACGAGATCGCAGACGATGTGACCGAGCGTAATGTGCACTTCCTGCACGAGCGCGGAGTAGCCGTCGGGACCGATGAGATTGATGTCGGCGAACTCGGTCATCTTGCCGCCGCCGTTGCCGCTGAACGCAATCGTGGTCGCACCGAGTAATTTCGCTTCTTCGAGCGCGAGGTTCACGTTGCGTGAGTTGCCGCTCGTCGAAAGACCGACGACGACGTCGCCCGGCACCACGAACGCTTCGACTTGGCGCGCAAAGACGCGGTCGTAACCGAAGTCGTTCGCGATTGCGGTGACCGCCGACGAATTCACCGACAGTGCTTCGGAATAGAGCCCGCGGCGCGCGCGCAAGAAGCGCCCCGAGAATTCAGCGGCTAAATGCTGCGCGTCGGCAGCGCTGCCGCCGTTGCCGCACCACAGCACCTTGCGCCCGGCGCTGAAGGCGGCGATCAGCGTCCGCGCAATGCGATCGACCACCGCTTCGTAGCGATCGGCATCGAGCAGCCCGCGGCGATCCTCGAGCATCTCCCGAAAGGTCCGGCCGGTCACGGTTCTATCCAAAACATTTCCTCTCCAAGCGACACGAGCGCCCCGTTCTCGGGCAGAATGCGGCGCACGACGCCCGAGTAATCGCTCGTAATTTCGTTCATCAGTTTCATCGCTTCGAGGATACACAGAACCTGGCCCACATCGACTCGGTCGCCCACCTCCACAAACGATTCCGCACCGGGCGCGGGCGAACGATAGAACACGCCGATAATCGGTGCGACGACTTTTTTCGCGTTGGCCGCAATCGGCGCGGCCGGCGGCGGTGCAGCGAGCGCGCCCTGCACCGCTTCGAGCGCGACGGGAGCGGCCGCGGCGAGCGGCGCATCGGGACGCGCGATAAGTTCGTAGGTTGCCGTGCCTACGCGCACCACGAGGGCATCGAGGTCGTGCTCGCGCACGATCCCGAGCATTGCGTCGAGTGCGTCGCGCTCCGTCACGCCGCGGCCCCCGGGAGCGCCCGGTACCACCTCAGGATGCGCGCCGCAAGCGCGGCGTCGTCGCCGCGAGCTTCGATCGTATCCTGGACGCGCGTTTCGAGATCCCGCACGACGGTCGTTCCGTTCGCAAGTTCGTCGTCGCCGATGATGACGGCGGCCCGAGCGCCCGCGCGGTCCGCCCGCTTGAACTGTGCGCCGATTTTCGCATCGCTGTAATCGATCGATACCGTCAAGTCGCCCGCGGCGTGACGCAACGCCGCGACGAGGGGAACGGCACGCGTGCGAGCGGGAGCTCCGAGCGCGATCGCGGCGATGCCCGAGCGGACGAGGCCCTCGGCGGCTTCGCGCTTCGCAAGGATCAACAAGAAGCGCTCGATGCCGAGGGCGAACCCGACGCCCGGTGTCGGAGGGCCGCCGAGCGATGCGACGAGCCCGTCGTAGCGGCCGCCGGCGCAGACGGTGGACTGCGAACCGAGATCCTCGGAGATGAATTCGAAAACCGTGCGCGTGTAGTAATCGAGTCCGCGCACCATGTACGGGTCCACGGCGTAGTCGATGCCGATCGCATCGAGCAGCGAGCGAACGGCGGCGAAATGTGCGGCACAGGGTTCGCACAGCACATCGAGCATCGTCGGTGCGGAAGCGACGAGGGCCCGATCTTGCGCGGCCTTGCTATCGAGGATCCGCAACGGATTGCGTTCGAGCCGGCGCTGTGAATCGGGCGAAAGCTCGGCGGCATGCGGGGCGAAGTGCGTGTAGAGCGCCTCGCGATAGCGCGGGCGGCAGAGCTCGTCGCCGATCGAGTTAATCGCGAGCTTCGCCCCGAGGCCGTACGAGCCCATCACTTCGGATGCTAGGGAGATGGTCTCGACGTCGGCCTCGGGGCCGGCAAATCCGAAGCATTCGACGCCGAATTGGTGCGCTTGGCGATACCGCCCGGCTTGCGGCCGCTCGTAGCGGAACATCGGACCGATATAGTAGAGACGCTGCGGGCCCTGGGCCAGCAGATGATGTTCGAGCACAGCCCGGACCACGGGCGCGGTCCATTCGGGCCGCAGCGTCATTTGGCGGCCGCCCTTGTCGACGAACGTGTACATCTCTTTTTCGACGATGTCGGTCGTTTCGCCGACGCCGCGCACGAAGAGTTCCGTCGCCTCGAACATGGGCGTGCGGATCTCGCCGTAGCCGAAACGGCGCGCGATCGCATGCAGCCGCGTTTCTAGGGCTTGCCAGCGCGCACTCTCGGGGGGAATGAGGTCTGCCGTTCCCCGCGGGGCGGCGATCTTGTCCATGCCTGCCTTTATTTAAAGATCGGGGCGGTCTACCCCCCGATAGCCCGCGGCGACGGACGCCCGAACAGAGAGTGCACTCGATGACTTGTGTACGAAACGCGGCGGTACGAAACGCGGCCGCGATCGCCGCAATTCTCGGCTGCGCTGCGCTGCCGCCCTGGCTCCTGCATCAGGCGCTGGCCGCAACCGCCGGTACGTTGTTCGAAGCCGCTCCCTTTGTCCTTGCCGTCAGCCTCGCCCCCGGCGCATTCGTGCGGCGGCTGGCCGCACTCTTGGGCTGCGGGTGCGGCTCGGCGGCGGGCCCGGCCGCGCTGTCCCTTCCGGCCGCCGCACTGTGCTGGACCGTCTTCGGGCCGGACGTAGCCCTGGTGCGGTTCGGCGCTGCCGCCGCGCTGCACGCCTTCGGACGCCGCAGCGAGAATCTTCACGCCGAGCCCGACGTGCTCGGCCAGCTGCTGTCCATTGCGGTTCCGGCTTTCGCACTCGCGCTCGCGACCACGCTGCTCGGGATCGGGACCGGCCTGCGCTGGCCGGCCGGTCTGCCCGCGCCGGTCGCCCTCGGGGTGCAGTTCGGCGCGGGCTTTGCGGCCGGTACCTTCGCGCCTTGTTCGACCGCCGCCGTGGCGCTGGCAGCCATGCTGCGAGGCCCCTCGCCCTTCGCTGCCGCCGGCATGCTTGCGTCGGCCGGCATCGTGCCGGTACGGCGTCCCTCGATGTTGCCCAAGGCGAACGGGACGCGCGAGGCGAGCCTGAGCATAGCGCTCGTGGGCCTGGCCTGCGCTGCGCTTGCCGTGCGCGGCGGAAGCGGCCTCGTCAATCCCCGGCTCGTCCCGCTGCTCTGGCTCGCGCTGCCGGCCGCCCTCGCCGGGCTGCGCACGCGGCCCGTAACGCGGACCCGTTTCGGCGTCGTGGCTCCGCTGCTCATGGCGGCGGCGCTCGTGCTCGGATCGCCCGTACCGCAGACGCGCGCCCCGGCGAGTACCCTCGACGACGTCTATCCGGGCGAAGCCATCGCGTTCCTCGGGCGTGCGACCTACCTGCGCCGGCGCACGACCCTCGTGCGCTACGCGATCACGTGTTGCCGGGCCGACGCAACGGCAATCGTCGTCCCGACCACGATCCCGTTCCGTTTCGCGAACGGTGCGTGGCTTCGTGTGCGCGGTACGATCGCCGAGGATGGGCAGGGCGCCATCGTGCGCGTCACGTCGTGGCAGCGCGTTCGCGCGCCGGCCGATCCGTTCACATACCGGTGAGGCGGCATGCCGCTGAAGGCACGCTCCCATCGGCGTCCGAAGCGCGCGCGCGTGATAGGAAAACCGAAGCTACGTGCAATCCTGGCGAAGACGCTTCTTGCCTTCGCCCTTAACGCGGCGGCCGCGTACGCGGATCCGCCGTCGCCCGTGCCTTCCCCAGCGGCGGCGAGCCCCTTCCCCGCTGAGTCCGTTGCGCCTCCCTCGCCCGAGGTAAGCCCGGCGCAGTCGCCCCCCGAGTCGAGCCCCTCAGCTTCGGTGCCGGAGGCCGCGCCCTCGCCTTCGCCGCCGGAGCCCGTTCCGTTGCCTTCGCCGTCCGCTTCCCGTCCGGTGCCTTCGCCCTCGATGGCCGTTCGGGCACGCTCACCAGGCGCCGCACCCTCCGTCCGGTTTTCGGCAAAGGATCGGATCGGCGGCTTCCTCGACACCCTTTGGCAATGCACGACCTTCGGCGGCACGCACTTGACGCACGTGTTCTATCGCAGGAAAGACGACGCAGCGCTGATCGTCGTTACGAAGTTTTGGCTCCCGAATCGCGTCGAGCCGCCGCAAGAGCAATACGAATATTACGCATTTTCCGATCGCACGAAGCTCTGGACCGCGCGACTGACGAGTGGAACGATGCTGCTAACCGCTCCAGCCTGGGATCGGGGCGATACGTGGCTCTTTATTGGTAAAGTATCGGAGAGCAAGCAGACGGTGCCGACAGAGATGCGGTTTACCGCGTTGCGCGGCGGCGAATTTCGCCGCGAATTCCGGGAGCGGCGGGCGGGAGCTTGGAAGGTCTATGCCGGCGAGACCTGCCGCACGCTACGACGCCGGTAGCAGCGTGCGGATGACGTTTTCCGTATCCGGCGACGACGGATTCCGGCGAGCCCTTTCTAAGAGTTTTATGAGAGCTTCCTAAGAAAACTCGCCGTTCGGTGCGATTCTGCAGAGAGCAAACGTTGCTTCGCGCAATGGCCGTCCGTCGAGGAGTTCTCTTGAGCCCGTTGTTCTCGCGCTTATCGCGCGCTAGCGTTGCCGTTCTGTGCAGCGCTTTTATCTTTAGTGCTGCCGTACCGGCAAGCGCGGATGCGCCTCCCGCAGATCCGGGCGTGGCGCGCCTGGGCCTCCTCACGCACGAGGTCGACGTGACCCGTGCCGATTCGGGCGACGTGTTCGCAGCGACGCTCAATACGCCGCTCTCCATCGGCGACGACATCACGACCCTCGACGACGCCTACGCGGAGATCCAGTTCGACTACGCGGCATCCTTGCGCGTTGCGCCGGACACGCAATTGCGCTTCACGCAGCTCGATCCCGGCGACCACGTCGCGCAACTCGCGCAGGGGTCGGTCGACATGCGTGAATTCCGCGGCCTCGACGCGCATCCCGAGATAGACACGCCGGGCGCTGCCATCCGTCCCGGCAGCAGCGGCTCGGTTCGCGTGACGGTCGACGGCGACGGCAACACGGAAGTGACCGTCCGCGCCGGCCAAGCGGATGTGACCGCGGCCGCGAGCACGCAGACCGTCACGGAGGGAACCTCCGTCATGGTCACGGGTTCGGGCGACGGCGCACAGATTGCGGCGATCGGCAGCGTACCGCTCGACGCGTTCGACACCTTCAACAACGATCGCGATGCCTATCTCGAGCGCTTTCACGATCAGCGGTACGTCGACGCGGGCCTCGTTGGCGCCGACGATCTCGACGGATACGGACACTGGATTGCGACGGCCGACTACGGGCAGGTGTGGGTACCCGACAACCAAGATGATGGTTGGGCACCGTACCATTCCGGCCGCTGGGTATGGGAACCGTATTACGGCTGGACGTGGGTAGCGGCCGAGCCGTGGGGCTGGGCGCCATATCATTACGGCAACTGGTTTTACGCCGCGGGGACCGGCTGGTGCTGGTATCCGGGATCCTACGCGGCGGCGGCGCCGGTCTATCGTCCGGCGCTCGTCGCATTCTTCTCGTTCGGCGGCGGCAACATCGGCGTCTCGTTCGGCAACGTCGGCTGGGTACCGATCGCACCGGGCGAACCGTTCCACCCATGGTGGGGTTACGGCGGCGTCAACACCACCGTCATCAATACTACGGTTGTAAACAATTACATCTACCGAAACGGCAGCGCGCCGGGCGGCGCCGTCGCCGTGACGAACGGCTCGTTCTCGCGCGGAAACTTCAGTCACGTCACGCCCGTGACGCCGGAACAATTCGCAGCGGTGGAACCGGTCCGCGGCCTCGTGCCGATCGTTCCGACCTCGCGCAATCTTGGGTTCGACGGCGCGAAGCTTGCGCCGCTCGAAACCACGTCCCAGCCGGGCGGTCGTTTTGCCGGCTTCGCGCCGCCCGCGGCCGCTCCGAAGCCCTTCGCGCTGCAGCGTGCGGCCGTTGCCGGCGCCGCGTCATCGGCCTATCCCGAACGCGCCCAAACCTTCGAGCAGCAATTGCACCCGGACGCTGCAAAACCGGACGTCGTAAAACCGGAGGCTGCTGCCCCGGGCGACGTGAAGGCGCCCGATGCGCGGCCCGATCCCTTCGCCCGCTTCTCGCCCGCGCCCGCGATCGAGAACAAGCCGGCGCCCGCGCCCGGGTACGCACGTCCGGCGACCGCCGCGCCATATCACCTCCAGCCCGCAGCGAAGCCCAAGAAACACAAACCCAAACCGGCTCCAAGCCCGTAAACCGGCGCTCGCCAAGCTCCCTCTCTTCGGGGAGCTTGGCGAGACGGCGAAAGGGCGAAACGTGCTATCCTCCAGAAAAATCTTCCGGGCACGGGCGCGCACTTTTGGCGGCGCCGTGCGTTCATAGAAGACAAAACGCCTCCGCGGATCGAGGACCCCTGTTATGAAGCTTCCACGTCTCTCCGTTCTCGGCAAAGCTCCGGCGCTGCTCGCGGCGCTCGCGCTCGGGCTTTCGGCAATGCCGGCAGTTCCGGCGCTCGCGCAGACCGAGGCGCCTCAAAGCGATCCGGGCGTGGCACGCCTGAGCGATCTCGCCGGCAGCGTAAACGTTCGGCGCAGCGATTCCGAGGATGCCTTCGCGGCCGCGCTCAACGCCCCGCTCGGCGTGGGCGACTACATTACAACGCAAGACGGCGCGCGCGCGGAGATCGAATTCAATTACGACTCGCTCGTGCGCGTGGCGCCCGGCACCCAGATTCGTTTCGTGAAACTCGATCCGCACGCGCACGAGCTACAGCTTGCGGAAGGCACCGTGGAGTTGCGCATCTTTCGCGGCCTCGAGGCCCATCCGGTCGTCGACACGCCCGCTGCTTCGATCGTCCCCGACCAAGAAGGCCGCTATCGCATAACGGTCACTCACGACGGCGACACGGAAATAACGGTCCGTTCGGGCAAAGCCGACGTCCAGATCGGTGACGACAACACGCCCCACGTGGCAGCGCCCGGCACGACGATGCTCGTGCGCGGCCAAGGCCGCGATCTGCGCGTTTCATCGATCGTTACCGTCGCCCAGAGCGATTTCGACAACTACGCCGATGCGCGAGACCAGCACGTCGCGCCCGCCGGCGAAGCGGCGACGTACGCCGATCAGGGCATGGTCGGCGCGAACGACCTCAATCAATACGGGCAGTGGACGCAGTCGGCCGATTACGGCCAAGTCTGGCAGCCGACAGGTCAGCCCGCGGGATGGGCGCCGTATACCGACGGCCGCTGGGTGTGGGAACCGTACTACGGATGGACCTGGATCGGGAACGAAGCATGGGGCTATGCGCCGTACCACTACGGCCGTTGGTTCTACGAGAATAGCGCCTGGTTTTGGGCTCCCGGCGCGCCGGTCGATGCCGGCTACTCCTACGCGCCCGCGGAAGTCGGATTCTTCGGCTACGGCGACGGCGACGGCGGCGGCGATACCGGCGGCGGCGGCGGGATCAACATTAACCTGAATTTTGGCGGGTTCCCGAATATCGGATGGTCGCCACTCGCGCCCTTTGAAGCGCTCAGCGCATGGTGGGGCGGCGGCAACGCCCTCGGGATCTTCGGCGCGTTCGGCGGAATCGCAACCGCCTTCGGCAGTCTCTTCGGCGGCGGCTCTAACGGCGGCAACTACAACGGCGGTTACGGTTACGGTTACCACGGCGGCGGATTCCCGTATCGAAACGGAAGCGCTCCCGGCGGCGCCGTGGGCGTAAGCGGCGGAAATTTCGGTACGGGGCACTTCGAACACATCCAGCCCGTCGGCGCAAACCTCTTGCACGGCGTTACGGCCGTAAAGGGCGCGCTGCCGGTGCTTCCAACCGCAGCGAACCTCGCGTTCGGCGGCGCCGCATCGCGGGTGCTCGGCAGCGTCTCGCCGCTCTCGTCGCACTTCAACCAGCTGCAGCCGGTGCGAAACGTCACGCGGCCATTCGAACAGGAACGCTCGACCGTCGCAGCGCTCGTGCGCTCGCAGGTGGAACGCGGCGCAAGCGAACGAGGCACGAGCGGAACGGCCGGATTCGAAAATGCCGCGACCGGTTCCGGCTCGCAGACGGGTTCCGCCTGGGATCGCTTTGGGTCGCCCTCGCGTGCGGTAGACGCACCGCGCTCGGAAGAAAACACGTTCGATCGCACTGGCGCGGAAGGGGCTCGCTCGAGCGAGTCCGCGCGACCCGGCGATGCGTGGAAACGCTTCGGACCAGGGGAAGGCGAGCGGCAGAGTTCCGGCGCGAACTACCGCTCGACGGTACCTTCCTATGCGCAACGGGCAGAATCGCAATACGCGCATTCGTATTCCGAGCCGTCGCATTCGTACTCGGGCTATTCCCACTCGTATTCCGAGCCGGCGCGTTCGTATTCGAACGATTCCCGTTCGTACTCCGAGCCCGCGCGTTCTTATTCGGCACCCTCACGGTCATATTCGGCACCCTCACGGTCGTATTCGGCACCGTCGCGGTCGTACTCGGCCCCATCGCGTTCCTACTCCGCACCATCGCGTTCGTACTCTGCGCCGTCGCATTCGTCGCACGGCGGCGGATCCGGCGGAGGCCATTCCTCGAAGCATCGCTAGTTCCGAGCGGCAGTAAAATTGCATGTCCGCAAAACTTTAGCGGGCGTGCAATTTTTTTTTCTTTGCGAAGTCGCACACCGGTTTCAAAGGGACGACGCCCACTAGGGTGAACCACGCCTCCCATGCCCTGCGCCGCCCGAATGATTCGAGCGACGCTCGCTCTGGTTGTTGCACTCGCTCCCGTGACTCCCGTCCTGGCCGAGACCAATGCGAACGTCCGCGAGAACGCCTATGCCCGCGTCATGCGAACTATCAATCCCCGGCTTCAAGAAGGACAAAGCCGCGCTTACGCAGCGGCTCTCTTGAACAATTCTCGACGCATGGACCTCGATCCGCGGCTGGTTATGGCCGTGGTGACGGTTGAGTCGCATTGGGACGAGAGCGCCGTTTCCGTGGATGGAGCGATCGGCCTCGGCCAGTTCAAGCCGCAGACCGCGCACAATCTCGGCATCGACGCGCGCGTGGGCAAAAGCAACCTCAAAGGCATCACGCTCTATTTACACCGCCTCATCGGCCTCTTCGCTTCGTCGCGCCACGCGATGAGTGCGGCTATCGCGAGCTATAACGCGGGTCCTCTAGCGGTCGAAGCTGCGGGCGGATCCGCGCCGGGATATGCGGCGCAGCGCTATGTGGAAAAAGTGTTTGCAACGTGGCGTTCGTTCAAAGCGAAGCTCGGCACGCAGCCGGCACGAGCGCCGATGGATGCGCTTGCAAGCCTCCCGCCGGATGCCGCACGCGTCGACCACGCACAAGCGGCGTATTGGGGCACGCCCTAAACACTCTGCGATAGCGCAATACTTCAGCTGCCGGCCGACGGCGCCGGAAGGACCGTCCGGGCGTCGAGCGCGCGCTCGGCATCCGTCGCGAGCGCGAGCAAATGCGCCCGTGTTTGAAGGTCGATATCCTTTGCTCGCAGGCTGCGGCGCACGTCGGCTGCGAGCGCGGTCAATTGCAGCCGCGCCAGCGCCTGCGCATCGAGCGGCGTGCCGGCCGCGGGCGTGGTGATCATCTCGCCGAGCATTCGCGCGTACGTGCGCTGCAGATTGCGGTGAATCTGCGAGCCTCCGGGCTTGCCCGCGACGATATCACCGAAGACCGCCGTTTGCGTCCACGTGAAGAGATCGGCTAGCGTCATCGTCGTGCCGGGGCTGGCCTTCGTCGGCATGTCGGCGAGGCGCTGCAGCACGAGCGGATCGTACATCGCCGCAAGCGTACCGAACTGCAGGCCGCCCACGAGTTCGACGATGGGCACGTCGTGGCGCGGCGCCGGGTCGTATCCGAAATTTGCAAACGGCATGTACTCCTCGTAGACCAAACGCTGCAGCGTCGCCCGAGAGAAGTGCCACGCGTTATCGCTGAACACGTACTTATCGAGAAGCCCGTACGCGCGCAGCTCTTGCGCTCGCGGCACGGGCGAGAGCGCGCTGCGAACGCCGGAATCGCCGAGTCTGCTGCGCGTGAGGTTCTCGCCCGCAACGTAATGAGCGAACGTACGCGCACAGATCGCGTAGCGATTCAACAGCGCAAGGAAGGCATACCGCTCGTCGTCCCATGGCGCCCCAACCGAAGGGAACCGCCGGTCGAGCGTGGCCATGAACCCGTGCGTCATGTCGAGTTGCTCTTGGCACCAGTCGAGCGGCTCGTTCGTCAACACGTACGGCGCCGTCCGCGGATCGACCGCGTGTCCTTCGCTGAAATCGCCATCTTCGTCGCCCGCAAACGCGTAGCGCGGATCGGTGGCCGCCGAGGCCCAGCGCGAAAGAACCGGCACTTCGGCTTGCGGCGTCGCAGCACCCGGAATGGGCGCATACCCCCAGTGAATCACGTGATAATCGTAGGTGCCGAGCGTGGCCGGAAACCACGTTCCGCTCGAGGTACCTTTCGGCCACAGGTTAACCGGCCAATAATCCATGACGGAAGCCGTCGTGCCGTTGGCCTTCGTGAATTGCGCGTTCTTGACTTGCGCGGGGCTATACGCATTGTGCGCGATGAAGTTATGCGAGAGCCCGAAATCGTGCCCGACCTCGTGCATGGCCACGGCTTTGATCCGCTGATACACGAATTCATCGATGTTTTCGTTACCCATGAGGGCGAGCGCCACGGTCCCAAACGCGCTCTGCTGTTCGAGTCCTCGCCCGAAATCGAGTTCCTCGCGCCGCGCATCGAAGGTATAAACGGGCCTTCCTATGGCGCCGGCGTTCGGCGCGGTCGCGGGCCTCGGCGCGATCGAGAGTGCTGCAAGCAGATTGCGCTCGTTGAACTCGGCAGTGCGCCCGAGATTGCTATCGAGCAGCACGCCGCCGCGGAAGATCTCTCCCGTCCGCGGGTCCCACACGATCTGCGCTTCCGCCCCGAATTCGCTCGGAGCATCGGTGACCCAGCGAATGACGCTATTGCGAATGTCGTCGGGATCCCACGCCGGATCATCAGGAGCATCGAGCACTTGCACCGCACCGCTGATGCCGATGCGCTCGAAGGCCTTGTTCCATTCGAGGATGCCGTCTCGCACGGCACCGCGGTACTCGAGCGGGATCGAGCGATCGAGATAAAAGACGATGGGCTTTTTTGCGGGCGATATTTTCTGCGCCGGATCCGAAGCCGTTACATTCCAGCGCAAGATGTAATAGCGATTGTTATTGCGCTCGCGGTCGCGATCGAACGCCGCATGCGGTTGCTCCCAGAAGCCCACGCGATCGTCGTACAAGCGCGGCATGTACGAGGGCGAACTGAGGAACTGCGAAAAGTTATACTTCACGCGCATCTGCACGAAGCGCGGGTCCGGCACGGTATTGATCGCATCGGGCTTCGCCGAAGCGTAGGTTTGATCGGCTTCGATGATGACGTTCTGCGGGAATGCCTTCGACGGTCCGAAGTACGTGCGAGACGGATCGAGATGGTAGGCACCTTCCGGATCGTGCGTGGCCGCAACCGCATCGTTAAGGTCGTTGGTCAGGTCCAGTAGGTCACCAAGGAGCGCCGAAATGTCGAGCAGGCGCGATTTTCCGGCGGTATTCTCGGCCACGATCGGCAGCATCGCTTCAACGGAATCCGCCGATGATTCGTCGACCGCCGTCGCTACCGGCGTGCCGGGCGTCGCGAGGAATAGGGTGTGGGGCCAGATCAGCGCGACCGCCCGGCCCGCAAGATGAAAGCGCGCGACGCGGCCCTCTTGCAAGAGCTGGTCGCCCGAATGAAAGCCGAATCCGCCCAGACCATTGGCCGGAACGACGTGCTCGAGAAAGTCCGTATCGAGCTGGTCGTCGCGCACTTCCAGCAGCACGTGGCCGTCCTTGCGCCAGATCGTGAAGAGCCCATTTTGCTGCTCGGCTCCCTTGACGGCCTTGCCATAATCGCTCGACGGCGCGGCAGATGCATCGGCGGCCGGCGCCGCCGCGGAGGGCGCTGCGGCCGAGGGTGCTGCCGTGGCCGCCGCTTTCGTCTGGGCGAAAGCGTCCGGAGTCGCAAGACGGAGTGCGGCGGCGGCCGCACAAACGGCGACTGCGAGATGTGCGGCTTTCATTCGTAGAGCTTCGCGTAAATCGTGCGAAATCCAGCCTCGGCGAAGGTGCCGAGCGGCGCCGCCCGAGCTCGTTAGTGCAAGAAGTAGCGGTGCGAGGAGAAGACGAGCGCGATGCCCCGCGCATCGGCCGCCGCTACGACTTCCTTATCGCGGATCGATCCTTCGGGTGCGATGACCGCCGTGCATCCGGCGTCGGCCGCGGCCTCGAGGCCATCCGAGAAGGGAAAGAAGCCGTCGCTCGCGCACGCCGCGCCCGCGCCGTGCGCGCCTGCACGCTCGCCCGCGATGCGCACCGCGCTCACGCGATTGGTTTGCCCCGCGCATAAACCACGCGTTACGCCGTCGCGTACGATGACGACGCCATTGGATTTCACGTGACGTACGATATCCCAGGCAAAGCGAAGGTCGCGCCACTCCCCCGCACCGGGCTTACGCGACGATACCACCCGCCACGATTCCCGGGCCGCTTCGGGATCGTCTTCTTCGGCGAGCACGCCGCCGAGCGCACTGCGGACGCGCAATTCGCTCGCGAGACGCAGCGGCAGCCGCGCGTCGTAGCGGATGATGCGCAGATTCTTTTTTGCGCGCAGCCGCGCGAGCGCGTCGTCATCGAAATACGGCGCGGCGACGATTTCGAGAAAAAATTCGGCGAGGGCCTCCGCCGTCGCAAGATCGACGGGACCGTCGAGCGCGATGATACCGCCGTACGCGGATACGGGGTCCGCGTCGAGGGCTGCGCGCACCGCACCGAGCGCACTCTCGCGCTCGGCAACGCCGCAGGGTACCGTATGTTTGACGATTGCGGCGCGGACGACGCCCTCCGCGGAATCCGGCACTTCGCGCACGAGCATGCGCAGCGTCGCATCGAGATCGAGCAGATTGTTGTACGATAGCGCCTTACCCCCCAATTGCTCGGGCAGATGCTCGGTGCGCGAAAGATAGAAGGCGGCGCGCGATTGCGGGTTTTCCCCGTACCGCAGCGGCGTAGCGAGGGGCAGCGTGAGCGCGAGCGACCCGGGCAGTTCGGCTGCAAGCAGGCCCGCTTCGAGATAGCGCGCGATCGAGGAATCGTACTCCGCCGTGCGTTCGAAAGCGCGCGTGCCCAAGCGCCGCCGCGCCGCATGATCGGGTGCCGCACCGGCCGCCAGGAACGAGGCGTACTGATCGGGATCGACCAGCACGCTAACGTGGTCGAAATTTTTTGCCGCGGCCCGGATGAGCGCAACGCCGCCGATATCGATCTGTTCGATCGCTTCTTCGAGCGTCGTTCCGTCGCGTGCGATCGTGGTCTCGAACGGATACAAGTTCACGACGACGACGGAGATCGCGGGAATGCGATTGGCCTCCGCCTCCGCGCGATGAACGGGATTGCTGCGGTCGGCAAGGATCGCGCCGAACACCTTGGGGTGCAGCGTTTTCACGCGGCCGTCGAAGAGCGACGGATAGCCCGTGAGATCGCCGACGTCGAGCGCATCGATGCCGTGCTCGATCAGATGCGCGCGCGTTCCGCCGGTCGCATAGATCGGCATGCCGCTCGCGGCGAGCGCGCGCGCGAGGTCGGCCACACCGGTGCGATCGTACACCGAGAACAGGGCGGCCTCAGCCGACAAGCGCCGGATCCTGATCGCGAACGAGTTCGGGTTCGGCCGGTCCCGGCACGAGGTCCGCGGTGATGACGCTCGAGATGCCGGGCTCCGCCATCGTCACGCCGTACATGCGCTGCGCCAGTTCCATCGTCTTTTTGTTGTGCGTGACGATCAGCAGCTGCGCGTCGCTGCCCAGTTCCCGTACGAGCCCCGAAAAGCGCTCGACGTTGGCATCGTCGAGCGCGGCATCGACCTCGTCGAGCAGGTAGAACGGCGACGGCTTCACCGCAATCAAGGCAAAGATCAGGGCCGATGCCGCCATCGCGCGCTCGCCACCCGAAAGCGCGGCTAGCGACATCATTTTCTTGCCCGGCGGCTGCACCGATATCTCGATGCCCGTTTCCGAAAGATGCTCGGGGTCGGTCTGCCACATCTTTGCGATGCCGCCCGGAAACAAACGCTCGTACACCCGTTCGAAGGCGGCTTTGACGAGCGCGAAGGTCTCGTTGAACGCGACCTGCGACGACGCTTCGATCTCTTTGATCGAAGCGAGCAGCGTCTCTCTCGCGCGGGCGAGATCCTCGAGCTGTTCGCGCAAGAAGCGCTCGCGCTCGGCGAGTTCTTCAATTTCTGCTTCCGCATTGAGGTTGACGTTCTGAAGCCGCGCGAGTTCGTCGCGCAAGCGCACGACTTCGGCCGCGAATTCGCCCTCCTCGCGCGCGTACCGTTCTTCGACGTCGGCGCATTCTTGACTCGTAGCGGGATTCTGCGCGAACTGCGCGGCGAGCATTCCGAGCTCGCCGTCGATTTCCGCAAGCCGCAGGCGGCCGCCCTCGCTTTGGCCGCTCGCTTCACGTTCGGCCGCCTGCGCGATGCGCAGGTCCGCTTCGAGCTGCTGCGCCCGGCCGGCAATCGCTTCGCGTTCGCGCCGCGCCGTCACGCTTCGCGCCTCGGACTCCGTCACGCGATCCTTGGCGCGCACGAGGACCCCGTCCGCATCGGCGATGCGCTCGGCGAGATCCGCAAGTTCGGCACTCATCGCTTCGCGGGCGTGCGCCGCACGCGCCTGATCGGCATCGAGCAGACCGAGCCGGGCCTTCGCCCCATCGCGCCGCGCCACGAGCGACGCCACTGTTTCGCGTGCGCTTGCGATCTCCGCGGCGACGCCGCGTTCGGCATCTTGCGCCTGCGCGATCGTTTCGCGCGCTCGCGCGAGCGAGGCCTCGAGCCGCTCGCGATCCGCGAGCAGCGTCGCGGGATCCGCTGCGGGCCGGTCGAGCACCGCCAGCCGCTCGCGAAAGGTCGCCGTTTCGCGGTCGCGCCCGGCCGCACGTTCGAGCATCGATGCGATCTCCGCCTCGAGCCGCGTGCGGGTGGTGGTGAGCGTTTCGACGCGCGCGTAGGCGTCGCGCAACTTCACCGCGAGGTCGGCTTCGATGCGACGCGCTTCGTCGCGTTCGCGCGCGGCCTGCGCGCTTTCATCGCTTGCGGCGGTCGCAGCGCTCTGCGACGCTTCGAGCCGGGCGCGCAACTGCGGCAGCGCTTCGGAGAGCGTGCGTGCCTGAGCGCGCCGCGAGAGAATCGAACGTTCGCGCTTGTAGCGGCCGCCCGTGATCGCACCGCCGCCGCGAATTTCGTCGCCTTCGAGCGTCACGATCGCGTCCCGGAATCCCGAACCGCGGACCAGTTTGACGCCGACCTCGAGCGTCTCGACGACGAGGATCCGGCCCACCAGAAATGCGACGATGCCCTCGAACTGCGGATCGAGCGGCCGCGCCAATTCGTGCGCGTAGGCGATCACGCCGGGCACGCGCGGGGCGTCCGCGGGATCGCGGCCGCTGCGTGCCGCGAGGGTATCGAGCGGCAGAAACGTCGCGCGGCCCGCTTCGCGCGTGCGCAAATAGGCGATCGCACGTTCCGCATCTTCGGCGCGTTCGGTCACGATGTTCGAAAGCGCTCCGCCGAACGCGACGTCGAGTGCGCGTGCGTATTTTTCATCGACGCGAATCAGATTGGAAACGACGCCGATGATGCCGGAGAATTCGCCGCGCGCGTTGGCTTCGAGGACCGCGCGCGTGCCGGGAATGTGGCCTTCGAGATTGGCTTCGAGCTCTTCAATGGTATGCAGCCGCGCCTCGGCACCGGCGAGTTCGCTCGTGGCCGCGCGGTAGGCGGCTTGCGCGTCGATGAGCCCCTGCGTTGCGACGGCGACGCGCTCGTCGGCTCGGGCGGCAGCCGCCGCCGCGGAGGCCGAACGATCGTCGAGGGCCGCAAGCTGCAGCCGCG